>Ga0326727_10000073_pt1 | contig 428807 bp, 380 predicted proteins | sample MB2enrmetagenome_FD_207643 | JGI IMG/M metagenome (GOLD analysis project Ga0326727, IMG submission 207643) | Lab enriched peat soil microbial communities from McLean, Ithaca, NY, United States - MB29MY | ecosystem: Environmental > Terrestrial > Soil > Wetlands > Peat | place: USA: New York... | reverse complement strand
TCCGATCCTGAATGGGTGGTGTACCTATTTTCGGGTCGGCAACAGCAACCGGATCTTCCACCAGATCGATTGGGCCGTGCAGAGCGAGCTGCAGCTATGGCTCCGACGCAAGCACCAATGCAGTTGGCGGTCGGCTCGGAAGCATTGGAACTATCAGTTCCTGTACAAACGGTGTCGGCTGTATCAAATGGTAGGGAGAGTGAGCCATCTGCCGGCTTGCGGCGCACGCCGCCGGAAGAAGGTGGTCGGAGAGCTGGATGCGGGAAATCCGCACGTCCAGTTCGATGAGGGGGCGCAGGAAACGTGCGACAGCGCAACGCGCCTGTGCCCTACTCTACCGCAGCCCTTGGGACGCCGTCCGTTACCCGGCCCGCAGTGAGGCGGCTCCTGTACGCGTGCGCCATCGCCATTCTGACTTCACGGACCCGAAGGGGCCGCTTCTGACTCGTGACTTCCAGATCCCGCAGAGATATCAAGGGCCGAGCCCTTGGCTAGTTAATGGCGTCGCCGCGGCGGCTCTTTCGAAAGCTGGACCGTTCCGCGGATTTCCGATGACAGGCGCGCCCTTAAGCGCCGCCCTTGTCCGCGCCGGCCGGAGGCGGATCACGGTGCGGCAGCGCGTTACTGAAATCCACGTCATTCTCATTGAAAACGATGGCCCGGTCGAGCACCATTTCCACCGTCGAACCTTTGGCGATCACCGCGTCCGGGCCGCGTGACGACAGAACGTAGATCAAGCCGCCAACCGCGCCCGCGGCCGCTCCCACTCCCAGCCCCGTCATCCCATGTCCGGCGGCATTACCGGCGATGGCGCCGACCGATGCGCCCGCTCCCGTGGTCTCCGCCACGGTCTTCACGTCGCCGGCCTTGTTGCCCTCGCTCTTCACTTTGCCTTCGGCGCGGTCCAGCTCCCCCGTGGAACTGGCATCCATGTTATCCATGCGCGACCGCAGATCGCGAGTCACTCCGTTGGGCAGCGTAAGCGTGTCGAAGCGAATGTACAACTCGCCGCGGCCCTTGGCGCGCCCGGGCTTTTTCACTTCCGTCACCGTTCCGGCCACCCAACTGCCCACCGGAATAACGATGCGTCCGTTGGCCAGCACCGGAAACGCGGTTTCCAGGTACACGCGGTCGCCCTGTAGTGAGCTCTTGGTGCTGATGCTGTTGATCAGGCTCAGAGGAACCTTGGTTCCAGCGTCGAGAGTGTAGCCGCTGGCCATAGGCGCCGGCGATGGCGAAGCGGCTGCCTGCGACTCTTGCGCCGCCAGGCCGCCGGCCAAAAACGTCAATACCAGAATGGGCCGCAGGGACATGCAGTCTCCTAAATCGATTCTAGCCTATCTAAAGAAACGCGTTTCCAGCCCAAATGGTTGCGCCATCGGGATCTATTGGACCGCGATTTCCTGCGTGCCTGAGCTCGACTGCGATCCCACGGACACCTGGATCGCCGGATTCGTCCCCACGTCTTGGGGCAATTGGATGTTGAGTTGGTACAACCCCACGCAGCCCGGCGTTATCCCGGCATACTGAATGAGATTTGAAGGCAACGCCGCACCGTTCAGGGAGACGATCAGGCTGCTGAGCCCCACGATGGGGGCGGCCGCGTCCGGGATCACATCGGGGTTCGGAGTTGGTGCGGTGGTGCCCAAGCCAGTCGCGTAGACCACCACGATCTCCCCCGGTTGCGCGGGTGAGGCATCCGTGAGCAGTGTGCCATCGGCATGCGTGGCGATCGCAAAACCGGTGCCGGGGTCGAACAGCGCCGGCGCAGCGTTCACCAGCGTAAGGGTAACCTCCGGTCCGGTCACGCCCTCCCTTACCACGCGAACGGTGACGTCCCCGGCGACTTCATTGCTCGGAATGAGGAAATTGATCTGCGGCCCCGAAACGTACAGCAGCGGCGCCGCCCAATTGTCCACAAACACCTCTACGCCGCCGAGCTCGGTGGGTATCAAACCGGCGGTGGAAGAGCTCGCCGGCTGCGAGTCCGTGTACCAGGAGAGGTTCGATCCGAAAATACTCAGCACGGAATTCGGCGCGAACGGGCCAAACGAGTAGTCCGACGCGTTCACGATATCGTTGGCGGTGTAAGCAGGCGCCAGTGACCAAGCGGTCCTTGCTGCCAGGACTGCCAGGACTAACAAGCTTCGGGACATCTAATCGTCAGTGTGCGAATAGTACAAAAGTTCTCTGAATATTCTTGCACAATGTCAAGCTGACCGAAGATGCAAACCTTTCCTTGACCTGAGGATAGAATTGGCTTACGATTTCTAAGTAATCAATCTGCGCTGTTAGAATCCACATTGTCCACTTGATCGTCCTGCCTTGGTTAAGGGCCGGTAATCAGGCCGGGATGGGCGCTGAATTGTGCTGGGTTGGGACCGGTAGCCGCAGGAGCCCCAGGAGGGGACCAGTGCTCAGAAAAGGTGACATCGAATCCCTGATTATCTACCTTCGCGGGGAGTTGGATCAGGTGCAACAGGCGATCTTCGCGCTGGAGCGCATGGCCCGGACTCGGCGCGCCGACGCTGTCACAGTTGCGAAGCGTCCCATCGGAAGCGAGCGTGCGCCGGTGGGCAGGGCCGGGAAAGGTTGGACCCACCACCGCCGCGCGGGTTAGCGCTAGCACTCATCCCGGCGCGGCTTACCGCTCCTGCTTCTTCCGGTAACTCCGCGCCAGTTCCATGTACACTCCCAAATCGCGGTCAAGATCGGATTGCGTGCCGTCGAAATAGAAGTTACGGATCGGGATGCCGCCATGGTCTCGGCTGATACGAGGATAAATAGCCTCGCAGACAATGCCATTCATACAGGTAAAGGGACTGATATCGATGATTCCAGCGGCGCCCTTCCTGGCCAGGCAGGCGGCCTTCCCCACGTTCAGGACCATTTCGCCGAAAGCGCCCTCGCGCGGCAAATAGGGGCGGGCAGCTTCCAGGATTTCGTAGATATCCGGCTCTTCGCGGTCCGCGAAATCGTCGTCAAAAGGCGCTAGCAGCACGTGCTCGTCGCGCTTCTGCACGCGTTTGCGCACCCATGCGCCCAGCGCTTCCACGGTCCAGATGCGGCCGGCCAGTTTGAGCTTGCGGAAGTGTTCGGAGTTGGTGTACCAGATCCACTCCACCAGGTCCGACACCCAGGCTTCCGCGCCGTAAGCTTCCAGCGAGCGCACCAGGTCTTCGTTGGAAAAGGTATTGAGCCGGCAAAAAATCTCGCCCACAATGCCGATCAGCGGCAGGTCGCGCTTCCGTCGCGGGGCCAGGGCGCGGAAACGGTTGCGCCCGCGCGTCAACGAGTCGCGCAATTCCAAGAGCTGGACGCCGGGCTCCAGCGGCGACCGTTCCAGCGTGCTGCACAGGTCGCCCAGCGAGTCCTCGTATGCTGCTTCCGTCGAGCCGCGCCGTTCTTCGTACGGGCGCTGAATCAGCAGCATCTTCTGCAGCATGTCGGCGCAGAATAAGGCGCGCCAGGCAGTGCGAAGGAAGGGCCTGGCTAGCGCGCCGATGCCGTCATAGGCATTCCGGCTGGTGGGTGAAAGAATCTCTACAGCCTCGTAGCCGTTGGCATCCAGAATCTGGCGCAAATAGGGAGCGTACTGGCCGAAACGGCACGGGCCTTCGGCCGTGGGCATGAAGAAGGCCACGCGTAGCGGGTCCGTGCCGGGCCGTTCCAACACCTTCATGAAGTCTCCCACCGTCACTTTGGCGGGATAACACTCGTCGCCGGAAGTGTAGCGCGCCCCCAGTTCGCGCGTGCGATGGTCGGAAGGAGGAGTAGGCTCGGCCTCCAACCCGACGGCGCGAAAGGCCGACGCGAAAGCGCGCGCGCTGCCCCACGCCATGGGCGGGATATAGATCCGCTTGCCGGTTAGTGGATGGCCGCCGCCCGTGCTGCGGGGAGCGGTTCTTTCGGCGGTTGGTAGCATCGCAGAATTCCTTTGCTGTCGAGATACGCTTCGCAGCGCGTCATGTAGCCGGCGTCGTTGCCGTGCCCGTCGAATTGCAGGATCAGGAGCGGCGCCCCGGCGGCCTCGCGGGCGAAATGCTTGATATACGAATCGGGCCCGCACTTGAAATTGGTGATGTATACCATGTGCAGGTTGGGACGGCTGGCGGCGATTCGCGCGGCCTCCAGGATTTTGCGGCCCGATACCCAATACATATTGGCGCTGGGGTCCAGCGATTCGCGCCCGGTCACCAGAAAGTCCAGCGGAATGACGTTGGCGCCGTAGCGTTGGCGCAGTTTGCGGGGAATATCGCAGTTCACGCCGCGGTCGTACATGTTGTAACCGCGTCCAGCCAGCACCAGGCCCGGTTCGCCGGTCCGCTCCAGCGTTTCGAGCGCACGGCGGCCGGCCGCGAGCAACTTGTCCTGGAACTCGCGCTGCGCGCTGTATGCGGCCTCGCAGGCGCGGTCGCTCGCGCGGCGCGTCACCCCCACGCGCTCGATGGCCTCGGCCAGGCCCTTCTTCACCTGCACCGGGCCGAGCTGAAAGTGCAGCGTGGGGATGAGGAATTTGTGCCGGTGCGGTTCCAGCGCCGGCGCCGAGCGCAGCACCCACGGCAGCGTCTGATTCCACGGACAGTAATGCGAACCGCAGGATTCGGCGGCGGCCTCGGCGTCGGCCATATTGGGCACCAGGACGTAGTCCACGCCGGCTGCCAGCAGCGCGTCCACGTGGCCGTGAGCCACCTGCACGGGGTAACAGGGTTGCGCCACCGCCATCTCGATTCCGGCGGCGGAGATGCGCGCGTCGGTAACCGCGGAAAGCACCGTCTCGATGCCCAGTTCGGCGAAATAGGCGCGCCAGAAGGGAAGGCGGTCGAGCATGGTCATGGCGCGCGGCAGGCCCACGCGCAGGCGAGGCTTATCGGACGCGGGCAACGGCGCCCATTCGAGCAACTGTTCGCGATAGGCGAACAAGTCGTCGATCACCGGCTTGCGGCCGGTGGCCGAGGGCTTCCGGAATTTGTCGGAGCATTTGTCGCCCCAGTAGCTCTTTTGGCCCTCGATGACGAATTCCTTCATGTCACAGAGGTTGGAGCAAGCCTTGCAAACGAAATCGCGGGTGGTGAGGTGCAGCTTGTGCAGATCGTACCCGCGGAAGCGCGATACGCCGCGGGTGGCCTGGTGCCACTGGCGCGCGATCAGCGCCATCCCGATGGCGCCCATCACGCCGTTGTATGGCGGCACCGTGATTTTCTTGCCGAGCAGGCTGGCGAAGGCCGCGGTGACCGCGTCATTGTACGCCGTGCCGCCCTGGAAGTAGATCACCTTGCCGATCTTGCGGCCGCGCACCACGCGATTGAGGTAGTTGAGCGCGATGGAATACGCCAGGCCGGCGACTAAGTTGGGCACGGTTTCACCTTTGTGCAGCCAGCCGGTAACGTCGCGCTCCATGAACACGGTGCAGCGCTCGCCCAGCCGCGAAGGTCCGGGCGCAGCAAGCGCCAGCGTGGCGAATTCGCCCTTGATGCTGATGCCCAGCTTTTCGGCCTGTTCCTCCAGGAACGATCCCGTGCCAGCCGCGCATGCTTCATTCATGGCGAAATCCACCACCACGCCATGCTCGATGGAGATGAACTTGGAATCCTGCCCGCCGATTTCAAAAATCGTGTCCACCGGCTCGCCGCCGAGAGTGCTGCTGATATGCACCGCGCCGGTCTTATGCGCGGTGATTTCGTCGTTCACCACGTCCGCGCCCACGAATTCGGCGATCAGTTCGCGGCCCGATCCGGTGGTGCCCACGCCCGAAATCTGCAGCCGCGTTCCCCACCGCTCGGCGACCTCGGCGAGCCCCTGCTGAACGGCCTCGATGGGGCGCCCGGCGGTGCGCAGGTACACGTCGTGGATCACGGAACCGAATTCGTCGATAGCCACCACGTTGGTGGAGACCGAGCCGATGTCCAGGCCGAGGTAAGCGGGAATGGGGCCATCGCCCGCGGGCGGCGCGTAAGCGCCCACGCGGTCGCGCAGTTGCACCACGTTCTCGGAAGAGAGCGGCTCGGTATCCTGTAAGGTTTCTTCGGCGTGCTGGCGCAGCCGGTGAATCTCCAGGATGGAGCGCTTGCGGGGCTCTTCGGCTTCCAGTATGGCGGTACCGATGGCCCCGCACCAGGCATACTGCTCGGGCACCAGCAGTGCGTCGTTGGCGAGCCCAAACGCCTCGCGCAAGGCTCCGGTGACGCCGGCATTTTGCGAGACCGCGCCGATCAGCGCGACCGGCGCTTCTACCGGCCGGCCCTTGACGATGGAGCTTTTGAAATTGCGCGCCACCGCGTCGCACAGTCCGCGCAGAATTTCGGCCGGCGAATAACCCTTCTGCTGCGCGTGAATCATGTCGCTCTTGGCGAAGACGGAGCAGCGTCCGGCGATGCGCGCGGCGCACTTGGCCCCGGAAACCACGCAGCCCACCTCTTCCACGGAGTACTGCATGCGCAACGCCTGCTGGTCGAGGAACGAGCCGGTGCCGGCGGCGCATTCGCCCGACCGGTCGTAATCCACGATGTTGCCGCCATCCAGCCGGATGTATTTGGAGCTTTCGCCGCCGATTTCGAAGACCGTTCGCACCTGCGGATAAACCCTGCCGATCATGCGGGCAATGGCTTTGAATTCGTTCTCGAAGAACAGGCCGAGCACCTTAGCGATGGTGCGGCTGCCAGAACCGGTGACGCGGATCCCCTCTACGCGATCTTCGGGGACCGTCTCGTAAAACTCGCGCAGCAGATCGTAGGTGGATTGTATGGGACTGCCGGAGATGCGGCGGTAGTCGGAAAGCACGAGCGGCTGTCCCGCGAGCTCGGCGAAGCGGAACTGCGGGTGGCTCTCACAAAGGGCTCCGAGGATGGCGCGGTCCCCGGGTTTACCCAGGGCAGCCAGTTTAAGGCTGATAGCGCCGATGTCCAGACCGAGATTGATGCCCATTTCAGTCCAGTTTGAGGGCAAATCGACTTAATTTCAAGTGAATAAGGCCTGAATTGCGGAAAACTGCATTAAATGGAGCAGATGGCGGGGGTTAACGGGGAGTGGGCCGTGCAGCGGTTGAGCGCCTACAACGCGAGCGTCGTTCGCAATGCTGCGTCGATTTCGCTCATCCCGCTCAGGAATCCTATGACGCAATCGATTTCCGAGTGATGCACCATGGCGAGATTGTCGGTCATGATCACGGAGTCTGTCAGCAGCCCCGACGACTTGTGTCCACCCAAGCTCACGATCACTCTCGCCGGATGTCCCGCGCGAGCCATGTTGCTGGTAATCATTGCCACGATGGTCTGTGAGAGGCCTGAGCCGAGGCCGTCCGCCTGGACAACCAGGGCGGGCCTCCGCTTCGAGGTTCGCAGATTTGAGTCTGGAAAGAGGACCAGGACAACATCACCGCGGCGGCAGTTCATCGTACGCAGCCATTTCGGGCCGATTCCAATCTTCAATAAACGCGGATAGACGCCGGCGCAGATCGGCCGCCTGATCTTCGCTGATCCCTCTTTCGGAAAGATTGACCGGTTCCGCGGGATGGACCCATGTCACGATGACACGACAGCCCTCAGCTTCGGTCAGGGGTTCCACGAGTTCCACCTTTCCATTGCGGCAAATCCCTTCGACCGACTTCACCATACGTCCAGTATCCCGCGTCTGGTGGCGGCTAGTCCAGAGGGTTGGCCGAACCGCGTCCTCAGTCTGCTTGCATTCTTATTCCGCAATCACTCTGACGCCCGCCGGCGCGCGCACATAGTCGAATATCCGGCGCCCGTCAGCCATATGCCATTTGACTTCGATCGGCCCGCGAGGATGCGGCCAGACCCCCTCCGCCTCCGTGATGGTGCTGGCGTGAACCTCGATCCGAACCACATCGAGATTCGGCGCTTCGGGGAATTCGATTCCCAGGACGTGCTTCGACAGATAGTACGCCGGACTTGCCGACCAGGCATGGCACAGGCTCTGTTCCATGGTGAAGAACTCGGGTGTCGTTTTGGCGCCGTGGGCCAGAAAGTAGCCCCACCCTTGCCTCATCAGATTCTCGGCCGTTTCCACGAGGCCTGCTTTGTAAAGCCCCTCCAGTATGTAGAAGCTGAAATGCGACGATACGCGATATCCACCCGAGGGGTCGTATCCATTCACAAACGGGGAACGCAATTCCTCGGCGACATGAGTTCGAACTCCGGCGAGCTGTTCCGGCGTAACGATACCGGCACGCACGGCGAACAGATTCGAATGCACGGAGTTGGTCGCGCCCTTCAGGTTATCCCGGAAACAGCGCTTCTCCGTATCCCAAAAAGCCTTGGAAATGCTCTCCGATATCGCCGCGATCCTGCGCTCCAGTTCGCTGGCATCCGGGCCTTTTCCGATCGCGAGCGCCAGCCGCAGTGCGCTCTGCATCGCCAGAAGATAGCTGAGGCTGAAGAAGCAGCTCACGCCGCTATGGTCGCCGAGCGTCTTCGGAGTCTCGGAATCGCCGCCAAAGCCGCCCAGTTCGGGCAGATTCTCAAGCAGTAAGTCAGCCCGCCTGTCGGACCATTTATGGAAATACGCCAGGTTGCCGCGAATCGCCGCCCAGTCCGCCTCGATGCGCTTGTCGTCTCCCGTCGCATCGTAGTAATTGCGATAGCCCTCCACCATGTTGAGGGAGAAATCGTTATATGTGTAAGTGCCGGTATTGGGATAGACGATGCGGAAACGCCCGGTCGCGTCGCACGATTGCCCGAATAACTCCAGGCATCGCCGCATCAAGGAATGATTGCCAAAAGTAGCCAAGTTGACGTGGTATTGAATGATTGTGTCCCGGATGTACATGCCCCGCTCGCGGCCGGCGCAGTCGATGAACGCGTCCTCCATATTCGTCGCCTGGGTCCTCTCGCACATTCGCCAGATTTCCGTCAAACAGGGGTCCGAGCAGCGGAACCGTCCTCTGCGAACGGCCGGAAAATTCGCCGCGCGCAGATGCAACGATTCGAGTGTGACGTCCTGCCGCGGATTCCTCACCGTCAGCAGACAATAGCGGGCGCCGCGCGGACCGGAGGGCATCCAGTCGATCGCATCCAGCGTGCACAACGCGCGATCCCCCACGGGATACCAGCTAAACTGCTGAACGTGCTCGCGGTCGGGGGAGAGCCGCTCCGTATAGATGACATCCAGGGTGGCGCCGCGGACGCCGCGCAGGCGGACCTGCGGCAGCATCAGATGCATCCACTCGAGATCAAGCTGAATCGCGAAGCCGTATGGATAATCCGCCAGCCGGAAGGTGTGACCGTCGAGCGATCCGGTCAGGCCGGCCGCGACCGACTCGAAGGAGTCGCCGTACTGGTCCCAACTGGTCTCCCGGCACGGACTCTGCGCGCTATCGCCGCGCTTCACATAAATCCACCCTCCCACGCTCTCGAGGCGCTCGTCGGCGGAATAAGGCTGCGGCTTGGATTTGAGATACCGGTCATGCTCTTCGGCCGCCACGATCGGCGAGTGCCGGAAAGCGTACGGTGAGCCGGGATCCTTGTCAGTGGAAAACACCAGGCCGCCGTCGCGCGGCAGTGCGAAGTACTCGTCGAGCACGTCGAAATATGCGTCCACGCTGCCGAATAAATAATTCCACCCCTGATTCAGCGTCCAGCGTTCGGTGATGCGCATGGGCCGGTCGATGGAATCGGTTCCCTTCGCCACCGGAGTCCCGTTCAGCCAGTGCCGGCCGTGAAATACTCCAACGAGGATAGTCTGTTGGCGGGGCGAATAGAGCCACGTGCTGAAGGCTACAAAATTGCTGAACTGACGCGCGTCATCCGCGAAATGATGCGGCGCCGGCACCGAGAAAGAATGCCACTCTTCGTTCCGTTCGATGGGCAACACCAGGGCGCTCTTGATAGCCGCGAGACCCAAGGGCCCCGCGGACAGAAACGGAATGCTGCGCGGAGATGGCTCGCCCCAGGAGTCCTGCTTTTCCAGTTCCACGGAAGGCTGCCAGGTGGAGTCGTCGAATTCCGTGTTCTTCCAGCCCTCTTCTGCGGCGTTTTGCTCGAAGAGGTCGGCGGCCGGCAGCGCAAAGCTCAGCGCGGGTGCGTAGCGGGCGCGCGATCGCGACTTCGCCGTGCGCCAGGTACCCCGTCGCGTCGTGAGGTCCGCGACGCCACCTTCGTGCTTCACCGTGCCCCAGGCCACCAATCCGCCGCGAACCGGCATCGCTTTGAATGTCTTCATTCCCCAGAAATTCACTTCGATGGCGATGACGTTCCGCCCGGGCCGCAGCAGTGTTGCGATCTCGTGAGTGTCATAGAGCGGGAATCGCGGGTCGCAGCGCACCGGCCCGAATTCCACGAACTGGCCGTTCACGAATAACTGGTAGGAAGTGTCGACACAGAGATGCACCGGCGCCGATTCGACGTGCCCGGAGACGGTGAATGTCTTCCGAAACAGCGCGAATGTGTTTCGGCCCTCCCCGTGGGCGTCGTACCAGATGAATCGCGCGCCCGAAGGCCTTTCGGGCGAATTTGCCGCCGCGACGCCCGCCACGGCTGCGGCGACGCCCGTCTCCACGAATGTTCTTCTCGTCATGCTCGTTGCCAGCAGTGAAGCCCGATGATATCAGGCTGCCGCGCGAGAGGCCAAAGCGGGAGGGCAACTTGTGGCTCGAAGGGGCCTATCGAACCAAACCAGCGCCTACCGGCCGGCGTATTTTGGCGGACTGCTCCCCTCTTACTTCGGTCCAAGGAGACCCACCAAGACCTTATCGATTACCTCGTGAGTTCAGATATCAGATAAGCCGGGCCACCGGAGCGACGGCTGTCCGCTGGGGCGTCCCCAGACCGATTTCGACGCGTCCGACACGAAGGGCAGGCGGCGCTTCGCGTGCGGTTCCGAGGACCACAATACCGTGAATTGCGAGGGGGTGGGTGATAAGGTTGCCGAGCTGCAAAAGAAGGGCAAGGACTTCCTGCAAATCGCCGCCCAGTCTGCACGTGAGCCTCGGGCCGATGAACACGTTTTGGAATTCAGAAGCGGCGGTCGGGAGTAGCAAAGACGAATCTTAAACTGCGATGAACACCAAAAGTGGATCCTCCCGAACACGACGAGGCATACCGAGGAGAAGGATTGCACCTCCCCTTTCGCGGCCGAGTGCCCCGGCCGCCACCACCCGTGGTACGTCCACCGGCCTGCGGGAGGGTGCAGGTACGGATCGGACGGTTCCATGAAATCGGGCCGGCCTGCGATTGTCCTAATGCATGGGACTCCCAGCGGGAACTGTTGCAAAATCTGCAACAGTTCAAAATGAGGGAGACCGGCCTGTAACGCGCGAAATCGAGTTCGCCGCCTGGAGGTGATCTCCCGGCGGTCGGATACCGTGTGAAGTCAGCTCACGGTGAGGCCCGCTCAGTCCGCGGGCACCGCCAGCTCTCGGTCCAACTTATCCAGCTCTTTCCGATACAGCGGATTTCGCGGATAATCGCGGACTAACTCGGCGAGCAGTTCGCGGGCTTCGTGGGGCTTCTTCTCGCGCAGATCGATGATTCCCAGAAAAACCTTCGCCAGCGGACCCAGGTACCGGCCCTCGCGCGCCACCAGTTCGAGGTGCCTCACGCCGCGCTGCTTATCGCCATTCACATTATCGAAATGAACGAACCAGCGGATGAAAAACGGCAGGCTGCCGACCATATACTCCGAAAAGCCGGCGGTCAGATAGGCATCGTAAAACTTCGGGTCAAGCTTCAGCAAATGCTGCGCGTACCCATTGGCGCGCCTGGCCGGCGAGAGGCTGGCTATCTGGCGCTTTTCCACCAGCGCCATGTAGTCCGTGGAGACGCCGGCGACCACGCACATGGCGAAGAGCGCGTCGCGGTCATTGGGGTTGGATTTCAGCACCGCCTCGGCTCGCTTCTGCGCATCGTTCATGGCCTGCAGGAACTGCTTGCGTATCGCCGGATCGGGTTGCGGACGCGTTTTCTCCACCAGGCGGTCGTCGTCGGTGAGAAATTCGCTTTCGAGCGCACCCAGGCGGTCGAGCTCGAAGAACAGGTACGCCGAGCCGCGAAAGGCGTACGGCAGCGGATCCTGCGGATGGGCTGAGATGTAGCTGTTCAGGGTTGCGTGGGCGGCCGCGAAGTCGAAGTTGTACAACGAGCGCAGGGCATCGTCGATAGTGGCCGGCTCCGACGCCAGCGCGGGCGCAGAGCAAACCGCGGCCACCAGGAGAATCGCACGCCTCACCCTATCGCCGCCTTTCCGCCACAATCGTAATCTGCATATCGCGCGCCTGCCGTACCAATTGTTGCACAATTGTCTCCCGATAGCGCTTCCACCAGGGCAACGGCGCCGAACGTCCCATGAAAATTTGCGTTACTCCGTGAGTGCGGGCGAAGCTGGCAAGAGCGCTCGGTACATCCCCACTTGGTATGACGTGGGTTTCGATGCGCAAGTTGCGCGCGAAGCTCATGTGGCGCTCCACGGCCTCGCGATCGTGGGTGGCGTCGCCCACATGGACGGCCAGACACTCGGCGTGGATGTAATCCGCCACACGCTTGCCGCGGCGAATCAGGATGGCCGAGGAGGGGCGTCCGGTGAGGCAGATCAAAATGCGCTCCGTGCGCGGCGCAGGCTGGGGGCCGGCCGCCGGCTCATGCGGCAATTCGGCCAGGGTCGCGGCCGCCGCCGCGTCCGCGGCGTCAAGTTTCTCTTCCACCTCGTGGGCGGTGTGGCGCAAGGCCATTTCCCGCAACGCTGTGAGGTTGGTCTCGGTGAAAAAATTCTCCATGGCGCGGCGGGCTTTTTCCTGCGCATAAACCACGCCCCGCTCCAGCCGGTTGCGCAGGGCGCGCGGCGTGAGATCCACGAAAACCAACTCGTCGGCCTCGTCCACCACCCAATCGGGGATGGTCTCCCGCACGCGGATGCCGGTGGCGTGAAAAACCTGGTCGTTGAGGCTCTCCAGGTGTTGCACGTTCATGGTGGTCAGGACGTCGATGCCCGCTCCCAGAATGGCGTGCACGTCCTCCCACCGCTTGACGCGCTCGGTTCCCGGCACGTTGGTGTGGGCGAATTCATCCACCAGGGCGACGGCCGGTTTGCGGCGCAACACGGCGTCGGTATCCATCTCTTGAAACTGCGAGCCGTTATAGCTCAGGGTGCGCCGCGGCACCACCTCCAAGCCCTCCGTCTTGGCGATGGTCTCTTTGCGGCCATGGGGCTCGAAGTACGCGATGACGATGTCCACGCCCTTTTGCCGCAATTCCTGCGCTTCTTCCAGCATGCGGAAGGTCTTGCCCACGCCGGCAGCATATCCCAGGTAGACCTTCAGTTTTCCTTTAGCCACGCTCACAAGGCGCTCCCATGCGGGAACAGGCGGACGTCGAAGCCTTCGGCGCCGTCGATCAGGCGGTCGATGGGGCTGCGCGCCAGCCAGGCGCGGCCCGGGCGGCCGGTATGGCCCAGAAATAGTTGCGTGATGCGCTGCTCGCGGGCGAATGCCAGGATGGCATCCACGAAATCGCCGCCTTTCAAGCAGTGAACTTCGGCTCCCAGCTCGCGCGCCAGGGCCAGGTTCTTCTCCAGCAGTTCGCGATCTTGCGGGCGCAAGTCGGCCTGTTCCACGTAAGCCGCCAGCAAAGCGCCGTGAAAGCGCAGTTTATTGCGCTGCCCGCTGTGCAGCATGTCGGTGGCGTTGCTGCGCGGCGTCAGGCACACCAGGACGCGCTCCTGGGCGCCCCAGCGCGCCGCCACCCCGTGGGAATCGAGATATTCCTGCAGTTGGCGGTCCACCACATCGGCCGCCAGCAGCAACGCCAGCTCGCGGAGCTCGGCCAGGCGGCGCGAATCGGGAATGGTGTTGCCGCCCGTGCGATCCATAAGGGCATCCGGCGGCGCATCGACAACTTCGATTTCATCGGCCTCGTGGAGAAACTCCTCGGGGATGCAATTGGCCGCGCGCTTTCCGGTGATGCGCTCCACCTGGTCCTGCTGTTCGCGAATGTGCTGCAGATTGACGGCGGTAATCACCGCGATGCCGCGGTCCAGCAGCTCGCTGACGTCCTGCCAGCGGTACGGGTTGCGGCTGCCGGGAGGATTGTCGTACGCCAACCCGTCGATCAGGCAGACCTCCGGGTGCCGGCGGAAGAGCGCCGACATGTCCATGACCTGATAGTCGCGCCCGGCATGTTTGGTGGGGATCGTGGGAACCACGTCGAGGCGTTTCAGGATTCCCTGGATTTCGGGGTGGACGCCCGCCTGCAACGCACCCACCACCACGTCCTGCCCGCGCTCCTTGCGCCGGCGGCCCTCGTCGAACATGCGGAACGATTTGCCCACGCGCGAGGCGTACCCGAGGAAAACTTTCAGGCGGCCGCGGCTCTCGCGGCGCTCATCGGCCTGCACCTTGCGCAGCAGCTCTTCCGGGTTCGGCCGGGAATTATCGACACTCGGCATCTTCCCCAGGATAATCCGGCCGGGAGCCATCTGGCCAGAACTACTTCTTCACGGGAGCGGTTCGACCCCGCGCGAGATTTGGTTTCAAAACGTTTACAGGCGGTTCGCCCGGGATGCCTTCATGCTGGACGCAACATGCGGTGCTGGACACGACCCAGGTAAGACGATATCTTACCTGCATGAAGACGACCGTCTCCTCCAAGGGCCAGATCGTTCTGCCGGCAGAGTTCCCGCAGATGGACCGTATCGAACCGGGGCAGGAGTTCGAAGTCAAGCGTCTCGATCATGGGGACTACCGCCTCGTCCGGCGTGCGGTTCCTCAGAACGAGGGCGCCATCGACTGGCTGCTTGCCTGTCCGCAAAAGAACTTCTTCGTGCCCATCGACTCCGAGTCGACGGATGCGCTGTGAAGCACTTGGTCGACGCCAAAGTTTTGAGCGAGCCGACGAAGCCGAATCCCGATCCGCGTGTCGTGGCGTGGCTTCGCGCACACGAGCCGAAATCGCCGTCGATCCCGTGATTCTCGGTGAACTGCGGTTTGGGATTCTCATTCTTCCCAAAGGACGGAAGCGGACCGCTCTGGAACGTTGGTTTGACATGGGGGTCGGGCTTCTCCACTGTCTGCCCTGGGACGCGGACACGGGACTGAAATGGACGGAACTGTTGGCGCAACTTCGCGCTACCGGGAAAGCCATGCCGATCAAGGATAGCCTCATCGCGACGACGGCGATCGTCCACGGCCTGGCTGTCGTCACGCGAAACCGCGCTGATTTCGTGAACGCTGGCGTGCACATCGTCGATCCGTTCGTGGACTGAGGTCCAGCTAGCGACGGCGCGGCTTCGTGGGCCCCCGGTACGTCGGTTTGACAGCATGATTCTTCCGCATCGTCCCCAGGCCCAGCGAGGGCTCGAACCTAAGAACAAAGTAGGCGACTGTTTGGGGTTTGGGTTAAGCCCGGTATTGTCAAGAAGGGAGAGTTTTGGCTCCCCCAGTCTGGTCGCGTTTCGAACTTTTGCCAGCCAAGTTGGCCCTGCGATGGAACCAGTCGAGGCGCGTTTGTTCTTGGGTGACCCGTGCGGAACCGCTGACCCGTGTCCATAGCGGGCCCAGACGGGGAGCCAAAACGAACGAGCCAGGGATTGTGCGCTTGTGCTATTATGTTGTTGTGCGAACGACGCTTGACATCTCAGATGAGGCCTACTTCATCGCCAAGGCCATCGCCCGGGATCAGAACCGCAGCCTCGGACGAGTGGTTGGCGACCTCATTCTGCAATCCTCGAAAGGCGCGAAAGGCGGATCCATAGAGATGAGCGATTACGGTTTCCCCACTTTCCGTTGCGCCCGGCCCGTGACCACCGAGGACGTCAAGGCTCTCGATGACGAAGAGTAAGGTCTACTTGCTCGACTCCAATGTTCTCATCGCACTGGCGACGCCCGAACACAGTCTGAACGCGCGCGCGGCGGCGTGGTTCCTCAAAGGGCTACCGGTTTGCAACATGCCCCATCACGGAGGGCGCACTTTTCCGTTTCCACCTGCGCACCGGTGTGGAGGCGACGGCGGAATCCGCAAAGTTCCTGCTCGAGTCCATTGCCTCTCTCCCGCGGCACGAGTTCTGGCCGGACGATGTTTCTTATCTCGGCATGCCAACAACGGGAATCGCCGGACATAGGCAGGTCACTGACGCTTACCTTGTGCTGTTGGCGCGGAAACATGGCGGCTCAGTGGCCACTATGGACCGGGCGCTGGCTGCTGTTCACGCAGGAACCACGCTCCTCGCGTAGCTCTCCGCTGCCCTGCACATAGGCACGGGGGAAGTCATCGGCACTGGAAGATCCCTTTGCGTTTGTTCTAACCCGAAGTTCCGGAAAACAAATGTTAAGTCCTTTGTCTTGTGCGGTTACATGCCTACTGTAGTCATGTAGCGAGCCTGTGGAATCAATAACTTGCAATTAGAATTCTGGAACTTAGGTCTAACGCCGCGCAGGCCGCTGGCAGCGGGCAAATGACAAGAGCTCTAACTAAAGTCGTCCAGGCTCGGGAGCCGAACTTCTTTAGATCGGAAACAAACGGCATGCCCGGCCACTCAAAGCGCAAGCCCTTGTCAGAACAGGTTTACGTCCATGCCGGCTATGAAGTGAATGCCGGGAATCGCAAGCGATTGCAAACGGTGGTCGTTGGTCAGGAAGAGGTCGACGCCGACATTTGCAGCACTTGCAAGGTGGATCGCATCCGCCGGTGAAACCCGGTGGCCTGCGCGAATCCTGGCATAACTGTCCGCTGTTTCAGGAGTGTAGGAAATCAACTCAATTTGAGGAGAGCGGAACGCTTCCCAAACCTGGGACGCTATTTGCAGCGCTTCCCTTCTATACAACCCGGTCAGCACTTCGCCGACAGTGAACACGCTGGTGCAGAGTCTGTCTCCCCGCGCCTCCATTCGCTCGTGAATCCGATTCATCCGGGCTGCGTGTACCGGGTGGTCTTCGAGCCAATAAATGAAGAGCATGCTGTCCCAGTAAATGCGGCTCAAGAAGCATCTCCGGGGCCGTGGAATTCCTCGCGCTCTTTACGAAGGAACTCCTCGCCGCCGCCAAGGCTGCGAAACACCTCCTTCGCCACACCTCGCAACTCTTTGAACGGCCATTCCTTTGGCTGAGTGGAGGGCTGCTGAACGGCGTCCAGCATGCGATAGGTAAAGGTAACCGTCGTACTCATACCAGACGGCGGGCCTTCCCATTTCTCGAGGAGCAAATGGTTTTCAGTCAGGAATTTATGAGATTTGAGCGCCTGGCACACTAATGAGACACGATTACTGAGGTGCACCGCCTTTTGGACTTCGCCCGCAACCACGCGTACCGTGGATTGACGGCGCGCTCTGGCGGGCTCGATGTATTCGCGGCGGGCAAAATCGCGAACTCGGTCCGCGTAGGTGACTGGCATAAAGTGTATTTTACAGCAAGCTTGGCAAGCATAGCAAGCTTATCGATATGGCGGGCTGAGACGGCGCCCTTGGCGAGTTCGAGACTCGTCCAGCAGGTAGGACTCGAACCTACCTTCTACTTCTTCAAAGGAGCCGTCTGATCCAGCGCGAGATTCAGTTTCAAGACGTTTACACGCGGCTCGCCCAGGATGCCGAACTGACGGCCCTCGGTATGCGATGCCACCAGCTCGCGGAGAGCGTCCGCGCTCATCCCGCGGGCGGCTGCCACGCGCGGTATTTGCAACTCGGCGGAGGCCGGGCTGATGTGGGGGTCGAGTCCGCTCCCCGATGCGGTCACCAGGTCGGCCGGTAGAGGGCCGGTGGCGCTGGGGTTCGCGTCGCGGAATTTCTTGACGTCGCCCTGCACACGATCCACCAGGTGTTGATTGGTGGGGCCGAGGTTGGAGCCGCCCGACGACAGACCGTCGTAGCCATCGTTGCCGGCGGCCGAGGGACGGCCCTGGAAATACTCGGGACGCGTGAACCGCTGCCCGATGAGTTCCGACCCGATGGTCTTCCCGCCCGGCTGGATCAGGCTGCCAGCCGCCTGATGCGGAAAAATCGCCTTGGCGAGGCCGGTCACCAGCAGCGGATACGCCACGCCCGTAAGTATGGCGAAGACCAGGGTCACCCGAACGGCAATGATCAACTGTTTCATAATTAAAATCCCTTATTAGCCGCCGATAAACGCCGGCTTTTCGCTACGCCAAATGCAGCAACACCAAGAGCTTGTCTATCAGCCAGATGCCCGGGAAGGGCGCGATCACGCCGCCCACTCCGTAGACGAACAGGTTCCGGCGCAACAGCGATGCCGCGCTCATGGCCCGGTACTTCACGCCGCGCAGCGCCAGCGGAATCAGCGCCATAATAATCAACGCATTAAAGATCACCGCCGCCAGCACGGCGCTCTGCGCATTGTGCAGCCCCATGATATTGAGCTTGCCCATCACCGGATAGGTCGCCATGAACATGGCCGGCAGGATGGCGAAGTATTTGGCCACGTCGTTGGCGATGGAAAACGTGGTCAGCGCGCCGCGCGTCATCAGCAACTGCTTTCCGATGGCTACTATTTCAATGAGCTTGGTGGGGTTGCTGTCCAGGTCGACCATGTTGCCGGCCTCTTTGGCGGCCATGGTGCCGGTATTCATGGCCACGCCGACATCCGCCTGCGCCAGCGCGGGAGCATCGTTGGTGCCGTCTCCCGTCATGGCCACCAGCCGCCCGCCGGCCTGCTCTTTCTTGATCAGGTCCATCTTGTCCTTGGGAGTGGCCTGCGCCAGAAAATCGTCGGTCCCGGCTTCCGCCGCGATGGCAGCGGCCGTTAGAGGATTGTCGCCGGTGATCATGATGGTGCGGATGCCCATGGCGCGTAATTGCTGAAAACGCTCGCGCATGCCGCCCTTCACCACGTCCTTCAAATGAATTACGCCCATGGCGCGGTCGCGATCGGCCACCACCAGGGGCGTGCCGCCGGAGCGCGAAATGCGCTCGGTAATGTCCATCAGTTCCGTGGGGACCGTGCCGCCGTGCTCGTGCACGAACTCCATCACCTGCTCGGTGGCGCCCTTGCGCACGCGGCGGCCGTCGATGTCCACGCCGCTCATGCGCGTCTGCGCCGTAAAGGGGATGAAATGCGCCTCGTGTTCCGCCACTTCGCGCCCGCGGATGTTGTACTTCTGCTTGGCCAGCACCACGATGGAGCGGCCTTCGGGCGTCTCGTCGGCCAGGCTCGAAAGCTGCGCCGCGTCCGCCAGTTCGCCTTCGCCGATGTTCCCCACGGGGATGAATTCCACCGCCTGGCGATTGCCCAGAGTGATGGTGCCGGTCTTATCGAGCAGCAGGGTGTTTACGTCGCCCGCCGCTTCCACGGCTTTTCCGCTCATGGCCAGCACGTTGTGCTGCATCACCCGGTCCATGCCGGCGATTCCGATGGCCGAGAGCAACCCGCCGATGGTGGTGGGAATCAGGCAGACCAGCAAGGAGATCAGAACCGTAACGGTGGGCGGCGTGCCGCTGCCGCCGGCCGCAACGCTATAGATGGCGAAGGGCTGCAAAGAGACCACCGCCAGCAAGAAGACCAGCGTCAGGCCTGCAATGACGATATTGAGAGCGATTTCATTGGGCGTCTTCTGCCGCGCCGCGCCTTCCACCAGGGCGATCATGCGATCCAGGAACGTCTCGCCGGGGTTGGACGTGATTTTCACCTTGATCCAGTCGGAGAGCACCTTGGTGCCGCCCGTCACCGCGCTGCGGTCGCCGCCCGATTCGCGGATCACCGGCGCGCTCTCGCCCGTTATGGCCGATTCGTCCACGCTGGCGATGCCCTCGATCACATCGCCATCGCCGGGGATGGTTTCGCCCGCCTCCACCATTACCACGTTGCCGGCGCGGAGTTGCGTGGCGGCAACGATCTCGGTCTTGCCGCCGCCGTTCAACAGGCGGCGGGCGGTGGTTTCCGTCTTGGTCTTGCGCAACGTGTCGGCTTGGGCCTTGCCGCGGCCTTCCGCCATGGCCTCGGCGAAATTAGCGAACAGCACCGTGAACCAAAGCCATAGCGTGATCTGGAACGTGAAGCCGGCGAGGGCCGCACCCTCGACGATATCGCGCGCCGCCAGAATGGTGGTCATCGCGGCGCCCACTTCCACCACGAACATGACCGGATTTTTCATCATGGCGCGCGGATTCAGCTTGACGAACGAATCCTTGAGCGCCCTTTTCACGATCGGCGGGTCGAACAGCGGACGCGCCCGCGAGCCCTTCTTGGGCATCAGCGTGACGGGATCCGTGACGGGAGGAGGTGTCATGGTAGTTGCCATTTTGATATTAGCTCCAGAGCCTGCCGGCGTTCATGAAAAAGTGTTCCACGATGGGTCCCAGCGAGAGCGCCGGGAAGAAGGTGAGCGCCCCGACGATGATGACCACGCCCACCAGAAGGCCCACGAAAAGCGGTCCATGGGTGGGGAAGGTGCCGGCCGATACCGGCACCAGTTTCTTCTGCGCCAGGCTGCCGGCGGCGGCCAGCAGGGGGATCATCATCAGGAACCGCCCGAACAGCATGGCGATTCCGACGGTGGTATTGAAATAAGGTGTGTTGGCATTGAGGCCGGCGAAGGCGCTGCCGTTGTTGCCCACCGCGCTGGTGTACGTGTAGAGAATTTCACTGAGCCCGTGAGGTCCGTTATTAGTGAGATTGGCGGTGGCCGGGCCCGGCGGATTCACCCAGCTATTGTGCGGGAATTGAACCACCGAACCCACCGCCGAGAAGGCCAGGATGGTGAAGGCCAGCACCAGCGCCGCCAGCATCACCATCTTGACTTCCTTCTGTTCGATCTTCTTTCCCAAGTACTCGGGCGTACGGCCCACCATCAGGCCGGCGATAAATACCGCTAGGATGGCGAATAGCAGCACGCCGTATAGCCCCGAACCCACGCCGCCGAAAATTACTTCGCCCAGCTCGATATTCACCAGCGGCACCAGCCCGCCCAGGGGCGTCAGGCTATCGTGCGCATTGTTGACCGCGCCGCAACTGGCGTCGGTGGTGATCACCGTGAAGAGTGCCGAGTTGGCAATGCCAAACCGGACCTCTTTGCCTTCCATGTTGCCGCCGGGTTGCGTGGCCGTGGCAGCGGTCTGAATGCCCAGCTTGCCGAGATTGGGATTACCCGACGCCTCGGAGGGGTATGTCACGAAGACTCCCGCCAGAAACAGAACGCTCATGGCGGCGAACAGCGCCCATCCTTGGCGGGTGTCCTTCACCATCTTGCCGAACGTATATGTCAGCCCGGCGGGAATGATAAAGATGTAGATCATCTGCAAGAAATTCGAGAACGGCGTGGGATTCTCGAACGGGTGCGCCGAATTGGCGTTGGTAAATCCGCCGCCGTTCGTCCCGATCATCTTAATGGCTTCCTGCGAGGCCAGCGGCCCCTGTGGAAGCGTCTGTACGGCGCCTTCCAGCGTGGCGACCTTGGTATAGGGATGGAAATTCTGAATGGCGCCCTGGGAAACCAGCAGCAACGCGCCCACCACGCTCAGGGGCAACAGGATGTATACCGTCGAGCGCGTGAAATCCACCCAGAAGCTGCCCAGAGTGTTCACCGAGTGGCGCGCAAATCCGCGCGCGAAGGCGATGGCCACGCAGATTCCCGCCGCCGCCGACCAGAAGTTGTGGGTCGCCAGACCGATCATCTGGCTGAAATAACTCATGGTCGTTTCGGGGGTGTAGGACTGGTAATTGGTGTTGGTGCCGAAGCTGGTGGACGTATTGAACGCCAAGTCGGTCCCCACGTTGGCGAAGCCCTGCGGATTCAGCGGCAGCCATTGCTGGATGCGCAGCAGCAGATAGGTGAACAGGATGCCCGCCAGGCTGAAGGCCAGCATCGCCCCGGCGTAAATGGTCCAGTGCTGCTCGCCGTTTTCATCGATGCCGCAGAGCTTGTACAGGCCCGCCTCGAGGGGACGGAGCACGGGATGCAGGAAGGTGCGCTCCCCGGCGAACACTTTCGCCATGTAAGCGCCCAAGGGCTTGGTCAGCGCCAAGAGCACAAGAAAATACAGCGTGATTTGCAGAATTCCGTTTCCGGTCATCGGATCCTCTTCAGAACTTTTCGGGGCGCAACAGGGCGTACAGCAGGTACACACCAATGGCCACGGCAATCAACAGCGACAGTACGTATTCCATGGGATGCTCCTAGAGGCGCTCGCAGCCTTTCACGAACGCCCATCCGGCGGCGAAGAACAGAATCGAAACCAGTACGAAAAAAACGTCCAACATTTTTCACCTATTCTATGTGCATGAGCGCAACTTTGTGGCCGGCCTCGGCCAGAGCGCGCGCCAGTTTCTCTTCCTGAGTGTGCCAAAGATGAGTGTTCCACGCGTGCCGGTGAGTGGCCACCAGCACCGTGGAGCCGGCCTTCAGGGCGTACCGAAAGCCCTCCATGCGGTCGCGCGCCAGAATCACTTGAGGTTGCACGGGAAGCGCGCAGTGGCTGGCGAGGTCCAACAACTGTTCCACCAGATGGGCGTGTACCAGGGAGGGGCAAACGAACGGCACGGGATACGGGAGGGTATGCACGGCAACTAACAGGACCCGGGCATCCAGCCCCGCGGTCAGAACCGCGGCGCGTTCCAGAGCAGCAGCGGTGGTTTCCGGTCCGGTATATGGGACCACCAACTCCAGTTCGCCGCCCGATTCGCCCGCGGTCAGACAGCCGGGGTCGATGCGAAACTCACCGCGAATCTCCACCTCTCCACCCTAATGGCTGGCGCATAAAGAAGTCGTAAAGAAAGGATCAGGATTGGGTTAACCGCCATTTCTCATACTGTTTCGAGCTCGCGGATACCGCTGCGTCTGCTTCGGCGGTGGTGGTTCGCGAACTCCAATTCGCTCGGAATCACGGTGGTACGAGTAGTAACCCCGGTAAGGCAACGCCCCACCGGCAGCTTGACACGCTACAGACCCGCGCGTCAGACTTTGATTTGGCGCTCGGCGGTGGCGGTCGTCTTGCCGGAGCTTGGAGGATAATCGATTGAAGCTGTTACGCGGATTTGTCATGTTCGGCCTGGCGCTGCCCGCATTCGCGCAGTACGCCGGGCCGGCGATCTTATCGCGCGGGGAAGCTCCAGCGGCTATGACCGCTCCCACCGTTGATTTTGCCTTCTCAGTGGCTCTTACGGCAAACTACACCAATGGCCTGGTAGGGGTGTCTACCAACACCCAAGGGCAACTCCAGACTACCAATGCGTATGGCGCGGGCGTGACCTTCGGAGTCAGCGGAGCCCACAGTTGGAGGCACACGCGTCTCGGCTTGGCCTACAGCGGCAGTTTTTACGAATACCCCTCGGCCAGTTACTTCGCCGGGATTAGCCAGGGCATTGCGTTAAGCCTTACCCACCAGTTTACGCGGCATATCGCATTCAGCCTGCGGGAAAGTGCCGGATGGTTCACACAGTTCCCTCCCGCCACGGTTTCGCTGAACTCAGCGGTGTCCTTCGATCCCTCGCAGAGCAACATTCCCACGACTGATTTTTACGATAACCGCACCATTTACAGCACCACTCAGGCGGGCTTGACCTTGCAGGCGTCGACACGGCTTTCATTCGATGTGGGCGGCGGTTATTTCACCGATCTCCGCCGTTCTTCCGCGCTCTATTCAGCCACTGGCGAGAGTGGCATGGGCGATGTGCAATACCGTCTTTCGCGCCGCACAACCATCGGCGGCTCCTACGGGTTTTCCCACTACGGCTATACCGCCAGCATCGGCGGCGCCAACGTAAATACCGCTACTCTGGGTTTGTCCACGCGCTTTAGCCGCTGGACGGAGTTTTCGTTTTTTGGCGGAGCTTCGCGCGTGAGCAGCAGTTTTCAGCAGACAGTGCCGATCAGTCCGGCGCTCCTGGCGATCCTGTGCCCCCCCAGTCTGGTGGCGGTTTGTCCGCTCACCGCCGCCATAGTCACCAACCACAATACTTCGTGGGCTCCCAATTTTGGCGCGCGGCTTTCCCGTTCGTTCCAACGCGGTGTGGCGTACATCAGCGCCGGAGAATCCATAACACCTGGAAATGGCCTGTTTCTGACGTCCCGGGCGCAAAATGTCTCGGGAGGATACGGCTATTCGGGTCTCCGAAAGTGGAGTCTGAATATCGGTGGCTACTATACCAGGGCCCTCTCCCTGGGTAACATCCAGGGGGGGTACAGCCAGATTTCCGGGGCGTTTGGCGTGAGTCACCAAATCGTGAGGCAAGTGAGCTTTGTGGCCTCATTCAACGCCACGCACTACAACAGTGGCTCCTTCTCGGCTTATAACCGGTTGATCTATACCACGTCGGTGGGCCTGGGCTTCTCCAGCAAGAATATTCCCGTTCGGTTTTTCTAGACGCCCCGTTTTCGGCCGGGCGGCGCGCGGTGGGTAGTCCAAGGGAGTCCGAAACTGTTCCCATCCCGGCCCCCACCTCGGCCTCAAAGCCAGTTATAGTGTCGTCCATGAAAGCGATCGCAATCTCGCTCCAGGTACCTGCCACCGAACTGTTCTGCCCGTGGCTGCTCGACGCGCAAAGCGAACTCCCGTCATTCTCCATATCGACGCGGCCAAGGCGCGTCAGCCCGAAGTTTTATGGCCTGATGACCGAAGAAATCAACTTCTCCTACGATGGCGGACTCTGCGCCGAACTCCTCCGCAATCGCAGCTTCAAGGACGACCCCAAAGATCCGGTACATTGGCAACTCGTGCAGCCGGCCGGCGCGAGCGGATCGATCGCGCTCGACCCCAGCCATCACGGTTCTGGAGATAAAGGCAAATGACACGCTTTTGGATAGCCGTGGCCGCCACGATGTTCGGCGCGGCGGGCCTCGTCCGCGGAGAAACCCGGCGCGCCGTCTTCGAGGGCGCCAGCGCGGAAACCACCTGGCAGATCCAGGACCTCAGTCCCGATCTGCCATCCGATTGGAGCGGCTTCGGCTTTCTGGTGCTGGAGCTGCGGATCTCTTCGCCGCAGCGCTTCGAGCTTCGCGTGCACGACGCGCAGGGCGTTCGCTCGGTGCGTCTGTCTCCGTTGCCGGGCGCCTGGGTTCGCGGCGCGGTGCCGCTCGGATTCCTGACGCAGGCGCCGCGCCAGGGGAGTGACATGGCCGCTGTCTACAACAAGGCGCGCCCCATGATGTGGATCAACCTGTCGGGTCCGCAGGGGCCGTTGACCGCGGTGCGCGAGATCGGCGTGGCCCTGCCCAATCCCGTGGGCACGGTAACGCTGGAGATTCGGTCCGTCCGGCTGGCCCGGGAAGATCCCGGCGATGCGCTGTTGGAACGCGGGCCGCTGGTGGACGAATTCGGCCAGTGGATCCACGACGAATGGCCAGGCAAAGCAACAAGCCTCAACCAGTTGAAAGCCTCCTGGGCGGCAGAGGAAAAGGCTTTCCGCGTCGGCACCGCCCATGTCGAAAGCCTCGATCGCTGCCAGTACGGCGGCTATAAGAAGACAAATGCCAAAGCCACCGGCTTCTTCCGCGTCGAGAAGATCGAGGGCAAATGGTGGTTTGTAGACCCCGACGGCCACTTGTTCCTGTCCATGGGAGCGGATTCCATCGGGACGTCCGTAACCACGCCCACCAAGGGGCGCGAACAGCTTTTCGCCGCCCTTCCTCCGGAAGCGGGCGAACGCGGTGCGGCCTCCTTCTACGTGTGGAACCTGATGCGCCGGTTCGGTCCGGACTGGGCCGCGAAGTGGATCGGCCTGACCGCGCGGCGCATGGCTGCTTGGGGGTTCAACACCATCGGCAACTGGTCGGACCAGCGCTTGGCCGACGCCCACCGCACGCCGTACGTTTACACCTCGCGGGGTTGGGGCGCGACCGGCCCCATGGGCATCGCTGACGTATACGCTCCGAATTTCGCAGAGACCATCGACCGGGCCGCGGCCCAACAGTGCGATGCCCGCAAGGATGATCCGTACCTGCTGGGTTACTTCCTGGGGAATGAGCCGCCCTGGCCGGGACGCGAATCGGTGGCGGTGGATGCCATCCTGGCCGGTCCGCAAAGCCCGCTTCAACAGGAGTTGCGGAAGTTTCTAGCGGCCGGAGACACCCCCGATCGGCGCCGCGAGTTCCTATACGGTGTGTACGGCAAGTTCGTGGAGGCGGTGACGGCCGCCATCCGCCGGCACGATCCCAATCATCTAAGTTTGGGGCTGCGTTTCGGGTCCACCACGCCGGTGGAAATCGTGCGGCTATCGAAGGTTTTCGACGTTTACAGCCTCAATAACTACGCTTATAGCCTGAATCAACACGAGATCGACAAAGTGAGGGAAGCCATCGACCGGCCGATTCTGATCGGCGAGTTTCACTTCGGCGTCCCCGGCCGCGGGATGCCGCCCGGGCTGAAGCAGACGGCCAATCAGGAGGAGCGCGGGGTGGCTTATCGCTACTACGTGGAGAACGCGCTCGCGGACCCGAACATAGTGGGCGCTCACTGGTTCGAATGGGTTGACGAACCGTCCACCGGCCGGTTCGATGGCGAGAACTATAATATCGGGTTAGTGGACGTGACCGACCGTCCCTATCGCGAACTCGTGGATGCCGCGCAGGCGACCCACCTGCGCCTAATGGGCGTTCACTCCGGCAAGGAAGCGCCGTTTACGCAGCAAGCGAAGGTGCAGTAATCGCTTTGCCTACGGCGTACAAGCCCGCAATTCTGCTAATCTGCAATTAGTCCGCCGGGACAGAACTTCGCCACAGCCGCGGTGCCGGCTATTGCCCTTGAAGTTCGACGAGGACCTTGCTATGCCGACGCCCGCAAAGGACGCCCCGAAGCCGCTGAGTGGCCTTGGCGCTGCGGTTCTCGCCCTGACGTTTTTCGTGGTTCTGGCGAGTGTCATTGCAGGCGTCGCCTATCGATATTATCGTTCCCAGAAGGAAGCTATCGAGCACGAGGTCCGGAACCAGCTTCTGTCGGTCGCCGACTTACGGGTCGCGGAAATCTCCGATTGGGGCGCGCAACGGATGGCCGAGGTTAGCCTGCTCATGGCCGATTACGCCACTGCCAGCGTGATGCAGCGCGTGGCCTCCGGAATGCCCGGCCAGCCCGGGCTGGCTGAAGTCCGGACGTGGCTAAACGAAGTTTGCCTCCGTTTCCGCTATGCCGGCGCCACTTTCGTGGACGCCCATGGAAATCCGATCGTTTCCGTCGGCGCCACCTTCGGAGACGCCGCACACATGCGCCAGGTGGCCGAAGAGGTGCTGCGCGCGAACCGGGTCGTGGTTAACGATCTGCGCGTTGCCGAGCCGATGAACGCGATTCATATGGGCGTCAATCTTCCGCTCCGGGTTTCCCCCCAAGCGCTGCCTTTCGGTGCTTTGCTGCTGAGCATCGATCCCGCCGCGCGTCTCTATCCCATGCTGCGGCGGTGGCCCGTAACGAGTCAAAGCGGGGAAACCCTGTTGGTCCGGCGCGAGGGCGATGAAGTTGTCTTTTTGAGCGACCTGCGCTTTCACCAGGACGCCGCCCTCCGTTTGCGAATTCCTGTGAGCCGCCGGGACAACCTCGCGGTGCAAGCCGTGCTGGGCGCAGAGGGCATTATTGAGGGCGTGGACTACCGCGGCGTTCCCGTAATTGCCGCGGTGCGCGCGTTGCGGGGCCAGCCCTGGTTCCTGGTCGCCAAAGTGGATATCGAGGAGGTGGAGGCGCCCATCCGGCGGCGATCGCTGCTGTTAATCTTAGCCACAGCCTCGCTGATTCTGGCGGCCGGCGCGGCGCTCTTCGCGATCTGGCGCCGCCAGCAACTGCGCTTCTACCGCGCGCGCTATGACGCCGACCTGGAGCGCCAGGCCCTGGTAGGCCACTACGACTACCTGAGCCGCTTCGCCAACGACATCATCCTTCTGCTGGACGACACGGGACGGATTCTGGAAGCCAACGATCGTGCCGTCACGGCGTACGGTTATAGCCGCGAAGAACTTTTGGAGAAGACCGTCCGCGAGCTGCGTCACCCGTCCAGCTCGGGTGACTTCGATCGCCAATGGGAAGAGGTGAGCGAACGCGGCTCCATGGTGTTTGAATGCGTCCATCAGACACGCGACGGCCGTCCGTTTCCCGTGGAGATCAGCGTTCGCTTTATCAACGTGGGGGAGAGCCAATTCCGTCAAAGCATTATACGGGATATTACCGAGCGAAAAGCCCTCGATGAGAAACTGCGGCGCATGCTCGACGCCCATTCCGCGGTGATCGAATCGTCCGCCGCCGCTATCGTGGCGGTCACCCCGGATTTCCGCATCACCAGTTGGAACAAAGCTGCGGAACGCATATTCGGGTGGACCGCGGAAGAGGCCGTGGGCGGGCCCTCGCTCTTCGTCCCGCCGGAACGTTGGGAGAATGCCCGGCGCATCTACGAAAGAGCCATGCGGGGCGAGGTGATTTCCGGCATGCCCGGGCTGGGCCAACGCAAGGACGGCCGAGTAATCACCCTGAGTATTTCGGCCGCTCCCCTGCACGATCCGGACGGCCGCAGTATCGGCATAGTCCTGAATTTTCTGGATACCACCGACCAAACCAGGGCCGAGGAAGCCCTACGCCGGAACGAAGCTCTCTTCCAGGTTACCTTCGACCAGGCAGCCGTGGGGATCAACTATGCCTCGCTGGACGGCCGGTTTCTGCGTGTCAACCCGCGATACTGCGAGATTACAGGCTACTCTCAGGAGGAGCTGTTGCAACTCCGATTCTGGGACATCACCTTCCCCGACGACCGGCAGACCGATCGCGAGCGGACCGAAAAGCTGATGCGCGGCGAGGAAGACAATCGGTCGCATCGCAAACGCTACATCCGCAAAGATGGCTCGGTAGTGTGGGTGCAAGTCGCCGTGTCCCTGCTTCGGTCCGGCTCCGGAGAGCCGCTGCACTTTGTTGCGGTGGTGGAGGACGTCACCGAACGGATGCGTGCCGCCGACGCGCTGCGCCAAAGCGAGGAACGCTTCCGGTGTCTGGTGGAGAACGCCCCGGAAGGAATCCTGGTGGAGCGCGATCTGCGCATCCTTTATGTGAATTCCGCGGCCGTGGCTTTGTTCGGCGCGTCGTCTGCCGCCGATCTGATCGGCCGCACGACGCCCGATCTGGCGAACCCCGAAGATCGCGCGGCGATCGTCGAGCGCTCGGCGTTAGTGATGCGCCAAGTCGCGGTGCCCCCGGTCGAGCGATTCTTTCTACGAATTGACGGAAAGCCTTTCCCGGTGGAAGTTTCGGCCGTCCCCATCGAGTATGACCAGCAGCCCGCAGCTCTGGTGTTTTTGCGGAATATCGCCGAACGCAAGCAGGTGGAGGCGGAGAAGCGCCGGCTGGAGGAGCAGTTGCTCCAGGCGCAAAAAATGGAGAGCCTTGGGCGGCTGGCGGGCGGAGTGGCCCACGATTTCAATAACCACCTGACGGTCATCACAGGGTACTGCGATATGCTGTTGGGCCAACTGCGTCCCGGTGACTCGATGCGCGGGGATCTGGAAGAGATTCGTGCTGCCGGGCGGCGCGCCGGAGCGCTCACGCAGCAGTTGCTGGCATTCAGCCGCAAGCAAATGGCCGAACGAAAGCCGCTCCAGCTCAACGAAGTGGTCTCGGAGAGCGGCAAGATGCTGGGGCGCCTGATCGGTGAACAGACCGAAATCACCACTTCGCTCGATCCGGCGCTCGGTCTGGTGGTGGCGGATCGCGCGCAGATCGTCCAGGTCCTCATGAACCTGGTCATCAATGCCCGCGACGCAATGCCATCCGGCGGCAGGATTCTCATCGAAACCGCCAGCGTAGACCTGGACGAGAACGCGTTCCTGCCGGTCAAGGACGCCGTGCCGGGTTCCTACGTACTCCTTTCCGTGGCCGACACCGGTGTGGGAATGAGTGAGGAAACCTTGCAGCATATATTCGAGCCGTTTTTTACCACCAAGGGCCTGGGCATCGGCACGGGGTTGGGGCTTTCCACGGTCTACGGCACGGTGCGGCAGAGCGGTGGGTGGATTCAAGTCGACAGCCGGCCCGGCGAGGGATCCCGGTTTCGAATTTACCTGCCGCGAGTGGCCGGCGGGGCGGCGGTTCCGGAGCACCGTACCCCACCGCCGGAAGTCCCCGGCGGCGTGGAAACCGTGCTGGTGGTGGAAGATCAGCCGGAAGTGCGGCGCCTGGCGCTGCACATTCTCACCAACAACGGATACCGGTTGTTGGAGGCTTCCAGCGGTCCGGAGGCGCTGGAGGTGAGCCGCCGCCATGCCGGACCGATCGATTTGCTGGTTACCGACGTCATCATGCCGGAGATGACGGGACGCGAACTGGCTACCCGGCTGCTGGAATCGCGGCCGCAGATCAAGGTGCTTTTCGTCTCGGGCTACGCCGCGGACATAATCGGCCGCGAGGGCGTGCTGGATGCGGGGGTTGCGTACCTGCCGAAACCTTTCACGCCGGCGCAGTTGGCCATGAAGGCCCGCGAGGTTCTGGGCCAATCGAAAACTCCGGGAAGGATTTTGGTGCTCGACGACGACGATGCCGTGCGCGGCCTGCTCGAGCAGGTTCTGTCCGATGCCGGGTACGAAGTCATGTCTGCTCGCGACGGCCGCGAGGGAATGCGCCTGGTGGCCAGCCGTCCGTTTGACTTGGTGCTCACGGACCTGATCATGCCGGACCAGGAAGGCATTGAGACCATTCGCGGCCTGCATCGCGATTATCCTTCCATCCGGATTGTGGCCATGTCCGGAGCGGCGGATGCGGTTTACCTCAAGACCGCCGAACTGCTGGGCGCTCATGTCACCCTTCGCAAACCGATCGATTGCCAGGATCTGCTGCGCACCATCCGCGAACTGCTTACGTAAGCAAGAAGTCAGAATCAAAACCCCGCAGATGGATGCGCCTTTAGCAACCCGGGTCTAGGCTCCCGTTAGTTAGCTCCTGAACGCCTTCGCGCTCACCATTCTGCCTTCTGACTCCTGACTTCCTCGACTCCCATATCCCGCAGGGATATCAAGGGCACAGCCCTTGCTTGTTAGCTGCTACAATTCAGTCGTAGCAAGGTAGCAAACCGATGTTCGACCACGTCGTTTCGCATCATCGGCCTGGCCTTCAGTATGCCCGGTCCATTTCCGGATTGCCCCCACACAGTCCGGTCCCCGAACCCGGTGTCAGCTCCTTCCAGGCAATCTCATGACTCCCGCACGCGTTATCGACACCCAGCGCCTCTCGACTCTCGCGCACGAGTATGAACGGGAAATCCTCCAGTTCCTGCGCGATCTGACCGCCATTCCGGCCGAAAATGGCCGCGAAAATCCTGCCATGCAGCGCATCCGGCAGGAGGCGGAAAGGGCGCCCTTCGAAGAAATTCGTGTCGGCCCCATGGGCAGCCTCCTCGCCCGCATCGGTTCCGGCGATCGCGTCATCATGATGGATGCCCAGGCCAATACAGCACGCGCCGCTGGAATGGCCGCCATGGTGTACGCCGGCAAGCTCATCCACGAACTCGGTATGTACGACGATTTCACCCTCTGGGTGGCCCGTTCGGCGCACCAGGACGGCCAGGGGCTGGCATGGCTCCACGACCTCGGAGAAGTCGGTATTCGCCCGGATTGCGTGCTGATTGCCGAGCCGACCAACCTGTGCATTAAGATGCGCGAAGCCGCACTGGAGGGCTTCCTGAGCGAATCGCACCCGCTGGTACAGGCCGCCATCGCCACTTACGAAACGCTCTTCGAATTACCTCCGGTAATCGGCAAGTGGACCGCGAATACCAATGGCGCCGGGTCGGTTGGATTGATGGGCGTGCCGTCCATAGGGTTCGGCCCGGGGGAAGAGGAGATGTCACCGGGCGGCGGCGAGCGCGTGCCTGTACGCCATCTGCTGCAAGCGGCGCAATTCTACGCGGCGTTTCCCATGATGTATGTCGAGACGCTGAAGCGGCAGTAAGCTCCGGAGTGGCTTCCGTTGTTTCGCGCTTTGTAGAGCTACTGGAACTCCGAGCCGGCCGGGCACTCGATGCGAGCGGCCAGACTATCCACGAGCGAGATCATGCCGCTCGCAATCGACCGATAAGGCCATTGACTGCTTACTCGCATTTCGCCGCTATCGTTTGCGCCCGCCGCGGCAATGGCCATAGTCGCCTTACCTGCGCAGATCTGCCCGTAACTTATTGAATTCTGGCGGAGGAAGAGGGATTCGAACCCCCGTGCGAGTCACCCCGCAAACGGTTTTCAAGACCGCCGGTTTCAACCACTCACCCATTCCTCCACCACCTATTATATGCATCCGTCCAGCCCGCCGCCTCGCTGCCCGGCCAGCAAGTCCAGCTTCACGCTCAACTCCTCCAGCCGCTTCATCACTTCCGCATGGTGGATTTCAGCCGTCGGCGGCGTCTTGCCCTGAACGAAAAACGTCCCGCCCGGCTCCAGCACGCACCGCTCCACATCGAGCAGCGACCCGAACCCCTGCCGATGCAACACCGTCATCAGCTCCGCCCGTGTCAGCAACTCCTTCGCCAGCGCCCGCTTCACAATTTTCCCTTCATCGATCAGCACCGCCGGCTTCCCCTCGAAGATCTGATCCAGCCGCCGGTGCCGGAACAAGTACCGCACGACGATGTAGTTCATGCCCAATAGCGTGAACGCACCCACCAGTCCGCCGGTCAGCGAGTTGTCGTTCCCGATAATCGCATTCTGCACCGTGTTCGAGAGCGACAGCAGCACCACCAGGTCGAAGGGGTTGAGCTGCGCCAGTTCCCGTTTGCCGAAAACCCGCAACACCGCCACCAGGAACACATACACCACGATCGGCCGCAGCATCTTTTCCACCAGCGGCGCGCCCAGCGCGAAGATCTGGCCCCACATGTTATTCGAGATCACCCAGTCGGGCATCGGCGATTCCTCCTTAGCCGATTATCTGATAAAACAATAAGAGCAGGACCTGTTTTGGAAATCAGGTTGAAAATCTGTGGATAATCTGTGGGGCCTCGTGGAAATGGGAGGCCATCGTCTGGTTTCGGCAGATTTTGGGCGGTGCACAGCCATTCTGTGCGCGCCCTGTTTTATCCGAAGGAGAAGTACGGAAGTTCGTTGAAACCCGCTTCGGGTTGGCGTAGCGTGAGTGATTCCGCATGTCCGTGAGCAACATCGCCGAGAAGGGTCTCCCCACCAACGTAGACGCCGAGCGCTTCGTGCTCGGGTCCATCCTCCTCGACGATACCCTTTACGTCCAGGCAGCCGGCACCCTCGAACCGGACGACTTCAGTCTCGAAAAACACCGCCGCATCTTCAAACGCATGGGCGAGCTCCAGACCCGCGGCGAAAAAATCGACCGCATCACCGTCGCCAATGAGCTCATGAAGTTCAACGAGCTGGAAGCCTGCGACGGCCTCACCTACCTCGTCTCCCTCGACGACGGCCTCCCGCAAATCCCCAATCTCGACAGCTATATCCGCATCGTCAAGGACAAAGCCGTCCTCCGCCGCATCATCTTCGCCTCGCAGCACATGATGAACCGCGCCATGCTCGGCGAGGAAGAGCCCGGCGATATTCTCGCCGGCGCCGAAGAGACCCTCCTCAAGCTCGGCGATTCGCAGGTCAAATCCGGCCTCCTCAATGCCGGCCAGATCCTTCAGAATTATGAGGGCGGCATCTCCGCCTTCCTCGACCCCAGCAAGCGCATCAAAGGCATCAGCACCGGCTTCGCCAAGCTCGACGAAATGACCGGCGGCCTCCACGGCGGCGATCTCTGTATCATCGCCGCGCGCCCCTCCATGGGAAAAACCGCCCTCGCCCTCAACATCGCCCAGCACGTTGCCTTGAAGCTCCAGCAGACCGTAGCCATCTTCTCGCTCGAAATGTCCCAGGAATCGCTGCTCACCCGCATGCTCTGCGCCGCCGCACGCGTCGACAGCCAGCGATTCCGCGCCGGCTTCCTCTCCCAGGAAGAACGCCGCAAACTCAACCACTCCCTCCACGAATTGGTCGAGGCCCCGCTCTACATCGACGACACCTCCGGCCTCCATCTCATGGACATGCATGCCAAGCTCCGCCGTCTCCAGCAGGAGCGCAAGGTCGGCCTCGTCATCGTCGATTATCTCCAGTTGATGACCGTCCCCGGCCGCCAGGAAAACCGCAACCAGGAAGTGAGCGCGCTCTCCCGCGGCATGAAACTTCTCGCCAAGGAGCTGAACGTCCCCATGATGGTGCTTTCCCAGCTCAGCCGCGCCGTCGAAACCCGCCAGGGCGATCACCGCCCGCAGCTCAGCGACCTCCGCGAGTCCGGCTCCATCGAGCAGGACGCCGATCTCGTCGGCTTCATCTTCCGCGAAGAAGTCTATCACCGCGAGCGCGAAGATCTCCGCGGCCTTGCCGAGTTGATCGTCGCCAAGCAGCGCAACGGTCCCGTCGGCACCGTCAATCTGGTCTTCCTCCACGCCCAAACCAAATTTGAGAACCGCGCCGAAGATACCGGAGAGCTGCCGGAAGAGTGAGGCTTACCGCTCGCAGTACAACTCCACCTGCCCAAACGCCCCGGCCCGCACCTGCTCCCGCAGCGTGCTGAACCGCACCGCGTCGCTCCCGGCGCGAATCCGTTCCGCCTCCACCACCGTCAGCTCCCGCCAGTACCGGTCGGCACGGTCCTTATACGAATACCCGCCATACGTGGCGCTCGCCGCGCCCGCCACTTCCATCAGCAGATCCCAGAAGCTGGACCGTTGAAACAGTCCCTTGCGCGCGCCCGCCTCCCGCGAAATCTCCAGCCTCTGCCGCCCCCCGCGCAGAATCGCCCGCACGCAGCGCGACGCCTCGAACTCTCGCGCAGGGTCGGCATCCGGAAACGTCGCGAGCAACTCCCGCACGCCCTCCGCATCCGCGTCCCACCCCGCCCATCGAAAACGCGATGCCCCGCTCACCAGTGTGCCCCGCTTCAGCAGTTCGCGAATCCGCTCTTCGTCTTTCCCGGTGAGCCCCAGCATGTGCTCGATCAGCTCGCGCACTGCCAGTTCCTGCACCACCACCGGCGTCAGCGAGATCGCTTCCGCCGCTTCGGAGCTCAGTTTCACCCGGATGGTCTGCGGTAACGCCATACTTGCTAGCATAATTCCGAGGACGCCCCGCACCAAAACATGCGCCACGCACTCTCACTCCACGGCCCTGCCAGGGGCACCACCGCGGACGGTTGGTGAATCACAGCCCGAGACGCGGCTGTCAAAATCGAGTTTTCCAGCGCCAGGTTTTCATTCTGACTTCCGACTCCTGACTTCTGTCTCCCAAATCGCAAAGCGGTTTTAGCTTGGCTTCAGCTAAGCTAGTTGCGTGACGCCTCTCGAGAAAGTGCAGACGGAGATCCGCCGCTACGACCACGCGCTGCTCGACTTCTCTGCCCGCGAGCACAACGGCGCCATCGAGCTCGTCATCCAGCTCAAAGACCGCGCCCTCCACACCTATTACGCGCCCATTCACCCCCGCGACATCGAGCATCCGCAATTCCCCTGGACCTTCCAGCGCTACCTCTACGACTGCATGCACGACTACCTCGTCGAAATGTTCCTCCACACACCGCAGAGCCTGGACCCGCGCTCATGACGCCCGCCGCCGAGCTCCTCGCCGACGAAATCGCCCGCTCCGGTCCGCTCCCATTCCCGCGCTTCATGGAGATCGCGCTCTATCACCCCGTCCACGGCTACTACCGCCGCCCGTGCGACCCCTTCGGCAAGGCCGGCGACTTCTACACCGCCGAGCAGATCCAACCCGTCTTCGGCATCCTCATCGCCGCGCGCATTCGCCAGCTTCATCGAGCCATGGGCGAGCCTTCCGATTTCACCGTCGTCGAACTTGGCGCCGGACGCCGCGAAATGGCCGAAGCTTTCTCCGAGTGGCGCTACCTCCCCATCGATATCGGCTCCGGCGAATTCCCTGAGGACTTCCGCGGCGTGGTCTTCTCCAATGAGTTTTTCGACGCGCTGCCTGTCGATGTCGCCGTCTTCCGTCAAGGCGCGTTCCGGCGCCAGTGTGTCGCCTTTCACGAGGGCCGCTTCCTCTGGCACGAGGATGGCGGCATCTCACCCGAAGCGGCCGAGTACCTGCGCACCTGTTTCCCCGCGCCCCAGGAAGGCAACTGGTACGAAATCAACCTCCCGGCGCTCGCGTGGATGGACCGCATCGCCCGCGCGCTCCGTGCCGGCTACGTCTTCACCGTCGATTACGGCTACACGTGCTCCGAGGCCGTCCGTTTTCCCCACGGCACGCTCATGGGTTACCGCCGCCACACCGCGCTCGAAGACGTTTTGCAGGAACCCGGGTTCCGCGACATCACCGCCCACGTCAATTTCACCGCGCTCGAACAGCGAGGAGCGCTCCGTGGCCTGCGCACCGAGAGCTTCTCCACCCTCGCACAAGTGCTGCTATCCGCCGGCGAACCCGATCGATTCGCCGCCGCGCTGGGCCCCGCCAACGATCTCCGCCGCCGCATGCAGCTCAAGACCCTGCTGTTTGGAATGGGAGAGACCTTCCGCGTTCTCTTGCAGGCTCGATGAGGAAGAAGTTCGCCACAGAGGTGGAAGAGAGAGTTCCGCACTGGCGAAGCCTCCGAGAAGACGCCCCGTGGGCCGTTCAAAAGGTTTTCTCTGTCCCACTACCGGCGAGAATCTCCGCGCCGCGACGATTCTCGCGAACCGAGGCCACTGAGACGCCGATACCCGGGGCCTATGCCCCTCCGCGACCTCCGCCACCTCCGCGCTCTCCGGGTTTGAGTTTGCTTTTGTGTTCTCCGCGTCTCTGCGCCTCTGCGGTGATCCTTGTTTTGGTTGCGGCTACGCCGCGCTGTGCCTCTGTGGTGAACTTCCAAGGTGGGACCGAACCGGAGGGAAATACCCAAAAAATGAAAAAGGCCCCGAAAATCGGGGCCTTGGAGTGGAACCTTTTTTTACGGCCCTTTTGCAGGGCGCGCCCTAGCTACTTCTTTTTCTTCGGAGCAGCCTTTTTCTTCGGGGCGGCTTTCTTGGTTGCGCTCTTCATCGATTTATTCTCCCTAACATCAAATTTTGCGACTCAAAAAATCGCAATGTGATTCATATATAAAGTTCTTCCGGAAAAAAGTCAAGAGAAAAATGCATTTCGCTCCGGGATTCGATCTTCATCGAGTTCCAATCATCGACTCCCCGCCGCAAGAAATCTTGCGCCTCACCCAATCTTGCGCCGCGCTCGCACTCGTATATACAATGGGACGCGCTTGAACTCGGCCGCCGGCTGCGGCCCGCGCGACGGAACTTTCAGAATGCTTCTGCTACCCATCTTGCTGGCGTTTCGCGCCGCCGAAGCGGACGCGGCTCTCGTCGTCCGCCTTCAACGCCGCGAACCACAGGCCCTCGCGGAGCTCTACGACCGCTACGGCCGCATCGCCTATTCCCTCATTCTCCGCATCGTTCGCGACACCGGTATCGCCGAAGACCTCGTGCAGGAAACTTTTCTTCGCATTTGGAACCGCGTGCAGGCCTTCGACGCCCAGAGAGGCGCTGTCGGCCCCTGGCTCCTCGCCGTTGCACGCAACCGCGCCATCGATTACCTGCGCTCCGCTGCCGGCCGCGAACGCAACTCCGTGGAATTCGAGGAAACCGACCGTCCTTCTCTCTATACCGACATGGAACCGGGCATTCTGGCTTCCGACAAGGCGCGCGTCGTGAAGGCCGCCATTGAAAAACTTTCCGCCCAACAGCGCCAGGTGATTGAGCTCGCCTACTTCGAGGGCCTTTCGCAGAGCGAGATGGCGGCACGCATGGGCCAACCGCTCGGCACCGTCAAGACCTGGGTCCGTGCGGCCCTCAAGACTCTACGCGATGAATTGGGCGCTCAGGCGGTGTCGGCATGAACTGCACCGAATTGCGGGACCACTACGAGTTGTACGCGCTCGGCCTGGCTGAAGACCCCGAGCGCGCTGAGATCCGCGCCCACCTGGACCGCGGATGCGAGGTGTGTATGGCAGAGATGAAGCGCGCGCGCGAAATGGCGGCCTTATTAGGCGGCTCCTCCGCTTCCGTGGCGCCTTCCCCCAAATTGCGGCGCCGTATTCTGGCGTCCGTCGGCGTCGAACAGCGCGCCTTCGGATGGACGCCCTTTCTCGCCGGCTCCACCATCATGTGCCTCGCCGCGGCCTTCTATTTCGGCGGCCGCGAATGGGATTTCTCGCGCGAGGTGCTCAAACTGCGCGAGGAATCGCGCGCCCAGATCATCGAACTCACGCGCCTTAACGAGGCGTTCGCGCTGATGAACGGCGCCGACACCACCGTCACCACGTTCGGGGAAAAGACCCCCAAGCCCAAGGGCAGACTTTTCTACAATCCCTCGATGGGTGCGCTTCTGATCGCGTCCAACCTCCCGCAGGCGCCCACCGGCAAAGCCTACGAGCTTTGGCTCATCCCCAAAGCCAAAAGCGCGAGCCCCGTCCGCGCCGGCATGTTCCAGTCCCAAAGCGACGGCACCGTTATGCACATGATGCACGGCCCCATCGACGCGAATACCACCGCCGCGGTCGCCGTCACCATGGAGGTCGACACCGGAGTCGACGCGCCTACCGGCACTCCCATGATCGTCGCGCCGCTCGCACCTTCGCTACAATAGCGGAGCGTGACCAAATACATCCGTTACCGCTCCGGCTCGGCCACCGGCTACGCCATTCTGGATGGCGGGACGGTCCGCCCCGTTTCCGGAGGCCTGTTCGGCAGCCACACCGAGACCGGCGACGCTCTGGCGCTCTCCGATGTGACGCTGCTCGCCCCCTGCCATCCGGGCAAGATCCTGGCCGTGGGTCTCAACTACAAGAGTCACCTCGGCGGCCGTCCGCAGCCCACGCGTCCCGAGATTTTTTATAAGGCCGTCACTTCCCTGCAGGATCCCGGCGGTCCCATCGTCACCCCGCGCGATGCCACAGACCTCCATTACGAGGGTGAACTCGTCGCCGTCATCGGCAAGCCCGTAAGAAACGCTACCGCGGAACAAGCCCGCGCCGCCATTTTCGGCGTCACCTGCGGCAACGATGTCAGCGAGCGTAACTGGCAGCACGGTTCCGGCAAAGACCTCCAATGGTGGCGCGCCAAAGGCTGCGACACTTTCGCGCCCCTCGGCCCCGCCATCGTCACCGGCATCGATTACGGCAACCTGCTTCTCCAAACCCGCCTCAACGGCGAATTGGTGCAGAAGCAATACACCTCCGACCTGATTTTCGACTGCCCCACCATCGTGAGTTGGATCAGCGGCTGGGTCACGCTCCTGCCCGGCGACATCGTCTACACCGGCACTCCCGGCAGCACCCGCAAGATGTCGCCCGGCGACATCGTGGAGGTGGAAATCGAGGGCATCGGAGTGCTGCGCAATCGGGTGGAGTAGCCTTCAGATGTCAGCTCCCAGCTTTCAGCCACCCCTCACGCGCCTCGCCTTGGCGGGCTTCAGCCCGCCATAGCCGCATGCGGAGCATTGCTCCCGAGCCGCTGCTCAAGAAGCAGTCAGTGGAAAGCTGTCAGCAACCCCGCGCTACGGCACAGCCCGATAAGGCAGAGGCACTGAGCTGATAGCTCAACTCCCCGCCAGACTATACGCCAGAATCGCCAGCACCACCAGCGTGATCCCCACGTACACTCTGTCCCGCTCCATGCCGAATGCCGCCATCGAGAAGACCACCCGCGCCACCGGCGTGGCAATCAGAATCAGCAGCCCGATCTGTATCGTCTCCAGCGGCCCCGATAAGCCCTGCGTCCACGGCATCGCCCCGCGTGCGCCGTGAAACCTGTGGTAATCCGGCCGCGCCGTCCCTTCCGCCGCCAGGTACCAGACGCCGCCCGCCATCACCACAGCCGCCGCCAGGATGACTCCTGCCCGCAACAAATTCCCCACAAGCTGTTCCAGCCGAAAATCCGTCATCGCATGCCTCCGGTGACGCCGCTATAAACCATTTCCAGCGCCATAACCCCGATCACTACCGCGAACAGGCTCCGCAGCACGCGCGTTCTCGCCCTGCCCAGCAGCCGCGCACCCATCAGCGACCCTCCCAATACTCCCAGCATCACCGGCATCGCGAGGCCGGGATGGATGTATCCGTGGCGCAAATAGATTCCCGCGCTCGCCGCCGCCGTCACTCCGATCATGAAATTGCTGGTGGCCGTCGACACCTTGAACGGGATCCGCATCGCCTGATCCATGGCCACTACCTTCATGGCGCCCGACCCGATTCCCAGCAGGCCTGAGATCAATCCCGCCCCAACCATCAGGCTGAACCCCGCCTTCACGTGCGCCACTCTATACGCCACGGCGCCCGTCGGCCCCGGATAGCTGCCGTTCAGCTTCAGCCGTTCCGCCAGTGGATCACCGGCCTGCGCGCTTCTCGCCGTCAGTTCTGTCATCGAGTGCCACGCCGAGTAGAGCAGCACCGCGCCGAAAACGATTGCCAGCGCCGGAACCGGCACCTTCGACGTCAGGTGCGCGCCCGCTACCGCGCCCGCCGTGGTCGCAATTTCCAGCAGCATCCCCGCGCGCACGTTGGAATAGCCTTCCTTCACATACGCGGCCGCCGCACCCGATGAGGTCGCAATCACCGAGACCAGCGACGCCCCCATCGCGTAGTGCATATCCACCGCCAGCAGCAGCGTCAGCACCGGGGTCACCACCACGCCCCCGCCCAGACCGGTTAGCGCTCCCAGAAATCCCGCCGCCGCCGAAACCAGAAACACCACTCCAGAGAATGCCGCAACAGTCATAAGCCCCCCGTGCTACCAGTGTATGGCCTCCAACCCCGAGCTATCGGCAGGGGTGCCGCACGCGGCAGCACGGTCCAGTGAGTCTGAAACTTCGATTTTTGAGTGGGGCAGGTCGTCAGGCGCGTGCCGTGCGTCCGCCGGGTGCGCTGACAACTGAGCGCCAAAAAAAGGGCAGGACGGGACCTGCCCTTTAGTAGTTGCCCGGGAGGCAACCCTGGTACTCGCGTCAGCGCTGCCCCTGCGCCATGCGGGGCGGCGCTAACCATGAATAACTCAATTCTAGGAGCCCCTGCCGCTCAATGCCATACGGCCAATATTGTATTTTCTGCAAGCTCTCCCCGGCACACAATCAGAGCTTGCGGCGATACAATATGGTTAAGGTGCCGGTGGGGCTTAGTCCGCACGCCGTTCTACGCGCCGGCTACGGCGCCGTTATCGGCGTCCTCGTTCTCTCCGCCGCCGAAGCCTGGCGCATCCAGAACAGCCTCTCCGCTCAGAACCTGGTCATCTACCGTCATTACGCCGACCAGGACAGGGCCCTCCGCGTCCTCCGCTTCAATCTTTGGCAGGCCGGCAACTATGTCCGCGACTTCCTCATCGTCTCCACGCCCGCTCAGGCCGCCATCCTCCGCACCCAACTCGACGGACTGAAAGCCGAGGATGACCGCGCGCTCCAATCCCTCGACCGGGATGCCGGACGCGGCGACGCCATTCCCAAAATGCGCCGCAGCTTGGGTGATTTCTGGAACGTCGCCAGCGCCGTCCCCCAGTCCATGCTGAATGTGTCCGAGCAAGCGAAATTTGAATTCCTACAGCACGAGATCGTCCCCCGCCGTGGCCAGTTGTACAACGCCATGCTCGATCTCGCCGCCGCCGATCAGCAGAAGCTCGAAGAAGGCGAGCGCGATTTCGCCGACGCCCGCCGCCGCACCGGCCTCCGCTTGACTACCATGCTCGCCCTCGGCGTGCTCCTCAGCGTCCTCGTAGCCCGCGCCAGCCTCCGCCACGCCGAAAGCCTCGAATCGCGCGCCGAACGCCACTACCGCGAGCTTCAGAAACTTTCTGCGCGCCTGCTGGATATCGAGGAGGAAGGCCGCCGCAAGCTCTCGCGCGAGCTGCACGACGAAATCGGGCAGTCCCTCGCCCTTCTACAAATCGAAATCTCCCACGCCCTCGCCGCCACTCAACCGCCCGGCGCACGCCGTCCTCTGGAACGCGCCCGAGAGCTCGCCGAGCAGACCGTGCAGACCATCCGCAATATCGCCCTGCTCCTGCGCCCCGCGCTCCTCGACGATCTCGGCCTCGTCCCCGCCCTCCAGTTTCAATTGGAGGATTTCCTCCGCCGGAACCCCATCGCCTGCGACTTCGTCGAGGACGGCGTGGCCGACCAACTCCCCGACCCGGCCCGCACCTGCGCCTACCGCGTGGTGCAGGAAGCCCTCCACAATTGTGAAAAACATTCCGCCGCCACCAAGGTGCGCGTCCTCGTGCGCCAGCTCCCAGACGCGCTGCTCGCCGAAGTGGAGGACAACGGCCGCGGCTTCTCCTGCGATCCCCAAGGCATGCCCGCCCGCAACACCGGCCTCGGACTCCTCGGTATTCGTGAACGCGCCGCCATCGCCGGCGGAACGCTCGTAATCGACTCCGCGCCCGGCCGCGGTACCCGCGTCACGCTCCGCATCCCGCTCGCCGAGGTCCACGCCTGATGCCCACCCGCATCCTGCTCGCCGACGATCATACCCTCATGCGCCAGGGCTTGCGCCACATCCTCGAAAGCCACGCGGATTTCGAAATTGTAGCCGAAGCCAGCTCCGGCATCGAAGCCGTCGAGGCCGCCCGCCTCCACCACCCCGATGTCGCCATCGTCGATGTCGCCATGAAAGAGCTCAACGGCATCGAGGCCACCGCTCAGATCCTGAAACACTCCCCGCACACCGCCGTGCTGATTCTCAGTATGTACAGCGACGAGCGCTACGTCCTGCGCTCTGTCAAGGCCGGCGCCCGCGGTTACGTACTCAAGAATTCCGCCGGCGATGAGTTGGTGCAGGCCATCCTCACGGTGCAGAAGGGCACAGCTTTCTTCAGCCCCGCCGTGGCCCGCATTTTTCAGAATGGATTCGCGCGCCTCAAGGACGCCCGCGAGACCAGCGACCGCTACGATCTGCTCACCGACCGCGAGCGCCAGGTCTACCAGTTACTCGCCGAGGGTAACAGTAATAAGGAGATCGCCAATCGCCTGGGCTTAAGCCTGCACACCGTGGAGACGCACCGCTGGCGCCTCATGGAGAAGATGGATCTGCACAGTGCCGCCGAGTTAGTCCTCAGCGCCGTCCGCCGCGGCATGGTCACTTGAGAAGCCCTGCGATCCCTCTGCGCGCTTGCCGCCGCGTCCCACCCTCGTGCTTCGGGAACCCCGACGTCAGCGCGTAAGCCGTATCCTTCTGACTTCAGTGCCATTCCTACTGGTTCAGAAACGCCACCAAGTCATCCATCTGCTGCGCGCTGAATCTCGGCCACGCGATTTTCTTCGAGTTCATCACGTCCAGCATGCGCGGGCCGTGCTCCCAGAGCGCCGCCACCATGGTGATGTCGGATTGTCCTTTGGTCAGCTTGGGTGCGCCGCTCGAGGGGTCGTTGTGGCACGTGGCGCAGCTCTTTTCGGCGAAGACCTTCTTGCCGCGTTCCGCGTTGCCCGTGCCGGTGAAATACTGGCGCGCCCAGATGTAGCCGATGATCTGCCGCATCTCCTCCGGCGACAATGTTGCCGGAGGCTGCTTCATTTCCGGCTGGTGATGCCACATAGCCGCGGCAATATCCGTCAGGGTTTGGTTCTTCAGGAGTTTTTCCATCGCCATGGCGCCGGTGTGGCAATTGGTGCAGCCCTTGGATTGAAAGAGTTGTTCACCCGCGTCCGATGGCGGAAACTCGAAATGGCGCACCAGGGCCCGCGTCTCCGGCAGATTTTGGAGATACACCAGGATGTCCGTCAGTTCCTGTCCCGTCAGCGCCGCCCATGGGTATTTTCTCTGCGCGAAGGCCGCGCGCATCGCCGGCCCGTGGTTCCACATCTGTTCCGCCAGCACCAAGGGATCCGCCAGCGACTCCCACTTTGCCACCGGCGGACCGCCGCCCGCTATCGGCGCCGAGATGCCATGGCAATCCGCGCAATGCCGCGCCGCGAAAGCCTGCTTCCCTCGGCCCGCATCTCCCGGCCGGTCGAAGAACCGCGCCGAGATGAAATAAGCAAACAGGTCGGCCGCGATGTCCGGCGTCATCTCGCTCTTTACGATGCCTTTGCTCTTCATCGCCCCCCACATCGCGGGAGCGTGATTCCACATCAGGCTGGCCATCACCGCGGGAGTGTAGTTGCGATCGATCTTTTGGGACAGGTCCGGGGCCGTCGAGCCGCCTTTGCCTTGGAAGCTGTGGCACTGGACGCACTGCTCGCTCTGGAAAAGCTGTTCGCCCCGGCGGGCGTCTCCCGACATCGGGCCGGCCGCCCATATATTGGCGGCGGCCAGCACCCCGGCAATCGTGATTCGAAGCGTCGACATTGCTGGCCTCCTAACGGGTGAACTTCAACCCGGTCATGAATGTGTGGGTCTTGAAACTCTCGAACAGGTAGAAATTCTCCTGGTAACCATAGTATTTCCACTCGGTGTTCCAGGCTACGTGCTTGCCGATCGGGAACGCCAGGCGTGCCAGCGGCTGGTAGTAGCGCGTGGTGTTGCTTCCGTTCGAAAGAAACATCGACCCGCCCATGCTCAGTTTCGCCGCCACCGGTCCCGGAATGTTCACGTCCATCAGGCCCGTGACCGAGTGTCCGTTGTCGCGGTAATCCGAGACGGCCGGGGTATAAAACGGCAGCGTCAGATAGTCGATGGTGGAATGCATCGTCCCGCGATCGTACTGGCCCGTCAGGCTGAAGCGCTTGCTGTTTTTCGGCGTCCAGTACGCCGCCAGCGAAGTGTCGTGGCCTATTTCGTTGTATTGGATGGTGGGAGCGGGATTGGTATTTTTCAGCAGGCTGGCGTTGACTTGCAACAGGAGCGACGATGAGACGCGGTACTTCGCCCGCGCCCTCCCTTTATGGTAATTGTTCAGGCCGTCCCGAAAATAGATGTCGTCGCTGTCTCCGCCCTCGTAGTCCAGGTTGAAGGATAGCTTCTCCGAGGCACGGAAATTGATGCCCGCCAATCCGACATTGCGCTTCAGTTGCCCCTGCTCCAGGGTGCCGGGCGGGTTCAAAAATGGGGTTGCGTCGGTGGTGGCGTCGCCCCAGACATAGCGGTAGCCGCCGCGCACAGTCAGTTTTGAGCTGATATCGTACAAGACGTCCACTTGCTCCTGGTTGTAGTTGACGATCTGCAAGGGGTTCAGGCTGCTGGTGCCGCCTCCCATCGCAATCGTAGGCCCGACCGTCAGCATGCCGTACGCGGCGTCGTGATAACGGTCGGTCATCCAGTTCTGGATAATCCGCAGGCGCTTCAGGGGGCGCACTTCGAAGCCCACGGTGCCGGTGGTGTGCGGTTGGTTGGCCGCTCCGGTGCCGATGGTCTGCTGGCTGGTATAGAAAAGCAATTCGCTCAGCGCGAGGAAATTACCCGCCGCCGTTTCGTTGAAGTTCACGGTCGTCGTCTTCGAGTCACTGTACAGGAACTGGCCGTAAATATCGATCCAGGAGAAGGGATGCGCCGTCACCAGCGCTTTCGTGTAAAGGCTATGTCCGCGGACCCCGTAGGCCTGCTGCAGACTGGTCAGCGCCAACGGTTGTCCGAAAACCGAGGCGGAGGCTGCGTCGTCTCCCAGATTATTGCCCGAAAAGTTGGACAGATCGTCGTCCTTATATGTTGTGCCCCCCTGCTCGAGGGTCACGTGGAAATGGTTGAACTCGAAGCGCAGTCCGCCGCGATAGTTTTCGGTGCTGTCGCGCAGCAGGGTCGGAACGGCGAACTCGTCGTAGCTGGCCTGCACCCATTCGTCAACCCCGTGCCCATATCCCGAGTTACGGTCGAACACCAGGTAGGGAACGATGCGCGTTCCCGGCCGCAGGTCGAGCCCAAAGGTCATGGTGCGCCGGCGCGTATCGAACGACTGCTCGTTGAAACCACCCGGCGCCACCGGGTTGGCGTACGAGGGCACGGCATCGAAAAGCGCGATGTCGCGGTAGTCGAAGAGGAAGTCGTATACGCCTTGCTTCCGGGCATTCAGGCGGGCCGTTTCATAAGGATCGCCGCCCCACCCGTAAGCACTGGCGTCCAACCGATCGAACAAGCGCTTCTTAGGGTCGATAATGCTGAAGTCCAGGCCGTTCACGATCAGGCCCTGTCCCAGATTCACGACGCTGCGGTACTCGGGATAGTTTCCGATGCTGCCGATCAGCCAGCGGTACCCCAGGTCGAGACTGCCGGTAAACCAATCCTCCCCGGAAGGAGCGGGGTTGGAAGGAGCCGGGTTGGAAGGAGCCGGAGCTGCGGCTTGCGATACCGCGGGCGCGGCCGTCTGATCGGCGGTCTTGGCCGGATCCTGCGCGGGTTGCGCGTCACTTTTCGCGGGAGTCTGCGCCGTCTGGTCGGCGGCTTTCGATGGCGGATCCGCCTGCTGCTGTGCCAAGGCCGGAACCATCGTCAGGATGAGTGCCAGTAGGAATCTCATTTGAACAAGTCCCGGCTCACGTTGGATCCGTGGACCTTCTGGTGGCAGTTGGTGCAATTCTGAAAGCGTGGAGACGCCAGGTCGTGAATCGCCGGAGCAATCGATCCCATCGTTCCCCCTTTGGCAGGCGCCACGGCCTGGAAGTTGGAATGGCATTCCTGGCACACCAGGCGCACTATTTGGCGGGTCAGCATTCGCGGATTGGACGAACCGTGCGGCTGATGGCACGCCATGCAACCCTCCAGCTTGACCGGAGCGTGCTCATACACGAACGGCCCGGCCATATCGCCGTGGCATTTCAAGCAGCCCGGCTCGTTGGCGCTCACCGTCTGCAGGGAACGAGGCTGGAATGTGCCGTGCGGATTGTGGCAGTCGACGCACGACATGGCCTCTTGCGGCAGCTTGTGCGTATAGGGCCGCTGGAAGCTGGCCCACACATCCTGATGGCACGAGGCGCACAGCTTATTTATGTCGGGGATCTTGCGCGCGACCATCCCGCCGGGTCCGTTCTTGTGGACCGAGTGGCAGGCTACGCACGCAACCTGATTCTTGGCGTGGCTGCTCGAAATCCGGCCCACTTGAGTGGGTTGATTCAAGTGGCAGGTGAGGCAAACCTTGTCGGCCGCCGCCGGGGCGATCTTCGCCGGATTGCGGATATCGGCCGCCGACATCGATTCCGCGTGTTTGCTTCCTGGACCGTGGCAGGATTCGCAGGCTTTGGTATCGAAGCCACGCTTTTTGTCGGTTTCCACCTGGTGGTGAGGATTCTTCTGGAATGCGTTAAAGATGTCCTCGTGGCAGGCCTGGCAGGTATCGGAGCCGACGTATTCCGCCGGCTTAGGGGGTTCTTTGGATGGAGCGGGGGCGCTCGCTTTCTCTTGAGCACCCCCGGAAGTTGCGGATAGAAGCAGGGCCGCCGCGAGGATAGGCAACCAGCGCGCCTCCCGGAGGAAGCGCGCTGGCGGAAGGCAGGCCATGCTCAGATATCTCGGCGGCCGGAACATGGTCGTCTCCTTGTCGTGGCTTAGCTTACCTTATTTTACTGGCCGACGTGTACCGTGGTCGCATCGTAGGCTGCGCCGGCGCCGTGGCAAACCGTGCAACTCTCGCCGAACTGGGCGCTGGTGTTGAGCACCGCGTGCGCCATGGTCGGCGTATCGAAGTGGCAGGCCGTGCAGGCCGAAGTAGTGGCCGGAACCGGATTGATCAAAGCCGATGGATCGGTGACATTGTTCAATCCGACGGGCAGGACGTCTTGGGAACCGCCGGTATGGCACATTGTGCAATTGGCGGTATCGCCCACCGAGCCGTTCAGCATGGCCGGGTAAAGGACGCCGGTGTTGGGAATCTTAGAGGGGACCGAAGCAAACGCCTGGCCAAAATCGTTGATGCTGCCTCCGTGTCCCACCACGACGTAGTCGGCGCCGGCCGCGCCCAGTTTGTTACCGGTATGGATCGAGTGGACCAGCAGGGCGAAGTTGATGCCCTGGTTCGGCAACGCCGCATAGGACGCGACAACGGCCGAGGGGCGAGTAGTGGCGTCGGTATTGCTCGGATTGTGGCACAGTACGCAATACGTGACGTTGTTGCGCAGACCGCCGTGGACTTCCAGGTAGGTGTGGCAGTGCTGGCAGTTGGCCATCGCCACCACCGTGCGGCGCGGCGCCACCGGAGAGCCATCCACCGAGAAGTTGATGATCTGGTTGGTCCCGCCGTAGCTGGTAGTCACCGCCTGGCTTGTGCCCGGCAGCAGAGTGATTGAAAGCCGGCCTTCGATGCCGATCGTATAGGTGCCTTTGGCCTTGGCCGGAACCACATTGGTAAAGGTGTAGGTGCAGTCTCCACTGCTGTCGCACTGAGCCCCGTTAATCACGGATTCGGTGACGTATCCGGGCGTCGAGGTGTTGGTGCCGAAGATAGTGTAACCGTAGTCGGTGGTCGGGCCCGCCATGGTGAGGGAAAGCGAACCGCTGTTGGCCGTGAAGTAGCTCATCGGAATCCCTTGGCCGGCGTTGTTCGTGACGGTGAAGCTCACTGTCGGAGCCGTGCCCGGTGTTCCGCCGGTCACTTTGGTCAGCTTGAAGTTGAGGCCGGGGACGCCGGGCGCTTCGTCGTCGACCGTGTGCGCGCCGATGATGGATGCGTCAAACGGCAACTCGCCTTGCGGAATGTGGCAGCCGGCGCACTGCGTGTCGTCGACCTGAGGCAGGTGCACGGGGGTCTCGTCTCCGCTGCTGGTGTACGAGATCTCGCCGGTGGCGAAATTCACATCGTCGTGGCAGGAACCGCAGGCCGCGCGGCTCGGCGTGGTCTTCCAGGCGCTGCTTTGGGCCGCGCCGTTCTTGGGATTGTGGCAGCTTCCCGCGCAATTCCGAGGGTCGCTCGGGTTGGCGGGATATACCACCGTCGAGAAACCGGAATAACCGCCATGGCCGTAGATCTGGTAGGGAAGCGCGCCGTACTTCACACTCGGCAGGCTGGAACCCATGTGGATCTTGTGAATGAAGACCTTCATGTCCAGAGACTCGCCCGTGTTGGGGTCGCTGGTCTGCGGCTGGTGGCACATGATGCACAGGGCCGTGCCGACGCGCGAACCGCCGTGGAACGAAATCAAGCTATGGCAGGAGTTGCAATCCGCATCGCGCACAACATCGCGCGGCGCAGGGGTACCGCCGGCCGGCACGAAATCGAAAGTCGTGGAGGCGTATGCCGTCCCCATGTCCCATTCCGTCAGGTTGCGGGAGCCGTAGATTCCGATTCGGTTGGTCAAAGTCGAGTTGTAACCGGACGGCGCCTTGTTCGCAAAAGTATAGATGTATTCGCCCGTCGCCACGGTCGTGGTGGTGCCACCCGAGTCGCCGGCCGCCTGGGTGGCCGTCGCGCCACCCGATACCGCCGTCGCGGTGGTGGTGATGTAGGAAGCGAACTGCTCCTGGCCACTGGGGATGTACGCGGCAAGAAACCTCGGCGAGACCGCGCCGGGAGTCAAAACTCCGTTGATGTCCAGGGGAAGCCCGGTTGACGCGCCGTCCGTGATTTTATAGTCGACGCTGATTGTTCCGTCGCTGGCAATCTTGGCCGATACGACGCTAAAGACCAGACCAGGGTTGACGTATTCAACAGTGGCCTGCGGTGAACTGGAAGTCGCGAGCTGATTGGTCGGGCCGTTCCCGGTCTTCTGCCCGCTGAGCATTACAAGGGACCCAGCGACTACCAAAAGAGCGAGAGACTTGCCGGTCACCGCGAAAACCGAAGAGGGAATCCGCATACTTTTCTCCAAAAATCCGAATCGAACAAACCTCCGCCGGAGCTGGCAGGAAAACAACCTGCCCGCAGTCGACGTTGTGCTGAAGCTCCTGAGCACTTCGATCTTGAGCACTCGCCAGTCCAAAGCCGATGGGCCGGTTCTGAGGCATTCAAGCCCCTTATTTATCAGCGTGCTGCAATTTCCCACATTTGTGGGAGATGCCAACCGGTCATGCAAATGGGTGAAAACTGGGAGTTCCGATGGGTGAAATCCCGCACCGAGGTTTGCATGCGGGGCAGCGTGGGGTTTCTTGCGGCACCCCGGAATTGACGGTGGAAATAAGGAATTTCCGCAGGCAACCGAGGGTGTTTCCAGAAAAATCCTATGTTACTAAGATTTTTCTTGACTGTACCGCGCCGTACATGTATCCTAGCTCTTCGGAAATTCAGGAAAAACCCTAAGTCAAGTACCAGTGACTTCTGATATGGCCACTACGATAACTCTACCACCTGTTTCCTCTTCTGAACGCAACCGGCTGTTGGCGGCCGATGCCGTCCGCCGTCGCGCGCTGGTGCGTCTTTACGAACGACGGGAAACCGTGAGAACCTTGATAGCCGCCTTGGAGGGGTATCAGCGCTCCCGCGAGACGCGATTGGCGCAGTGTATCGTCCTGAGCACTACTCCGACGTCCCCGTCAAATTTCTCTCGATCGCGAATTTAACCAACCCAACGATGTCGTGGACGTTGAGTTTACGCATCAGGGTGGCCCGGTACGTGTCTACCGTCTTGGGACTGATGCGCAATAGCTCGGCGATGTCTTTGGCGCGCATCCCCTTGACGAGGTAAGAGAATACCTCCATTTCCCGGGGGCTGAGCGAGGCTAGAGGGTCATCCGGAGCGGTGGCTTCAGGCCTGGTGAAAAGCCCGGCGCCCTTCAGCAGCGGAGATACGTATTGCCCTCCGTCACGAACGTAGCTGATGGCCTCCAGCAGGTGCCGCGCCGGACCGTCTTTTAGCAGGTAGGCATCCGCTCCGGCTCGCAGCGCCTCGATCACGGGCTTGTCTTCACGGCTGATGGAAAGAATCATGATTTTGCTGGGACAACCGGCACTGCGGAGCCGGCGAATCACTTCCACTCCCGTCATTCCAGGCATGTGGAGATCCAGGATGGCGAAATCCGGCTGTGTCGCCAGGATCGTTTCGACTGCCGAAGGCCCATCGGAGCATTGCCCCACGACACGCATGCCGTTGACTTCGCACAGCGCCGCGAATCCCTCCCGCACGATGGCATGGTCGTCGGCCAGCACGACCGTTGTACCCGCTAAATCCGCCATGATTCTCCTCCCCGGCTTACGAACGCGCCAATTCGAACGGCACGGAAAGCTCCAGCCGGGTACCTTCCGGACCGCTCACCATATGCAGTGCTCCGCCAATCGCCGCGGCCTGCTCCCGGATGGACCGCAATCCGAGTCCCTGTGCCACGTTCGCGGGCGCGTTCACAAGCCCGGCCACATCGAACCCGACACCGTTATCCTGAATGCGCAGGAGCACATGGTCTCCACGGGTAGCGAGCACCATTTCCACGCGGGTGGCCCGCGCATGCCGCACCAGATTCGTCAGCGCTTCCTGCGCTGCCCGGTATACCAATACTTTAGCTTCCTGCTCGGGTTCGTGGGGGAGCGGCTCGATTCGCAGGGAGGCCTCGAACCTCTGTGGAACGCCGCTCGATTCCCACAATTGCCGGACCGCGGTTTCCAGGCTCAAACGCTGCCACTCCGGCGGGTGCAGCCGCCGGGAGAGGGCGCGCACCTGTTCCCCCGCGTCGTTGGCCAGTGTGGCGATGCGGTCCAGCGCCTGCTGGACGCCTGCCGGCGGAGTGGGAAGCTGAGTGGCTATCACTTCCAGTTGGAGGCGGATGGCCACCAGCAATTGCCCTACACCGGTGTGCAGTTCCCGTCCCACCCGCTCGCGTTCCAGTTCCACCTGGCGGACCGCGCTGATTCCGGCCGACGGCCTGGTGGCCTGAGTGAGGCTGGACAGGTTACGTTCGGCGTTCTGCAAACGGAAATAGTGCTGGACGAAACGGCTCTGCAGTTGCAGCAAACCTCCGGCTTCTTCGCCCAGCGTAGTGCGAGCCCGGCTGCTCATCCAGAGTGCCTGACCGTGCAAATCGCTTTCAATCAGCAAAGGAATTCGGACGCCGCGACGGGCAGATCCGGATACCGGTTCGAAGGTCAACCAGAAGTCTCCTGTACTGGAGGATGTTTCCTAGTCAGAATGCCAGTATAGCTATCTAAGTGCAATTGCGGTACGTACCTAGTACGTTAGCAACTAATCGCAGTACTTGCGCTCAATTACGGAAAAGTATTATAAGGAAGACACCGATGGCACACAAAATTGAATATCTACCTCGGATCGCGATCTTCTTGGCGGGAATCGCCGCCGGTGCATTAACGAGTTACCGCCGGGAACGCGGCGGTGCGGGAATGGACCCGGCAGCCCTCGGCGAGCTCAAGAGCTCCCTGGCCAACCTCGAAACCCGCCTCACGGCGCAGGACTCAGCCACAGCCGCGCGTTTCACCCAAGTGGAAGCACGCCTGGACGAACATTCCGCGAAGCTGGCGGAAGTTCCGTCCACCGCGCAGATCGTGGCGGCCATGGAGCAACTTCTGTCCAAGACGATGACCTCTTTGGACGACCGCCTGACTACACAGGCGCACTCCATCGAAGTTCTGAAGACCACCGTCTCGCAAACCGACAGCTTGCTTGAGCGGGTGCTGGAATCCCTCGATTCCCTGCAGTCTTACACCGACCCGGCAGAGCTCTCGGACGATGTGCTGCTCTCCCGGCCCGCCGTTTAATCGCACCGGGTTTTCCTCGACCCCAGCGAACCGTGAAGCGGCGCCCTGCGGTCCAATTTATCTGGCACCGTTCTAAGGATTTTCTGATTTGGCAGATGCATCGGAAAAGGTCTATCCTCAGAACGATCCATGGATCTCAATAAAGTCCTCGCGCAACTCCGCGAGGAGTTAGAGAATCTCGACGCCGCGATCCTCAGCCTCGAGCGCTTGCAGCTCGAGGGTCGCCGCCGTGGCCGTCCTCCGAAAGCTCTGGCGCATCTATCGAGAGCGACGCGCGCGGTCCGCAAAGAGCAAGAAGGGAAAGACGAGGCGATTCCTGAAGAGGGCTAGCCCGCTTATGGCGGAAGGCATTTTGCTCACTTCAGGCGCGGCAGATATTCCGGCCGCACCAGGAGCCGGATCGAGCGGGCCTGGCGAGGGGTTCGCCGGATCAGGCCGTTTCGCTCGAGAGTCTTGATCATTTCGTGAACCGAGGGCGGAGACACCCGGAAATAACGCTCGATGTCGGACTCAGCCGGAGCCTGCCCGTGGATTTTCGAGTAGTGATAGATGAACGACAGGTACTGGCCCTGTTTTGGCGTGAAAGACGGCGCGGCCGCGGGATCCAGTTCAGGGGCAGGATCGATCGCAACGTCGAAAGCGTCTTCGCCAAAGCTGTCATAGACGCGGACCTTTAGAATATAGACCTTTCCTTCAATCACCGTGCGGACCTGCTTCTTGGCAGCGGCGTAGAGGTTCTGGCGTAGCTCCTTGGCCTCCGAACTGGAGCTCGGAAACGCGGCGATTCGCTCACCAACACCGCCGCTGTGGGCAAACACCATCTCGGTGCGGTCCTTGTACTCGACCGAAATCGAGTCCGCGCCAAACGACAGCACGTGTCTACAGATATCCTCAAGCAGTGTATTCGGCCGACCCATCGGAACTCTCCAACGGGGCTCGCCCCTTGTCGCAGGCCTCGTCGATCTCGTAATCGTCCGAGCAATCCGTCTCGCCGGTAATGCAGGTGAAGCACATGTGCCCCGCCTGGGAAGAACCGATGACCCAGATTGGCGCGCCACAGGAACAACGTTTCCCGGCCATATAGGCGGCGAGCGCCGACTGGAGGCAAGCAACGACATCGGCCTCCTTGTCGCCGGGATTACTCTTCAGGTGCATCCGGACATAGTGCCGCAGCTCGATCGGAGCGAAGCCCATGCTCAAAACGGTACGTCGTCGTCGGTGATTCCCTGGTTGAAGTCGTCCGGGGGGGCCGGAGCCGAAGCGGGCGCCGGCGCGGGCCGGGCCGACCGCGGCATGGAGACCGGTTGCTGGGAGTAATCGCCGCCGCCCGATCCCCCGGCGGAATCGCCGCGGCCGCCGAGGAGAATCAGTTCCTCGCAGACGATTTCCGTGATGTAGCGCTTCTGGCCTTCCTTGTCTTCCCAACTGCGGTTTTCGATGCGGCCTTCGATGTATACCTGCTTGCCCTTTTGCAAGTAGTTGGTAAGGTTCTCGGCCCGCCAGAGGACAATGTTGTGCCAGTCGGTGATTTCCTTCCATTCGCCGGATTGCTGGTCTTTCCAACGGCGGTTGGTCGCCAGCGTGAAGGTCGACCGGGCCGTGCCGTTGGGCGTGAACTTGGTTTCGGCATCTTTACCAAGATGCCCGATCAGAATGACTTTGTTGACGCTTCGAGATGCCATCTTATCCTGAACTGTAACACACAAAACAGAAGACAGAAGCCCTCCGGCGGGGCGGTGAGGCCCGAATGACTACGGGCCAGCGGAACAGCCGGCGGCCATAGCTTCGGCTTCGGCCTTCGGAAAATAGGGTGAGACGGAAGGAAGCGAGCGCTCCAGATACTGGCGCGAGACGCCGCAAAACCCCGAGGCCACAGCGGAAAAGTGGCGCCAAGCCGACGCATCGGGACGGAGCGCCCGAGGGATGTCGAAATTCAGGGCGCTGGCGAATTCCTCTTCGGCCCGAGTGTAGTCCCGCCGGCGAAAAAGGAGGATGCCGCGATAGAGATGCGCCTCGCCGGACGCCAGGCCGGTGGCGTCGGCAAAGGCCGCGCGGCTAGCCAAGTTATAGTCGGCCAGGGCGGCCTCGGACTGACCGGCCAATTCCTTGGCGCGCGCGCGCAGAAAATAAGCGCGAGCTTTGGGCAAGGTCTGTATGGCCCGGCCGAGCATGGCGACCGCCCCCGTGGGATCGCCGGCCAAAATCTGCGCGCCGCCCAGTTCGGTGAGGAGTTGCGGGATGTCTTCGGGCGGCGAGAGGCGTGAAGTGAGCGGCGGGTTGGTCTCCTGCTGTTTGCGGGTCCAAATGTCCAGGACCTCGCGATAAGCGGCAGCGGCTTCGGCGTAGTGGCCGGATTGGAACGCTCTCAAGGCGGCCACGTAAGAGCGCCAGCCGGAGTCAGGCGGGGCGTCGAATTGCACGTCAGCCGCGTACGCGCCGCCGGCGTTCAGGGCCACCCAACCCTTCCAAAGTTTGGCGACCGGAATGAACGGTTCGCATGACTTGGGGCACGAGTCAGGTTGACTCCAGTTCGCCTCACCAGTGAGGGCACCGGCGCGGCGCGCGATCCACGCCATCATGGAGGCACCGGCGCGATCCAGCTCCGCAGCGGCATCGGTGAACGCCGAGGGCGCGCGCGTCACGGCGGCCACGGCAAGTTGACAAAATCCCTTTCGGTAGTGGAGCCCGGACTCCTCGGCGGGCAGCGCCACGGATAGCATGGCGGCTTGCGTCTGCACACACGCGGAGGCGTCGGCGAGCGGGGGAGATGCGACTTGATTCACGCGGTCGAAGGCCGCTTGCGCACTGGCCAACATGGCTAGATGGTCTTTATCGGCGGCGCAGAGGACCAGGGAGGATATCACCGCAGAGACGCAGAGACGCAGAGAAAAACGGGTTAAGAAGGACGCATTCACAGCTTGCAGACGTGGCGTCTTCCGAGTGTTGGGCCGCTGAGCAGGCAGAGAGCGCAGAGACTCCTCTTCCCCAAGTTTTTTGTGTTTCTCCGCGTCTCTGCGCCTCGTAAGAAAGAAAATCCTCGATTTGTTGGGAATAAAGGACTTCGCTTTTTGCGAGTTCCAGCCCACGCACGCTCCGTTAAGACTCTGTTTCTTCCCCCGCCAAACAGGCCACGTCAGTTCGATGCTCTGCGGTGAATTTCCCCTCATTCATCTATTATCGCGTGAAGATGGTGACGTCGACGTTCATGCCGGGACGCAGGATCAGGCCGTCGGTGCGGTCCACCAGGATCTTGACGGGGATGCGCTGCACCACTTTCACGAAATTACCGGTGGCGTTCTCGGGAGGCAGCAGGCTCATGCGCGAGCCGGTGGCGCCGGCGATGGAATCCACGTGGCCGATCACGCTTCTGCCATACATGTCGACGTGGATCTCGGCCCTTTGTCCGGGTTTCACGCCGGCCAACTGCGTCTCCTTAAAGTTGGCGGTCACCCAGGTATCCTGCAACGGGATGAGGGTCATGAGACCCTGGCCGGGCTGCACGATTTGCCCCACTTCCACGCTCTTGCGCGTCACAGAGCCATCGATGGGAGCGACGATGGTGCAGTAGCTGAGGGTCAATTCGGCGGTCTCCAGACGCGCGCGGGCAACCTCCACGGCGGCGGCGGCGGTACCGGTATCGGCGTGGCGGATGGCCACCTGTTTGCGGTTGGCTTCGGAATTCTGCAATTGCGCCTTGGCGGTATTGACCCTGGAGATGGCGGAATCGAGCGCGGCCTTGCGAATGGCAGCGTCCTCCTGCGCCGAGGCCAGCTTGTCCTCGGCGGCGTGCAGATCGCTCGCCGCCATGGTAGCGGCGGCCACGTAAGAGTCATACTGGAACTGCGAAATCTCGGCCTTCGCGACTAGCGGCTTCATGCGCGCCAGATCGGCCTGGGCGCGATCGTTATTGGCTTGCTTGGAGGCAACGTTGGATCGGGCATAGGCCAAATCGGAAGTGTTGGCCTGATCGTAGGCAATGCGGGCGCGCGCCACTTCGGTTTCGGCGTCGGCCAACTGCGCCGAGGCGACGGTAGCGCCCGACTGCGTGGTATCCGCGACCCACGGCACGGCCACGCGAGCCGCATTCAACTGGCTCTCGGCCTGCTGCAGCGCTGCCTTGGCGGCATCGACGGCGGCCTGATAATCGCGCGGATCGATGCTCACCAGCAACTGCCCCGCTTTGACCGTCTGATTGTCGAGGACGGCCACCTCGACGACGGTGCCGGTAATCTTGGGCGCGATGGCGGTGATGTGTCCATCGACATTGGCGTCGTCCGACGACACGCGGTCGCGGAAGTGCATGTAAACCGCATAGGCCGCGACAGCCGCGACTACCAACAATATCGATGCGGCGACGAGCTTGGTTCGCGACCCGGTGCGCCGCACCTCCGGAGGCGCTTCCACCTTGTTTTGCGTAGGTGTCACGATTTCTCCCTCTTTCTCCGATAGCATACTCTGACTCATTCCACCACCACCTGGCCGGCTGACGGCTTGACCTTTTTGATTAGAAACATTAACGGGATGACCAAAAGGAACAACATTCCCATCACCCAAAACGCATCGGCAAATGCCAACATGTTGGCTTGCTTCAACATGGTGCCGTAGATCATCCCTTGGGCCTGGAGCGCGGCATCGGGCCCGGATGAACCGGCGCCGCGCAGGATGGCCGCGGCTCCGGCCAGAGACTCCCGATACCGAAAGTCGTAAGGCGTGAGATGCGCCACCATCACCGACTGGTGAAACTGCGCGCGGCGCGCGAGCAGCGTGGTCGCGGTGGCGATTCCCGAGCTGCCGCCGATGTTGCGGGCCAGATTGAAGAGCCCGGTGGCGTAGCTGGTCCGCTCCTTGGGGATATACGCAAACGCCGTGGCGCTGATGGGCACGAACAGAAACGCCAGGCCGAAACTCTGCACCATGCGGCTCATGACCGCGGTGTTATAGTCGATCCCCAAGGTAAATCTGGCCATGCGGAACAGGCCCAGGGAAGTGACCACCACGCCGAAAATCACCAACCAGCGCGGCTGATACTTCCGAACCAGCAGCCCTACTGCCGGCAGGCACACCACGACCACCAATCCGCCGGGCGAAAGCACCAATCCGCTCATCATGGCGGTGTAGCCGAGCAGCGTTTGCAGGAACAAAGGCATCAGCGCGGTACTGGCATAGAGCACGAAGCCAAGCACAAGCATGGAAAGCGTGGCCAGGGCGTAATTGCGGTCTTTGAGAATATGAAAATCGATGATCGGTTCCTTCTGCCACAACTCCCAGAAGACCACGGCGATGAGACAGACGGCCGTGATGGCAGCGAAGGCCATGATGAAATGCGAGGAGAACCAGTCTTCCTTCTGGCCTTCGTCGAGCACAACTTCGAGAGCGCCGAGACCCAGGGCGAGCAGGCCGAAGCCTACGTAGTCGATCTTGAACCCATGGCCCAGACTTTTGCGCTTGAGGTACGGCGGATCGAATATGAGAAGCCCGGTCAGCACCAGCGACAGGATGCCAACGGGAATATTGATGAAGAAGATCCAGCGCCAGGTGTAGTCATCGGTGATCCAGCCGCCGAGGGTGGGACCGATCACCGGCGCCACCACTACTCCCATGCCGTAGAAAGCCATCGCCATGCCCTGCTTTTCGCGCGGGAAGCTCTCCACCAGGATGGCCTGAGAGACGGGCTGCAGCGCGCCGCCGCCAATGCCCTGGAGTACGCGGAAAAAGATGAGCGCGCCGAGCGAGGGGGCGATGCCGCAGAGAAACGAGCTGACCGTGAACAGCGCGACGCAGATCATATAGAAGCGCTTGCGGCCGAGCAGCATGGAAAACCATCCGCCCATCGGCAAAATGATGGCGTTTGCAACCAGGTACGAGGTCAGCATCCAGGTGGATTCATCCGTGCTGGCCGAAAGACTGCCGGCGATGTGAGGCAGCGCAACGTTGGCCACGCTGGTGTCCAGCACCTCCATGAACGTGGCGAGCATCACCGTCATGGCGATGATCCAGGGGCTGACGCCGCGGTGCCAGGAAACATCGTGGATGTCGGGGCTAGCGGGCGTAGTGGGCCTCCTGGGAGGGATTGAACCGCCGAGGCACGGAGACACAGAGAAGGAACACCAAGAAAGCTGCCAGAAAAGCGGAGATCGCTTCGTCATCCCGGTGGATAAAGAGGGCGCCGAGGGGGCGGAGAGCGCGGAGATTCCCGATTGGCGTTTTTCTCTGCATCTCAGAGTCTCTGCGGTGACTGTCGCTTTGGATGGGATTTAACCGCAGAGACGCAGAGCCGCAGAGAAGAAATAGCAAGAAAGCTGATAGCAAGATCGAACGCGCCTTGTCATCCTTTCGGATCGGGAGGACGCCGAGGAGGCGGAGAGCGCGGAGATTCCCGATTGGCGTTTTTCTCTGCGTCTCTGTGTCTCTGCGGTGACTTTCGCTTTGGTAGGCCTTGCGAAGGCTGGGATTTAACGGCAGAGACGCGGAGTCGCAGAGAAGAACTAGCAAGAAAGCTGATAGCAAGATCGAACGTGCCTCGTCATCCCTGTGGATAGAGAGGACGCCGAGGACGCGGAGGGGGCGGAGATTCCCGATCGGCGTTTTTCTCTGCGTCTCAGTGTCTCTGCGGTGACTGTCGCTTTGGCGGGCCTTGCGAAGGCTGGGATTTGACCGCAGAGACGCGGAGACCGCCGCCGCGTCGTCCTTGTGGATAGGGAGACCGCGGAGAGTACTTTTTGCGTATCTCCGTGTTTCTGTTTCTCTGTGGTGAACGAAGTTATTTCGCATACATCGCCTCCATTTGGCCGACGGCGTATGCAAGGCTGGCGCGGGCCTGATTATAACGGTAGAGGGCGCCGATCTGATTGTCGTTGGCGCGGGCCAACTCATTCTGGGCGGTGACTACCTCGATGTTGTTGGCGACACCGGCCTGGAAACGGTCGCGCGCCTGGGTGACTTCCTCGCGGGCCAACTGGATCCCGGAATTGGCGACGGTGACCTCATTGCGGGCGGATTCCACTTGCGCCACCGCGGTCTTCACTTCCAGGGCGACGCGGTTGCGCAGGTCGGTTTCCTGCTGCTGGAGTTGGCGAATGGCCAGGCTGGCCTTGGCGCGGTCGGCTTGAATGCGGCCGCCGGTGAAGATCGGGACCATGATGCTGCCCTGATATTGGTAGACCGGAATTACGGTGTCGGGAGTAAGGCCCTGCTCCGCCCAAAAACCGCTGAAAACAACTTTGGGCAAGCGCTGATCGGCAGCCGTGCGGGCGTCGAGCGCGGCGCGCTCTTCCTGGGTATGCAGAGCGCGCAATTCGGGACGGGTGGAATAGGCTTTCTCGAGGGTCTGGTCGAGCGACACCTCCGGAGTATCGAAGAAACTGACCTGATCGGCGATTTCGAGGGTACGGTGCGGATCGACGTTGAGCAGACGCGCGAGGCCGTAGAGCGAGGTCTGCAGTTCGGTTTGGGCGACGATGAGGCGCTGCTTTTCATTTTGCAACTCGACGTTGCTGCGAAGAGTGTCGATGCCCACGCCGACTCCGTTCTTCTGCAGATCGGCCGCCTGATCGTAGATCGCCTGGGCCAGCTCGACGCGCGATTGCGCCGCGGAAACATTGGCAGCGGCGCGCTGGCAGCCGAGATACTGCGATACCACGAGCATGACGCTCTCTTCGCGCGCGCTGGTTTCTTCCGCGCGGCGCGCATCGACATCCATCTTGGAAGCTTTGTAGCGGCGCCAGAGAGTGAGATCGAACACCGGCGAACTGACGCTGACGCCGGTCTGGAAGACGTCGAACGGCCCGGCATGGGTCGGAAAACCGGGGATGGAAAGTCCGATGGCGGCATGTATATTGATGCGGTTGGCGGCTTCCGACAGGCTGCCGTTGGCCTGGGGCAACAGCTCGGACCGGGCCAGGAGCCGATCCTGCTGGCTCTGCGAAACTTGCAGATTGGCGAGGATCACCTGCGGATTCTCCTTGAGCGCCAGGCCCACGGCATCCTTGAGCGTGAGCTTCAGCGGGGAGGTGTCCTGCGCCAGCGCGGCCCAGGCCAGCGCCAGGGAGATGGGAACCGCGCGTTTGATCCACGTCATGAGCATTTTGGTTCTCGCTATCCGGAGGTGCATGTTTCAGACCAATTGTAATAGTTGGGGAAGATTGAGGATACGGCCCCGCGGATCGCGGACGCCGCCCATATTTGGGCAGCAAGGTGGCGGGCGCATGGCGCGGCGGGCGGCGCGGCGGCGTAGTTTTACCTCTGACTGGCAACGGAGCGGCAGCCGCGGGCGGGACGGGCTCATTTTCACTGGGTCGTGGGGCTTGCGGGCAAGTCTCCGGCTGATTTGGCAGCTCCTGGTTTGTCAGTTCGCGGTTTGTCAGTTCGTGGCGGAGAGCTTTGAGGCGCTCGAACTCCTCCACGGCTCGGCGAAAGAGGCGTTCCGTTTGGGCCTGATAGCGGAGGAATTGCGTGAAGATATTGGATTGGCGAAACAGGCGGCTGAAGCCCTCGGCCAGACCGTAGCTGCGATTCTGGGCCTTGGTGACCTCGACGTCCTGGATCATCTCGTTATGGAGAAGGACGAGGGGCCGGCCATCGGGGTCGAGGACCTCGTTGAGGCAGGCGGTATAGATGCCGCGTTCGATACGGGCGCAGAGGAGGGTCGCCTGCTGGGCCAGGGCGATGCGTTCGACGGCGAAGAGTTCCTGGGAATCGGCGGGTTGATATCGGGCCATGAGGTCGGCGCGGAGGTTGTCGACGGCATCGAGTTCCTCGACGCGGACGACCGCGAAATCGGCGCCTTTGAAAGCGTGCTTGCGTTCGCTTGGGGGCTTTGCGGAGGAGGCTTCGGGGGTGGTGACGGGTTTCTTGAACATCGGTGGCCTTTCGACATCAGCAGTAGCATGGGGGCAACGGGAAGCCGGGGCGTAATTGGGGTGGGGATTGAGGCGAAAGAGAATATAGACGGAAAATTGTTGGGATCGGGTCGGACGTGGTTCCCGGCAGATCCAGTTTGAATCCGACAGCTTTCAATCGGGTTCATCGGCGTTTATCGGCGGCTCAATAAAGATGTGCTGGCCTTGTGCCAACTCCCAACAAAGATCTATTAGCCGCCGATGAAGGCCGATAGCCCAGGGCGCGAACCACGTTTCGGCAGGGGCGCCGAGGCAGTTGGGCTTCTGTAACTTAAACTGAGGTGACTATGAGTGATTTTCCGCAGTTTATGAAGCATCCAGCGAACCGGATTGCGCGGAGCGAGCAGGCCACCCCCGGTGTGGAGGGTTATGTATTCGATGGGCGGACGGGAGCCAGATGGCGTTCTCGAACTGCCGCGAGACGGCTGCGTCCACGGCGCACGCGCACGAATTTGACGAGCATATGTTGGTGATCGAAGGCGGCTACACGCTGATTATCGGCGGGGAGAGGATTCGGGTGAGCGTCGGCGAGGAGTACTTCATTCCGCGGGGTGTGGTGCATGGCGGCGAAGCGCTTGCCGGGACGCGGACGATTCACGCGTTTGGGGGACATCGGGCGGATCGGGCAGGGAGGGAATGAGCACCGTCGTCCCCGCTGGGAATGGCCGCCGCTAGAACGCGTAGTCGCTCAGCCGTATGCCGCGCAGATCCATATTCACCACCTGCGAACCGCACGGGATATCGGGGGTGATCTCGATCCTGGCAGAGGACAGCGTGGATGCGTCCTGCCGCACCGTATAACCGTGCACACGCTCAATGGGTGACAGGGACACTGGCCACGGATTGGAGGACGCCAGTAGCCGCTCGCTGGGTGCACTGGGTTCAGCCGGTTTCAGAACGCGGACTGTCGGCTCCAGCGCGAATCCTGCCGACGACTCGCAGGAGACGTTCAGGGCCCGCAGCCGATTTCCCATCACCCCTAAAGCCGCCCCGAAGGGCGCGATGTCGATGATCCCACTGGAACAACGCCCCGCGCTTGCTACCGGTCGATTGGCTCCCACGGGGATCGATGCGCTCGGAGCAAAGCGGTGCAGGGCCACCACAACTGTGCCTTTCAATTCGACCCGAGCGTCCTTCAGGCAGTCATAGAGAGGCTTGCGAATCTCCAGGATCAGCCAGTCGGGTCCAACATAGGACGGGTGCAGCGTTTCGGTCCGGTTGCCGGGGGCGGTCATTTCGAGAGCTTGCACTTCATAATGGCTTTCGAGGCTGTCCGGGATACCGGAGACACTGAGAGGCAGCCTAAGCGTGGTCCAGCCGCCGGCGGGATAGGGCTGCATGGGCATGTCGAACATGGGGTCGTTGGCAGGCGCCTGCCGCAGATGAAAAACGATGGTGGCATTGGCGGGGTGGAGGGCCCGCCCGGACGTGGGCGATGAAGGTTACGGATAGGGAAATATAGAGAAGTTCGGCCGCCAATACTGCCGCCACTCCCGCGACGCGCAATGGCCAGGTCCGCCGCCAGGCGAATTGCAGGGGGACGATGGCGGCAGCCGTCAGGGCGAAGACCGCGAAAAACATGGCCACGCGGGTGTCCTCCACGCCCCTCCATTGAGAGTGCAGAAGAGGTGTAAACGTCGTAACGAAGGCGGTCAATCCGCCAATCGCGATGATAGCCAGGGCCAGGTGGGCGAAACTCTGCAGCACCGCCGCCAGCGCGATGACGGGCAGCGTGAGAGCCGCGCCAAGCACGAACTGCTTGGCGAGAAGGCTTCCCACCCACGCCCAGGGATAAAATCCACGCGCGGCCAGAATCGCGATATCGGCAAGGAAGGACGGCATGTGGACTACGGCCACGGCGAAGAGCAACTTGGAACCGAGCAGCACGGGCCAGCGAGAGGGGCGGGTGATCCAGAACTGGCGGTCGCCAACCAGCGGATCCTCGTGGACCGCGAGCGAGATCAGGCAGGCCCACGTGACCATCAGCAACAAGCTGAAATTAGGTAGGTCGGCCGTCACGTTGCGGGCGTCGAGCCAGGCCATCCAGGCCTGCAAGGACAGCGCCACGGCGATGCCCCACCATAGACGCCGGACATCTTTCTTGAAAATGTGCAGGATCAAATGCATGACTCACCTCGCTCCTTTGGCCGCTTGGGCCGATTTCGAAACCGCCAGCATGATGGCGCGCAACGGCATGACGCGCTCCGTGACCGCGCGCACTCCAGAAAAATGGCGCTGGATTTCGGCGCGATTGCGCTCGCTTTCGAAGCGCGAATCGGTGAATCCGACAACTACGCCGGATTGCTCGGGATTCAGCCAGTTGGCCGGCAGATCGCGGGGCATCTCGGCTGGCTCGCCGAGGGTCACTTCGATTTCGCGAAAGCGGCCGGAGAGGTCGGCCATGGCTTCGGCGAACAGCAGGCGGCCCTCGTTCAGATAGGCGACATGGCTGGCGAAGCTTTCGATTTCCATGAGGTCGTGGGAAGACAGGAAGACCGTAGCGTCGGGGGTGCGCTCGAGGATGCTTTCGATCAGTTGTTCGCGCACCAGCACGTCGAGGCCGCCGAAGGGCTCGTCGAGGACGATCAGCTTGGGCCGGTAGGCCAGGGACGAGGCCAGCGCGGCCTTCACGCGCATGCCGCGCGAGAGGTGGCGCAGTTTACGATCGAGCGGCAGTTCGAAGAGGCGGACGAGTTCGGCCGCGTCCTCGTCGCGCCAATCGGGATAGAAGGCTTTGCAATAGGAAAGGAAGTAGCCGACCTTCATCCAATTGGGCATCTGCTGGTTTTCGGAGACGTAGCCGATACGCGCCAACTGGTCCGCGCGGAGCGAGCGGGAGTTCACGCCGAGCACTTCGGCGCGGCCGGAGGTGGGCCGGTGGATGTTCATCAGGGTCTTGATCGCGGTGGTTTTGCCGGCTCCATTTGGGCCGACCAGTGCGAAGACGGCGCCCTCGGGCACCTCCACGGTGAGCTCGTGGAGGGCATCCACGTGGCGGAAGACTTTGGAGAGCCGATCGGTGCGCAGGGGACTGCTCATGATTCCTTCTCCTGGGGGCTTTGGAGGCGCTGCCAATGTTCGTCGATGGCGGCGTGAAGGTCGTCTAGGGTGAGGCCGAGTTTCTTGGCTTCCACGGTCAACTGCTCCACTTCGCGGCCCAGCAGGCGGGTGCGCGCGCCGCGCGTGGCGGGCGGCGGCTGAAGCACTACCGTGCCGATGCCGGGACGCACTTCGAGCAATCCCTCGGCGGTCAACTGGGCGACGATTTTCTGGGCGGTATTGGGATGAATTTTCATGGCCTTACTCAAGGCGCGAACGGAGGGAAAGGGATCGCCGGGCCGAAGCTGGCCGGAGATCATGGCCTTCTTGGCGGCAAAGGCCACCTGTTCGTGCACCGGGATGCCTGACTGCAGAGTGAGGCGGAAGGGAATCAAAGTTCGCCTCCCAAATTTCGGGTGCTGTCACCATGCATCACAGGTGTACTGTATCACATGTGACACCTGAATGGAAGCGGAAAATGCGAAACTGGTGCGGGACAGTGGACTAGCCGGCACAACTTGATTTCTTGACGGAACTTCCCGAGCTGAAGCGGATCGCCTCCCGGCTACCTGCGGCGGAAGCAGCCGGGCCATACGCTGCAAAGCCGCCGGGCTGGTGCACGAGTTGCACCTCCTGTTGTGCAATCAGCGCGAGGCCAACTGGCACGACCGAAGCCACGTCTACACCTTCGCCGCCAAGGTGATGCGCAGGCTGCCGACGGACTATCGCGGCGGCCGGTTGCGTGCAATCGGGACTCGTCAGCGGCCGGTCAGGACGTACAGGAGAACAAAATACGCTGCGGCGAAGATCACCGTGGCGCAGGCCAGGATCTCGGCCAGGCGTGCCACGGGTTCCTCTTCAGCTCCGGCCGGTTTCCGGCTTGAGGGGACGCGACGGTGAAGGGCAATAGGCATCGTTTACCTCCAGTTCTATAGGGCGGTGTGGGCGCCGGCAAATACCGCGTTCTCCGCGGCGGCAGTTTTTCCCTTGCCCATGAACTCGCCAAGCGAGATGGGGACTGCGACCTTTAGCATCAGGGTGAACAATAGAAATCCCACGGCGAAGATGCCCGCGGCCACGCGCAACTCGGTCACGGTCGGATAGTATTCGTAGATCTCGCCAAGGGTGTCCGGCGTCAAGCCGGGGATGATCAGCCCCATTCCCTTCTCGATATACACTCCGGCGTAGGTCGCCAGACAGCCGATGTTCAAGGTGATCAGATTGCGGCGGGTGGTGGGTGAGATGAATAGCGCAAACGATATCAGGTTCAGTGCCACGGCGCTCCACGCGTATGGAACCAGGGTGTGGTGCGAGCCCACCCCGAAGTACCAGTAGCGCGTGAACAACAGATGCTGGGTGTTGGAGTAGAACTCTTTGAAGGCCTCGGCTCCGTGCAGGAACAGGTTCAGGAACATGGCGTAGGCCATCAATTCGGCGATCTTCCAGATGGCCGCGTCCTGGATTTCGAAGCGGGTGAAACGGCGCAGGAGTTGGAGCACCACCAGCAGAATGGCGGGGCCCGAGCAGAAGGCCGACGCCAGAAACTGCGGCGCGAGGATGGAGCTGTTCCAATACGGCCGCGCCGCCAGTCCGTTGTACAGAAAAGCGGTCACGGTGTGGATCCCCACAGCCATCGGGACGCTGAGCAGCACCAGGGGCACCACCAGTTTCTTGATGTAGTGCTTGCCGTGGAAGGCGCGGTAGAGGATGTGGGTGGCCACCACGAAATTCACCACGAAGTACAGGTTCAGCACCATCACATCCCACGCCAGAACGCTGCGCGGGAAGTTCAGATACCCGAACGGCGGAATCAGATGCCAGAAACGATCGGGCCGGCCGATGTCCACCAGCACAAACATGAGGCACATGGTGATGGCGCTGATGGCCAGCAGTTCGCCGTAGATCACGATTTCGCGAATAGGCTTCCAGTTGTAAATGTAGGCCGGAATCACGAGCACTACCGCGGCAGCGGCCACGCCGACCAGGAACGTAAAATTGCCGATGTAGAAGCCCCAGCTCACCTGGTCGCGCATAGCCGTCAGGCCCAGGCCGAAGCGCACCTGGGCGGAGTAGGCCAGGACGCCGGACCCGATCAGCGCGCCCAGGAACGCGAGCCACACCCAGTACGCGCGGTTTCCCCGGAGAATCAGCTTCACGCTGCCGCGGGCGAAGCCGCTGAACAGGCGGATGCTATCGACTGCAGTTTCATGTGGCATAGAAGTAGAAGAACCTCGGCACGGTGTTTAATTCTTCTTTGAGCACCAGCACGCGCTTGTGTTCGATGATGTAGCGGATCTCGCTGTCGGCATCGAGGATGTTGCCGAACTTGCGGGCCCCTACCGGGCAGATTTCCACGCAGGCCGGATAACGGCCCTCGCGGGCGCGTTGGATGCAGAAGGTACATTTTTCGACGACGCCTTTGGGCCTCGGCCGGTTGCCCAGGTAGTGCGTATCGGAGTTGATTTCGTTTTCCGGGATGGAGGGTTGGGTCCAGTTGAAGTGGCGCGCGCCGTAAGGACACGCGGCCATGCAGTAGCGGCAGCCGATGCACCAGTCGTAGTCGATGACGACGATGCCGTCTTTTTCCGCCCAGGTGGCGCCGGTGGGGCAGACCTTGGTGCACGGCGGATTCTCGCACTGCTGGCAGCCCACGGGGATGTAGAAGTGGCCTTCCTCGGGCACCTCGGCGGGATTGTAGTAGGGGTCGGCGTGCGAGAAATCCACGCCCTTTTCCTTCTCCATCTCGAAGACGCGGATCCAATGGATCTGCGGGTCGCGCGACTGGTTGTTCTCGGCGACACAGGCGTAGACGCAACGGCGGCAACCGATGCAGCGCGAAATGTCCAGGGCATAGGCGAAATGCACGCCCGGGATCGGGCCGGCGCTCGAGACCTCGATGTCTTTGCCGAGTTGCTCCTTGTATTTGCGCTCCATTTCCGCGATCCGCGCCTTGAGCTGGTCTTTGGGCGCCTCGTAGAGGCGCTTGGGACCGCAGGCGGTGAGAATCATGCCAGCGGCGGCACCCGCGGCGGATTGTGTGAACAGACGGCGGCTTACCATGGGCGTCTCTCCTGGGTCATTTCATGGTGCGATTGGGAGGCCGCGGCGCGGGTTTGGGCGCCAGCGCGTGGAAACGCGGCTGGTGCGGACTATGGCAATTCACGCACAGCAGGTAGGTCTTGGCGCCGTTCCAGTTGCCGGTGCGGCGGCCGTGAACTCCGGCGCGCCAGTCGCGATATTTTTCGCCATGGCACTGGCCGCAGAGACGGTAGGATTCGTCGAACGAGACGGGCTCTCCGCTGGCCAGATGCAGGACGTCGCGGTTGTCGGCGTCGTGACAATCCAGGCACCAGCGGTGGGTTTCGTCGTGCCTGAGGACGATGTCGGTATGCATCGCGGTGAGCTCGCGGCGGTGGCGATCGGGGGTCATGCCCGCGTGACAGTTGGAGCACGGGAAAATGCCCTCGGAGAACGGCGGAGGCGGCACTTCGAGGTGTTCCGATGCGTTCGTGGCGACAGGAGGCTTGGTACCATCGGCGGCCAGCAGAACCAGGCCGCACAGCGCCAAAACGATACCAGCCGCCCGGCTACGCACAGCGCAGCTCCACCATGCGCTGGATCTCGCGCAGCCACATTGCCTGGAAAAGCTGCAGGCGGTGGCCGATGACGCACGAAAGGTTGAAAGATAGCGTGTATGCGGTGTCGGGATGCTCGGCAAAGTAGCTGGTCAGGGCCTCGCGGGAAAGCGCGATCACCTCGGTTTCGAGCGGCGCGGAGGCCGTCAAGGTAAACCGGTAGGGCGGGATTAAGGCCGACCAGCCTACGGTCTGCCCGCTGGAGCGCTCTTCGACGAGTATGTCCTCCTCGTGGCTGCGCACCTGCATGGGCAGAGTGAGGCGCAGCCGCCCGCGCGCCACCAGGTAGATGCTGTCGGCGGCATCGCCCAGGTGAAACAGCTCCGCGCCCGTGGTCAACATCACGCGCTTGCCGAGCGCCAGCACGCGCTCGGCGTCCTCTGGAGCCAATCCTTTGAGAAGGTCTATGTCGACCATGGGAGGCCTCAATTCACCAGCGTGGAAATGGTGCGGCTATGCAGCAACGAAGCATTGGGAGATTCCAGGAAGCATTCCGCGGCCGCGTGTTCCAGGCGGACGTGGTTTTCGATCTGGAGCAGCAGAGCTTCGATCGGGACCCTGGTGCGCGCCGCCATGGGAAGCACCGGCGGGTCGACAAAGAAGCGCGCGGGCGACACCGCGGCCTTGATCGTTTCCTTCTCAACGGCTGGCGCGGCGGCAGTCGTGTTCCCCGAATCGCGCGTCGCGGCGCCGAAGGCCAGACAGCAGACCGCCAGCCCGAAGACGCTCAGACAAGCACCCATCAGCAACATTTCCATCTGCGGTGACTCCTTTTCGCGGCGCACTAAGGGCACGCTGCCTGCCAGAACATAAGTAGCTGAGAATGCGAGGTTCGGCGCGCGGAAGAGATGGCAGGCTGACAGAATGTCACTGACAGACAGGCAGCCGTTGACGCTTTCGGCAGAAGTATGACATGATTCGACCGAACCAGTGGCCAGAGGAATAAAGCCGTCGTTCGCCAGCACGACCGTGGGTCTTGCTGTGGGAGTCACCGCGGCTGTCGTGCTCGCGTGTGCAGGCGGCGCCTTTCTTTATTCGCAGCACCACATGCAGTCTCTGCTGGAGACGGCGCGCGAGACTGCGCTCGCCGAAGGCGATTTGATTCGAGTGGCGCTGGAACACCAGATGATCGAGAATGACCGGACGCTCATCGCCAAGATGATCGAGAGCTTCCGCAAACAGTCCGGCGTGGAGCGGCTGGTCGTGCTGGACCGCACCGGGGCAGAGCGCTACCCCGCCGGGAACGGAGCCCTGGACGCCGAATTGCAGATCAACTCGCCGACCTGCCAGGCCTGCCACCGCTATCCGCCCGCGCAGAGGGGATCGAGCCGGGTGATCGAGACCCGCGGCGGCAAAGTGCTGCGCACGGTGATACCGATCCGCAACCGGGCGGAGTGCTTCGGCTGCCACGATGCCCGCTACAAGATCAACGGCATTCTGATCCTGGATTACCGGACGGACCAACTGAGCGAAGCCATGACGCGCGACCTGCGCTGGCTGGTGGGGGGGACCGCGGCCATCACGCTGCTGCTGGTGGGGGCGATTGGAGTGGTCATCCGGGTAGCGGTGCTGCGGCGGCTGCAGCGATTCGAAACCACGGCCCGCCAGATCGCGGGCGGCGACCTGGGGCAGCGCGTACCGGCCGTGGGCAGCGACACGATTTCCTGGCTGGCGCGCGAGTTCAACACCATGGCCGATTCGGTTACCGGTCTGGTGGGAGAGGTGCGCAACCAGCGCGAACGCCTGGAAACCGTGATCAACAGCATTGACGACGGAATCGTGGTATTGGACGGGCAGCGCCACGTGATCGCCGCCAACGATTCGTTTCTGCTGCGCGCACAGCACTCGCGCGAACAGGTGTTGGGCTGCCAGTGCCGTGAGTTCAACCCCGGAGGCTGCACGGTGGGCGACTGTCCTACGCTGGCGTGCCTGACATCGGGGGCGCGGCAGGTGCGGATCTGCGAGCGGCGCACGCCGGAGGGGAAAGTGGTATGGGAGGAGGTGCACGCTTCGCCCATCCTGGATTCCGCCGGACATCTGCAACAGGTGGTAGAGGTGTGGCGTGACATTTCCGAGAGGCGCGCGGCGGAGGCCCACCTGGCCGAATCGCACCGGCTGGCGTCGGTGGGCACGCTGGCGTCGGGATTTTCGCACGAGTTGAACACGCCGCTGGCCACGGTGCTGACGTGCGTGGAAGGCATCCTGAAGGAGACCGATTCGGCGTGGATCCGCGAGAGCGCCACCATCGCACGCGAGCAACTCCTGCGCTGCCGGGGGATCACGCAACACTTCCTCCGCATGTCGCGAGGACAGCGCTCGCAGGGCGAGGTGGTGGACCTGGCGGCGGTGATTGGCGCGGTGGCGCGCCTCATCGAGCCGACGGCGCGCGAGCATATGGTGAGGGTGGAAGTGCGAGCACTGGCCTCCGGCATGCACGTGCGGGCCGAGGAAGCGGAGTTGCAGCACACCCTGATCAACCTGCTGCTGAATGCGGTGCAGGCTTCGCCGCCGGGAGGCCGGGTCACGGTGGAGGCTGAGACGCGTGAGCAGGTGCATGTGCGCGTGGCCGACAACGGCTGCGGCATCGCGCCCGAAGACCAGAAGCGGATCTTCGACCCGTTTTTCAGCCGCCGGCAGGGCGGTACGGGGCTGGGCTTATTCCTCTCGCTGAACTTCGTGCGCCGGTGGGGTGGAGAGCTTCGCGTGGCCAGCGAACCGGGCCGCGGTTCGACGTTTGAAATTATTCTGCCGGCATTGGTGCGGCCATGAAGACGACTGCGTCGATCCTGCTGGTGGATGATGACTCCGCCTTTCGCCACGTGATGTCAGGCGAGTTGCGGCGCTTGGGGCATGATGTTGCGACCGCCGGTTCAGGCGAGGAAGCGGTGGCGCGCATGGAGCGGCAGGAGCCGGAAGTCGTATTGTTGGATCTGCGCCTGCCCGGGATGGATGGCCTGGCGGCGTTGAAGGCCATCCGCACGCGCAACCCGTCGATCGAGGTGATCATGCTCACCGGCCACGGCTCCATAGACAGCGCCATCGAATCCATCCGCGAAGGCGCGTTCGACTACGTGACCAAACCGTGCCCCTTGGACGAGATCCAGATCCGGGTGCAGCGCGCCATCGAGCAGCGGGCGTTACGGCAGCGGGCGAGCTTGCTGGAGCGCGCGCTCATGCCGCCCGACCAGGCCGCGTCTTTCGTGGGTGAAAGCCCGGAGTTTCGCCGCATGCTGCACCTGGTGGAATTGGTGGGGGCCAGCGATTCCACGGTGCTGATCACCGGAGAAACCGGCAGCGGGAAAGAGCGCGTGGCGAAGCTGCTCCACGCGCACAGTCCTCGCAAAACCAAGCCGTTCGTGGTGGTGGATTGCGCCGCGCTGCAGGAAAGCCTGCTGCAGAGTGAGCTCTTCGGACACGAACGGGGCGCCTTTACGGGCGCCGACAAGGCTAAACCGGGGTTGTTCGAGGTGGCGCACGGCGGGACGATTTTTCTGGACGAGATTGGAGAGATCAGCCAGTCCACGCAGGTGAATCTGCTGCGCGTGCTGGACACGTCGGTATTCCGGCATGTGGGCGGCACGGGCGAGATCCGCGTAGACGTGCGTGTGCTGGCGGCGACCAATCGCGACCTGCGCGCCTTGGTGGCAAAGGGGCTGTTCCGCGAGGACCTGTTCTACCGCATGAGCACGATTACGGTAGAGATCCCGCCGCTGCGCAAGCGCGGGGCGGATGTGGAGCTACTGGCGGCCTACTTCGTGGCCATGCTCAATGAGCGGTACGGTTCCTCGAAGGTGCTCAGCGAAGGCGCGCTAGATACTCTTCGCAAACACTCCTGGCCGGGGAATGTACGCGAACTTCTGCACGCGGTGGAAGCTGCGGTGGTAGTGTGCGAGGGGGCGGAGATTTTGGCGGAACACTTGCCGCTCGCCGTGCGCGGCGGATCCGCGCCGCCGGCCGCCGTTCCGACGGTGGATGGCGGACGCCTGCCCACTCTGGTGGAATTGGAATTGATGCACATCCGCCGCGCCCTCGAAGCCAACCACGGCCATCGCGGTAACGCCGCGCGGGCACTGGGGATCAGCGAGAGAAATCTCTACCGGAAGCTGAAGGAGCACAGGTTGCTGGGGTAGTGCGGTGAGACCGCGCTAGCTACTTTCTGGCGCAAAAGTCCCTTTCCCCCGCACTGGCATTGATCCCTGGGGAAGTTCTCGTCGATTAAACTGCGAGCGATCCGACACTGGCAGTTTCATGTAGCGTGTCTGTTGGCCTGATCGAACCACGAGAACCGGGGCGACGAGGCAGTGTTTGTGGGCGCCCACCACATCGCGCTAACTGAAAACAAACACGCTGGCTAGTTAGGTATTTTTGCGCCAGAAAGTAGCTAGTGGCCGGAAAACCGGAGTGTGGCGGCGTCCCCGGCGAGCAGGAGATAGGGGACGCCCCACTGGGTGGCGCTGGCGAAGTGCCAATCGTCCGTCGAGCCGTCGGGCTTGAGGCGAAGGCCCCACTCGCCGCCGATTACCAGGTAGCATGCGCCGTCGCCCGAGTCCTCTACCATACAGGCGGTCGCGGGGCACGGCGCGCCGCCTTCGTCGATGCCGGTGACGGCACACCACTCCGACCCACCGGGGCGCTCGCAGAGCACGTGCGTCACCGTGCGCGCGGCCGACCGGCACTGGAACACCTGGGCGTCCATGGCATCGCAATTGGGATTCTCGGGGATTTGCAGAAGGACCGGCATGGGTGCTCGTTCTCCTATGGCGCGGTAGGGGAGTGGCCGCGGGCGATGGATTCCTCCAGGACGCGGCGGACGGTGGCGATGACGGTCCGCACCTGCGCGCCACGCGCGACGGAGCCGTGGCCCATCACCACGATTGCGGGTTCGAGCGCTTCCAGACGATCAACCGATGCCAGCCAGGTTTGCCAATCGGCGGGCGTGCCGGCGTCGAGATTGGGAGTGTATTCGGCGATCAGGCAATCGCCGGTGTAGAGGACGCCGTCTTCGGGCGCCCAGGCGGAAATGTTGGTGGCGGTATGGCCGGGCGTCAGCAGGATCTCGACGATGCAGTTGCCGAGGTCGAAGCGCGTGTTCCGGTCGATCGGGCAGTTGGGGTTAGTGAGTTGCGTGCCGTGGAAAAATGCAGCGGCTTCCCCGGCGGCGCGGCGCCGCGCGTTGGGGATGGCATCGTTGAACTCCGCGATCTCGGCCTGGAACTCCGCGGGCGTGCGCGCGATGCCCGAATGTCCCCAAATGTCGATGCCCTGGGCGCGGAAAAAGCTGTTGCCGCCGATGTGGTCGAAGTGCTTTTCGCTATTGAGGACGCGCAGGCGGTTTGCGGGCCGGGCGGCGGTGGCGTATCCGTGGACGGTTTGTCCGGCGAGCGCGTTGCCGCCCGTATCCACCACCAGCGTTTCGGCGTCCCCGGTGATGAAGCCCGCATTCACGCACCAAGGCGGCGAGTAGGCGAGTCCGGTGACGGCATAGCAACGCGGCGAAAGGCGCATTCCATTAGTATCGCCTGGTGGGGCGGCGGGGTCTTGCGGAGCCCGCGAAACAGCGTCCCATCAACCGGGGCACGCTGGTGCTGACGCCGCACTTGGCCGCCAACTCGACATCGCGGCCGAAGCCGCGTTCGATCAATTCTTTGCCCGAACTCGATTGGCGCAGAGCTCCCGCAAGATCGGCGCGGAAATGTTCGAAACAGGCGGCCGCCAGTTCGGCCTCGGGCGACCGGGTGCCGGGAAGACAGGCGATCACCGCTCCGGCGCCGATCAGATCTTCCAGGCAAGGCCGGAGGTCGCCGGTGGACCAGGTTTCGCCTGCGGGGATTACGGCAAATCTCGATCCAAGGTGAGCCGCGGCGCGCGCGACAGCCTCGAAATTTCGTAGGCATGCAGCCAGCACCAAAGGGTGGTGGGTGTGGAACGATAGAGCGGCGCCATTGGGCGACGGCATTACCAGCCGGTAGCCGGCCGGCAGGCTTTGGAGCGAAGCGGGCGATAGGGAGAATCCTGACGCCCGATCCGCGGAGGCGAGGTGGGCGTCCATGGCCACGGCATAATCCGCGGCGGACGGTTCCTTAAGAGGATAAGGAAAGACAATCGCCCGCCGCGATGTAGCAATATCCAATGCCGTCGTAAAAGAGAGAACATCGACCAGGATGACGGCATCGGAGGCAGGCGCCAATTCGGCCAACCCTCGCAGGCCCCACTCACAACGAATTTGGAATTCCGCCTGATCGAGCGTCACCGTCCCAGGATACGGTTTGGTGAGCGGAAACGGCGAGGCACGAAGTTCAGGAAGGCTATTCACAAATAGCTCTTTAGAGCTATAATTACATGGCCTTTTTGAGCCATATAGCAATAAACTGATTTTAAAGCGGTTGCGCTCACGAAAATGCGGATTTTCGGGTAACGACGCGCCTGTAGGTTGCGCCTTTCACAATATCTCTGGAACTTACCTGCGTTTGGAGTGAATCCGGGTACATTTTTGCGAAAGGCGTGGTGAGGGTAGAAGGACTAGATGATGAAGGTAATACTGGTGGTTTTTGCGATACTCTGCGTCGAGTTTTCTGTTTATGCCGCGGCGCCACAGGGGACTACGGCTCCCCGAGAGCAGGTCTCGGGCACGATTGCCAGTGTCACCGTCTCGGCCAATCAACTTGTCATGAAGACGGATAAGGGCGAGAGCATCATGGTCAGCACCACCGAAAAGACGGCCATCCTGCATTTCGCAGCCGGGGTAACGGACCCTGCCAAAGCCACGAAAATGGCCTTGGGCGACTTGCAGGCGGGTGATCGCGTGGTGGCTTACTATCGCGGCGCCGCCGGCGAAAAGCAGGTCACGGCCACCACTCTGGTGGTGCGGACTGCCGCCGACCTGAGCGAGATCGCCAAAGCGGAACTGGCGGATTGGAAAAAGCGGGGCATGGCCGGGAACGTGACCGCGACTGACGCAGCCGCTAAGACCGTGACGGTGAAAATGGGAGCAAGGAGCGTAACGGTGACGACAACGGATAAGACCGAGTACCACCGCTACACACCCGACTCTGCCAAAGCAGCCGACGCCAAACCGAGCACGTTCGCGGAAATCAAGGTAGGCGACCAGCTTCGCGTGCTGGGGAATAAGAATGAGGACGGCACCGCCGTTACCGCGGAATCGATTTACGCCGGAGAGTTCCGCCAGTTGGCGGCGACCGTGGTCTCAATCGATGCGGCGTCGGGAGAGATACGAGTGAAGGATCTGGCGACTAAAAAGCCGCTGACCGTGAAATTGGATTCCGACTCCACCTTGAAAAAGCTGGATCCTCAGATGGCCGCGATGCTGGCGCGGCGCTACGGTGCGGGCCGCGGACAGGGCCAGGGCGGACTGCCCCCCGGCGGCGGATTCCCCCCCGGCGGCGGACCGCCGGGCAGCGGGCGTGGCTTCGATGCCGGACGCGGCGGTGAAGGTGGCCGCGGCGGACGCGGCGGCGGAGACCTGGGGAGCATGCTCGACCGGTCGCCCGCCATCCAGATCTCCGATCTGAAGACGGGAGACGCGGTGCTGGTCTTGACCACAATGGGCAGCGATCCGTCGCACGTAACCTTGGTCCAGTTGCTGGCGGGAGTAGATCCGATCCTCACCGCGGCCCCGAATTCCACACGCGACCTCATGGGCGGTTGGAACCTGGGCGGCGGCGGTGGGGGCGAGGGCCAATAGCCATCTCGATATCTTGCAGGAAAGCACGAGGCAGTGGAGAGAGTAAATGAATCATTTGCGTAAACTGACGCTATTGTTTTTAGCTATCGTAGGGGCCGCTTCTTTTGCCGCGGCCCAGTCTTCCACCGGAACCATTAAGGGCGTTCTCACCGACGATTCGGGGGCCAGCATACCGGCGGCCTTTCTGACAGTCACCACTCCCGCGGGTAAAGCGCAGACACAATCGCAGGCTGACGGCAGTTACACGTTCGTCGGTTTGAAACCCGGCGACTACACCCTCAGCGTGACTTACCCCGGGTTCAGTCCTTTTAGCAAGGTGGTGACGGTGAGCGCCGGCGGCACGGTACAACTGCCTATTCAGCTTGCGATCGTGACCGAGAAACAGGAAATCACGGTGAAGGGCGAACCGGGCCCCAGCGTAAGCGTGGAACCGGACAACAATGTTGGCGCGCTGGTGATTAAAGGCGACGACCTGATGGCGCTTCCCGACGACCCCGACGATCTCTCGGACGCCCTGCAGGCGCTGGCCGGACCGGGCGCGGGTCCCAATGGCGGCGCGATCTATATCGATGGCTTCAGCGGCGGCCAGTTGCCGCCCAAGGAATCCATCCGCGAGATCCGCATCAACCAGAACCCGTTCTCGGCCGAATTCGACAGGCTGGGCTTCGGCCGTATCGAGATTCTCACCAAACCGGGCACCGATAAATACCATGGCACGGCGTACTTCAACGATACGGACTCCGTTTGGGATTCCCGCAATCCATTCGCCAGCAACAAACCCTACTTTTCCAACCGTAATTTCGGGGGAAACGGCGGCGGACCGATCAATCACAAAACTTCTTTCAATTTCGATGTTCAGCGGCGCGATATCCAGAACAATGCCATTACCAACGCCTACTACGTGGATCCCACGACGTTTGCGGTGGATCATCTGACCAACGCGCTTGTAACCCCGACTTACAACCTCACGATCACACCGCGCATCGATTATGCCATCAGCGACAAGCACACCCTCACAGTGCGCTTCGAGGAACGCATCAACTCGGCCGACAACCAGGGATTCGGAAGCCGCTCGCTTCCGCCGGGCTTCAGCGTTCCCGGTTTCCCTAACGACCTTGCGTATAACTCGAGCGGCAACGCGCAGAACCTAATGGTGACCGAGACCTCGATCCTGAGCACCCACCTGGTGAACGAGACTCGCTTTCAATTTCAACGAAGCTGGAGCGCTACGGCCGGAGATCAGGTTCCCGAAATCAGCGTGGCCAACGAGTTTACCAGCGGCGGCAACGGGATCGGCGACAAGCACGATCTCACCAAGCATTTCGAGCTCACCAATACGAGCACGATGACGCGCGGCGCGCATACCCTCCACTTCGGGGTGCGCGTGCGCCGCGACAGCGATCAGAACGGAAACCCTCAGGGTTTCAACGGAGAATTCCTGTTCCAAGGCACCACGGCTTGCGTCGCTACCCCTGCAGCGCCGTGCCCTGAAGATCCCAACAATCTCTCACTTGTTATCCCGGCCCAAACCGCGCTGCAGCAGTACGTGAACACCCTCCAGTTGCTGCAGCAGGGCATTACGGGACAGAAGCTGATCGATATGGGCGGCGGCCCGAGCAAGTACACCGTCCAAGCCGGTGATCCTTACGTGAGCATGGTGCGCCGGGATGGTGCACCGTTTTTTCAGGACGATTGGAAAGTCCGCCCGAATTTCACCTTGAGTCTGGGCCTGCGGTACGAATTCCAGAACCTGATCCATGACCACAAGGACTGGGCCCCGCGCATCGGCTTCGCGTGGGCGCCCGGTTCGGCCAAAAACGGACCGCAAAAGACCGTGATCCGTGGCGGCACGGGAATCTTCTACGACCGTGTAAGCTTTGGCGCCTACGAGAACGCCTTCCTCAACAATGGCGTGAGGCAATTGGACTACATCGAGAACTACCCCACGACTTTTCCGAGCATTCCGGCCCTCTCGTCGCTGAGCCCGGGCAACAATCTGACTTACGTCGTGGACCCGAAGTTGCTGGCCGACTATAGCATACAAAGCGCCATCGGCGTGGAACGGCAGTTGCCGCACAGCACTACGGCAGCTCTGACGTACACCTACAACCGTTCCGATCACCTGCAACAACTCGTGCCGATTAACACTCCGATCCCGGGAACTTACCCGGCGAATCCAGTCTATCCGTATGGATTTAACGCCGGCCAATTGATGGAATACGAATCGGGCGGTTTTCTGAAGCAGGATATTGTGATGTTGAGCTTTAATACGCGCTTCAGCCGGCGCGTTTCGTTGCAAGGCAATTATCAGTACACGCACGCCAACGATCTGCCGGGAACCCCGACCAATCCGTACAATTTCATACAGGACTACGGAACGTCGAATTTGAACCGCCGCTCCAACCTGACGGTCTTCGGTTCCATTCAGGGCCCGGCCAAAATCGTCATCGCCCCCAACGTTATTGTGCACTCCGGCGCTCCCTACGATGTGACCGTAGGAACCGATATTTACGGCAATAACGAAACCAACGCGCGCGGGTTGCTGGAGCCGGCCGGGACCGCTTGTAACCCGACGGGTGGTATATACTGCACGCCATACGGCATTTTCGGCACGAACTACGCCGGAGTGTTGAACTCCGCTACTCCCACCGCCGTCCCCGCGAACCTGGTGCCGCGCAATTACCTGACCATGCCGGATGTGGTATCGGTGAATATGCGCATTTACCGGGTTTTCGGATTCGGCGCCAAGAAAGCAGGCGCGGATGCTGGCATGCCAGGCGGCGGAGGCGGCTTTGGCGGACCGGGTGGTCCCGGCGGTGGCGGCTTCGGCGGAGGTGGTGGCGGACGCGGCGGTGGTGGTGGCGGCATGCGCATGGGCCCGCCGGGCGGCGGCGGCCGTGGCGGTGGATTTGGCGGCACGTCGGATCGCCGCTTCAGCCTGACCGTCAGCGCGAACTTTACCAACGCTCTGAACCACTTCAATCCGGGCGGCTATGACGGCGTTCTCACCTCGACTCAGTTCGGACAGGCGACCAGCGTCAATACTGCTTACGGCGGTGGCGGCGGTGGTGGTGGCGGCGGTCCGATGGGAGCCGGCTCGACTGCCAACAATCGCCGCATCGATCTCGGACTGCGGTTGAACTTCTAAGGCGGTTCAGGGTTCACAAAAGGGGAAGCCGGAAGAGGGCACTAGAAGTTTCCTTCGCCGGCTTCCCGTTTTTTGTTTGTCCGGCGCACGGCCGGTGCACATTGAAACAGGGGCGTCCGGGATCGCCAGGGTGTTTACGAAAGGCGCGATCTGCGTGTTTGGATTGCTCTTCCGCGCCGCGCTCACGAGGGCCAGCGGCACTCCGCCGCCGGCTCGGCGCTCATCGAGAACTGAAGCCCGCTTGACCAGCCAGAATCCTCGATTCTATGGCCGGTCAATCCTGTCAGGCAGGAAGGTTAGGATCCTCTATATGCACGAGAAGTGAGTTATCGTCGTAGTGAACCAGATTGGGAGTTTCTTTGATGATCCTCAAATCCCGTCTCCTTGCCGCAGCCTGCCTGGTGCCGCTCTGGGCGCCAGCCCAAACCTCCGCACCCGACCCGGTCAACCAGTGGATCCGCGGCAGTGCAATCCGCCTGACGACACCGGTTGCCGGCCACGGCTTCGACGACATGCAGCCACTCAAGAAAATAGTGGGCAACGCGCGTATCGTATCGCTCGGCGAAGCCACTCACGGCACACGCGAGTTCTTCCAACTCAAGCACCGCATGCTCGAGTTCCTCGCCACCCAGATGGGCTTCACCATCTTCTCCATCGAAGCCAACATGCCGGAAGCCTATCGCCTGAACGACTTCGTTCTCAACGGCAACGGCGACCCGTTGAAACTCATCGAGGGCATGTACTTCTGGACCTGGAACACGCAAGAAGTGCTCGACATGGTGCTGTGGATTCGCGAATTCAACAAGTCCGGAAAAGGGCGCGTGGAGTTCACGGGCTTCGACATGCAGACGCCGAACGTGGCCAACGTCATCGTCCGCGATTTCGTCGCCAAGGCCGACCCCGACTTTGCGCCCACCCTGGCCCACGCGTCCGAGCTGGCTCTGGCACCTTCGCGCGCCGCGCAGGCTTCCTTCGGCACGGCGAGCGGTACGTTTCCCACAGCGCCGGCTCTGGGTAAGACCATCCGTTTTAGCGGATACATCAAGACGGAGAACGTTTCGGAGTACGCCGGCTTCTGGTGGCGCGCCGACATCGGGACTCAGCCCGGCTCTTTCGCCAATCTCGGGGCCGCGGCCCCGAAGGGGACTACGGACTGGCAACGCTACGAATTGGAACTTCCTGTGCCTGCCAATGCCACGGCCATTTATTTCGGACCGCTCCTGGCCGGCTCCGGCACAGCGTGGTTCGACGACCTGCAGGTAGAGATCAACGGCAAGGCGTACCCGAGCGACGACTTCGATTTCACCTTCGAAAGCCCCACGCTGAAGGGCCTTCAGCAAAGCGTGCCCGCGTATCCCGCGCGGCTCGACGACCAGGTGGCGCACGCCGGAAAGCAGAGTCTGCGGATCTCGCACGTCGCTGCGCCGGCGGACCCCAAGGCCGTCGACCCCAAGATCGCCTCCGCCGAGTGGACTAAGGTCGTAGAGCATCTTGAGGGTTCGCGCGAACAGTACGGGAAGCGGCAAGACGTACACACCGTCGAGTGGGCGATCCAGAACGCGCGCGTGGTGCTGCAGTGTATGCAGTTGCGCGCCGACCAAGTCCCTCGCGACGCGAGCATGGCCGCCAACGTGAAGTGGATTCTGGATCATTCGCCGGACGCGAAGATCGTTCTCTGGGCGCACAACGGCCACGTTCAGACGGCAGACGGGTCGATGGGCGGGGCGTTGCGTAAGATGTACGGCGACCAAATGGTGGTGTTCGGATTCTCCTTCAACCAGGGCTCCTTCCAGGCCCGTTCGCAGGGCGGTGGCGTCCTGAGAGATTTCACAGTGCCGCCGGCGCCGGCCGGCAGCCTGGACGCCACCCTGGCAGCGAGCGGCATTCCTCTGTTTGCACTGGACCTGCGGACCGCGCCAAAATCCGGACCGGTCGCCGACTGGCTTCAGGCTCCGCACAGCACGCGCAGCATCGGTGCCATGTATCCGGAGGACTCGCCTTACGCGTGGATGACGAACGAAGTGGCGCCCGAGAGATTCGACGCGCTGTTGTTTGTCGATACGACGACCGCGGCCCGCAAGAATGCAGGCGCCATGGGCCAAATCTTCGACTTCAAGGTGGCTGCCCAACCAACTGGAGATACCGAGGGCTCGGTCGAATATCGCGACCCCCAGTTCGCCGTCTCCCTGAAAGTTCCCCAGGGCTGGAAAGTGGGAGAAGCATTCCGTTGGGGCGACCATGAGACCACGGCGCGGCTGATCGGCCCGGAGAACCCGGACGGCGGGAGGCTCTATTTCAAGATGAGTCCCAAAACCGCGGGCTCCGAGGAAGAGGCCTACACCATGCTCTTACGCAATCCTGAGTCGAAGGCTGCACAACGCGTGGCCGCGGGCTTGGAGGACTACCGAATCCGGCCGGGCAGCGTGGAGCGCCGCACCATCGGCGGGCACCCGGCGCTGAGCTGCGTCGCGGACTATACGCAGGGCGGCGTGAAGATCGTGGAGTATCTGACGTGGGTGAGCGGAGAGAACGCCTCCGCACAGTTCTTCGCACAGGTCCCCGCATCCGAACTCGACGCCCTGCGACATCGGCTGGACCCGATCATTAAGACACTGAAGCTCCCCTAGCGGAGCTTGTCGTGTTTCCACCCTGGGGGATCTTGGCGTCTTGGCGAGAGAATCGATACTGGATCGGAATGGATGAAAATGCCGTAGCGCGGCAGATTGTAGACGCGGCGTACCGCGTGCATACTACCCCGGGTCCGGGTCTGCTGGAATCCGTATATGAGGCAGCTCTGGCTTACGAGTGGGAGAAGCGCGGATTGCATCTCTCACGTCAGCAGCCGATTCCCGTGGTCTATGAAGCGGTTCGCATCCACGCCGGTTTTTTCGCGGACCTGATAGTTGAAGACGCGGTGATCGTGGAGATTGAAGTACGGGAGGCCGTCGCGCCTGTGCACAAGAAGCAACTTCTCACTTATCTGAAGCTGGCCGACAAGCGATTGGGACTGCCGATCCACTTCAACGCCGCTCTGATCGAACACGGCATCACCCGCATTATCAATGGACTTGAACCTAAAAACGGCAGTTAGCCGGTAGTGTTTGCCAGCCTACCTGCGCCTCCGAGAACCGAGCTGCCGTTTCTAGGTTGAAGAATGATCTCGCCAAGTCGCCAAGTGCCGCCAAGACCCCCAGGCGAACCGAGCGGGCCTCGCTCCAAACTGCCCGGGAGGGCCATTTTTTCGGGGCGCAGTCCCCGAAAAAGCCTAGTTCCCGTTATAGGGGCCCCAACGATCGAGGCGGCAAGAATGGCTTTTGAGATGTGGAACCGCGTGAAGCGCAGAGGCGCAAGACCTTCTGCTCTCCCTCTTCGCCGCCGACCGCCGCTGACTTACAGCACCACCACGGGATGATACAAATTCGGCAGCACCGCTTCCCCGATCGCCACTAAGTCGCCCTGAAGCGAGAGTGCCTTCACGTGCCGCGAGGCAGCTTCCGACCGGAATGGCGACGCCGGGAAGTTTCGTCCGTGCCGGATGTGCGCCGCCGTCACGTCGTCGACGTATACGGCCGGCATTCCCGGCAGCATCTTCGACGCCGGCACGATGGCATCCACCAGCCGGTCGTCCGCGGCCAGGGATTGCAATTGCTCCAAAGTGCGCGCCTCGCCGATTTCGAATTCCGCGCTAGCCGTGCGGCGGAGTTCGTCCAAGTGCGCGCCGCATCCCATGAGCTGGCCCAAATCATGCGCCAGCGAGCGCATGTAGGTGCCCCCCGAGCAGTGCGCCCGCAAGCGCGCCACCGCGCCCTCCACGCTCAGCAGCACCAACTCGTACACCGAGACCTTCACCGGCTCCAATTCGACTGCTACTGCCTGGCGCGCCAGGTCGTACGCCCGCTTGCCGCCGACTTTCTTCGCCGAGACCGGCGGCGGCGTCTGCCAGATCTCGCCGCGAAACCGCTCCAGCAGCGCTTCGAGATCCGCGGCGTCCACTTGCACGTCGCGTCTCTCGCCCACCGGCGCGCCGGCCCGATCGTATGTGTCGGTGGCCCAGCCGAAGCGCACCGCGCCCTCGTAAATCTTGTCGCTGCGCGTATAGAATTGCGCCAGCCGCGTGGCTTTTTCGAGCACCAGCGGTAGCACGCCTGTGGCGATGGGGTCGAGCGTCCCCAGGTGGCCAATCCGCTTGGTGCGCGCGATGCCGCGCACCTTGGCCACCACGTCGTGCGAGGTCCAGCCTTGGGGTTTGTCGATTACGATTGCTCCGTTCAAAAAGTCACCTTTTCCGACGCGCGGATTATGGCCGTTTGCGGGCCTTGCAGATGTATCCGGCTGTGAAGTTGCGCTCGCGGTCGAGCGCGTCCAGAAACGGCAGGATCAACGCCGGGGGAACCAGCAAAATCGCGGCCGGAACGAATCCCAGCCAGCGCACGCCCCCTGTAAAGAATTGTAGCCCGTTAAGCAGCCGCCGGGCGACCAGCCGGAAATAGCCGCCCGCGGCACGGATCTCGACCGGCTCGAAGCCGGCCTTTTCCAGCAGGTACCGCAGACCGTAGCGGGTGTAGCGGAAATAGTCGTGCGGCGCCTGGTGAACCTCCCATTCGTGCGGCGCGGCCAGCAGCAGAAGGCCGCCGGGCTCGAGTGTGCGCGCGATTTCCGCGAGCGCGCGGCCTGGCTCCGGCAGGTGTTCAAGCGTCACCACGTTGATCGCGGCGTGGAAGGCGCCATCCCGAAAGGGGAGGGCCGTCAGATCGGCCAGCACGTCGAGGCGGGTGTAGTCCCATGCGGCGTCGCCTACGGCAAGATCGACACCGCAGTATTGCTGGCGCCCGAAATAGTGCGCATATTGCCCTTCGCCGGCGCCGGCATCGAGAATGCGGACTCCCGCGGGCAGCGAGTTGGCCAGGGCGGCCACGGCATCTGCGATCTCCACCTCGAAGTGCAGAATGTGCCGCCGCAGCAGCTTGGGCAGGCGATACGCCAGCGCCGTGTAACTCGCTGAATGCTTCACCGGGGCCGCGCCTCCATCATCACGGTGCTGCCCGCGCGACAGACCGCTTCGGCCAGGGTGAAAGGCACGGCCGCCGCGACCAGTGCGAAGTGCGCCAGGTCTTTGACAAGCCTCGATGCGGCGCCTTCGGGCACCTTGCGGACCCGGCGCGCCATGGGATCGAGCCCCGGCGCGAGGCTGGTCGCCAAGCCGGCGGGGTTGTCGCGCAGCGAAAAATAGTTGCGCCGCAGCACTTCGAAGCCCGAGTCCGCGAGCAGCCGCTCCATATCCCCATCTCGATAGTCGAACAGATGGCGGGGCACATCGAGGCCATTCCAGCTTCGGCCCAGCAGACGGAACTGCCACGAACCCGCGTTGGGTACGAAGATCGCCAGGCGGCCGTCGGGCGCAAGCAGCCGGTGCGCCGCGGCGAGATAGGCGCGCGGGTCGGGCAGATGCTCCAGCACGTGCGACATGGCCATGCCCGCGAAACTCCCCGGGCGGAAGGGCGCATGTTCCAGGTCCGCCACCACTGCGGGCGCGCGATGATGACGCCACGCCAGGGCGGCCGCTTCACGCGAAAAGTCCAGACCGATGACGCGAAATCCGCGCTGCCGCATCATCCCCAGGAACAGTCCGCCGCCGCAGCCCACGTCGAGCAGCGGGCCGCGCGCGCTGGACGCGCGCAGGGCTCGCTCCACGAAACGGACATGCCCGCGCAATACCACCCTTCGATAAGATTCCTCCAGCCGTGTCACCAGGCTCCGGTCCGGCGCGAACCAGTAGGCTTCAGGGTAGTAGCGGCGCAGTTCTTCGGGTGGGGGTTGCGGCTCCAGCCGTACCAAACCGCACTGCCCGCACCGTACCACGCCGAATTGCTTTTCCGTGGTGCGGTACAGCCGGTCGGTCTGCCGAAACAGCAGGGAGGCGCGATCGCTGCCGCACAGCAGGCAGGCGCTCATGTGGTTTCCTTGAGGCTTAGCCGGTGGGCCAGGATCAACCGGCGCACGTCGCCCGGTGAGAGGCGGCGCAGGCGACGAATCGCGGTCCGCTTGCGCAACATGCGAGGCAGCAGCTTGAGCGCTCCCAGGTCACCCTTGACGAGAGCTTTGGCCATTCGCAATTTTCCGCGAAGGCCGGGAAAGTGGACTGTATCGCCCTCGCGGCGCCGCGCGGCCGCGAATCCGGCCACTACCCGGGCAGTGAAATAAAACGGATTCAGACACAGCAAGCTCCAGGGAAACAGCTTGAGAGCCAGCAGCAGCCGGTTGCGCTCGATCAACTCCAGCCGCCACGCCGAGTCCTTTCCCAGGGTGGACCCGCGATGGTGCCGGACCACCGCTTCCGGCGTATAAATGCACTTCCAGCCGGCGATGCGCGCGCGCAATCCCAATTCGGCGTCGTCGCCATAGGCGAAAAAGTCTTCGTCGAAGCCGCCGATGCAGTCGAGCATTTGCTTGCGATAGAGGGCCGCGCAGCCGTCCGGCCAGAGCACTTCCTCTTCGCGGTCGAACTGCCCGGTGTCGAGAGCGCCGCTGCCTCGCCCTTTGTTTTGGCCATCGGGGTACATCAGGTGCCCCACCTTGTCGATGCGCCACGGATCTTCCCACACCAGCACCTTGCTGGCCGCCATGCCGACTTCGGGCGAGCGCGTGCAGGCGCGGTGCAGGGCGGCCAGCCATCCCGGTTCCACCTCGGCGTCATTATTAAGCAGGGCCACGAATTCGCCGCGCGCGACGGCAATCCCCTGATTGTTCGCGGCGCAGAAGCCGCGATTATCAGGGTTGCGGATCACCCGCGCGCCAAATTCCGACTCCGCCATCTCCGACGATCCGTCATCGGAGCCGTTATCCACCACGATGGTCTCGAACTCCACCCCCGTCTGCCGCGCCAGGGAGGTGAGGCAGGCGAGCAAGAAATTTCGACGGTTCCAAGTGACGATCACCACGGAGATCAATCGAATATGCTAGCAGGGTCGGGGCGAGTAGGGATTTGCGGCGTACAATGAAGGGGTGCACCTCTCCATTGAAATCGACAGGGAAGACGACGGTCGTTGGATAGCGGAGGCGCTGGAACTCCCCGGCGTAATTACCTACGGGCAGACGCGCGAGGAGGCTATCAGCAACACCGAGAAACTTGCCATCGAAGTAATCGCCGATCGCATCAAACACGACGAACTGCATCCGTCCGCCCTCAACGTTTCGTTTCAGGTGCTGAGCGAGCAATTGGCCAGCGACTAAGGCACGCCGCGAGCTGGCTGCCATGGAGCGCATTGGATGGCGCGTCAAGCGCCAGAGCGGTTCCCACAAACTCTTGGCCCGGGAAGGCTGGCCGGACTACGAGTTCGCATTTCACGACAGTGACGAGCTGGGGCGCCGGGCTCTGACTCGTATCGCGAAGCACACAGGATTGCGGCCCGAAGATCTCTGATTGGGCGATCCTTGCGGTTTGGCGTCCCACCCCCGTAGTATGATGAACTTAAGGGCTCACTTCTCGCATGATTTCCATTGGCGACAGCCTCCGCCGCGAACGCCAGAGACGGAATCTCGAATTGCCGAAGATCGCCGACGAGTTGAAAATCTCCACGCGATTCCTTGAGGCGATAGAGCAGGACGAGTTCGCGAAGCTGCCGGGGGGGGTTTTCACCAGGAGTTTCGTTCGCCAATACGCCAGTTTTCTGGGCCTCGACGCGGAGGAACTGGTGGCCGAAATGGAGCACGAAACGGAACTGGAGCCGGTTTCCCAATTTCCTGATAAACACAAACCGAACGTGCCTGGAATGGATCTGCAGATCGGTGAGAATTGGCAATCCGTCACCGAGCGCCACGCTCCGTTGCCCTCCTGGCTCAAGGCTGGGGTGCTGCTGGTCGTCCTGATGCTGGTCTGCTCGGGCGTCTATTATTGGTGGCAAAGGCCGCGCCACCAGGTGGTGGTGCATGAAACCCAACCGCCGCCAAAGGCGATGCCAGCCACGGTACCCGCACCTCCAGTGGCGCAGGCGGCCGAAAATCCGCCGGTGGCCGCCACCCCTTCCATCGCAAACCCGGCCACGGCCACACCAGCTTCCGTGGAATCGTCCGCCAATCCGGCGCCCGCCGCAACGCCGCCCGCAGCGACGCCGGAAATACCGGTAGCCGCGCCCAATCCGAATGCCAAGGTGCGCGTCGGCATCGTCGCCGACGAGGCGGTGTGGATCCGCGCCGAAGTGAATGGAAAATACCAGTTTGCGGGAATTTTGCAGCCGCACGAGAGCCGCAACATCGATGCCGATGGCGAGGTAACCTTGCGATTAGGCAACGCGGGCGGGGCGACCCTGACGCTGAATGGCAAGCCGGTGGGCGCCGTGGGGCCCAAAGGCCAGATCCGAACCGTTCAGTTTACTTCGGGCGGTTTCCAAATCGTCTCGGCGCCCAAGTCGCTCGATCCTCTCGACCGCCTCTGACGCGCTTCCATGCGCTGTCTTCTCCGCTCCAAAGCCAGTAGTTCACGCCGCCGCCCCAGCTTGATCCGCTCGTCCACCTTGTGCCAGAACTTGCGGAAATAACTGATCGCCGAGAGGATCGCGAACACCACTACGATCCACATCAGGACCATCCCCGGGGTTCGCAGCGCCGTGTGCCGCACAGCCAGCAACATGCACGACACCGCCACCACCTGGGAGAACATTTTAGTCTTGCCCAAGTCGCTGGCCTTGATGGTATAGCCTTCCGCGGCGGCGATCTGCCGCAGTCCGGAGACCGCGAATTCCCGTCCGATAATCAGGATCGCCATCCATCCCGGCAGCACACCCACCTGCACCAGGGAGACCAGGGCGGCGGAAATCAGCAGTTTGTCGGCAATGGGGTCGAGCAGCGTACCGACGGTGGTGACCTGCTTCCAGCGGCGTGCCAGATAGCCGTCTAACAGGTCCGTGCCTGCGGCCACCAGAAAGATTCCCAGCGCCAGCCATTCGTTGGTTACCGGGAACGGCCGGAACCAGACGTTATCTTCCACCAGCACCGCCACGAGCAGCGGCACGAAGAAAATCCGGAGAATGGTCAGGGCATTGGGAACGTTCATCGGCCCAAATCAACTATAATGCGCGGCGCACCCCTTCAACAACTGTACGAACGCTTATACTTGATATTTGACCATGCTTGTCTCCCGGCGTTCTTTCTTTCTTGGCAGCCTTGCTCTGCCTGCTTTCGCAGCTAAAAGCAAGAAGAAGACCCAAGCCCCGCGTCCCGGCATTCTGCTGATTCTGGCGGATGAACTTCCCGCCTTTATCCTCGGTTCCTACGGGAACAAACAGGTGCGCACGGCCAACCTGGACCTTCTGGCGAATATGGGGATGCGCTTCACCAACCACTTCGCCTGCGCGCCGTCCGCCGTGGCGGGCCGCAACACCCTGCTCACCGGCTGTACGCCCATGCAATTGGGCGATACCGGCAACCTCTCCGCGGCCGACGTTCCGCTGGCCAAGATTTTAGGCGCGGCCGGGTACGTCTGCCAGGAAGGCGACGCCGCCGCGGCCGTGCAGTTCCTGGATGGGCAAACGGCGGGCAAGCAATTCTTCTTCACGCTTAATTGCCCCAGCTTGCGACCACCCTACGACAACGTCTCCAAGGAAGATCTGGACCTGTACTCGGGCGAGCCGTTCGATGGCTACGCGCCCGATCTGCCGGCCGCCAGCGCCGCCGACGGCAAGGAGATGCTGCGCAACATTCTGGGCAATGTACGCAAAGCCGCGGCCAGCGTGACCGCTCTCGACAACAGCCTGAAGCCGGTGCTCGCGAAAGTACGGGCGCGCGGGCTGACGGATACTACCCTGGTGGTGTTCACGTCCGCCACAGGCGCCCTGTGGGGCCGCCACGGCTTGTGGGATTCAGCGGGTGCATCCGACCCGCCGAATATGTACGACGAGGCCGTGGCCACTCCTATGGTCTGGAGCTGGCCGGGACACATTCCCGCGGTGGCGCATCGCCCGGAACTGGTGAGCGCCTACGACTTCGTGCCCTCGGTTTGCGGCCTGCTGCAAATCGAAGTGCCCCCGCGCAACCTTTGTGGCCGCAGCTATGTGCCGCTGGTGCAGGTGAAGGAGTTGCCCAAGAAGTCGCCGTGGCGCATGTCTGTGTGCGCTCATTTAGGAAACACCGGCATGTCGCGAGAGGACCGCTACAAGCTGGTGTCGCGCAACGATGGTAAAGGCCCTAACGAGCTTTACGACCTAGTGACCGATCCCGGCGAAAAGGAAAACCAGGCGGAGAATTCGCAATTCCTGACGCTGCACAACGAACTGTCGGGCATACTCGATAAGTGGAAGAAAGATTACTCTTCGTCTACACCGCCGGCGCAGGAGCAGCAACCTGCCAAGGGTAAGAAGAAGAAGAAGAAATAAGAGACGCCACGACGCCCGGCTGACAGCTAACCAAGGGCTTGGCCCTTGATGGCGGGCCAAAAAGCCCGATCCACGCAAGACGCCTTGATCCCGTGGTGGGGCGGGCTTCAGCCAGGCTTCAGCCGCCTTTGACAGCCCTGGCGGGCTGTCGCTGCAGATTGGCCATTTGCGCCATAAAGCTGGCGCCTCAGATTTGGCTAAACTTTTTCCTCCAGATGCTCTACCTACTTCTGACGGCCTCTGAACTGAACGATGCCGCCACTGCGGGAGAGCGGGACACTTGGAAGAGACCGTTTCGTTCTGCGGGCGCGTGACAGCCCTGGCGGGCTGTCGGAAGTCGTTCTTTAATTAACCTGGCCTTGGGGGAATTGGTGAAATAGTCTTGTTTACGAATCGGCGTCTGAGAATCTACGCCACCACCGCGCCAGCCTTACCCAGAGCGGCTTCGAGTTCGTCCTTGCCCAGGTCCGTACTGATGAACAGTTCCTGCCGCGCGCCGGCGCTTAGGGCGATAGCCTTCCAGCCGTTTTGCGTCGGCACGGTGATGCGCACGCGGACCTTGCCTCGGGCATCGCGAACCGGGCGGATCACACCGGGTATCACCGATCGGATCGCGGGATTGGAAGCCAGCAGGGTCTCCAGAATGCCCCGCACGCCGTCGATAATGCTGTGCTCCACCTTGAGGCGGTCTTGGGCCGTTCGCAGACGCATTTATTCCCGGCCCCCGCCGCCGCGGAGCGGCACGAAACGGCAGAGAGTCGCCACGCGAGAGTCGATGCGTCCGGCCCGCTTCCACAGCGAACGCAATTCCTGGTCTTCGCCCGGGCCCACGGGAATCACAAGGCACCCGGGATCGTCCAATTGTTCGAGCAGGGCCGCAGGGATTTCGGGCGCCGCGGCCGCCACGGAGATTGCCCGGTACGGCGCGAGTGGCGGATAGCCGAACCAGCCATCGCCGTCGACCACCGTGATATTGCCATCGCGCCCCGTGCGCCGCAGGTTTTCACGAGCCAGTTGAGCCAGTGCGGGAATCAACTCCATGGCCAAGACGCGCGCGGCCAATTGTCCCAGGACCGCCGAGGCGTATCCGCAGCCGGCTCCAACTTCCAGCACGGTTTCGGTTCCGGTGAGGCGCAGCAACTCGGCCATCAGCGCGGTCATGTAGGGCTGGGAAATCGTCTGGCCGTAACCCACGTGGGTTGGCGCGTCGGCATAGGCCACCACGCGCGACTCCGCGGGCACGAATTCCTCCCGCGGAACGCCGTTCATGGCGGCGAGCACGCGCTCGTCTCGAATGCCGCGCCGGCGCAATTGCACGTCAACCATCCTGCGGCGTTCTGTGGCCCAATCCGGAATCACAAACTCACTAATTCTATAATAGCTGTGATGACCCATCAGGTTACGCTCATCCCCGGCGACGGAATTGGACCCGAAGTGGCCGAAGCGACCGTGCGCGCGGTGGATGCCACCGGCGTGAATATCGAGTGGGAACGAGTGGAGGCCGGAGTGCGCGCGCTGGCCGAGCAGGGCCAATTGATTCCGGACGACGTCTTCGCCTCATTGGAAGCGACCCGCGTGGGGCTGAAGGGACCCACGGCTACGCCCATTGGCGGCGGCCATCAGAGCATCAACGTGGCGCTGCGCAAGAAGTTGGGACTCTACACCAACTTCCGTCCGGTGCGCATGCTTCCCGGCTTGAAGACCCGTTTTCACGACGTGCCCATCGACCTGGCGATCTTTCGCGAAAACACCGAAGATCTGTACTCGGGCCTGGAGCATGAAGTGGTCCCGGGGGTCGTGGAAAGCCTCAAGATCATCACCCGTCATGCGTCCATGAGGATTGCGCGGGCGGCTTTCGAATACGCCCGCCGCGAAGGGCGCCGTAAAGTAACGGCGATCCACAAGGCCAACATCATGAAGCTCAGCGACGGCCTGTTTCTCAAGTGCTGCCGCGAAGTGGCGGCGGAGTTCACGGACATCGCATACAACGAGCTGATTGTGGACAACGCCTGCATGCAATTGGTGATGCGGCCGGAGACGTTCGACGTGCTGGTGCTGCCCAATCTCTATGGCGATATCATTTCCGATCTCACCGCGGGCCTTGTGGGTGGTTTGGGGATTGTGCCCGGCGCCAATATCGGCGACCACCATGCCATTTTCGAAGCCGTCCACGGCACCGCTCCCGATATCGCGGGCAAGGGCTTGGCGAACCCGACGGCGCTGATGCAGTCCGCGGTGCTGATGCTGGGGCACCTGGGCGAGCGCGACGCGTCGGCGCGGCTGCAGAATGCCATCCACCGGGTTTATGCCGAGGCCCGAAACCTGACGGGCGATGTGGGCGGGAAGTCCTCCACCGCGGAGTTCACCGGCGCGGTGATCGGGCACTTGGGATAGCACAGTGGTCAAACGTGGTTCCGTACCAGCGGTATGACCAATGGTATTGAATGCAGGGTATACTAGTGGTGTCATGAAAGTTGCTATTTCCGTGAACGATCAGCTCCTTTCGGAGGCGGATAAAGCCGCCGGGGAAATGGGTTTGAGCCGGAGCCGGCTGATTGCGACGGCCATCGAGGCCTACCTGCGCACGCGGCGACAGGAGGAGATCACCGCGCGGCTGAACGAGGTTTACGCGAAGCCCGACCCGGAAGAGGCCCGCATCGTGAAAGGAATCAAGGCCAAGTTCCGGGCTACCATTAAGGATCGCTGGTGAGAGAAGTTTATCAAGGTGAAGTCTTTTGGTTCGACTTCGGGCCAACCATCGGTTCCGCACCGGCGGAACGTCACCCTTGCGTAGTCGTCCAGAGCGATATTTTCAATCGAAGCCGTATCTCGACGACGGTAGTATGTGTAATTACATCGAATGAGTCCCGAACCCGGAGCCCCGGCAACGTCCCCCTGAAAAAGGGAGACGCCAATCTACCCAAGGACAGCGTGGTCAACGTCACGCAAGTGGCGACGGTGGATAAGTCGGAGCTCGTCGAGCGGATCGGGAAGTTGCCAGCCGATATCGTCGACGCGATTCGCGAAGGGCTGCAATTGCTGTTCGACCGGATGTAGCGCCACTTACCCGGCCGGCTCGCCGAGTTGCTGCAATAACGGAGCGAAATCGATTTCGCCGGCCAGCGGAGTCGCCAACGTTGAGCGGTGGGACGGCGGATACCGGCCTGATCCGCTTCGACCAGGGTCCGCTTATAGGGGATCCACGGCCCGGATGTGCGGGAAGACGCTCGGTCACCGTGTACCCGGCCTTGGGCAACTCGCCGGCCGGCAGCGCGGAAGTCCGCTCTTCGTGGCGCGAGAGTTCAGGGTGCGCGTGAAGGTCGCGTTAGAGCGTGAGTAACGCCGGCAGTTCGGCATCCACCTACCGACGAAGGTCGTCGGTCGCGGCGGCCGGAAGAGCGAAAACGAGCAGCGTCCGATTGTACGCATGATTTCGATTGGACCAATAGAAAGAACTGTTCGCCTCCATACGAAATCCTTTAGATAATCTTTATGTTATCCTTACGTCCAACCGTTTATACTTCTAGTGCCATGTAAGCACTCGGGAGTCCCTCGTCGCACCCCAACCCCCTTTCCTCGAAGAATTCGAAGGGTGAAAATTGTGCTTCAAAAACCAAAATTCTGTGTGCGCTCTATTTTTGTCGGGATCTTGTTTATAGCGGGCTGTTTCGGCCAATCGCAGGCGGACAGTTTCCACGCCACAGACGAGTCCGGATCCGCGCCCATGGCCTCGGCCAGTCTTTTCGGCGTGACCAAAGGGCCGGGAGGCACTCCTCTTGCCGGTGCGCGGGTAGTCATCCACAACTTGGACGATGGCACCGAGCGCGTTCTGGAGACCGATGCTGCCGGCGTTTTCGCGGCCGCCGATCTGAAGCCGGGCCGCTATCAGTTGACGGCCAACAAAGACAGCCTCGTCAGCCCGCCGGATCGTAGCGTGGAACTGGCGGCGAACCAAAGCCTGCGCAGCGACCTCACGTTGGCCACCGGCAGCGAAGCGCCCGTAGCGGCAGCCACGCTGTCCAAAGGAGGATTTTTCACGAGGTTCTTCCAGGCCTATGCAGACGACTGGAAAGCGACGACGGACTCAAGTACTCCGGCGCCTAAGTTTCGCGGCGACGCTGCGCCGGTGGACGGGCCGCCGTTTCCATTTTCCGTCTGGCCGTATGGCGGCAGCGTGGTCATCGGCCAGCCGTTTACGCAAGCCGGTCCGTTGATGACCGCCGTCTGGGGCGGATCGAACGGCGACTGGTGGAAAAAATCCGGCATCCAGCTATACGGATGGCTCAACGCGGGCGCTAACGTCAGCACCTCCAAAGGCGGCGGATATTCCAACTTTCCGGAAGCCTATGCGGAGCGCGAGGGTTTCGAGTTGGACCAGGAAGTCCTCTATATCGAGCGCCAGCCCGACACCGTGCAAACGGATCATGTCGATTGGGGTTTCCGCATTTCCGCTCTGTACGGGCTGGACTACCGGTTCACCACCTCCAACGGCTTCTTAAGCCATCAACTGCTGGGCAAGAACCAGGAGAACGGCTTCGACGCTCCTATGTTCTATTTCGATCTGTACGTGCCACAGGTGGCGCAAGGCATGGATATCCGCGTAGGCCGGTATATTTCGCTGCCGGATATCGAGGCCCAGCTTGCTCCGAATAATTACACTTACAGTCACTCGCTGACTTATACTTTCGACTGTTATACGCAGCTTGGCCTGAATACTACTATCAAACTGAACAATCACTGGCTCGTGCAGGCCGGCGTCTCTCCCGGCTGCGACACCATGCCATGGACCAGCTCGGCGAAGGTCACCCTCAACGCTTGCCTGGGTTATACCTGGTCCGAAGGGCGGGACAATATCTACGCCTGCGATAACTCGCTCAATGACGGACGCTACGCCTATAATAATCTCCAGGCGTTCTACGCCACGTGGTACCACAAATACGGCAAGGACTCGCGGTGGCACTCCTCTACTGAGACCTGGTACCAATACGAAAAAGCCACGCCCAACGTAAATAATCCGGCCGCGCAGCCGCTTCTGATTACCGGCGCCAACGGCGCCATCTGCAACAACATCGAGGCGTTGACTTGTGTCGCGCCGGATTACGCCATCGTCAACTACCAGGAGTACCAGGCATCGAAGCACGATTACTTCTCGTTCCGCAACGAGTTCTTCGACGACTTCGTGGGCCAGCGGACGGGAACCAAGTCGAAATACACCGAGCATCTCTTAGGCTGGGGCCACTGGGTGGGAACCACGGTTCTATTCCGCCCCGAACTGCGATGGGAGCACTCCTATGACGCGCCGGCGTACGACAACGGCACGAGGCACAGCCAACTCACGTTGGCCAGCGACGTGATTTTGTTCTTTTAGGAGAGGTGTCTGAATCCTACCGGGTCGCTGTCGGATACGTCGATGTGGAGCAGAGACCACTGCCCCGAAAGCGCCGAGATATCGCGCTTGGTCACACTGACCAAGCGATGCTGATCGCGGAACGGCGGCGGACGCAGCGGCAAAGCGCTCACCACAGCGTGGAACAGGCCCCAATGCCCTGCCCGACGATCAAGATGGCGAAAGTCGCGAAGCCCGCCTCCCTCCGTCGATATTCGCGACGATTGTCGGAGGCCACGCCGGGCGCGCCGTAAGGCGCCATCGTGTGATAGAATCGATTCACTTCGGATGCGTCGCGCACTTGCATCGTTCCTGCTGTCTGTGTTCAGCTTCCCGCTGATCGCCCCGGCGATCTTTGCCGACGCCGAATCCAACCTGCCAGAGTGCTGCCGCCGCAATGGAAAGCACCATTGCGCCATGATGATGGATAGCGTGGCGCCGGCCACCGGCGTTTCCGTCCGGACGGTCCAGCCACGGTGTCCCTTGTACCCCGGCGCACCGGCCACACCCGCCGGCGATTATGTCGCGGTGTTGAAAAGCTCCGGATCAGTTTTCGCCGCGTTTGTCAGTCATCCTGCCATTCAGATTCAGGTCGAAGCGGGTTATCGCGTTTCCTCCAGCAGGTGGGCCCATAAGCGCGGACCTCCCGTGGTTTTCTCCTAAGATTCATCCCAACATCCCAAATAAGAGAGTTCCCGGTCAAGGAGGCTTTGTGCGTAAAATCATATTTTGTGTGTGCTTGTCTAGTCTATTAGCTCACGCGACAATTTTTGGAAAGATACAAGGAATCGTGCACGACCCGCAGCACCGGCCTTTGGCTGGAGCGTCGGTGAAGTTACAGGCGATTACCTCGGATTGGTCTCAAACCACGCGAGCCGGCGATAACGGCGAGTTTGCGTTCACTACCGTGCCGGTCGGCGACTACAAAATCACCGTCACCCAGCCTAACTTCCAGGTCGTGGAGCAGTTCGTTACAGTCGATTCCAGCTCCTCGCGAATCCTCCATTTGCAATTAGCGATCGCGCCGGTGCATGAAACAGCCGCTGTGGCCGGCGATGCAGCGATGGCCAACATGGATTCGGTAACCCCCACCACTCTGGTCGATCGCGCGGACATCGCGCAAACTCCCGGCGCCGACCGCACCAACAGCATGGCGATGATCACCGACTATGTACCCGCCGCATACGTCACCCACGACATGCTCCATATGCGAGGAGGCCATCAGGTCGACTGGCTGATCGACGGCGTGCCCATACCCAATACCAATATCGCCACCAACCTGGGTCCGCAGATCGACCCCAAGGATATCGATTATCTCGAAATTCAGCGAGGCAGTTACGATGCGCAATACGGAGATCGCACCTACGGAATCTTCAATATCGTGCCCCGAAGCGGCTTCGAGGGGGACAATCAAGCCGAACTCGTCGCCTCTTTCGGCAATTGGTACGAAACCAACGATCAAGTCAATTTCAGCGGGCATACTACCCGCTTCGCTTATTACGTGAGTCTGAACGGAAATCGCAGCGATTACGGTCTGCAGCCCCCCATCGGGCAAGTGGTTCACGACGCGGATAACGGATATGGGGGATTCGCAAACCTGATCTGGAATGCCAGTCCCTCCAACCAATTTCGGCTGACCGCCTCGTTGCGCCAGGATTATTACCAGATCCCCATCGACCCGAATCCAAACTCCGCCGGAAATCAGGTGTATCCCAGTTATGGCCTTCACGATAGTGAACGCGAACCCGACGGTTACGCTGCCTTCTCCTGGGTCCACACGTTTAACCGAAACCTGCTGCTGACCGTTTCCCCCTTCTACCATTACAACCAGGCCAGCTATAACGCCTCGCCGAACGATGTGCCGGTGATCACGAATGTGAACCAGACGGCCAACTATGCCGGTGCGCAGGCCAGCGTGAACGCAACTGTAGTGAAGAACAACGACATTCAAGTGGGAGGGTATGGATTCGCGCAGCACCAGAGTAACTTCTTCAACAACATCTTTACGGATTGCGGCACGAGCTGTCAGAACTTCGGCGCGTCTTCAGCCGCTGTAACCGGCGGTCTAGCCGAAGTGTTTGTCAGCGACCGGTTCAAGTTGACTTCGTGGTTGACGCTGATCGCCGGCGTTCGCTACTCGCACTTCGACTCCGGGTCGGTCAGCGGGGGAACCCAGCCGGCGGTCGTCGAGAACGCGACGGACCCACGCCTTGGGGTGGCCATCAGAGTCCCGCGGCTCAACTGGGTCTTTCGAGGCTTTTGGGGCGAGTTTTATCAAGCACCCCCGCTCTTGACTGCTACCGGTCCATTGATCGACCTGGCCAACAGCCAGGATCTGACTTTCGGCCCCTTGCGCGGGGAGCGCGATCACGAATATCAATTCGGTGTGGCTATTCCTTTTCACGGATGGGTGCTCGACGAGGACACCTTTCAGACCACTGCGAGAAACTGGCTGGACCACAGTAATATCGGAGAATCTAACCTCTTCTGGCCACTTACTTGGGACCGCGCCTTGATTCAAGGCTGGGAAACCACGCTGCGTACCCCGCGCCTCTGGCGCCGCGCTCAAGGTCACGTGGCGTACTCCAACCAGATCGCACAGTCCGCGTCACCTTTCACGGGAGGCTTGATCTGCCCTACTCCCGCGCCGGCGGGATGCGAGCCACCCGCGGGGCTTGCGCCGGTGGACCACGATCAGAGAAACACCGTGAACATGGGTGTGAATTCGATTCTTCCCTGGCAGGTGCTCGCGTCGACGAATGTGTACTACGGCTCGGGATTCACGAACGGGAATCCGGACGCGCAATATCCGGGAAATTATCTCCCCGGGCACACCACGTTCGACATTTCCCTGGGAAAAACGTTTGGCGAAGGCGATAAGTACAGGGTCTCGTTCACCGCTCTGAATGTAGCGAATCGCCGGGTGTTGCTGGACAACAGCCTCACCTTCGGAGGATTCCACTTTAACGACCCGCGGCAATTGTACGTGGAATTCCGGTGGAGATTTCACTACTGAAGAAGGAGACAGAAGTCAGCCCTGCCACCGGCGGCGCCAAATTGTACAGCCTGTGACTCCGGAGGACATGCCACCTGGGCGTTTTGGCAAACATTTGGCGGTTCGAGCCGATGCTGAAAATAAAAGACTTGACCGGAAGTCATAGGTCAGCCCTCCCCCCTTTGCACCGGCTTGGACGGCCTGTGACTGAGGAATCCGACAGTTTCAAATCGGCGTTTATTGGCGGCTCAATAGCGGCGTGCTGGACTTGCGCAAAGCTCCGAACAAAGATCTATTAGCCGTCGATAAACGCCGATAGCTCAGGGCGCCAATCAAGTCTCGGCAGGGGAGCCGTCGTTTAGTGAAGTCACCGGCTAGACGGGGAATTTGCAGAATTCGTCGGTGCAACCGCTCCCCGCCGCGGACTTAGTACTTCTTGAGTTCGTCCACCAGAGCTGGGAGCCCCTTGGTCACATACAGATTCGCCAGGCGTTCTTCTTCCACCGAAGGCTCCATCACCTGCAGCAGGAGCGGGTTGGATTCCATGTTCTGGCGGGTCGGCACCCAGACTTTGCCGTCGGCAAACTCCACCTGGTTCACGAAGCTGGTGACCTTGTTGATGCTGAGGCGTTTGCCGCCGGTGGAAAACTCCAGGGTGTTCTCCTGGCTCACCTTGCCGGCGCCGCGCGCGGCGAGCGAGAACGCCGGATCGCTGGAAGGCAGCGAACCGGCCATGTAGGAGCGGCCATTGTAATCGGTTAGGACCCATCCCAGCTCCACATATTTCACCGGTTTGTCCGTAAGGTTCGCCACTTCGATGCTGGGCGTGCGCGCTTCGCTGCCGGCAATCACCGCCGATCCGCGGACCAGTTGGATCGGTCCATCCGGGAATTGCAACAAGGCGAATTGTTCCAGCCGTTCGGGAGCGATCGCCGCCATGCCGGCGTTGGTGACGGTACGGCCGCGCACGATTCGACCCTGAATCTCCGGCAGCGCATCGCGGCGCGCCAGAATCTTCAAAATCGCGTCTTTCAAAGCCGGAGCGCCGCCCTGCGCCAGCAGACGCTTCAACGCCGTGCGGTCCCGCTGCGATTCCATTTCGGACGCGGTCATAATGCGGCGCGAGTGCAACTTATCGGGCCCGTAGAAGGAGAGATCCTGGAACAGCACACCATCCAGATTGACCACCAGCGGACCGCCGGTCATTTGCAGCGGCCGCATCAGTTTCGTCACGATGTGCACCGGGAAAGCTTCCCCCGGACCCACGTTCAAGCCCGGTTGGAAGACCGAACCCACGCCACCCATGGCCACTTCCTGCGAGACTATCCGCAAGGTGACGCCATGGATGCGGTTGTTGCTGATATTCCGCAGGGTGAGCGAGAGATTGAGATCCAGCACCAGGGCCGCGCCGCGTGCAGCGGTGCGCGAAGTGCCGGTATCCGTCCTCATAACGGCCACCGGGGAATCTTCGGGAAGATCGATCCTGACCTGGCTGTTCGCGAGCGGTGCGTCCTGCGCCAGCAATGAAGCCGCGCCCGCAAGTCCCGCCAGCAACACCCAACACTGCGTCTTACTGAGCATATACGGTATTAATCGTCACCGAACCCGTTTCGGGATCGATGTAGCGAGCCCCCATGGAACCTTGCGCATCGAAGGTATAGACCGCCTTCCGCGCGCCGCCATTCATCAAGCCGAGCATGCGCTCGTTGCCGTCCTGAAATTGTATCCCATTCTGGGTGGATTCGACCGAGGTTTCGGCCGCGTGCGCCACCATGGGCGCGGGACGCTCCAACACCAGGCATCCGCCCACCAGGATGACCACACTGGCGAACGCTACTGCCGCCCGCCATCCGGACATCGATGCCTGGCGCAACGGCACTTCGGTTGCGCGGACGCATTCGCCCGCTTCCAGCCCCAAGCGGATGTTCGCTTTAATCTCCGCCGCCATCCGGCTCCACGAGATGTCCGGCAGTTCAGCCAGTTCGGGCAGCAGTTCCCGCATTTCGTCGTAGCCGGCCACTTCTTCGCGGCATGCCGCGCAACGGGCCAGGTGCCGCGCCGTCAACCAGCGCCGGAACGGCCCCAGGTCACCCCCCGCGTGCAACGCCAATGTTGCCTGATTCGGGTGTTTCATCGTCCTACCGCTTCCTTCTTTCCATGTACCGGCGGAACTTGGTGCGTCCGTTGGCAATATGCGAACGGACCGTCGCTTTGGAACAGTTCAGCCGCTCGGCCACTTCGTCCGCCGGCAAACCCTCTACATCGCGCATGATGAGCGCGGCCCGTTCCCGGGCGCTGAGAAGGCGCAAACCATCTTCCAGATACTCCCGATGTTCCGAGCGCAGCAAAATCTGCTCGGGGCTCTCCGAATGGCTCTCGGGGGCCTCATCGAGTTCACAAAACGTTGCGCGGCCGCTGCGTCGCAGAAAGTCAATCGCCGTATTTGTGGCGATTCGCGACATCCAATGGGCCGCTTTTTGCTCGTCTTTGAGCTGTTCCTTGTGCTGCAGGGCCTTAATGAACGCTTCCTGGGTAAGATCCTGGGCGTCGGCGACGTTCTGAACGAGGTGGTAGATCTGCACGAAGATCCGCCGGAAGTGTTGGGAAACAAATCGGTTCTGCCGTTCCTGTAACTCCAGGCCCGGGTCAATTGCGTCGCTCATGCCTATCAATACGGCCGTTTCCACAGGTCCCTACATACGTAAATGACGGAAAAACCTGGGAAACGTGGAATCAATTCGCGGCCTGCCGTCGCCGCTAGGTGTATTTTACCCCGGCCGTCCGTGGACCTTGGTGGTGAGGACGAAGAAACGGTCGGCATTGGCGCTGGGGATCAGTCGGATTTTGCCCAGCACCAACTTCTGTCCTTCGTGTTTGGCGATGGCGGTCGCGAAACCCTTATACGCTAACTAGCCGAGGGCTGCGGCCCTTGATATCCCTGCGGGATATGGGAGTCGAGGGAATCAGGAGTCAGAAGTCAGAATGGCGGCGACGTAGGCGTTCAGGAGGGGCTGACTTCTTCCAGTCGGCCTCAAGGTTGCCGCCTGATCCGACACAACGGGAACAAAATTCTCGTTGGCGCCCCTATAACGGGAACTAGGCTTTTTCTGGGACTGGGCCCCGAAAAAGTGGCCCTTCCGGACAGTTTGAAGCGAGGCCTGCTCGGTTCGCCTGGGGGTCTTGGCGGCACTTGGCGACTTGGCGAGATCATTCTTCAAGTCCATTGACAATGCGGGTGATGCCGTGTTCGATCGGAGCGACGTTGAAGCGGATCGGCAGTCCCACGGATTCCAGCAGACCCGGACCCAGGGTAGTATGCACGCGGTACGCCGCGTCTACAATCTGCCGGGCTATGGCATTTTCATCCATTCCGATCCAGTATGGATTCTCTCGCCAAGACGCCAAGATCGCCAAGGTGGAAACACGACACGCTCCGCCGCGATTCTGCTTTTATGGCAGATGGTTGGAGCGCACTTTACCAGGATTGATTGACGGGTAGCTACGACTGCGTGGATCGGATCGTTCTGAATGGTTACTTCCGTCCCGGACACGCCCCTAAGGGCCTAATACATTCATTTAGTGAAATGTTTTAGCAAAACCCTTACCAGTTTGCCGCCGAATTGTAACCGCCTCCGGGGGAAGCTTGTGACTGGAGGGACAAAATGCGCGGAAGCACGGTCCAGTTCTTGTGGCGCGAGGCACTTTCCATCGTCGGGTTCTCGACCGGCGTTTGCCTGCACGGCCACACCATGCATTCCGAGGAATGCCTGTCCTTCCTGCCGCGCTATCTGCACCACGTTCCGGGGATTTCGCAAATCGTGAGGTACTACGAACGCGCCCCCCGGAGCGTCGATTTCGCGCGGGCGTGGTGGACTCCTCCCCTCACGCCGGCCTCCGCGCTACGCCTGGAGCAAGAGCAGATTGCCAGCCTGGGCTTGCGGCCGGTGGTGTCGCTGACCGACCACGACGATATCCAAGCAGGTCTGGCCCTGGGGATTACCGCCGATCCCGCGGATACTCCGGTTTCGGTGGAATGGACGGTTCCGTACGAGCGTTCCATCTTCCATCTGGGCGTACACAATCTTCCGCGCAAAACGGCGCGAGAGTGGATGGCCACCATGGCCGCTTATACCCGCACGCCACGGGAAGCGGCGCTGCCTGCCATCCTGCACGAAATCGCGCGCGTTCCCGGCGTGCTGATCGTGCTCAACCACCCCTTCTGGCTCGAGGAGGGCGTCGAAGAAGAGGACCACCCCCGCGCCCTCGCTCGCATACTCCGCGAGTGCGTCGACTGCTTTGACGCTTTCGAGTTGAATGGCACGCGGCGTTGGAAAGAGAATGAGGGCACCATCGAACTGGCGCGGACCCACGGCCGCCCCGTAATCTCCGGCGGCGACCGCCACGCTTGCGAACCCAGCGCCTGCATCAACCTCACGAACGCCCGCACGTTCGCCGAGTTCGTCTGGGAGATTCGCGAGGGTCATAGCTCGATCCTGTTCCTGCCGCAGTACCGCGAACCCATGGCGCACCGTGTACTGGAAGCCAGCCGGGACATTCTGAGAACCTACCCCGAGTATCCGGGCCGCGAGCGCTGGTCCGACCGGATCTTTTACCGCGGAGAGGACGGTGTGGCGCGCACCGTCGCCCAAATCTGGCAGGGCCGTGAGCCACGGCTGCTCGAAGGGGTTGTTTCGGCAGTTCAGTTTCTGGCAGGACCGCGGTTGCGGCCGGCTTTGCGCCTGGTTCTTTCCGAACGTGGAGAACTCCATCCGTGAAGACCTGGGTACTTCGATTCCAGGCTTCCATCGTAGAACTGCCTCCCGAGCAAGTCGCGCTGCTGCTATCCGTGGGTCTGGTGTTGGGCGTCTTCCCGATCATGGGATTCCCGACCGTCTTCTGCCTGCTGGCGGCCTTTTTCCTGCGTCTCAATCCGGTGGCTCTCCAGTTGCTGAATAACATCTCCTCGCCGCTCCAGATCGCATTGCTGCTGCCCCTGGCGCGTGTCGGATCGAAGCTCTGCGGAGCAACCATGGCCACCCACGGCTCGTGGACGGGCCAAATCGGCTCGGCGGCTCTGCACGCCGTCGCCGGGTGGGTATGCATCTGCCCGGCGATGGGAGCGCTGATATATTTCACTCTGCTTCTGGTAATGCGCAAGGGCGGTTGCTTCCAGGCAGCCGAATAGGCCTCGGAATCGGGACCTGAACTGTAGCTCGCCACGCTTGCTACCATGGAATCTCAGCCCCAATTCCAAAAGCCTTATGCCGGAAAAGCCCTACGACCATAACCACATCGAGCTCAAGTGGCACGCCCGCTGGGAGAACGCCGATTTCTATAAAGCCGAGGAGAATTCCTCCAAGCCCAAATTCTATGTGCTGGAGATGCTTCCCTACCCCAGCGGCACGCTGCACATCGGCCACATCCGCAACTACTCGATCGGCGACGCGCTGGCGCGCTACAAGTGGATGCGCGGTTTCAATGTGCTGCATCCCATGGGCTGGGACGCCTTCGGGCTGCCCGCGGAGAATGCGGCCATAGCCAACAAGGTGCCGCCGCGCGAATGGACCCTGCGCAATATCGCGGCCATGAAGAAGACGCATCGCCGCTTCGGCTTCAGTTACGACTGGGATTGCGAAGTCTCCACCTGCGAGCCCGAATTCTATCGCTGGAACCAGTGGTTTTTCCTTGAAATGCTGAAGCGCGGGCTGGCCTACCGCAAGCGCGCGCTGGTGAACTGGTGCCCGAAGTGCTGCACCGTGCTGGCCAATGAGCAAGTTGTCGAAGGCTGCTGCTGGCGCCACGACGATACTCCCGTGGAGCAACGCGCGCTGGAACAATGGTTCCTCAAAATCACGGCCTACGCGGACGAATTGCTGAGCGCCATGGCGCAACTGGAAGAGGGTTGGCCGGAGCGCGTGCTCACCATGCAGCGCAACTGGATCGGCCGCTCGGAAGGCGCGGAGATCGACTTCAAACTTGCCGAGACCGGCGAGCCGATCCGCGTATTCACCACGCGCGTGGACACCATCTACGGCGCTACCTGCGTGATTGTGGCGCCGGAGCACCCGCTGAGCGAGAAACTGCTCGATGCGGAGAGCAAGGCGCACGCCAAAGCGATGGTGGACGCACGTGCCAATCGTGACCCGGGCGACATCGAAAAAGAGGGATTTTTCACAGACCACTATGCCGTGAACCCTTTCAGCGGCGAGAAAGTGCCCATTTGGGTAGCGAATTTCGTGGTGATGGGCTATGGCACTGGCGCCATTATGGCAGTGCCGGCGCACGATGAACGCGACTTCGAATTCTGCCGCAAGTACGGTATCGCGGTTCGTCCGGTGATCCGGCCAGTGGATGGCGCGCTGGCTGTCGAGCCGGGCATGAAAGAGGCCTTCACGGAATATGGCATCGTGGAGAACACCGGTCAATGGTCGGGCCTGACGAGCGAGGAAGCGCGGCGCCAGATGGCCGCGTATGCCAAGGAGCAGGCTTTCGGCGAAGCCGCCATCACGTTCCGCATTAAGGACTGGGGCATCTCTCGGCAGCGCTACTGGGGCACGCCGATCCCGGTGATCCACTGCCCCAAATGCGGCGTGGTGGCGGTGCCCGAGGACCAGCTCCCGGTGATTCTGCCGGAGCGCATCGAAATCACCGGCGAAGGCCGTTCACCGCTCGAAAACGTGCCCGAATTCGTGAACGTGAACTGCCCGCAATGCGGTGGCGCGGCGCGGCGCGAGACCGATACCATGGACACGTTTATCGACAGCTCCTGGTATTTTTACCGCTACTGCGACGCGCACAACAACCAGATGCCGTTCGATCCGGCGAAGATCGCCTACTGGTTCGAGATCGATCAATACATCGGCGGCGTGGAGCACGCCATTCTGCACCTGATCTACTCGCGCTTCTTCACTAAGATGATGCGCGACATCGGGCTCATCGAGAACAGCGAGCCGGTGCGGCGGATGTTCACGCAGGGCATGGTGATTGCCGAGGGCCAGAAGATGTCGAAGTCTGTCGGCAACGTGGTGGGCGCCGATTCACTGGTCGACGTATTGGGCACCGATACCGCACGCATGTTCGTGCTGTTCGCCGCGCCGCCGGAAAAAGAAATGGACTGGCGCAAGGAAGGCGCGGAGGGGATTTACCGCTTTCTGGGCCGGGTGTACCGCTTCGTCACTCGCAACGTGGGAAGCGCCGGCGGATCGGGCGCATCGGACCGCAAGGTCCTGCGCAAGCTGCACCAGACGGTGAAGAAGATCACCGAGGATTTCGAGACGCGCTGGCACTTCAACACCTGCATCGCGTCGGTGATGGAGCTGGTGAACGTGCTCTACGCCGAAGAGGCGCAGATTTCCGGGGCCGCAATGCCCGAGATTCTGGAAAAACTGGCGCTTCTGCTGGCGCCCTTCGCGCCATATCTCTCGCAGGAAATTTGGGAAGAGCTGGGCAAGGAAGGCCCGGTGTTCCGCCAGCAGTGGCCATCGTTCGACGCCGAGCTCGCCAAGGAAGACGAGGCGGAGATCGTGGTGCAGGTGAATGGCAAGTTGCGGGCCCGCGTGTACGCGGCATTCGGCACTTCGAAGGCGGAACTGGAGGCCCGCGCGCGGGCCGATGACAAGGTCAGAGCGATGCTCGATGGCAAGCAGGTGGTGAAAGCCATCGTGGTGCCCGATAAGTTGGTGAATTTCGTCGTGAAGTAGGGGCGAAGAATTCACCGCGGAGACGCCGAGACGCGGAGAAGAAAACAAGAATAAAAGGAGAGCGCGGAGGGGGCAGAGGTAACTTGCGGGTCCCCGGATGGATCCGTCGCGGCAGACTGCACTTGTGCGTAGGCCTTCGTGACGTGCAGATTACCCCTGCCCCTCCGCGTTCTCCGGTTTTGATTTCCTAAAACTCTGCGGCTCAGCGTCTCCTAAGAAACAAAATTTATGATTGTTGGAAACAAAGGACTTGGCGTCCCCCACGGCGGAGGCGAAAAAAACGGCCGCAGCCGAGTTTCTTCCCCTCCAGACTGGGCGCGCCCAGTCATCTGCTCAGCGGTGAATTACTTCTCCGCCCGCAGCGCGCACCCGGAGCGACCCTGACCGCGCCTGCCTGGTCCAGTCAGTGGTTTTCACTTCGAAGAGCAGAGTCTCCTACTTCCGGCCGGGGAGAAAGGCTACGGGGAAACTGTCTCGGCGGGCGCGTATTCTGTTTCCGGGACGTCTGCCCGCGGGACTTCCCACAGGTAGATTACATTGCCATCGGGATCTTCCAGATGAGCGAAACTCCCCGCCTTATCGCGCATGATCGAGCCTTTGAACTCGACCCCTTTTTTGGTGAGGTGAGCCACCACCTTGTCGATGGCCTCCTCGACTTCCATTCCGAGCATGATTGCGCCCTTGGTTCCGGGCGCCGGATACTTCGGCCCGGCCGGATGCAGGCCGATGGTGAGCCCTTTGCCGGCGTCCACGGTGGCCCAATGGTCGCCAAAACGGTTGGTGAGCTTCAGCCCCAGCACCTCGGTATAGAAATGGACCGCGCGGTCCATGTTGGAAACGAGTACGGTTGCGTTACCGCCCGTGATCATAGGTTGTTCCCCTCCTCGCACCATAATGGCCGAAAATGTGGACAATGGAAAGAGCCACTTGAGGGGACCACTTGTGAGCCGCCGGAAACTGTTTGTACCATCGGTCATCCTGGACCAGGCGTCCACCGTGCCGCTGCACCGCCAGATCCACAGTCAGATAGCGCGGGCTATCCGTGGCGGGGGAATTCCCAGTGGTGTTCGATTGCCGTCGTCGCGAGCGATGGCGCGGCTCCTGGGTGTTTCCAGGAACACGGTGCTCGCGGCGTTCGACGATCTGGCGGAGGACGATCTGCTGCGCAGCGAAAGAGGCGCCGGAATGCGCGTGCAGAACGGTGCTCCGGTCCCGGAAATGACATGGTTTGGATTGCGGCGCGTGATCCGCGCGGCGGGCTATCCGGCGAGAGTGGTAAATTTGACGGACCCGGACGGAAATCCGCTCTACATTCACTTTTGAGGCGTCATTAGGGATATCAGAATTCTCCGTCGCCGCTCGACTTCCCGGCCATATTCAGTGCCGGCATAAAGTGAAGCAGGCGGTTCGACCGATTCATCCCGTTCGCCCCCGAAGGACAGCAGCGCATCCGTCAGATCTCGAACCCGGACGCCGGATTCGAAGACAGGGATGAAGACCGGCTTCCCATCCACGAGCACCGGTTTGCCATCCACGACCTTGATTCGTTTGCAGCCCTTTTCAAGCACTTCAGACGCTTCGAGGTCGCCTACGCTGGACTTATCTACCTCGACCAAGCCAGGTTCGATGGTAGCTTCCGATACGGGCGCCACCACGAAGCATTTTGCATCCGCACGATCCTTCAGCAAGTCGACGACCGAGCCCGGCCGGTTGCGGTAGACGTGTGCGGAGCCGAACAGCACCAGGGCCTTCCGGCCGCGATCCAGCACCTCGTGCTGAACGATCGCCGCGGCCGATCGATCGCGCGCGTCCAGGTCCGGCAGGTCGGCAGGCCCCGTAATTGCGCTCCAGTCGATGGGGTAGTCGCCGGCAAGCACGCGAAGTTGGCCGTCGCGAGGGAGCGTGGTATTTTCCACGCGTACGGCCACAAGGAAATCCTCGTAGACCGGGGAGTCCCAAGCACCCGGCTGAGTGGTGTCCTGCCACACCTTGCGCAAGTCGGCCGCCGGAACGTCCTCGCCGACGACGTATCGGTCGAGGATGGCCTGGTGCAGCGGGTTCCCGAACTCGATGACGATGTCGTTCACCTTCCGGGCGAATGCCGGGTCCCGGATCAGCGCTTTTCGAAACTCCGAGTGTTGCCGCGACCAGTGGCGCTCTCCCAGCGCCACCAGATTGACATGGTCGAAGGCTTCGAGGATCGTCCGCACCGGCTCACTCCACGCTTGGCAGAATCACCGGCTTGCCGTCCTCCAACAGGGGACGATCGGGAAAGAACTTCTCCTGCCGGATCCGGCGCCAGCCGTCCGCGGTTCGCACCCAAGTATCGCGATACAGGGAACCGACGACTAAATTACCGGAGCGGCGGGAGTTCCAATAGACCACCAAAACGTTCCATCCGGTCTGCCGGATGTACACGAAATCCATCTTGGGGAGCGGCCGTTTTTCAGGCGGAATCGCGAGACCGGCCTCGGCTTCCTTGAGCAGGTCGGAGAAAGTAAGAGTTTCCCCGGCCGGCATGCTGCCGACCCACTCCGGCGCGAAAGTGTCGAGCGCCCGCGCCAGTTCGTCCTTGGTGCGCGCTGCCCGGATAGCGGCCTGAGAAGAAGCGTAGAGATCTTTGATGGTCTTCTCCACGGATTCATCGGCGCCAAATAGGCCGGCGCAAATCAACAGCAGGATCGCGGCACTTCTACGCATCGTTTTCGACTCCGTTCGAAGGTAGACTCCGGCAGGTGCCTGGGAGTTCCCGCAAAGTCCGGTCAAATTCCGTCGTACAGATGCACCGTTCTCATCGCCGCATCCCGAACCTGTGAGCGGAGCTCGACCGGTTCCAGCACTTCGACGTCCGCGCCGAAGCTGAGAGCGAATTGCAACGCCTCTGCCGCCGCGTCGAATCGCAGCCGGACGCGCACCAACGCGCCCTCTGGCGTCTCTTCCTCCAGGCGCCAGCCGCGATAGCGAATCCACTGCATCACCGCCGGCTTGGCCAGGAAAACGGCGTGGTATTGGGGCAATTTCTCGCGGAATTCCGCGGCCGACCGATTCCAGTACGCGGCCAGATCGAAGTCCGCGGGCCGGCGCGCCGCGGCCTCCGTGGTCTCGGCGAGCCGCATCCGCGAGACGCGGTAGGTTCGCAGTTCCGAATCGCGGTTCGCGACCAGATACCACGCGCTTCCCCGAGCCACGAGCCCCAAGGGGTCTACCGTTCGCTCGCCCGGCTCGTGCAGAACGCCCTCGTAAACGAACCGAACCTGCCGCTCGCGCCACAGAGCGTCGAGCAGCGCCGGGAGGCTCGAGGCGGACTCCGCGGCGTTGCGCCATCCGCGCGTGTCGATGAGCACGCGCTGGCGCACGAAATCGGCCTGACGGCGCGCGGTGGGGGTGAGGGCGGCCTGGAGCTTGGTCCACGCGCCTTCCGCAGCCTGTTGGAGTCCCAAGTCGGCCGCAAGCTTGGGGGTCCGGGAGACGAAGAGCGATTGAATCTCCTCGGGGCTCAGGCCGGTGAGCTTGGTCTCGTATTCGGCCAGCAGGCTCCAGCCGCCGCCCGCGCCGCGCTCGGCGATTACCGGGACGCCGGAGCCGCTCAGCGCTTCCATGTCGCGAAGGATGGTGCGCTCGGAGACCTCCAGCTTGCGGGCGAGGTCGCGCGCGGTCATGCGGCGGTTCACCTGCAACTGCATCAGGATCGACAACAGCCTCTGAGCGCGCATGGATCGTTTTTATCACATGAATATGACATCAGGTGTCAGGAATCGGGCTGTAGACTTGCCCTATGTCAACAAAACAGCCGCTGAAAAACGCCATCGCACTGGTAGCCGGAGCGACCCGCGGGGCCGGCCGCGGGATTGCCGTCGCGTTGGGCGAGGCCGGCGCCACGGTCTACTGCTCGGGCCGCAGCACCAAGGGACACCCCGCAACTCCGGGCCGTCCTGAAACCATCGAAGAGACCGCGGAAATGGTCACGACCGCGGGTGGGCGCGGCATCGCGGTCAGAACCGACCATACCGAACCAGCGGATGTGAAGAGGCTGGTCGCGGGCATCAAACGGCGCCACAAGGGACTGGACATTCTGGTGAATGACATTTGGGGCGGCGACACGCTCACGGAATTCGGCAAGAGATTCTGGACGGCCAACCTCGAAAACGGCCTTCGGATGCTGAAGCAGGCGGTCCATTCGCACATCATCACGGCCTACTATGCCGTTCCGCTCATGCTGGGCCGCCGCGGCGGGATTATTCTCGAAATTACCGATGGCGACGGCTTCTACTATCGCGGCAACCTTTTTTATGACCTGGTGAAGGTATCGGTCATCCGGCTGGCATTCGCCATGGCGCTTGAACTGCGCAAAAAGGATATCGCTGCGATAGCGTTGACGCCCGGTTTCCTGCGTTCCGAGGCGGTGCTGGAGCATTTTGGAGTCAGCGAGGCCAATTGGAAATCGGCCGGCGAGGAGCCTCCGGGAAGGAAGAAACGGGTGGTGCACGATGATCGGCCGGACTTCATGCAGTCGGAGTCTCCGCGGTATATCGGCCGGGCCGTGGCGGCGCTGGCGACCGATCCGCAGGCGAAGAAGAAGAAGAGCGGGCGCGTTTTCAGTTCGTGGGCATTAGCGCACGAGTACGGATTCACGGACATCGATGGCACGCGGCCGGATTGGGGCGCGTATGCCACGAAAACATACGGCAAGTTCAAGAGTTGCGACCGGAAGTTTTACGATTATTGGAATAACGGGCTCATCGACAAGATTTTCCCGGATTGGTTCTGACTTGCTGTCCGGAAATTGACGACCAATCAGCGCCTGGTTCAAAGCGCCAGGGCTGTCAAAGCCTCCTGAAAGGCGGCCTGCGGGCAAGATCGCCTGCCCCACCGGATTGCCAACTGCATGCCATGAAGTGGCCAAGGTCCAGATCAAGGGCGAAGCCCATTGGTCAGCTCTCGGCCGACAGCTAATCACTGTATAATGGCTGGCAAATCCTCCTGGGTGGGAGGTACCGCCGAATTCGGCTGCCTTTCGCGTGTCTGCTGGTTTGCGGCGCGCTGCTTGCCGACGACCGGTCGGAAGCCGTAGACCGTTTGCTCCAGCCCTTCCAGAGCCACAACGCTCCCGGTTGCGCCGTGGGTGTCGTCCAGAACGGCCAGTTCGTGTACCGCAGCGCGTGGAACGGGGGAATTGAGGCGGCCTTACATCTACCCCCGCAGTGCTTTCCGCAGCGCCACTTCCTGGCGCAACATCGTGACCAACCGGGCCAGACCGTCGATCCAGTCGGGAAACAGATCCACATACTGCAACTCACGCTGGATGGAGCGCGGCACCCGGCAGGGAGTCAACCGCACCGGCACGATAAAGATCTCATCGAGCGGTATCTGGCGCGCACAATCCAACGCGTACCGGATTTCGGCCTGGAAACCGCCCTTTTTGCTGACTGAATTCTCGGAGTAACAGGCTAGAAAAAAGTCCGAAGCCTCGATGGCGGACTCGATGGCGCGCGGCCAGTTCTGGCCGGGAACCAGCTTACGTTCGTCCATCCACGGATTAAACCCGACCCCTTCCAGCGCATCGCATAGACGCCGCACCATGGCTGCGTCTTCTTTTCCGTACGCCACGAAGACTTGCGGCAGGTGGCGCGGCTCGAAGCGGAAACCACGCGCCGCATCCGGCACGAAGGAGCCCAACCCGTCGATTTCCACCACCTTGCCGGCGGCCAGTCCGCGAATGACGATTTGCGCCAACTGTTCCACGGAAGAGGGTTCACTCATGGCGCTTGCGGGCCTCCGGTTCGAACGCCACCTGGCCATCGGGTCCGTGTTTGAACTTTCCCAGGCCCGGCAAGGCGGCTTCCCTGCCCTCGCGCAGATCGGAGAGAATCCGGCGGAGAATCAGGTCCAGGCGGTCGGCAGCCTCGCCTTGGCTGACCCGCGCCCGCCGGGCGAGTTGTTTTGCGATCTCCGCCTTCCGCATTGCGCCATCACGGTAGCAGACAGGCCGAGCGGACAGGCGGTCCGGCGCCCGCCTCATCCTATAACTTGCTGAAAATAAAAGTGTTGATACATTGAAACAACACTAAATTTCCTGTGACTGGGGAACTACCCCCAATTTCAGGACATGAAATGATTTTAATAGTAGTTTAAGGTGCTGTTCATGTGCCGTTCGTTATCATGAACGCCAGGACGACATAGTTCGTCGCAATCCAAAGGAGAACCGTAAATGAAGAAACTGATCCCGCTGATGGCCGCTTTGGCCCTGACGTTCGGCGCTGTAACCGCGTTCGCCGTCAATACCGCCCCCAACGCAAAAAAGGCCACAACCGCCAAGAGCACCAAGAAGCCGAAGGCCACCAAGAAGAGCAGCTAACCCCTCTTTCACGAGCAAGTTACTGAATGCCGCGCGGTGTGGACGCACCGGCGCGGCATTCTTATTTTGTCCTCTTTTGTCCTCAAATGCAGACTGGATTGTCGAAATCTAAAACGAAGGCCAATTCGGTGCGGCCGAAAATCGTACTCAACTGTCTGCAACTGCAATCCACCAGCGTGATCCCTCACCTCGGCACAGCTATCTGCCTGCCGGCGCAGAATTCCCGTCAATTGGCAAAGACCGCTTGCTGACGCGCGCGGCTCTATAGCACTGCGCCGATTCCACGGGACTTGTTGCGGAGCCACGACCGTAAGGGAGTGGTATTTCAACAACGAAACCGAATTTTACGCCGCGCGAGATGGACGATCACCAACTCGCGCGCTCTCTGTCGGGCTGTTTGGAGACTGCGGCGGCCACCTCGCGGCCCCGATCCAGGGCTTCGCGATAAAGCGACCGCCGCTGCCCCCTGGTGAGAGTACCGTTCCCGCGATAGTAAAACTCCAGACTCTTGCCCACCGCGTAAGTGCCGGCATAAGCAATCGCGCCTTTGGGAATCAAGCCCCCGCCGAGCGGAATCTTGCCTACCAGCTCGCGGGCCAACGCCCGCCAGCCAAAGGCGCCCGCCGCAATGGAGAGAATGGCCCCCTTCTGGCGGCCGAATCCCACCTCTTTTCCATAAGCGGCAGCGATCAGAAACGCCATGCGAATCTGATTGCCGGTGAGGAAAACCGTGTCGGAGGCGAACTCACCGAAGGCCCAGGGCAGCTCCACCAGGCTGGGAACAATATCGGGCAGCGCCGTGGCCAGGGCGAAGAGCGCGTTCTCGCGGGCTACCGCATGGATGACACTCTCCACCACTGGCGTCCGAAAACCCGGAAACTGGCGCGCCAGGGGCAGGGCGATGTCTTCGTTTCCCCGCAGAATTTCCGCCGCGGTGGCGGCCGGGTCTCCACGACGATATGTGTAGGTGCCCTTGCTGGCCTTTATCCCCGGTTCGAAGAGGATCAGGTCCACCGTGTCCGGCACACCGGGGTCGCCCACCCGGTGTAGCCTGTCCATGAGGTACGGGCGTTCCTCGAGCGGCAGGGAGAGCGGCAAAAGAAACTCCTCCATTTCCGCATATGCCGCGGCGCTTGAGGCCACTAAACCGATGTGCAGCGGCCTTCGGGCACGCTTCAGGATTTCCTCGGGATTCAGCAACGACATCGCCGCGCGGGCTTGTTTCAAGGCTTTGACCATGGGATTCGACCGACGTGCTCTCTTCAGCGGGGCGGCTCGGCGCCGGTAAGGCGGAACATCACCTTTAGCCCCTTCCGCCATTCTACCGCCAGCCCGATTCGTTCCACAGCAATGGAGGAAGCGAAATAGCGCAGGATGGTCTCCGACGAAGGATGGAATTCAAGGGATGGAGACACCAGCAGGAGCCGCGGAGGCTCCGGCCGCAGCTCAATTCCAGGAAAATAGCCGCAAGAGGTGAACTCGCCCCGATCCAGGTGCCATTTGACACGGATCCAGTAGTCCAGGGCCTGCAAAGGGAGTTGCAGATCGGCGGACGCCTTGAGCTCCACCACTGCGAGGCGGCCTGAACGGTCCACGGCCAGCAGATCGAGAATGCCGCGTTCGCCGCCGGCAAAGGCGGGCACCTGCCCATAGATGGGGTCGCGGAGCAAAGAAGCGTCCAGGGTTTCGATCTGAGCGCGCGCCTGCGATTCGAGCCAAGCTTCTGGGTACTGGCGGTAGAGCGGATCATAGCGGTCGGCGGCTTCGGGCGAGCGTGCGCGGTCCAGTTCTTCCACCAGGCGCTCGATTTCGGCGGCGTGGTGCGGCCGTGCGGGGCGCTTTTCGGCCATTCCGAAGAAAAGATCGCCGCCGGACAGCTCCGCGAATTCGATGCCCCGGACGCGCAGGCTGGTGCGGCCGTCGTGGCGGGGTATGCGTTCCACTGCGGGAAGCTGGGTAATGGCTCGCCAGGGGTCGGGTTCGTTGGGCGCGGGGCGGCTCGCAGGCGTCAGGCGGGTGTCCAGGTTGCCGTGGTCGCGGGGATCCACGGCGGCGATGAAGTCCTCTTCGGAGTAGGAAAAGAGTTCGAAGCGGGCGGCGGCGGGGTTGAGGCAGAGCAGCCGTAGAGCTGTGGAACGTTCCTGGCCCGCGGGAGTATAGAGCGCCAGCCCTTCGACGGTGAGGCGGCGCTCGCGGGCGCGCAAGTAGGAGAGCCAGATAAGCCCGAAGGCCAGCAGCGCCGCAGCATCGCCCCCCGGGGGGCAGGCAATGGCGGCCCAGGCATGCTGTCCATGCCGCAGAAATGCGCGCGGGAAAGCCGGCGACAGGCTGTATTCCAGGTTGGCTTCGGCGCTGAGCTCTGCCAGGTTCCATTCGGGGAACTGGCGGCGCAGAAACAGGCGAAAACGCTCGCGAAATACCAGCTTGCCGCTGCGGCGGCCGAGGTCCGCGCCGGCGCGGCGGCCGAGATCGAGAAGGTAAAGCTGTCCTTCGCGGCGCGGAAATCGCTCGACGGCGATCTCCAGGCGCGCGGCGGTCGATTGTTTGATTCCCGTGACGCGGCGGGATAGATTGCGGGTGCGGTCCCAGGCCTGCAGGGTAAGCCGTTCGCCGCGGAGATCGAGAGCGTAATTTTCCGGGGTGAGCGTGAGCAGTTCCTCGCCGGGTTCGAGCAGCGCGGGCTGGCGGGAATTCTTGAGGAAAGCCTCGATTTCCGCGCGGGTCTGTTGGGCGCTGCGTATGTCGGCCCGTCGAACGGGAGGCATGAAATCGCATTGTAGCGCGCGGTGGGGATGCGCGGGTTAGGGCCATCAGGGAGCTCATGATGTCTCTATGAGGCCGCAAGATGGGAATTGGACTAGCAATCGGCTTGACTGCGCGTAGTGGCCTGCTTCAAATCGTGCCTGTTGACAACCCATCGTTGGGAACTGAAGGCGGTTGGCCATCTGAGCCAGCGCGATGGGGACTCCGTGAAGACTACGCGGCCGAGTGTAGGCGATCCGCGATTCCTGACGGAAGGGACTTGTGCCAAGCCCAACCTCCGAGTCGTCGACCCTGCCAACGGAGTAGACGAAGTCCGCAGCAGCGCAAAAAAAGCCTGCCCACGACAGAAACTACCTAGCGGCGCTTGGATCGCCAGTCGGCGGAGGAGCGTGATCTTCCTTCGCCGGCGGACCGAGCAATTCCGTGAAAATGGGCTTCAGCGCATCGGCCCAGACCTGGTACCCCGCAAGCTGCGGATGCAGCTTGTCGCGAGGGTTCATCATGCCGTCGAAAAGCTTGCCATCCCGGTCCGCCAGCTTGCCGTTGATGTTCAGATAGCGGACCCGTTTGCCATCGGCGAGTTTGGCCAGGTTGGCGTTGATCTTGTCGATCGTCGGCATCACCGCCATGTTGTCGTTGCGCGGGAAGATGGCCGTGAGGACGATGGTCGCATTGGGGGCCTTCTGCTGCATCACACGCAGGATGACCTCGAGGCCGCGCGTAATATCGGCCACCTTGACATCGTCGCCCCCGGGAGGAACCATGGCGCCCACGTTGTTCGTGCCGGCGAGCAGTACGATCACCTTGGGATTGACGCCATCCAGCTCGCCGTTTTCCAGACGCCAGAGGATGTTCTGGACGGTGTCCGCGCCCCATCCGAAATCGGCCGCGTTCCACCCGAAGAAGTTCTGCTTCCAGTTGGCTAGAAGGTCCGGGTAATCGGTGGCGCCCCAACGCCGCGTGATGGAGTCGCCCTCAAAATAGATGTCGATGCCGCCTTTCCGGGCTTTCTCCAGTAGCTGGCTGTGAGCCGTCATGGAGTTTTGGTCCGTGCGGGCCACGGCTTGATCGGCCGAAGCGTGGACATGCGGAGTGCGCCCCCAAAACTTGTCAGCCCAGGCAATAAAGTACTTCCAGTTGGGACCGTCAGTATGTCCGCCGTCGTGCTGGCGCCAGGCGAGTTGGCCGTCGAGCAGGCCCACGTTCACCGGGGGCATCTTCTCGGTGCGGTAGTCGTCCGATTTGCCGAGATCCTTCGCGCCCAGCAGCCGGAATACGGGCCCCGCGGCTATAGCGGCCATGTAGCTGCCCTGGTGATCGAGCCATTTCGCGTCACCCTTTTCGGGCACGCCGTAACTGACGAAGGTGAGGCGCGGCGCGCACAGTGCGATGAGCTCATGCGCATCCACCGGGAGGTCGCCCGGGTTCTTGCTCCCAAAGCTGGCCTCCGACGCCCCATACTTAAGGAAGTTGCCGGCCATCCAGTGGTACTCCCCGGTCCCGGTGAGGTTCTCGACCGCTTCTCCCCAATTGCGGCGATGCAACTTCGCGCCGCCCTCGCCGGAAGAACCGATCAGCACCACCGCGAAACGCGTGTCATACGACATGGTCACCAGGGCTGCCTTGCCATATCGCGAGACGCCTTCGATGCCGACGCGCTTGGCGTCCGAGGCCTTATCGGTTTCCAGGTAGTCCAGGCCGCGGGACGCGCCCCAGGCCCAGGCGCGCAGGGCGCCCCAATCGTCCGGCTTGCGCGGCTGCCCTTGATTCACCAGGCCGATGATGCCCTTGGTGAGACCAGCGCCGTTATCGGCCTGAACACTGCCCGGATTGATCGAGGCATAGCCCCAGCCGTCGTCGATCAGTTGCTCCGTCGCGGGCAGATCGCCTCCGGTCATGCCCGGGAATCCGCCGCGCGGTCCGCCCCGGCCCGCGGGAGCAGGATCGCCCGGCAGTCCGCGGCCACCACCGAACATCATCATTACGGGGACCGGAGCCTTGGCATCGGCCGGTGTCACCAGGGTCATCTGGATATCGACGCTGATTGCCGGGAACGAGGAATTATCCACGTGTCCCACGAGTTGCTTGCCGACCACTTCATGAGCGCCAACGGCCGCATTTACCGTCCTGGTGACGGTCCATGTGACTTTAGGTACGTTCTTGGGTACCCGGCCCAGCACCTCGCGATCAAAATCTTCGACTATCTCGGGGCGGCGCTGGTTCCACCACATTTCCGGCGTGGTGACTTTCTTCCCGTTCTTGAGCGTGAGAACGTCGGGCAGATTGGGAAAGGGATTGGCCAGAGCCTCGGAGTAATTGGCGTGATTCGGAGCATTCTCGTTGCCGGAGGGGCCCGGCCGGAGTGCCTTGATGCCGAGCTGATCCATCATGTTCTGATGGTCCTGCTCGGCGGTCCAATTCTTGGGCTGGGGCACATCGCTCGCCTGCTGGCCGAGCACGTTGACTGCCGGCACGATTGCCAGAAGCGCGCCAAATAGTAGAAGGCTGGTGAATTTCATATGCTTAACAGTTTATACTCCACTCAAAAAAAGGCGAGCCCTGCGTTTTCGCGGAGCTCGCCCGATGTACTGCCGATTAGTTACCGGCAGCTTAGAACCGCAGGTAGCCGGCTACCACCAGGTAACGGGGTGTTGATTGCGTCCCGGTGATTACCGCGAAATTGTTGTAGTTGATCGCGCCTGTGGAGGCGTTGGTCACCCAGCAGCAAGTGGTGCCAGGGTTGGCGAATACAACTGTGTTGGTCAGGTTGTACGCTTCGCCCTGGAGTTGGAACTTAACTTTGTCTTCCTTGAACGAGAAAATGCGCATGATGGTGGCGTTCATCTGGAAGTAACCCGGACCGATCAGTATGTCTCGCCCAGTGGTGCCGAGGACTCCCGTGGGCGGATTGACAAACGCCGAGCCATCGAAGTAAGGATGGGCGGCGTCATGCCCACCGAGAATCTTGACGACGGGATCGATCTGGGTGGCGCTGTCGCTCTGGCCCCCGGCGTTGATGCTGGAGGCTGTCCCCACGGTGAAGGGAAGACCGCTGTAGCGGGCGATGGTCCCATTGATCTGCCAGCCGCCGACAATCGCGGCCGCGGCGCCTTTGTTGAACATGGTGTGTCCCTTGCCGAAGGGCAGGTTATACACCCAGTAAACGCTGAGCGTCTGCTGGCGGTTGATGCCTGACAAAGCCTTGTCGAGCGAGTACGACAGCGGGTAAGTGCGCCACACCGTGCCATCGTCGTTGTCGCCGTTGTAATTGTCGATGGCCTTGGAGAACGCGTAACTGGCGCCAAATAGGGAGGCGCCGATACGTTTCCGAACGGTGGCCTGCAATCCCTCATAAGTCATGGAGCCGAATGGCGCCACTGAGTTGAGGTCGGTGTCGAGATTCGGATAGAACTGCCGGCCGGCGGTGCCGGTGCCCGGAGCGGACCCGTTGATATTGACGTTGTTGTCGATGCGGAGTCCGTGAGTGCCCACGTATCCGACCTGCGCGTTCAAGGTCGGGGAGAACTCACGCTGCACAAAGAAGTTCCAGGTCTGGTAATAGCCGCGGTCGAAATTTTGTGGGAAGGTCACGGTGCTGATATTGGGCAGGTACGTGGTGGGGGAAGAGGTCGGCGACGGTTTGATCACGCCCTGGGTGATGGTGGGGAACGTCGCCGTCGGAATGCCGTCTGTGAGGTTGACCTGCGTCGCACCATCGGAGTTAGGCACGCCGGCGTAGCTGACGAACTCGTAGGCGAGTGGCTGTTGGTAGAAGTTATTCACCACCGAGGGATACTGATTGCGCTGATTGCGCATGTTATCGGGGTCCACGCTGATGCCGTAGCCGCCGCGGATCACGGTCTTTTCGTTGAGCCGATAAGCGATCCCGAGGCGTGGGGCGAAACCCTTCTTACTAGCGTCCCCGCCGGCGTTCCACGGGGTGCCACCTTCGCCACCGACGTAGATGTTTTCGGTGGCGGGATCGAAACGGACAGCGCCGAAGTAGTCGTGCGAGTAAATGGGGTAATATTCCCAGCGGAGACCGTAATCGATGGTGACCTTCGGGGAAATCTGCCACTGATCGCGCGCGTAGAGCGACCAGGTGGAGAAGCGCAACGCGTTGGGGTCGTTGTACTGGGTCACTTTGCCGGTTTCATCCGGATATCCGAGCAGGAACTGCGCCCACGAGTTGGAGGGCGAGCCGGCGTTAATGGCGGCGCCGCCGGCTGAGGTCGGAAGGGCGGCCAGCGAACCGTTGAAGTCGAAGGTGCCGCGGGCGGTGCCGAAGGTTCCGCCCTGGGGCTGAAAGTGGTTCAGCGCGTACTTATCGTATTCCCAGCCGAAGCGCAGGTTGTGCGTGCCCTTGGTCTTCGACAGGTTCAGGACGGCGGTATATTGGTTGTCGCGGAACTCGAACGGGCTGCCGGTATTGGTGTTGCCTATATTGGCGATGCCCGCCGTCTGGAAGCCCGGGATTCCTGCGTAGTTCGGACCGATACCGTTGGTGCCAGGAATTTTGAGCGTATCCAAGCCGTAGTCGCCATCTATTTGGTCGCCATTGGCGCCGATGTGCTGCCGGGTGTAGCCGGCGTTGCCGTCGAGTACCAGGGTGGGAGAGATGCTATACGTCATGCCCGCCGCAGCGACCTGTACGCGTCCGCCGGCATTGATGGGATTGCCGCCACTAAAGGCATCGCCGCGGTCCGGACCCAGCACGAACGGGTCGATGATATTCATGGGAGAAATGCTATAACGGCCCCAGATCATCGCCTTCTCGTTAGGATTGTAGTTGGCCTTCCAATCCCAGCGATTGACGATATAATGCGTGTCGCCGTAAGCATCGTAGTTAGTCAAAAAGGAATTTGGCCTGGTCAGCGCCGGCAGTTGACCCGCGAGGATGGCCGAAGCTGCGGCGATGCGGGTGGAGGGGATCTGGTTATTCGCGAACGGTGTGCGGCCGGTACCGTTAGGGTTACCCGTCAGCGGGTCGTAGATAACGGTGGGGGCAGCGCTGAAGTCGCCGGTGCGCATGGCGGCCGTAGGCAGCGTCAGGTTCACATCACTGGAGTATTGGGCCTGGCGCGTGCTCTCGTAGTCCATGAACCAGAAGAGTTTGTTTCGGCCGTGAATGATTTTGGGAATCCAGACCGGACCGCCGACAGCGAAGCCGAACTGGTTGAAGATGTTTTTGGAAAGGCGGCCGGGATGGCTGAAGTAGTTGTTGATGGCGGTGATGTCGTTGTTGGTATTCCGTTCGAACGCGACGCCGTGGAGGTCATTGGTTCCGGATTTGATGGTGACGTTGATGGCCGCGCCGCCCGCCGAACCTTGCTCGGCATCGAACGCGTTGGCGCTGACGCTGACGGTGTCGATGGCTTCCGGCGACGGCACATATGCGACGTTCACCGGCAGCCACGGATAAGCGTCGATAGCTCCATCGAGACGGGTGTTGTTTGCCTGCGAGGAAATGCCGTTCTGCGAAACCGTGATGGCTCGTTGCGGATTGCCCGCGGCAGAATTGGCTTCTCCGGTGCCGGCTGTAGTGTTGGCGCCCGGTTGCAAGAGTAGCAGGGCCTGGAAGTTCTTGCCTTCCGAGCCGTTGTATGGCAGATTCTCGACTTCCGTCGGCGTGATCTCGGTATGGATATCGGCCTTATCGGTTTGCAGCACCACGGAATCGGCGGAGACTACTACCGACTGGGTAACCGTGGAAAGCGTGAGTTGCACATCCACGCGCCGGACCGCCGAGACTTGCACCTCGACGCCGGTCTCGGTGAAGGTGCTGAACGATTTGGCCGTAACGGTCACCTTGTAGAAGCCACCTTGCAGTTCGGTGAAACGGTACACGCCATGAACGTCGGTGTCGGTTGCACTTTTGACATTTGTATTTTGGTTTACAGCTTCCACGTGGGCGCCGGGAACAGGCGCGCCGGTTGGATCGTTTACGTTGCCGGTCAACGACCCGTACAGGACTTGGGCGTTAACAACACGCCCGCTCGATGCAAGCAAAACGAGGATGCACAGGATCCAACAAAGACCCAGTCTTTTCATAGCTATGAACTAACCTCCGGAACGACTTCTCGGAACGATTGGATTCCACGGTTTCTAGGAATGCAGGCGGCCAGACGCGACTGCAACAGACTCTCCGCGAGCCCGCCGGAAGCGGAGAAGCGGACACCACACCATCGGCAAATTCAGATCCTAACCTAAACAATTGATTTAGTTGTACAGCTAAACAAAGTCCGTGTCAAGGCCAAAGTTTGTCCGGGTCTGCCCCATAATGCCGCCTCGATTTATGGCCGCCAGCCGCCTCTTGCCTCCTTGCAATCTTCTCTGCAATATAGCTATAGTTTTGTTCCACAACGAAACCTCTGCGAAACGCGCAGGGAAGGTCTATGAAACTATCTCCGGCATCCGCTCCCCCACCGGCGGCAAAGGTTCCCGCCTGTCGCAACGCCGCGCTGCCGCCCGCCGGACGCGTCAAGGATCTGCCGGCACGCATGGCGCTCGAGGACGTCCGCGCGCTCAGCTATGCTCCCACCATTCCGCTCATGTGGCCGATGTACGCCGGCGTTGTGGATGAGTGGAAGGGGCGCCATATCACCGGCGTCATGTACGCCACCATCCGGTTCGGATTGAAGACCGGCCTCGGCGTCGGCGGCGCCATGGCCGGCTGGCTGCTTTGGGGCTCCGGGTATCACGCCAACGCGGTGCAAACGGCCGATTCCCTGCGCGGCATTCGCACCATCAGCCTGTTCCCGGCGATGCTGTTCGCGCTCGTCATTATTTGCAAGATCTGTTACAAAATCGGCCGGGAATTGAATATCCAAACACAGCAGGATGAACTGGCCGAGCGCTACAAAGGACTTGCCCAAGCCGGGTAAAAGAGATTCGTGATGTCCATAAGATCGATCACCGCCGTCACACTGCTGGCAACCGGGGCCGCTTACACCCAGCCGGCCACATTAAAGGATGCGTTCCAGGGAATATTCCGCATTGGCGCGGCACTCAACCAATCCACGTTTGAGGGAAACGATTCCCGCGCCGCCGCCATCGTGGCCGCTCAGTTCAACACCATCAGCCCGGAAAACGTGCTGAAGTGGGGAGCTATTCATCCGCGCCCCGATGCCTACAACTTCGACCCTGCCGACCATTATGTGGCCTTCGGCGAGAAGTACAAAATGTTTATCGTGGGCCATAACCTGATCTGGCACAGCCAGACTCCGCAATGGGTTTTCAGGGACGATAAGGGCGCGCCAATCACGCGCGACGCTCTCCTGGAGCGCATGCACGATCACATTCGCACGGTGGTTGGCCGTTACAAGGGCCGCATCGGCGGATGGGACGTAGTCAACGAAGCGCTCAATGAAGACGGCACCCTGCGAAAATCGCAATGGCTGAACATCATCGGCGACGACTACATTGCCAAGGCGTTCCAATTCGCCCACGAAGCCGACCCCGCGGCCGAGCTCTACTATAACGACTACTCCCTCGAAAACGAGCCCAAGCGCAAGGGCGCGGTGGAACTCATCAAGAAGCTCAAAGCGCAGTCCATCCCGATCGCAGCTATCGGATTGCAGGGCCACGACAAGCTCGATTGGCCCACGGCCAAACAGCAGGCCGACACCATCGAAGCTTTCGCCGCGCTGGGCATTAAGGTGAGCATCACCGAGTTCGATATCGATGTGCTGCCGCGCACCGCCCCTGGAAATTCCGCCGATGTCTCGGCCACTTCCAGCGGCGGCGCGGGCGCCAACCCTTATGCCGCGGGCCTACCCGATTCCGTCCAGCAGGCTCTCGCCAGCCGCTACGCCGAGCTTTTCGATATCTTTGTGAAGTATCGTGCGTCCATCGGCCGCGTGACGTTCTGGGGAGTCACCGACGACGGATCGTGGCTCAATAACTTCCCCATCCGCGGGCGCACGAATTATCCCCTGTTGTTCGATCGCGAGGGAAAGCCCAAGCCCGCATTCTACTCGGTAATCGGGACCGCGCGCGGAGCGAAATAGCCTCGCAAGGCGGGCTGAAGCCGGCTGAAGCCGGCTGAAGCCGGCTGAAGCCCGCCCCACCCAAGACGCTTCGATCCAGTGGTGGAGCGGGCTTCAGCCCTCCATTCGGGGGGCAAATTGCCAGACTCCAGGGCCGAGTGGAGCTCGGCCTGCCGATGCTCTGAGCCGTGTGCCCCCTTGGCTGGGCCGATTACCAATCGGCCACAGGTTGCCAACCTGCCCCACAAGAAATGGCGCTTACTCCACCCACGCGCACGGCGTATCCTTCGCGTCCTGGCATAGGAAAACGCGAAAATCCGCGCGCCTGTGCGCCGCCGTCCACTGGAGCCCGTTGACGAAATATGGCTTGCCCCACGCTTCGCTGTCGATGGTGTGCGGCGCAACCACCGATACCGACACCGTGCCTTGCGCGGGATAACCCGTCCGAGGATCCATAAGATGCGAGTAAGTGCGCCCGTCCGCCCGAAAGAAGTTCTCGTAACTGCCCGAGGTGGAGAGCGACATATCCTTCAGATACACCCTCGCCACGGAACGCCGGGAGTTTTTGGGATCGCGAATACTTACTTCCCAACCGCGGGGCTCGTCCGGCGGCGCGCCCAGCCCGTAGATACTGCTGTCCGACCCCGCTACCAGAGCGCACTCGAAGCCCTTCTGCTTCAGGATCTCCACCATGCGATCCACGGCGTAGCCTTTGCCGATCCCGCCGGGATCCAGTTCGACGCCCGGCATGTCGAACCAGACCGTCCGGGCGGCCGCGTCCAGATGAACGTGCCGGTACCCGACCTTTTTCAGCACGGCATCCACTTCCGATTTGGGGGCCAAATGACCGGAGCTTTTATAGAACCCCCAGATCTTCATCAGCGGCCCCACCGTGATATCGAACGCACCCTCGCTCTCGCGGCTATAATCCAGGCACGCAGCAATCAGTTGGAACAACTCCGCCGAGACCTTCACCGGCTTGGCGGCGGCGCTGCGGTTGACCGTGCTCCATTGGCTCTCCGGCCGGTAGTTGGAGAGCAGCGCGTCCAGCCGTTGCGCCTCCGCCAGCGCGGCATCCGCGGCGGCTTCCATGCTCGCGCGGTCCGTGCCGTAAAGGGCGACACTGAACGTAGCGCCCATGGCGTCGGCGCTTTTTTCGAGCCGGTAAAGTTCTTGCCCGAATGCCCAGGACGTAAACAGCAGGAGGACCAATGGCGCTCGCACCGGGAATCCTCGATTGCCGAGCTGCCGTCCTACCTGTTCCAATAGGGCACTCCGTGTTCGTCGCGCAGATAGACGGTGGTGGCTTCCAATCGCACTTCGCGCGCCAGCACCGCCGGTCCTCCGTTGTACTTGACCTTCGAGCCTTTTACCTGGATCCGGTCCCCCTTCGCGAAATGGCAGCCGAAATCCTTCAGATAATCGTCCGGCGCCAGATACACGTCGATGGTTTCCGAGTTGGCTTTGGACGTCTCCGGCCGCACGATGAGATGCATGCCGCTCAGCGGATTCCCGGGAGCGACATCCTTTACGTCCGTTACCACCACCATGACGTCGATGTTCGTGGCCGTGTCGTACCGCGGCTCAGCGGTGGGCGCCGCCTCCTTTTGACTGGGGGAAGCTGTCAGCGCCACAAGCAGTGGCGCCGCACAGAAGATTACTACTGAGGTTCCTAACCTCATGGCCATGCCGCCTTTCGATCCACCACAAGGGGCGATCACCCAATAGGCCCCGACCGGGGACCGTTGCTTGCAGTATAGTTCCCTTCACAACGCTTCACAAGGCCGGGACGCCGGCCCGGGTTGGTGGCAGGCGCCCGGCGAACAGACTGAGCTGGTAAGCCTGCGCGAGCTTTCGGAAAGAACTTGCCGAGGATCGGAAAAACTCTTTAGCCGGATTCGAAATTCGAGAGCCGCCTGAAGGCGGCCTGCAGGCAAGATCGCCTGCCCCACCGGCCGGGCATGCCGTGAAATGGCCGAAGTCCAGTCAAAGGCGGGGCCCTTGGCTAGGATCTTCCAGGATCGGGCGTCTCGTGCGGCTCTCGACCGCACGGGCGTATAGCGGGACCGAGCCGGATGCATTGTCTCAAAGACATTAGAGGTACTTGCAAAACTCCGGGAAACCGCTTGCTGACGCGTGCGGCTCGGAAGGCGTACACGGAAGGGAAATCAGTTACCGAGCCGGGCCCAGAGGTCACCCGTGAGGGAGCGGTCGCACCCACGAATTTTGCAAGTTTCTCATTAGACTATAAGGTGATGGACGAATGGCATTTTATCGCGGATCGCAAGATCCAGGAAGCCATGGAGGATGGTGCTTTCGAACATCTGGATGGCGCGGGCGAGCCTCTGGACCTGAACGAGAATCCCTTCGAGGACCCGGCGCAGCGCATGGCACACCGACTTCTGCGGAACAACGGATTCGCTCCCGCATGGATCGAAGAAGGCCGTGAGATCGAAGCCGAAATCCGCCTCTTGAAGGCCACTTTCGACCGCCTCGACGCCATGGAGCGGAGGCGCCAGGTGGATGTTCTGAACCGGCGCATCGCCGCGTATAATTTGAAAACTCCCGTGGCGAGTGCCCAGAAGCTGTCGTTCCGGCCGTAGCAGCGGCGGCCGGTACCATTAGTCCCAGTGCCTGTGCGCATATTTGGGTTAACCGCGCGGACCGGCTTTGTGGCACACTGATTACATCGTTGGGGACCCCTTTTATGATCGGCCGTACCATTTCTCATTACACTGTTATCGAAAAACTGGGCGCCGGAGGCATGGGCGAAATCTACAAGGCACAGGACACCCGCCTGAACCGCTTCGTCGCCATGAAGGTGCTGTCTACAGCCAACGCCGGCGATGTGGAGCGACGGCGCCGGTTCGTTCAGGAAGCCCAGGCAGCTTCCGCCCTGAATCATCCCAACATCATCACCATCCACGACGTGGTCTCTACCGACGGCCTGGAGTTCATGGTGATGGAGTTCGTCAGCGGCGTAACGCTGGACGATCTGGTTCCCAAGCAGGGCCTGAATGCGCAGAAGAGCCTCGACATCGCCGTGCAAATTGCCGACGCCCTGCAAACCGCGCACGCCGCCGGCATTGTGCACCGGGACCTCAAACCCGCCAACGTGATGGTGACCGGCAGCGGGCTGGTGAAAATCCTCGATTTTGGAATTGCCAAGCTCACCGGCCCCAGCCCGGCGGCGCAGAGCACCGATGAAACCTTGCCCATCGACTCGCCGATGACGGTGGAAGGTTCTATTCTGGGCACGGTTTGCTATATGTCGCCGGAGCAGGCGCAAGCCAAGACCGTCGACCCACGCTCCGACATTTTCTCCTTTGGGCTGGTACTTTACGAAATGCTTACCGGCCAGAAAGCCTTCTCGGGCGATTCGGCGCTTTCCACGCTCTCCTCCATCCTGCGCGACGAAGCTAAGCCGATCGGCGAACTCGTCGAGGGCGTTCCCCCGGAATTGGAGCAAATTGTGCATCGGGCCATGCGCAAGGAACCGGACCAGCGCTGGCAGACCATGACGGAAATGCGGGCGGCGCTAATGGTCCTGAAGCAGAAGGCCGATTCGGGCATACTCCAAACGCAGTTGGGCGGCACGCCCGTTCCCAAGAAGAAGTCCAGCCCGCTGCCGATGGTAATCGCCGCCGCGGCGGTAGTGGTTCTGGCAGCAGCCGGCGGGGGTGGCTGGTGGTGGATGAAGCACCGCCAGGCGCAGCAGAAACCACCCGTCGTGGCCCAGGTGGCGCCAGCTCCGGCTCCGCCTCCAGCGGTTCCCGAAGCTTCCGCAGCCCCGCCCGTGGAAACGCCCGCGCCGGCCGATGCCGGCATGACCAACCAGGACGTTCTGGATATGGTTCAGGAGAAGGTTCCGGCCGTCACCATCATCAATCAGATCCGCGCGTCCAAAACCAAGTTCGACCTGTCCACCGCCGGCGTGATCCAGCTCACCAAGGGCGGCGTTCAGCCGTCCATCATCGAGGTGATGCGCAATCCCAAAGCGGACATCGCCGCCGCCAGGGTCTCCGCCCCGCGTTCCGCACCGGCCACGGCCCCGCCGCCCACGAAAGCTTCGCAGACACCCGCGCCGCCCATACCGGCGGGGGCCACTCCCGTGCCCGTGGCGACGCCCGCCGCCCCGCCGCCTGCTCCCGTGCAAGCTGCTCCGGCGGCGCCCGCACCGGCCGCGCCCACGAGGATCAATACCGTGTCGGTCCCCGATGCGAAGCCTTTCAACATTACTCTTGCGCAGAATGTACCGGTAAAGCTAACCGCCGGCCAAAAAATCAACTTCACCATCACCAACGACGTCAAGGTGGGAGATGTCGTCGTCATTGCCAAAGGAACGCCGGTCTCAGGCGTGGTCGTGGACGCGGGTGACACCAAGAAGCTCCTGGTGGTGAAAGGCAAGGCAACCTTCAAGCTCACCAACGTGGACTCCGCGGGCGGCACCAAGCTCAACATCCGCACCACCCCGGCACACACTGACAAGGGCGATCGCCCGATCGAGCTTCAGGGCACCAAGACTAAGGAACTGCTGGCCCCCGCGGGTACCGAGTACATGGCCTACATCGATAGCGATCAGACGGTGACGATTAAGCACTGAGCAAGGGCTTTCGGTAGAGTACAGCACGCCGCCCGACCGCGGCAAAACGCGAAGAATCTCGGTGGTGTCCGCAAAATGGGAGCCAGGGCTTCGCCATTCTGGCCTCAGCACCTTCGGTAAGTGCAAGTCACCGAGTAGAAGGCGCGAAGCGAGAACCGGTGGCTTGCGGGAAGTCTGAATTAACCCTGAATGTCAAAGTAATGTCGTTTACGAGATTCGAGTTGAGACTCTAAGAGTAGTGCATCTAGTGGAATCTGTCGTTATTCTGCGTGATCTGGGCTGATCGGACAGGATCTAACCCGTTGGTAAATCGGGTCCCGGAGAGCGAAGGGGGACAGGGTTGGCGCCGGATGTGGGACTTGGACTTTAGCTCCCCCGAACGGCCCCGCAACTTGAAGATTCGGCGTCGCCCACGCTGCCACGATTGCCGGGATTGCCACCCCACTGACCCGATCTAGCCCGACGAGTTCGCCCGGTGGTGAGTGAAACGAGAGATGGACACAACCCACCCACACTGACTCAGGGCTGCGGGAGCTCCTGCTGCTGGTACTCATTTCTGATGCAGGACACCCGGGTGACCCGTTCGGGTGCTGCCGGGTCACGATTCCTCGGTTGCCCAAAGGACTAATCGAGCGAAATTGCCACCAACAAGTAAGCGCAAGCCTGGTTGCCGCTTTACAATATACGCTGTCGCCTTATCTTGAGCCCGCGAACTGGAGAGGCAGAGAGAAACCAGATTTGCGCCGGGATTCGCCGGGATTAGGAGCATGGCCGCAGCGAGGGGCACCTGACTATCATGACGCTTAAGATACTGTATTGCGGATTGCCGGTGGGGCTGGCTCTCCTTTTGTTGGCCCCTTTGTCCGCTCCCATTGTGCCGGATATCCATGGCCGGCTTCGCGCTGTTGAGACTGGCTTGCATGCCAGCCCTGCGCCCTCGGGCGCTAGTCTGGACTCCATCAACCTTCGTTTGCGAACCATCTGCCAGACTGCCCAGGCTCTTCCGCAGTGCGAGAAGTGGGCGGTGGCGATGGCTCTGAAAGCTCGACCGGACGGCCCCGCCGACCTCCAGGCGGCGATGGCCTCGATCCTGAAATTGCTGATCCGGTTGCGCAGTGAACTTTCCAGCCCCGCCACGGAAGACAGCGGCAATTTGACGTGCTATTACGGCGAGCTGGAACACCGGCTGCAAGACTTTCAGCAGGCATCCGAGAGCCTGGAAAAGGCCACGGAAAGCCTGGAGAAGTTGCGCGGGCCCGATGACCCCAGGAATGGGGGATGCCTGGTGGATCTTGCCGAGGTTTATTACACGCAAGGCGCAGGCGCGCGGGCCGAGCATCTGTTGCTTCGTGTATTGGACTTTGCCAAAGCCCCCCGCACCGAAACTCTCGACACAGCCACCGCATGGAACGATCTGGGCGAGATATACGAAGCGCAAGGCGACTATCGCAAAGCCGAATCGGCCCAACTGCACGCCCTGGAGATCCGCCGGAGGCTCCTGCAGCCGGACGACCTTGTTATCGCCGCAAGCTTGAACGAAATCGGCGAACTCTACGGGACCATGGGAGAATCCCGCAAAGCCATGGATCTGTTTCAACAAGGGCTCGCAATTGTCGATCGATCCGCACCGGGGTCGGGGATTGCCGCAGTCCTCCACAACAATCTCGGGGAGTTCTATCACACCTGGGGCGACTTCCCGCAGGCCGAACAACATTACCGGCGTGCATGGGCACTGCTGGAAAAACTGACCGGACCCGGCAGCGCGGACACAGCTATCGCCATAGGGAACCTCGCCAGCCTCTTTAGCGATGAGGGCGCGTTCGATAAGGCCGAACCGTTGCACTTGAGGTGCCTGGAAATCCAGAAGAGCGTCTGGGGACCGGACAGCCCCGACACCGCGCAGTCGTTCCATAACCTGGGATCGTTCTACTACCGAAAGGGCGACTACAAAAAGGCGGAGGAAGCGTATCGAACCGCGCTGCGGATTCGTGAAAAGGTCTTGCCTCCGGGGCACCCCGACATCGCAGCCAGCTTGGATAGCCTCGGGCATGACCTGATCGCGCTGGGAGCCTATACGGAAGCCGAAACGGTGTGCCGGCGGGCTCTGGCGATCCGCGAGAAGGCCTTGCCACGCGGCCACCCGGACTTGGCCAACTCATTTCAAAACTTGGGTCTCTTGTACTTCAGGCAGGGTGACTACCGGAAAGCCGAGCCGCTTCTCCATGACTCTTTGACGGTCCGCGAGAAAGCGCTCCCCGCAGGTCACCCGGATACCGTTTTTGTCCGCATGGATTACGCCCGTGATCTCTGGCAATTGGGCAGACGCGCCGATGCGCGCGACCTGCTGATTGCCGGGAACGAGTTGCTGGCCGGGTTCTGGTCGCATACCCTGCTCACTATCGAGGAGAAGCGCCGCCGGTCACTGGCACACCAGTTCGACGATCTGTTGAGCCTGTCAATTTCCGCAGCGGCCGATCTAAGCTCCCAAGATCCCCGAGGCGCCGCGAACCTCGCCGCCATGGCGATCTCCGCCCGCAAAGGCATTCGATCCTCGGCGAGCCAGGAAGTTTTCGCGCGAATTCGCCGCGACCGTAATCCGCAAACCCTCGCGCTCCTGCAACAACTCATGGAAAACGCCGGGCAGCAAGAGAATTGGAGCAACGAGAGCAGCCCCGAAGCGGGCGAGAAGGTGCGAAAACTTCGGGAAGCGGAAGATGAAATCGAGCGCCTCCTCATCGCGAGCAGTGTCGGTTACCGGGAGTGGCGCACGGCGGTCAGTCCTTCGCAGGTGAGCGCCGCTCTTTCCCCCGAGTCGGCCTTCATCGATGTCATCCGTTATCCGCAAGTCGACATGAAAACCGGCAAGACGCAGTCCGTGCAATACGCCGCGATCGTCTACTTGCCGAAGCGAGAGCCGCAATTCGTGCCGCTCGGACCCGCTGGCCAGATCGAGGAAACGGTCCGGAACTTACGGTTGAACTTTGAGAATATGTGGCGTCCCTGTACGGCCGGCTGCGAAGGCGGGGCGCGCCGCGTGCTGATTAGCGGCGGGCAGTACCAAGACAATCTAAACCACACGCAGACAGATTGCGGTTCTCTGTACACCCTGACCATGGCGAAACTACTCCCCTCCATCGGTGGAGCGAGGCGGCTGATCGTCTCTCCCGATGGGGCTCTCGCGGAAATTCCATGGGAGATTTTGCGCGATGCGGATAAGGGGCAGTACCTGGTAGAGCAGGGCTATCGGATTAGCTACTTGGACTCCACCCGGAGCATGGTTTACCCGCCTGACCGGGTCGAACCGCGAAGCCCTGCTGTCGTAATTGCCGAAGTAGATTACGACGGTAAGCGCAAAGCGCCTGTTTTGCGAGCCGACGCCGAAGGTCCCGCCTGGCCCGGAGAGGCGCTCGCCGGCGGCCAGATCGGCCCTTGGCCGCCACTCAATGGAGGCAGCGAAATCCTCGAAATCCTTCGGGATTTGAATCGGGAAAACAAGATCGGCCGGGTCGACAAACTTCGCTTCAGTTCCAAAGAAGAGCTGATGGCCCTGCAACAGCCGGCGGCCCTGATTGCTCACACGCACGGGTTTTTTCAGGCGAGCGCGCAGGCGCCCGGCTCCGCGAATGAAGGCCTGGACTCCGGCATCGTCCTCTATGGGGCTAATCATGCATTCGATCCCGGCCATAAAGGAAGCGACGGCCTGCTCACGGCCAAGGAAGCCATGCTTTTGAACCTCGACGGAACGCGGCTGGTCGCGCTGCTTGGATGCGATACCGGGCGAGGGGCGGAAGCCGGTGAGGGAGTGCAAGGTCTTCGCCATGCACTCGCCGTGGCTGGGGCTCGCTCGACTCTTCTGACCCTCTGGGAAGTGGGAGATCTGAGCAGCGCGCAATTTCTGCGGGAATTACTGATTCGGTCGGTCCGGTCCTCGGGCAGAACCCTCGGACAGGCGCTCGCCGAGACACAGCTTTCGTTCCTGCGAGGCGAGGTCCGGGAGCCCAATTCGACGGCCAGCTCCAACCGCTGGCGCCATCCTTATTTTTGGGCCGCCGAGACACTTTCAGGCCAGGACGATATGCTGAACCTGGCAGTCAAATAGTCTAGTTCGCGCCGTGCATGCGGAGTGCGGTGTGGGCGCGGCCGCTTTCGCCGGCATTCCCGTATCGGCCCGTTGAGAGTCGGCCAGCGTGAATTTGGGCCATCACGACGCCCAGCAGCCCAGCCCCAGAGCCGAAATAATTACAAGCTGCACATCCACCACGTTGACTACGCCGTCCTGGTTGAGGTCGTAGGCCGGGACCGAAGCTGCCGTTCCCAGCGCTGCGTCGATCATTGCCTGAACGTCGGCCACGGTCGTGGTTCCGTACTGATTGATATCGCAGACGCTTCTGATAGCCGTCGTGTCGGTGGCATTGGCGGTTGCCGAACCACCCCCCGATGCGCTCACGGCATTGGTCACCGATGCCGCCGCATTCTTGGCCACGCTCACTGTCACAACGATCGGCTGGTAAGTGGAACCGCCCGGAAGCACACCGGTATTTGTGCACATGTTGCCGGTACAAGACCATCCTGTGCCGGTCATCGATACCAGGGTCAGCCCCGGCGGCAAAGTTTCGGTCACCTTTACGGTTCCGCTGGTGCTGGGCGCTCCCGCGGCATTGCCCACGGTCAGGGTGTAAGTTGCGTTGGTCTGGCCCTCCAGGAAGTAGCCCGTGTGCGATGAAGAGATCGTCAGGGTCGGAGCGGGGGTCAGCAGTCGTACGCGCGCGGTGCCCGTGGTGGCGTCAGCAAGATAAACGACGCCCTGACCGCCGATCGCAATGCCGGATGGGTGGTCCAAATCGGCATTCGTGGCCGGACCGCCATCGCCCGAAAATCCATGCGTCCCATCCCCGGCGATAACCGTGAGGGCGCCAGACGTCGAAATCGCTTGTACGATGGCGTCGGAGGGTTGCGTCACGTATAGGTTGCCGCTGCTATCGAGCGTGACGTGCCAGGGACTGTTAATAGGCGCGACTGTCGTGATGGCGCCGGTGGTTGAAACCTTGCGGATGCGATTCGCGCCGGCTTCGGCAATATAGAGGTTTCCTGCGCTGTCTACCGCGACGCCTAACGGCCGGGAAAGAGCGGCGTTGGCTGCGGGTTCTCCGTCACCCGTGTTCGTTCCCCCGCCTGCGACCGTGGCGATCATGCCGCTGCCCGCGGAGACTTCGCGAATCCGGTAATCGTTGCTGTTATCGGATTGGGCGATGTAGACGTTGCCCAAGCGGTCGACCGCGATGCCCCAGGGTATGCCGATGTAGGCTTCGGTCGCCAACCCTCCATCCCCCAGGACGCAGCATGGTGCGCCGCCCGCTACGGTGCTGATTGTTCCCGCAGCGTTCACCATCCGGACGCGAGACGTTCCGAAGGCGTTATCGGCGATGTAGAGGTTGCCCGCGCTGTCCACCGCGATGGCGGTCGCCGCCAGCGCGGCCTGTGTCGCGGGGGCGTAATCGCCAAGGCTCTCTCCACCGCCGGCCACTGTGGAAATGATGCCGGCGGGCGTGACTTTGCGGATCAAGCTGCCGGCCACAATATAAAGGTTGCCCGCGCTGTCCACTGCGACATCGTAACAAGGATTACCGAGGCCCGCCTGTGTTGCCGGGCCGCCATCTCCGGTGCCGGCCAAATAGTACGGATTCCCGCCGCCGGCCACAGTCGTGATGTTGTACCCGAGCGTCTGGCAGAGGGCTGGGGACAAGAAGATCGCGAGGCCCAGCCAAAGGGTGAGAGTGTGCGTGCGCATGATTTGCCCTACTGCAACGTGAAGGAGACGATCGCGTAAGGGGTACTTTGATCGCCACCACCGTTAGTCGAAAAGGTCGCGATTGAGATCACGTTTCCGGTTTGGGTGACCCCGATCAGATTTCCGTTAGTGCCGGAATACCACGGATCTGGAGCCGACGCAGTTGAAGTCTCGATTCCATAGGCATATGCCGTCGAGGTGATATTGGCCTTCTGGATACGGGTGGAGTACGGATTGTTGGCGATCGGTCCAACCCACCAGTTGGCGCTGGTAAAGTAGAGGCTTGGATCCGTGCCAGCCGCGGCTGCGAGGGACCACAGAGTGGCGCCGGAGTCAGAAACCGAGGGTCCGGTTACGGAGATCAATCCCTTTCCGTTGAACAATGTCGCCGGTCCAACGTAGATGCCCGCCGTGAAATTTCCCGTCAGCGTCGACGCCGAAGCGGCGATTTGCGGGAAGCCGCTTGCCAGCGTCAGGTTCCCGTTCGAGTCCGAATTGAACTGCAGAGTGATGTCCACATAGATGGTGATTGTGGCCGAGATGACGACCGGCACCCGCGTTGCCGTGATCGTGTTGCCGGTCCCGGTCAGAGAAGCATTTTGAAACAATGGCGCCGGCGAGGTTTGCGCTTGAGCGACGTTGACGATTGCGCCAACGAAAATCGCAATCGCCGCGGCACGCCACGAATTCAAGTTTGTCGTAGTCATGGTCTGTAACTCCTCCTAAGTACTTACTAGAGCTAATACGCTACTGCGCTCCATTCTTGCGGCTAGGCTAAATCGGCTCTACTGCGCTGTATAGGTTCCCGTCACTGCCTGCCGTTCCGGAGAGCCCCTCGACCTATCCTACCCAGCCTCAGCCACAGGGAACCTAATTAGAAAAGTAGGTCCCAAGGAAGTCGCCGGTAATTGTCGACGGTGAGCCTCCGGACCCTGCGGGCGTACCGGTCACCGTCAGGGTGCCACTGACGCTCCCTGATCCGATCGAGGAGGTGCCGGGACTTAACGTGAAAGAGAGGGAGGCGGAAGTTACCTGGAGAGTGGTTGCGCCTGCTGTGAACGCGGGCGGCACGCCGTCGACGGACTGTATGACATTGAAGACAAAATTTCGATTCCCATTGGATGCTGTCCCGTTTAAGAAGGTTAAGATCGACGGGAACTGCAGTTCCGCTGTGTACGTCGTATTACCGGCATTGGGTAGTATCGTCACGAGGATAGACGCAGCCGGGTAGCCAACCGGCTGGTATGTGCCCGTGAGCGTGAGCGTTGTAAAATGGGGAAGCGTACTCCCTCCGGACGCTACGGTCAGCGTCGTCTGAGCGGAGGAGCCTGAGTATGTCGCTGTAATCGTCGCCGTTGAACTGGAGCTCACGGACGCAGTGGAAATTGTGAAGGTCGCCGACGTCGCTCCCGCCGGCACCGTAACCGTCGCGGGAACCGAGGCGGAACTGGAATTCGATGACAGTGCCACTATTGCTCCGCCCGCGCCGGCCGCTTGTGAAAGCGTCACCGTACCGGTGACGGAGCTTCCGCCCGACACCGAAGTCGATGACAGAGTCACGCTCTGCACCTGAGTCTCCGGCGGGGCGGAGCCGTTCTGGACGGAGATATACAAGGTCTGCGTCCCTGAAACTCCGTTGAGAGTAAAGGTCAAGGGCACGAAGTCGCTACTGGCGATCGCCGGCACGGTCACGTTAAATTGATACAGACCCACTTCGTTGGGCGCCAAACCATCGTAGAGGACTGTGGCCTCGGCTTGCCCGAAGAAAACTCCGAAGGGGGCCGCGAGCGAATTGCTTGTCCCCGCTATCTGTCCGGCGGGAATATTCGGGGTGACGCTACCGAAGCCGACGCCGTAGAGCGTGATGTTATCGCCAGGCTGGGCCCGGCGCGACGGCACGCCGGCGATGGCTCCCGGTGGAAGTACGAACGTCACGCCGTCGGAGTAGACCGCGGCGACGTACTGCGTGCCGGCGATCTTGAACGAAGCCGGCGCCAGCAAACCCGGCTCGGTCGTATTGACGACGATGGGTGCCGCAGCGCTCTGCGCACCTGAACTTGCGACGATCACTTGCTGCGAACCGGTTCCCACGTTCGAGGGCACTTGAACGTTCACCTGGGTGGGACTGATATAGTCTACATAGGTGGGCTGCCCTCCAATCGTGACGGAAGTCCCGTCCAGCGAAGTGGGTGCGGTGTCGCCCTTGAAGTCGTTTCCAGTCCACGACCGGCTATCCGTCGCAAGGTTCGTACCGTAGATTTCAACCCACGATCCAGGCGCGATCGCGGAGAAGCCTCCGAACGCGCTCGCGCTCACGATCCCGCCGGCTGAAATCGACGGGCCGGGAGGTGTCGAAGGAATAAGGGCGCGCACGCGCGCATTCTGGTAGTTGTCTTGCACGAAGTCCGCAATATACAGTACGCCTCCTTTTCCGACCGCCAACCCTCCTGGGGTGTCGAGCGTCGCTTGGGTCGCCGTACCGCCATCACCGGAGGACCCCTCGACGCCGGTACCCGCGATGGTGGAGATTATGCCGCCCGGGTTCACCATTCGAATGCGTTCGTCATCGGTATCGGAAATGTAGACATTGCCACTCGCATCGACGGCCACGCCGCTGATTGAAGTCGGAACGGTTTGACTAAGACTGAGGCCAGCCTGACTGGCGGGCCCGCCATCGCCCGAGAAACTGCCGGAGTTGCTTCCGGCAAACGTTGTGATTATCCCGTTTGTGGACACCTTGCGCACGCGGTTTTCGAGTGCATCGGCGATATACAGATTGCCGGCCGAGTCGACAGCGATGCCGGCTGGTTCGGATAGCGTGGCCTTCGTCGCGGGTCCCCCGTCTCCGTTTCCCAGCGCGAGAAAATTGTCCGGGCCGCCCGCGACGATGGTCGCCATCCCGGCAGGAGAGATCTCATAGACCGTACCCTCAATGAGGCCGTCGGTAACATAGATATTTCCCCCGGTGTCAACCGCGATGCCGGTTGGAGCCTGGAACCGCAGGCTGCTGGCTGAAGCGGACCCCCCTGGCGCAAGTGTCTGGCTGCCCCCACCGGCAAATGTTGAAATAATTCCGTTCGTAGAAACCTTACGTACCCTGGCGCTTGCAGAGTCTGCGATATAGAGATTACCAGAGGCGTCAACCGCGACACCCGCCGGGGAAGACAGCGTCGCGCTTGTAGCCGGATTGCCATCTCCGAGGGCGCAGCACGGGCCGCCTCCCGCTACCGTTGTAATTGTGCCGTTGGTGGATACCTTCCGGATGCGACTCCCCAGCGAGTCCGCGATGTAGAGGTTGCCAGCCGAGTCGACAGCCAAACCCCACGGAATAAGCTCCGCGCTGGTCGCGGGTCCTCCATCGCCTACCCCGTCCTGGGGCTGTCCCCCGCCCGCCACGGTCGTGATCGTATATTGCGCCGACGCAGGCGCAGCGAGCAGCGCCATCCCCAAACAGAATAGAATCGCGCCGATAAGCCGCTGATCGTTTCGTGTTTCTCTCGTTTGCATTTTTCCTCCTAGCGATTGCCGCTCAATAGAGACGCCCGTGCGGGAATCAGTCACCACGCAGGGCGCAAGAGCCGCCAGATGCCGCTCAGTTGTACACGTGCTAGATTTCTTCATTTGTTTCATCTCCCGCTGCCCTATTCAGGCAATGCGGATAGCATCCTGTGACATGAAATCGACCGTCTCGTACATGTCTCCGTCCCGAAAGACCACGGCCGGCACCGCCGCCTATTGAGTCTTAGTAATTTCTGTAACTTTGCCGTCCGCGAAAGTGATCTTCTTGTCCCGGTAAACATAGATCTTCTTTGCCCCAAGATCGACGATCCGAATCGGCTGGCCGACGCTTCCTACCACCGCTGCGACCGTCTGCCCCAGTGCCGGGCCCGAAGGGACCGCGGGCGCCGAAAGCTCGCTCAATGCCTCTGTTTCCGCCTTATCCGCGTCTTGCGCCTGCTGCTGGATTTCAGCGGCGACATTCGGTTCGGGAGGCGGAGCCGCGGCCTCGACCGGCGTCTTGACGGGGGCGGCAGCCGCCGAGGAGGGCAGCGGAGGCAGACCGCCCTTTCCCTGCTTGGATTGCAGTTCGCCTATGCCCTGGTCGATGATCTCGCGCATGTGATTCTGCATGTCCTGTAAGTCCGCGATCGACACCGAGACCTTGGCGCCGGCTTTGCATTCCACGCCGCCTTTGTTGGAGAGAACCGTCAAGGTTACTTCCGCCGCGTTGGCGGGTGGAGCGGCCGGCAATTGCAGGGCATCGCCGTCGCTCAGTGCACACTCAGCGCCGGTGGCGTCCACTACATCGAGGTCACGGCCCGCTATGAATACGTGTGGGACGTTGTCGGTCAACATGCGCTGGATGCCGCTGGACGCGGGATCTGGATCGACGTTCTGTGCCGTGGAGCGGGCTTCCACGCTCTCTAATGCGATCTGGCGCTGGACCTCCGCCGCGATCTGGTCCTTCACTTGCGGAGTAAGAGCCGCCGCGTTCGGCGGAGGCGGCGTGTTTTTGGAGACCGGCGCCGCCGCATTGGCACGGGCCTCATATGCGTCCGCGAGGCTGGTGGAGATCAAGAAGTCGGTTAACCAAACTGAGGCGCTGGGATACACCGGGTAAGGCGTGAAATAGTAGCCATAGTAGCCGTACCAGGGAGCCGCGGCGAATCCCCACGTGTACGGAACCGGCGCAATCCAAGGATTGTAAGCCCATCCGTAAAACGCCGTGTTGTAATAGAATGCCGGCGAATAGACGTCGAGATAGACGCCGCGGTACGGATATCGGCGGTAGAAGCGGTCGTAGGCCCTGCCGTGAGCCCAGTAAGTCCGGTGGTCGAAATCGTGCCCATGGAAGTTGTAGGGGCGCTGGACATACCCGCGGCCCCCGCGCTCGGCAACCACCCGCGAATGATCCAGGCGGTCCACTGAAACGCGCCGGTTGCCGCTCAACCCGTGATGGATGTCCATCGCGCGATTGGCGACATGCACGTCGGCCGGCTTGCCTCCGGCGCGCATGCGCACGTCGTTGCCGCTCTTGGTGCGGATCGTCCCGGCGCCATTCGCGGTTGTGCGGCCGCCGGTTGTCGGCGCAGGCGCTCCACGGCCGCCGGTTGTCGGCGCAGGCGTTTTACGGTCGCCGGTTGTCGGGGCAGGGGTTCTGGGGCCTGGCCCGGAGGGTTTGGTCACGTGGCTTGCCGACGAACTGGTAGTCGGGCCGCGGCCGGCTGGTGAACTGGTGGTGACGCCGCGACCCGCCGGCGAAGTAGTAGTGACACCGCGGCCCGCCGGCGAACTGGTAGTCACGCCGTGCCCAGAGGCGGCCGTAGTAGTCGTTGCGCCCTTTCCGTTAGCGGTCGGGCCGGTCGCGGGCTTGCCGGCGCTGGACGAACCGGACGCTGCCCCGCTTGAGGCCGGCTTAGCAGGCGCCGCGGCGGGATGGGCTGCCCCACCGCCTTTTTTTTGAAAGGCGAACAGTTCGTGCGGCACTCCCATCAGAACTAAGAGAGACGCGAAGAACACTTTGACAAAGACCGACTCGCGGATTTTCATGACTTTTCTCCTGTGCGTTTACGGGAACGGCATTGCGGCGGCGTCACTGAACGTCAGTGACTTTGTCGTTCGTGAATGTCACCTTGAGATCCTTGTAATAATAGATCTCCTTATTAGCGCCCGGCTTTTCAACTTTATTGGGCTTCCCAAAGCTGGCCAACACCTGCTGGGTGGTCTGTCCCAGGCGGATCTCCGCGGGCGGCGCTTCAGGAGCCTCGATCGGCGGCAGTGCCGCCTCCTGAGTTACGGGAGGGCTAGCGACTGGCGGTCTTCCCGTACCAGCCCCGGGGACGCGCGCATTGCCGCCGGGCGGCGGCGCTGCTCCGGGGCTGGGCTCGGTCGCGGCGGGTTGCGGCGGGGGGTCGGCCGTGAAGACCTCCGCGACTACCTTCTGCACCGACTCTGCCGGCGGCACTGAACCTTTCAGGAATGGAAACGCCAGAGTCGCCCGATAACGTTCTCCGGCGTACGCATCCGTGTAGAGGTCGAAGACCACGCTGCTATCGTTCACTTCGATGTTGGTCACCCATAACTTCTGGCCCGCTAAGAAGATCTTTCTTTTGGAAGAGAGGGTGATCGCTCGGCCGCAGGTGATTTTTGCCATCGTGCCCTGGGTGATTTTGCCGTCCTTATATGTGTTCGGACAAACGCTGCCGGAGCTGATGGCGACAGTCATGAGATTGTCCCTCTTGAGCGTCAGGATGGACCCCGCGGTAACGATATCGGACTTGTCCTCGGTCGTCTCGGTGGGGACAAATTGTGCCTCGAGCCGCTGCAGAATCGCGCCCTTGGTGCCTGCCTCCTGCGCGCCGCCGTGGATGGAAAACGCAGCAAGTGCCACAGCAACTTCCAGTTGTCGTCGAATCCAATAGAACTTCTTCACAAAACCCTCCATTGATCCTTCTCCCCATTCAGGAATTGCCGGCCGCTGTTTGTGACAAGAAATCGACGGCCGGAAATCGCGGCTTTCTGCAGCCGCGGGTCTTGACTGGCTTATGTACTCCCGGGCGCCCTTCATTACATATGCAGTGCAAATTTTTTGGATGCGCCGGTCCGCCCCCGGCAACTGCCCTGGAGCAGCCGCTCTTTTCATAATTTCCGATTGATCGTTTTTCATGTCACAAGCAGCCCGCCTCCTTTCCTGACCGGCCTGAAAGGAGGTAATAGCGATGTATCTGTCTCTGTTTCTGATGCTGCTAGGGGCCATGGATGCCGACGACGATGGTTGCGGCGTGATCCAGGGAACGGGAACCGGCGGCTAACCGGTATTTCGAGCCCCCGAAGGGGGGGTGCTTGACCGTTTTTGGGGGTTCCGACTGTTCAGTCCCAGCAACCGCTGACGCCCATTCCCCCAGATCGGTTAGGCACCCCCCGAACGGGCGGACTCCCCGCCCCTTCAACCCATTTTTCGCTAAAATCACAAGATCGCAACTCTCTGATGGATTCAAGATGCGCTGTCTGATGGGTCTGCTAACCGTGTTGCTGGGACTGGCGCCGGAGTCTGCCGCGCTCACCTGCTTACCCCTCACGAGCGGGCAGGCAGTAAAAGCTTTGGCCGGCTCTGGCCGCCCGGCCTGTTTCACGGTGGTTGTCACCGGAGAGCCAGCCGAGCTGATCGCCGAACAACCCGCCGATTTCGAGATCCGTCTCAAGGAAAATAACACCATGACACTGGTGGATAGTTTCAACTTCGGGCCGGAGGCCGCTACTATCGATCTCCCCGGTGAGTACCAAGTTGAGATAGAGCCGGTAGCGGCGAATCGAGCGCCTGTCGAGTTTCTTATGTCGCGCCGGCCGGTTTCGTTACAGGAGGCTGCCCTCCGGCGCGCGGCGGAAGCGACCGCCACCGCTGCGAAGCGTTCCAGGAAGCCGGAAGATATGGAAGCCGCGCTGGATCTTTGGATGAAAGCTGGGGATTGGTCAGCGGCCGGCAGAACCCATCTCAGATTGGGAAGCGCAGCGGTGACTGCGGCGAGTCTGCCTTCCGCCCGCGACTCGTTCGAAAGGGCTCTGGCCCTTTGCCAGTCCGTCGCCTTTACGCGGTGTACCGCGGAGGCGGCGAACAACGCCGGATGGGTGGCGCAGCAACTGGGAGATTTCGACCAGGCCCTATCCCGTCTGACCGAAGCGGCTGCCGAATGGCAGGATATTTCCGAACTGAAGCTGGCGGGCCTCACATTTTCGAATCTGGGACTGCTGTTCTGGCAAACCGGGGACTACCAGCAGGCAATCGCGTACTACGACCGGGCCGGCGCAATCCTGGCGCCGCGCGATACGGTCGCCAATGGCCGGGTGCTTAACAATCTGGGACTTAGTTACCAGTCTCTGGCAGAGTACGAACAGGCTGGGAACTACTTCGAAAGAGCCCTCGCCGCTTTATCTCCGAGCGCCAAGGACGCCGTGCGGGCGCGGCTCAATCTCGGCCGCAACTACATGTTGGAGGGGCGGCAGCCCCTGGCGCGAAAAGCTCTTCAGCGAGCGCTTAGCGAGGCGACGGAGATTGGGGACCGGGCGGCGCAGGCCGATACCCTGTGCAACCTCGGGCAGTCCCTGCTCGCGGCCGGCAGCGCCGCCGATGCGCAAGCCACTTTACAGAAAGCTCTCACGCTGCACCGGACTCTCGGAGACAAGCGGATGGAGGCGATTGACTTGCATCACCTCGGACTAGCCGCCAGCACGTTGGGCGACTCCGCATCGGCGCGCGATCTGCTCAACCAGGCGTTCGAGATCAGGCGCGCTTGCGGCTTGCGCGACGCTGCAACCGACTCCCTTTTCGCCCTGGCCGGATTGGAACGGGATGCCGGCCATGCGGACGCTGCCCGCGAACTTGCCGGACGCGCCCTGACCATCATGGAGTCCGTCCGCAGCGAGGTTCCGGGGGCGGCCTTGCGCGCCTCCTTTTATGCCCGCAAGCGCCGCTTTTTCGACCTCCTGGTCGATCTCGAAATGACGTCCGGCAATTCGCACGCAGCGGAAGATGGACTATTAGCCGCCGAAAGCGGCCGGGGACGAGCATTGACCGACTTACTGGCGGAAGGCCAGTTACTCCAGCAGCCGCCCGGCGAACTGCTCCGGAAGCGCAGCAAGGTGCAAAGGCAGATCGATCTTCTGGCGGTGCGGTTGACGTCCGCACCGGCGGATCGTTCCGGCGAGTTGCGCCAACAGGTGGAGAACCTCGTGTCCCAGGACGAAGAGATCGAAGCGGATATCCGGCAATCTGGACTAGTGGAGAAGCTTGGCCGGCCGCTCGGTTCCGTAGCCGACCTTCAGGAGCGCTACCTGCCGCCTGAGAGCGCCGTGCTGGAATATCATCTCGCTGAAGAACAAAGTTACTTGTGGCTGGTCGAGAGAGACGGGATACAGGTATTCCGGCTGCCGGCGCGAGCCACGATCGAAAGCCAGTGCGAACCGGTGCTTGCGCTTTTCTCCGCGATTCTCGACCGGAAGCGCTCGCCGGCAACGGAGGCGAGGTTCGAAGGGGCGCTGCGGCAGTTGTCGGCCACGCTGATCGGGCCGTTGTACAACCTCCGATTGCCATCCCGTGTCATCGTTGTGCCGGACGGCGTTCTCACGCGAATCCCTTTCGCGGCGTTGGAAATCCCGGGGAATCGGCGGTTGGGCCTGGTGCACGATCTGTTGCAGGTTCCCTCCGCGGCCTATCTGGAGATTGGCCGAAGGCCGAGAAGCGTGAGGGAGTTCCCGAAAGCTTTTCTGGCTGTCGCGGATCCAGTCTATTCGCCGAAAGATCCGCGCGTGGCCGCTAAGATTGCGGCGGCGCCGGGAGATTCCACGGCGGACCTGGCCAGATTGCCCTACAGCGGGGAATTAGACACCGTCAGCGCGTTGGTGCCCGCCGCGCGGCGGCGAATTCTGCGCGGCTTCGATGCCGATGCCGGGATGGTGAAAGCGTCGCAACCGCGGGATTTCGCGATTTTGCATTTTTCCGCCCACGCCCTGATCGACGATCGCACACCCGAACTGTCCCGGATCGCCCTTTCCATGGCGAAGCCATCCGGAACGCCGGTCGATGGTTTCCTGCGGCCTTATCAGTTATCGCAGCTTCCATTGGATGGCTCCACGGTGGTGCTATCGGCCTGCGATAGCGCATTGGGAAAGCAGGTGATCGGCGAGGGGTTAGTGGGATTCACCACCAGTCTATTTGCCGCGGGTGCGGCCCAGCTCGTCCTCACGCTTTCACCTGTCGACGCGGAAGGGTCGGCCGAATTTCTCAGCCAGACATACCGGCACGTGTTCGACCCGCGCCCGGCGGCCATGGAGCACGCGATTACCCTGGCGCGCCGCGGCATGGCGCAGTCGGAGCGCTGGCGGGATCCGTATTATTGGGCATCCTTCGTGGTCTATGGGCGCCCGGCGGAAGCGGTAGGGCCGCGATAAGTGGCGTCGGGGTGCCGAAGCCGCTACAATCCAATTGATCGACGCTATGCCAACCAGCCGATCCATCCCCGAAAGCTCCTGGGAGCATGCTCGGAAGGCCCTGATTTTCTACTTTACCCATCACGGGGCGGCAAACGCGGAAGACCTTGCGCAAGAAACGCTGTCGGAACTGTGGCGGCGCGACGACTACGAATTCAAGAAGGAGGGCGATTTTCCGCGGGTCTGCTACGCTTTTGCCCGGCTCATTCTGATGGCTGATTGGCGGCGGGAGCGCAAGCGTGAGAGCGCCGAGCTAGCCCACTGTCAGCAGGCTCCCGTATACAGTGCAATACACCTCAATCGGGCGGAATTGGCGACTTACCTGGAAGAGGTTATGGAAGCGGGGCGAGCGAAATTGAGTGCGCGCGATTGGAACGTCATTCAAGATAGCGTGACAGACGATTCGGGGAGCGAAGGTACTGCCGACGCGAACGAGGCGAACAAGGCAAGAGTTCAGCTTCACCGGGCCAGAAGAAGGTTGGGCCGCCTCATCGGCTGGAAAAGGCAACTGTAACGGACCATGCTCGGCCAACATAAATCAAAAGAGTCCGTGAAAGCGTATTTGCTCGGAAATCTCGACGAGCGGGAAGCCTCCGTGCTGGAAGAACAGTACTTTTCCGATCCGGCATTTCTGGAATGGATCGGAAAAGTGGAACGAGAGCTAATTGCAGACTATCTGCAAGGCCGGCTTTCCGGACCGGAAATAGCACAATTCGAGGCCCGGTACCTGGAGATACCGGACCTGAAAAAAAAGGTGGACGCCGCACGAGGCCGGTTGCCGGACTCGTTGCACCCTTCCACTCAGATCGGTTGGCAGTTCGCGCTAGCCGCGGTCTTAGTGGCCGGTTGCGCGATTTCCGCGTGGTTCTTGCTGCGAGATCACAGTTCGCCGCAGATCGCGGGAAAGACCCGCCCCCCGATTCTTCTGGCTGTGCACCTCACTCCGGGACTGACGAAAGGCGATGGCGCCCGGCAGGTCGAATTTATTGTGCCGCCCGCCGGGAGGGTGCGGCTGTCGTTCGAATTGCCCGGCCTCCGGTCGCCGGCTGAATGCCGGGTGCTGGTCGCTATGATTGATTCCGACGGTCGCCGCAACACCGTTTGGCACAGCGGCCCTCTGAAAACGGAGCCCGGCGGCGCCAGCCAGGAAGCGCGCGTCGATATCGATTCCGCCACTCTTCGATTTGGCGATTATGTGGGTGAAGTGCTTGCCCCGGATGACACGATACGGGAAACTTATTCGTTTCGCGTGAACCCGCCGCGGTAAGGCATCGAAATGAGCGAATCATCTGAAGCCGATTCCGTCGAACGGCAATGGACTCAAGCCCGGTTTCACGATTACCTTCTCCATCGGCTTGGTGAAGAGGATGAGGAGCGCGTAATCGACGCGATCGTGCAGATTCCCGGCCTGGCCGATGAGTTGGAGGCCGTGGAAGAGCGCCTGATTCAGTCGTGGCTCGACCGGCGGATCGCGCCGGACGACCTGGCGGAGTTTCAACGCTACTACGTCGATGGAACCGAAACGAATCGCGCCAAGCTGGCGGTCTTTCAGGCGCTGCGAACCTCGGAGTCGCAGCGGAAGGCCGAGTCACCCAGGCCCGTCAGGGCGCCTATTCCGTTCCCCGTCCGCGCTCCGGCCGGTTGGGCCGCGGGGGTGGTTGCGGCCGTCTTGCTGGCTGGTGTTCTGGGAGTGCTTTTGTATCGCGAAGCTGGCCGGAATGCACAGTTGCGAACCGACTTGGCTAAGTTGAAAACGAAATCGGGTCCTGAACTACAGGGGCCGCAAAGCACGCCTATCGAGCAGCAGGCGGGGATATCTCCGCAGGGAGGGTTGATCCTGGCTGCCGGCGATTCCGGGAAGGCCCTCAAGGTTCCTTCCACGCCGGGCCGCTTGATTTGGAGCCCTGTTCCCGACTATCGCACGCAATATCGGATTCGGGTCAGCTCAATGTCCGGAGGACAAGAGCAAGCCAGTTCCCTTCTCGCGCCGAATGACAATTCCGTCGAATACGCACTGGACGGCTCCAGTCCACTGCCATTGCCTTGGGACGTGTCGGTATTGGCTCCCGATGGAGCGCACGAGAAAATCGTGGCGCGCTACACGCTCGTAAAACAGTAATACGCCGATATGCGCACTGGACTTTATCCAATCGTTTGCTGGCTCACTCAGGACACCGACCAGTCCTATGAAGAAAGCCTGGATGAGATTATCGGCCATTTCCGGAAACCCGCCGAGCGCTACCTCGAGAATTTCTGTCCCGCGAATCGCAAGGGTTACGATTCTGTTTCGGTTACTTTCCTGGTTCTGGAAGCGCTCCAGCAGCTCATTTTGGACCAGTATCTACCCGAACTGGAACCCGGCCGGACTAAAGCCGTGAGCTGTGTTTGGCCCCGTTGGGAGAAGAGCGGCATGGCCGTGAAATTGAAAGATGGCAGGCTGGCGACACTGAAGCCGCCTTTCCCAGCCGATGAGGCGCGGCAAACGCGATCGTTTGACGATGGGTCCCAGTACGAATTCACCTTCTACCGGAACGATGAACCCCGCCAGCGCCGCCGGTGGGTTTGCCATCTGTTGCGCGAAATGCTGCGCAATGAGAGAGAGCGTGAACAACTGTCACGCGAGAGCCCGTTGGACGATGCGTCTGCCGCGATGGCGGCGCCAGCGAGTTTCGAGAAAGAGGCTGAAAACGCCGAATTTCTGGAGAAACTGCGCCGGCTGGTGCCCGACGATTTCGACATCGTGCTCAGAGACGGAGAAGGTGAGAATCCCACCGAGAGGAAAAGCCGTCAACGGGCTTTGCAAACGCTTTTCGCGGCAGCGCAAATCCTCAATCTCTGCTCGCAGGATGCCGTGACACGCAGTTACCGCGATCAGCTCGCGCAGGCCACGGATGCCAGAGAAAGAAAGAGAATCCTGACCCTCTATTTCAGCCGCTATTGCACTGAACTTTGGCGCGAACTCAGACGGAAGTAAAACGCCGTTGACTGTCGTATTATGTGGATGATCACTCTGGGATCGGGGTCTGCCCCCGTTCTTGGCGTAGAGCTCTAGAGCTTCCAAATGGTGCCGGAGGTGGGACTTGAACCCACACGCCCAGTGAAGTGCGCCGGATTTTGAGTCCGGTTCGTCTGCCAATTCCGACACTCCGGCACGGAGCATCTTCGTCAGTTAATTGTACAACGAAGCGGCGGCTGTTGCTCCTTTCCGAGGCTCGACCCGTCCCGCCCCTCCAGCCTGTGCCGCATTACACTGAAGCTGATGAGAGCGCCGATATCCGCAGGCCTCGCTTTAGCCCTCGCCGCTTGTTCCCTGCCGGCCGCCGCGCCGGCGCCAGTGAAGAATCGGGCGCCGCTCGCCGAGAGCGCCTTCTATCGCCTCCCGCTGACGTCCGTCAAGCCGGCGGGCTGGCTCCGCGACCAGTTGGAGCTCCAATCGCACGCCATTACCGGACACTTGGACGAGTTTTGGCCCGACGTGGGCCCGAACTCCGCCTGGCTGGGCGGATCGGGCGAGGGATGGGAGCGCGGTCCTTATTATCTCGACGGCCTGGTGCCCCTGGCGTATCTGCTGGACGACCCCAAGCTGATCGCGAAGAGCCGCCCGTGGATCGAGTGGACGCTCACCCACCAGTCCGCCGACGGCGCCATCGGGCCGGCGAAGAATCGCGACTGGTGGCCTATCATGATTATGCTCAAGGTGCTGACGCAGTACCAGGAGGCCACCGGCGACGCGCGCGTCATCCCCGTGATGGAAAAATACTTCGCCTACCAGAGCCGCATTCTGGCCGGCGAGCCGCTGAAAGAATGGGCCGTCTACCGCTGGCAGGATGAACTGGCCAGCGTGCTGTGGCTCTACAATCGCGATGGCGACCGGCACCTGCTCGAACTGGCCCGCCAGCTCAAAGGGCAGGGCTTCGACTGGGAAAGCTTGTTCGCCAACTTTCCGTTTCCCGGCAAGGTGGCGCGCGACCAGGCCAAACACGACTCCCACGGCGTCAACAACGCCATGGGGCTCAAAACCGCGGCCCTCTGGCAATTGATTTCGCACGACCCCGCCGACCGTGACGCCACCGCCCGCATGCTGCGCACGCTCGATGAATTCCAGGGCCTGCCGAACGGCATGTTCAGCGCCGACGAGCATTTCGCCGGGCGCAATCCCTCGCAGGGCACCGAGTTGTGCGCCGTGGTGGAGGCCATGTTTTCGCTGGAGCTTGACCTGGCCGTCCTGGGCGACCCCGCGCTGGGCGACCGTCTGGAAAAGATCGCCTACAACCCGCTCCCCGGTGGCCAGACGGCCGACTTGTGGGGCCACCAATACGATCAGCAGCCCAACCAGGTATTGTGTTCCCTCGGCCAGCGCGATTGGGGCACCAACGGTCCCGAGTCCAACCTGTTCGGTCTTGAGCCGAATTACGGCTGCTGCACCGCCAACCTGCATCAAGGCTGGCCCAAATTCGCGGCGTCCCTCTGGATGGCGTCCGCCGACGATGGGCTGGCGCTCGCCGCGTACGCACCCAGCCAGGTGCATACCAGCGTGAAAGGTGTGGACGTCACGGTGGACGAGACTACCGAATACCCGTTTCGCGATCGCGTCTCGCTGGCCATCGAGCCGGCCGTGAAAGTGCGGTTTCCGCTGTACCTGCGCATCCCCGCTTGGGCCGGCGACGCGGACGTCGCAGTGAACGGACAGAAGGTGGACGGCGTGCGCGCGGCTTCGTTTCAGCGCATCGAACGCGAGTGGCAGAAGGGCGACCGGGTGGAGATCCGGCTGCCGATGAAGGTGCGGACGGTCGCTGGCTACAACGGATCCGTCTCGGTGGAACGCGGGCCGCTGGTGTATTCGCTCGAGATCGGCGAGAGTTGGAGCCGGCTCAAGCAAACCGGCCCGGTGACCGATTTCGAAGTCTACCCCACGTCGCCCTGGAACTACGGATTGCGCGCGGATGCGGCGAACCCCTCGGAATCGTTCCAGGTGACGGAATCGCCGGTGGCGCGCCAACCGTTCGACCGCGGTACGCCGCCGGTATCGCTCCAGGCGAGGGCCAGGCGCCTGCCGCAGTGGGTCATATCGGACGATAGCGCCGGTCCGCCTCCGCAGAGCCCGGTGGTGGTACCCGGGAAAGACGAAGCCGTGACCCTGATTCCGTACGGCGCAGCACGCCTGCGGATCACTTCGTTTCCGGTTCTGGGGCCGGACCCGCCGCCTGCGAAGAAGTAGCCGCAACGTGCTACAACCAATCTCATGGCCGACGTGATTTCCGAATATCAGAAATGGAAACAGCAGGGCGAGAATATCAGGACGCAGGCGAAACAGGCGATGGAAGCGCGGTTCCGCGAATTGCTTACCGAAGCGGTGTCCATCGCGGAGGAGTACCGCGCCGACTTCGGTACGCCGTTGAAGCCGCCCGCCGCCGTTACGGCTTTTCGCTTTAAGGGCCCGTCGAAGGCGAAGGCGAAGAAGGCGGTCAAGTCGGCCGCCTCCAAGGCTCCGGAAGCCAAGGCTCCAGAGGTCAAGCCCGATCCGAAAGTGGCCGGTCTGCAGAAGCAGTTGGCGACGGCGAAGAAGAAACTTGAGGACGCCAAGACGGCAAACGCCCCCACGCGGAAACTGGAAGACCGGATCTACGAAATCGAGGACGAATTGCGGCTCGCCGGGCAGTCCGTCTAGGACTACCCTAGTACCCTCCCTACCCCCATAGAGGGGTTGTTTAGCCGGGTTCGTACTGTATACTGGCTCTCGGATCTGCCTATCGGAGAGTAGAGAGTGGCTCGTCTGCGTGCCCGTGATTTGGTTTGGCTTCCTCTGTTGTTTTGCGGTCTGGCTTTCGGCCAGAATGGCGCCCTGCGTATCACAGAACCTGCGCCCCGCAAAGACGGCACAATTGTCACCAGCGAACCCGCCCTCGCGTTGAAGGGAACTCTGTCCTGGACCGGCGGGGACATGCGGGTGCTGTGGAAGAATTATCGCGGATTCAGCGACTTGGCTACCGTCACGGTAGCCGAAGACCGGCGGACGGTCCTGTGGAGCACCACCTCGCCCATTCCGCTGCGCCCGGGAGTCAACCACGTGCGCATCCAGGCACTGGGCCAGCCGGGTGCGGCGGCTTTCGTGAATGTCTTCTACGCGGCCAAGGTGCCTGCGCCGGGACCACCGGTGGGAACCACGATGCTCAAAGGCCAGCAGATCGCTTACGAGGCGATCGGCGGGCGGGCGGTGTACCAGAGCGATATGATACTGGGTCCGCTTGCGGACGTGGCGGCGGGCCGGTTCGCCGGCCGATTTGCCAAGGGCGGTCTGCGGCCGCAGTCGGCAACTGTCGCGCCCGACCTCCAGTCATCCTCCACGGGATTGTGGCCCGTGGTGAACGGGGTGGTCCGGGTGCCCTACACCATTGCGAACACCAGCGGCGACCTCACGAACATTAACGCCGCCATTGCGGAGTCCAACACGCAACTGGCAGGCGTCGTGCAATGGGTGTCGGCCGCAGGCGACGCCAACTTTGTCAATTTCGACTTCGATACCAACGATCAAAGCGGCAGTTGCGAGGCCATAGTGGGCATGCAGGGAGGCAGCCAGCCGATTGGCGGAGCGGGAAACTGCACCACCGGCACGATCCTGCATGAGATGGGACACGCGCTCGGGCTGTATCACGAACAGTCGCGTGCCGACCGCAATACGTGGGTCAATTACCAGGAGGCAAACGTCGATAAGCCCCAACACGCCAATTTCGATATCCTCGCTTCCGAGGTCGACTCCGGCCTTTTTAACTACGCGTCCATCATGGAGTACGGCCCGTTCACGTTCTCGCTATACGGTGTAGCGCCAGTGATGGAAACCATTCCGGCCGGCATGGTGCTCAGCACCGACCTGCCCCAATACACCACCGGCGACCTGGACGGGATCATGCGCCTCTACGGATTCACGCCTTCCGCTGTCACGGTGGACACCAATCCTACTGGCTTGCAGGTGGTGGTAGACGGCACTACCTGCACCGCTCCCTGCGTCTTCAATAATTGGGCTCTCGGCTCGCAGCACACTCTTAGCGTCCCGCTGGACTCGCACAGCCAAACCTTGCAGACGCTGAGTCAACAGCCCTACATTTTCGGGCGCTGGAACGTCGACGTGAGCAATACACAGTCAACCACTTTCACCATCACGAATTCCCCCGGCGACGGGACGCTCCTGAGTCCCACTACATCGCCCGAGATCACCAATTATCTGGCCAGCTTCATCCCCGTGCATCCTTATAGTCCGAAGGTCTCCCCGCCCAACGCCGGCACAATCTCAGCGTTACCGCCGGCGAGTACGCTGATCATCAATGGGACATCCACCAGCTACTATCTGGATCGCCAGCTCGTCACGTTGAGCGTGGTGCCGAGCGGCGAATACTCCTTTTATGCCTGGGAGCACGTGCCGCTCTACAATTTTTATACGCAATCTTATTCCTTTTATATAATTAGTAATTTCGATTATGATAACTTCGACACTAGCTATCCGGTGACCGCGTACCTGGTTAACGACCCGGTTCTTACCATTGGGGCGACGGCGGCAGACATCGCAGCGAACGGCATTTCGCCGGGCTTCGCTATCGGGGTGGTCGACGGCAGCCAGAACACAGTTACCACATATACACCGCAGAATTTCGACCTCACGAACAATGGAGCTGGGTTCGCAGGCGGATCTAATCTGACCCTCTGCGCCAGCGGTTGGGATGGTAGTACGTGCCCGTTGACACCCGTGGCGCAGTCGCCCGTCACGACTAACGTCACCTACTTATTCACTTCGTGGACCGGAGATGCGAGCGGCGCCACCAATGCAATCAGCCTGACCATGCCGACGAATACCAGCCAGGAAATTGACGCTAACTACATAGGCAGTTTTCGCGCGATTATACTCCCCTCGTTGTACTGCTCGGGAATTTCGATCACCTCGTCGCCCGCCAGTACGAATTCGAGTACCGACGGCGGGCTCGACGCCTTTTTCAACGCCGGCACAATCAATTTCACTGCGAATGCCGACGCCAGCGGAGTAGTAGGCTTCGTGGGGTGGTCGCAGGATTTAAGCGGCACCGCCAATCCAAATATGTTTCCTCTGGTGGGGGAGTTAATAGGGACAGCCAATTACAATATTCCGGGAACCGCGCCGCTCACCGTCACGAGCATTTCCCCGGCAGCTCCCACGGTCACCAGCAGCACGACCACCATTACTGTCGCGGGAACGGGTTTCACCACCAATAGCAATGTTACGTACGCCTATTTCGGCACCGGCGACGGGAATTTCTCGAATCAGGGTCGAACCGTCACGTTACAGAGTCCCACGCAAATGCAGTTTCGGCTTCAGGCCGGCGACCTCGCCTCCGCCGGCTATTACCAGATACTGATTTTGAACGCGACCTCTACGGGCTGCGATCCCCAGACGACCTTCACTTTCCCAGTGGCCAACTCCGCCGGTGCGCCGGCGCTCACTGTCTCCAAATCGCATCTGGGGGATTTCGGCCCCGGCCAGCAGAACGCTACCTATACCATCCTGGTCACCAATTCGGGCACCGGCACCGTCACCGCGCCCGTAACGGTGACGGAAAACGTTCCATCGGGCGAGACTCTGGTCTCAATGGCAGGATCGGGATGGAATTGCTCCGTGCCGCCTGCCTGCACAAATTCGAACCTGCTTGCGCCGACGAAGAGCTACGGAGCGATCACCGTAACCGTCAACGTCGCGGCGAGCCCCGAAACCCCGCAGGTCAATAGCGCGACCGTGAGCGGTGGCGGAGCCCTTCCAGCCACCGCGACCGATTCCACCAACATCGTTACCACCGTGATGATTCCCAACGTAACGGACGACACCGAGAGCCAGGCGGAGACTGCCATTCTGAATGCCGGGCTGGTGGTTGGAACCATAACGACTCAGAGCAGCACGGTGCCGGCCGGTGAGGCGATTCGCACCAACCCGTCCGGAGGAATGGCGGTAGCCCCGGGTTCCACGGTAAGCATCGTGATGTCCACGGGGCCGCCGGCAACGGGCCCGTGCGATGTGATGCGGGATGGAGCCTACACGGTGGCCGACGTGCAGGCCATGATCAACGAGGCCCTCGGCACGTCTCAACCGGTCAACGATTTGAACGGCGACCAAGTGGTCAACGTGGTGGATATCCAAATCGTAATCAATGCGGTTCTGACTTCGGTCTGCACGGTGTAGCAGCCGGCCGTACGTCGCGCAGTATCGCCGCCCATCCGGGATAGCCGCGCGACGCGGAATAGGCGTCTTCCTCCAACTGAAAAGCCACGTCGACGCGCGCGCCGGGGGCAAATTCGGCGGCGCGTTCGGCGAAATTCCAGGCTTTCAGCATCAGCGCGCGGCCGTTTTGCCGGACCGTCAGGCGCAGGTGCTTCTCCTTCATGACGGCCGGAGCGGCGGCTACTTCCACATCTAATGCCGCGAAGAACGGAGGCTCGTGGCCGTGGCCGAAAGGCGCCAGCGCGAAGATGCCCTCCACGCTGCGATCGTCGATTTCGCGCAATTCCAGCACGGCATCGATGTCCAGGCACGGCAGGAAATCCTCCGGGCGCAGGCATTGGGCGGCATAGGCGTTGAAACGCTCGCGGAATTCCTCCACGCGCGAAGATTCCAGCGTCACACCGGCGGCATGCATGTGGCCGCCGAATTTCACGAACAGCCCGGGCATCGATTCCAGCGCTTTCAGCAGGTGGAACGCAGGAATGCTGCGGCCCGAGCCTTGCGCCAAGCCATCCTCCGAATTGCGCCCCAGTACGAAGACCGGGCGATGGAACCGCTCCACCAGGCGGGCGGCGACAATGCCGAGCACTCCGCGATGCCATTCCTCGCCGTAGTAAACCAGCGCCGCGGTGGACTCCGCCACCGGCATTTGCTCGCAGATTTCGCGGATTTCGGCCTCCACCCGCCGCCTTTCGGCGTTTTGATCGTGCAGTTGTTGCGCCAGTTCGCGGGCGCGCGCCGGGTCGGCGGAGAGGAACAGGTCGATCACCGTTTTGGCGGTATCCATGCGGCCGGCGGCATTCAACCGCGGGGCGATCTGAAAGGCCACCTGGCGGGAACTGGGGGTCGCGCCGTGGGTGAAACCGGCCACGTCCAGCAGCGCGCGCAGTCCCGGGTTGCGCACTTCGCCCAGCCCCTCGAGTCCGAGCTTCACGATGGCGCGATTCTCGCCCGTGAGCGGCACCACGTCGGCCACAGTCGCGATGGCCACCATCTTCAGGAACGATTCGGTCACGCGCCGCAGCTTCCTCTCCGTCCAGCCCAGCGTGGCCAGCAACCCCTGGGCCAGCTTGAATGCCACGGCCGCTCCGCAGAGGTTCTTATCGGGGTACCGGCAATCGTGCTGATTGGGATTTAGCACGGCCACCGCGGGCGGCAGCACGCTATCGGGCAGGTGATGATCGGTAACGATGGTATCGATGCCCAGTTCGCGCGCGCGCGTCACCACTTCGGCCGCGCGAATGCCGGTATCCACGCTGATCATCAGGGTGACGCCTTGGGCCGCGGCTGTCTCCACCACTTCGGGGCGCATGCCGTATCCCTCTTTCAAGCGGTGCGGCACGTGGTAACCGGCCGCTCCGCCGGCAAGCTGGATGGCCTTTGTAAGCAGCACCACGGAGGTGGTTCCGTCCACGTCGTAATCGCCGTAGATGAGGATTCTCTCACCCTCCCGAATGGCCCTGCGGAGCCGCTCGATGGCCGGTTCCATGCCGAGCATCAGGACGGGGTCGAGCAGATCGTCGAGCGAAGGGTGCAGGAAGCGGTGGGCCGCGGCGGGATCGGCCAGCCCGCGCCGCGCCAGCACCTTGGCTGCGGGCGAAGAAATGCCAAGGGCCGCTGCCAGATGGTCCGCGGCTTGGACGTCGGGAGTTGGGATCGACCAACGGGAAGGCATCCCGCCGGTTAGCTCCCCATCCTGCAGGCGGTCGCGGTTTTCATTCTGACTCCTGACTCCCGACTTCTGTCTTCTTGTTCAGTTCTTCGAAAAGTAGCCGCCCAGGGGCTCGTCGTCGTCCTCATCGTCGTGGTCGGCCATGAGCGACATGATTTCGTCTTCCACGCTGAGGAATTCGTCGTACCAATCGGGCTGCATTTCGTAGACGTACAAGCGCCCGTGGTAGTCGAAGGCCAGTTCCAGCGAACAGGTGACGCCCTCATGAACGCGCAGTTCGCGCAGGCGCTTTTCGTAGTCGCGCTTCTCTTCGCGGCTGATCTCCAGATCGTCCAGTTGGGCCAACAGATCTTCCGTATCGGCGGCTTGGAATTCGCGGGTGGCGAAGACGATCACGCGGGTTTCGCTCTTGACGGCGACGTCCAGGAAGGCCTGGTAATCGGGGTGGCGTTCGGTATCCCAGAGGATCATGGGCTGGCCGTTCAAGCCCCCCGGACAGCCGTGGAATACGGCGAGGCCCGACGAATCGAGATACTCGAGGATTTCGCGCTTCAATGTGTCAAGGTTTAAATCCACGTTGTTGCCTCAGTCCTACGCCAACACCAGAATATCAGAGGGGCCGGCGAGGTCGCGGGCGGACGGTGTAACGATCGTCCTGGGCCCGATGTATATCTTGCGCTTCTCCCGGATGGCGGCGCGCACATCGTCCTCGCACACGAAATCCACCGGTTTCGGGGCTGGCGGCGCGGGCGGTTCGGGGGTCGCCTGCCCTATGGGGCACTCCGCCGCCAGTCAGCCATACCCTCCCGCCGCCTTCTGTGCGGATGCCCCGCCGCCTCGCCGCGCCAGGAAGCGATCCACCACGTCCGCGGAGACGTTGGGAGTTGGCGTTTTGGCCGCTTCGCAGGAACACGACGGCCCGCCCGGCGCCCTTGCGGGAGCGGAAGCCGCCACCGCCACGCCGCGCGAAGCCAGGTAACGCTCCACGGCCGCCGCTACCGCTGTCCGGTCGATGGCGAGATCGCCGGGTGGTGCGCCCGCGGCCGCCGGATACGCCGCGGCGTTGTAATCGAGAGGCATTTCGAAGGCCTCTTCCGGCTTGCGCGCCACAAAGGCCAGCCGCTTGATGTTGATCAGGTGCAGGGGGCCGACGTTATCCGAGGTGGAATTATTCGCCGCCGCGCCGCACCCCAGCGTCATGGAAGGGAAAACGTTGGTGGTGATGCCTGTCGAGCCCTGCGGCGCGGGAGTATTCACCAGCACGCGGTAAGCCGGCATGCGCATGGCGAATTCGCGCGTGCGGGCGTCGTTTTTCGAGTAGATGACCGCGGTGTGGCCCAGCCCGCCGAACTTCAGCAGGGCCCAGCAAGTCTGCACACAGCTTTCGAAATCCGGCAGGAAATAGAGCGAGAGCACCGGCGAGAGCTTTTCGGCGGAGAGCGGATGCTGCTTGCCCACGCCGCCTACTTCGGCGCAGATGATGGAGGTGTCCGCGGGCACTTCGAACCCCGCCATGCGGGCGATCTTGGTGGGCGCCTGCCCCACGCAGTTGGGGTTCACCGTCCAATTCGGTGTGATCAGCAGCTTGCCGAGGGCTTCTTTCTGGGCCTCGGTGGCGATGTAGGCCTTTTGCGCTTTCAGCAGGCTAAGGATGCGGTCGCGCAGTGAGGCTTCGGCTACGATGGCCTGTTCGCTGGAGCAGACCGTGCCATAGTCGAACGATTTGCCCAGCACGATCTTGGCGATGGCGTCGTCGAGGTCGGCCGAGGTATCCACCAGCACCGGAACGTTGCCGGGGCCGACGCCGAAGGCCGGCTTGCCGCTGGAATACGCGGCTTTCACGATGGCCGCACCGCCGGTGGAAAGGATAACGCTGGTCAGCTCGTGGCGCATCAGCGCGTTGGTGCCTTCCAGAGTAGCGGTGTCCACGCACTGAATAATGTCCTCGGGAGCACCGGCTTCCACGGCGGCCTGGTACAGCACCGCGGCGGTGGCGCAGGTGCATTTATGCGCTCGGGGATGGGGGCTAATGACGATGGCATTCCCTGCTTTCAGTGAAATCAGGGTCTTAAAAACCGCCGTGGAGGTGGGGTTGGTGGTGGGCAGGATGGCCGCCACCACGCCCATGGGGACGCCGATTTCGACCAGCTTTTCGTCCGGCAACTCGCGCAGAACACCGACGGTTTTCATGCCGCGCATGCGGCGCGGAAGCCAGTCGGAAGTCAGCAGATTCTTGATGTACTTGTCTTTGGCATTGCCGTAGCCGGTCTCTTCCACGGCGAAATCGGCCAGTCGCTTGGCGTGGGCGCGCGCCGCCGCGGCCATCCGTTCCACGATGGCATCCACCTGTTCCTGCGAATAGGTGCGGTACTTCTGCCAAGCTGCGAATGCCTTCTCGACCTTGGTGCGGACTTCCTGGATCGAGACAAGGTCCTTATCTGCCAGCATCGGCCGTTACTTCTTCAGCCCTCCGGTAGGAAGGCACTTCTCCACTTCCTCATGCGGCCGCGGAATGACGTGGACGCTGACCAGTTCCCCTACACGGCGGGCGGCGGCTGCACCGGCATCGGTAGCCGCCTTGACGGCGCCGACATCGCCGCGCACGGTAATGCAAACCAGCCCCGCGCCGACGAACTCCTTGCCGGTCAAGACTACGTTCGCGGTCTTGACCATGGCATCGGCGGCTTCAATCGCGCCGACCAGACCTTTCGTTTCAATCAGGCCAAGGGCCTCCATCATCTTTCCTCCAATTCGGGCGAAAACATTACCCTATCACAAAGCGGGCCGCGGAACAGGACCACGGGTGGGGCAGACCCCCATGGGTTAAAATAAGCCCGGCTGGGCTGGCTTGCACTCCTACGCGGAGCTCGTTATTCGTCCTTCGGTGGAAAGAGTACGCGTAGGCCTGGCCGGGGGAGTTCCGACCCCTATCCGCAAGCCTATTGCGGCCGAACAGATCCGCAGTCTTCAACAAGAACTGGCCGGCCGGTAGTCTTCGGGTAGGTGGCGTTGGAGGCCGCGGCTGTCGTGAAGAATGCGGGCCACTTCGATTACGCCGTCTTCACGTTGGCGGTAGAGAAGGAAATGTCGCGGCTGCTTCACGCTCGGACCGTTCACTCTGGTTCGGCTCAGCGAAGTGTGGTAGGTCCGCGCGCCCTCGATCATGATCTCCGGACGTCTTGTCGAGCCCGGCCGCTCGGGGTCAGCTTCGATATCGAGCAGCGCTTGACGGATGAGTATCCTGTAGCGCTGCGATGCGGCCTCCCCGAATTCCTGGAGGCTCTTTTTGACGATGGCAGCGATGTCGCGGCGGGCGGGGCCGGTAACGTGAAACTGAAGGCTGCGCGGTTTAGCCACATTTCCGCTCGGCGGCGAGTTCGGCTGATACTTCTTCGTGAATCTGATCCAGGAAAGCGTCTAGCTCTTCTTCGGAATTCAAGGCCACGTAATCGCCGCGGCCGGCGGCATCGAAGCCGTCTTTGGCGGCGGCGCGCAGCCATTCGATCTTTGCCTTGTCTTCCTGCTCGCGCTGCTCCAGGAGCCGGAGGCCTTCGCGCACCACCTCGCTGGCGTTGCTAAAGCGGCCGGAGGTGACGCCAGCCTCGACGAAGCGGTCGAAATGTTCGGTGAGATTGACGTTGCGGGTTGGCATGTGAGGATCCCCCTATGGAAACAGCTTAGCAAGGCTGGCAATTATTGCCAACGAAAATCGAGGGGTGATTTCAGGGCCTTCAAAAGGGATCGGCTCGCACCGGGCCTGAATCGATCCCTAGCTAGCGCAGGCCCGCCAGGAACAAACCTAAAATCAAGGGCACATCGTCGGCCCGCCTGATGGAAAGTCCATGCCGCGGCCTGAGATCCGCACCACGGTCAACACCCCCGCCTAAGACAGCCCCACCCCACTGTGCTTACCGCAGATTGAATTTTTTCATTTTGTAACGCAGAGTATCGCGGGTGACGCGCAGCAGGCGGGCGGCCTGGGTCTGATTGCCGTTGGTCTTCTCGAGAGCGCGGGCCAGCAAGCTCCGTTCGTTGTCTTCGAGCGACATGCCGTCGGCGGGTATTGCCGCGTGCGCCGCCGCTTCGTGGAGTCCGTCGCCATCGGGGCGGGAAATCGCGATCGGCAGACTGGCCGGGGTGATCAACGAAGACTCTTCGAGTATCATGGCCCGTTCGATGGCATTGCGCAGTTCGCGCACGTTGCCCGGCCAATCGTGATACTGCAGCAACTTGGCCGCGGAATCGGTCAATCCCTCGATACTCCGCTTGAATTTGCGGTTGTAATGTTCGATAAAGAAGCGCGTCAGGGGCACGATATCCTCGGCGCGCTCGCGCAGCGGCGGGATCAGGATCTGGATCACATTGAGGCGGAAATAGAGATCCTGGCGGAAAGCTCCTTCTTTCACCGCCTCGCGCAGGTTCTTGTTGGTAGCCGCCACCACGCGCAAGTCGAGCTGGATGTCCTTGAGGCCGCCCAATCGCCGGAAGCTCTGCTCTTCCAGCACGCGCAGTAATTTGGCCTGCAGCATGAGGGGGATTTCGCCGACCTCGTCGAGAAACAGCGTGCCCTTGTCGGCCAGTTCGAAAATGCCGCGCTTTTGGGCGCGCGCGTCGGTGAAGGCGCCCTTTTCGTAGCCGAACAGCTCGCTCTCCAGCAGCGAATCCGGAATGGCGGCGCAGTTGATGGCGATGAAGGGCTCGGCCTGGCGCAGGCTTTGATAGTGCAAAGTCTTGGCCACCAAGTCCTTACCGGTTCCGTTCTCGCCTTCGAGCAGGATGGTGGTGGCTTCGCTGGCGGCCACGCGCCGCACGAAATTCAGCACGTCGCGCATGGGCCCGGATTCGGCGATCACTTCGCGCTTCTGCGGGGCCGATTCCTCGGTGATGTCCTTGATGGTGGCTACCACGCCGGAAAGTTGCCCCGCCTCGTCGAACATTTGGGTGGTGCGCATCACCACCAGCCGTTCCATGCCGTTTTCGGTACGCAGCCGGACTGTGGAATGGGGCGCACCCGGCGTCTGGTTCAGCCCTACCAACACGCCGCATCCCGGCTCGCAGACCGAGCAATTAAAGACGTCCTGGCAGTGTTTTCCGAGCATCTCTTCGGAAGACATGCCGAAGAGTTTTTCCGCGGATCGGTTGACGCCGGTAATTCGGAATTCCGGGTCATATAAGACCAGAGCGTCGGAGAGCTGGTCAAACACCGATTCTAAAACGCTGGTTTTCTGCCAGCCTGGGGTGAGCTTAGACATTCGGGAGCTTGTTTCTCAGTATACCAACTGCTGGTTTGGGGCAATTGGCTCAATTTGCGTCTTTCCCGGGGGGTAGTGCCCCCAAGATTTCGGGGGGGAAACGGCTAATTCCGCCGCACAGTTGAAGATACAGCGTGGAAGCGCAATTGCTTGCCTGGTGGTGGAGGCTACATGTCCCATTTGAATTTGAAAACGGTTCTGCCCGCTGCCATCTTGCTGGGTGGATTCCTGGTCTGTACGACGGCATCGTATGGCACCGCCGAGTATTCCAAGAACACCAAGAAGGCTTGCACTTTCTGCCACGAAAAGGTCACCAGCGACAAGGAAGTAATGAAAACCAACTTGACGGACGCCGGCAAGTATTACAAGGACAAGAAGACCTTGGACGGGTACGTCCCAAAGAAATAATCGCGGGGAAGGTGGAGGCGCGGAGTCGTTCATGATGCAATCCGTCCAGCTATCGATCACCGACGGGCAGTACGCCGCCGCAGTGCGGGAAGCTCTAGCCCGCAGTTGCGCCTGGCACGTCGAGGCGGTCGAGTGCCCGGACCTGTCGCGCCATTGCGTAATGGTTCTGGACGAGCAGGCATTCGCGCGGCTGCCCCTCCCCCTATCCAATCCCGAGCGTGTCGTACTGATTGCACGCAAAGAGCCCCAGGCTCCTCAATTCCTGGCCCAGGCTTGGGAAGCCGGCATCGTCTCCGTTGTATCCGAAGAAGACCCTCTCAATACCGTGCTGCTCGCCATCATGGCAGCGGCCCTCCGTGTTGAAAAACCCGCCACTCTCAGTGAAATAACCCCCACTTCCACCTCTCGGTCTGCGCCAATAGCCCCACTGAAGCCAACGTCCCGCCCAAAACGTTGCAAAACTCAATAGGTTAGTGACCCTACATCTTGGTCGTTTGCGTGCACTGCCTTTAGTTCCGTAAAGGAGATACTGCGATGGGTCGCTCTTTAGTAGAATTAGAGTCCATTGTCCGAAACAAAATTTGCAATGTCTGCACCGAACGCACCGTGGATGGCCAATGCGGGCTCGAGGAGCCCTCCAATTGCGCGCTGTTCCGGCTGTTTCCTCAAGTGGCGGAGGCCATTCAAGCGGTGAAAAGCGACGACATCCAGCAGTATATCGATGCCATTCGCCGCAACGTCTGCTCAGTCTGCGCCGATCGGGCCAGCGACGAATCGTGCGAAACGCGCCAGCAGGTGCGGTGCGCGCTCGACGCCTATTTATTGCTGGTAGTGGATGCCATCGAGGAGGCCACCGGGAAGACATTCAACAAGCAAGGTCTCGGCGCCGCCGGCCCCGGTTCGATAGGGCCTGCCGCGCCGCAAATTCAACTTTGAGAATTACCTGGAGGTATGAACCATGAACTACTTCGTTCCGTTAGTGATTTTGTGGATTCTGATGGCCCTGACGGTGCTGACGCTGTTTATCTGGCGCAAAACCGTGGCCAGCAAAGAAGATGACAACCTGCATGTACTGGACGGCGCCTCCGCCGCGAAGACCGCCGAGCAGGAAGCCATCGCTCACAAGCTTGACTTCATAGACAAATGGGGCAAGATCCTCACGATCGTAGCGGTAGTCTACGGCGTGATACTGGGCGCGCTCTACGTCTGGCAGAGCTGGATCCAGAACACCAACGTTGGAGTGTAATATGATAATGAACCGGGCACTATCATCCATCGGCCGACGGCTCGGTTCCGCCCTTATCGGGTTGTTATTCGGGGCAGCCGGCGCCACAGTGTATGCGGCCGATAATCCGGCGCCTGCCGCGGAGTGCACTTCCTGCCACGATCAGGGGCAGAAACTGGAGAAGAGCGCTCACCAGGGGCTGCCCTGCGACACCTGTCACGACTCGCACGAGAAGTATCCGCACCCTCCCAATATCGCCAAGCCGCAGTGCGTCACCTGCCATGAGGACCAGGCGGGGGACTACGCGAGCGGCGTGCACGGGCTGGCGCGCAAGGCGGGCAACGAAGGAGCGCCCGACTGCGCCCTGTGCCACGGAAGCGCGCACGAGCTGCTGTCGCCCAAGTCCCAGGCTTTTCGCATGGCCGTACCGGACACCTGCGGCATGTGCCATAGCGAAGTGGTGGAGCAATACCGGGCCAGCGTGCATGGCAAGGCGCTGGCCAACGGCATCACTCAGGCTCCCCTGTGCACCGACTGCCATGGCGAGCACAAGATCATCAAACATACCAGCGAAGCCTCTCCGGTGAACCCGGCGCACATTCGCGATACGTGCGGCAGTTGCCACGGCGACGTGCTCCTGACGCGCAAGTTCGGGCTGCCCTCGGACCGGCTGGTGAGCTTCGATTCGTCGTATCACGGCTTGGCCTCCAAGGCGGGCTCGCAGACGGTGGCCAATTGCGCCAGTTGCCACGGCGTACACAATATCCTGCCGTCGTCCGACCCGAAGTCTACCATCAATCCCAAGAACCTGCCCAAAACGTGCGGCCAGTGCCATCCGGGCGCGGGCACCCGTTTTGCCATCAGCCAGGTGCACGTCGCCGAAGGGCGCGCTGAACCCCCAATGTTGCGCTGGGTGCGGGAATTCTACCTGTTGCTCATCCCGGTCACCATTGGATTGATGCTGCTGCACCAGGGCGGCGACTGGATTCGCAAACTCATCCGCCTGCGATTCGCGCCACGGCGTATTCAACGCCGCGCAGTTCTGGTTCCGGCTGCGGGCGACACTCACGGGGATGTGCGGATGCTGCCTTTCGAGCGCGTGCAACACGCGCTTCTGGCCATTTCCTTCATGACTTTGGTCTGGACCGGCTTCGCATTGAAGTACCCCGACAGTTGGTGGGCACGGCCGCTGCTGGTGCTGGAAGCGTCCCATTCCGTGCGCAGCATTATTCACCGGGTCGCGGCGGTAGTCTTTATCGCGGTATCGGTTACGCACCTGGTCTCGCTGATCGTCAGCCGCAGATTGCGGGAACATTGGAAGGAAATGCTGCCGAAGTTGCGGGATGCGCGCGAAGCCAGTGCCGGCTTTGCCTACAACATCGGGCTGGGCTCGGTGCCTCCGGAGCGTTCGCCGCATAGCTATGTGGAAAAGGCCGAATACTGGGCCGTCGTCTGGGGAGCGGTCGTCATGGCGGCCACGGGTCTGCTACTCTGGGCTAATAATCTGGCGATGCGATTTTTGCCCAAGAGCTGGCTGGACGTGGCCACTTCGGTCCACTTCTACGAGGCCCTGCTGGCCACACTGGCGATTGTGGTGTGGCATTTCTACTCCATCATCTTTGACCCCGACGTTTATCCGCTGAACACCGCATTTCTGACTGGGTACAGTTCCAAAAAGAGTGAGCACTCACGAGAGCACGAGACCATTCACGCCGCGGGAGACTGACTGAGGCATGCCGACTGAGAATACCGACCACCGTAAACGGGGCTGGTTGTCCCCGCTTATCCACCTTTCCAACAACTGGATCAGCCTGGCGGGAGTAATCATCGTCACCACCGCCACCATTTTCTGGCTCTTTTTGTTGCCCGTTACCTTAAAAGGAGAAACCACCAGCCCGTACATCGGGATTCTGGTGTTTCTCGGTCTGCCCGCGCCTTTCTTCGCCGGACTGATCCTGATTCCCCTGGGAATCTGGCTGAAGCACAGGCGCGAGGGCCGCGCCGGCATCTATCCGGCGGATTTCCCCACCCCCAGTTGGGGCAATTTCGAATTGCGCAAGCTGACTTACTTCTTCGGCGCGACCACGCTACTCAACATAGCGATTGCGAGCCAGCTTACTTATAGCGCCATCAGCTATATGGACGGGGTCACATTCTGCGGCCAGACGTGCCATACCGTCATGCAGCCGGAATTCACGGCGTACCATAATTCTCCGCACTCGCGGGTGGACTGCGTGAAGTGCCACATCGGTCCGGGCGCCGGATGGTTCGTCAAAAGCAAACTCTCGGGCGTGGGACAGGTGATCGCGGTGACGTTCCACACCTATCCGACGCCCATCCCGACGCCAGTCCATAACCTGCGCCCCGCGCGCGAGACCTGCGAACAATGCCACTGGCCGCAGAAGTACGGCGAAGACCGTTTGGAGGTCATCCCCAAGTACGCCAGCGACGAAACCAACACCTTGACGAAGACTGTCCTGCTGATGAAGATCGGCGGAGGCAACAAGGGGATCGGGATCCACGGGACCCATCTGGGCCCCGGCGTGACGATCAGCTACTATTCCGACGAATCCCGTCAGAATATTCCGCGGGTGGTATACGACGACAACGGCAAGGTAACCGAGTACGCCGATCCGGCCGCAAAGGCCAGCGGCATCAACCCGATCCCGCGCACCATGGACTGCATGGACTGCCACAACCGTCCGGCGCACAGTTACGACTTGCCGGAGCGGGGCGTGGACAAGGCCATGAACAGCGGCCTGATTTCCGCCGCGCTGCCGTTCGCCAAGAAAAAGGCGGTGGAGATCCTCAAAGTGCCGTACCTTTCGCGCGACGAGGCCAAGGAGAAGATTCCGGCGGCGTTCGCGAAGTTTTATCAGGAGAGCTATCCGGCCATCTGGGCGCAGCGGCAGGCGGAAGTCACGGCATCCGCGGCGGAAGTGCTGGCGGTATATGACCGCAACATTTTCCCCGAAATGAAGGTCACCTGGGGCGTGTATCCCATGAACATCGGCCACGAGGATTTCCCCGGGTGCTTCCGCTGTCACGATGGCTCGCATTCGTCCAAATCGGGCCTTTCGATTACCCAAGACTGCAACGCCTGCCACAACTTGCTCGCCACCGACGAGGCGAATCCCAAAGTGCTGACGGATCTGGGAATCGAGGAGAGTAAGACGGGGCAATAAAGCCACGGAGCTTTCGGCCGGGGCGTGCGCCTTCGGCGCTATCCATGGGCCACTGACTAGCGGGCTGAAACCCGCCTCACCGTCCGACAGCGCTGCACTCTTCGTGGGGCGGGATTCAGCCCGCCATGGCCGCATGCGGAGCAAACCGTCCGTGAAGCAGTCAGGGAGAGCCGGGGCGCGACGAAAGTGCTGGTCTCTACCGTCTCCGCGGTAAACTCTTCTTCTCACCGGCCGCGGAAGCGATCGATCACCCGCCGGTCGCGCTTGGATGGCTTTCCATCCCGGAATCGCTCGAATACGGGCATCGATTTGCGTTCTTCCGCCAGTTTGAGGCGCAGTTCCCGGCTTTCCGGGGTCTCGCGGTAGAGCGTCTGCGCGACCGCCGCGGGGCCGCGTATTTCAGTGAGACCCAAAACCTCCACTTGAAACTCCCCGCTGTCGTTCTTGATGCGTAACAGCTCGCCGATTTTCACTTCGCGCGCGGGCTTGGCGGGCTGTCCGTGGGACTCTATCCGCCCAAGATCGCACGCGTGGGAGGCCATGGAGCGCGTCTTGAAGAATCGCGCGGCCCACAGCCACTTATCGATTCTCACTCCGGTCATAACTTATAGACAATCGTTCCGGCACGAACTACTAACCGAACTCTCGAGAGGGCCGTAATATCTTTCGCCGGATCGCCATCGAGCACCACCAGGTCGGCATCCATCCCCGGGGAAACTCGTCCGGTGCGCCCAGAAACTCCGAACCTGCGCGCGGGCGCCGTGGTCAGGGACGCCAGAATCTGCGGAAAATTCATGCCGGCGCGCGACATCAGGGTATACTCCAGCGCGGTGTCGTAATGGTCGGTGTAGCCAACGTCGGTGCCGAAAAGGACCTCGCCGCCTGCCTGCGAGAATGCGCGCAACTCCGCCTCCATCCGCGCAAGCCAATCCTCACGATCCGCGTCTCTCATGCCGCCCTTGCGGGCTTCGAAGTCGAATAGAGTCAGAGTGGGGATGAGTGCCATCCGCGCGCCTTTGAGGCGTGCGACGAACTCCGGGGTCCACGGCGGTGAATCGGGCGCGGTGTGGGCCAGGATGTCCACTCCGCCGCCGATGGCAGCCTCCAGGCCGGCCAGATTTTGCGGGTGGGCGAAGACCGGCAGATGATGAGCATGAGCTTCGGCGGCCGCGGCTCGAACCATGCCGGCCGGCATGTTGTCGACGCTCCCTCCCTGGTACGATCCCGTGAAAAGCTTGATTCCATCCGCGCCTCGCCCGGCGAGTTCCCGCACGCGCGCCGCCGCTTCTTCCGGCGTGGCCACCACTGGCATGGCGATGCGATTGGCGGCCAGAAAATCTCGGACATAAATTGGCACGTTGGTCCAGAGCGGCTCTCCCACGGTGAGAATTCGCGGTCCGCGAACCTCGCCCTTTTCAATCCGGCCGCGGAGCGCCAGCGTGTTATCGAGCACCGAGGCAATATCGAAGACCGTGGTGAAGCCCCAGCGATTGAGCATCGCATCCAATTCTCCGCTCAAGTCCGCGGCGCTCGAGTCGCGGGCATGCAGAAGACCGGGAGTGAAAATATGGACGTGGCTATTCCAAAAGCCGGCGGTGACGAACTTCCCGGAACAGTCGATTGCCTGGACGTCCCGCGGAATCCGAACGGATGCCCGCGGACCCACGGCGGCAATCTGCCCGCCATGCACCACCACAACGGCGCCGGCGATCGGCGGCGCATCCGGCGCGGGATATACAGTGGCGCCGGTGAGGACCAGGTCGGCCGCCTGGAGCGAGCCGGCGGCAATCAGGAGTAAAGCCAGAGCTGCACGCATCATCAGTTCCCAGTTTCGCACGCAGGTTCGGCCGTGTTTTCGGGATTGGCACGATGAGTGAGCATCTGCCAACTTTCAAGTGAGCAGGTCCTAGCCGCCTTATGCCGCCGCCAGAGGATTCCCCGTGCGAGTAGCTGTTGGCGGGCGGTCGCCTCCAAGCGGATGATCCTGAAAGAGGCGCTTCGCCTGTTTCCATGGTATGCGGCGAGTTCAAGTTCTTCGCCACCAAAGACGCCCTGGCGTTGCATTGGTTCGAACGCCGTTACCTGGCTCGGTTTGAAAGGCTGGCGGACGCAGTGCGCGCCGATATGGACTTCGCGGCGCAATTGCGCACCATCGTGAGGCATTCGTTTCACAAATCGAACGGGATCACGATGTTCCTGCTGCTGCGGTATCCCCATAGCGCCCCGGCCGTGGCACTGCTCAGCTTCGCGCTGACGTCGGCTGCTGCTGGTGATTGCCGGCTACTTCTCGTCCGCCGAGGGACCGTACATACCCGGAATCGCGATTCCATTGAGGCGCAGATAGACTCCCAACTGGGCGCGATGATGCACCAGGTGATTCACGAAGCTGCGGATCACCTTGGGGCGAGGCTCGGTCATAGAAAAAATCTCGCCGTATTTGAACGTCCAGTTCTTCTGCATCGCTTCGTCGGTGGCGCCGGCGATAGCGGCCCGTCCTTCCTCAACGGCCTTGTCGAAGATGTCGAGCAACTCCGCGGTGGACGAGGCGATGTGCGGTTTGTACCCCGGCTGCATCTCGAGCAGCTCGCTGTCCAGGGCGATTTTCGGCCATCCGGGCAGCTCCGCCACGTGGGTGGCGAGCCGATCGAGCGTCATCGACTTGGGGTGCGGTTGGTAGCCGCGGTGGGCGTCGTCCAGCGGGACGCGCTCCAGCAGCTTGCGCGTGTTTTTCACTTCATCTTCGTAATCGACGGTGAGTGCTTGGCAGATTGTCATGCCGTAAGCGTACCAGGCATTGCGGACAACTTCTGTCCTCGAGAAATGGCACACTGGATTACATGTTGGAAACTTCCGCGAGGCTCCTTCGGCTCCTCTCGCTCTTTCAGGGGCGCCGGTATTGGTCGGGGGCCGACCTCGCCGGCCGGCTCGAAGTGACGAGCCGCACTCTGCGCCGCGATATTGACAAGCTACGCACGCTGGGTTACCCCATTCATTCTACCTCGGGTACGGAAGGCGGCTACCAACTCGGCGCCGGCGCGGAAATGCCGCCTTTGCTGCTGGACGACGACGAGGCGGTGGCTGTGGCGCTGGGGCTAAGGTTCGCCGCCACGGGTAGCGTCGAGGGCGTGGAAGAGGCGGGGGTGCGCGCGCTGCTCAAGATCGAGCAGATTCTGCCGCCCCGATTGGGCCGCCGCGTGGCCGCGCTGCAGGCGATGGTCGTAAGTCCGGAGGGCCCCGGCGCGGCGGTGGATGCCCGCACGCTTTCCACCATCGCCGGCGCGTGCCGCGAGCACGAAATGCTGCGCTTCCGCTATCGCGACCATGCCGGGACGGCGAGCGAGCGGTCCGTGGAGCCTCACCGGCTGGTGAACACCTGGCGGCGTTGGTACCTGGTGGCATGGGATACAGCGCGTAAGGATTGGCGGACCTTCCGGGTGGACCGCATGGAGCGGTGCTCGACAGCCGCGGGATGCCGCTTCGTCCCCAAGGAACCGCCGGCGCGAGATTTGGCCGCCTACGTGACGCGCTCCGGGACCAATGCGCGATGCCGCGCGCGCCTGAAGCTGTTTGCGGCAGCCGCAGCGATCGCCGAACGCTTGCCGCCGTGCACCGGACTGATCGAGCCCATCGACGAGCAGAGCTGCTTCTTCGAAACGGGCGCTTCCACCTACGAGATTCTCGCCATGCGCGTGTCACTGGCCGGCGTGGACTTCGAGATTATCGAGCCCGTGGAGCTGGTGGAGGAAGTGCGCCGGCTGGCGGAGCGATATCGACGGGCGGCGGGTTAGTTTATTATGGTCTGGAAAAGATGTCCGCCACCGTGCTCCTGGAAGACGTCGTCGAAGCATTGGAGATGCAGCTCGACGAAAGTAACTCGTACGTAGACATGGATAACGGCCAGGTGGAAACCGTGTCCCGGGATCTGCTGCGTGCCGCGGAAGAAGCGGAGAGCGAAGACGAGGAACGGGATCTTCCTGGTTGGCAGCGGGAAGAATGGGAGCTCGCCAAGCGCATCGTCTTCCACTACGACAAGTTCCAGAGGCTGCCCTCGAAGTACGACGTCCACGAGTGGGACATCATGAGGCGCTTCCCGGATTCCGTGCAGAATCGCAGGATTGCCGATGAGCTTCAGGACGCGATCCACGGCGCCGGGGCATTTCGGATGTTCAAGAGCGTTCTTCGCCGGCACAAGATGGAGCAGCAGTGGCACAGCTTCCGCCAGGAAGTGCTGGAGGAGATCGCGCGCGATTGGTGCGAGCAGCACGGCATCCCTTGGAAATAGCGCTCGAATCGACGGCCGGCCTGACCGCGGCCGAGAACGTGGTCTCCACGGCGCGATCTCGGGGAACGTCGGTGTGTCCAACCGGCCGCTGCGTGCGCTACGCATCGGTTCGCTCCGCGGCTGCCGATTTTCAGAATCTCTTGAAGCCCGCGGCCGTACGCGTTCCCAGGAATCGCAACTCCCCTTGCACTTCGACAAGAGATCGTGTATTCTCCTTGTAGAAGCGAAAAGGGAACGCAATGCTGGCTGTGCACCGTGTCGAACTTCCGCAAGACGTTTTGGAGGCTTGCCGGGAAACCGCCGCCCTGGCCCGGGTGCTGGGAACCGCGTAGGAGATCCGCCATGTTCAGCGACATTTCTTTTCGCCTGCGTGCCCTGCTCCGGCGCATGAGAGTCGAAGCGGAACTGGATGACGAGCTCCGCTTTCACTTCGAACGCCAAATTGAAAAGGACATTCGTTCGGGCCTGACGCGAGAGGAATCAGCGCGCCGCGCCCGGTTGTTATTTGGCGGAATCGATCAGGTTAAGGAGGGTTGCCGCGACGCACGTGGCGTGCAGCTTATGGAAAATTTGCTTCAGGATATCCGTTACGCGTGGCGCATGCTGCGCAAGAAGCCCACCTTCACTATCGTGGCGGTTTTGACGCTCGCGCTCGGGGTGGGTGCTAGTACCGCGATATTCAGCATCGTGAACGCCGTATTGCTGCGCTCTCTCCCGTTTCGTGAGCCTGATCGTTTGGTAAGAATCTTCTTCAACAATCCAGGGATGGGGTTGCACGGCGTGCGGTTCTCCGTGCCCGAACTGGACGATCTCAGAAATCGGGCCGGTGTATTCGAGTACGTCAGCGCCAGCGCCCGCGGCAGCGTGAATTTGACCGGCGGCTCGCAGCCGCGGCGTCTCGAGATGCACATCGGCAGCGCCAATTACTTCTCCATGCTTGGCGCAGCCCCCCAGATTGGAAGGTTGCTCGGGCCCCAGGACTCTACGCCCGGTTTCGCGCCCTCCGTGGTTATCAGCGACAGCCTCTGGCGGCGCGACTTTTCCGCCGATCCCAATGTTCTCGGCCGCACCATCCGCCTCGACAACGACCCCTATGAGATTGTCGGCGTTCTTCCCCCGGAATTTCGTCATCCCGGAACATCGCGTTCCCCGGAAGTGGAGGTATGGCTTGCCTGCGGATTCAGCACCGACCCTGCTCCCCCGCCGCAGCGTAGCGCCCGGCTTATGCCTTCGGCGTACGGACGTTTGAAGCCGGGTGTGACGCTGGCGCAAGCGCAGGCGCGGCTCACGGCCATGAGTATGGGGATACGCCAGGATTTTCCCGCGGATTATCCTCCGCAGGCTAGGTGGACGATTGAAATTCAACCGCTGCGGGAATCCCTGGTGGGCAATGTGCGGCCGATGCTGCTGGTCTTGCTCGGTGCGGTCATCCTGATCGTTCTCATCGTGTCGTTGAACATTGCCAATCTGCTCTTAGCGCGCGCTTCGGGGCGCCAACAGGAGATGGCTGTGCGATCGGCTCTGGGAGCCAGCCGGCAACGTATTGTAAGCCAGGTGCTGACCGAATCCGTCCTTCTGTCCTTTATTGGAGGGGCCGCCGGGATTATAACCGCGTTTGGAACTCTGGGGTTGATCGTGCGCTTTGTCCCGTCGAACGTCCCCCGTCTGAGCGAAGTGAGCATCGACTGGGTTGTGCTGGCGTTTGCCCTGCTCATTTCGCTTGTTACAGGGCTGATGTTCGGGCTTGCTCCTGCCCTTCAATCCATGCGGTCCACTTTGTCTTCAGGGATGCGGGAAGGCGCCCGCGGATCCGGCCACAGCGCAAAAACCGGCCGGTTGCGGGATGCTCTAATCGTCTCGGAACTCGCGCTCGCGGTTGTTCTGATGATAGGAGCCGGCTTGTTGCTTCGCACGCTGCGCAGCCTGTTGAAGGAAAATCCAGGCTTCAATCCCACACAAGTTGTCGCCGCAAACGTCAATCTGCCGGCTCCCAACGATCCGAAGATGGATCCGTATCTCACCCCCAAGCTGCAAAGTAATTTCTTCCGGGAGCTGCAGCGCCGCATGAATGCGATCCAGGGCGTCGACCTGGCCGGATTTGTCTCGGATCTGCCTGCTGCCGGCAATTCGCTCACCTTCGGCCTGGCGATTGAAGATCGACCCTCTACTTCCAAAGACGATTTGCGCGCGGAGGAAATCCTCGTGAGTCCCGACTATTTCAAGGTGATGCAGACTCCGCTGGCCGGCGGCCGTTTCGTTACCGAAGCCGACGAGGACGGCAAACCGAGGGTCGCGATTATCGATGAGTCCACGGCGCGCCGCTATTGGCCGGGCCGCGATCCGCTGGGCCGGCGGCTTCGCCTGGGACAAGGGCCATGGATGACGGTGGTGGGCATTGTGAAGGACATCAAGCATGATGGGCTCGACGTCGATGGCATTCCTCACATCTATGTCTCGATCTATCAGCCGTTCGATGCGGCGCAGGGGGTCGTCTTTCGTGACTTCTGCATCGTGTTGCGGACCTCTCTACCGGCAAGCGTTCTTGAGCCCCAGATTCGCCATAGGGTCCAGGGTATCGATCCGGGACTGCCGGTCTACGGCATCGCTTCGATGAACGAATTGCTTGACAGGTCGCTCGCTTCGCGCCGTTTTTCCGCCCAGTTAGTGGGTGGATTTGCAGGCGTCGCGCTTTTATTGGCCGCAATCGGAATCTACGGCGTGCTGGCTTATATGGTTGGCCAAAGGTCCCGCGAGATCGGTCTCCGGGTGGCGCTGGGAGCAACACGCGACGATATCCTCAAACTAGTTGTAACTAAGGGTGTGGTCCTCGCTGGTATCGGAATCATCGCCGGAGTGCTCCTCTCTGCGGCTACCGCGTCAATGATGGGGTCTTTGCTCTATGGCGTTCGCCCTCATGATCCGGCCGTGTTTCTGGCGGTGCCTCTGATGTTGTTTGCGGCAGCCGTTCTGGCCAGCTACATTCCTGCCCGGCGGGCAGCCAAGGCAGACCCGGTCATTGCTCTTCGCGAGGCATGAATTCCTAATCAAAGGCTCCTCCCTTGAAATCCTTTCAGGATTTGGAACACAGAAGTCAGGAGTCAGAAGACGGAATGAGCACTGCGTCACGCAACTGCAAGCGGCTCTAAATGTTGAAGTAGTTTTGTTTACGAATCGGCGTCTAACTAGCCAAGGGCTGCGGCAGAGGTTGCCGCCCGAAACCGTCACAACAGGAACAAAATTCTCGTTGGGGCGCCTATAACATAACGGGAACTAAGCTAAGGCTCTAAAGGAGAGACTTTCCACGAAGCAGTCTTCAAGTGCGCCAGTCGCGGCCGCTGTGCTTTTCGCTTTCCCGACGGGTTCTTGCAGCCAGGGCCAACCGCAGAACCAAGCTCCCCACCCCGTTCCAGAGCAGACGAGACCCTGGATTAGGTGGAACGGCATCGGAAACGGACTCATCGCCATGGCCCAGGACTTTCCAAGACAAGTACGATTTCAAAGTGCAGCAGAAGCTATCCAGCGCCATCGCGCCCGGAAGCGAATAGGAACGGCCTGCGGCGCATCAAAGAATATAGCGGCTCAGATCCTGATCCTTGACGATGTCGGCCAGTTGCTTGCGCACATATGCGGCATCCACTTTCACCGTCTTTTTCTTCAGGTCGGGTCCGGCGAACGAGACATCTTCCAGCATCTTTTCCATGATGGTGTGCAGACGTCGCGCGCCGATGTTTTCGGAGCTTTCGTTCACCTGCGCGGCGAAGCGGGCCACTTCTTCCAAGGCGTCATCGGTTAAAACCAGCTTGATGCCTTCGGTTTCGAGCAGCGCGGTGTATTGCTTGGCCAGCGCGTTTTTCGGCTCTTTTAAAATGCGGATAAAATCCTCCACGCTGAGCGACTTCAGCTCCACGCGGATGGGGAATCGGCCCTGCAGCTCGGGGATGAGGTCGCTGGGCTTGGAGACGTGAAACGCGCCGGCCGCGATGAACAGGATGTGATCGGTGCGCACGAAGCCATAGCGGGTATTGACGGTGGTGCCTTCCACGATGGGCAGGATGTCGCGCTGCACGCCTTCGCGGCTCACGTCCGGGCCGTGGCCGGATTCGCGGCCGGCGATCTTGTCGATTTCATCCAGAAAGATGATGCCGCTCGATTCCACGCGCTCCAGGGCGACGCGGGTTACCTGGTCCATGTCGATGAGCTTCTGCTCTTCCTCCTGCACCAGGTAATCGAGCGCTTCGGCCACGCGCATTTTGCGCTGACGGGTTTTCTGGCCGAAAAGATTGGGCAGCATGTCCTTGAGGTTGATGCCCATCTCCTCCATGCCCATGTTGGTGGTGACCTCGAACGAGGGCGGACGATCCTTCACTTCGAGTTCCACCAGGCGCTCGTCGAGTTTGCCTTCGCGGAGCCGCTCGCGGAGCTTTTCGCGCGTCCGCTCGACGCTGTCGCTCGGCTCGGGTTGCGGCGGCATGAGAAGATCCAGCAAGCGCTCTTCGGCGTTCAGCTCGGCGCGGTCGGAAACCTCGTCGAGGCGCTCCTCGCGCACCATGTCGATGGCGATGTCGACGAGATCGCGGATCATGGATTCCACATCCCGGCCGACGTAGCCCACTTCCGTGAATTTGCTGGCTTCCACCTTCATGAAAGGCGAATTGGAGAGCCGCGCCAGGCGGCGGGCGAGCTCGGTCTTGCCGACTCCGGTGGGGCCGATCATAAGGATATTCTTGGGCATCACCTCTTCGGCCATCTCCGGCGCCAGCTTCTGCCGTCGGATGCGATTGCGCAAGGCGATGGCCACGGCGCGTTTGGCGTCGGCCTGGCCCACCACGTGTTTATCCAACTCACGGACGATTTCGCGGGGAGTCAACTCGTCCAGGAGGGGTTCTTCATCCACGGACTGGCCCGGAAGGTAGATCACCATGGCTATCCCAACTCCTCGTAAGTCACAACGTCATTGGTATAGATGCAGATTTTGCCGGCGATGGCCATGGCCTGTTCGGCGATGTGCCGCGCCGACAGTTTGGTATTGCGCATGAGCGCGAGGGCCGCGGACATAGCGAAGGGGCCGCCGGAGCCAATAGCCGATACGCCCTCGTCGGGCTCGATAACGTCGCCGTTTCCGCTCACCAGGTACGTATTGGCGGCGTCGGCCACCAGCAGCAGCGCTTCCAGATGACGCAGGGCGCGATCGGTGCGCCACTCTTTCGCCAATTCGACCACGGAGCGGGCCAGGTTGCCGTTGAACTGCTCCAGCTTGGTTTCAAAGCGCGAAAAGAGCGCAAAAGCATCGGCCGTGGAGCCGGCAAACCCGGCGAGAATCTTGTCGTTGTAGATGCGCCGCAGTTTTTTGGCGGTGCCTTTGAGTACCTCCGCACCGAGGGTTACCTGTCCGTCGCCGGCCATCACCACTTTACCGTCTCTGCGGACACAGATCACCGTGGTTGACCGTATCTTCTGTTTCATTGTTGGCGTAACCCTATCTTAACGCACCACGATTGCATCATCGTGGCGAAGTAGCGGCGTCGGCGGCAACGCTGCGACACGGCTTCAGGGCGCGCCGCCGGCGTGCCAGACACCACATTAGCAAGCCACTTGCACGATGAAGCGCGAGGTGAATTTCCATGCGTAGATTTGCGGTTGTATGGTTAGCAGCGGTTCTTGGTGCGGGTATTATGGCCATCGCTCCCAGAGCGGGCGCTCAAGTCGGCGTCGAGGTCGGAGTGGCCCCCGATTGTCCGTACGGTTACTATGACGTCCCTCCTTACGCCTGTGCTCCGGCCGGTTATTACGGTCCGGAATGGTTCGTTGGTGGCGTTTTCATTGGCGCTGGCCCATGGTTCCACGGACCGGCGGAGTTTCGAGGCCATGTCAACAACCATTTCCATCCGGACCATGGGTATAAAGGGCCAATGCCGAAAGCCGGCGACAAACCGGAGGATGCAAGGCGCGTAGACGCCGCGCACTTCAAAGGGAACGAAATGCGCGATGGACGCGGTCACGTAGTGAAAAAATAGCGGACGCGTCTCATGAGTATGGCACCGGGAGGCCGCGTGCCCTGCGAAAGCTCTGCATGGCGGACTCCTGGTGTGCTTCCAGCCGGACATCGCTTCGGGCCGTGCCGCACACAACAGAACGAAGCCGGCCTCTCGGTCCTCATCGTAGTAAAAAGAGGCGGCTGATCGATCGACATTTCCCCCGATGAGCCGGACGGCGCCGGTCAGGCATCGGCTCCGATGACAGATTGCGGGCAGTGTAATAACCTGCACGGGCGCGGCGTCCAAATCCACGCATCTGCGACGCATTCGATCGCCGGCGGTGCTGCCGGCGTCCGCAGCGTCAGTTGGAAAGTCACGCTATGGGTTATGAAGCCGCGGTTTATCCCCTTATCATCTGCTAAAATCGAAACTGGGTGCTGATCGAGAGGCGAGAGCCAATTGGACCCAGCCTTCTGATGGCACAGCCCCCAAGTGATTGATAACAAAAACGGGCCACCCTAGCTCAGTTGGTAGAGCGGCTGATTCGTAATCAGCAGGTCTCCGGTTCAAGCCCGGAGGGTGGCTCCATCTAACCCCTTCACCTTCACTGAATTGCGGACACTTCCCGCGTTTCCTCGGAATTGGCGTTTCCGGGATTGTGCCCAATTTTGTGCCCACCCCGCACCTTTTCCATTGCTTCCAGAATGTCCGCATCGCTCGGGTGAACGTACCGCTTCGTGGTGTTCATGTCGGTGTGGCCAGCCAGAACGTGAAGGGTGAACGGGTCCATGTGCTTCGCCCATCGCGTAATGCAGGTGTGTCGGAAGGTGTAGAGGACGAACGGCGCCACCCCCGATTTTTTGAGCGCCGCCGCGTGCTGCTTCTTCAGGGTGGATGCTTCGATATGCCCGCTCCTGGTGTCCGCCGGAAACACCCATCCCGAAGTAGCGCCGGCCCGCCGCATTTCCAGAATCCCAAGCACTCGCTGAGATGACGGGATGCGCCGCCGGGAACCGCGCCCCTTGCCCACGTGAATCTCAATCGCGCCGTCCCTGATGCCGTCCTGCCAAGTCAGCCTGAAGCACTCTTCCGGCCTCAGTCCGCAGTCAACTAGGACCGTGGCAACGTCCCGCAACAGGAACGCATCCGGCCTGCTCGGCTCCCGTCCCCGTTTCACGGCCCGGATGCCTTCGAGCGCCCGCCAGTATGCTTCGCTCATCCCGTGCCCAATCGCGGTAGCCGCGTCCAAGTATTTGCGTTCCTCTTCGGCATTCAGGACCCGTTCCCGGTGGTTCTCGCCGGCAAGCAACCGCACGCGCGGAAGAATCGTTGAAACCTTCCCCCATTCCGCCGCAAGGTAGAAACCCCGACGAAGCGTAGCCAGGTCCCGATTGACGGTTGATACCTGAACCTTCGCCCCTTGCCGATGCGCCACGAAGCCCGCGATATGCTCCGCCGTGATCTGATCCAGGTGAAGGCCCGCCAGTTTCGAGTAACCTTGCAAGTTCGCCACGCTGTTCTCATAGAAGCGAACCGTGTTCGGCTTCGCCGCTTTGGTACTTCGGACGAACGGTAGAAAGTCGGTTTCCAGAAACTTCTCAAGGGTGGGAACGGGCTTCTTTTCCCGGATGCCTACCTCCCCCTTTGCCAGCGAAGCCTTATGCGTGGCCTCCATCTGTTCGGCAGTCCGCTTATTCGATTGCTTCGTGCTCTCCCGGATCGGCTCGCCGTTCCAGAAGAACTTGTACCACCACTTCTTTCCGCGCTTGAAGACCGCCATGTTACGCTTCCACCTTTCCCGGTTCCTCTTCTTCGAGAAGCCGATTCATCCAGGTCTGCCACGCTTCCGGGTCCGCCGTGGTGCCCGCTTCCGCCGCCATCCGGTTCCAGTCCGGTTCCGCATGGACCCGTATGTAATCGCGTTCTGGGTCCTTCGGGACGAAGGTGAACGCCATGAACAGATCGAACCACCGCGCCACCGCAAACGCCTGTTGCATGGTGCATCCGAAGCGAAGCGCCACGCGCGCGAAGTTCTCAATATTCCGGGTCCGCCGCGCTTCGTTCATGGAGTCGATAACCGCCGCTTCCCCAATCTCCGCTATCAGGTCGGGAGTGTCCGGCAGTTCCGCAAGCTCGGGAAGGTTGCCAAGGTCCATCCCGCCCGCCAGATCCGCCGCCGGTATCGGCGCCCGCCCGCGTCCGGCCTTCTGCCGAAGGTTCCCCCACCAGCCGCCGCGCCATGAACAGACGTTCGCCTTCACCCATGCCACCGCTTCCGCCCGGTTCACCTTCCCATCCGGCCTCACGGGAAGCCCCATCCCGCACAGTTGCGAGATTCGCGCGCAGGACAAATCGAGTTCGCGCGCCAACTCCGCCTTCGTAATCACGTCAACCATTGAGAGTCCCCGTAAAGTGGAAACCTGTTAAGTGGATCTTCCAGCCTGTCACTAGCGCCGTGGTGCCATCGGTACACCCGTGCGCGGCAACCGTGCCGGAAGGACCCGCCGGTTTCGTCATTGCTTCCGGTCCCCGTCGTCTTCGAGTTCCCGCCTCAGTTGCTCTTGCCGATCCGCCGGCAATTTCTCCAGTTCGGTCTTCAGTGCGGCCACTTTCCGCTCGAACCATGCCCGATCCTTCTTCGGCGCCGTCTTCCTTTTTGCCTTGCGCGCGGCTGGCTTCTTCGGTGCAGCCTTCTTCTTCGCCTTGCGTGCCACTGCCTTGACTGGCTTAGCGGGTTCCGGTGGGTCGAGGGACTCGCCGGTTTCGTCTTCCGCTTCGTCGTCTTCGTACCCAAACCCCTGCGTGATGACTGCCACATTCTGGCCGCGCATCAGCTTGGCGAGTCCTTCTGCTGTGACTCTAACGCTCTCGTCACGGGTCTTTTTGACAAGTTGGTTCAGTTGTTCAATGCACAGCGTGATATTGGTCGTCACGCCTTCATCGATAAAGTCTTGGAGAGCCGGAAAGCTGTTGGCCTCAATCGCTTTCCTTAGATCGCTCAGCCCTTGTCCCGAAGCGAACTGATCGATGATTTTCTTCTCGTTTGCCAGATACCAGCTCATGGTTTAGATTCTATGCCTCGCTGCCGTCTCAAACTGCCCGCCGCCGCCCTCGAATCTTGCCGCTTTCCCTCAATGCCGAACCTTCAAAAACTACAGAAACCCCGCCTATGCCCTGAGTGCCTCTGCTACATACTGAAAGCGCCATACCGTCCCGCGCCGGGTGGTGAATCCCTGCCGGTTCAGTTCGTCCGCAATCCGCCGGGTGGTGTAGCCCGCCGCTTTGAGTTCCCGGATGCGGGACAGGATGCCTTGCTCCGCCGGGTCCGCTTCCAGGTGCAAACCGTCCGCCGCCGTGCGGTATCCGAAGGGGACCGTCCCCACCCGCTCACCGTTCGCCCGCTTGTGGTGCATGGCGTCCCGCGTCCGCTCCCCAATGGCTTCCCGCTCCCACTGGGATACCGCCGTCATGATGTTAAGCACCAGCCGGCCCGCCGCCGTGCCCGTGTCCAGGGATTCGGCCACGCTCACCAGGGACACGCCGCGCCGGGTGAACCGCTCTAACAATTCGGCAAGGTCCTTCACGCTTCGGGTGAGCCGGTCCAGCTTCGCAATGATGACGATATCCACCGCGTCGGCATCCACCAGGGACAGAAGCCGCGCCATGCCCGGACGGTTCAGGGACTTTGCGGATTCGCCCGCGTCAATGATGACTTCCGCCAGTTCCGCGCCTTGCACCACCGCCATAGCGCGGACCTTCTCCGATTGCGCTTCGAGCGAAACGCCGAAGTCCGCCTGCTTTTCCGTGCTCACCCTGACGTAGCCGATTGCTTTCATGTCTCGATTTTATCTAAACCCCCTATAGATTGCAAGAGGATTCTTTACAGAGCATCTAAACCGGGTTAAGATTTTAGCATGGCAAAGAGATTACCTCCCGAAGTTCGGGAGTTCTTCAAGAAACAAGGCGCCAAAGGTGGCAAGATCGGTGGAAAGCGCTCCCTCGAAACCATGACGCCCGAACAACGATCAGAGCGCGCGCGCAAAGCCGTTGCCGCACGGGAAGCGAAGCGAAAGCCCGCGAAAAAGGGCAAGGGCTAACGTCTTGTCTCTATTGGCTCGCCCCGATCTTTGATCCATCGGCGAAGATCACCGATTCGGGAAGCCAGATGACCTTCATGTCCTTCAGTTCAGTGTTCCGTAGCTGCTGATGCGGGCGCTTAAACTCGTTGTATTCAATCACGCCTTCCCAGTTGCCCTTCTTGCCAGCCTCAATCGGATCAGAGATTGTCAGCCCAGTTGTGAAGATCTCAGAGCCGAACAAGTCCGTGAATTGAACCTTGCCACGGAACGCGCGAATGTCCTTTGCTGAGTTATTCTGGTACGCGCATTTAATCGTGATCTGATCGCTATACCTTCCGCCCATCGGATTGGATGGTATGAACCCCTTATCGTAGACCGTCAATTCAATGCTCTTTCGGAGTTCTGCCGCGAGAGCATCGGCCTTTGCCTTGGCTTCATCGGCCAGCCGCTTCTGCCGGTCTGCTTCTGTTTTCTCATCGGCAGCTTGCTTCTTCAACTGAGTCAGTAACTCCCCGACGGTTTTGCCGGTGGGGTCTTCCGACGTGGAGCCAAAGGCATTGCCCATCCCGCGCCGAATCTGGAACGCTACCAGGAGTCGCGCCTCATCCACTGTGAGGCCCTTCATGTCTTTGATCTCATCCATGAAGGTATCCTTGTTCTTCGCATTGATGCGAACGTCACGCGGATCTTTCGAACACCCGAACAGCAACAGACTACCGATAACAACGATGCCCGCTCGATTCATTCTCGAAACACCTTCCCGCGCTTCTTCGCGCCCAACATCGAATCGGTGAACCGCCAGCCGCCAGCATACCTCTTGGCGGAGGTCCGCACCATCCCTCCGCCCATTCCGCCGCCCGCTGCTTGTCACCCAACGGACCCGTTGCATGACGAAACCCCGCTTCACTCCCGATTCTGTTTTCCGCAGTACGGGCAAACATCCGGTTTCTCCAGGTCCGGCAACTTGAAATCGAGTTCAGGCAATTCCAAGTTCAGTTCGATGCCGGACAGGTCCGCATCAAACTTCATGTCCGCCAGATCCAGCCGGAACGAAGCATTCTGCAACTCCGCCAGCAAACGGGCTTTCTGTTTCTCGGTGAGCCGGTGGACAGCCTCAATCGCCGCCTGGTACGCTTCTTCGTCTCGCTGCTTTTTGGTCTGTTTCTTCATCGCTTCCGTTCCTCAGTCTTTGACTTCGGTGCGAACGTGCCCCAGCAATGCCCGCGCATCCCGCAATAACGCCCTGATGCTCTGCCGTTCTGCCTTTGCCGCCCCGGAGTATCTGCCGTGCTTCGTCACGGCCCGCCGGATTCGCTCGATGCCGTCCCCGGTCTTCGGCCCGGTGCTGAGTCCCCCATGAAGCCGGCAACGCCCGTTCGGCATCGCTCGGCACTGGCAAGGCGTGCCGCGCCGGGTTTTAGCCCCGCAACGTGCCGCCTTCGAGAAGTCTCCCGGCGAGTTCCCATTCTTGAGCCAACCGCGCCGCGTTCCATGGGGTGTTTGTTTGGATTCGTTCACTTGTCCCCCTCCCCCCGGTCCGGCTTGGCAGTGCTCACGGCGCCGACGATCGCCTGCCCACCCTGATGTACATGGACGTGCTCAACGGTAACTTTTTGCTGCGAAGTCTTGCCCTTGAGGATCGCCAGCATTTCCGCCTGTTCGTTGAACAACCGCATCAGCCTGGTAGCCCGGAGCACGTTCGCATCGGTGCCCTCAAACGTCTGCCCTTCCATCGTCGCGCGTTGAAGGAATACGAGTGCCGCTTCGTGAACGCTGAACATTTGCACGGCCAGAAACGCCTGTGTCAGATTGGCAGGCTCCAATTCGGCGATTAACTCAGCCGCCGCATGGACCTTCTGCTCTTTTGTCATGTCGCGACACCATGCCGCCATGGATGCCATTTGCAGGAGAATCCGTTCCTGCCCACTTTTGGTGGTTGCGCCGGTTACCTGAGAGAAACGCTCCAGGGTGCCCTGTACCTCCACAGCCGTGCTGTTTTCCTTCGCGATCTCCGGTTTCTTCATCGTTTTCTTTCTCCGTGGCGGACAGTCGCCGCCGTGATCCTGCCCGGTTGCCCGGACGTGCCGTGTTCCTGAAACAGCCGGTTCAGCCCCGCCGCCTTCCACTCCGCCCACGGGATTCCCTTCGGACACCAGCCCATTTCGTTCAGCATCCGGTCCCGGAGCCTCCAGGGTTCCGCCGGGTGCTGTTCCATCGCGGCAAGCACGTTCATGGGGACGGGTTCACCCTCCACCCGCCGCAACTTGTACCGCATGGGGACGCCGGCCCCATCCAGGTAGCGGGCGGGTAGCCGGTCCGATCCGAAGGTGCGAAGCGCCGCCCGGACTTCCGGCCCGTCCAAATCGCTCCACACGCCGATGGTTGCGCCGCCCTCAAGTGCCATGATTCGGACGCCGGCCCGGTTCAGCACGGCGGACGCGCGCGCCAACTCCGCCGGGTCCGGCCCCGCTTCAATCTCGGGACATTCGGCGGAAGTGGCACCTACAGAAACTACAGAATCGGTTTCTGATGTTTTTGTAGGTTCGCTCTCCGCCCGATCCTCCAAGATTTGTGCCTTCGGCTTCCAATCCATCCAACGGCTTCGGGATGCCGGGTGAAGGGTGGTAGTGCTCATTCCCACACCGCCGGATTCACTTCGTAGCGATTGGACGGGCGCCCACGGCCCAAAGGGTCGGATGATTCGCCGCACACGTCCCGGACCCATCTGGCATCTTGCAGGACTTCCGCCGCCAGTTTCACGGCTTCAGGCGAGTCCAAACCGCTCCATCCTTTCAGGTAAACGTCCCGGCAAGAGAAGAAGCCATCGGCCCCCACCTTCCGGTGTTTGATCTTGTCCGCCAGTTCGCGCGCGGCCCGCAGTTGCGGAGTCACGATACAGGAGTAGACCCGCCGCGCGTGAGACTCCAGGTAGTCGCACCATGCCGCCGCCTGTTGCGCGTGGCGAAGGGAGACGGTATCGTCATCCCCGTTGCCCGCCGCCGCTTCTGCCAGGTGGAATAGAACTGCGAGAGCCGGCATCAGCTTCCGGTACTTGCTCAAGTGGGAAACGAGAGCCGGGTGGAGTTCGTCCCCGCGAATCTTCGCTTCGAGTTCCGCAAACCATTCGATGAAGAGTTCCTGTGCGTCGGTAGCGAAGCGAAGCCGCGCCGGGTCTTCCGCGTCCAACTCCACCAGCTTGCGGAAGACCCGCGCCGCCTGTTGCTCGGAAGCCGCATCAGGCGCCCGGTCCACATAGTTCCAATCGGGCGCCGTGTCCGGCCAAACCAGTAATTGAAATCGCTGAATCAACCCGTCATTGCTGGGACCGTCTTCGAGTGCATCCACCATGTAGGAGCGAAGCCGCCCCGGTTGGATGCCGCCCAGCATGGACATGCAACACGCTTCAACGTGGATGGTGCCGCGCCCGATCCGGTCTATGGTGTGCCCGGTGTCCCCATTCCACGCTTGCAGACAGAAGGCCCGCTCACCTTCCCGGCCCGCACGGTCCAATTGACTCCACCAGCCGGTGAGTTCATCGCGGATTACCAGGATGCCCGCCGGGTTTTCGCTCATCGTCTGGTGAAGCGCCTCGAAGGTGGCATCATTTACGATCAACCGCCGCAACTTCGGTTCGTCCGGTTCGTCTTCCGGCCTGTCGGGTGCCGTGTTGCCCTTCTTCGATGCCGCCTTGTACTGTTCTTTCCACGCCGCGCGCCGAAGTTCGTATTCCTCTTTCTCCCGCGCGTAGTCCTTCAGCGCCTCTTCGTGCTCCTGCCGCCATTCGGTCTGAATCTGATTCAGGGGACGGGTTGCCGCCTGAATGACGGGGGACTTCATGAAACCCGGTGGCGCGATGATGCCACCCCAGAGGTTCGGCACAATCACCCATCCGGTATCGTTTGCCTTCGGCTGAATGACGGCCCGCCGGTTTACAGCGCCGGCAAGACAGAGCACCATCACCACCGCCGGGTAGTCCATCGGGACTTGCATACGGTCCGCCACGTCCGCCACCAGGGGACGGAAGGAATCCGGCAGAAGGTCTTCGGAGAAGGCTTCCACGGGCGGAAGTTCGCTTTGGATCGGTTCCGGCTTCGGCCAATCGTCCGCCATTTCCGCGCGCGCCTGGTGGCGCGGTTCGTCTTCCACCAGTCCCCACCGCGCCCGCAGCTCGGAGAGCGCCGCAGCGTCCATCGGCGCCGCCGCGTCGGTCAATTCCCGGAACCGCTCGAAGGTGCCGCCCGCGTCCCGCCAGTCGGTAACGTCACCCTTCGCCAGCAAGCCCGGAAGCTCCACGATGCGGACGGAAGCCGCCGCACTCAACAGAGCCGCCGCAACCGCCGCCGCGTGCTTCCGGCCCGGTTCGTCATTGTCGGGAAGGATGACGATATGCCGGCCCCGGAAGTAGTCCGCCCATCCCGCGTACAAGGTGCTGTTGCCGGACCCGCCCGGATTACAGGACGCCACCAGCCCCCATGCTTCCAGGGTGTGAACGTCCTTTTCCCCTTCGGGAAGATAGACGGTTTCAGCATTGAGCAACTCTGGCAGTCGGTATGGAACGCGCGGGCAAACCCGGAAGCGATACTCCGCGCCGTCATAGTCGGTATAGTCCGCAGCGCGCTTCCAGGTGGTCTTCCCGGTTGCGCGCGCCGCCCTATCATCGGGAAGGTACTTGCCGGCATCCAGCCCCACCACAATCCCGCCGGCCTCAACTCCGCCGGTCCGCTCCGGGTCGGTGGTGCCCGCCGCCTCAACTCCACTCGGGCGGACTTGAATGAAGGTCTTCGTCCCGTCCGGCTTCCGGTAGCGGACAACCTCGAAGAGAAGGCATCCGTCCCGACTCGCATACGGGTAGCGCGCCATTTCCCGCCACCCGCCCGCCGTGTTGGTGGATTTTGTTGTTTTTGTAGGTGCTGTGCCCGCCGAATTTCCATTCGTGCGGGTGCTGTTGTTCCGGTAATCGGGTTCGATCCGCCCCACCAGCCGGAAGACTTCGGCCTTCCGGGTCGGGAAGTCCCCGCCGGTCAGAGCCGCTTCGAGTTCCAGAATGTCCCCGCCGCGTCCGCAAGTGGAGTGACAGAACCACCGCCCGGTGTCCGGTTCCACCGCGAAGCTATCGTTCTTCCCCTGGTGAATCGGACACGCGCCGCGCCACTCCGCCGCCCGCCGTTGTTTCAGGTGCGGGACGCGCGCCGCGTAGTAGGTGGAGACTTCGCCCGAAGTGAACGTGATGGCTGAACCCGCCATCTATCGCGCCTCCGCCTGGTGCCCGCCGCCGGACGGACGGGATTCGAGCCATGCCGAAATGTCTTCGGATTTGTAGCGGACCGCCGCGCCGATCTTCAGGTACTTCGGCCCCTGCCGAAGAAGCCGCCACCGCCGCACGGACGCCACGGACAAGCCGGTGATGCGCGCCACGTCATGCTCATTCAGAAGATTTTCAATCGCGTTGTGAAGTGATTCCATTTCGATCCTTTCGGATGGATGCTGTGCCATCCACCCGAATCATAAGAACCGAAAATTGTTTTGGAAATTTCCGCTGTCGGAACCCAATAAGGACGGGGGTCCCGATGGGCAGTGTCGGGTCGCGGAAGTTTGCGGAAATTAGGAGAGAGTTTCCGGGGTGGTTTTCTTTCGCTGCGTTGCTATCTCAAGCCGGTACTCAATAGCTTTGACAGCGTTCGCTCGTTCATCGTAGGCCGCCCACCCGTCGCAAGATCGGTCCCGCTTCCGCCATCTCGGGGGAAAAGGAATCTGGGCTTCATCAAGGGCTTCGCAGATATCATCAAGCTTTGGGCGCCAATCGCCGTCAGGCGCCACGCGCGCGACAATCTCAGCGACTCGTGATGCTGCTTCGTGGTCCGGCTTCGGCCCGCGCTTCCGGCCCTTCCCATCGGACTCCGCCGGGTCCATCCCGTTCACCGCCGGCCCCGCACCCGTGCGAGTCGATTCATCCATGCTCGGTTTCGCCGCACCCGCTTGTTTCGTTTCCGGGAAGCCACCTTCCGCCGCGTGCTTCCATGCTTCGGCCCGCAGTTTCAGAGCCGCGTGAGTCAACCCTTCGCCCGTGATTGCACCAACATGCCACACGGAAGCCCGATCCTTCTCGGGAATCTCCGCCCACGGATTCGCCCGCATGACGAAAAGCGCAAACCCCGCGTCCAGTTCTTTCCGCATCGGGTCCGCCAGCCATGGGTACTGACTCAAGCCGTAACGGACAAACCGCGCGATATCTGAATGCAATTCGGCCTCAAACTCGCTCACGGACCCGCAAACCGCCATACACTCCCGCGCTACCAGGTTGAACTGATGAATGACAAGCTCCCGAAAAAGTTCCGCGTCATGAATTGGCCCGCTCTTGTTCGCCTCACGCTCCAATTTCGGCAAGTAGTACGCCAGAAATGCCGCCGTATCCGCTTCCATGCGGACAAGGGCCTCAGCGGGCAATTTGGCAATTATCGTTCCTTTGGACGATTCGCCGGCTTCGAGCGCCGTCGGCCGCTTCCGACGTGCCGCACGCCAGCCCTGTTTCACTACATCAAACCAGGCGCGCTTAACACGGAACTTCTTACAAACCCAATCGCCGATAGACTCTAGCTTGGCATCAAACTGTTTGATATCCAGGTTGCCTGCTATGAAGAACTCCTCGGCAGCCGCGCCAAGGAGGTGGCGTGCGGCCTGTATGCGGCCCTGGTGAATGCTATCGTGCGCCGCCGCATCGAAAAGACTTTGTTCAAAGCGCTTCTGTTCTTGAATGGAACCATCCCGCCAGGACTCCGGCTTGGCCAACGGGTTCTTGGCTCGGATGCGAGCCACCTGGGAGGGAATCTTGCTGCGCTTAAGAATTAACTCTGCTTCGATCTCGGCTGCCCCTATCCGATGTTGTGCAGACTGAGGTAAACCCGACAAATCCATGACCGCTCCCTCTGCGATTCCCCTGAATGGATTTTGCCGCCAACCGGGCAGGGTCCCCGGCTTGTCGCCCCGTCGAGCTAGGCGGCATTCTCAGTTTATGGCTTTCAGCTAGGGGCTTGCACTCCTCGGGGATTGGCGGTACACGTAAACGGATGCAGATGATCTGTACCCGTTGCGGCTCCGTCTTTGACAAGCCGAAGAATTACATGGGTGGCAGCTTCGGAATGGAGCTAATGCTTTGGCTTCTGCTCGTGCTGCCTGGAGTCATCTACAGCGTGTGGCGGTTGACCACCAAGGCGAAGGTATGTCCCTATTGCGAGTCGAGAGAGATCATTCCGCTTGATACGCCGGAAGGGCGCCGTATTCAGGGGCGTGGTGCTGGCGCCTGAGACCCGTGAATGGCTGTGCCCAATACTGTGCCCACCCTCCACATGGAATCCTTGTTCGCCGTTGCGAGTGTTCCGCTTCGAGGTTGCCGTAAGCCATTGGAAATTAGTAATGGTAAGGAATCACGGGCAACCCTTGTGCCCACTGCTAAGTTATTGATTCTTCGTGCGTTCACGATTCGTAATCAGCAGGTCTCCGGTTCAAGCCCGGAGGGTGGCTCCAGAAATCATGGGACTTTAGGGAATTAAACAGCCGGTTCCTTTCGGGGCAGCGGCTTTTATTTTGTCACCGGTGCCAAAACTTTTTTTTCTCATTGCGGGACTGTTTCTCCGAGCGTTGTCCGCCGCCGATGATGCGCGATTTTTCGCCCCACACGTTCAACAATGGGGTGTTCAGGAACTGACCCTACGATCGCGGGGGAACTACGGAAACCCCTTCGCGGACGTAAGTATTCAGGGCCACTTCCGGTCGCAAGGCAAAGACATCGCCGTCGATGGATTCTACGATGGCGACAACATGTGGAAAGTCCGCTTCATGCCCGAGACCACGGGGACATGGACGTTCACGACGGTATCGGCCGACCCGGATCTGGACGGAAAATCCGGATCTTTTGTCGCCGACAGCGCCGGTTCAGGAAACCACGGTCCTGTCGTTGTGCATAACCAGTACCATTTTGCATATGCCGACGGGACGCCCTTCTTCCCTCTCGGCACAACTCTGTATAATTGGCTGAATCGCGACCGCGATCTCGAGGTTCGCACGCTTGGCACCCTCTCCCGGAATCCGTTCAACAAAGTGCGCTTCCTGGTTTTTCCCAAATGGATGGTCTTCAACCGCGTAGAGCCCACGCGGTTCCCGTACCTGCAGGCGCAGGCCGGAAAGTTCGACCTCGACCGCTTCGACCCTGAGTTTTTCGCCCATTACGAATCTCGCATCCGCGATCTGCAGGCCCTCGGCATCGAAGCGGATATCATTCTGTTCCATCCCTACGACAAGTGGGGATTCGCCGGCATGGACCCGCGTCACGACGACGCCTACCTGCGGTACGTCGTGGCGCGGTTTGCGGCGTTTCGGAACATCTGGTGGACGCTCGCCAACGAGTTCGACATCTTCACGGCGCAGAAAGACTGGCGCCATCTGGGCGAACTCCTCGCCAAGATCGACCCTTACGGACACCAGCGCGGGATTCACAACTGCTGCACCGCCTTCTACGACAACTCCCAATCGTGGATCACTCATGTCATCTTGCAGGACATCACGTCGCAACGGCGGTCGGCGTCCGCGCGCGACGATTCCTCAATCGCGCTGGATGCCCGAAAGATCGGGAAACCCGTGCTGGTCGACGAGTACGGGTATGAAGGGAACAACGGAATGGCATGGGGCAATCTGGGCCCGCGCGAGGCGGTCGAAATGCACTGGGCGATAACCATGGCGGGCGCATACGGATCTCACGGGGAGACCTATGTGAATCCGGGTCACCTGCTTTGGTGGGCGGTCGGCGGAGAATTGGTGGGGGACGCTCCCGCGCGGCTTGGATTTCTAAAGAAGATCATGTCCGAGGCGCCCTACAGCGAAATGGAGCCGGCGATCGATCTGGTCGGGAATGGAAACCCGCTGATTACGGCGCTTGCAAAACGGGGCTCGTACTACCTGTTTCACTTTGCTCAAACCAAAGAAACAGCCGACTGGAATATGGGATTCTTCGGTCCCGCCACGCCGTCGCAACCACTTCCCGCGAAGCCGATCGGGCCGGGAACGTGGAAGCCCGTTCCCATGCCGGAGTTCCGCATCGGAGACGGCACGTTTCGAGTCGACATGATCGACACCTGGAATATGAAGGTGTACTTCCTGGGCTACACCACGGGGCCGGTGCAGCGGTTCCAACCGGAGATTGCTCCCGGCTTGATGAGATTCGTCAAGGTGGAACGAGCCGAGCCCGGCAAGCCCGCCGGTTCAGTGACTGCCTTGTTGAACGAGTTCGGCTCGCACGCACAGTAGCGTAACGGACACCAGCTATTTGCGTGCGCAGGCGCGTTTCTCACGAGGGCGCCGTCCGAAGCGGCGGCTTTCGTGCAACAGAGCCCCGTCTAAACCGCGATCTTCCACGTGATCGCAGGGAATTGGCTCCCCCCACGGACGACTTTAGAGCTCACGCGTTTTCGAGGCCGGCGCACGACACCGACGCGCCGCGTTGGCGCGACGCCGGTCGAAACTTTGAACATGGGGGAAGATTTGCGGCTGACACAGCCCGACCAGATCGGCGGCTTCCCGCAGGCTGGCGTCGTGAGAACGGTTGCCGCTGCACATGCTGAGGAAGGGCGCCGTGCCCGAGGCCGCGAGCGGTGCTAACGTATATGCCAACTCCGCAGCAATCGGTGCAACCGGAGCGGTGATCGCCGAGTACGGCAAAGGCCAGGTGGGCTAACGAAGACAAGGAGAGACAACATGCCAATGAACCGACGTGAGCTTTTAAAAGCTTCGGTGGCAGGCGCTGCCATGTTGAAGCAAGGGAGGAAGGCGTTCGCTGCTCCCGCTGGAAGCATCCAAGTTGCGATCGATGCAGCCAAGAGCGGCAAGCCGATCAATCCGATGATTTTCGGCGGATACATGGAGCCGGCGACCACGAGTGTGTGGGCCGAGATGCTGAGCGATAGAAAGTTTGCCAGGCCGGTTGTCAGTGCCCAGCCGGCGGCGGCGCCAGCAAATGCCCCTCCCGGGTTCCGCCCCCGTGGGGAGCCGTTCAGGCCGGTGGGACCGGAAGGAACTGTCGAAATGGACACCGTGCGGCCGTTCGTTGGCAAGCACAGCCCGCGCGTCAAGCTTGGCGGCCCCGACTCCCGCGGCATTCAGCAGTCCAAATTGCGCCTGGTCAAGGGCAAGGCTTACGAGGGCCGTGTCTACCTTGCCGGAGATCCCGGCGCGAAGGTTGTGGTCCGCCTGGTCTGGGGACCTGGCGCCAGCGACTCTCAATCCGTCACGATTCCCGCCCTTACGAGCGAGTACCGGAAATTCCCGTTCAAGTTCACGCCGGCGGCCGACTCGACTGACGCGCGCCTGGAAATCGTGGGTACCGGCAGCGGCACATTCCATATCGGGACAGCTTCGCTGATGCCCGCCGATAACGTCCAGGGATTTCACGCCGGCATGATCCGCCTCTTTAAAGAGGAAGGCTTCAAAATGTTCAAATGGCCCGGCGGCAACTTTGTCTCCGCTTACGACTGGCGCGACGGTCTTGGCGATCGTGACAAGCGCCCGCCGCGCGGGCAGGAGTCGAATGACGTGGGCCTGCATGACTTCATCGCCCTCAACCGGCTGGTGGGAGCGGAGCCCGATCTGGCGATCGATAGCGGATACGGATCTGCGCGCGAGGCGGCCGAGGAGGTTGAGTATTGCAATAGCTCCGTCAACACCCGCATGGGCAAAATGCGCGCGGACAACGGCAGTCCCGAGCCCTTCAATGTCCGTTGCTGGACGATCGGCAACGAAATGTACGGCCCCTGGCAGGCCGGCCACATGTCGCTGAATCAGTACTGGGTGAAGTACAACAACATCGTCGAGGCCATGAAAGCCGTGGACCCGAAGATCAAGGTGGTCTTGGGCGGGGCCAGCATCTGCGAGAAGTCCATCGGCGGCGCGGAGAAGAAAGGTAACTTCTTCCCGAGCATTTGGGAGCCGCCCATTACCGCAAAGCTGCCCTATGAGTTCGGCAGTTTGGACGACTGGGACAGTTGGCTGCTCGCCAACTGCGCCGACAACGTCGATTTTCTTTCCGAACATACCTACGCATATCCGGAGTTGATATTCGACGCTGAGAAGCAGTCCTTTGTGGATGTGAAGGATCCGCTGCAGTTCAAAGCCCGCAGGATAGCCAACCGCATCGGCGGCTTTTTCGATGCGTGGGACAAGTACGTCGAGAAGATGCCTTCGTTGAAAGACAAGGGCATCAAGTTCATCTTCGATGAATGGGGCAATCGTAACCGCTCGATGGCGGGAAATGGCGGCGGCTTCGGGCGGCCGACCGGAATGCTGACGCCGCTCTCTTACGCGCTTCTCTTGCACGAACTGTTCCGTCACTCCGATAAAGTGGCTGCCAGTTGCGCGACCGGAGGACTGCGCGTGTTGACCGACAACTCCGGCGATGGCGTGGGCATGGCGTCTGAGGGCGTGGTGTTCAAGCTGTTGCAGACTCACTTTATCGAAGCTCTTCCGGTTGCGGTCGACGGGGATTCGCCCCAGCCGCTGATGCCCGGCACGGCGTTTGTCGACAGGGGTGTTAAACCCACTGGAAGCCCGACCTATCCGCTGGATGTTCTCGCGGCGTTCTCCAGCGACCGCAAGAAGTTCCTCATTTCGGTGGTCAACCCCACGGAAGAGGGCAACAGCTTCGCGCCGAAGATCAGCGGCGTCAAGCTGCGCGGACAGGGCAAGCTTTATCGGATTGCGCCGCCCAGTTTCGATTCAACCAATGAAGTGGGCAAGGAGCCTGCTGTCAAAATCGTTGAGACTGCGCAGAACGGAGTTCCGGAGACCGTGCAGGTTCCGCCTTTTAGCGTTAGCCTCTACGAATTTGAAGTTGCGTAAGAGTTCCTGTGAGCCGTCCCAAGGGACGGCCCCGGATGTTTTGAACCACGGTGCACCATCGTCTTCGGCAAGAACGGCGCGCGCAACGCGGTGCCAGGGGTTGAAGATTCGTTCACCGCCCGAAAAATCTCCCGGCTTCCGGACCAACCGTGCCATCCGGGAATCTGCGCCTCGGCAGCGATGGCACCGGCATTCCAAACCGTTCGTGCCACCGCTGCCAGCTCTCCCTGGTAAACACTCCGGCCGGTGCGGTTTCGAGCACCCTTCGGAATTCTTCCAACGGCACGTAACACTCCACCACGGCGACGTCCGCCGACGAGCCGTACACCATGAGGTGAGCCAGAAATGTTGGCAGATCGGCTAGTGTTTCCTCTGGGCGGTCGTACCAGACCACCTTCCGGGCTACTCGAATCAGGCTGGCCGGATAGGGCGCTGTTAGAGTCATCTCTCCAGACCTCCCGGACTCAGGCCCTGTTTAGGACGGAAGACGGGTAGTCTGGACAGGTCAACCGTTTGTGCCCAGCGGGTCAAATCTCGCTGCATGGTTGCCGGCACGCGATTCAGCGTCCCGTCGCCGTAGAACTGTAAAGCGCGTATACTCGTTGCCGGATCGAAACTCCGGTCGATGGCTTTGGCCGCCGCCAAGCCTGTGGGCACGTCGATTCCGTGTGACACCAGAGTGTGGATATCGACGTAATCCTTCCAACTGCCGCGCACTTGAATCACTCGCATCTTCATGCCGGCCAAGTCAACCAGCGCCGCGACCTGTACGCGCGATCCGGTTGCGAGGCGCGGGTCTTCCACACGCTGGAGCGTGTCTAAGCCGCCGAAGAATGCCACTTTGACCACACCGCCCCGGTCCACAAATGCCTCCAGATTATCGCGCTTGTAGTGCACCCAAGCATCCGGGTTCGCCGGATCCAAGTCTCGGAAGAAGGGCAGCCGGGAGCGCAACCGGTCCGGATCGAAACCCGAGGACGAGAAAAAATCGAAATCTTCGGAAGCCCGATGGCCGAGTTGGAGTGCCAGCCCGGTGCCGCCGTAAAGCACGAAGTCCGGGGGCACGGAGTCCAGTTCCGGCCACAGCCGCCGCTGCGATTCGGGCAGGATGTCCAATCGAGGATCGAACGTCACGGGCATCTCTTGGAACCACAATAAGCCTTTTCGCGGACCGCCGCATCACGGGTCGGGGGTGCTTGGTCGGGTTAAGCTGCGTGAAGGGGCTTTGGCACAGTTGGAGCCCAAATGGGAGGTTCGGCAAGTGAGACGAGGGAGCAGAACAGCAACCTCGAGGCTCGTCGCGGATCCGGCGGGACTCATGTTTCCGGCCAGCATCGACGATCGCGCCGGTTGGTCACCGGCAGAACAAATTGAGCGGCAAGTTCGATGGCTGCCAGTCAGCCTATCCAACATCTCCTGAAAGCTGAAAGAGCCGGGTTGCATTTTGCTTGAGAATCAGTGGCCGAACTTCGTCGCGGATGGCGACCTTCTCGAAATCCGCCAGCCAGCGGTCGGGCGTGAGCAGCGGGTAGTCCGATCCGAACAGCACTTTGGTCTTTAGCAGTGTATTGGCATATTGCACCAGCGTGGGCGAGAAATACTTGGGCGACCACCCGGAGAGATCGATGTAGACGGTGGGCTTATGCAGGCAGACCGAGATCGCCTCATCCTGCCACGGAAATGAAGGATGCGCCAGTATGATCGGCAGGTCCGGAAAGTCTACGGCCACATCGTCGATTTGCATCGGGTTGCCGTATTTCAAGCGGATCCCACCGCCGCCCGACAGACCGGTGCCGATGCCGCTGTGACCGGTGTGAAACAGAACCGGCAACTTCGCCGCGGCGAACACCTCGTACAGCGGGTAGGCGATGGGATCGTTGGGAAAGAACTGCTGCAGGGGAGGGTGTAGTTTTAGCCCCCGGATCAGACCGCTGGAGACTAGCCGCTTGGCTTCCCGGACTGCCTCCGGACCGCGTGCCGGGTCGATGCTGGCGAAGGCAATCGCGATATCGGAGTTTGCCGCGGCGAACTCCGCCACGGCGTCGTTTGAGACCCGGGGCCGTCCGGTCAGTCGTTCGTCGACCGAGAATATCACGAAGCCAATCTTCCTCGACCGGTAATACTCGGCCAGACCTTGGGGATCGCGCGGCGCGCCGCTCTCTCCGAAATACTTCATCGCCGCCGAGTCCGCGGCGGACGCCTCCCCGGTGTGCTCCATGTGGACGTGTACGTCAATCGCGTTGAGTTCGGCGACGTTCATAATTTGACCTCGATCACGCGGGGCGACCCGGCGTAAAGCTCCTCCACCAGTGCCGCGCGGTTGCGCAGCACGGCCTTCTGGTTGATGCTGCCTTTTTCGGTGATCTCGCCGGCATCCATGGAAGGCGGTTGCTCCATCACCAGCGCGCGCTCGATCCGCGTGGAGATTCCGGTGGCGCGGCGAGCGAATCCTTCGATCAACGGCGTTAGATGCACGCCTGTCACGCCGCGCGCCGCGAAGATGAGCGCGGCCACGAAGTCGCGATCCGGGGCCGCCAGCACGACATCCTGTGCCGCGCCGGCGCACCAGGTGAGGAAAGCTTCCCGTAACGGGCCTACGCTCACCCACGTTCCCGTCGATAGCTTGAAATCTTCCGCGATCCGCCCGTCGAAGCGATATCCCTTCAACGGTTCGGCGGGATCGGCCGGCAGCAGGGCGTCGCCTAGCTTGTAGAACCCCTCTTCGTCGAAGACGGTCCGCGTCATCTCGGGATTCCGCCAGAATCCAGGCGTGATGTTGGGACCGCGAAGGCGGGCTTCGATCTTGTTCTCCACCGGAGCGAGTTTCAGTTCCACGCCAGGGACCGGCAGACCGACGCGGCCCGCGGAGGCCCCTTCCACGCCGGTGGCCAGGGCCAGGGGTGCACTCTCGGTTGCGCCCAGTCCGGTGAGCATGAGGATTTCTTCACCGCACGCCTCCACCGCAAGCTCCTGCAAATCGTCCCACACCTTCTGGTTCAAGCCGGCGGCTGCGTAGAAGAGGATCTTGACCCGGCTGAAGAAATGTCGAGCGAATCGCGCGTCCGCCCGCAGTGCGGCCACCAGCATCTCGTACCCCTTCGGCACGTTGAAGTACGCCGTAGTAGCGACGTCGCGCAGGTTGTTCAGGGTCGCAGCGAAACCCGCGTCGGTGGGCTTTCCCTCGTCGATATACAGAGTCCCGCCGTTATAGAGCACAAGTCCAAAGTTGTGACTTCCGCCGAAGGTATGGTTCCAGGGAAGCCAGTCGCAGAGCACCGGAGGCTCCTCCGCCACGAACGCCAACAATGTTTTCAGCATCTCCTGGTTGGAGCATAGCATCCGCTGGGTAGTGATCACGCCTTTGGGGTGGCCGGTGGATCCTGACGTGAAAAGTACCTTGGCCACTGTGTCCGGATGCACGCGCGCATGAGCCTCATCCACCTCCGGGCGGGGAACCGTGCGCACCAGTTCCTCGAATGGCGTCACCCGGGGCAGGGCAGCGGGCGTGATGGTTACGATTCGCGCACCCATCGCCGCGGCCAACTGGAGGGGCCGCTCGAATTGCCGGCCATCCTCCGCAAACACTATGGCCGGTTCCAATCGCTCCAGAAGGAAGCGCAGCGTGGTCAACTCCGCCGACGCGAGCGAGTACGGCGGTGCGATTGGCGCATACGTAATGCCGGCGTACATACAAGCCAGCCCCAGGACGCCATGCTCGATGCTGTTTCCGGAGAGAATCGCTAACGGCCGGTCCAGCCGGAAATCGACCAGCCACTGGGCGATGGACCGAGCCTGCCCGCGCGCCGCTGCGTAGCTCAGCGTCCGCCATGCCCCGGCAGGGTCGCGTTGCGCCAGAAAGACGCGGTCCGGCGTTTTCGCGGCCCACAATTCCAGCCGCTCGGTCAGCTTGCTGGGATAAGGTCCGAGCGCCAACGGGGATCGTATGTACGTGAGGCCATTCTCCCGCCGATCGAATTCAGCGGCGGCGCTCAGGACGTTTACTTGCCGAACCCGGCGCTTCGATCCATCGGTCATGAGAGCCAATCCCGGCATGCGCGGAGACCTAAACTACCGCCGCTCCCTGTCATATTCGCGGAAAGTGCGGCCCTCGGCGGCGAGCCGGGTCAGCAACGGAGCCGGAGCCCAGCGCGCTCCGTGATCGTGCTCAAACTGCCGTACACGCTCCAGCACCCTTTCCAGGCCGGCCAAGTCCGCATAGAACATCGGTCCCCCACGCCATGCGGGAAAACCGTAGCCATTCACATAGACGACGTCGATATCCGAGGCTCGCAGCGCGAACCCCTCCTCCAGCAGCCGGGCGCCTTCGTTGATCAGGGCAAATACCGATCGCTCGACAATCTCCTGACTGGAGATCTCCCGGCGCGCTATCCCCGCTTCGCGAGCCGATCGCTCAATCAGAGCTTCCACCTCCGGATCCGGCATCGGCTTGCGATCGTCTCCGTAGACATACCAGCCCTTTCCGGTCTTCTGTCCGTATCGCCCCATGGCATACAGTCGATCCTGAACCAGTGGTTTTCGGACGCCCGGCTCACCGAAGTGCCCCAACTCCTGCCTCACCCTCCAGGCCACGTCGATGCCGGCCATATCGTCCACCGCGAACATCCCCATGGCCATGCCGAAATCGGTAAGCGCGCGGTCCACCTGCTGCGGAGTCGCGCCTTCCTCGGCGAGGAACTGCGTCTCGTACATGTAAGGAAAGAACATCCGGTTGCCGATAAAGCCCGGACAATTGCCGGCCAGCACTCCCACTTTTTTCAACCGCTTCGCCAAGCTCATCGCGGTGGCGATGGCGTCGGGAGCAGAGCCCTCTCCGCGCACAATCTCCAGCAGCCGCATGACGTTCGCGGGGCTGAAGAAATGCAGCCCGATCACGCTCTCCGGCCGGGCCGTTACCGATGCGATTTCATCGATGCTCAAAGTGGAAGTATTGGTTGCGAGGATCGTGCCCGGCCGCGCCAGACCGTCCAGTTCGCGGAAGATCTCTTTCTTGAGCGGCATGTTCTCGAACACGGCCTCGATGATGACGTCCGCCTCATCGAAACCTGCCGCGTCCAGTTGGGTACGAATCAATCCCATCCGCTCCTCGACCTGTTCCCGTGTGAACCGCCCTCGCTTGGCGCTGGTCTCGTAATTGCGGCGGATGGTCTCCATGCCGCGCGCGAGCGCCTCCCCGCCGGCATCCCGCAGCCGAACCGGCAATCCGGCATTGGCGCAAGCCATGGCGATACCGCCGCCCATCGTGCCGGCGCCGACGATCGCGACACTCTTGACCGGGAGCGCCCGCGCTTTATCGATCCCTGGTATCTTGGCCGCGGCGCGTTCGGCGAAGAACGCGTGGATCAGCGCCTTCGCCTGGCCGCTCCGCACGCACTCCGTGAAGATCTCGCGCTCCCTGCGGCAGCCCTCATCGAAGGGCAGGGCAGCCGCCGCTGCAATCGCTTCGACGGCGCGCAACGGCGCAACCTGACCGCGGCGTATCTTCGATGCCATCTGCTGTCCGGCTTCGTACAGCGGCGCATTCGCCCCGGGTGCCCCGAGTTTTTCGTCCCGGTCCCGAGTGCGGCGCGCCGGCCCGGCCCGGCGGGCAAATGCGACGGCGCCCTCCGCAAGATCGCCACCCACTATCTCATCGATCAGACCCGCCGCGAGAGCTTCCGCGGCTTTCAGCGGCTTACCCGAGACACACATCTCGATGGCGCGCTCCGTCCCCACAAGCCGAGGTAAACGCTGTGTGCCTTCCGCGCCGGGAACGATCCCCAGGTTCACCTCCGGCTGTCCGAGCTGCGCGCCGGCCACCGCCACTCGATAGTGGCCTGCCATCGCCACCTCGAGGCCGCCGCCGAGGGCTGTCCCGTGAATCGCCATCACCACCGGCTTCGGCGAGTCCTCAATCTGGCGCAGCAGACCGTGCAGCGCTGGAGCGCCGGGACCAATTCCCCACGCCATGTCCTCCAGGACGGCGATGTCCGCTCCCGCGATGAAGGTGCGTCCCGCGCCCATCACCACGATGGCGCGCACCTCTCGATCGCCCGCGGCGCGGCCAAGGACAGCTTCCAGGCCTTGCGGCACGCCGGCGCTGAGCGCATTCACCGGGGGATTGTCGACGGCGATCACGGCCACTCCGTCTTGTATGCGATACGTCACCAATTCGCTTGCCGCTCCACTCATTAGCCACTCCGCTCCACATTGTTTTCCGCAAACACCGAATGCACGAACGCCGTCGCCACCGCCGCCAAACCGAACAGGGTGACGCAGGCGATGAGGGCCGGACGGCGTCCGTATCGGCCGCCCCAGTATCCTGCGAACGGATTGCCCCCGGCCATCCCGACTAATCCCACAGCCAACACCGGACCGAAGGCGGCGCGTGTCACACCCCGCGAGGGCGGTGAGCAATTTCCGATACGGAGTCCAGCGGCCGCGATCCAGCGTCGCGCCGATCTCGACCAACGCATTCAAGCTCCCCACACTTTCTCCGCCACTTCGACGATCCGCGCCAGCTTCGCCCACTGCTGGTCTTCCGTGAGCGAGTTGCCTTCCTCGGTGCTGGCAAACCCGCACTGTGGGCTGAGACAAAGCTGCTCGAGATCGACGAAGTGGGACGCTTCCTCGATTCTCCGCTGCAGGTACTCCGGGCTTTCCAGCGCGCCGGTTTTGGAGGTAACCAGGCCCACCACCACGGTCTTTCCTTTGGGCACGAAGCGGAGTGGATCGAAGCCGCCGGCACGTTCCGAATCGAACTCCATGAAGTAGCCGTCTACGCCAATCCGATTGAACAGCAACTCGGCGATCGGCTCATACCCGCCCTGCGCAATCCAACTCGAACGGAAGTTACCGCGGCACAGGTGCATGGTGATCCGCATATCGGATGGCCGTCCGGAAATGGCCGTGTTGATCATGTCCGCGTACACCGCGGGAAGGCTGTCGGGGTCGTCTCCGCGATCGCGCAGAATCTGCCGTTGCTCGGGGTCGCACAGATAGGCCAGGTTGACTTCGTCCAATTGCAGGTAGCGGCAACCAGCCTCCGCGAATGCCTGGACCGCGCCGCGATAGGCGTGTCCCAGGTCCCCATAGAACTCCTCCATATCCGGGTAGACAGCGGGGCTTACGGCGCGCCGCCCGCCGCGGAAGTGAAGGACGCTCGGCGAAGGGATGGTCATCTTGGCGGCGGCGCGAGTTCGCTCCCGCAGGAAGCCAAAGTGCTCTACCATAGGGTGGCTGGAGAACCCTAGCTTCCCCACCACGCGCAGTCCCTTGGGCTGGGTTTCGATTCCGCCTTTGAAGGCGATGCCGCGATCGGAGCGAAACGACTCCACGCCGTCCAGCCGCTCCAGAAAATCGAAGTGCCACATGGCGCGGCGGAACTCGCCGTCAGTCGCGCTCCGCAAGCCGATCTCCGCCTGGCGCGCGATGATCTGCTCGATTGCCGCGTCTTCCGCGGCGGTCAAGTCCGCAGCCGTGATTTCACCGCGTCCCCAGCGCGCGCGAGCGTGCTTGAGCGAAGCGGGACGCAACAAGCTGCCTACATGGTCGGCGCGAAAGGGCGGCGTTGTTCTGGTCAAAGGTTTTCTCCTGGTAGATCGAATGGGATTCCAGTATAGTTCTCGGCCAGCGTGGTGGCCGCGGCTCGCGAGGTGGTTACCTGTTCCAGTTCCGCCAGTTGCCTGCGGTACTCGAAGCCATTGCCACCCTCGAAGCGGTGCAGCATGGAGGTCATCCACCAGGAAAAATGCTGCGCCCGCCAGACGCGCCGCAGGCAAATCTCCGAATAACGGCCGAGCAGTTGTTCCGACCCGTTCCGATACCGGCACGTCAGGGCGTGGGCGAGGATTCGCACGTCGGCAGCGGCGAGGTTCAAACCCTTGGCCCCGGTGGGGGGCACGATGTGCGCCGCGTCGCCGGCCAGGAAGAGGCGGCCGCATTGCATGGGCTCCGCGACGAAGCTGCGCATGGCGGTCACACCCTTCTGGAAAATGGGGCCTTGGTTGATGCGGAAACCCTCCACCGTCTCAAAGCGTTTCTGTAACTCCTCCCAGATTCTCCCGTCCGGCCACTCAGCAAGTTCCTCGCCGGGGCGGCACTGAAGATATAGGCGGCTGACTCGCGGAGTGCGCATGCTGAGAAGCGCGAACCCGCGTTCGTGATTGGCGTAGATCAGTTCGTCGGAGGCGGGCCTGGCTTCCGCCAGAATGCCCAGCCAGCCGAACGGGTACGTCTTCTCGTAAAAGCGCAAAGCGCCGGGCGGGACCGAGGGCCGGCAGATTCCGTGAAAACCGTCGCAGCCTGCGATGTAGTCGCAAGCGATCGCGCACTCTTCGCCGTTGCTGCGGAAGCGGATGTGCGGTGATTCGCCGTCGAAGCCCTCGATCCGCACAGAGTCGACCCCGAAGAAGAGCGGCCCTCCGTACGCCATTCGCGCCTGGATCAGGTCCTTCACCACCTCGTGCTGCCCGTAGACGGTAATCGCACGTCCCCCGGTGAGTTCGTGCAGATCGATGCGGTGTCCATGACGATCGAAGCGCAGCTCGATTCCGTGGTGCACGAGCCCCTCGCGGCGCATCCGCTCTCCCACGCCGGCCGAGTTGAGCAGGTCCACCGTGCCCTGCTCGAGCACTCCCGCGCGGACTCGCTCCTCCACATGTTTGCGGCTCTGCGTCTCGATCACTACGGATTCGATGCCCTCCCCGTGGAGCAGGTGAGCAAGCAGCAGACCCGCGGGTCCGGCGCCCACGATGCCCACCTGAGTGCGAATGGTTTTGGAGAGTGACATCGTGGCCCTCACATGATCTGGTAAACGGCGAGTTCCACGCGGCTGGAGATGAGGCTGGTCTCAACATCCCCGCCGCGGCGCGGTATTTGGTAGTCGCCCGGGAGAACGCAACTGCGCAACCGGGGCCCTCTGACTTCGCCGCCCGCGATCGAAATCAGCCGCCGTAATCCGGCAGCGGTTGTGCCGATTTCGATAGGTCGGGCGACTGTGACGATCCAATCGGTGACGGGGACAAGTGCCATCATGAAATCTCCCTCAGACACTTTCCACGATCATCGCGATTCCCTGGCCCACTCCGATGCACATGGCGCACAGTGCGTATCTGCCTCCGCCGCGTTGCAACTGCCGCACCGCCGCGCCCAGCAGCCGCGCACCGCTGGCCCCGAGAGGATGTCCCAGCGCGATCGCGCCGCCATCCGGGTTGACGTGCGCCGCGTCGTCCGGCAGTCCCAGCGCACGCAGCACCGCCAGCGCTTGTGCGGCGAACGCCTCGTTCAACTCGATCACGTCTATTTGGCGCAGCTTAAGGCCTGTCAGCGCGAGCACCTTTTGGACTGCCGGCACCGGTCCCAGCCCCATCACCCGCGGCGCCACTCCCGCTACCGCGGTGCCCAGGACGCGCGCCTTCGGAGTCAATGCGTATTTCGCGGCAGCGCTCTCGCTCGCCAGCAGGAGAGCGCCGGCGCCGTCGTTGATCCCGGAAGCGTTACCCGCGGTCACTGTCCCGCCCGGCCTGACCACCGGCCGAAGCGCAGACAGCGCTTCCAGCGTGGTGTCCGGCCGCGGATGTTCGTCGCACGACACCGCCGCTTTCTTCGGTATCGCTACGGGTGCGATTTCCTCCGCAAGGCGGCCGGCCGCCATGGCCGCGGTGGCACGCAATTGGCTTCGCAGGGCGAAAGCATCCTGGTCGGCGCGCGCAATGCCGCACTCGGTGGCGACGTTCTCCGCAGTCTCCGCCATCGAATCGACGCCGTATCGCTCCTTCATCAGAGGATTGACAAAGCGCCACCCCAAGGTCGAATCTTCCATCTTCTGGGATCGCGCCCAAGCCGCGTCCGGCTTCGACAGAACGAGGGGCGAGCGCGACATGCTTTCCACGCCGCCGGCGAGCGCCAGCGCGATTTCGCCGCAACGGATTCCCCGCGCGGCCACTGCGGCGGCTTCCAAACTCGATCCGCAAAGCCGGTTCACGGTGGTTCCCGGCACGCGCTCCGGAATTCCCGCCAGCAGCAATGCCATACGCGCGACGTTGCGGTTGTCCTCCCCCGCCTGGTTCGCACAGCCGTAGATCACGTCGTCAATCGCACCGGCGTCCAGGTGCGGATTCCTTTCGAGCAAAGCTCTCAGTGGAATGGCGGCGAGATCGTCCGTGCGCACTCCCGCCAAAACGCCGCCGTAGCGTCCGAAGGGCGTGCGAATCGCGTCGCAGATGAAGGCCTGCTCCATGATGTGCGCTTATCGGCTATTAGTACGATAAACGCGCGAGCTTGTCAAGGGAGCGCCAGCGCCAGGCGCTCCGCTCCGTCGCGCAGTACCGGCAAAAAGCGGTCGATCATCTCCCGCGCCGTACTGCGCGCGGCCTGCACGCCGGTATTCATGGCAGCCACCACCTTTCCCGATCTGGACCGCACCGGGACTGCCAGGGAGCGCAGTCCGACTTCGAGTTCTTCGTCCACCAGCGCGTAACCTTGCCGGCGGACTCGCTCCAGCTCGGCCGCAAACCGGGTTTTCTTAGTGATGGATTTGGACGTCCGCGCCTCCAACTTTACGCGGGCCAGATACGAATCGAGTTCCTGCTTCGCCATAGCGGCGAGCATCACCCGTCCCATCGACGTGCAATAAGCGGGCAGGCGGCTGCCGACCGAGAGTCCCACGGACATCACTCTTCGGGTGGCGGACCGGGCCAGGTACACAATCTCGTCGCCTTCCAGCATGCTCAGCGAACTCGACTCGTGGATCGCGGAGCTGATCTCCTCGAGAATCGGTTGGGCCATGGCCGAGAGCGAGCTCGACGACAGAAAGGAAAATCCCAGCCGCAATGCGCGGCTGCTCAACCGATAGACCGCGCCGTTGTGGCTGGCATACCCCAGCAGTTCCAAGGTGATCAACAGGCGCCGTACTGCCGCCCGCGATAAGCTAGTGCGAGCGGCAACGTCCCCGACGGTGACCCCTTCGGGCCGGTCCTGAAAGGCCTCGATCACTGCCAGGCCCCTGGCCAATGACAGAACGAAATCGGGATTGCCTTCGAACGCTTCCAATGGCGGCACGGGGCGATTATCGCACAAAGTGTCCGATTATTGACGTGGACACTCGGTTATGCGAATATCGCGCTATAGGGCGATATTCGCGCATGGAGTTCCTGAACATAGCCGATGCGGTGGCGCGCTTCGTGCACGACGGCGACTCGGTGGCGCTGGAAGGGTTCACCCATCTGATCCCCTTCGCCGCCGCACACGAGATCATCCGCCAGGGCCGCAGGGACCTCACGTTGATCCGCATGACCCCGGACCTGATTTACGACCAGATGATCGGAATGGGGATTGCGCGCCGCCTGATCTTTTCCTGGGGCGGCAACCCCGGCGTGGGATCGCTTCACCGTCTTCGCGACGCCGTGGAGAGAGGCTGGCCGCAACCGCTCGAGATCGTGGAACACAGCCACGCGGCGATGGCCAACGCTTACGAAGCCGGCGCGGCGGGTATGCCATGCGCCGTCTTTCGCGGCTATCGCGGGTCGGATCTCCCCTCCGTCAACCCGCAGATCAAGTTCGTCACGTGCCCGTTCACGAGCGAGGAATTGGCCTGCATCCCGGCGCTCCGTCCGGATGTGACCGTCATTCACGCGCAAAAGGCGGACCGCGAAGGGAATGTATGGATTGAAGGCATCGTCGGCGTACAGAAAGAAGCGGCCCTGGCCGCACGGCGTGCCCTGGTGACCGTCGAAGAGATCGTGGACGATTTCGGACCGCGATGCGCCAATGCGGTCATCCTTCCCTCGTGGAGCATTCACGCGGTGGCTCTGGCTCCGGGCGGAGCGCGGCCCTCCTATGCCCACGGTTACTACCCGCGCGATAATGCCTTCTATATCGCCTGGGACGAGATTGCCCGGGAACGCCACACCTTCAAGGCATGGATGGAGGAGAATGTCCTGCAGGAGAAGGTGCTGCGATGAACTACAGCTCGCAGGAAATGATGACCGTCGCTGCCGCTCGCGCGCTTACTAACGACGACGTCTGCTTTGTCGGCATCGGCCTGCCCTCCGCGGCGTGCAACCTGGCGCGGCTTACGCACGCTCCGCGCATCAACCTGATTTACGAATCCGGCACGCTGCAAACGCGTCCCGAGGTTCTACCCCTCTCCATCGGCGACGGCGAACTCTGCGAGACCGCCCTGACCACCGTACCGGTTCCGGAAATCTTCCGGTATTGGCTGCAAGGTGGACGTATCACCGTCGGTTTCCTGGGCGGAGCCCAAGTGGATCGCTTTGGCAATCTCAACAGCACGGTAATCGGCGGCTACGGCCATCCCAAGGTCCGGCTGCCCGGCAGTGGGGGCGCCACGGAAATCGCCACCGCCTGCGGCCAGATCTTCATCGCGATGAAGCAAGGCCCGCGCAGTTTCGTCCGCCAACTCGACTTTCTCACTTCGCTTGGCCACGGACGCACCGGCCGCGAACGGGAGGCGCTGGGCATTCGCACCAAGGGACCCACGCTTCTGGTCACCGATCTCTGCACCATGCGTCCCGATCCGGAGACCAACGAAATGACGGTGAACAGCATACACCCGGGCGTGACTCGCGAACAGGTCAGGAATCACACTTCGTGGGATGTGCGATTCGCCGAGGCGGTAGAGGAAACCGCGCCGCCCGCGGCACGCGAACTGGAAGTGTTGCGCGACCTGCACGCGCGAACCGCGCGCGCTCATGGCGCGGCATCAGGAGAGTCATGACGGAGTATCCCCGCCCGCCAGCCGGGTCCCAGCCCGATAACGATCACGAACCCTACCGTTCGACGCACCGGCGCGCTCCGCGGCAGCCGGCGATCCGCATTCCCCACACCCTCAGCGAACTCACGGGTCCAATCTATGGACACAACCCGATTGGCGAGACCGATAACGACCTGACCCGGCATTTTCCCGAGCCGCCGCAGGGTGAACGCATCGTAGTCGCCGGCCGCGTGGTGGATGAAGACGGCCGCGGCGTGCCCAACACCATGGTCGAAATCTGGCAGGCCAATGCCGCCGGGCGATACCGCCACTCAGGCGACAACCACCCTGCTCCGCTGGATCCGAATTTCTTTGGCGCAGGGCGAGTTGTGACGGATGCCGAGGGCCATTACCGTTTCCTCACGATCAAGCCCGGCGCATACCCGTGGCGCAACCATCATAATGCCTGGCGTCCGGCGCACATTCATTTCTCTCTGTTCGGTTCCGGACTGGTGAGCCGCCTGGTCACCCAAATGTACTTTCCCAACGACCCGTTGATTCCCCTCGACCCCATCGTCAACAGCATTCCGGACGCCGGCGCGCGCGAACGACTTGTTTCGTCGTTCGATATCTCCCTCACCGAGCCCGAGTGGGCGCTTGGCTATCGTTTCGAGATTGTGCTGCGCGGCCGCCGCGCCACACCGTTCGAGGAGCCCACACGATGAGTCCGATCCCAAGCGCTTCCCAAACCGTCGGCCCCTTTTTCAACTTCGCCCTCACCACGAATGTCGATCTAGGCATCCTGGCGCGCGAAGGTGTTCCGGGCGAGCGGATCCGCCTGGAGTTTCGGGTTACCGACGGTGACGGAGCGCCGGTGCCGGGCGATTGCATGATCGAGATTTGGCAAGCCGATTCCGCGGGCCGCTATGCTCACACAACGGAGTTTGGCGGCTTCGGCCGGCTCGAAACGGACCACAACGGATGTTGTACTTTCGAGACCCTCAAGCCTGGCCGGGTCGCCGGCCTCGATGGCAGTTTACAGGCTCCGCACATCAACGTCATGGTGTTCGCACGCGGGTTGCTGAGACACCTGCACACCCGCGTTTACTTCGCGGGTGAGCCGGCAAATGCCGAAGACGCAGTACTCGCCCTGGTTCCCGAGGAACGCCGTGCTACGCTCCTGGCACAACCCGGCGAAGGCGAGCCGGGGACGTGGCGCTTTCATATTCGTCTGCAAGGCGACGGCGAGACCGTCTTCTTCGACGTGTAAGATCGAAGTAATGTTCACGCGATTGGTGGAAAGTCTCGCGGCGACGGAACGGCTGTCGGAGGTGTTCTCCGACGCGTCCGTGCTGCAGGCGATGCTCGATTTCGAGACCGCTCTGGCCCGCGCCGAAGCGCGCTGTGGAGTGATCCCGGCCAATGCCGTAGCCCCGATTGCGGACGCTTCCCGCGCCCAGGGCTTCGACACCGCCGAGCTCGCCCGTCTCTCACTGCGCGCTGGCACCCCGGCCATTCCAGTAGTGAAAATGCTGACCGCCCGGGTGCGTGCCATCGATCCGGATGCCGCTGGGTTCGTCCATTGGGGCGCCACCAGCCAGGACGTAGCGGATACGGCTCTGGTTCTACTTCTGCGCCGGGCGCGCCGCATTCTTCAGACCGATCACGAGCGCACTCTAGCCGCGCTTCGCCGTCTCTCCGAAGAACACGCCGCGACAGTCATGCTGGCGCGCACACTGCTGCAACCCGCTCCGCCGGTGACCCTTGGCTTGAAGGCGGCAGGCTGGTGCGCCGCGGTACGCCGGGGTTGGGAGCGGGTCGCATCCCGTTTTGACGAGGCGCTCTGTCTCCAGTTCGGCGGCGCCAGCGGCACCCTCGCGGCACTGGAGAGTCGCGGCCTTGCGGTGAGCGAGGCGCTTACGTCCGAGCTCGACCTGAGGCTTCCGGACGGTCCCTGGCACGGATACCGCGATCGTCTGGCGGCTTTGATGGCCGCGCTCTCCATCTATACCGCGAGCCTGGGGAAGATCGCGCTCGATGTGGCGCTGCTCATGCAGTTCGAGGTCGGCGAGGCTGCTGAACCGGGAGGCGATGGGCGCGGCGGTTCATCCAGCATGCCGCACAAGCGCAATCCAACGGCCTGTATGCTCACGCTCGCGTCGGCGAAACGGGTGCCCGGACTGCTCGCCGATTTCGTGGCGGGTATGGTCCAGGAGCATGAGCGGGCAGTTGGCGGATGGCAGGCGGAGTGGCCCCTCGTTTATGGCATCGTGCAGTCCGCCGGAGTCGCTCTCGAGAGCATGGCCGAGGTTACCGAGGGCCTCACAGTGGACGTGGCACGTATGCGCGCCAACCTTGACAGCACGCGCGGGGCAGTCTTCGCCGAACGGGCGGTTCTGATGCTCGCTCCCGAAGTGGGCCGCGAAGCCGCGCGGCACAGGGTGGAAGAAGCGATTCAAAATAGCGGCATGCCGCCCGATCTTCCAGGCCTCGGTACACCGGAGGAGTATTTGGGCAGCGCTGAAGTGTTCCGCCGGCGCTTGCTCGGAGGAGATAAATAGATGCCGTTTGTTACCAGGCAGGGCTGCCGGATCTATTACCGGCTGGAAGGCTCCGCACAGAAGCCGCTGCTGGTTCTGGTGCATGCGCTGGGCACGGACCACGGCCTGTGGGATCCGCAAATGCCGTCCCTGCTGCGCTATTTCCAGGTGCTGCGGCTCGACCTCCGCGGCCACGGTGCATCCGACGCTCCCGCGGGCGAATACAGTATGGCCCAACTCGCCGAAGATGTGCTGGCGGCCGTTCACCGCGAGCGCTTTTCCTACTGCGGCCTGTCGCTGGGCGGCATGATTGGGCAATGGCTCGGCGCGCATCAGGCTCAAAGGCTGGAGCGGCTGGTGCTCGCGAACACTTCGCCGCGCGTCGCCGATCCCGGCCTTTTCGAGCAGCGGCGGAAGATTGTCCTCGCGGAGGGCCTCGGCGCCATCGAGGCGGGAGCAATGGGCAGATTCTTTTCGCCGTCCGGCCATGCCGCGGCGGATTCGATTCGCGCCACGCTGCTGGCGACGGATGCCGCCGGATACGCGGGCTGTTGCGCCGCTATCCGCGACATGGACCACCGGCCGCTTCTTCCACGCATCGCCGTTCCGACGCTCGTCATCGGCGGAGATGCCGACGTGTCCATGCCTTGGGCGGGGCATGGCGACGTGCTCGCGTCGCAGATTCCCGGTGCGCGCGCAACCAGGATTCCCGCAGCGCACCTGTCCAACCTCGAACGCCCGTCCACTTTCACGAACGCGTTGCTCGAGTTCCTTCTTCCGGATCAACCGGCGGATCGGCTCGAAGGCGGTTTTGCCATGCGCCGGACGGTTCTCGGAGATGCGCACGTCGACCGTTCCATCGCCGCCACGAACGACTTCACCCGTGAGTTTCAAGATCTGATCGCACGCTATGCCTGGGGCACGATCTGGACGCGACCGGGTCTCGATGCGCGCGTCCGGCGCTTGCTTGTGCTGGCCACCACCGCCTCGCTCGGGCGATGGGAAGAGTTTCGCCTGCACGTCCGCACGGGACTCGCCGCGGAACTGGAACCGGCGGACCTTAAGGAGGTCCTGCTGCAAACTGCGGTATACGCCGGCGTGCCTGCGGCTAACTCGGGGTTCCACATCGCGGAAGAGGAACTTGCCAGGATTTTTGGGGCAGAAGGAATGCAAGTAAATTGAAAGGCGGAAAGCGATGGTCGGCCGGACACTGGTTGTATTGCTGATAGCTGCCGCGGGCAGGGCATAGCCAAGGGCAGACAGGAGGGCCAAATGGGCAGCCGCCTTTGCCTCCGCCAGGCCCTATAGGCATAACTCCGGCGCCGGCGATCTCCGGGGCAAAGCCGGTCCGGTCCTGCGAGAGTCTGGCGAGTGTTGCGCTTCCGAATACGACCATCGAGTCGGCGGCGGTCGATCCAGCCAATCCCGCAATATGCCGCGCCACGGCGATCACTACCCATCCGCCCGCGGGGGACAAGATCACGATCTGGATCGGAATACCGACTTCGAACTGGAACGGCCGGTTTCTGGGGACCGGCGGCGGATTCTCCGGCGGTAGTGCCAATGGGGTCAATCAACCGGTGGCTCTGGGTTATGCGTCCGGCGCGACCGATAGGGGGCACGCAGGCGGCAGCGGCAGCTTTGGCCTGGATGCGAACGGACGTTTGAACTGGCAAGCCATCCGCGACAATGCCCACGTTGGAATTCATGAGACGACGGTAACCGGCAAGGCGCTTACCCAAGCCCTGTATGGAGTCGGGCCACGGTACTCCTATTTCAACGGCTGCTCGACCGGCGGCCGGCAGGCGCTGATGGAAGCCGAACGGTATCCGGAGGACCACGATGGCGTCGTATCGGGCGCGCCGGCGATTAACTGGCCGAAGCTCCAGATGCAGTCTCTGTGGGGCAGCTTTGGTCCCCCTCCAGGCTCATCGTTCGATTAGAAAATGCTGCGATACTCCGGGACCATGCTGATTTCGATTCCAATTGCGGGCTCCCAAGGTTCAGGCGGGGAAATCCACGTCTTCGTACATTTTGTAATTTTCGAGGTTTGTGGGCGGAGCGAAAAAGCAGACCACCTTCATCTCCTCGGCGCCAGTGTTGTGCAGCATGTGCACCACGCCGCGCGGGAACAAAACGACGCTGCCGGCACGCACCGGCGAGACTTCGCCCGCAACGAGCACGCGCCCCTGACCGCGGATTATGTAGATCACTTCTTCACCGTGCGGATGGCTGTGGGCCGGCCTGACCTTATCGCCCGGGGCCACACGGATCACACAAGCGGAGCACGAGTCCGCCGGCAGACCTTCGGGTGAGACCACCCAGCGCAACTGCCGCCCCGGAAGGTTCAACTCCTCGACGTCGCTTTCGTGGATGACGGACCCGCTCATAGCCGCTTCTCCTGCAATAACTGCTCCGCCTTCGCTGCGAGTTTGGGAGCCGACAAGGCGTAGGCCTCGATCAACTCCTCGTAGGTCGCCGAGTGGATGAACCGCGCCCGGCCTTCCGGTGAGAGCGTGTTGACGGTCACTACCCTGTCCGTGCCGCTGACGCCGGCGCGCCGCCGGTACAGCACTCTTAGGAAATTCTGCCAGATGTAACCGTTGTTTTGCTCGGCAAAAATGATGAGCCTGCGGCTGTCGTACAACTGCAGCAATAGTTCTTCATCGATAGATGGCATGTCAACCACGGCGATGCCGGGCGAGAGATCCGCCGCGGCCAACGCCTCGTGTACGCCGCGGCCGCTGCTGACGATCACGGCGCGATCGCCTTCGCGGAGGATACGGCCCTCGCCGAATTGGAAGGCGTAGCCGCTGCCGTAGAGGACCGCCGACGGAGTCCGCATCACGCGCAGGTAGACCAAGCCGCGATTACCTTCCATGATCCACTGCATGATCGAGAGAAGCTGCCGGGGGCAGGAAACATCGATGATCTTGAGGTGCGCGATCGCATCGAAGACCAGGACATCGTCGTTGGCCATGTGGGTGGCGCCGTTGGTGCGGGTCTCGAAGTTCGACGCGGTGGCCAGCATCGTGAGGTCGAGCCCATGGCCCTCGCTCAGCCAGCCGTCGGGAGACTGGATCGATTCCAGGCGCTCCTGATATCCCACCGCGATCCGGCGCATGACCTTCCAGTCCCAGAAGGGGCAGAAGGTGCTGGTCCAGGTGTTGTAGCCGAGCACCGCAAACGCTTCCCCGAGCGCCATCATGTTCGCTTCCGCAACGCCGGCGTTGAGCGCGCGGCGTTGATCCGCGGCGGCAACGCCGGCTTCGAGACCGCTGGTGGTTGCCAGGTCGGAATCGATCGATACGACGCGCGAATCTCGCGCAAACACCTTCATGGCGCCGGTGACAATATCCGCGGCGCTGTACTGCTTCCTCGGATCGATCTTCGGCAGGAGGTCCGGATTGTAGCGGACCTGCTTGTCGCGCGGCGGAACGCGGCCCGTGACCACCGGCCCCACGACCTGCGACCAATCGGAAAGGTCGAGGTGCATGTCTCGCGCGCGCGCCGCCAGCGTGGCCTGCATATCCGCGCTTTCGGCGTGCTCGCCGAGACGCGCATAGTACGCGCGAAACTCCTCCACGCGGCGTGCGCGCAGTTCCGATTGCAGCTCCACTTCCTGGCCCATCAGATTTTCCTCAACCACCACTTTGTGCTTGTTCAGAAAATCGGAAAGAGCGCCGTGGCCCTTGGTGCTGTGGCAGACGATCGCCGTCGGCTTACCGTTCCTCGGGCCGAAGCGAAACCCCTCCAGCGCGGAATAGACGCCCTCGTACGACGTGGTGTCGGCACTGAAGACCCGCCAGTTGAACGACTCGAAGACAGCTTCAAGCCTCGGCATGGGAAAGACCATGCGGCTGGAGATATCAAGCTGTCCGTTATTCCGGTCCACCAGGAGGCACAAGTTGTCGAGGTGCTTCTGGCCGGCGAACATGACCGCTTCCCAGATAGGACCTTCCTGCAACTCGCCGTCGCCTGTCATGCAATAAGAATCGAAGTACGGCGCAAGCTTTCCTGCGATGGCAAATCCCTGGGCAACACCAAACCCCTGGCCCATGGGGCCTGTGGCGATGGACACGCCCGGCAGGATGGGGCCGGGGTGCCCGTTCAGGATGCTTTCGTGCGATCGCGAATTGCGGAGCACGCTGCGGCCGAAATAGCCGAGTTCGGCATAGACCGACGCCAGCGCCGCCACCGCGTGGCCTTTGCTGAGCACGAACGTATCCTGCCCTACGCGCGCCGGATCTTCGACGTCGATATCGATGAACCCGCCGTAGTAAAGTGCAACTAGCGGGACCGTCGCCGAAAACGCGCCGCCGGCGTGCAGCCCCCGATCCACCGCGTACCGGCACTGTTCCAAAATCAGCAGCCGGACGTCGGAATCTTTGATGGCGAGCAGTTTCAGGATTCCCTGGCGCAGAGCGTAGTCCGGCCGATCGAGCCACGCGGGGCGTGGTTTCACGCCGTGCGCCATGGCTGCGTTTGGGGTGGTCATGCGGATGTCACCCTGTTCTCCCGCTGAACCGACGCCAGATGCCGCACGTAATTGGCAATGCCCACGTCCGGGCGATTGGCCCAGATCGGGGTGCAGTTCGGATATTCCTGGCACTCGCCCCAATATTGGGCGTTGGGAAAGCGCTCCAGCACCGGCTTGGCGCAGTCGCCGACCACGATGACGTCGCCATCCACCGGCTGGATATGCTGCTCGAACTGCAGTCCCGTGAAAACGTACAGCGGACGCTGGAGCCGGTCCAGCGTGCCGTCGGCTTTCAACTGGTCCAACTGGATGCGCACGATCGCCTTGCAGCCGGCTTCGCAAGTGGACCCCATGACGACGTTGACGTTCGGGTACTGCCCCTGCAGAATCGTACTCTGGCGCCGGAAGCGGCGTTTGACGCGATCGACCGGCACGCCTGTGAGTTCGATCTCGTCCATGCGGTTGGTTCCCAGTCCTTCGGCCGCGCCCAAAACGGTGGAAGGAACATTCGTGCCGGGCTCGTCCCAATCCATGAGCGCTTCGCAGACGGTGTCCACGGCCACGGGGTCGGGGCCGCCGCAAATCGTATTGAAGTCTTTGATGAGGTCCTGGCTGTAAGGACTGAACGGACCGTTCCCCTGGCAAGCGTACAGGGAGTCCATCACAAACCATTTCGGATTTGCCGCACGAGTCAGGTTCACGATCTTCTGGTAAATGTCGTCGCGATGGCAACGCACCATCCAGTCGTAATCGGGCAAGTTCCCGAACTGCAGTTTCATGGCGCCCGTGAAGGTGGTGTGCACGTGAACCTTCATCTTGGGCAGCCCTATGTATGCGTCGGCTTCGCGCACCGGCCTCGGCACTGGAAACTCGTTAAAGCTGATGGGCCGGTCGATCTTGTACATGTCGAACGGCACATGTTCGAACGGGCAAAGTTCGACCGAGGTGCGCTCGGCCACGTCCGCGATACCGCAGGCGATCATAGCCTGCATTGTGTCGGCGCCCATTGCGCATCGCTCTCCGATTTGAATGCGTGACGGTCTTTGTTCCTTCACGAGTTCAATCAGCGCCTCCAGCATGCGCGGATCGGTGGTGAAACCGGCGTTCGCCGGCACCGGAATGACCGTGTTGATTTTGATCAGGACTTTGCCGCCGGGCTTGACTATGTTGTGCATCCCACCCATCGTCTGGTCCGCGATCTGGCGGATCATATCCTTCACGAGGGCGAGCTGCGCTTTCGTGTATTCAGCCGGCTTCCCCAGGTCCGAGTCGCTATGCGCGATCGCTACGGTGGTCTTCTTCGCCACTTATCCTCTCCAACTCTGCACGCCGTGCAGCCCTTTCCGATTGCAGGTCCAGTTTCCTGGTGACCATTATTGCATATAGTGCAAGATTACTTGCGGATGAGGCGAATATATCAACGTGGGAATGGCGCGTCAAGGCGCCCATGAGGCAGCTCGCGCCCGGTTCCGGTCACTCACGGAACGCAACGCCCTGCTTTTCCAGGTAAGCCTTCGCAATCCGCGCAGTTTCGATAGCCGGAACCGGCTGGGGCGGCGGCGAGTCCAGTTCCACCATGACCAGACCGGCAGTCTTGCGGCCTTCCATCATTCCGAGGATCGCCGGAATGTCGACCTTGCCTTGGCCCAGCGGACAATAGCCCAGGTAATTCGGACCGCCCGCGTAGTCCTTCAGGTGCATGTGCTGCACCAGCGGCAGGAAGTCCTTCACCACCTGCACCGGGTCCGACCCGCCTTTCTGCAACTGCCCGATGTCGGGTCCGAACTTCATCACCCGCGTATCCACGGCTTCCATTACCGCGTAGGTTTCGTCGCGCGATTCGACGCAGGTGCCGGTGTGCTGATGGAGCGCGGGCGTGAGTCCGAGGTCCGTCACCGCTTTCCCCAGTTCATTCAGCGCGGTCAGTATATCGTCCTTATGCGCTTTGAAATCGTATGTAGCGCGGTTGACGCCGTTCGGCCCTACCACCACGACTTTGCCGCTATATTTCTTCAGCAGCTTCGCCCAACCGAGAGTCTTCGAGATCGCGTCCTTTCGGACCGCCGGGTCGGAGAGGTTGGTCGAGCAATATGCCGAGATCAGCGGCAGGTTGTGTTTCTCGAGCAGCGCGCCGACGCCGCCCTGCGCTTCCATGGCTTCGATCTGATTGCCGAAAAGCTCGATTCCATAGAAACCGAGGGCGGCGACGTCGCGAATCGCGGCCTCGACGTATTGCGGATCGACCATCGGGTTGATCGGCGGCGGCGGCCCCGCGGAGGGGCCGAGCGGAATCCAGGTGAGGCCGGTATGGCCGACGTGCAGGGTAAGCTTGGGCGCGGCGGACGCCCGCCCAACGAGCAGGGCGGCGGAAAACGACAGGGAAAAGGCGCGGCGGTTCAACATCGGCCTAGTCTACCGGACTGATGCGCAATGCGCAACCGTAATTGCGTTCCGCGAACGAGTGGGATGCTCGCTTCCAGGCGCCGCGGGCCAAATGGGCTGCCGTTCGTGCCGCCGCATTTCCCGTCTATCCACCACCGTTCCGGGCGAGACACGCCTTTGGCGGGCTGAAGCCGGCTGAAGCCAGGCTGAAGCCCGTTCCACCACAGGAACAGGATAAAGGCGTCTTGGGTGGGGCGGGCCGCTGCAAGCTTACTCATAAAACGCGCGAATCTGGGCGCAGACGTAATCCACATCCTCTTCCGTAAGCGCGGAGTGGACCGGCAGCGCGAGAACTTCGCGCGCGGCCTTCTCGCTCTCGGGGAAATCGCCGGCGCGATAGCCGAGATCGCGGAAGCATTCCTGCTGGTGCAACGAGAGCGGGTAATAGATGTCGGTGCCCACGCCATTTTCATCTAGATGCGCCCTGAGCCGGTCGCGCTCCGGCGCGCGAATCACGAACTGATTATAGATGTGGCGCGTCTGGTAAGGCGCCGGCTGGGGCAGTCCGATGGGCAGTCCGGCGAGGTTCGCGCGGTACCGCGCGGCATTCTTCTGCCTTCCCGCAGTCTCGGCGTCCAGATATTGCAGTTTCACGCGCAGGATCGCGGCTTGCAGGGTGTCGAGGCGGGAATTCAGGCCCACCCATTGGTGAAAGTACTTCCGGAGCGCGCCGTGGACGCGCAGCGCCGCCAGTTTTTGCGCCAGCCGCTCATCGCGCGTCAGCACCATGCCGCCTTCGCCGAACGCGCCCAGGTTCTTGGTGGGATAGAAACTGAGGCAGCCGATGTAGCCCATGGATTGCGCCCTTCGGCCTTTGTACTCGGCGCCGATGGCTTGCGCCCCATCTTCAATCACCACGCAATCGCGGATGCGGGCGATTTCGAGGATGGGGTCCATGTCGGCGCAGGCGCCGTAGAGGTGCACCGGCATCACCATCTTGGCCTTGGGAGTGCGCCGGATGGTTTCCGCGAGCGCCTGCGGGTCCATATTATAAGTGGCCGGGTCGATATCCACGAATACGGGCGTGGCTCCGGCGAGCACGATGGAACCGGCCGTGGCGAAGAACGTAAAAGGGGTGGTCAGGACCGCGTCGCCATGCTCGACCCCCGCCGCCATCATGGCCAGCAGCAGCGCGTCCGACCCGGAACCGCAGCCAACGGCGTAAGGGACGTGGCAATACGCGGCGAGGGATTTCTCGAGTTGCCGCACGTCTTCACCCAGTATGAAGGCGTTGGAATCGACGACGCGCGCCATCGCCTCCAGCACTTCGTCGCGAATCGGCTGGTGCAGCGCCCGCATATCGAGCAGCGGCACTTTTCTCTTTTCCATCAAGTGAGCCAAACCACAGTTTACCGGGAATCGCCGCGCGCGAGCATCTGGTTCACCACCAAAACGGTCTCCTCAAAGCGTGCGTCCCAACTTACACCGGTAACCGCGATCAAGCGTTTGCGCCGCAGCTCGGGGCTCTCCTCGGCGAGCGCGCGCTCGACAGCGGCGAGGTAGGCTGCGGGATTATCGGCGAGGTAAATTACCTCGGCAAAGGCCGCAGTCTCGGGAGTGACTACCGACACCACCGGCTTACCGGTCGCCAGATATTCGCGTAGTTTGAGCGGGTTCGAATGTTCGGTCTGCCGGTTCACACGATGCGCGTAGATGGCCACGTCGAAGGCCGCCGCCCAGCAGGGCAGCGTTTCGTACGGCCTGGGCCCGGCGAAGATGACGTTGGGGTAGCGCCGTAGACGGCTCACGTCGGTGGCGATCAGCCCGACAAACAAGAAAGTCCACTCGGGGCGCGCCTCTACTAAGTAGGCGAGTAAGTCGAAATCCATAAACTCGCCGACGGTGCCGAAGTAACCGATAACGGGATGCTTGAGGCCGCGCACCTCCTCGGCCAGCGGAATGGCGGGGTCGCTGGCATTCGAAAACATATCGAAATCCACGCCGTGGGGCGAGAAATGAACGTTGGGGTTCAACTTCCGCTTCGGTGCGAGCAGCGCGCGCGGAGCCACGAAAACCACGTCCGCCTGGCGGGTGAGATCGTCGTCCAAGGCCTGGATGGCCACCGGGTCCATGCCGGGATAGGAGGCGTAATCGTCGATGCAATAGTAGACCGTCAGGCTCTCGCCCAATTGTTTGGCCAACGGGCCGGGATGAGGCACCACGAACCACGAGATTCGCGGTCCGAAACCGATCTTCCGCATGGCGCGCCGCGCGAGGTATGCTCCCAGCCAGCGGTTCAGGCGGTCGACAGCCGGCAGCTTGCGAAACGGAATCTGCGGAATGGTGGCGACGTAGAACTGCTCGCCCAGTTTCTGCGGCGGCGCCAGCGCCCGCGCCAGCTTGCGCCATAATTTGCGCACATCCCGCGCGCTTTTTTGCGGGCCGCGGCTGCCCGGCGTCTCGATGTAGAGCACCGGGACCATTTTGCCCAGCCGGCGGGCGATATGATGGCTGCTGGTGCGATTTTCGGCAAACCAATCGTTGCCGAAATACACCACGGAGTAATCGCGCAAACCGCTCATGGGTTACCGAATTGTATCAAGCTTCATGTAAGCTGAAGATTCCTGCGGCGTCCGCATGAGGATCACTGTCGTCACATCTTATTTTCCTACCTCGGCCCGGCCCTATGGCGGCAACTCCGCGGTCCAGACGTTGCGCCTGCTCAAGGCGAACGCGTCTATCGAAGTGGTCTCCCCGCAGGAGCGTTACCCAGACGTTCCGGGGCTGAGGCCTTCGCGTTACGAGCCCGCCGACCTGACGTGGCAGCCGCCGGAATTCGTGACCACTTATGTGGCATACCCTGTGATCCCCATCGTGACGCGCCCCTTCAACGGGCGCGTTTGCGCCAAGATTCTCCTGCCGTACGTGCGTATGACCCGGCCCGATCTGATCCTGAATTACTGGCTCTATCCCGATGGATACGCCGCCGTCCGCATAGGCCGCGAGTTAGGCGTTCCGGTAATTGTGGGCGCGATCGGGTCGGATATCCGCCGCCGCAACGACCCCATCACCGTGCGCCTGGTGCGGGAGACGATGCTCGAAGCCGACGCGGTAATTACCGTCAGCGAAGAATTGCGGCAGTTGGTCATCGGGCAAGGCGTTCCCGCGGATAAAGTCACCGCGATCCGGAACGGCTGCGACACCGCGGTGTTCCATCCCGGAGACCGCGACGCGGCGCGCGAACAGGTGGGCTGCGATCGGTCGAGCGAGCTCATTGTCTACGCCGGCAACCTGCTCGCGAGCAAAGGCCTCGGCGAGCTGATGGAGGCATTTCTGGAACTCGCGAAAGTCCGGCCGCGATTGCTTCTCGCGATCGTTGGCCAGGGGCCGTACCGGGAGACGCTCGCGCGGCGCGCGTCGGCCGCGGGCATGGAAAGCCGCGTGATTTTGCCGGGGCGCTGCGACGCCACCGGTATTGCGCAGTGGATGCGTGCGGCGGACGTGTTCAGCCTGCCGAGCTATTCGGAAGGATGCCCCAACGTGGTGGTGGAAGCGCTGGCCTGCGGCCGGCCGCTGGTAGCCACCAACGTGGGCGGCATCCCGGAGTTGGTCAAGGAAGCGTGCGGGATCTTGATCCCACCCCGCGATGCCGCGGCGCTGCGCGGGGCGCTCGATACGGCCCTCTCGAAGCAGTGGGACAGCGGCGAAATCGCGCGCACTTCCACGCGCAGTTGGGAGAGCGTGGCCGCGGAGACACTGGCCGTGTGCCGCAGAGTGACGGCGTGACCTCTTCCGGCCGCGAGACCCTCAGAAACTCAGTTTCGCCGCGAGCTGAATCTGTCGCGGGGGTAGCTGGTTTTGCACGATCCCGTATGTCGGGTCGTTGACGATGCGGCCGATCAGCGAATAATTGGGGTGGTTCGCCGCATTGAAAAACTCTCCGCGCATTTGCAGATTGAACTTCTCCGCCAAACGGAAATTGCGGGCCAGCGTGGCATCCAGGTTCGACAGGCCGGCCCCAATCATGGTGTTGCGCCCCACGTCTCCGAAGGAATAGATGGGCGGTACGAAGGCGGCGGTGTTGAACCATTTGGAGGTGGATCGCTGGCCGCTCGGAAGGTTGGGATTGACGTTGGCGCCGTTGGCCCACAGTTAGTTGGGGCGGACGAGAATGCCACCGCTGCCGCGCCCGGGCCGGTGCTTAGTGCCTTGTGGCCTTTGCCGAAGGGCAGGTTGTAGAGCGCTGAAGTAATAATCGAGCGGTATGTATCCTTGATTACAACTCCGCTCGGCGAAGCTTCACGAATCAGTCACTTCCATGAAATCAAAATCGAGCACAAATGTTTCATGCGACTGCTTCGACGCGACAAAAATCGCTCGGCATCAATCCGGTGCTTGTGGAGGGACGCCGCCGCAACTCGCGGGTCCACCACCGCGATCTCGCTTCATAGCCACACACTCCACTCGCGCGAGGGCCTGGAATTCATTCCGCGCGTGCTGCGCAAAATCGGACCGGCCAAGCCTTTGCTTCGCTACCTCGAAGCTCGATACCGAAGAAGGTGGGGCAGGGAGGTCCAGTATAACCGCCTCTTTTGGAGGCCGCCGGTCTCACCGGTTTTCGCGCATGAACTGGAGAGCCGCCAGATCCGCGAGACTCTCGGGCTGAATCCGCTGGTCTCGATTACCGACCACGACAACATCGATGCCTGCGCCGATCTGCGCGCTCTCAGTATCCAAGTACCCTTCTCCTTCGAGTGGACGGTGTACTACGGGACCACCGTCTTCCACATCGGGGTTCACAATCTCCCTGCCGACGGTGCACGGCTGCTCCTCGAAGCGATGCGGCGCATCACCGCCAATCCCGATCCGCAACGTCTGGCGCAAATGCTGCGGGACCTCAATGCCATGCGCGACGTCCTGCTAGTGCTGAACCATCCGCTCATCAATGAACTGCGCACCGATTTCCGCACCCATGTCCGCCTGCTCCGGCGCTTCCTGCGGGAATTCGGCGGGCTCTTCCATGCGCTCGAATTAAACGGACTGCAACCTCATAGTCATAATCGCCGCGTGGCAAGCATCGCCGCCGAGATGGGTCTGCCCGTGATTTCCGGCGGCGACCGCCATTGCACCGAGCCGAATGCCAATGTGAACCTGACTAACGCCGCGACCTTCGCGGAGTTCGTGGAAGAGATCCGCAAAGAACGCGTGAGCCGCGTCCTGTTTATGCCGCAATACCGCGAGTCGACTGCCTGCCGCTATGTGGAATTCATTTCGCAAGCGCTCGCAACGTACCCCGAATTTGCCGGACGCGAGCGCTGGGTGGACCGCGTTTTCAAGGAAACGGATAACGGTCCGGAGCCTGCTGCCGTGGATTGGCATTACGGGGGTCCCTGGCCGATTCGCACGTTCGTTGCGGTCATCGGGTTTGCCGCATCGCCTCAGATGCGCTCCACTTTGCGTCTGGCGTTGGGGGCGCAAAGGGAGGTCGAGGCATGATTGCGGAGCGGACCGCCGCGCGGGTGGCGCTGCTGGCCGATACCTTCCACGAGATCAACGGCGCGGCGCGCACCTGCCGCGAGTGGGAAGCTTTTGCGCGCAGGCACGAGCATCCTTTTCTATGCGTGCGCTGGGGTCCCGCACCCGGCGTCCGCCAGGAGGGGCCGGTTCGCACGCTGGAAATCCCCCGCAGCCGCTGGGCCTTCGGAATCGACACCGACCTGCACTTCGACCCGCTGTTCCATCGCGTGCTGTCGCCTATTCGAAAGGAGCTGGAGCAATTCCGGCCCGATGCCATCCACATCACCAGTCCGGGCGATCTGGGCATTGCCGGCGCGATCCTGGCGGACCGCATGAAGGTTCCGCTGGTGCTCTCGTGGCACACCAATCTGCACGAGTTCGCCGCCCGCCGCATCCGCCCCATGACCGAATGGCTGGGCACCCGGGCGAGCGCTTTCGCCGCGCGCAAGACGGAACGGTTCGCGCTCGACCGGCTGTGCTGGTTTTTCGGGCGGGGCGCGGCCATCTTCGCTCCCAACCCCGAGTTGGCCGCCATGCTGCGTGAACGTACCGGCAAGCCGGTCTTCCCCATGGGCCGTGGAATCGACACCGCCCTGTTTCATCCACAGCGGCGCCACCGTGACGACGACGCGATGGTGCTGGGCTACGTGGGCCGGCTCATGCCCGAGAAAAACCTGCGCGTGCTGCCCCAGGTGGCCGAGGCCCTGCGCTTCAGCGGGGTGGCGAACTTCCGATTTCAAATTACCGGCGCCGGCAGCGAACGGCGGTGGCTGCAGCGGAATGTGCCCCAGGCGCACTTCACCGGCGCGCTCAAGGGAGAGAGCCTGGCGCGGGCGTATGCCAACCTCGACATCTTTCTATTCCCCTCGCGGACCGACACTTTCGGCAACGTGGTGCAGGAGGCTCTGGCGTCGGGTGTTCCCGCGGTCGTGATGGACTCCGGCGGGCCGCGTTTCATCGTCCACGAAGGAATCACCGGTTTTGTGGCGCCGGATGAGGGGACGTTCTGCCACCGCGCCACCGTACTGGCGCGCGACCGCGCGTTACGGCGCGCCATGGCCATCGCGGCCAGGCGCCAGGTGGAGGGACAGACGTGGGATCGAGCGTTTACCGAGGTTTATGACGGATACTCCAAGCTGCTCCAACCTGTGTGAAACCGAACCGGTCGGGCAGGCCATGATGCGCATGGCCCTGCAACCGTGGACCGTGTTTGTTATCCAATGGAATTGGAAGGCTGCCTTGCTGAGCGCGGCCACTCGGGGGCTGCTCTTTTGCGTGGTGGTGGTTCCGCACGGAGCGGGGGCCATGCGCGGCGCATGGATTGAGATTGCATTTCGAATCGCACTGGGCGGTTGCTGGGGCTCCGCCATGCAAGCGCTGCGCCGCGCGCGTCCCGAGTGGCTGGCGGGGCTGCTGGTCGCCCTAGTGCTGCCGGCGGTGGCCCACGCGCTGGAATTCGCTCTTCTCAAGCTCGGTGCCGCTGCGCATATCAGGAGCGGGATGATCGTCTCCGTGGCATTCAGCGGCGTTTCGTTGCTGGTGAATTTCGCGCTCATGCGCCGCGGCCTGCTGATCGTTGGCGAAGGCTCGGGTTCGCTGGCAGGGGACTTCCGGCGGTTACCATCGGTATTGGGATTGCGGAGGCGCCTCACGTGAGCATCAAAACCCTGCACCTCACAAACTGCTGGCACAGCGAGAGTGGCGGCATTTCCACCTTTTACCGCGAATTGCTGAACGCCGCCGCGCGGCACGGCCGGCAAATTCGCCTGGTTGTCCCCGGCGCACGCGACCAGGTGGAAGAGTGCGGCCCGTTCGCCAGAATCTACCATGTCGTCGGACGGCCGTCGCGGCTGAGCCCCGGTTACCGGCTGCTGTTGCCCCACAAATACCTGCTGCCGCACGCGCCGCTGAGGCAAATCCTGGCCGACGAGCGCCCCGATCTGGTGGAATGCTGCGACCGGTACACGCTCAACTACCTGGCCGGTTTCCTGCGGCGCGGATGGCTCATGGGCCACTCCTACCGGCCCGCGGTAGTCGGTCTCGACTGCGAACGGATGGACGACAACATGGCCACCTACGTGTCGCGGCGCCCTGTGGCCAAGACTTTCTGCCAATGGTACCTGCGCTGGCTGCAGTTTCCGCTGTTCGACCACCACATCGCGGTCTCCGACTACGTGGCCAGCGAGCTGCATGAAGTGGCGCAAGGGCACGACGTGCGCCGGGGCGTTTGGGTCAGGCCCCACGGAGTCGCGTCCGGCCAGTTCCGGCCGCAACTGCGCTCGCCCGAACTGCGCGCCCGCCTGGAAGCCCGTTGCGGCGCGCCGGAAGGCAGCACTCTGTTGCTGTACGCCGGCAGGCTGGCGCCCGAAAAGAATTTGCAGTTGCTGGTGGAGACCGTGGTGCGCCTCGAAGAATCGTCCCCGGGCGCGTTTCACCTGGTAGTGGTGGGCGACGGCGCTTTGCGTCCCAGCCTGGAACGCGAATGCGGCGAGCGGATTCCGGGCGCTGCCTGCTTCCTGGGGCACGTTGCCGACCGCCAGCGCCTGGCGGAGATTTACGCCAACTGCGATGTTTTTATCCATCCCAATCCGCGGGAACCCTTCGGGATCGCGCCGCTGGAAGCCATGGCGTCCGGGCTGGCGCTGGTGGCGCCGCACAGCGGGGGGATCTGCGTCTACGCCGATGCGTCCAATGCGTGGCTGGCGGAAGCCACGCCCGCGGCCTTTGCCCGCGCCCTGCAGGACATTCGCGACGATCCGGCCGTCCGTTATGCGCGCCAATGCGCCGCCCGGGCGACTGCGGAACGTTTCGATTGGGAAAACGTCACCACCGGCTATTTCGCGCTCTACGATGAGTTGTACGCCCTGGTTCGCGATAGCCGGCGCGAACCCGTACTGGCCCCGGCGTTTTACTCCAGCGCCGGACGAAGCGAGAGCTTGGCAGGAGTCGGACGATGATCCACAGACGACATTTTGGGCGGATCTGCGCCGCCGCCCTGTTATTCGGCAGGCGCTTTCTGGATGCCGCCGAGACAATCCCGCTCACGTGGAAGGTGCGGCCCGATTCGGGCGCAGGGTGCGAGCGGCGGTATCGCGCCGACGCGCAGGTGATCCTGCTCGGGATTACCGTATTGCACCGCCGGGACGTGGGCGATGGCTCGGCGGCCTGGCGCGAGTCCACCGCGGAGGATGGGACTGCGGTGCGCCTGCTGGAATTTACCGGACGCTCCGCGCCCGAGCGGGCCGCCGGCCTGAACCGCTTCGGTTTCATTCAGGAACTCTCGCGCAACGGGGACACGGCACAGCGGGAAGCCATTTATTTTGGGCTGATGACATCGTCACCCGAGGAGAGCGCCGCCGAGGCCCGGAAGGCGCTGCACTCTACGTCCAAGGATGCCTGGTATTCCGCCATCGACGGGCACATGAATGCGGAAGTCATCGAGACCGCTCGCGCCCACTTCCTCGCTCCGGCGCGGACCTCGCTGGCGGACCGCCAGGAACTGATCGAACGAGCTCGCCAGGCGCTTGCGGACGCGCCCAAAACGCAAGCCCCGGCGCGGAACGCACCCTACCCCTTTCTGCATGCTCTGGCGAGCCTGCTGTGCGCCTCGAACGCGACCGAAACGCAGTACGCTTACAATGGCCGCTTGTATAAGCTTACGGTAGAGAAATCGCCCGATCCGAAAGCGGCAAGCCTGTTTCGCGAACAGCGCTTGATCTCACCCGCCGCCGGCGCCATCCGCGTGGCCGGGAGTTTGCGCCGGCTGGAGGGCGGCAAGCCAATCGACTTCCGGTTGTGGATTGAGGAAGGCGCGCCGCGTCCGCTCCCCCTGCGCATCGAGTATCAGCCCAAATCGTATCTACGCCTGACATTCGAGGCGTAAATAGGGCAGGTTGGCAGCCATTTGCCCCCTGAATGGGGCTGAAGCCCGCCATTATGCCACAAAAGGGCCAGTCTCCAGGGGCAGCCTGAAAGGTGTGGGTGGCCCCTTGGGCAGCCAGGATTGGATGCCCCACGGAGCGCTCAGCCTTCCGCCACTTCCGCCAGGTCTGCGATCCCTTGCGGCACAAGCGGAGAGGGAAGCGGATCGCCGAGAGCGGAAGGTTCTCGCCGTTCGATGATGGTCTGCGGCTCGTACGTCGCGCCGGCCCGCAAACGGAGTTCTTCCCGCCGCGCCGACCACCACAGCACCGGACCCAACAGACTCGCCATCACCCGGCTCGCCAGCCCGAACTCGCGTCCCACTTCCACGCGCAAGTCGCGAATCCTGGCGCTGACCGCGGGATTGGCGTGCCGCAGATGTTTTTCCATGGCCCACAGTGCCGCGGCATAGCCGTCTTTGAGAGATCGCGATTCCCACGCGAAACGGGCGCGAACGCGCGCATCGGGGTCGTTCTTATAGCGCAGCCAGCCGTTCAGAGTGGTGCGGCAGATGCGAAAGATGCTCGGCCCATTGCGTTCGAAATCGCGGCGGAAAGCCTCATCCAAGAACTTCTTGGAGTCTTCCCGCGAGATGGCCGCGTGCTGGAAGTTGAACTGGTGCTGCCCGTGGATATCGGCCAGGTCGACGCCCTTCAGCATCCGCCCCTGCCGGCTCATTTCGGCGAACAGCGGGGTGCCGGGCACGGGAGTGTAGAGCATGAACTGGTGGAAATCGGTATCGTGCGCCACCGCATGCTCAATCTCTTCGTGGATGTTCTCGGGCGTGTGATGTTCCAGGCCGACAATGGTGGAACCCAGCAGCTTAATGCCGTGCTGGCGCAATTCGCGCGTCAGCTTCAGGGTGTCCGCGCCATGCAGCTTGATATACGACGAGCGCGGCGATTCCAGGCCCATCCAGACCCACGAGACTCCCAGTTCCACCAGTTCGCGCATGGAATACTGGCCGATGGCATTGGCTGACGAGAAGACATACAGCGACCACGCCTTGTTGTGCGCCTTCATGAAGCCGAGCAGTTCCATGGCGCGCCGCTTATGCAGCAGGAAATTCTCGTCCATCATGAAGAACGACTTCACGCCGAGCTTGCCTTCGATCTCCGCCATCACGGCGTACAGTTCCGCGCCGGTATCGTAGAAATTCAGGTACTTGCCCTTGCCGCCGAAAAACGCCGACGTAGTGCAGAAATTGCAACCCATGGGGCAGCCCACCGACGGGATGATGGTGGCCGCCGTGTTCCCTTTGTTGCCGGGCAGCGGCAAGCCCATCACGCGCCCGCCGAAACCGGAAACAATCTCGGGATGGCGAATGGGCGCCGCGTCGTCTTCACCCAAATAGCGGCGCATCCACGAAATGCCGTCGCCGCGCACAATGTGGTCGGCGTCGATCATGTCTTCGATTCCCGGGATCGCCGCCACGTGGCCGCCCACCACAATCGTTGCGTGAGGCGCGAGCCACCGTACGATACGGCACATTTCGCGCACTTTGCCGACGTTGACGATGATCGAGGAGATGCCCACGATGTCGTAATCGTGCGCCGATAACTCCGCCTCAAAGGCTTCGCGCGTCGGAAAATCGATCACCGTGGTGGGTGCGGAAATGTTCTGCTGGATCATCAGGATGCCCCACGAGCGGTGGAACATGCGCAATGAAAATGGGCCCTGTTCGCGGGTCACCTGATTGTGGTACAGCTCCATCGGGTTGATCTTACGGCTTCCGAATTCATCGTCTTGCGCGTACGGTCCAAAAACGGAACTGAGCAGAATACGGGCTTTCGAGCCCTTCGGGTGGATGAGCATTATGGGACTTTCGGTGCCTATACTCGATTTTAGAACCCAACCGCAGAATCTTTTGTAATATCTGTGTAAGAGCGCGACGCCTTCCATGAAACTATTACCGTTGGTTATATTCGGTGGACTTCTAATTGCCGGTGGTGTCACCGCGCAATCTCTGGAGGTAGCTCCCGCGCGCGTGCCGGTGGACGAAGCGGCCGCAATCCGCGCCACCGGCCTCGATCCCAACGAGCGCGTCGCCATTCGCGCGGAATTGACCGATGGTGGCGGCCAGTCCTGGGCCTCGCAGGCCGACTTCGTGGCCGACGCACAGGGCAATATTGACGCATCCAAGCAGGCTCCGGTGGCCGGCTCCTATAAAGAGGTCTCGGCCATGGGCTTGATCTGGTCCATGATGCCGGTCACGAAGAAAGTGAACGCCTATATGGCGGCACGCGACCTGGGGCCGCAAGCGGTGGAGTCTCACCTTCTGCGCAAGGGCAAAGAGACCGCCGGCGCGCATCTGGAGCAGGTGACACTGGCCGACGGAGTCCAGCGCATTCGTGTCCATGACGATGGTCTGCGCGGGACATTGTTCGTGCCGCCCGGGGTGGGGCGCCATCCCGCGGTGCTGGTAGTGGGCGGGTCGAATGGCGGCGTGCCGCGTGCGCGCCATTGGCTGACAGACGTTAGCTTCTTATTTCACCGACGCCGCTGAGCGGCTGGCGAATTCCAGCAGCCAACTTGGGAAGATGCCCAGGAACAGCGTGCCCGCGGCGGGCAAGAGAAGCGCCATGCGCATGCTGGGCGTGAGCGGCTTCACGTTCGATGCTCCCTCGCCAGGCTCGCGCATGTACATTGCCACCAGAATGCGCAGATAGTAGTATGCGCCCACCGCGCTATTGAGCAATCCGAGCACGGCCAGCCACACGAGGTGCGATTCCAGCGCCGCCTTGAAGATATAGAATTTGCCAAAAAAGCCGGCGGTCAAAGGGACGCCAATCAGCGAGAGCAGATAAATAGTAAACATCGCGGCGGTGAGCGGTTGCTTCTTGCCGAGGCCGGCCAGATCTTCGACGTTCTGGTATTTTTCGTCCTTGCCCGATAGGTGGCTGACCACCGAGAAGGCTCCGACGTTCATGCAGGCGTAGCCCGCCAGATAGAACATGGCGGCCGCGGTGCCGATTTCCGAACGCGCGGTAAGCGCCACCAGCACGTAGCCGGCGTGCGCGATGGAACTGTACGCCAGCAGGCGCTTGACGTTGGTCTGCAACAGCGCGGCGAAATTGCCCAGCGTCATGGAGAGCAGCGCCGCCAGCCACACCAGCGGCTCCCAAGCGGTGCCGATGGGGCCGAAAGCCGTCAGGAAAATGCGCAGGAAGACGGCGAAAGCCGCGGCCTTCGGGCCGGCCGAGAGGAACGCCGACACGGGCGTGGGCGCGCCCTGGTAAACATCCGGCGCCCAAATCTGGAACGGCGCGGCCGAGACCTTGAATCCCAGCCCGACGAACATCAGCGCGGCGGCGAGCCCCAGAAAGACCACGGGCGCCTGATCCTGCCCCGCGATGGCATCGTGGACGGCGCTAAGGTTCACGGTACCGGTGACGCCGTAGACAATCGCCACCCCATACAGGAAAAACGCCGTGGCGAAGGAGCCCAGCAGGAAGTATTTCAGGGCCGATTCGTTGGCGCGCTTGTCGTCCCGCAGATAGCCGGCCAGGATGTAGCTGGCGATGGAGGAAATCTCCAGGCCGATGAAGACCATGATCAGGTCGTTGGCCGCGGCCATCAAGCATTGGCCGGCGACGGAGAAGAGCAGCAGCGCGTGATACTCGCTGGTCTCGGCGTCCTGGCGGGCCAGAAAGCTGTACGAAGGCAGAATGGCCAGGATGCCCACCGACATCACGATTATGCGGAAGAACGTCGCGAAACCATCCACCACCAGCATTCCGCCGAACGCTGTCCCAGGTTCGGAAAACGCATAAATGGCTCCGCCGATCCCGGCGATCAGGGCGGCGATGGCCAGGTGTCCGAAGGCTTTCGAAGACCGCTTGTGAATCACCGGATCGAGCACCATCAGGGCGGTGCCCATCGCGGTGAGGATGATCTCCGGCAGGAAGCGGACGAGGTCGGTGGAACTCACCAGGCTAGCGGCCATTGTGCGCCTCCAGTACCACGGCGTGGCCCTTTTCGATTCCTACGCGGATGGGAACATTGATGCGGGTCTGGTCGAGCACGCGCGCGGTGGCTTTGCTCACCGGCGGCAGGAACGACTGCGAGTAAACGCCCATCCACACCATCATCACGATGAGCGGAACGATGGCGGCCCACTCGCGCAGATGCAGGTCGGGTACGTGATGGCGCACTTCGTCTCCGGTCTCCCCGTAGAACACGCGCTGATACAGCCAGAGCATGTAGCAGGCGGAGAAGATCACGCCGATGGCGGCCCAGACGGTCCAGGTGTAATTGGCGAGGGCCGTCCCCTGCAACACCAGGAATTCGCCTACGAAGTTGTTCAACATCGGCAGCCCGATACTGGCGAGCGTAGTGATGAGGAACGCGGTGGAGAGCCACGGCGCCGCAGACGCCACGCCGCCGTAATCGGCGATTTCGAGGGAGTGCCGGCGCTCGTAAAGCACACCCACCAACAGGAACAGCGCGCCGGTGGAGATGCCGTGATTGAGCATCTGATAGACCGCGCCATCGAAACCGATCTGCGTGAAGGAGAAGATTCCCAGGACCACGAAGCCCAAATGGCTCACCGAGGAGTAGGCCACCAGCTTCTTCATATTGGGCTGCACCATGGCCACCAGCGCGCCGTACAGAATTCCGATGATGGCCAGCACCGCGATCCACGGGGCGCACTCATGCGCTGCCACGGGGAACAGCGGGAGGCAGAAGTGCAGAATACCGTAAGTGCCCATCTTCAGCATGACGGAAGCCAGCATGATAGACCCGGCAGTGGGCGCCTCCACGTGCGCGTCGGGCAGCCAGGTGTGCAGCGGGAAGAGCGGCACTTTAATGGCGAACGCAACGAAGAAGGCCAGGAACAGCAGGATCTGTTCCTGCGCGGTGAACGTGAGCCGGCCGCTCGCCAGCATGTCGACGATCGCCGGGTAGCTGAACGTCTGCGTCTTGTTGTAGAGGTAGATAATGGCCACCAGCATCAGCACCGAACCGGCCATGGTGTAGAGGAAAAACTTCACGGCGGCGTAGATTCGCCGGTCGTGGCCCCAGATGCCGATGAGGAAGTACATGGGCACCAGCGAGACTTCCCAGAAAACGTAAAACAGGAAGAGATCCTGCGCCATGAAGACGCCCACCAGGCCGAATTCGAGCAGCAGCAGGAAGGCGAAAAACTCTTTGACGCGATCCTGCACGGAGCGCCAGGAGACCAGCATGCAGATGGGCGTCAGGAACGTGGAGAGTAGAACGAGCCAGAGGCTGATGCCGTCGATGGCGACGTGGAAGTGGATCTCGGGCGTCGAAATCCAGGGGATGTCGACGGTGAACTGCTCGCCGGCCACGCCGCGGTCGAACCCGATCAGCAAGCCGAGCGAGGCCACGAACGTCGCCAGCGCCATCACGATGCCGAAATTGCGGCTGACTTGCGGAGAAGATCGCGGAATGGCCAGCGCGGCAATGAAGCCTGCCAGGGGGAGCACCAAGACCAGGGTCAGGGGGTTCATTGCAGGCCTCCTAAGGGAAGCGTGCTGGCAATGGCTATGGCCACAATCGCCAACACCGAGCCGAAGAGCACCCAGGTGGCGTAGCTTCGAATATTGCCGGACTGCAACCGGCGCAAAACGCCGCCGACGCTTTGCGCCAGCGTGCCCACGCCGTTCACCGAGCCATCGATAAGCCCGGCGTCGGCGCCTTTCCACAGCACCCAGCGCGAGCCGCCCACTACCGGTTTGACTATCGTGGCGTCGTAGATTTCATCCACGAAGTACTTGTTATAGAGCGTTGTGTAGAGGATCTTGAACGCGGAAGCGAGCGAATCGGCCATTGCGGGCCTGGCGACGTACATCAGCCACGCCACAAATATCCCGATCAACCCGAAAGCAACCGAAATCGGCATCAGGGAGGGATTCTCGGGTACTTCCTGGGCGGGGAACGAGGTTTGCAAGAAATCTGGAATCTTGAATAGCAGACCGCCCACCAGCGAGAGCGCTGCCAGAATCGCCAGCGGAATCCACATCACCGGCGGAGATTCGTGCGGATGCTCGTGGCCGCGATAGCTGCCGAAGAAGGTCAGGAACATGGCGCGGAAAACGTAGAATGCGGTCATGCCGGCGGTCACCACACCCAGCCAGTACATCCACGGCGCGTGATGGTAGGCCGCCAGCAGAATAGCGTCCTTGCTGAAAAATCCGGAGAACGGCGGGACACCGGCGATGGCCACCGCGGCGCACATCATGGTCCAGAACGTCCAGGGAATTTTGCCGCGCAGGCCGCCCATATTGCGCAGATCCTGCTCGCCGGAGAGCGCGTGGATCACGCTGCCGGCGCCGAGGAACAGCAGCGCTTTGAAGAACGCGTGGGTCACCAGGTGCCAGATGCCCGCCGAGAATGCGCCGCAGCCCACACCTACGAACATATAACCGAGCTGCGAAACCGTGGAATAGGCGAAGACTTTCTTGATGTCGTTCTGGACGAGCCCGATCGACGCCGCGAAGAATGCCGTCGCGATACCGACGATGGCGATGGCGTCCATGGCGGGAGGGGCGTGCACGTAGATCGGCCAGGAGCGCGAAGTCATATAGACGCCGGCGGTGACCATGGTGGCCGCGTGAATCAGCGCCGATACCGGCGTGGGGCCGGCCATGGCGTCGGGCAGCCAGACATATAAAGGAAGCTGCGCCGATTTTCCGCAAGCGCCCACTAGCAGCAGGAGGCCGATGGTGGTGAGCAGTTCGGTGGAAGCGCTGGGGGCTTGGTGAAACACGCTGCCGAAGTCGAGCGAACCGAAATTGACGAAGATCAGGAACATCGCCAGCGAAAAGCCGAAATCGCCGATGCGGTTGACGATGAATGCCTTGTTGCCGGCGTTGGTGGCGAATTGCTTATCGAAATAAAAACCGATGAGCAGGTAGCTGCACAAGCCCACCCCTTCCCAGCCCACGAACAGCAGGAGGAAGTTGGCGGCCAGCACCAGAACCAGCATGAAGAACATGAACAGGTTCATGTAGGCGAAGAATCGGTAGTAGCCGCCCTCGTGCGCCATGTAGCCGATGGCGTAAATGTGGATCACCGAACCGACGCCCGTGACCACCAGGAGCATCACGGCGGTGAGACGGTCGACCGCGAAATCGCACCCGATATGGAGGCTGCCGCTTTGGATCCAGGTGAAGTAGCGCTCGATATAGACCGAGTCCATGGCGCCGAGGCCGAGGAGCGTCTTCAGCACCCAGGCGAACGCGAGCACCACGCCGCCGATGGCGATGGTGTTGACGATGGCCTTGGAAAAGCGGCGGCCGAAGAGGCCGTTGATCACGAACCCCGCCAGCGGGAGGATTGGGATGAGCCAGAGTTGCATTAGTTCTTCATCGACTCGATGTCATCGATGTTCAAGGTGGAGCGATTCTTGAAAATCGTCAGGATAATCGCGAGGCCAACGGCGGCCTCGGCGGCGGCCACCACCATTACGAAAAATGCATACAAGTGGCCGTCGATCGACTTGTTCTGGTACGAAAAGGTTACGAAACTCAAGTTCACGGCATTGAGCATCAGCTCAATGGACATGAACACGGTGATGATGCTTCGGCGAAACAGGAAGCCCGCCACGCCCAGCGCAAAGAGGATGGCGCTGAGGGTCAGAAACCAGGAAATGGGCACTTGGGTCATCATCTAGTGAGCGCCTCCTTCTGAGGTGGGGCAGCCAATCGTGGCGGCAGGCCGCCTTTCAGGCGGCCCGGCCGGCTGGAAAGCCGGCCGGCAGGCAAGATTGCCTGCCCCACAATAACATCGCGGCCCTACCATCAATCCATCTCCTTCCGCGCCAGAACGATGGCGCCTAGGATGGCGATCAGGATCAGAATCGAAGTGACCTCGAAAGGCAGCAGGTAGGTGCTGAACAGGGCGCGGCCGATCTCGCGGACGCCGCCGCCGGTGAACCCTCCGAAGTGCACCATGGTGGTGGACGGGAACAGGCGCTGTACAAAGTATGCCATCACCGCCAGAAACGCCACCAGGAGCGGCACGCCCAGCAACTGCACCGTCAGCGACCGGCCCTTCTTGATCTCAGAGCCGGCATTCAGCAGCATGATGACGAAGACGAACAGCACCATGATGGCGCCGGCGTACACAATCACCTGCGCGGCCGCCAGAAACTCCGCCCCCAGCAGGAGGTACAGCACCGCCAGCGACCCCATGACGCCTACCAGCGATATGGCGCTCGATATGGGGTGGGTCTGCACCACTACGTTTATGGCGCACACCACCGCGATAATCGCGAAGACGAGAAAGAGAATTACGTCCATTTCAAGGTCTCAAAGCAACCAGAAAGCCGGTCACCAGCAGATTGAGCATGGCGGCCGGGAAAAGGAACTTCCACGTGAAGCCCATCAGTTGGTCGTAGCGGAATCGCGGCAGCGTGCCGCGAATCCAGATAAACACAAACAGAAGGGCGCCCACTTTGGCGCAGAACCAGAAAAGCGGCAGCAACCACTGCTGCACCATGGGCAGCAGAAAGACCGCTGCGCAGATCAGGAACGTCACCCCGACGGCCGGGAACGAAAACTCGTCACGGCGGCGCGCCGAATTGACGCCATGGTAGAACGCCATCAGGCCGGCGAGCGCGAAAATCACAACCGGCACAAGACTCGACCCATATTTTGCCGGCCAGGGCGCGATCCAGCCGCCGAGGAACAGCACAGTGCCCATGCAGCACACCGTAATCATGTTGGCGTATTCGGCCATGAAGAACGACGCGAACTTCATGCTGCTGTATTCGGTGTGAAAGCCGGCCACCAGCTCGTTCTCGGCTTCCGGAAGATCGAACGGCACGCGGTTGGTCTCGGCGAAGGCCGCGATCATGAAAATGATAAAGCTGAAAATTTGAGGGAATGGCCTGTGCAGAATGTTCCAGGTCCAGATGCCGCCGGCCTGCCTCATCACCAGATCGTGCAGGCTGAGCGTGTTCGAAATCAGCAGCGGCGCGGCGATGGCGAGCGACAGGGGCAGCTCATAGCTGATCATTTGCGCGGAACTGCGAAGCCCGCCCAGCAGCGAGTACTTGTTATTTGACGACCAACCGGCCAGCGCGATGCCGTACACGCCCATCGACGAGACCGCCAGGATGAACAGCACTCCGATATTCAGGTCGGCAAGCTGCATGTAAGTCTGGTAACCAGCCACGGTGATTTTCGGGCCGAAGGGGATCACTGCGATCGACAGCAGCGCCATGGTGATAGCCAGAAACGGCGCCAGAATGTACAGCAGCTTGTTGACGTGCGGCGGAATCAGGTCTTCTTTGGTGACCAGCTTGATGACGTCGGCAAGCGGCTGAAGCAGTCCGTGCCACCCCACGTTATAGGGGCCGGGACGGACCTGAATGTGCGCGATCACTTTGCGCTCCACCCATTGCAAATAGGCGAGCACGGTCATGAGGACCGCGAAGACCACCACAACCTTGATCACGGTGACGATGAAGAAGATCTGTTCGCTTGTTAGGCCGTGCATTTAGCGGTCCGCTCGATTCCCGGCTCGATTTTCAACTACGGAATGCAGCACCTTAGAATAACGCCCGAGGGTTCCCGACGCGAATAGCCCGTTGTGGTCGGAACGCACCAGGGCGGGCAAGTTTTCGACGGAAATTCGCCCGTTCACCGGCATCGTCTGTGCCGCTCCGCCAGTCGCCAGCGCCGCCAGCGGCACCTGGTAACCGTGGACGTTCTTGCGAATTTCTTCCAGTATAATATCCGGCAGCCAGGGTCCGAGGGCCGCCGCCACGCCCATTTCGCGGGCGATGAAACCCATGATTTCGAGGTCCGGCTTGGCGCCCATGGTGTTGATGGCGCGTTTCAGCCGCTGGACTTCGCCCGTGACATTGGTGATGGTCCCGTGCTTTTCGTAGGCGCAGGCGGCGGGCAGCACTACGTCGGCCTCGCGGGCCGTCTCGGTGAGGAACATGTCCTGAACGACGAGGAACCTACCGCTCCCTGACGGGGTGCCCTTTGGGCCCGGCCCTGTATTTTTATACGGATTGGCGCCGACTACCCACAGGACGTTCAGACTGCCGGCGAGCATTTCATCCACGTGCAGGCCCGGCTGGCCCGACGGCTGGTAGCCCGGCAGCAACTCGGGCACCAGCCCCATATCGAGGGCGCCGCGCGAGTTGGAATAATCCACCAGCGGGATGTAAGACACCGGGATTCCCAGGGACGCGCCGAAAGCTACCAGCTTGCGGATGTCCTCGCCGCGATAGGAGTCGTCGAACAGGATCACCAGTTCGGGTTCTTTTTGCAGCTTTTCGCGCAGGGATTCGTAATCGTTGCCGCGCACCACGGCCACAGCGTATTTGTCTTCGCGAACCGGACCGCGGGTCACCGCATAGATGTGCGCCTGACGATGCCTGAAATTGGCACGCATCTGGTTCGAGAGCAAGGGATGCTCCAGGGCCAGATCGGCGCCCAGCACCAGGAAGGCTTTGCGCTCGTATAGATCGGCCACGGTGGCGAGCTTGCCCTGACCGGCCGCGCTGAGGGCGTCGAGCAGGGTCACCACGTCGCCGGTGCGGTGATGGTCGATGTTATTGGTGCGCAGCACTTCGCGCGCGAATTTTTGGAGGTAGAAATTCTCTTCGTTGGTGGTGTGGTTCGAGCCGATCACGCCGAATGTGCCGCCGTCGGCGAGAACTTGCGTGAATTTCTGCGCCACCGCGTTGAGCGCCTCGCTCCAGGAGACTTCTTCGAGCTTGCCGTTCTTGCGGACCAGCGGGGCCTGCAAACGGTCGGGATGATCGTAGAAATCGAAGCCATAGCGGCCCTTGATGCACAGGAACTCGCCGTTGACGCCCGACCGGTCGCGATTGTTGCCGCGGATGATGCGGTCATTACGCGTTCCCAGCGTAGTCTTGCAGCCATCGGCGCAGTGGGTGCAAATAGTGCCTACATGGGTCATCTCCCAGGGGCGGGTCTTATAGCGATAAGCACCGCTGGTGAGCGCGCCAACGGGGCAGATATCGATGCAGGCGCCGCACTCGTCGCATTCCAGATGGTCGCCCACGTTGGGTGCGATTTCGGAGACTACGCCGCGCTGGATGACGCCCAGCGCGTTGACGCCCATGCCTTCATTGCAGACGCGCACGCAGCGGAAGCAGAGGATGCAGCGCGGCGCATCGAAGAAGACCACGGGCGAGAACTGCTTTTCGGGCGTGTGGACCTTGGTTTCGGTGTAGCGGCTCTCGCCCGCGCCGTAGCGGAAGGTCATGTCCTGCAGTTCGCACTCGCCGCCCTTGTCGCACACCGGGCAATCCAGCGGATGGTTGGTGAGCAGGAATTCGAGCGTGTACTTGCGGGCCGTGGCTACTTGCGGAGTCTCGGTGCGGACCACCATGCCTTCGGCCACGGGAAGCGTGCAAGCCGTCATCAGCTTGGGCATCTTCTCCACTTCCACCAGGCACATGCGGCAGGCGGCCGCGAGCGACAGCCCTTCGTAGTAGCAAAACGCGGGAATCTCGATGCCCACCGTTTTGGCGGCGTCAATCACCAGGGTTCCGGGCGGCGCAGTCACCGCCTTGCCGTCAATCGTCAGTTTTACCGGATCTGCCATTTAATGCGCCTCGCTTGTGGGGCAGGTTGTTAACCTGCGGCGGGTTGGTAACCCGCCCCTGTCGGGCATGGCCCGTTCGCGAAACCCGGAGCTTGGCCGTTCGCCGACAAGGCGGGCTGAAGCCCGCTCCACCATTGACATCGATTCCTTGGTGGGGCGGGCTTCAGCCCGCCACATGGCCCGTTTCAGGCCACCTAAGCGACATGAAGTATGTCTATGGATGCAACGAACTGCTGACACGACTTGCCTTCGGAGGTGTTTCGAGCTGAGATTCTCAGTGCCCCACAAATCCATCACGCTGTCACCATCTCGTGCTCATAGGGGCACGGTTTGCCATTCAAATGATCTTCGAACTCCTGCCGGAACTTCTCCACGATGGAAAGCGTCGGCATGGCCGCGGCGTCTCCCAGCGGGCAGAAGGTGCGCCCCAGCATGTTCCGGGAAATATCGCCGATCAGGTCGATATCGCTGCGCGTTCCGCCGCCCTGGTGGAAGCGCTCCAGAATTTTCTTCAGCCAGGTGGTGCCTTCGCGGCACGGAATGCACCAGCCGCAACTTTCGTGCGCGTAAAAGCGCATGATACGCAGCGCCGCTTTCACCATGCAGGTGTGATCGTCCATGATGATGACGCCGCCCGACCCCAACATGGTTTTGCGCGCTCCCATGGAATCGTAATCCATGGTGGCGCCTTCCACTTCCGCGGCCGTCAGCACGGGGCACGACGATCCACCGGGGATGAAGGCTTTCAGCTTGCGGCCCATCCGGATGCCGCCGCCGACTTCCTCGATCATCTGCTTCACCGGGAAGCCGAGTTTCAGCTCGTACACCCCAGGCTTATTGATGTGGCCCGTGAGGCAGGTCATCTTGGTGCCGCCGGCCTTGGGTACGCCGAGAGCAGCGAAGGCCGCGCCGCCATCGCGAATGATCGCCGGGACGGCGCAATAGGTCTCCACGTTGTTCAGCACGGTGGGGCACTGGAACGCACCCACCACCGCGGGAAACGGCGGGCGAATGCGCGGAATGCCGCGCTTCCCTTCGAGCGATTCGAGCAGCGCCGATTCTTCGCCGCACTCGTAGGCGCCGGCTCCGGTGTGCGTGTAGAGGTCGAAATCGAAGCCGGTGCCCTGGATGTTTTTGCCCAGCCAGCCTTTTTCGTAAGCCTCGGCGATGGCCTTGTCCATCACCTCGATGAGGTAGCGATACTCGCCGCGAATGTAGATGTAACCGGCGTGCGCATCCACCGCCAGCCCGGCGATCAGCGTACCTTCGATCAACTGGTGCGGATCGTTTTCCATGAGCACGCGGTCTTTGCAGGTGCCCGGCTCGCTCTCATCGCCGTTGACCACGATGTATTTCGGCTTGGGCGAATTGCGCGGCACGAAGCTCCACTTCATCCCCGCTGGAAAACCGGCCCCGCCGCGCCCGCGCAAGTTGGAGACCTTCATCTCCTCGATAATCTGCTCGGGCTTCATGCCAGCGGCTTTGCGGAAAGCCTGGTAGCCCTCGGTAGCGAGATACGTGTCGATGGACGCCGAGTTGGGCAATCCGAACCGGCGCGAAAGCACCTTGGTCTCGAGCGGGCTGGGTTCGTTGTACAGCATGCGCTACCTATTTCCTTGGACCGCCCGGCGGTCCGTCCTTCAGACCGTCCAGCAACTGGTCCAGCTTTTCGGGCGTTACAAAGTGATGAAAATCGTAATTGACCTGGATGGCCGGAGCCCAGGAGCAGGCGCCCATGCACTCCACCTCTTCCAGCGAAAAGGTTCCGTCGGCAGTGACTTCCTTGTGGCCGATGCCGAGCTTCTTGCAGGCGTGTTCGTAGAGCTTGTCGCCATCGTTCAGCAGGCAACTGATATTCGTGCAGACCTGTACATGATACTTGCCCAGCGGCTTGCGATGGAGCATCGAGTAGTACGACATCACCTCGTTCACAGCCAACGGGGTGACGCCCAAGCGCCTCGCTATTTCGTCGATGAGTTCGTCGGAAACGCAGCCCACTTCATCCTGTGCGTAGAGCAGCATCGGAACCAACGCCGAGCGCTGCCGTCCGGGAGGATAGCTCTTCAGGAGCTTATCAAACCTGGCTTCCAGTTCTGGTGAAAAAGTCATCGGTCAGTGTCGCCCAATACAAAATCCTCGCTTCCAATGGAAGCGATCACATCCGCGATCAAAGAGCCCACAATCAGCACCGGCGTGCACTGCAGGTTGCCGAAACTGGGGGTCCGCATGTGAACCCGGTAGGGATGCGCCGTCCCGTCGCTCACCACGTAATAGCCCAACTCTCCGCGGGGCGATTCGATCACTTGGTAGACCTCGCCTTCAGGCACGCGGAAGCCCTCGGTCACAATCTTGAAATGATAGATGAGGGCCTCCATCTGGGTCTTCATCTTTTCGCGGTCGGGCAGCACCACGTGCGGAGCGTCCGCCTTCCAAGGCCCCGCGGGCATTCCTTCGAGCGCCTGCTTCACGATGCGCGCGCTCTGCCGCATTTCCTCCACGCGGACCTGGTAGCGCGCGAACACGTCGTTTTCGGTCTTGGTGGGCACCTCGAAATCGAACTTTTCGTAGCTCGAATAGGGCTCGTCTTTGCGCGCGTCGATTTTGAGACCGGCGGCGCGCAGCATCGGGCCGGTGACGCCGAGATCGAGCATATCTTCCAGCGAAATGACGCCGACTCCCTTGGTGCGGCCGGTCCAGATGCGGTTATTGGTGAGCAGGCTTTCGTATTCGTCCACCTTGCTCGGGAACGCGTCGATGAATTTCTTCACCCGCTGGTGCCAGCCGCGCGGCGGTTCGAGCGCCAGACCACCTATGCGGAAATAGCTGGTCATCATGCGCTGGCCGGAAAACATTTCGAATATGCGCAGAATGTCTTCGCGCTCGCGGAAGCAGTAGAGGAACACGCTCATCGCGCCGATATCGATGGCGTGCGTTCCCAGCCACACCAAGTGGCTCTGGATACGTGTCAACTCGGTGAGCATCACGCGCATCCACTGCGCCTGCGGGGGAATTTCCAGGCCGAGGAGCTTTTCCACCGCCAGGCACCAACCCAGGTTGTTGGAGAGCGGCGCCAGGTAATCCACGCGGTCGGTCAGGGTAACGGCCTGCTGGTAGTTTTTCTGCTCGAATTCCTTCTCGATTCCGGTGTGCAGGTAGCCGATATCCGGCTGGCACTTCATGATGGTCTCGCCGTCAAGTTCCAACAGCAGGCGCAACACGCCGTGAGTAGACGGGTGCTGCGGCCCCATGTTGAGGACCATGCGGCGCGGGCCGGGGGTGCCCCCCGGGCCCGGCGGTTCTTCCGCCACGGCGGCGGCCGATACTTCCGGAATGGCCTGGTCGCTCATAAACTAAATCCTCGTCCCCGTAACGGGGTAATCCTTGCGCAGCGGGTGGCCTTCCCAATCGTCCGGCAGCATGATGCGGCGCAGGTCCGGATGGTTCAGGAAACGGATGCCGAACAGGTCGAAGACCTCGCGTTCGTACCAATTCGCGCCGCGCCATACGGAAGTGACCGATTCAATCGCCGGATCGGCGCCGTACACCCGGCACTTCAGGCGCACGCGCTGTTTGTGTACCACCGAGTGGAGATGATACACCACTTCGAAGCGCGGCTCGGCGGGATAGCGGTCGACGGCCGTTACGGTGCTGAGACGCACGAACTTCTGGTCGTATTTGAGGAAGCCGCAGATGCTCACGATCTTGCCGGGCGCGATTTCGAGAGTCAGCTCGCCGCGGTCGAATGCGCCCGCAACGATGGCGTCGGCGTCAAACGTCTCCACCGCTGAAGCGATGGCATACTGTCGCAAGTTCTCGGGTAGCATTTCGAGTTGTCTACTATTTTCGCTTGGAATCCGCCCCGGACCAATCCAGCGCGCCCTTTTTCCAGATGTAGAAAAACCCGGACAGGATCAAAATTACAAAAATTAGCATCTCGACGAAGCCGGGCATCAACAGTTCGCGATAGACCACCGCCCAGGGATACAAAAAGATGGCCTCGATATCGAACACGATGAAGAGCATCGCCACGAGGTAAAATTTCACGCTGAAACGCTGCCGCGCGTCACCGGTCGGTACGATACCGGACTCGTATGGCATATCCTTCACGCGGTTCTTGACGCGCTTTCCGAGCAGATACGAAACGGTGATCAGGCCCGCCGCAAGCAACATGGCCACCAATGCCTGTAGCAGGACGGGGAAGTACTCCTCTGTGAGGGACGTAGGCATTTGGTTTCGAGCTGGAACGGAGCTAAATTTGACTATAGTGGTTCGAAAAGAGGGGTGTCAACCAACATGCCCATGGAGATTGTAGTGAACGGCGAGCGGCGGATGGCTCAAGAGGGCCAGACGATCCTGGGCCTGCTGCAGGAATTGAGCCTGGAGCCCTCGCGTGTGGCCGTGGAGTTCGACCGGAAGATCGTGAAGCAGGTGCTCTGGCCGGAGACGGTTCTGCGTCCGGGGTCGCAGGTGGAGATCGTGCAGTTCGTGGGGGGCGGGTAGGGGTGAGGGGCCCGGACCCTTGGAGTCAGGCACCTGGCGACGGTTCCCTCGATCCCCATGACGCCCGCGCCGGATGGAGGCTCGTTCAGCCGGCTCCGCCGGGGTTAGGCCCAGTTTCGTCGGACAGCATTTCGCTTAAGTCCACGCAGACAGGGAAGAAGCCGGGAGAGATGACGTGTAAGGGGGCTTGGCGGCGGTATCCTTAACTGCAGGTCATTAAATCCGTCAAGGAGAAAGGAGAGAGCGTATGATGCAGGTACCCGTCGTCGAAGCACCAGTCAATGCGAGCGCCCTCGAACTGCAATTGAGGTCGCAGAGGAGGACGGTGGATTTTGACACCTTCGACATCCACATGCAACAGCTCATCTCTATGGTGAGGTCCGGCCAGATCAAGATCTCGCCAGCCTACCAAAGAAAGTTTAGGTGGGACACCAAACGGTGCTCCCAGTTGATCGAATCAATCTTGCTCGGAATTCCGATTCCCAGCCTTTTCATGGCGACGGACGCGGACAGCACTTGGGAAGTGGTGGACGGCGTTCAGCGCCTCAGTACTATCGTAAAATTTGCGGGTGATGAAGATCTGCGCAAACAGCACGCCCTTGGGGGGCCGCTCGTGCTGGACGAACTGCAGAAGCTTAGTGACTTTATTGGATTAACACTCAATGAGTTTCCAATCGCGCTGCAGACGCACTTCTTGACGCGACCGATCAAGGTAATCACTCTGAACGACAAAAGTGACACCGTGGTGCGGTATGACCTGTTTGAGCGGCTCAATACCGGTGGCGTCGCGCTGAGCCCACAGGAAATTCGAGATTGCGTGTTTCGTGGTCGATTTGCCGATCAATTGGAATTGTGGACCAAGGACGGAGGCTTCCAAATTGCAGTTAAACTTACCGCGCTGCAGCAGCGGGACGCGACCGCCGAGGAATGCGTTTTACGCTTCTTCGCTTTCCTTCACCGATACAAGACCTTCAAACACGATGTCACGAAATTCTTGAATGAATATATGGCGAGCGCATCAAGAAAGTTCGACTACGCGGAGGGCGACGCGATTTTCACGAAAACATTCAAAGAGTTGTCCAAGGCCTTCCCCAAGGGCATACGACGCCCTGACCGACCAAGCACCACACCGCTAAATCTGTTCGAGGGTGTTGCGGTGGGTGCCGCGCTCGCGTTGCAGAAAGGCACCAGGCTAAATTTGTCCGAATTGGATAGATGGATGAAATCCCAGGAGCTGCGACGGTTCACTACTGGGGCAACGAATGATCGGTCGGCAGTGATGGGGCGCATTGAGTTCTGCAGAGATCGCTTCTTGGGGAAGTCCTATGTTCCCAGCCCTTCAGCTTGAGGTCCTGGACCGGTTTACTTCGGTGGAGCAGCACTTTCGGGCAACACGGAGGTTTAAGGGTGAGACCGCCCAGACCGCCAAGGGGCTAGTTTTCGTGCAGGTCTATGCGATCCACGAATATACCGTGCAGCACGTCGTGCGGATTGCCGCCACGGAAATTGCAACCCACGCTCACACCTACGCCGGCCTCCGTCCCTCATTGTTGGCCCTTTTCCTTGACCCGGAACTACAATCACTGCGGGATTGCAAGCCAGGAGACCGCTGGCGCCGCCGTATAGCACTATTCGAGCGCGCGATTTCAGATGACCGAGTGTCACTCGCGAGCCCTCCACTTCCCGGAGACGGCTCCCACTTTCGGCACACTCACTTACAAGTCATTCTTACGGTGCTCGGGGTCCACCGCAGGCTCACCGTTCGCCGCCGGCACATGTTCGATAATGACCAGCTAGTAAACAACCGAAATTCCATTTCTCACGGCGGGGAAACTGCAGCGGAGATCGGGCGTCGATACAGCCGGGAGGATGTTTGGCGCTCAATTATCCGTATGAGGAAAATTTGTCTGAGACTGATTCTTATAGTTTCGGAGCACTGCAGTGAGCCGGGAAGGCATCTTAGGTAAGGCCTCTCTCGACCTGTTTTCGCTCCTTCGCCTTCTCTTCTGAACGTGAATCGTCCACACCTCACCTGACGCTAAAGTCGAACTCAATTCCCAGTCCGCCGCGGGCGGATTCCGCGTCTGCACATTCCCCGCGAGATTTGTGACCGTGGCGAGGTGACTACCCAGCCCCAAACCGCCGAAATCCATCTCGCGGGGATTTGTCTACGCTGTTTTCACGACTGCGTGGTGCCTGTAGCGATTCAAGGCCGAAACGGGAACCACCGCACCCTTTCGGGTCGCCAATGGTCCCCGTCGCTTACTATAGTGGTTGGCCCCATTTGAGCACAAATACATCCGAAATGGGAGCCGCTCCAGGACTACCGGGGCGGCGAGGCAGGTGGGCCGCCCACCGGAATCCCGCGCACATTCGCCACCCGCGTCATTTCGGCTTGCAACGCCATCCAGCCGTCGGGGGACAACTGCTTTTCGAGATCCGCGAGCCCGGACTTCAGCACTGCCCGGCGCTGTGCTTCCCGATCGAGAAGCTTCTCGCGGTCGAGCACGTTGTCCGGTGTGACCGCAGTCATCTCCTGCAGCCGGGCGTTCGTGGCGTCCACCATCCGGTGGAAAATTTCGCGGTCGGAGGGATTCAGCCGGTCGATAAAGTGGGCAGCGGTTCCAGTAGTGGCGGTCGTGGCTCTCACTGCAACGGCGCGCCCGGGCGGCACGACAGCCGCGGTGTCGCCGCTAGCAGTTTGGGGGTGATCGAAGGCTCTGGCGCCGGCCAGGACGACCCTCAGGAAACGCGTCTCCACAGGGACTTCCACGATTGCCGGAGCTCTTGGAGCGCCGTACCGCGCCGGTGCGGTTACCTCGGGAAGAGTCGCGACCTTGGCGATATCGCCGCGGTTCCCGGTGTACCAGCTCCGCCAAAAGTCGATGGCCTGGCGCTCCGCGGCCGCGTCGTCGAAGCGCGGGGCGCAATACGCCTGCATGTCCGGCTGCCAGAACGAGGACTGCCTGCTGAGTTGGCAAAACGCCCGGACCGTGTCGACGCGCACCAAAGGTTGCGGGCTGTCGAGCATCACGTTCAGATAGGGGAGGAACTCCAGACTGCCGGTGAGGGCAAGCCTCATCGGCAACCCGGTCTCCAGGCCCGGAAGCGTGACCTCGGCAAGGGCGATTCGCGCCACCGCATGGGCTGCGGGAAGATTCCCGGCGAGGTTGAGACCGGCGACGGGCGGCCCGCGCCTCGTGTAGACCGCATGCGCCAATTGCGGCAGGTCTCGCTCCAGCTCGAAGACAGCGCTGTCGTCGCCGGCAGCCATGCGGCCTTCGATCCCCAGCATTTTCAGGTTGACGTCCGGCTGCAGACTGAGATACCGATATACGTTCGCGGTCTTCTTCCGATCAAGGCCTTCCAGGGCCCTCGCCAGGTGCCGGAATTCCCAGCGAGCCGGGCCTTTCGGATTTTCCGCCGCGAGTGTCTGGAGCGCCCCGGCCAGCACTTCGGCGATCTGCGATTGCGTGGACGGATCCGGCAAATGAACCAAGTTTGCCGGTGGGAGATCTTCCGGCAATTCCAAAAAGTAATCGCCCCCTTCGGACAACTCGCCGGCCTGGAGAATGCGGAAACCCTCCGGCCCCTTGCGCAGAAACCAAAGCCCGCGCACGCTGGCAAGGTTGCCGGCGGTGGGCCGCATGGGTCCCAACGCGGTGTATTGCCATGCGAGCGTCAGATCGGTGCCCGGCGCAAGTGCACCCTGCAGCACTCGCACCACGCGTACCGTGACTTTCACGTCTACCTGCCTCTTGTCGACCAGGCGCGCTCCCTCCACGATGTCGCCAACCAGCACGTCGGTCATGGCGGCGGTGGTGTCGGCGAACCTCCAGCCCTTCGTAGCGATATGGGCGCTCTGACTAGCGCCGATCCCCGGGCATAATAACAAAAGAGTTACAAGCCACTTACTCTGCACCCTTCAATAGTAGCTCCGCATTCAGCGCTCCGTCGGGCGTCTCTTCGTGCTTGAACATGAGGTAGAGATCCCGCCCCGCCGCGAGCAGCTCTTGCGATCGCGCCCGGATGCCCGCCACGTCCTCAGCGGTATATTCGGGCTTGCGCAGGCGGTAGTAAACGAAATCCGCGGTGATCACTTCCGGCACCTCCAGCCGCTCGCTCTCCGCCACGCACAGCGACACGTTGCGCCGCCGGAGTTCCTCGTAGACCGGCTCCGCCAGCCACGACGCGTGGCGGAATTCGAAGGCGTAACGCAGGTCGCCTGGCAGCAATTCCAGATAATCGTGCAGCAGCGCTACGTCGCATTTCAGCGCCGGCGGCAACTGGAACAGGATCGGCCCCAGCCGGCGCGCGCTGCGCAGCGGGTCGATCATTTTCAGGAACAGCTCGGTAGCCTGAGCCGCGTTCTTCAGCCGCAGTATATGGGTAATCCGCTGGTTCGCCTTCACCGCGAACACGAAGCCCGCGGGCGTGGCTTCCACCCAGTTCTGCAAGGTGGAAGCCGAGGGGAGACGGCGGAATGTGTAGTTAATTTCCACACAGTTGAGCCGTTCGGCGTAGTGCTTCAAGAAAAACTTGGCCGGCAGCTTGGCCGGATAGAAGCCCGGCTTCCAAGCCGGATATGCAAAACCGGAAGTTCCAGCATACAAGGTCGCCATGGCTTATCATTATCTCTGGTTGGACATCGTTTATGCTTCATGTCATTCTCGTGTGGCTGGTGAGCGCGCTCGCCCTGTGGCTGGTAGCACGGATCGTCCCCGGAATCGAAGTGCGCGATTTCGGCGCTGCCCTCATCGCCACCGTCGTAATCGCCTTAATGAACTGGCTGATTGGCCCGATTCTGAGATTCCTGGCGTGGCCTCTCACATTCCTGACCTTCGGCCTGTTCAGCCTCGTGATCAACGCCATTCTGCTCAAGCTCGCATCGATGTTCTCGCCGGGCTTCCGCGTGCGCGGATTTCTCGACGCCATCGTGGGATCGGTCGTATTGACCGTCCTCGAGTTTCTGCTTCGCATGTTGGTGCTCTAGTGCTCGCGCCATCCACTCCCGCGGAACTGGCGCAGGCCCTGCATGAGGCCGCCGCCCACAGGCGCACCATCGCGCTCGAAGGCAACGCGAGCAAGCACCTGATGGCCGGCCCGCACGAACCGGCCGACGCGGAGATCTCGACCTCCGCTCTCCGCCGCGTGTTCCAATACGAACCTCGCGACCTCACCGTCAGCGTGGAGGCCGGCCTGCGCTGGTGCGACTTCACCGCTCTGGTCGCCGCGAACCGCCAGATGGTGCCGCTCGACCCGCCGTTTGCCTCGATCGCCACCGTGGGCGGCGTGGTCGCCGCCAATTCCAGCGGACCGCGCCGCCGCCTCTACGGCACGGCGCGAGACCTGGTGATCGGCATGACCTTCGCCACTCTCGAAGGCAAGCTGGTCCAATCCGGCGGCATGGTGGTGAAAAACGTGGCCGGGCTCGACATGGCCAAGCTCATGATCGGATCGTTCGGCACCCTGGCCGCCATCGCGACGGTCAATTTCAAGCTGCTGCCCGCACCCGAGCAGGAGCGCAGTTTCCTGCTGCCGTTCCCCTCAGCGGCCGACGCGGTAGCGGTGCGCAACGGCGTGCTCGCGAGCCCCTTGCAGCCCTCGGCCATCGACCTGCTGAATCCCGCGGCGGCCGCATCGTTCGGCGGCAGCGGCTGGCTGCTGGCCGTGCGCACCGGCGGCAATCCGTCCGCGATGCACCGCAATGAAGCGGAACTGGCGCACATCGCCGGACGGCTGGCGGTGGAGACGGAGTGCCCCGAGACCTTCTGGGCGGACGTGGAAGATTTCACGCCGCAATTCCTCCATCGCCGCCCGGATGGCGCGGTGGTGCGCGTCTCGTGTACGCTGAAAGATCTGGCGGCGGTGATGGAATCGTTCCCCGGCCCCGCCGTGGCGCGCGCCGCTTCGGGCGTCTGCTACGGATATTTCGATCAGGCCGACGCTACCGCCGCTTGGTTCGCGCGTGCGAACGGGCTAGGATGGAAAGCTGTCATCGAGTTCGCGCCGGAAGCGCGCAAGCGGGCGCTCGAACTGTGGCCGTCGCCCGGTGGCGACTTTGAACTTATGCGGCGGGTCAAAGCGTTGTTCGATCCGTCCAATCTATTGAACCGTGGCCGACTCTATCGCCGTATCTGACACAATCCGCGCTGGCCCCAAGCAGTTCGACCTGGACCGCTGCGTACACTGCGGCCTGTGTCTGAACGCCTGCCCCACCTATCGCGAGTTGGGGCTCGAGATGGATTCGCCGCGCGGACGCGTCTACCAGATGGTGCAGGTGTCGAACGGCGCGCCCATCACGCCTTCGTATGAGGAGCACATTGGCCTGTGCCTGGCCTGCCGCGGGTGCGAATCGGCCTGCCCTTCGGGAGTGCCGTACGGGCGGATGGTGGAGGATGCGCGGTGCCAGATCGAGTCGCAGGCCAAGCGCGGGCTCGCCGCCGCGTGGCTGCGCGGTTTCGTATTCCACAAGCTGCTGGTATCTCCGCGGGCGCTCACGGCGGCGGGGGCGATGCTATATGTGTACGAGCGGATCGGGCTGAAGGGCCTGATGCGCGTGCTGGGCTTTTGCCGTTTGGGCGGCAGGCTGGGAGAAATCGCGCAACTGGCGCCGTCGGCCGATCCGCCGTTCTTCTTCAGCCAGGTCGGCAAGACTTTTCCCGCGGAGGGCGAGCGGCGGCACCGCGTGGCATTTCTCGCTGGCTGCATCGCCAACGTGACTTTCGCGCGATTGAACGAAGCCACGGTCCGCGTGCTACAGAAGAACGGCTGCGAAGTCGAAATTCCGGCCGGGCAGGGCTGTTGCGGCGCGCTGCACGTCCACTCCGGCCTGCGCCAGGATGCCCAACGCCTGGCGCGGCGCAATATCGACGCGCTGGAAAACGGCGGGTACGACGCCATCCTCACGAATGCGGCTGGCTGTGGGTCGACATTGAAGGAATACGGCGAGTTGCTGGCGGACGATCCGCAGTATTCTGCCAAGGCGCGCGCCTTCGCGGCGCAGATGCGCGACGTGACGGAGTTCCTGGCGGGGATCGAGCTGAATCGCGAGATGCGGCCGGTGGAGGCCGTGGTCACGTACCAGGATTCCTGCCACCTGGCGCACGGACAGCGCGTGCGCACGGCGCCGCGCAAGCTGCTGAAGGCGATTCCGGGCCTCGAGTTCCGAGAACTGCGCGGCGCGGACATCTGCTGCGGCAGCGCCGGGATTTACAACGTAGTGCAGAACGAGATGGCGATGCAGATTCTGGCGTCGAAGATGAAGCAAGTGAACGCCACGGACGCCGGGATTGTGGCGACGGCGAACCCCGGGTGTATGTTGCAGCTCGAAGCGGGCGTCCGCATGCATGGGAAAGAGCAGAAGGTGATGCATGTGGTGGAGCTGTTGGATCGGGCGTACGGAGGAAGCTCGTGAAGCTTACGATTGAGATTGATGACGAGGTTGTCGCGCGGGCGCGGCGATGGGCGGAAGGGCTTGGGACGAGCGTCGAGGAGCTCGTTGGAGAGTATCTCGTGCGACTGGCGGACGCGAATGCGGACGCCGACGAGTTCGAGCGGCTCTCAGGGCTGGCTCAAGGCGACTCCCGCGGGTGGAAGTTCAATCGGGAAGAGATTCACGAGCGGTGATGCGGCCGACACTGGCAGCGCCGTCAACGAATACTCGAGTCTATGGCCAGCTTATTCAGCCGATGCTCGTCCAGCCAGTAAGATACCCGTCCGGGTCCCAAGCCTTCGGAAGCGCTGGTCATTTTCGCCCGGGGCATAACGTGAACGCCTGAGAACTTCGCCATTTCGATCAAGGAGGCTGCTCTTCTGGTTGCGATGATGAACCGCGGCAATGGCCATATCATGAATAGGTCCGACCCGTCCCACTCCCGGCCATCGAAGAGCTCCTCCCAGCGTTCGACTCCGCTGTAGACCAGCAATCCGCATGCGGGACAGGATTCGACAAGGCGCACCGCCGAGGCATGGGACGCGAGTCTTCCCCAGCCAGTTACGACGAGTTCTCTAAACGCGTCCTCGTAGCTGATTTTTCCAACCGTTGCTCGTGCAGGACGCACCTCAAATCCGGTGATGTGGCACGAACCATCGCCTCCGCTCAAGTAGGCTTCACGAGGCAATCGGATAGCCAGGTCCAAACGAAGTCTGAGCGTAAAGAGGCAGCGGGCATTTTAACGCTCAATCGGCCAATCCTCTTACCCGCTCGCTGGTGGCCTGCGTCTAGCGGGCACCGGATCACATCAAGGTCCACAGACGAGTCCCATGTGGCCCGTTTCCGAGAGCTCGTAGGCTTAGTGATAACGAATAGCTCAGGCATTAGAGTCAATACATATTCCCAATCCTACCCCACCGCCCGCTCCTGATCCTTATATTGCAACTGGTACAGCTTCCAGTAAATCCCCCGCAGCGCCAGTAACTCCTGGTGCGTCCCGATTTCCCGCAGCTTACCCTTATGCATCACCAGAATCCGGTCCGCGCGCTGAATCGTCGACAGCCGATGCGCGATCACGATCGACGTGCGGCCCTCCACCATCCGGACCAGCGCCGCGCGCACGCGAAATTCCGTGTCGGTATCGACGCTCGACGTCGCCTCATCCAGAATCAGGTACCGAGGATTGTGCGCCAGCGCGCGGGCGAAGCTGATCAATTGCTTCTGGCCGGTGGAAAGTCCGCTGCCGCGCTCGCGGATCGAGTGGCGGAAGCCGTCGGGCAGTCCGCGAATAAACTCCAGCACGTTCACCTGCCCGGCGGCCGATTCCACATCTTCGTCGCGGATCCGCTCCGTCCCGAGGCGGATATTGTCCCCGATCGTCCCGGTGAACAGGAACGGGTCCTGCAGCACCACGCCAAACTGCCGGCGCAGGTCCAGCGGATCGAAGTCGCGGATATCGATTCCACCCACGCGGATCGCCCCCCTCTGCACATCGTAGAAACGCAGCAGTAGCGCGGTGAGCGTGGTCTTCCCAGCGCCGGTGTGGCCCACGACCGCGATGGTCTCGCCGGGCGCGATGGTGAAGCTCACGTCGCGCAGCACCCAGTCTTCGCCCTGGTAGGCGAACCAGACGTGGTCGAATTCGATCGCCGCGATGGCGGCGGGCGCTGGGCGCGGCTCGCTCGGCGGCAGAATCGTGGCCTCGGTGTCGAGCAGCTTGAAAATGCGCTCGGAGGACGCCATGGCGCCTTGCAGGATGTTGTACTTCTCGCTGAGATCCTGAATCGGCCGGAAGAACCGCAGGCCGTATTGCAGAAACGCCACTAGAATGCCCAGCGACAGCCGGCCGCTTTCGATGCGCAGGCCGCCGTAAGTCAGAATGGCCGCGAGCGCCAGCATGGAAATGAACTCTACCACCGGATAGAACCATCCGTAGGCCGTGATGGCGTCCTTATAAGCGTCCATGTGCACGCGGTTGATGCCGTCGAATTCGCGCCCGCTGCGCCGCTCGCGATTGAAGAGTTGCAGCACCACGATACCGGTGATGTGCTCTTGGAGGTAGGCGTTGATTTTGGCGATGGCCACGCGGATGCGCCGGTAGCTTTGCGTCACGGTGCGGCGGAAGATAAGGGTCGCGGCGATCACCAGCGGCATGGCTGCCATCAGGATGCCGGTAAGCAGCGGGCTCAGCCGGTACATGATGGCGATGATGAAGCCCAGCACCATCACGTCGCCCAGGATCGTGACCAGGCCGGACGCGAACAGGTCGTTAAGCACGTCGACGTCGGTGGTCACGCGGGTCACCAGGCGGCCTACGGGATTGCGGTCGTAGAAGGTCAGGTCGAGGCCCTGAAGATGTTCCATGAGTTGCTTGCGCAGGTCGAACATGGCCAGTTGGCCGGTCCACTGCATCAGCATCGTCTGGCCGAACTCAGTGAGGAAAGTCCCCACCAGCACGACGAGATACAGCAGGGCGACGCGGGTGAGGCCGGCCCAGGGATCGGCCGGCAGCCACGCGTCGATGGGAGTGATAAGAGGGTGGGCGCCCGGACGGATGTACTTGTCGACGGCCAGGCGGGTGAGCAGCGGATTCAGCACCTGCAGGACGGATTGCGCCAGTAGGAACAGCAGGGAAAAGAAGACCAGCGCGCGATAGGGCCGCATATAGCCCAGCAGGCGGCGCATCAGGCGGGCGTCATAAGCTTTGCCGAGTACCTCTTCTTCCACGTTTCTTCAGGATAGCAAGCAAGAGAATCAGCCACGGATGGACACGGATTCACACGGATAAGAAAGAAGAATCTTGGTTTTCTATCGGCGTTTATCGGCGTTCATCGGCGGCTGACAGGCGTTGCTTAGGGGTGCCCGAACTCGTCTGCCCGCGGAATCAATTCGAAGTACATCCGGGCGGGCAGATCGGTCCGCCAGCGGCCGCTCCAGCGCGCGTACCCGCAGGTTCCCAGGAACAGACTCGCCACCACCGCCGCGATCACCCACGCCGGCACGCGGCGCCGCCCCCGGAGCCATCATCCCGAGCGCGCCCGCAGCCGGGCACGCCGCCACGCATTGCAGGCACCCGGTGCATTCCGCCGACTGGATCGCGACCAATTGCGCCACCGGCAGCGCCGATGGGCAGGCCGCAGTGCACTTATCGCAGTCGATGCACAGCAACGTGTCGCGGCGGATGCGCAGCGGGCTGGCCAATGCCGCGAGGCCCATCAGCGCGCCGTAGGGACAAAGATAGCGGCACCAGAAATTCTCCACGAATACCGACGCCACCGCCAGCAGGGCCATCATCGCGCCGCCCGCTACCCCCAGAAAGCGGAAGAAGTTGAGCATTTTGACGTCGTCCAGCACTCCATATGGACCCTCCAGGAATGCCCGGATGGCCGGAACCGACATGGAAGCGACAGCGTACAGAAACAGCCCCAGCAGAAGGTACTTGAGGCTGCGCAGTCCGATGTCCAGCCGCGGCGGAAGGCGGAAGTTCCGTCCGAATGTCCGCCGCCCCAGCCGCCACAGGTATTCCGACACCGTTCCCACCGGACACAACCAGCCGCAGAAACTCTTGCGCGCCAGCCACGGCATCCCGAGGATGGCGATCAACAGGAACATTCCCGCCGGGTGCAGCCGCGGCGCCTGCCCGGTAGCCAGCAGGACCTTGAGATTCATCAGCGCCGCGATCGGCAGCCAGCCTTCCACTCCCGGTGGACGCGCGGCCCAGGCGCTCTGGCCATCGGTCTCGTAATACCGGACGAAGAAGTAGAACTGCGCGCCGATCCACAGGTTGAGCAGCAGGAATGCCAGTTGGAATACCCGCCGCAGCATCTGCGACCGGTCAGGCGCGGCTCGCTTCCGGAGCTTCTTGCGGGCCGGTACAGTAGTCGTGGCGGCGAAAGTGGGCATGGCTGCAGCCTCTGTTTAAAGGCTAGCTACTTTCTGGCGCAAAAGTCCCTTTCCCCCGCACTGACATTGATCCCTGGGGAAGTTCTCGTCGATTAAACTGCGAGCGATCCGACACTGGCAGTTTCATGTAGCGTGTCTGTTGGCCTGATCGAACCACGAGAACCGGGGCGACGAGGCAGTGTTTGTGGGCGCCCACCACATCGCGCTAACTGAAAACAAACACGCTGGTTAGGTATTTTTGCGCCAGAAAGTAGCTACTGGCAAGAGTGCGGGCAGTGACCGAAGTCACACGCCCTTGGGCACCGTGCTGCGCCATACCGAAAGCAACTCCGCCCGCTCGCGCGCGCTGAGCGGCGCCGGATTGGGGCTCGGCTGGTCTTCCAGGCACCGATTGTGCAGGTAGCAGTCCAGCTTCTGCCGCAGGGCCACCCGGCCGCGATGCAGCCGCGTCTTCACCACGTCCGTGCCTAAGTCCAGGATCTGCGCCGTATCTTCCGTCGACAACTGCTCCAGATCGCGCAGCAGGACCACGGCCCGATACGTCGGGGGCAATTCGGCGATCGCGCGGTCGAGCACCGCGCGCAATTCGGAATCGAGCAGCAGCATCTCGGGTTGCGGCGCGTCGTCGGCAAGCTCCGCCGCCGGCGGCAGCTCGTCAATGGACACTTCGTGCGCCGGCGCAAAAAGGCTCTTGCGCCGCTGCATCAGGCAGGCGTTCTTGGCGATGCGGAACACCCAGGGCCGCACGCGTTCGGGCTCGCGCAGTTGGTCGAAGTTCTCGAACACCTTGAGCAGCGTCTCCTGGGCCACTTCCTCGGCGTCCTCCGGACGGCCGCACATCAGCCAACTGTAGTGGAACACCTTGGAGCGGAAGTGGTCCACGAACCGCTCGAACGCGTCGGTCTCACCGGCCAGCAGCGCGCGCGCCAGTTCGGTCTCTCCCAGCCTGTCCATGCCCCGATTCTAGCGCGCCGGCAGCTCCAGCCGCTTCCTTCGGCCGGGAAGCGCTTCTTGACTTTGGCAACCCGGGTCAATTATTCTGACGATTCGCTTTGACGGCGGATCAAGGCCGTTCCACGTATGCGGGAAAATAGGAATCACGCCCCGGAAACCTTAGAACGGTCTCTGGATTCGACGCTGGAGAGCGTCGACAGCGCCGAAGAGTTGGCTCTGAGCGTGGCTCAGCGCGCCGGATTTGACGAAGACGATCTGATGAAGATCGGCATGGCCGTACGGGAGTCGATGGTGAACGCCGTGGTGCATGGCAATCGCTATAACGCCCATAAAAAGGTGCGGCTGCTGGTGACGCAAAGCCCCGAGCGGTTCACGATTCGCATCGCCGACGAAGGCGAGGGGTTCGATTTTGCGAGCCTTCCCGACCCGCTGGCGCCGGAAAACCTGATGCGCACCTCGGGGAGGGGTATTTTTCTCATCCGGTCTTTTATGGATGAGTTCGAAATGCGCCACCGGGAACCCCAGGGTACCGAAGTAACTTTGGTCAAATACGTGGTGTCTAAGTAAAATGCAGTTCTCAGCCAGGAGGCATATTCAGTGAGCGTAAAGTTGAATACTCGGCAGGTGGGTGACGTAAGCGTAGTGGATGTGGCAGGGCGGATCACTCTGGGTGAGGGTTCCAGCGCGCTGCGCGACCTTATGCGCGAGATGGTGGGCAAGGGCCAAAAACACATCCTGCTCAATTTGGGAGAAGTCTCCTACATCGATAGCTCCGGGATTGGCGAGCTGGTGTCGGGCTTCACTACGGTAACCAACAGCGGCGGTCAATTGAAGCTGCTCGGCCTTAACAAGCGGGTCAAGGATCTGCTCCAAATCACCAAGCTGTACACCGTCTTCGACGTGCATGAAGACGAAGCCAGCGCGGTTCGCAGCTTCACGTAATTCACTCGCGGCACAGGTGGCCACGCGCCACCTGTGCGCGATTCCATTCCATGCGTCCTTCTCCGGTCGCGATCGTCGCAGGCGTGGTCCTAGCGGGCTTTACCGTCTGGATTACGCGCCAGGCCAAAGCTCTGGAGCGCGACCTGGACGCGACTGCGCAGAAGATCGCGCTCCTCGACAAGCCTGCGCCCGATTTCAGGTCGACGTCGCTCGACGGCCGCACGGTTGCTCTCGACGACTATCGCGGCAAGAAGAAGCTGGTATTGGTGTTCTGGGCCACCTGGAACAACGGCAGCCATCCCCTGATGCTCATGCTGGGACAGATGTACCATCGCACCCACACGCCCGACACCGATTTCGACGTTGTGGGCATCGCCGTGGATGACGACGTGGCCGCCGTCAAGCAATTCGCCGCCGACACCAAACTGCCGTTTCCCGTGGTCGTCGACCGCAACCGCGCGGTCACGGACGCCTACCGGATCCGCAGCGTTCCGACTGCGCTGATCGTCGACATCGACGGCAAGGTCTCCTACGGAAACGTGGGCCCCGCGCAAGGGCGCGAGAACGAATTCGCGCGGCGTTTGGGCATCCAGCCCGGCGAATTCCGAATGGAAGTGGGGGCGCCCCGTGGCCGCGGTAATTGAATTCCAGCACGTAACCAAGATCTACCACCGCGTCTTCAGCGAAGAAAAGCTGGCTGCGCTCTCCGACGTCTCCTTTGAAACCACGGCTGGCCAGGTGTGCGCTTTCCTGGGCCCCAACGGCGCCGGCAAGACTACTTCCATCAACATGTTGATGGGTTTTTTCTTTCCCACTTCGGGCCAAATCCGCGTCTTCGAGCGGCCTCCGGGCGACTTACTCGCCAAGAAGCAAATCGGCTTCCTACCCGAGAATTTCGCCTTCCATAAATTCCTCACCGCGCCCAAACTGCTCCGCTTCCATCTCCAGTTGGCCGGCCGGAACCCCAACAACGCGGGCAGCCGGATCGCCGACCTGCTCGCCAAGGTGAAGCTGAACGGCTACGAAAATCTCAAGATCGGCAGATATTCCCGCGGGATGGTGCAGCGTATCGGCATCGCCCAGGCGCTGCTGTGCGACCCCCAATTGATCGTGCTCGACGAGCCCACTTCCGGGCTCGACCCGGCTGGCCGAAGGGAAGTGCTGCAACTGCTGGCCCAGCTCAAGGCCGAAGGCAAGACCATTTTCCTCAGTTCCCACATCCTGCCCGAAGTGGAACAGATTGCCGACCACGTCATCATCATCAATCGCGGCAAGATGGTACGCTCCGGACGCCTCCAGGATCTGCTGGCCACGGGCGCGCAGGTGGAAATCGTGGCCGACCGCGTGCCGCACGAGCTAGCGCAGTCGGCGCTTCGTGGCGCTATCGTGGAGCCCACGCCCCAGGGCGTCCGCGTGGTGGTCGACACCGCACGCAAGCGTGAAACGGTGGAAGCGCTGTGGGCCGCGGGATCGGACGTCATCGCCATGACGCCTCTGCGCAGCACTCTCGAAGAATTATTCCTGAAGGAAGTGGACCAGCCCGGAGGCGCCCAATGAAGGTTCGTGCGATCGCCCTGAATACCTTCTCCGGGCTGGTGCGCAACAAGATCATCATCCTGTTTTGCGCCGGCTGTATCTGCATCTTGCTGCTGATGCTGGCGTCGCTGCTGACCCTGCGAAACCTGCGCGGAACGCAGAATGCCGAGATGATGCAGATGGCTGTACTGCCGCTCATTGCCAGCATGATGACGTTTGTCAGCGGCTTCGGCAGCCTGTTGGCGGCATGGTCTGCAGCCGATGCGGTGGCCTCCGAGATGCGCTCGGGAACGGTGCTGGCGGTGCTGGCGCGGCCGGTGCGCCGCTGGGAATTTCTGCTGGGTAAGTTTCTGGGCGTGCAGTTGATGATGTTCGTCTTCGTGCTGCTGATGCTGGGGCTCAACTATCTGCTGGCCTGGATCGGCGGCGCCACTATTGAGACCACCCCTTGGGTGCTGATCGTCTACCCCCTGGTGCGGTACATGATTTACAGCGCGCTGGGCATACTCCTGGTCACGGTGATGCACCCCATCGTCGCGTTTTGTATCGTGCTGGTGGTAATGATCGCGGCCGGCCTCGTGGCTCCCGGCAATCCGGAGACCTTCATGCCGCAGTGGCTGCGCACCGGACTGTTTTACGTACTCCCCTCCAGCAATCTTCTGTCGGAGACCCGTTTTCTGACTATCACCCGCGCGACTTTGCGGGCCGCCCTCTGGACCGACCACGCTACGGCGCTGGCCTACGGGCTGGACTATGCCTTGGTCTGTTTCCTGCTGGCCGCCTGGATCTTCCGCTCCCGCAGTCTTTCGAGGGATTGAGCTTCACAAGAACGCGCCCCGACAGTGCTTCTCAGCACTGCGTTTCCCGAGCCTTCTTTGCCAGACTGAAAGAGGGAGAACCCATCATGAAAATCGAGACATTGCAAGACCTTTACATGAAGGAATTGCGCGACATCTACGGTTCCGAGAAACTGCTCGTAAAGTCGTTACAAAAGATGATGGAGACCGCCGATTTGACGGAGTTGCGCCAGGCGCTCGAGAACCATCTGAGCGAGACTCGCAGCCACGTTGCCCGCATCGAAAAGATCTTCCAGATTCACGGCGAGAAGCCGGCCGGCAGGAACGGCAAGGCTCTTGACGGCATACTCCGGGAAGCCGAGGAAGATATCGCCGATACCGGTAATCCGGCCATGCGCGATACGGCCATCGTGGCGGCCCTTCAACAGATCGAACACTACGAAATAGCCGCCTACGGAACTTTGCAGGCCTACGCCACGCACCTGGGTCACACGGAAGCCGGCAAGCTGTTACAAACGTCCCTTCAGGAAGAGCGCGCCGCGGACCGGAAACTTACAGAAATCGCTCTGAATTACCTGCGGATCGAAGCCACGCGGACCGCTTAGCTTAGCTTCTTCAGCGATTCTGCCTCTTCAATATCCCGCAGGGATAGAGGCGGACTGTAAGGCGTCTTGATCCCGTGGTGGGGCGGGCTTCAGCCTTGGCTTCAGCCCGCCATTCAGGGGGCAAATGGCCAATCTCCATCCCGCGGGGGACGTCCAGCCGAATGCCAACCTCGTCAGCTCATCTTCCGAGCGCGCTTTTTCGGCGCGGCCGTTTCCACCGCTTCTTCCGCGCCCGCGCCCGCCACCGCTGTAGCCACGCTGGCGGGCTTGCGTTTCTCCGCCAGGCTCTTCTTCAGCGCTTCCATGATGTCGATGACCGGCGCTACGTGCGTCTCCGGGGTGGCCACCACGTTCTGACCGGCTACCTTCGCCTCGATCATCTTTTGCAGATTCGCGCGGTAATCGTCGTGGTACTTTTGCGGTTCGAACTCGGCCTCGAGCGACGAGATCAGCATCTTAGCCATGGCCAGTTCCTTGTCTTTTACCAGGCTGGTGTCGGTGCGGAACTCCTCCACCTGGCGGATCTCGTCCTGGTAGTACATGGTGTGCGAAAGAATGCCCTTCGCGCCCGGCCGCAGCACGATGATGTGCTCGCGATTGTGCATCGCCACTTTGGCCAAGGCGTAGTACTTAGATTCGCGCAACGCCTGGAAGAGCAGGGCGTAGGGCTTTTCGCCGCCTTCGTCCGGCGCCACATAGTAAGAGCTCTCTAAGTAGATGGGGTCGACATCGTCCGCCTTGACGAATTCCAGTATCTCCATCACCTTGGCGGTCTTGGGCGCGACCTTCTTGATGTCCTCGTCGTCGATCTCCACATAGTGGTCCTTCTCATACTCGTAGCCCTTTACGAGCTCGCTGCGCGGAACCGGCTTGTCTTCCGCCTGGCAGTAAGTCACCTGCCGGATGCGCGAATGATCGTCCTTGTGGAGCAGGTTGAAGCTGATGGTTTCACCCCGCGCGGCGCTGAAGAGCCGGACGGGAAACGAGACCAGCCCGAAAGTCAGGTGGCCTTTCCAGACGCTCGATGCCATAGTAGGACCCTCTCGTATTTCAAAGGGTACTACAAACCCAATCGAATGTAAAGGTTAGCTATCTTCGCCTTCCAAATGGGTGAGGCGGCGCTCGTGAATCTCGGCGATGCGGGCGAGCGCGCGGATGTTCTCTCCGTCCTGCTGCGCCAACCGTTCCAGGGCCCGAATGCGCTCGCCTTGCTCTCGGCCTTCCGTAATCATGAGCTCGATGCTTTGGGCGAGCGCTTCATGCCGCTCGGTCAGCCTGTCCAGCCGTTCGTCGATGCTCATGCCCATAGTTTATCGTAAAAAGGTAGCTACTCGCCGCCTTCCCGATGGTTGAGGTGGCGTGCGCGAATCTCGGCGTTACGGAGGAGCGCACGGATGTTCTCGCCGTCGCGCCGGGCGGCAAAGCTGAGGTCCTGTATGTCGTGGTGCAGGAGCTTCAGCTTCGCACTCAGGGCCTCATGACGTTCGGTCAGCCTCTCCAGGCGCTCGTCGATCCTCATGACCCTAGTCTATCGTAATCGTCGATCTTACCCGCTTCCGCGCTTCCACCCACGCGGGGAAGACTTCAGGATTCTCCAACCACACCAGCATCCATTCCACCATCTCTTCCTTCAGCGCCTTCTTTTCCGGCGGCGTGCGGCTGTCGCGCGCCAGAAATCGCGCGCGATCCTTGGCGCCGATTACCTGGCGCCGGCAATAGCGCGCCCGGTCGCGATTGCCCGCCGCGTTCGCGTCCAAATAGACCCGCAGCATCTCGCCGAGGGATTGCTCCAACTCTTCGAAAGTGTGCTGGCGAATGCCGGCGTAGGGCTGCTCGAAAGGCAGCGCCGTCTGGCGCAGCAATTCGCGCAGATAGCTCTCGGATACGGGCGCCAGTTTCGTCAACAGGTCCAGCCACACCGCTTCGGCGATCGCCTGGGGCTGCACCTCGGCCAGGTATTCGCGCAGCCGCTGCTTAAGGGACTTTGTGGAGCGCACGGCGATACTTCTCGGCGGCGACCGTGTGCGCCGCCAGGCTGGTGGAAAACTGGTGGCTGCCGGAATCGTCCGGTCTCCGCACGAAATAGAGGTCGTCGGAAACAGCCGGATGGAGCGCCGCGTTGAGCGACGGGATGCCGGGGTTCGAGATTGGCCCCGGAGGCAATCCCGCGTGGCTATAAGTGTTGTAGGGGTGGTCGCGATCCAGGTCGGAGCGGTAGATGGTTCCGCGGTACAGTCCCAAAAGCTGCGCGGCGTATATCGTCGTGGGGTCGCACTCCAGCTTCATGCCGAGACGCAGCCGGTTGGCGAATACCGCGGCGATCAGCGGACGCTCGTCTTCGAGCTTGCCTTCTTTCTCCACCAGCGATGCCAGCGTTACCGTCTCATGGACGCCGGCATCCGTGTTAAGCCCCTGCCACGCCGCCCGGAACCGGTCCGTCATCATGCGGCACAACTGTGTCGGCGTGGTGCGGTGGCCGAGCCGGTAGGTGCTGGGGAAGAGATAGCCTTCGAGCGTGGGCGCCCGCGGGTCGAGATCGCGAATGAGCGTGGGATCTTGCGCGGCTTTCACGAACTCCGAGGCTTTGAAGACGCCCAGTTGTTCCACCGCCGCGCCGATGTCGAACATATTCTTGCCTTCGGGCACCACCAGCTCGAAGTAGAAAATATCGCCGCGCGCGATCCGGATGACCACCTCCACGGCGGACGCCGGATGGTCGAAGGCGTATTCGCCGGCCTGCAATGCCCGACCCCGATTGGCCAGGCGCGCCATCCAGAAATCCCAGCGGCTCCCGACCACGCCGGCCCTTGCCAACTCCGCCGCGATCCCGTTAGTCGACGTGCCGCGTGGCAGGTCGACATAGACCGTCCCGGTAAATCCCCTATAGGGGCGCGTGGCGCGGTAGTACAGGAAGGCGCCGGCGAGAATCGCCAGCACCAGCAGCATTCCCGCCGTACGCCAGAGCTTCATAACGAGGCGCTTCCCAGCGAATCCAGGTAACTCTGCAGCAGGATCACGGCCGACAGGCGGTCCACGGCGGCGGCCCGTTTTTCGATGCTGATGCCGCTGGCCCGCAGCACGCGGCCGGCCTCCACGCTGGTGAGGCGCTCGTCCCAAAGCTTCACCGGAAGGCCAGTCTGCTTTTCCAAGGCGGCGGCGAATTCGTGCACCCAGCCGGATTGCCGCCCTTCCGTGCCGCGCATATTGATGGGGTTGCCGAGCAGGATGCCGCCCACTTCGCGCTCCGCGATGAGCCGTTCCAGCGCCGCCAGGTCCGCGCGTTTGTTGGTGCGCACCAGGTTGGGCAGCCCCTGCGCGGTGATGCCCAGGGGATCGCTGATCGCCATACCGATGCGTTTCTTGCCCAAATCTAAGGCCAGGATGCGGGACTTGGCTGGAGTCAAACCAATTTCATTATAGACTCTGCCATGCTACATTCGAGGCAAGGGTGGAATCGCGCCGTGGCGCCTTCAATCAAGCCTCCCATCATCGCGAAAGCGGCAGTGCAGGAAGTGCGGCATCTGTCCCTTCCGATTATCGCCCTGGGCGTGATCGTCGCCATCCTGTATTTCGGGCGGGTGTTCCTCATCACGGCCATGACCGCGGTGACCATCGCGTTCATTCTGGAACCATTTGTCACCGTTCTGATGCGGCTGCGCCTGCCGCGCAGCGTGGCCAGTTTCGTGGTGTGCAGCCTGGCGCTGCTGTTTCTCTACGTGATTGCCATGGGCGCTTACTCGCAGCTCACCGGGCTCTATGGCGAGCTTCCCAAATACGGACAGCGCATTGCCGACATCGTGGATGGCATCCAACAGAAGATCCAGGCTCTCGAGTCCGATACCTACCGCATGTTGGTGCCCACGCGGCAGCGCATGGAAGAAGAGGAACGGCAGAGGCAGGCGGCCAAAAACAAAAGCCGTTCCAAGGCGCCGCCTCCCACGCCCGCGGCCACTCCCGCTCCGGCTCAGCCGACGCCCCCCAGCTCGGCCATATCCGACTATATCGAGGCGCACCTGAGTTCCTTTTACCAGATCCTGCTGATGGCGTCGTTCATCCCGTTTCTGGTGTATTTCATGCTGAGTTGGCGCGACCACATCAACCGTGCCTTCCTGCAACTGTTCCAGGGCGAAGCGCGGGGAGTGGCGGCCCGCAGCCTGGAGGGAATTGCCGAGATGGTGCGCGCGTTCGTGGTAGGCAATTTCCTGCTGGGATTTCTTCTGGCAATTGCCAGCTCGGCGATGTTTTATGCCATGCAGCTTCCCTACCCGTTTCTGGTGGGACCGCTGAGCGGATTGCTGAGCCTGGTGCCGTATGTCGGGCTGCCGCTGGCCATGATCCCTCCGCTGTTCGCCGCCCTGGGGCCCAATCGAGTGCCGACGTACGTCCTGGTCATCGTCTCGGTAGCGTTGCTGCACCTGATCGCCCTGAACCTTCTGTATCCCAAGCTGGTGGGCTCGCGGGTCCACCTCAACCCGCTGGTGGTGACCTTCTCGCTGATGCTCTGGGGCTTCCTGTGGGACGCCCCCGGGCTCTTGCTGGCCATCCCGTTGACTGCGGGCTTGAAAGCCGTCTGCGATAACGTGAAAGAATTGCGGCCGATCGGCAAATTCCTGGGCGATTGACCCTCCGCGCGCTCCTCGAACGTTGAGTTTTTCTAAAGATATCGTTCAATCCTTTTCATTTGACTTTGGCACCGATCGAACGTACTATTGCGCCATCAAGGTCTCTTTGTGTTGTTTCGTTTTTGTTAGAGGTCAGCGAATCGCGGGTCTCCGTTGTCGAGACCGGCAGCCACCCAGGAAAGTGGCCATGTGGAACGTGTATGTCCGATTACGGGAGGTATTTTACCATGCAGGTTCTTGCGAACCAAGTATGTCGCAATAAATTGGCGGTGGCCCTCGCGCTTGCCACCGCATTGATGTTTTCCGCGGCCCCCCGCGCCCGAGCCCAGGAGGTGAACGTAGCCGAGGTGGATGGCCACGTAACCGATCCCAGCGGCGCTTTCGTCGCCGGCGCAACTGTAAAAATGACGGATGTGGAGACCCGCCAGATTCACACCTTCACTACCGATACCGCAGGCTCTTTCCGTTTCCCGAACTTGCCCATCGGCTCCTATACGCTGGAAGTAAGCGCATCGGGATTTAAAGCTTACCGCCAGACGGGCATCATTCTGGAAGTCGCCCACAACGTCGAGCAGAATGTCGCCTTGCAGATTGGCGCCACTACCGACACCGTGGAAGTGGCCGCCGACGCCAACATGGTCGAGACCAAGGATAGCGCCATCTCGCAGGTCATTGAGGAGCGCAAGCTTGTGGACCTGCCGCTCAACGGCCGCAACCTTACCCAGTTGTTGACCCTGACCGGTGGCGGCACCGCGACGCCGGGCGGAGACTTGACCGGCAGCAAGAACATGTCGGGATCCGACGGCTCCGGCACGTTCTCGGTTGCCGGCGGACAGGCAAATGGCATCAGCTACCTGCTGGACGGCGGCGACAACAACGACGCTTTCAGCAATGTGAACCTGCCCATCCCGTTCCCGGACGCCATTCAGGAATTCAGCGTCCAGACCAACGCCATGCCGGCGCAGTTCGGCCTGCATCCCGGCGGCGCGGTCAACATCGTGACCAAGTCGGGAAGCAATTCTTTCCACGGCGACGCCTTCGACTTCCTCCGCAACTACGAATTGAACGCCCGCACCAAGGGTTTGGTGACACCCGGCGGCGCGGTGGATCAGCCGGTGCGCGACTCTCTCAAACGCAACCAGTTCGGCGGTGTAGCGGGCGGCAGGATCAAGCGCGATAAACTCTTCTTCTTCGGCGGATATCAGCGAACCTCCCAACGCAGCAACCCGTCGCAGACCAGCGCAGTTGTGCCCACGGCAGCGACCATCGCCGGAAACTTTTCCACCTATGATTCCGCGATTTCAGCGGGCGGTTGCCAAAAGAACGCCATCACGCTGAAGAATCCCTATAACAACCAAGCCCCCTTCCCGGGCAATATCATCCCCCAGACGCTTTTCGACCCGGCGGCCATGAAGCTGCTGAGCTATATTCCGGTTTCCAGTAATCCTTGCGGCTCGTACACCTACGGACAGCCGGCCAACAATCCGGACTGGCAGGTGGTCGGCCGCGTGGATTACGTGCGAAGCGAAAAGCACACTCTCTACGGGCGCTGGTACGCTTACAATTACTACGGCGAAACCTTTTTCAATGGGACGAACGCGCTGACAACTGGACCCAACCCCGGTTTGAAACAGATGTCACAGACCGCGACGTTCGGCGATACTTACCTGTTTAGCCCTACCGAGGTGAACTCGTTCCACGCGACGTTTAACCGGCGGTCCGACAAGCGAGGGGCTCCGCCGAACCTGTTCGGCCCGCAAGCGCTCGGCATCAAGAACACCGAGGGCGGCCCCATTGCCGATAACATGCCCGACAACTACATCCAGGTGACCGTCGGCAATTACTTTAACGTCGCTTGCGGAACCTGCGCTCCGGGATACTTCACCAACGATAATTATCAGATTTCCGACGATTTTTCGAAGATGATGGGCCGGCACCAGCTCGGCTTCGGCATTGACGGCCGCAAGGACCAGTTCAACGAAACGGCCAATCAGCAGTCCAACGGCCAATGGACTTTCAGCGGCGGCACAACCAGCGGCTACTCCGGCGACAATCTGGCGGACCTGCTGCTCGGTCATCTCTCCGGGTGGAACCAGGGCAACGCCTTGTCCGATTACTTGCGCCAGACCGTCTTCGCGGCTTATATACAAGACACGTGGCGAGCTACCGACCATTTGACCATCAACATCGGCGCTCGCTGGGAGCCGGACCAGCCGACTACCGACAAGTATTGCCGCGGCAACCAGTTCAACCTAGCCGACTTCCTGGCCGGTGTACGCAGCACCGAGTATCCGGCTGGCCCGGCTGGAATGCTCTTCGGCCACGATTCCGGCAACACCCATGGCTGCGCGTTCACCGCGTCCCACTGGCTGGACACCTCCCCTCGCCTCGGTCTTGTGTGGGATCCCAAGGGCGACGGAAAGCAGACCATCCGCGCCGCGTTCGGCCTGCTGCACGATACCGCCGAGATCTTCTATCCCGAGCGCTGGACCACCAATCCGCCGTACGCCTCCCAGATCACCCTAACCAATCCTCCCATCACCGCGCCGTTCTCCAACCCCTGGAACGGTTACGTATCGCCGACCGGAGTGGCCGGTGACCCGTTCCCCGGCGCCTCCATCTTCCCGTCTTTGGGCGCATATGTAAGCGTTCCGCCCAACCTGCACGCTACTTACATGATGCAGTGGAACCTCAGCTATTCCCGCCAGATCGCCAAAGACTGGCTGGCTACGGCCACTTACATTGGCAATCGCACGAACCACATTTACGGAGCTAACGACATCAATGCGCCGGTGTACGGGCCCGGCGCCACCTCGGGCAACGAGAACGCCCGCAGGCCGCTGTCCCTCATCAATGGGCCCCAAGGCGCTTACTACAGCACGATTGTGCAGTCGGACGATGGAGCCGTCTCTCGCTACAACGGCCTGCTCCTCAAGTTGGAGCACCGTTTCGCCCGTCATTACACCTGGCTCGCGAACTACACCTGGTCGCAATGCATCAGCACCTGGGACTTCGGCAACGAGCTGGCGGGCGTCGACTATCAGAATCAGAACAACCGCAACGCCGAAAAGGCCGATTGCAACTTCGATCGCCGGCAAATTTTCAATAATTCGCTGGTGGCCGAAAGCCCCGGCATAGGGACCGGCGTGCTCAGTGCGATCACTAGGGATTGGCAGCTCGCCCCGATCTTCAGCCTCTACACCGGCCAGCCGTTCACGGTCACCACCGGCTCGGATGTTTCCCTGACCGGTGAAAGCGAAGATCGTCCGAACGTGGTTCCCAACGTGTCGAACCCGTTCCCGCACACCACCAGCGAATGGTTCAATCCCGCGATGTTCGCCGGCGGCTGCAACAACGCAGTCTATGCGAGCAACCAGTATTGCGTGCCGCTGGGGAGTTTTGGCGATGCCGCGCGCGATATTTTCCACGGCCCCGGAACCATTCAGTGGGATATGTCGGTGAGCCGCATATTCCGGTTCTCGGAGCGTTTCAGGTTGCAGTACAAGTCGGAGTTTTTCAACATCATGAACCACGCCAACTGGAACGCCCCGACGAGCAGCCTGTCCACTACTTCCACCTTCAGCGAAGTTACTGCGTTCGGGTCGCCCCGCTTGATTCAGATGTCCCTGAAGATGATCTTCTAGTAAGTTAGGAAGCAATCGGGGTCTAAGTTAATTAAGCAAAACCCGCGGCCGCCTTACCGGCGCCCGCGGGTTTTTTGTTTGGCGGGCGAAGCTTACCGTGTATCCGCACACGGCTGCCCGAGGGGTTGCCCCACGTCCGAATCGTGCGCCCACCGCCCTCACCGATTGTCGGATCGGGTGTAACCGGAGGTGGGACTGACTGTTACTGCCCTATGCCGCCACCGGGACCGACCGGAACGGCGCCGGGCGCCCCAGTGCCTGGGCCCGTTCCCCCTGGAATCCCGCCTGGACCGTTGGGAGTAATGCCGCCGGGACCCGTCTGCTGTTGCGGGGTTCCGGCCGGACCGGTCACGGGGTTCGGGGGCGCGCGGTACTTGCTCTGGTCGAAGATGTACTCCCATTCGTTGATCTTGGTGCGCTGATTGATCACCATGATCCCTTCCGCCTCGAACTTGCTGGCCACTCCGGCGATGCCGCCGCCAATGGTTGTCCCAGGCATTCCGGTGGGCATCCCACCCGGCCGCGGCTGGGTGAGAAGGTTACCGATCATGGAGGCCGCGGCCGATTGCGCATTGGACTGCGCAGACGCCGGACCGCCGCCCGGTATGCCAAACCCCGACGCGCCTCCCGCTTGCGGCATGCCGGGAACGCCGCCGGGCACAGGTTGTCCCGACGGTTGGCCTGAAGCGGTCGACGCGCCACAGTCGCCGATGAAGCAGTTCTGCTGCGGTGGTTGCTGTCCGGTGGAAGGCGAACCCGGCACGCCGGGAATTCCAGGCGGCGTACCCGGAGCGTTCGCGCCAGGCTGCCCGGGTAACGGCGGCAATCCGTTGTTCGCACCCGTACCGCCCGCGTTGGCCTGCGTCCCCTGCGAACCAGCAGGCGGCGGAGTGCTCGAATCGCCCGGCGCGCCCGGCGCACCTGGTGTTTGCGAGTCGCTGGGACGGCGGTTCAGCGCCCGCGTGACGCCGCCGGCGGCGGCGCCGTTCGACCCCGTGTCCATATATGCCTGCTGCGAGATGAACTCCGGTGTCGCCGGCGTGTTCGACCCGGATTGCGCCGCCCCGTTCGCCGGCTTCGCCTGGGTGGTGACGGAATCCGTCAGTACCCCGCCATTGATATGCACCAGCCGCCATTCGTCCTTGCCGGTCATGGGATCCACGTACCGGTGGCGCAGATAGCGATGATTGTTAAAAGTCTCCAGCTCGTCGAGCGAAGCCGGATAGCGATGCGTGGGGTTGTTGATCTTATCGGTGACGAAGACCTGGATGGCGCGCTTGAACTGGTTGCCGCGGTCCACCAGCAGCAGTTCGCGCTCGCGCTCGGCTTCGAAGGCCACGCGCGGTATCTCGATGTACAGCGTGATGGCCACGCAAGCCGCCATCAGGAACACCAGTAGCATGGCAAATCCCGATTCCCTGCCGCGTCGCTTCATCCGGTGTTCTCCTTTTCCATGTTGAGCGGCTGCCGCCGCTTGTCCTTGTCCCGGATATCTTCCACCACGACCCTGTCAATGCCGATCTGCAGGATGCGAAACCCGTCCTTTAGAACATCGCCTTCGTTGGCCATGAAGATCGTATCGCCGTCCGCGCTCGGCATAATGAAATACGCGGTGCGGGTGCCATCCGGATGGACTGAGGACACGCCGTAAAACTTGAACGTAATCGGCCTCGGCGGGGGCTCTACCTTGGCTGGAGGACCCGGCGGCGGTCCCGGTGTACGCGGGCCGTATGGAATAAATGGATGGACCTTCGGCTCGTTCGCGTCGGCCAGCGCCGTGGCCTTCGGCGGAGGCGTTTTCAGAATCTGGAACAGGTCGCGCTCACCCCCGGCCTGGGGCACTTTCATCGCCCGAGCCAGCAGATCGAAACGAATCGTTGGATCGACGGTGCTGACGTCGACGCGGTCCTCCTTCTTCTTTGCCAGGAAAACGGGGCGGAACTCGCCGTTCTTGGACTTGGACGAGGTTCCGCGCCCCACCTTGGCCTTAGCCTGTGAAATGTTGGGACCGGAGCTCTTCTCGGGCGGCGCCGGCACTGCGGTCGCATCGGAAGAGGCGTCGATGCGGGCGGCGGGCATGGTCTGCGGGGTTATCGTCTTATACGATGGCCCGGAAAAGAATTGCGAGTACACCATGTACGCCGCCACCACCCCGAGCACCGTCAGGGCGTAGACCGATTTCTTATTTTCGGCCCCGAGCTTGATCATTCGACCGCCCCCAAATCGTCGCGGACGAACGCCAGCAGCTTCAAATTCACGTTGAGATTCTGCTGCGGCGAGACGACTTTCTGGTTCTGTTGCTGCGGCGCATTCAAGCTCATCTCGTCGATAATCCAGAACCGGTTCGATTTTTCAAGCAGGTTGACCATTTTGGCCAACCCGGCGTAATCGCCCTCGAAAGGCGCCACTATCGACATGAGCTGCAAGGTATCGCTACCCTCGATTTCTTCGTACGCAAAAGTATCCGGCAGCGACCGGATGCCGGCATCGGTGGCGGCCTTGCTCAGTTCCTCCACCGTGATGGCCGCCGCGGCGCGCTTTTCCATGATGTACTTCGCCATGAAGTCGTCGCCCTCGGTGCGGGCGATTTCGATCTTCGCCACGTGCTTCTTGCTGTTCTCCAGGTTGGCCCTCAATTGCCGTAACTGAGAGCTCAGGCGCGCCTGATCTTTGCGCAGATCGTCGGCCGAACCGCCGAAAGGTTTGAACGCGACCACGGCCATTGCCAGGTTCGCCGCCAGCAGCAGGCCGATGAGCGCCCGCATGACAATCCGCGGGTCCTTGATCGACAGGCCCGGCAAGCGGATTTTCGGCGCCAGCGCCAGTTTAGAGCTTTTGGGCATAGGTCACGCTCAGGGCCTGCCGGTACAGCGGTTCCGTCTGCGAGGGAGGCGCCCCGGCTTTCAATTGCACCGGTCCGAACAGGGGATTGGCCTCGAATGCCTTCAGCGCGCCTACCATCGTGATGACGGTATCCGACGCCAGGGTCATGTCCAGGGACACTCGCCCTTCATCGTCGACCGAAGGAGCGATGCGCACGAGTTTCACGTTGTACGGGATGGTCTTTTCGAGGTCGGTGAAAATCTGGTTCCAACTGACGCCCTTGCGCATCAGCAGCGTATTGATGAAGACGCTGCGCTCGAGGACCGTCTCGTTTTCCGGCTTGTGGATTATCGCGTTGAGCTTGGCTTGTTCGTCGTTGACCGCCTGCACCTGCTGTTTGAGCATAGCCACTTCATGGCGGACATCGCCCAACTGCTTATTGTCCTCGTCGCTCAGATGAATCAGCACGCCCAGGCTCGCCACCAACAAGAGGCATACCAGGATGGAGGCCACTACCATCGCCCGGTCGCGCCGGAACGGCTGGCTCGCCAGATTAATCGCGATCTTCATATCAGTTATTCCTGGCCACCGAGCGCAAATAGCCCAGCAGCCCCGCGTTGTGTTCGCCCGGCACGCCCAGCGGCGACCGCAACTCATCCACGCCCACCGCCAGTTCCTGCTCGAACAGCCGCTTGGCTTCGTCCGTCCGCGCGCCAAATCCGCACAGCAGCAACTTCTCCGCGCGTCCGCCCAGGTTGTCTTCCATATAGACGAAGGTGGGCACCAGAACGGAGGTGATGTCCTCCAATTCGCTCGACGGCAGGTCCAGGCACCGCACCAGCTTGAGCGTGGCCTTGTCCCGCACGAGCAATGTGATGGACTTGCCGGTGAGTTTGGCGATCATCGTCAGTCCGCCCTCCGGCGCCAGCTCCAGCGCCGCCAGCGACGACGTGGTCACCAACCCCGGATTCAGGCCGGCCGCGCGAAAAGGCGCCTCAAAACGCGCGACGATTTCGAGCGGCGCCATCACCACCACCACGTCGACGCGCTTGGGGCCCGGCTGCGCCACGAAACTCACGGCGGCGGCGTCCACGTCGAAGGGCACGCTGCGCTTCAAGCGGAAGCGGATCAGCCCCAGTTGCTCCTCCACGTCCGTGGGGAAGGTGTCGAAATCTAGAACCGTGGTGCGGGTGCTGAAATCCGGCAGAATCAGCGTGGCGTCCTTGCCCTTGCGCGCCGTGTGGGCCGCGGCAAGGGCCTTCACGGCCGCCGCGAACGCCGCTTCGTCGAGCACGTTTTCTTTCAGCGGCGAAATCGCCAGCACGCCCGGTTCGAGCGCCCGAAAGTCCAGCTCGGTGTTGTGTCCGATGCGCGCCGCCGCAATGCCCGCTTCCGACACCTCGAACGCCATTCCCGGCGGAGGGTCGATCAGAAGCGATTTGAGACTGTCGAGTAGCACGTGGTCCTCAGCCTTCGATGAATGTCACCTTATTTATTTCGCGGAGGGTGGTGATGCCGGTGCGCAATTTCGCCACCGCCGATTCGCGCAGGAAGGTCATACCGCCTTCTCGCGCCACCCGCTTGATCTCCGCGGCCGGACGCCGGTTCAGAATCATTTCGCGGATGTTGTCCGTCAGGTCCAGCAACTCGTGGATGGCCGAGCGCCCGCGGAACCCGGTGCCTCCGCATTCGAAGCAGCCGGCGCCTTCCATCATGGGGACATCGCGCCATTCGTCGGGGTTGAGGCCGCTTTCCACCAGCACCGAATCGGGGTAGACAACGGGCCGCTTGCAGTGTACGCAGGTCACGCGCACCAGGCGCTGCGCCAGAATGCAGTTGAGCGCGGAGACGAAATTGTACGCCTCCACGCCCATGTTCAAGAAGCGGCCCAGCACGTCAAGCACGTTATTGGCGTGCACCGTGGTGAACACCAGGTGGCCGGTAAGCGCCGAGTTGATAGCGATCTGCGCGGTTTCCTGGTCGCGGATTTCGCCCACCATGATCTTGTCCGGGTCGTGGCGCAAAATGGAGCGCAGCCCGCGAGCGAAGGTCAACCCCTTTTTCTCGTTCACGGGAATCTGCGTGATGCCCTTGATCTGATATTCCACCGGGTCTTCGATGGTGATGATCTTGTCTTCGTCGTTCTTGATCTCACTCACCGCGGCGTAGAGGGTGGTGGTTTTGCCCGAACCTGTCGGCCCGGTCACCAGCACCATGCCGTACGGCTCCTGGATGTAACGGCGGAATTTCGCCAGGTCGGAATCGGCGAAGCCCACCACGTCGAGCGACAGCTTGGCGAACTTCTCGCTCATCGATTCCTTGTCGAGCACGCGGAGCACGGCGTCTTCGCCGTGGACGGTGGGCATGATGGAGACGCGAAAATCGATCAGCCGGTTCTTGTAGCGCACGCGGAAACGGCCGTCCTGCGGCACGCGCTTCTCGGCGATATCCAGCTCGCTCATCACCTTGATGCGCGAAATGATGGTCGACTGCCAATCCTTGGCGATGGGCGGCATGGCGTAATGCAGCACGCCGTCGATGCGGTACTTGATGGCCACTTCCTGGTCGCGCGACTCGATGTGGATGTCGCTGGCTCGCCGCTCGAGGGCGTTGAAAATGGTGGTGTCGACGAGCTTGATGACCGGCGCGATGTCGCTATCGGTGGCGGTGAGCTTGTCGATCGACAGCATCTCGTCGGAATCGCCGTCTTCCACCACTCTTTCGAGCGCGAACCCCTCGGTGACTTCTTCCAGCACGCGCTGCGATTGTTCGGTCTTCTTGAGCAGCTCGGAAATCTGGGAAAGCGTGGCGACTTTGACGCGCAGTTTCTTATTGAGCAGCAGCGTCAGCTCGTCGATGAGGTTCAGATTGCGCGGATCGGAGAGCGCAATTTCGAGCGTGCCGTTGCGCGCCTGCATGGGCACGAAGTTGTAGCGGAACATCAGGTCCACGGGGATGGACCGGAACAGGTCGTGATCGATGGAAGCTTCGCGCAAGTCGACAAACTCGCAGCGGTAGCGCGCCGCCATGCCCTTGGACTGGTCGATCTCCGCCGTGGGGTCCGTCAACCGCAATTTCTCAACCGTCGCCATACTTGCTACCTGTCACCAATCGGCGGGCTGAAGCCCGCCCCACGTGAAGCGGGCTTCAGCCCGCCTTCCTACCGAATGCTGTCCGCCAGCGAAAAGATGGGCAGATACAACGCTACCAGCACAAATGCCACGAACGTCCCCATCACCAGCATGATGGCCGGCTCAATCAGCGAGAGCATGGCCTGCATGCGCACATTCACATCGTCTTCGAAGAACTCCGCCACGCTGTTCAACATCTGCGGCAGCGCGCCGGTGGATTCGCCCACCTCGATCATGTCGATGGCCAGGCCGGGAATAAACTTGGACGCCTTCAACGAGCCCGACAAGGGCTGCCCCTCGCGCACGCTCTTGCCGGCGGTCTCAATGGCGCGTTGCAGGAGCGGCGTATTGAGCGACTCGGCCGCGGTTTCCATGGCCTGCACCAGCGGAATACCACCGGTGAGCAGGGTGCTCAAAATCCGCGAGAGCTGCGCTACCTGGTATTTCAGCCAGATCTCGCCCACTCCCGGAACCTTGAGCTTGAGCTTATCGATGGTATTGCGCGCAGACTCCCGGCGCGACCAGAAGCGGAAGCCCACAATCGCCGCCACCAGGGCGCCGGCAGTGACCAGTATGGAGCCTTGCGCCGCTGTCCCCACGGTGATCAGAATCCGCGTCATGGCCGGCAGGTCGGCATGGAAGGTTTCGTACAGCGTGGCAAAGCGCGGCACCACGAACGTCACCAGGAAAACCATCAGGAAGATCACCAGCACCACCAGCACGCACGGATACATCAGCGAGACCATGACCTTCTTTTTCACGGCCAGCGACAGCTTCTGATAATGGATATACCGGTCGAGCACCTCGACGAGGCTGCCGCTCTTCTCGCCGGCCATCACCGAAGTGACGTAGATCTTCGGAAATACGCCCTGCGCGCGGAAGGCCTCGGAGAGCAGCGTGCCATTGCGGACTTCGTCGCGCACGGCCTGGATGTGCGGACCCAGTTTGGGGTCGGTGAGGCGGTCGGCCAGCAGGTCGAGACCTTTCAGGATCGGTAAGCCCGCACGAATCAAAGTGACGAACTGCTGATTAAAAATCAGGAATTTCTCGACGTTGATCTTCTTGCGGCGCTGGAACATGCCGCCGCTGGCGGCGCTGCGCGGCTTGATGGAATAAATCAGGAAGCCTTGCGAGGAATAGCGGTCGCGCAGTTCCTTTTCGGAAGTCGCCGCAGCCACCTGTTGGTGAACCTGGCCGCGCCCATCGGCATATTTCAGGAGATATTCCGCCATGGCTAGTTCTTTTCGGCCTCCACCACTTCAGCTCCGCTGGGGACCTGGAAGTGAAACAGCTTGTCGTCCAGCTTGGGGTTCACCTTCTCCTGGTCGAACGTGTACTCCATGATGGAGTTATCGAAGCGCGTCACTTTCACCTCGCGAATGCGGCCCTCGGGGGCAACCAGGAACTCCACCGCGGAGTAGGGGAGATTGTCCGACTTGGGTTGTGCCGTAATGCGCGTATCGGGCCCCTCCGGTTTTCCCTCGATATTCCGGAACTCCTTATCGAAGTGTAGCTTACCGAGGAGGAAGGCGATAGGGGTCTGGAGGCCGTCGGTTTCCTTGAGGGGGGTCTTCTCAACGCGGTTTTCGGAGGGGTAGTAGACCCAGAACATTTTGCCGTCGCACACCCCCAGTTTACCTTTGGGATCGGAATATTCCCACCGCATGCGGCCGGGCTTGCGGAGTTCGAGCAGTCCGCTCTCCGATCGCCGGGAGTGGCCGGTTCTCGTATAATCTTCCCGGAAAAGGACTTGCAGGCTATCGGCGCGGTTGTACCGCTGCTCGACTGTCTTCAGAAGGTTGGCGGCCGGGACGTCGGCGGCGAATGCCGACACCGCGAGTACACACCCTAGCGTGCAAAATCGCTTCACAATACTTCTGACGCAGGCGGGGGGTGAAACGTGGAAGGAAACCGCTCCCTCGCGGCCGCTCTCAGCAAGCCGCGGCCGCGAGGAAGCACTATTTTCTTACTGCAGCGCCACGGTGACGCCGGCTTGACTGGAATTGTTTCCTACTGTCACCACAATCGGTACCGCGCCCGTACCGGCGCCGGACGGCACCACCACGTTGAGTTGCATTAAGCCCGAAACGAAGTTCGGGGCTTCACCGTAGAAGCTGACCGTTGCCGGCTGGGTGCCGATGCGTACGCTCGGCGCACCCGCTGCCGGCACCGGTGTGTAGGGGGGCGCGCTAGCCGCAACCGTCACCGCGCCAGTATTCGCCGCCGGAACCACGACGCCTTCACCAGTCACGTAAAACACGATGGTCCAGCCGGCCTTCGCCGGCGTGGCAGCGGTGTTGTAACTGAAATTCCCCTGCGTGTCGTACTGGTAAGCGGCCGCTTGTTCCGATCCAGCGGCCGTAAAGATGCCCGGAGCCGTGGTGGCCAGTGTCAGGGAGAAGGCATTCGATTTCTGTTGGAGGTACTGAACCTCGACAGAAAAGCTGGCGATACCGGCCATCTGGTACGGAACCACCGCGTTAATTTGACCCGACCCGACGTACAACAGGGGCGCGGGGTAGTTGCCCGGGAGGAAAAACACCTGGACTCCGCCCATACTGGTCGGAACCGATGTGCAGGGGCTGGGACATGTGGTGGAATTGAGTTGTACCGGGGATGCCGGGCCGAACGGGTTTTGCCCGTTGCTTGGGGCGAATAAGGAAATGATTTCACCGGGCGACACTGAAACATTGCTGGTGCCGCCGACGCCGCTGGCGGCGTTGATCACGGACGAAATCACGGGCAAAGGCGCGGTAACAGTCAGGCTGACGTTGACAATGGTGCTCCCCGTCGCCGGACTCGTGGCCTGAACCGTGATCGTCCCGGTGTAAGGCGTTGCGCTTGGACTCAGCGAGGCGAGCGCCGAGGCAACTGTCGAAACCGTCAGGTTGAACGTCCCGGTATTAGGCGTAGTCCCCGAAGTGGGCGACACCTGCAGCCAGCCACCCGTGCTGTTGGCCGTTGCCGTAAACGCTGCCGCAGCGCCGCCGGCCGTCACCTGGATAGTCGCGGTGGGACTGGTGCCGCCTACGGTGTAGCTCATGCTGAGCGTGGTCGGCGAGGCTGTGACCGCGGTAGTACTGGTCACCGTCAGGGTAACGTTGATTGTCACAGCGGTCCCACCGTTCGGCGTGATGGTGACCGTGCCGGTGTAGGTGTTCGGAGTCAGGCTGCCGGGCACAACGCTGACCGAAAGCCCCGGATTGTTGTACGGCGTCGAAGCCGAGCTGACGCTGGTTTGGAGCCAACTGTTAGCCGGAGTGACAGATACCGTAAACGGAATCGACGCCGTGGCGCTATTAGTGTTGATAATGGTCGCCGTCTGTGCCGCGGGAACCGTCCCGCCCTGGACATAGGGGAACGTCATCGTCGTGGGGCTGACGGTGACGTTGCCGCTGCCGGAAGATCCGGCCGTCGTCATCGATACGTTCACCGTCTGGGTGCCGCTGGCGGTAACCAGACTGATCACGCCGGTGCAGGTGGTTCCGTTGGCGATTCCCGACGGGTTCACTTGCACGTTGATCGCGGTGGCGTTGCTGCCGGCCGTGTAGCTGCCACTGGCAACTTGCAGCCAGGTGCTGCTGGTGCAACTGGTCTCTTGGTAGCTCACGCTGAACACCGTGGAGGAAGAGGCCGTAACGTCGAGACTCTGCGAAATCTGAGAGGTCACGTTGGTAAACGATATCGTCGAGGGGCTCAACGTCAGCGCTCCGCTCGTGGAAGTGCCGCCGCCACCGCCGTTCACTACCAGCACCACCGGATATTGGATGTTATTGGCATAGGCACTGGACGATACCGGAACGGTTGCCGAGTACACTCCCGTGCCCAGATTGCCGATATTGACGCTCAAAATCAACTGGTTGCCGCTGGTCGAGGCCGAGAGCCAGGTGGCGCTCGGGGTGCCCGCGGAGATCGCAGGCAGAGTAGTAGAGCTGGTGTTGTCGCTTCCCACCACCGTCACCGTCTGGTTCGACGGATTGGAGCCGGAGTTTGCTGAAAACGTGGTCGAGGCCGGATAGGCCAGCAGCACGGGAACGTTCGATGCGGTCACAAGCACGCTGACATTTACGTCAAACGCGCCGTTTGTGGTAGTAATTTGGACGGTTGCCTGATACGGGGTGCTGGACGGCGCCAAGTTCCCGATGCCATTGAAAAGATCCACCATCAGGGTAGCCGGACCGTTGAAAGTACCGCCGCTAGCGCCATCGAAAGTCAACCAGTTGAAACTGGCTCCGTTAAGGTTTATGCTCGCGCTCCACGCGGTGCCCTGCGCACCCGTAATGGTAATCGCCTGTGCTTCCTTGCCGCTGATCCAGTAACTCGAGCCCGACTCTTGTTGGAACGTCAGCGAAGTGGGTTCCACCGAAGTAGTGCCCCCCCCCGTCGTCGTGCCGGTCGATTGCCCGATCGGTTGCACAACCGTGATTACGGTGTTCGAGGTCGCTCCGCCGGTGGGGCCGCCCGTCACGGTGATCGTATTGGTATAGATTCCACTACTCAAGCCGCCGGGGTTCGAAAACACCGTGAAGCTTACCGAGTTGCCGTTCTCAGTTGGCGTGCCGAGGCTGAATACGCTGCTTTGGCCTCCCAGCGTGGGCAGGTCCAGAGTATACCCACTGGGGGCCGAGACCGTGAATGTTTCCTGCGGCTGCTGCACGTTGCTATCGGCCGCCACATTGGGGAAAACGTAAATCGCGCTGGGCGATACCGTGATGTTCGGCCCCACGGGGCCAGCCACATAAAGATTCACGTTAATGGTGGCGCTCGAGTCGTTTCCACCGATATCCGTTACTTTCACGGTACCTTGATAGGCTCCGGCTGTGATGCTGGAAAGCACGCTCGAATTGAGTGTGAGATTGATGCAGGGCGGCCCCGGAGTGCCCGGGGCCAGGACCTGCGAGGTGCTGTTGCTGAAAGAGTTGTTCGCCAGCAGCCAGTTGCCGCCGTTGGCAGTGCTCACGCTCCAGGAATAACCGGTAACGCCCGAGGTGGTATCCACCAGGTTCACGCAACTGCTTGCAGTGTTGTTCGGGGAAATGTAGTTGAGGCTGACGGAAGTGCTGGTGCCGCCGTTTACGGTCAGGTCGCCGCTGCCGGTAGTCGTGCCACCGCCATTGCTGCTGACGGTAAACGCCACCGAAATGTCGATGGGGTTGCCGGCATACCCGGTGGCCGGCGAGAGGATCAGGGTATCGGAGTAATTTCCTATCCCCGCTGTCTCTGCGGCGTTCGCGGTGACCGAGAAATTGTCCGTCTCACCCGGAGTGAGAGTTATCTGGTTCGCGGAAACAGAGTCCCAGACTTGGCCGACACTGGCGTTGACAATGTACGTGGCGGTGCTGATATTCTTAATCGTCACGGTCTGCGACTGCTGGAGGTTGGGCGCCGCGGAGAGAGAGATGCTAGTGGGTGTGTAGCTGATGTAATTATTGTTGTTGGTTCCGGTGTTCCCGCAATTCGCGTTCTGGGCGTAATTCACCGTGATTGTGATCGCGTTGCCGGCGGGGCTTGTGGGCGTAACCGTGACCGTAGCCGTATCGCTCACGCTTCCGATATATCGCGCCAGCCCGATCTGCAACTGGGCGACGCCGGCGTTTCCCGTCGAACCGCTAATCGTCGCGCCTGTCGAGGTAGTGCCACTGCCGCCGCTCTCAAGGGTCGCGTACAGCCACTGGCCGTTGGAATCGCCGTTCGAAGAGCCATTCGGGTAATTCACGGCCACCGTGAAGGTGATCGGCGAATTGGCGCCGCCACTGCTGGTCAGGTTCACCTGCTGATAGTCATTACAACTGGCACTGCCGAGCGCAATGATGGTGGAACTCGCACTCAGCGTCTGGGCGGAGGCGTGGAACGGCGCGGTCAGCAACAGCGCGGTCGCAAGAAAGAAAACGGTCTTCTTAATATTCGATTGTGCAGCGTCCATGATTTTCCTCGACAGTCTCGATGATAACAGACCACAGGCTCTGTTTACCAAGAAACTGGGATACGGACGCGGACATGAACATCTTACCACCTATTTCAGAATTTGGAAAAGGTTGCTGTAGTCGTCGGTCCACATCCGGACCTTTCGCCGCGACTTGATATCCGCCGAATAGAGGAATTCCGGCGGATCGAACCCTCTGTCCGGCGCATAGACCAGCACCCAGGTAGCCGGGAAGACGTCGACGCTGTTGTCGTCTTCGGTATCGATGGTCCGGCTCAGCTTGCCCAGCGCCGCGGCTTCGCCTTCCACTACCGGCTGCAAATCCAGGTAGCGGTTGGAGATGTGCACGGCCAGCACGCCATCCGCCCGCAGATGGCGGAAAAACAGGGCCATCGCCTCCCTGGTCAACAGGTGGACCGGAATCGCGTCGCTCGAAAAAGCGTCCACCGCCAGGACATCGAAATTCTCCGGCGCTTCCCGCTCCAGGCTGAGACGCGCATCGCCCATGGCGATCTCCACCTTCGCCGGGCAATCCGGCACGAAATAGAATTGTCCCCTGGTAATGGGTGGAACCAGCGGGTTGATTTCGTAGTAGCGGTAATAATCTCCCAACCTCCCGTAGGACGCGATGGTTCCCGTCCCCAATCCCACCACGCCAACGCGAATGGCGCCCTTTTTCTGCTCCTCGCGGATGGCCACCCCCACGCCGGTTTGGGGACCGTAATAGGTGGTCGGCATCCGGCGTTTGGCCACGTTCACGTATTCTTCGCCATGGTTTATGGTGCCATTGGTCAGGGTCCGCACCGTGTTCAGTCCGTTTTCAGGTCCGTCATCCCTCACCCGCAGCGCCCCATAGAAATTGCGTACCCTCACGCGCGAATCCCGGGCCTGGAGTTGGATTTGCTGCCCCATGTATACGCCCATGTAAACGGTCGCGGCCGCGCCCGCCATGGGGGCAATCGCCCGCCATCCGTGGAACCAGCCGTGGATCTCCGGATCCAGGCTTAAGGCCAACAGGACGAGCACCGCGCACAGCACCAGCCCCAGCGGCAACTCGTAAAAACTCTTGAAAATGTGAGGAGCCAGCAGGCCCACGAAAATCCCGCCCAAGGCGCCGCCCGCCGAAATCGTCAGGTAGAAGTGCGTGAGGTATTTCGGATCCGGTTTGAGGCGGGCCAGCTCCCCGTGGCATACCATGCAGCAGGTGAACAGCCCCAGGCCGAAAAGCACCAGCATCCACCAGACCGGCATACTTCCAGTGGTATCCACGGTAATGCCATAGGCCATGCCGCCCAAAGCCACCGTCAACAGTTGCAGGTAGGGATTCCGCCGGTACCATCCGCTGCCTTCGAAGCACAGAATGAAGCTCAGCAGGTAGAGGCTGAGCGGGAGGATCCACAGGAACGGTATGGCCGCCACATTCTGCGAAATGTGGTTGGTGATGGCCAGCAGCAGCACCGACGCCGTGGCCGGCAACAACAGCCACATCACGTATTGCCGCGCCTCCGGCTTCTTCGCGGGCGCGCCGGCCGCGGCTTCGAGCGCGGCAAAATTGCGCGAGCGGAAAGCCGTGAACCCGCACAACAGGACAAACACTCCGTAAGCGATGGACCACGTTCCGGCCTGCTCGTGAGTGGTGAGCCTGGGTTCGAACAGCACCGGGTAGCTGAGAAGCGCAAACATCGACCCCGCATTGGACAGCGCATAAAGCCGGTATGGCAAGGCGCCCTTGTGCTCGCGGGCGTACCAGGCCTGCAGCAGAGGGCCGGTGGTGGAAAGCAGAAAATACGGCAACCCGACGGTCAACGCGAGCAGGCCCAGGATGCTCCACGTGGGGTCCGCCGTGGGGGACGGTCTCAGAGCCTGGCTGGGGTAAATCGGCAGGGCGGCCAGGCTCGCCACCAGCAGCACGGCGTGCAGGATGGCCTGCGCCCTCGGTTTGAGATAGCGGACCAATGCGTGGGCGTACGCGTATCCCAGCAGCAGCGCCACCTGGAAAAAGAGGAGGCAGACGGTCCAGACGGCCGCCGATCCGCCAAACCACGGCAGAATGATCTTGGCGATTACGGGCTGCACCTGAAACAGCAGGAAAGCGCTGACCACGATGGTAAAAGCGTAGAGCAACATAAATTTACCCGAGGCCCGGGTCCGGTGGGGCGGGCTTCAGCCCGCCGAGGCAAGCGGAGCTCGCTCCGAGTTCGTGTCTTTTGCGGGCTGAAGCCCGCCCCACCCTATTTATACGCCGCAATTCCGGTGACCTTTTCCCCGATTACCAGCGCATGAATATGATCGGTGCCTTCATAGGTCTTGACAGTTTCCAGGTTGCAGAGGTGACGCATGATGGGATATTCGTCGGTGATTCCGTTGGCTCCCAGCAGGTCGCGGCTGAGGCGGGCGCATTCGAGCGCCATAGATACATTATTGCGCTTGAGCATGGATATGTGCGCCGGCTCGATTTTGCCGCGGTCCTTCAAGCGGCCGGCGTGCACCGCCAGTAATTGCGCCTTGGTGATCTCGGTGATCATCCAGGCGAGCTTTTCCTGCACCAGTTGATGGGAAGCGATGGGCCGGCCGTCGAACTGCTTGCGCAGGATGGCGTACTGGCGCGCCGTTTCATAGCAGTCCATGGCCGCTCCGATGACGCCCCATCCGATGCCGTAGCGCGCCTGCGAAAGGCACGAGAGCGGACCCTTCAAGCCTGCGGCGCCGGGCAGCCGGTGGCTCTCTTTCACGCGGCAATCGGCCAGCGACAGGCTCGATGTGACCGAGGCCCGCATGGACCATTTGCCGTGGATATCGGAGGTGGTGTAGCCGGGAGTTCCGCGCTCCACGAGATACCCGTATACCGCGCCATCGTCAGCCCGCGCCCAGACCACCGCGATATCGGCCTGCGAGCCGTTGGTGATCCAGGTCTTCTCGCCGTTCAACACCCAGCCCGCGCCGTCGCGCCGCGCGGTGGTGCGCATACCCGCCGGGTTGGAGCCGAAATCCGGCTCGGTGAGCCCGAAACATCCCACGGCTTTGCCGCTTTGGAGCGGCGGCAGCCATTTCTGCTTCTGCTCCTCCGATCCATATATAAGGATGGGATACATCACCAGCGCGCCCTGCACCGAAACGAAGCTGCGCACGCCCGAATCCACGCGCTCGAGCTCCTGCATGACCAGCCCGTATTCCACGTTGCTCATGCCGGCGCAGCCGTAGCCTGCCAGGTTGGCGCCCAGGAAGCCGAGCTCGGCCATCTCCGGGATCAATTCGGCGGGAAAACGCGCGTCACGAAAGCAATCGCGAATCAGCGGCGCGATGCGCTCTTCGGCGAAGCGGCGCGCCGTCTGCCGCACCATCAGTTCTTCTTCGGTGAAGAGCGAATCGACGCAAAAATAGTCTACGCCTCGAAATGGCATTTTCTTTTCTACCTATTTGAACACGATACGAAGGACAAAAAACGAAAGCCCGAAGCTCCTCGCTCCGGGCCTTCAAACCTGCATCGAACTAACACCGCATCATGGATACAGCCCGCGGAGTTTGCAGGCTTCCGCCACGCGGCTCACGCCGAGCATGTTCGCCGCCAGCCGCATGTTGACCTTCTTATCGACATGGATCTTCAGCACGTCGTTGAACGAACGCACCATGATTTTTTCCAGCTTGGCGTTCACATCGTTCTCGTCCCAGAACAGGTGGTTTTCGTCCTGCACCCATTCGAAGTACGAGACCGTCACGCCGCCGGCGTTGCACAGAATGTCGGGGATCAGAAAAACGCCCATCTGGTCGAAAATGCGGTCGGCTTCCGGAGTCACCGGGCCGTTGGCCGCTTCCGCCACGATGCGGGCGTGAACCGCATGGGCATTTTCTTCAGTGATGGCATTTTCGAGCGCCGCCGGAATCAGCACTTCGCATGGAAGCGCGAGGAGTTCTTCCGGCCGGATGCGGTCGGCGTCCGGGAATCCGGCCACCGAACCCGTCTCGGCTTTGAACCTCACCACCGCCGGGATATTCAGCCCATTGGGGTTGAAGATGCAGCCCTTGGTGTCGCTGCAGGCGATCACTTTGGCGCCGGCTTCATGGAAGAGCGTGGCCGCGATGGAGCCGGCGTTGCCGAATCCCTGCACCGCCACGCGCGCGCCCGCCAGCGGGATGTTGAGGTGCGCCATGCTGCTGCGTACCGTGTAGAAACAACCGCGCGCAGTAGCTTCGTTGCGGCCCAGGGATCCGCCCAGGCCGATCGGTTTGCCCGTCACCACGCCGGTCACCGGATAGCCCATGTTCATGCTATACGTGTCCATGATCCAGGCCATAATTTGCGGAGTGGTGTAGACATCCGGCGCGGGAATGTCTTTTTCCGGGCCGATAATCGGCAGAATGGCGCTGGCATAGCGGCGTGTCAGCCGTTCCAACTCGCCCATCGACAGGGCTTTCGGGTTGCACGTGACGCCGCCCTTGCCGCCGCCGTAGGGGATGTTCACTACGGCGCACTTCCACGTCATCCACGTGGCCAGGGCCTTCACCTCATCGAGCGTTACGTTGGGATGATAGCGGATGCCTCCTTTTGAAGGGCCGCGTTGCGTGCTGTGCTGCACTCGGTAGCCTTCAAAACGGACCACCCGGCCATTGTCCATGCGTACCGGAATGCTCACCGTGAGGATGCGCTCCGGGTATTTGATCATTACCCGGATGTTTTCATCGAGATCCAGCGCGTTTGCCGCCAGATCGAAATTCTCTAATGCGACTTCGTATGCGTTCTTTTCAGCCGTTGCGGTTGCTAACATGGCCAACCTCTCTTGGGGATTTCGGACTTGGAAATCCTCCCAGAGGCATGGTAGCCCCAAATCATGCACCACGTCAACGGGGTGCTTCTTATTCGACCCGCAGCGCCACCACGGGGTCGACTCGCGATGCCCGCCGCGCGGGCAGGTATGCCGCAGCCGCACCAACGGCCAGCAGGACGGCTGCCGTCGCCGCATATGTCGCCGGGTCCGTGGCCGAGAGGCCAAACAGAAGATTGGCGATCAGGCGCGCCAAGAGCACGGCCGCCAGCGAGCCGGCCGCCAGTCCGGCCGCGACCAGCATCAGCGCTTCCGCCATCACTCCGCGCAAAATCGCAGCGGGGGCCGCGCCCAGGGTCACGCGCACTCCAATTTCGCGCGTCCGCCGCGCTACCGTGAAGGCCATCACGCCATAGAGCCCGATGGCGGCGATCAACGCCGCGAGCATCGAAAGACCGCTGAGGAGCGATGCCGACAGCCGCTCCTGCCCCAGGCCGGCATCGCGGAAGGCGCTCGCCGTTTGCGGCGGGGCGATGAGTAAATCGGGGTCGAGTTCCCGGATCTCATGACGGATGGCCGGGGCGACGGCCGAGGGTGGCACGGCGGTGCGCACTTCCAGATGCAGGATCGGAACGAAGCCCGTCTGCGCCAGCGGTGCGTAGAAACAGGGATCGATAGCCGCGCGGTAACCGGGGATTGGACCGTCCCGAACCACCCCCACCACTTCGACCGTGCGGTTCGGACGGCCCGCCAGTTCGAAATGCTTGCCAACCGGGTCTTCGCCGGGCCAGAACTGTTTGGCCATTTGCTCGTTCACGATCACAACACCGGCCGAACCCTGACGATCGCGGCCGGTGAACGCACGGCCTCGAACCAGCGGGATCCCCACCGTTCGGAAGTACCCGGGAGACACCACGTTGTGGTCGGATTGGATAGGCTCAGAGCCGGGATATGGGATGACGCCGGTACCGCCTCGCTGCCCGCCGAGCGGCACAATCATCACGTAGGCCGCGTTTGTGACGCCGGGCGTGGCGCTGACGCGATCCAACAAGGTTTCTAGAAAGGTCTGCTCCGGCGCCGGGTCTTTTTGTGCCGCCGAGAGAGGTCGTGGGGGCCCGGGAGTGCGATAAGGTTTCCAGGACGAGATATCGAAGAGCAGCACTTTATCGGGGTCGCGCGTGATGTCCATGGCCTGGGCGTTGCGCAGCGTGCGCACGAACAGCCCGGCTCCCGCGAGCAGCACCGTCGAAAGAGCTACCTGCGCTACCACCAGCAGGTTGCGCGCGCTGAGAATACGCCGGCCGGAAGCACGCATCTCGCTTTCCAGGAGCGGCGTAACGTCGAGCCGCGAGGCCTGACGCAGCGGAAGCAGGCCAAAGAGAATTCCGGTCGCGACGGAAAGCGCCGAAGCGAAAATCAGCACGCGGAGATCGAGATTGGTTTGCAACCACACTCCCATGTGAAAAGGCTGGTCAAACTGCGCGAGGTATCGTTCGACCAGGCATGCGACCGCGATCCCCGCGGCCCCGCCGGCAACCGAGAGCAGCAGCCCCTCGCTCACCAGTTGCTGAGCCAGACGGGCGCGGTCCGCTCCCAATGCCACCCGCACGCCGATTTCCTTGTGACGCTTGACGCCGCGCGCCAGCAGGAGGCTCGCCACGTTCGCGCAGGCGATCAACAGAACCAACCCGACAATCGTCATCAACATCGCCAGGAATCGCGTAACGGCCGTTTTCGACGCCAGCGGAAAGCGCGATTCGTTCGCCGGTATGAGCAGCCCCGTCGATTTCATTTGTGCGAGGAAGCCGGTGGGCCAGGAGGCTATGAGCTGTTCCGTGAGTTCCGCAGTCTGCGCCGAGGCCTGGCTGTGGGTCACGCCTGGTTTCAGCCGGCCCGTGGCCGTGAGCCACTCGTCGTCACGGTAATGCTGAAGGTCCTCCATCGCGCCCCAGGAGAGGGCTTTTGGATACGACATTGTAGGAGTCCAGACCTCGGGCTTGGATTGGCGGTCGATCTGCACTCCGGCGAAGCTCTCCGGCACGATCCCGACAATGGTGAAGGCGTATCCGTTGAGGATTACGTGCCGGCCCAATACCGATTTATCTCCGCCGAAACGGCGCTTCCAGAGACCCTGCGAAATCATCGCCACGTCATCTCGCCCGGGAACGAGGTCTTCCTCAGGGCGAAATGTGCGCCCCAGAATCGGCGGCACCTGTAAAACGTCGAAGTAGTTCGCGGTGACAATCTGCCCGGCGGCTGACTCGTCGTCGCCGCCGAAGCGCAGGTTGACGGTTATGTCGGTATAGGCGGCAAGCCCCGAGAACACCTGGTTGCGGTCGCGATAGAACTCATATGTCGGATAGGAGAGCGAATCGTAGGTGCCTGCCGCGTGGCGAAAGAAGATCGTCTCCAGCCGGCTGGAGTCCGGAAAAGGCAGGGGGCGAAACAGCAGCCGGTCGACCAGGCTGAAGATCGCCGTGTTGACCCCGATGCCGAGGGCCAGCGTGACGATAATGACTGCCGTGAAGCCAGGCGCTTTGCGCAGCGTTCGCGCGGTATAGCGAACGTCTTGCAGCAACCGCTCCAAGATCCGCCATCCCCAGGCGTCCCGGCAGTCTTCCTGCAACAGCGCGGTGTTGCCGAATTGCCGCCGGGCCGCGTTCGCGCCGGACTCCCGGCCCTTCATTTCCAAATGAAACCGCATCTCCTCTTCGAGATCGCGGTCGAATTGCCGCCGTCGAAACAGGAACAGCAGCCTGCGCCAGAGTTCAGCGAGGCGTTCCATATAAATTTGTTCAGGCCGGTTGAATAACCCTTCCGATGGCCGCCATGACCCGTTCGAACTCACCGATCTCGGCGGTCAATTGCTTTCTGCCGGCCGCGGTCAGGTGGTAAAAGCGGGCGCGCCGGTTGTTTTCCGATTGTCCCCACTCGGCCACGACCCATCCTTTTATAAGCATGCGCTGCAGCGCCGGGTAGAGCGACCCTTCTTCCACTTGCAGGACGTCTTCCGACTGTTGCTGAATGTGCTGCGCGATGCCGTACCCGTGCATCGGGCCCAATCGCGCCAGGCTTTTCAGGATCAGCATATATAGCGTGCCCGGCGGTATTTCCGTTCGTTCCATAGTCCACCTATAGGAGAGTGTGCGCCGCCGAGGGCGGGATTGTCAAGCGGCTATTTGGCGCGCGCCAGCGTAGCGGCGGTCAGCAGATCGGTGAAGCGGGGCGACGCGTACAAGATTCTGGATAACGCCAACGGGCGGGCGCCTTCCGGCGGCGAGGCTCTGGCGCTGGCACAACAGGGAGATTTGGCGTCAGCGCGCCTGTGGCTGAATTGGGAACGCGAAGAGATCACCCGCTTTCGAGCGCCGATCCTCTCGCCGGGGAACCATTTCTGAAGCTGTGTCCACCCCGCCCTGGCATGCCGGAAGGAGATCAGGTGTTAGCCGCCGCTCCCAGTCTGGTGGCCCGCGGCCGCTATGACAAGGAAGGAGGCGAAGTGTTGTCGACGAACTTTACTCGGCTCTCACCAAGCCGAAGATCGAAACCGGGGACGCGGCTTACGACTTGGCGCAGATCCGGCTCAAGGTCATGCAGCAGGCGAAGTAGCCTATTGCACGCTGATCGCCGTGGTGTAGCTGGTGGCGTCGAGCTTCATTTCCGTCTTGCCGTCCGACACCGGAACGCGCGCGCCTTCCTCCATGCCGCGCGTACTATCGGTGACCCACACGCGCAACTCTTTCACATTGGCGGGAAGGCCCGTGAGAGTCGCCTGGCGAGCGGCGCCGTTGTTCACCATGTGGACGGCGTAAATTCCCGCGGCGATGTTTCCGAAGGCCGCGCAGGTAAGGTTCGGACCGTTGCACGCCACCGGCAGCGCGAACGACCGCTCGGGCGTCGACGCCAGTTGCTTGAAATTCCAAAAACGGCGCGTGGGGCGAAGGGGCCCGTTATCGCCGAATGTGCCGCCGCCCGCAAGGAGCGAGTAGTCCGAGGTCAATTGCCATTGCAGAATCGATCGCGGCTGCGCGATGGCCAGGATGCGCAGATACAGATTGATCTCGTAGAGCGCGAAAGATTGCTCGGCGAAGATCTGCGGGTAGCGGTACGCGGCAGCGTCGGTGCTGCCTTCGGCCACAATCAGCGGCACGTTCAATTGCCGCGCGGCGGCGGACCACTGCGCCAGGATTTCATCGGTGCAGCCGCGCCAGGAGTGGAAGTCCACCGCGCCGATGTAGGGGGCCGCTTCCGGGTCGTGCAGCGCGGGTTGGATGAAATCGACCGGCGTGGCGTCGGAAGTATCGCCCAACGCCAGTTTGGTGGCCAGACCGCGCGAGGCGAAGTACGGCCCGAAAGTCTTGATCATTTGGTCGTGTTCGAGCCCGGTCTGCCGGACGTCGATTCCCAGGTCGGACTCGTTGAACGTGAACATGGCCGCTTCCACGCCGAATTTCTCTTTCAGAAAGACCAGGTAGTCCGCAATGGACTTCTTGATTTGGTCCATCTTCTGCGGATTGAGCGGGTTCCCGCGCAGACCTTGGGGTTGGACGGCGCCTCTGCCGGTGGCACCCAGCACCGCCCATACCGGCGGGAACCATGCGCTCACAATCACCGGCATGCCCTTCTCGCCCAGCCGCCGCGCCATCTCCATGGCTTGCTGGACGCGCGGATTCAGCGTGCCGGCGCGCGCCGCCGCCAGTGAATCGGAGTTCTCATTGGGCTGCCATGTGGCCCACGGCATCTCTACGCGTCCCCACGCAACGCGCAGATTCTTCAGGTTGTAATCGATGATTCCGGGGTCGGCATTGGGATTCTGCAGGCGGAAGTTGCCGCCCATTCCATCGAAAAGCTGGCCCGGGTGCGAGGCGTCGAGCGCCACGATGATGGGATTGCGGTCGATCTCGCCGGACACTTTCACGGCAAAGCTCTTGCCGGATTTCTGACCCGCCGCGGCCTTGCCGGTGAGGACCGCCATCATTACCTGGATATCGTAATTGCCCTTACGGCGATCGTCGCGAATCGCCACTTCGGTGGGCTCGCTGAATAGGATTTCGATTTGCTCGCCACGCGATGTGAAATTCAGACCCTTGGCACTCCCGCGCAGGTACTCGTTCCGATCTTTGAGCCCCGGCGCGAGCGAGACTCTCTCGGGCGCCGGTTTTACCGCCTCGGTAAGCTGCACCGCGCCGCCGGAAAAGAGCGCCGCCGGCAGATCGAGGCACCACCCGGCGCCGACGATACTAGCGTCCTGCGGAGAATCGAACTGGACATCCACCTTTGCCTCGCCTGGGCCGGTGTCCTCGACCACTTCCTTTCCGTTGAGCGCCCAACCCGTTCCATGCATCTGGACGGTGACGGTTTCGATTTTGCCGTTGCGGGAGTAACTGTTGGTCTGCTTCTCCCTGCCGGTGTTGAAAACGCTGCCATCCGGCTGGACTACGCACATGCTGCTGTTGAGTTCAAACAGGTGTCCGTCGACCCGGATGCCGGTAAGATTGCCCCACGCCATGGTTTCCGGCTGGCCGTACACAGGGCCGGCCCAACTTGCGAGAAGCCCCGCGCAAGTCGCCGCGAATATCGATTTCGTCATCTGTCGCCCTCATTTTATTACCATTGGGCGTGAATACACGAAACGGCCGGCCGGTTCGGCACGGATGCTACTTCACGTCGGGAAGCTGTGAGGTGCAATTCGGGCAGCGCTTCGCGGCGAGCGGTATGACCAAGGTGCAGAACGGGCACTTCTTGGTAGGCGGCTCGGGAGGAGGAGGCGGTGGGGGCGGTGGAGGAGGAGGCGGGGGTGGAACGGCGGCCTTTTGCAGTTTGCCGACCGCTCGGACAGCTAAGAAGACCACCGCCGCGACGATCAGGAAGTTGATCACGGTGTTCAGAAATTGCCCATACGCAATTACCGGAGCGCCGGCCGCCTTGGCTGCAGCCAGGCTGGCATAAGATTGACCGTTCAGACTAAGGAACAAGTCCTTAAAGTCGATGTGGCCTAGAATCATGCCGATCGGCGGCATGATGACGTCGTTGACAAGCGACGTGACGATGGCGCCGAACGCCGCGCCGATGATCACGGCAACGGCCAAGTCGAGCACGTTGCCTTTCATGATGAACTCTTTGAAATCCTTCAGCATTGGTGTTTGTCCGTTCGGCCATTGTACTCCGAATTCTCCGGAGATTCGGCCTGCACTACCGGCACTATGACACCAAAGTGATACATCGAGCATTTCTCGTACTGGCCCTAGCGGTGTGTGCCTTGGGCCAGCCGCCAGCCGACCCCGTGTACGAGGCGCTCGACAAGGCATACTCCGCCCTCCTCGCGCATTCCTACGATGAAGCGATCTCGCTGTTTCAGAAGGCGATAGAGGTTGCACCCGAGCGCGCCGCAACTCGCAAGGACCTGGGTTACACCTATTTAAAAGTGGGTGAAAACGAATTGGCCCGCGACGAGTTTCGCGGGGCCATGGAACTTGACCCCGCGGACAGCCATGTGGCGATGGAGTTCGCGTTCCTGGCATATGAGACCAAGCGGCAGGCCGAAGCTCGGCGGGTGTTCGACCGAATTCGCAAGCTCGGCGGACCATCCGCCGCCACTGCCGAACAGGCGTTTCAGAACATCGATGCGCCCTTGGCCGCGGGCATCGAGCGATGGAAGAACGCCATTGCCATGGGCGGCGACAACTTCAGCGCTCATTTCGAATTGGCGACCCTGGCCGAGCAGCGCGACGACCTGGCGCTGGCCGCCGAACACTTCGAAAAGGCGTGGCGGTTGCTGCCCGATCGGCGGTCGGTGCTGGTGGACCTGGGTCGCGTGTGGAAGGCTATGAATCGCACCGAGGATGCCACGGCAGCGCTGCTGGCAGCTTCCAGGGGCGGCGAACCGCGCGCGGCCGAAATGGCTCGTGAACTGCTACCGGACCGCTACCCTTTCGTCTCCGAGTTCCAGGCGGCCCTCAAGCTCGATCCGGGCAATGTGGAACTCCGCCGCGAGCTGGCATACCTGCTGCTTCGAATGGACCAGCAGCCCGCTGCTGAAGAGCAGTTCCATATCCTGATCGACGAAGCTCCCAACGATCTGTTGGCCGCTACGCAACTCGGCTTTCTGCTGTACGCGCGCGGCGAACACGACGCCGCGCAGCAACTCTTCGACCGCGTGCTTGCCGGCAACGACGAAGAGCTGGCCAATCGCGTACGCGCCGTGCTTCGCCTGCCCCAAAAGCTTCACGCCCGGACCGATTCCCAGGCGCCGGCCGCGACCGACGCCAAGGTGATGGCCGAACGCAGCATGCAGGCCGGCTACATGAAGGATGCTCTGAAGTATCTGCAGATCGCCCACGAATCCGACCCGGGCGATTTCGACGTGATGCTCAAGCTGGGCCAGACACTCAACATCCTGCATGACGATCGCGCGGCGATGCGCTGGTTCGCGCTCTCGCGGTTCAGTCCCGACCCGCAACTGTCCGCGGAAGCCGCCAAGGCATACCGCAATCTGCGCGCGTCCTACCAGCTATTTCGAACGACTGTTTGGTTTTATCCGATTTTCTCGACTCGCTGGCACGATTTTTTCGCTTATGGCCAGGTAAAAACGGAGCTGCGCAAGAACCGGTGGGTGCAGCCGTACATTTCGATCCGCTTCATCGGCGATACTCGCGTGACTATCGGCGGAACTTCTCCGGAGACTCTTTCGGAAAGCTCCTTTATTCTCGCGGCGGGCGTGCGCACGGAGGCGTGGCACGGTGTCACGGGCTGGTTTGAGGCCGGGTCGGCCATGAGCTACATCACGGGCCATATGCTGCCGGACTATCGCGGCGGCTTTTCCGGCCAATGGCAGAAGATGCCGGAGACATCCGGCTGGTTCACGGATACCAGCGCTGACGGGCTGTATATCAGCCGGTTCGATAAAGACTACATGCTGTACGACCAATCGCGCGCGGGCTTCAAGAGTTCGCGCCACCTGCAATTCTACTGGAACGGCAATTTTACAGTGGACGCCAAGGGCCAGTATTGGGCCAACTTCGTGGAGACGGGCCCCGGCGTTCGCGTGTCGAGCGCGCTGTTGCCCAAGTCGATGTGGATCAGTGCGAATTTGTTGCGCGGGACGTATTTAATCAACACCGGTAATCCCCGGCGCCCTAATTATACGGATGTTCGCCTGGGAGTGTGGTATGCGTTTACCGGCCGTTAATATTTGCGTCTCCAGTGGGGCAGACCTCCTGGGGGGTACCCTCCGGGTCCCAGGTTCTCCTGTACCCGCAATCTACCGGCGAGGGCGTCCGGCCCGGAGGGCACCCCGGACCTGGCGTTCCACTCCAACTCTCCTGGTGGCCGTCCTTCTTCTCGCCGCCCCGGTCGCGCGTACCGCCGCCCTCCCTTATTTCTCGATCCTCTCCGACGATGCCGGCTCGTGGCCCGACATCCTCTCCTCCATCGGCCTCGAGCGCCAACCGGCATCGCAGGCGCACATCTTCGTGGCGCGCGCGGGCGCCCCGGCATCGCTCGAATGGACCGCGCGGGTCGACCGGGGCGCCATCCTGATCCTCGAAGGAGAATCGTCATTAGCTGAAATGTTCGGCTTTAAACGCGGCAAGGATAGCGTCCGCGTGACGAGCCTCACGGACATTCACAATCCCAAACTGCCCATCGTGTGGGAGAAGAGCATGGAGCTGCCGGTTTTCACGCTCCCGGCGAACGCCGATGTCTTCGCGCGCGAGCGGTGGAATGGGGTTCCGCTGTCGGCCGGCGTGCGGCGCGGGGCGGGAGCCGTGTTGTGGATCGCCGTTCCGCCGGGCGAGCGCGGATACGAGCGCTTTCCGTATCTGCTCGAGGCGCTTTGCGATCTGGGTATGGACCCGCCCTTCCGCTCTTCCCGCCTGTGGGCATTTTTCGATTCCGCCTACCGTTCGCGCGTGGACCTGGACTACTTCGCCGCCCGCTGGCGCCGCTCTGGAATCTCGGCCTTGCAGGTTGCCGCATGGCACTTTTACGATCCCAACCCGGAAGGCGATCAATATCTCAAAAAGCTAATCGAAGCCTGCCACCGCGAAGGCATCCAGGTGTACGCCTGGCTGGAGTTGCCGCATGTGAGCGAGAAGTTCTGGACCGACCACCCCGAGTGGCGCGAGAAAACCGCGCTCCTGCAAGACGCCCAACTCGACTGGCGCAAGCTCATGAACCTGACGAATCGGGACTGCTTCCGAGCTGTCTCGTCCGGCGTGAAACAACTGGTGGCGCGGTTCGACTGGGATGGCGTGAACCTCGCGGAGCTGTATTTCGAGTCGCTCGAAGGCATGGGAAACGCCTCGCGCTTCACTCCCATGAATGACGATGTGCGGGCGCTTTTCCGCCAACGGGCTGGTTTCGACCCGATTGAGCTTTTCGGCGCCCGCAAAGACGACGCTTCGCGCAGAGCCTTCCTCGATTTCCGCGCTGACCTGGCTCGCAAAATGCAGGAGGAGTGGCTCGGCGAGTTGGAGGGCGTGCGGCGCGAGAAGCCACAACTCGACCTGGTGCTGACCCATGTCGACGACCGCTTCGACACGGGTATACGGGACGCCATCGGCGCCGATGCCGCGCGGGTATTGCCGCTGCTCGACTCACACAGTTTCACATTCCTGATCGAGGATCCGGCGACCGTGTGGAATTTAGGCGCGCAGCGCTACCAGGCGATTGCCGAGCGGTACCGCCCCCTCACGCCGCATAGCGAGAAACTGGCCATCGATCTGAATATCGTCGACCGGTACCAGAACGTTTATCCCACCAAGCAGCAGACCGGCACGGAATTGTTCCTTTTGGTGCACCAGGCGTCGACGAACTTCCAAAGGGTAGCGCTGTACTTCGAAAACTCGCTGCTGCCGCCGGACCTGAACCTTCTGCCGTCGGCTGCCGCCAAGGTTAAGCGCGTGGAGAGGGTTGGCTCGAAGACGGTGGTCGATTCGGCAGACGGAGTCGGCCTGCCCTGGAAGGGCGCAGCTTTGGTAGACGATCTACCCTGGCCGGTCGCCGACGGAGAAACTCTGTGGCTGCCGCCTGGGGCTCACGCGGTCGAACCGGGGAAGGAAACGCCGGGATTACGCATGGTTCGCCTCAACGCCGACCTGCGGGACGCACGCAGGGTGGGCGAAAATAGCCTGGAGTTCTCCTACGAATCCTCAGCGCGGGCCATCGCGGTATTCGACCGAAGGCCGTTGAAGCTGTCGCTCGACGGCGCCGATGAGCCTTTGCAATTCGCCGGTCCGAAGACAATTCTGCTTCCGCGCGGTCAACACTTCGTGACAATCACGAGCGAGTGAGCTAGGATGTCGAATGGCTCATGACAGATGTCGCGTTACAGGCCGGGCCTGAGATTCCAGACAAGCTGTACTTCAAAATCGGCGAAGTGAGCGAGTTGCTGGGAGTCGAGCCATACGTGTTGCGCTATTGGGAGACAGAGTTTCCTGTGCTGTCGCCCAAGAAATCGGGCACGGGACACCGGCTCTACCGGCGGAAAGATGTCGAACTGCTGCTGCGCATCAAGCACCTTCTGCGCGATAAGCGGTTCACCATCGAAGGCGCGCGCCAGACCTTGCAGGCCGAAGCTAAAGCTCCCAAACCGCGCGTGGTGAAGGCCAGGGAGGCACAGCAAGAATTGTTCAGCACCGATCCCTTACCCGAAATACGCCGGGAGCTGACCGAGATCCTCCAAATGCTGAAGTAGTAGGAGCGCAGAACATGGCCCTGGAGTTCACGACATCGTATCTCAAGGACTCGCTGGAGCTCTTCCGGTATTTCAAGAAACAGGCCGAGCGCGCCTTGGCACAAGTGTCCGACGAGCAACTCTTCGCCGAGTTGGACGAGGGCGCGAATTCCATCGCCATCATCGTCAAGCACATGGCCGGCAATATGCGGTCCCGCTGGGTGGATTTTTTGACGACCGACGGCGAGAAGCCGGACCGCAATCGCGACAGCGAGTTTGTCGATCCGCCGGCGACGCGCGAGTCGCTCATGCAGATCTGGGAAGAAGGCTGGGGCCACGTGTTTCATGCGCTCGAGCCGCTATCGGACGCCGACCTCGGGCGGACCGTGACCATCCGCGGCGAAGCTCACTCGGTGATGCAGGCCATCAATCGTCAGGTGGCGCACTACGCGATGCATATCGGGCAGATCGTGATGCTGGCGAAGCATTTCGCGTACGACCACTGGGAATCGCTGAGTATTCCACGGAATCGGTCGGCGGAGTTCAATCGAAAAGTCGCGGCGGGAGAGAAAAGTCAGAGATAACTCTTACGGATGCGTGCGTAGTTGCGTACCGTGTCCTCGATCCGTGCTATAAGGACATTCAGGTATGAAATACGACGCTTCTCGCCGCGAGTTTTTTCGCGTGGGACTGAGCCTTCCCGTCGCCGGAATGGTTCTTCCAGCAATCGGCTCCGCCACCGAGCCATCCGAGCCGATTCCGTTCAAGACGCTAGGGAGGACCGGGTTGAAAGTCGCTCCCGTCGGTTTTGGGTGCGGATTCACACCCGATCCGAGCGTGATCGCGCGCGCCATTGACATGGGCGTGAACCTGTTCGACACGGCGAACGACTACTCGAACGGGAACAGTGAACGCCTGCTGGCCGAAGGGCTGAAGGGGCGTCGGGACAAGGCCATCGTGATCAGCAAGACTCCCGCCAGGAACAAGTCGCAGGCCGCGGCCGATTTGGAATCGAGCCTCAGGAATCTTCAGACGGACCACGTGGATGTCTGGCTGCTGCACGCCAAGAGCACGCCGCAGGAAGTCTCGGACGATCTTCTGGAGCATGGCGAGACGGCGAAGAAGCAAGGAAAGATCCGCTTCTACGGCTTCAGCACGCACGACATCAACCAAATGGCGGACCACGCGGTCAAGTCCAAGCTGGATGTGATTGTGTTCACCTACAACTTCACCATGGGGACGACGAAGGACGCAGCCATCCAGAGAGCTTACGAAGCCGGCATCGGACTGGCGGCGATCAAGGTGATGGCCGCGACCGGAGGCGCGCCCCCGTTCGGCGGGCGGGGCGGATTCGCGGGCGGAAACCGAGAAGGAGCGGCGCCGGCGAGGCCGCAGCGCATCCAAAACCCGCTGCCCGCTCTTAAATGGGTGGTAAGGAATCCGGCGATTGCCGCAGCGCTCCCTGGCATCGGCGACAACGACATGCTGGAGATGAACTTCAAGGCTATGAAGGAGAAGTTCACCCCGGAAGACCAAAAGATGCTGGTGGCGCGCAATGAGGAGGTCCGTCCGTATTATTGCCGGATGTGCTTCCAGTGCACCGGCCAGTGCCCGAAGGGAGTTCCGGTTCCGGACGAGTTGCGGATTCTTGCGTACGCCGATTTCTATAACGACTTTCTCCGTGCTCGAACGCATTTCCAGAACCTGCCGGAAGAAGCCCAGGCGATCCGTTGCAGCGATTGCTCCGCGTGCGCCGTGAAATGCCCCAACGGCGTCCGCGTGGCGGAACGGCTAATCCGCGCGCAGGAAATGCTGGCGTAGCCGGCAGCGACGCCTGTCGCCGCTACTTGGTTTCGCCCACGATGACGTCGTAGATGCGGCCCAGATCTTCCTGGGAATAGTATTCGATCTCGATTTTTCCGCCCTTTTTAGCCTTTTCGAGGATGCGAACGCGCGTCCCAAGCTTGCGCTCCATCTCCTGGATGGCCGCTTTCACATTGGGGTCGACCTGCACCTCATCCACATGTTTGGGCTGCCGGTCGGCCATCATTCTCTGCGTGGTGCGTTCCGTCTGGCGAACCGACCATCCCTGCGCCACAGCCTTTTCGGCGACCTCGCGTTGCAGCGCCACCGTGGGAAGCGCCAACAAGCAGCGGGCGTGTCCAGCCGATAGGCGCCGTTCGGCCACGAGTTGCTGGAGATCCTCGGAAAGCTGCAGCAGCCGCAGAAAATTGGTAACGGTGCTTCGATCTTTGCCGGTCCGCTGCCCGATCTGATCGGGGCTGAGTTGGTGTTCCTCCGTCAGGCTCTTAAAAGCTTGGGCCGTTTCTATGGGATTCAGGTCTTCGCGCTGGATGTTCTCAATCAAGGAGATTTCGAGCAGCCGCTCATCGGGGATTTCGCGGACGACCACGGGAACGTCGCGTACATCTGCCAATTTCGCGGCGCGCCATCGCCGTTCTCCAGCGACCAACTGGTAGCGGTCGCCATTGCGCCGGACTACGAGAGGCTGGACAATGCCGTTGGCGCGGATCGATTGCGCCAGTTCTGCCAACCGCTCGTTCTGGAAGAGCCGTCGCGGCTGCAGCGGGTTCGGGTCGATCAGATCTACGGGCAGTGTATGCGGGGCATCGTCCGCCGGGGGTGGCGGAGCGGGCGGTGGCGGTGTGGAGGGAGGGCGGGTTGGGAGCAACGCCCCGAGACCCTTACCGAGTGCCTTACGCGGATGGTCGGTTTTGTTCATGGTCCAGAATTTCTTTTGCCAGTTTGATGTAGCTTTCGGCCCCCCGCGAACGTGGATCGTAACTCAGGATAGTCTTGCCGAAGCTGGGGGCTTCGGCCAGACGAATACTGCGGGGAATGATGGTTTGAAAGACCTTATCACCGAAGAAATCGGTCAAATCGGCCGCCACCTGGCGGGTGAGATTGGTGCGGTCGTCGTACATGGTCAGGAGGATACCCTCCACTTCCAACCCGTGTTGAAATGAGTTCTTGATCCGGTCGATGGTATCCATCAGTTCGGAAATGCCTTCGAGGGCAAAAAACTCGCACTGAATGGGGACCAGTACGGCATCGGCCGCGATGAGGGCGTTGAGCGTGAGGAGATCGAGTGCCGGGGGGCAGTCGATGAGAATGAAGTGATACTGTTCGCGGATCTGCTGGATTCGCTCACGGAGGCGGAATTCGCGGTTCGGCGTGTCGACCAGTTCCAAATTGGCGCCGACGAGGTTCTTGTCCGCGGAAATCACGTAAAGGCCGTCGAAATCGGTGGCGACTACGGCTTCCTGGGGAGGCGTATCGCCGAGCAGGACGTGATAGAGGCTGGGCCGGGCCGGGTCTTTGGCCACCCCAAGCCCTGTAGTGGCGTTGCCTTGTGGATCGGAGTCGATTACGAGGACCCGAAAGTCATTGGCGGCCAAAGCGGCAGCAAGGTTGATGGCGGTTGTGGTTTTCCCTACCCCGCCCTTTTGGTTAGCGATCGCGAAGACTCGGCTCAAGCGGTCATACTAGCATGGATGGCGTTTCACGTGAAACGGCGGAACGGTCCGAGCGACGATTTCCTGGGAATCGGGGCCTCATGCGGCATGAAGGGGCGATATCTCGGATTTGATTCTTGCCTCCCATTCGTCGCGCGCCTTTTCGAGGTCATACTGAGCCTGCATGCCAATCCAGTAATCCGGCGTGGTGTCGAAATAGCGAGCCAGTCGCAACGCCGTCTCTCCAGTAATGGCGCGCTGGCCCGCGACAATGCCAGAGATCCGGTTGGCCGGAACATGTAGCGCTTGTGCCAGACGGTTCATACTGATTCCGAAGCCAGCCAGCGTTTCTTTCAGAACTTCGCCGGGGTGTATCGGCGCGAGCCTACCGGTAGTGCTTAGTGATTTCGACGCCATGGGGACCATCTTCCAGCCATGTAAACTTCACGTTTCACGTGAAACAACCCGACCCGTCCACAAATACCGCTGATTTCCCCATGGAAGCGGCACCGGGGCGTCCCACACGAACCCCAAACTCTCCGGCGGACGATCCGCCCCGCTCAATAGATCGGCATTCGGCGCCAGCTTCTTTAGCAATGGCGCCAAATCCGCATAACTTACTGCCCGCGAGATGACCCAATCGAACGTTTCCTCGACATCCTCTGCCCGTTTCGCCAAGACCCGCACGTTCGGCACCTTGCGCGATGCTTCACGCAGAAAAACCGACTTCCGCTGGTGCGACTCGATCAACGTCACCGAGCACTCCGGCCGCAGAACCGCCACCGGAAAACCAGGAAAACCCGCCCCTGACCCTACATCCGCGATCCGCAACACCCCAGCCGGCAACCTCGCGCCCAGGAACAGCGATTCGCAATAGTGGCGCTCGATAGCCTCCTCCCGACTCCGAATCGCCGTCAGATTCAGGCTCCGATTCCAACGCATGAGCAGCTCCAGGTGAGCTTCCAGCGCCGCATCCTGTTCCGCCGTCAGCGCGAAATCAGCAAACACGGCGGACGCTCAGGTAACAATCCAGAATCGCGATGGCCGCTGGCGTCACGCCGGGAATCCGCGCCGCCTGGCCCAGCGTCCCCGGGCGAACGCGCGCCAGCTTATCCTGGATTTCCCGCGACAATCCCGGAATCCCGGCGAATTCGAAATCGCCGGGAATCGCCCGACGCTCGGCGTCTTTCAGGTGCACCATCTGCCGCTCCTGCTGCGCGATATACCCGCTATATTTCACCTCCGTCTCCACGGTCGCAAGCAAACCGCGCACCGGCTCCTCGCCCAAAACCTCGCGGATCCACCCCGCAAGCTCCCCAATCGACGCCTCCGGCCGCTTCAGCCACTGCCCATTGCGGTGTGCCTCAAGCGCTGCCGTCAGCCGCTCCTTCTGCACCTGCTTGTGCGTGAAGAGACCCCAGCGTTCCTCGGTCACCAGCCCCACTCGCCGGCCGATCGGCGTCAACCGCGCGTCGGCGTTATCGATCCGCAGGTGCAGCCGGAACTCCGCCCGCGAGGTAAACATCCGATACGGCTCGTCGGCACCCTTGGTGATCAGATCGTCGATCAGTATCCCGGTATACCCTTCCGTCCGCCCGATGACGACTTCCGCCTTCCCGCTCAACTTGCACGCCGCGTTGATGCCCGCGATCAGCCCCTGGCAGCCGGCCTCTTCATACCCCGACGTTCCGTTGATCTGCCCCGCCAGATACAAACCCTCGATCGACTTAACCGCGAGCGTGTGGTCGAGTTCCCGCGGGTCAATCGCGTCGTACTCAATGGCATAACCCGGGCGGATCATCTCCGCATTCTCAAGCCCCGGAATCGACGCCACTACCGCCGCCTGCACGTCGATCGGCATGCTCGTCGACATGCCATTTACGTACACCTCGTGAGTGTCCAATCCCTCGGGCTCTAGAAATATCTGGTGGCGCGCCTTATCCGGGAACTTGACGATCTTGTCCTCGATCGATGGGCAATATCGCGGCCCCACGCCTTCGATCTGCCCGCTGTAGAGCGGCGACCGCGGAATCGCCTCCCGCAAAATGCGCCGCGTCTCCTCCGTGGTATATCCGATGTGGCACTGGATCTGCTTCCGCGCGATCTTCTCCGTGAGGAACGAAAATGGCGCTGGCTCGGCGTCACCCGGTTGCGGCTCGAACTGGTCCCAGTCGATGCTGCGGCCGTCAAGCCGCGGCGGCGTCCCCGTCTTCAGGCGCGTCCACGGTAAACCGAGCGTCCGTAGTTGATCGCCCAGCAGTTGCGATGGCGCCTCGCCATTCCGGCCGCAACTGTACCGATTCTCGCCGACATGCGCCAGGCCGTTCAAGAATGTTCCGGTCGTCACGATCACTGCGCCGGCGTCGATCCTCCGGCCGTCGCGCAAATGAACGCCCGTCACGCGCCGGCCGTCCATCGCCAGCGACGCGACCTCGGCCTGCTTGATACGCAGGTTCGGTTCTTTCTCCAACACCTCGCGCATGTGCACGCGGTACATCCGCTTGTCCATCTGCGCGCGCGGCGACCACACCGCCGGTCCGCGGCTGGTGTTCAGCAGACGGAACTGAATCCCCACGGCATCGGCCACTTCGCCCATCAGGCCGCCCAGTGCGTCGATCTCGCGCACCAGGTGCCCCTTGGCGATGCCCCCGATCGCAGGATTGCACGACATCTGCGCGATGAGGTCCAGGTTCATCGTTACCATGGCGGTGCGCAGGCCCATGCGCGCGCAGGCCCGCGCCGCCTCGCAGCCCGCGTGACCCGCCCCGATGACCACCACGTCGTACCTCTCGTGCATTGTTATGATTGTAGCGAAATGAGAATCCTGGTCCTCGGTGGCGGTGGAAGAGAGCACGCATTGTGTTGGAAGCTGGCGCAGTCGCAGGGAGTCGAGGTTTTTGCGTCGCCTGGAAATCCGGGCATCGCGCAAATCGGCACATGCCTGCCCGCCGCGTCCTCTTATCTGGCGCTAGCCGAAGAAATCGCGGCGGACTTGACGGTGGTCGGACCGGAAGCGCCGCTCGTCGCCGGAGTGGTCGACGAGTTCCACGCAGGCGGCAAGAGAATCGTCGGGCCGAATCGCGCGGCGGCCCAACTGGAAGGCAGCAAGATTTTCGCAAAGTACTTTTTCGAGCAAATCACAATCCCTACGGCCGCCTACGTGACCGTCGAAAACCCGGCCGACGCCCGCCGCGCCATCGATCGCTTCGGCTTTCCTGTCGTGCTCAAGGCCGACGGCCTCGCCGCGGGTAAAGGCGTCATCATTGTGCATGACCACGCCGAGGCGGAAGCCGCGCTCGCAACCCTGTCCGGCCCGCTGGTCGTTGAAGAGTTCCTGCGCGGCGAAGAAGTCAGTTTCATCGCGCTCTGCGACGGCCGCAACGTCGTCCCTCTCGCGCCCACCCAAGACCACAAGGCGGTCTTCGACGGCGACACCGGACCCAACACCGGCGGCATGGGCGCCTATTGCGATTCCGCCATCCTGACCGAAGCGCAGGCGCAATTCGTGCTTGACCGCGTCATTTATCCTACAGTCGAAGCCACCGGATTCACCGGCTTCCTCTACGCCGGTTTGATGATGACTGAAGCGGGGCCCAAAGTCCTGGAATTCAACGTTCGCCTGGGCGATCCCGAAACCCAACCGCTCATGTACCGCATGGCCTCGGACCTCGTGCCCGCCCTGATGGCTGCCGCCACCGGCGGACTGGCGGGAGTCAAACTCGAATGGCACGCCGACCCAACGCTTTGCGTAGTCCTCGCCTCCGGCGGATATCCCGGCCCGTTCGAAACCGGCAAGCCGATTCATGGCATCGCGGAGGCCGAAGCCACCGGCGCCACCGTCTTTCACGCGGGCACACGGCTCGACGCGGCCGGCCTCGTCACCTCCGGAGGACGCGTCCTCGGAGTCACCGCCAAGGGAGTGACCTTAGCGTCCGCCATCGACAATGCCTATCGCGGCGTTCACAAGATCGCCTTCGACGGCATGCACTACCGCACCGATATCGGCCGCAAAGGACTGGCGCGGTCTACTCCGCCGGCAGCGTTCGCGTGAGCATCTTGGGGGCGAGCAGCCGATAGCTCGTCGTCACCAGTTCGGCAACTTCCCGCCAATCGACCTTTTCCCGGTCTAACCGCAGGGCCACCCAGCCACTGGAGGCGAGGTATGCCGGCCGATAGAATCGCGACGGATGAGCCTGGACCAGCGCGTCGTTGTCGCCCGGCAGAACCTTGCAGGTAACGCCGACGATCCCATCGCCGTGATGGTCGTTCAGAAAATAGGCGAACTTCTTCTTGCGCACCGCGAACGCGGCGTGCTGGCCCTGGACCTCCCGCACCACTTCGGGAAGCGCCATGCAGATCTTGGTGAGCCGAACCAGCCTTGGATCTTCCATCGCCATTCTGACCTCAGGGACCCTCAGGGGCCCCCTTCTGACTCCTGACTTCCATATCGCGAAGCGATATCAGCGCGAAGCCTCGCGCCCATCACCCCTTCAGCGCCTCCGGTTTCCGATCCACCGCCTTCGGACCCCAAGCGCCCGGCACGAAGAAGTCCTGCCACACCAGCTTGCACTCCTCCACCATGCGCAGTCCGTACTCGCAGCGCAGCAGGTCCGCCGGACCGGTATTGTTCGTCCCGAATGAGACCTTGCAGCCCTCCGCCTTCGCCATCGTAATAAAGGCCGCGCTCGGTAGTTTGTACCGGGTGTTGATCTCGATGGCCACGCCGCCGCGCTTCGCCGCGCCCACCACTTTCTTCATCCGCTCCTCGGTCCACAGCTTGTCGTAATCGTTGGCGAGGACGGCTGGCAGAAAGGTCGGATTCGCGTAGATATCGATCGGTTCGCGCTCCAGAATCCCCACCGTGCGGTCCACCAGCAGCTCCATGAATTCCTGCGCATCCGGAATCGGCCCCACCTCATCGGGCAGCCACAGCCGCATGCGGCGGCCTTTATTGTCGGTCCAAGTCATCGAGTCGGTAAACACGTAGTCGAACCCCACCACCGAACTGCGCGAGACAATCTTGGTCCACTCCCGGCCTTCGCCCTGCATCGCAACAAACATGGGCTGGCCCTGCATGCTCTCCAGGTACTTGCGGACACCCGCATCGCTATCCACCGGGAAACCCATGCCGCAATTGATCGCGATCCCATACTCGATGCCGTCGCGCCGCGATTTCTCCAGCGCCTGCTCCAGCGTCAGCCCTTCCTTCAGATGGACATGATAATCCACCATCGGGACATTGTCCCGGCCCACGTTGATGATCCGGCGGAACGTGTCGTCGACCACCGGCGGCGGTCCGCCGGGCGTGGGCGTATCGTCAGCGAGCGGCCGAACGCGAATGCTGCGGAAGAAAGCGTGCGATCCGTCGTTATGGCATTGCAGCGCGAACGTGCCGCGATCCAGGAACCGTTCCCGCTCGCCGCCCTCGGGAATCACCGGCGGGGTCGGCTCCGTGTAGTCCACCACCAGCATTCCGTTCAATCGAATCTGCACGTTCTTCCCGCGGACGGCCACATAAATCTTGAACCATTGGTCGTCGGCAATGAACTGCTTGTACACGTTGCGCAGGCCGTAGAGCGACCCGGTTTTCTTCCGCTCCATGTAGCCGTTTTCGCCCCCGGCCGTGTTGGCGATCTGCACCTCGAAGCCCTTCTGCGGGAAATTGCTCTCCTGGTACGCCGTGTGGAAGTATACCCCGGAGTTGCAGCCCGGCCGCGCCATCGCGTCCACCTCGAGCTCGAAATTGCGGAAATTGGCGCCCTTCACGGGACCGTCGTAGAACAAGTGTGATCGCGGACCCTCCGCCGCCAGTTGTCCGTTCACCACCTTCCAGGAGGCTTTGTTCTCACTGGGGCGCCAACCCTGCAGGCTGTGCCCATCGAACAACTCCACCCACCCATCGTCCGCGGCCGCCGCCGACAGTCCTGCTGCCGCGAGCGAACCGACGAACGCCCGGCGAGTCAAGTCCAGATTCATAGGGTCCAGTGCCAGTATAATAGCTATCAAGTGGGGACGTAGCTCAGTTGGATAGAGCGGCCGCCTCCTAAGCGACAGGTCGGCAGTTCGAATCTGCCCGTCCCTACCACTTCCTGCAGCTTTCAGCACTCCTCACGCGCCCTGCGGCGCTATCCCTGGAGCCACTGACTGGCTGGCGGGCTTCAGTCCGCCAGCCGCATGCGTAGCAAACCGTCTGTGAAGCAGTCAGCGGAGAGCTTATGCAGCGGCTCTCGCCCGCACGAGCAAGACATCCACACCCAGACGCGGCGCCCAGCTTTCCACATATGCCCAGTCCATGTCCGGCGTAGCGAGAATCACCTTCAAAATGTCCGTCCACTGCCGTTCCGATGTTTCCCCACCCGCCTTATACCATTGCAGCTTCGCGAGCATGATGTCCTCCGCGGTGGCCACCGGATACTGCGCGCCGGTTTCCAGCGCTGGGAGAGGCAACCTTGTGGCACGCTCCAGTTGGGCCACGCAGAACTCATCCTTTACAGGAAAAATGTCGACCTTCTGGCTGAAGGGTATATAAATCAAGTTGAACGCTCGCCCCGCCGCTGTCGCATCGCGAATCTGATCCGCATCCGCATACCAGTCCTTCCCCAGAGCCTGAGCCAGCTCCGCAGCATCATGAGGGGAAATCTTCGCCAGGAGGTCGATGTCCTCCGTCGCGCGATAACTTCCACGGGCGGATGAGGCCACGGAACCGACGACGACGTACGGAACCGCCAATCCGTCCAGCGCCGCGGTGAGTAGCTCAAATGTTCTGGCAAGCCGGAGCATCGTAGGGTAGTTCTGTGCCGTAAACCTTGCGGAACAACTCCTCGCCCAGCGTCTGGCGGGCGTACCGCAGGAAAATCTCCCTTTCGCTAGCATGCGGAAACTTCTCTCGCAGACCCGCCTCCGCGAATTGGCGGATGATCTCGGACCATTCGAACGCCAGTTGCATCTTCTCCGAAGGCGGCATGTTCCGCTGAAGGGCGGTCAAGACCTCCCATGCCTCGGGTGTTGTGTCCGCCGGCCGCATACTCTCATTATGGTCCTGCCGGCTCTCGAAAACATCCAAAGACTCATCTCAGTTTTCCGTGGGCGCTTTGGGATGTGGTCGATGACCAGGATTTCCGTCGGACGTCTTCTGGTCTGTAGGATCCGGTTCGTCGCGCTTGACAGATGCGACCTCAACGACCTCAAACATCGGCGTCCCCGCTGAGACTCGGCCACACGCCAACGCACGTGCGAGCATCGCCACACTCGCATCGTTACCAACCGTAGAGGCAGGACATTGATCGGCGCCCAGGAAAAATCGCACACCCAAGAGATTCCGCGCAACTGACAAAGGCCATTGCGCCCGCGCGGTCCTCTGACCTCTCCCCTAGGGCTTTATCTGGCAATAGTACTTTCCGCGGTATAGCTGGTCTTCGGGTACTGGATTCGTCGTAACCTGTAGCACTAGTTGCGCGATGGCCATTTCCGGTTTTAGTTCAAGAGGCACAGTCCCTGTATTCGCGAGTTCCAGGACCACCACACCGTGAAAGCCGGGGGCGATGGTGCTGGCCGTCGCTACGAGGAGCCCTAAACGACCGAGACCAGACTTTCCTTCGACGAACGCCATTATGTCCGGAGGTAAGGCAATAAACTCCAACGTCGCACCCAAGACGAGGTCGCCCGGATGAATCAGAAACGTCTGACGATTCGAAATGAAAGCTTCTTCGCGTCCGACCGACATCAACAGGCGCTCACCAGCTTTGTTCTCATCGCCCAGCCTCACGGAGCTGAGCCTCGTTCGACGCGCGATGACGAACCAGTTGCCCAGACGAACGTCGAGTGACGCCGCCTGCACGGCCTTGTCCCGGAACGGCATCACTGAAAGCCGTTTCTCGTGTCCGAGGGGCCACTGCAACCGCGCGACGATGTCGGGGCCGCTAAGAGTGCCTGATCTTGCGACAGACCCGTTGCCCGAACTGAGGTTTCCTGCAGACGGGATCTCGTCGCCGCCACCCGTCGGTATCAACTCGACCGCCTTCAAAGCGAGTCGACATATCGTGACGTACTCCTCACTCTGTTCGTCCCGTGTTCCCTTGCCGTGTTCTCGCTCCTCCCCAAACAGAATCTGGTACGCCCAAGTCGCTGCTGCGATCTCAGCGAACGAGGCAGCATTCTCACCGGGACGCGATGGTGGAAGATGCTGTTCCAGCAAGCGGATCCGTTCGAAGAAGTCGGGGCCCATCCTACAGCAGCGTTCCGGAGGGACCGCCTTTGGCCAGTTTCACGATTTCGCCGTGAGCCTTATCAACCGCCGCAACTGCCAGCTGATTTAGCGCATCTCCAAGTGGGCTCGTAGACGCGACAGAAGGGGTGGCCACCGGCGCGACCCTCTTCTCCCAAGAGGAAAGATACAGATCAAGACCCTCAACAATCGTGCGCACCACCGGTTCAGATGCGGCGGCGTGCTGTTTGAGAAAGCTCCGGAAATCACAACCATCAGGGTCCAGAAGGTGCTCAAGGACAAGGCCTAGTCGGTATTTGATGCCCGGGTAGCCAGAAGGCGTTAGCGTCGGCTGCGGCCACGCCGCCAATATCTTCAGGAACTCTGAGTGAGCCGCAAAGTAGCCAAAACCCATCATCCGTGTGGCTAGCAGGTCGGCCATTATTTCCCGTAACGCTACGAACACCCTGTCTACGGTAGCCTTATGGCTAGCCGTCACATCTCTGGCGGGGACGTTTGGTCCCCGATACTGCTCAAGGACTTTACGTACCTCTTCCTCCGGTATCAGCGCCGCGTTGTTGACATTCGGCGACGAACTCAATGGCGGGAGCGGGCTGAGATCGATGAAGTGTCCCAACTCGTGGGCAAGGAGCGGATATGAAAGCGTATCGTCCGTATCCAATCCTGCGAAGGAAAGGATCGCCACATGCGGCGGCGGCGCCGCGCCTAGCTTCTTCCGTTCGTCCTCACTGGCGTCCGTCAAATGCCGCCGCCACAACTCGAGCAGCATTGAGTCTGGATCTGACGGTCCTAGCGTTCCGTTCGGATCTAAAACACTTGGCAAGAGGACGTTACTCCTCAGTATCGCCGTCATTGGAACATACGTAAGGTTGTACTTCCACTGGGGTCGAACGAGGCAGATCGGATCTCCATTGGGACAGGGGAAATGCAGCTTCGTGAGGAGCTTGAGGGCACTCTGTATGCCTGGCGGCGATTGCCGCGGTGAACTGGCCCAAAGGTAGCGAAGAAACGAGTGAAGCTGGTGAATTATGCGACCGAGCGCCTGAGTTCTCGAAAAGTCGCTATCGTCCAAGGCCTCGAATAGTTGGTCCGGGGCGTGCATCTCCCAGAGTTGATCGAGCACATGCTCCGCAATGCACTCGAAGGCCTCCTTGATTTGGCAGGCCTCTGAAAGGTACTCTTGATCGTTAATGCGGGCAAGCTGTCGGAGAAGCGAGGCTGCCTGATACGTTACAGCCCCAAGAGACGGCGACGCGGCGAGTGAAGTAATTTGCGCGGCGTCCAGCGGCATAGCCCGGCTTTAGCGCGTTCTGAAGCCAACAGGAACTTCGTATCCTACGCCGCGTTCATAGGCATCAGACTCACCCTCCCGTTTCAACCACAGAAAGAACACGTGAAGAGATGACAAGGTCCTGAGTTCCTCCTCGCTGAGCGCGCGCGGCTGCTCAAGGTCGTCAAGCAGTGCCTGCTGCCTGCCAAGCGTCGCAGCGACATCGGCGCGCGAAGCGTCTGCACTCACAGCCCGCACGGCGTCGGCGGCGAGCGCATATGCGTTGATACTCGCAGGAGGGTTCGCCGGCGTACGATCCCCAGCCGCTTCAAGAACAAGCTTGTAAAACTCCCGCGCATCGCGGTAAACACCAACTGGGATTTGGCCGGCGATGGTTCGCCTGGCGTCGACCATCTGCTGAAGCTTCGCAGCCATCACGGAAGCCATGTAGGCCCAGTGGCTCGGCCCAACCACGCCCACCGACACAGTTTGCGACATGTCTTCTCCTCCTTACAAGCCTAGTACAGCATTGCCCTCGGGCGGAGAGCTGTTTCGAATAAAATTGTCAAGTAAACTTTCCTTGACTTTTAGGCAAAAGTCAAGTAGCCTTTTCGAATCTGGAGGCCTCATCGTGCCTGCATCGAGACCGATGGACGAACTCAGAAAGCAGGCTGCCGATTTGATCATCGACCGCCTAAAGACAGCGAAGGTGGCGAAGATCGCTTCCGACCTAGGCATCAGCCGTCAAGCGGTATACGACATCAAGAGCGGGAAGTATTCCCCGTCCCTCTCCCTCGTCCAAAAGGCATGTGAGATCTGGAAGGTGACGTTCAGTTTTCGTGGCATCCTGATTGATAACACAAGCTTTAGAGGGAACACAGACGGGCCGGCGCCAATGGTGGCGACGCAGGGAGATCTTCTTGAGTCCCTCGGGCAGTTGGACAACCGCAGCTTAGAGGTGATTCATACGAAACCGATGGACCGCGCTCTGGAGATCACGCTACGCTTGACGTTTCCGGCACGGAAGGCCGCTGGATAACTGAGATTCCGACCTTCGGGTGGTTTGTAAGGCCTTGGGGCTGACGCGAGGAGGGCTGATTCAGGAATCGACCCACCAGCAATCGTCCGCGGCAGGAAAGGAGCTTCGACCCTCTCCCCCGGTCAACCTTCCTCAGAGACGCCGGGGCTCTCGATCGCAGCTAATGCCCGGTCCTTCAAGTTGACAATTCGGATCCGCCCCTTCGCTACCACCTTTGCGGCCGTAAAATCCCACGCGAAGGAATTCCGAAGCAATCGAGAAGCTGTTTCGCACCTCAAACCGCCTAAAATGCAGGTATGTTCGCTTGGCAAAACTTCACCTGGCGCGCCGCGGTAATCGGCCGCTGGACGGCGCTCATCTTCGGGACCTTGATGGTCCTCTTTTTCCTCGCGTTCTTCTTCGGCGAAGGCCCACCGCATTTTTCCAGGCTCACCGTCTCCGAAGACCTCCACTTCGTGGCCATGGGCGCTCTTTTCCTCGGCCTCGTGGTCGCATGGAAGTGGGAGGGCGTAGGCGGTCTGCTCGCTTTGGCCGGCTTCGTAGCGTTCGTGGTCCTCAGTCACGGCAGCCTGAAACTCTGGGCGCTCGACCTCCCCGCTGCCATCGCCGTGCTCCACATCGCCTGTTGGTGGCGATTGCGCGGCTCGCCGCCCGCCGGACTCGCACCCTGGCGCTTTTCGCACGGCCTTCTCCTCGGCTTCGGCGCCGCACTCGCCATCTTCATTCTTTTATGCGCCAATGAAATGTTCGGCCAGCCGCCGCTTATGACGCCGTCCCTGCATCCCACCGCCAACCTTCTGGGCGCGTGGACTCAAGCCGCGCCCATCGACGTCGCGCTTACCATCCATGAAGACGCTTCGGTCACCGGAACCGTCGACGGTGCGGAGATTGCCGGCGCGCGCGTGACATACGGCCGAAGCTGGTTCGGCAGGCTGCTCCACTGGAATGCCGACTACGTCATCCGTGGCCGCATCGCCGATCGCGCGTTCGCCGCGCCCATCATGGCCTCCCGGCGAGGGTTGAACGGCTCGCTTTTCCGCGATGACCACCCCATGCACCTTAACCTGAGGAAGCCAAAGGAGTGATCCACCGCTTCGGACCGTTCCAGTACGATTCCGAGCAACGCCTGCTGCTGCGCGATGGCGAGACCGTTCCGCTTGTGCCGAAAGCCATCGACACTCTCCACGTTCTCCTGGAACAACGGGGGCGAGTGGTCGAGAAATCCGACCTCATGAAGCTCGTCTGGCCCGACACCACGGTGGAGGGGATCGGCCTCGCCCGCAACATCTCCATCCTCCGCAAAGCCCTCGGCGACGAAACCGGAGACTCGCCCTACATCGAGACCATTCCGCGCCGCGGATACCGATTTGCCGCGGCCGAAACCCGCACTCGCCGCAAGTTCGCGCCCGCAGTCGCTATCCCCATCGCTCTTGCCGCTCTCGCCGGGCTCGTCTGGTGGCAGTTCTATACACCATCCCGGTACCTCATGTCTCCACCCGGCGCAGCCAGCCTCGCCGTAGTGCCCTTCGAGTGCCTGAATCCCAACGCGGATTCGTCCAGCTTCGCGCGAGGCCTCAGCGAATCGCTGGTTGCCGAACTTTCGAACCTCCGCGGGGTGCAAGTGCTGTCGCCCAGTACCGTGAGGCGGCACCAGCGGTTCGGGATCTCGATGGGGTTGATGGGCCGCTTGCTCGGCTTGGATGTCCTGGTGGAAGGCACGGTCCAAACAGGTCAAACCGGTGTCCGGATCGCCTCGCGCCTGGTGGATGTCCACACCGGCAGATTGATCTGGGCTCGCAATTACGACTATCCCGCCGCCGACCTGGACCAAGTGCAGGACCAGGCCGCACATGACATAGCCATGCAACTGGCGGAGCACCTCGCCATCCACAACAAGAGCAACTGAGATCATACTGAGAGAATGACCGAAGGTTACGACGCACTGCGCCAGGGCGCGGCCTGGCTGGATCTCGATGCCCGCGGACGCATCGTGGCGCGCGGACGCGACCGCGCCCGCCTGCTGCACGCTATCACCAGTAATGAAGTCAAGAAGATGGTCCCGGGCGACTCTTGTTACGCCTTTCTGCTCAACCCGCAGGGGCGCATCCAGGCCGACCTCCACCTGCTCTGCCGGGCCGACCATTTCCTGATCGACACCGACCCCGGCCTGCGCGAAAAGGTCCAGCAGCACATCCGCCGCTATATCATCGCCGACCAGGTGGAACTGGAAGATGTCAGTGCGCGAACCGCCTCCATCGGCGTCGAAGGTCCGAGGGCCGCGGAACTCAAGCTCGCACCCGGCGATTACACCATCGCCCCGTTCACGGTCACGGGCCAGCCCGGCTACCGCATTTACTGCCCCGCGGAGAGCAAGCCGGCGCTGATCGCGCAACTCGAATCCCTGGGCGCCCATGCGGCCGGCGCGGACGACGCCCGCGTCGTCCGTATCGAAAACGGCAAGCCGCTTTACGGCGAGGATATCCGCGACACCACCCTGCCGCAGGAAACCCAGCAGATGCAGGCCATCAGCTTCACTAAAGGATGCTACCTGGGACAGGAAATCGTGGAGCGGATCCGCGCGCAGGGCCGCGTAAACAAGAAGCTCGAGCGGTTGGAGTTGGAAGGCAGCGAGCCCCCCGCACCGAGCATGAAACTGCAAGTGGACGGCCGCGACGCCGAGATTACTTCATCGGTGTATTCGCCCCATTTCGGCAAAGTAATCGCGCTGGCGTACGTGCGCACATCTATCTGAAGAAAGACAAACGCCCAGGAACGCGACTGAAGCTCCGACCTGACCGAGCCCACCGTCTTAACTCAACCCGGGGCAGCGCCGGTTACCTCTGCCCCCTCCGCGTTCTCCGCTTTTGACTTTCTTAAAGCTCAGCCTCTCCACAGCGAGATTTCCCGTCACATGTCAGCTTTTCTTGGGTTTTTCTCCGCGTCTCGGCGGCTCTGCGGTGAGATCGCCTGCCCTCAGCCTTTCCATCAGATCTTCGGGAATATGCAGATTCCCACCGTACCCCGTGCCCAGCTTCACGCCCGGTTTCACCCACCGTTTTCGTCAACCCGGGGCAACGCCGGTTACCTCCGCCCCCTCAGCGTCCTCCGGTTTCGACTTTCTTAAAGCCCCGCCTCTCCGCGGTGAGATTTCCCGTCCCATGTCAGCTCTTCTTGGGGTTTTCTCCGCGTCTCGGCGGCTCTGCGGTGAGATTTCCTGCCCTCAGCCTGTCCAGCAGGTCTTCGGGAATATGCAGATTCCCGCCGTACCCCGTGCCCAGCTTCACGCCCGGCTTCACCGCCCCATGGTAGTCCGACCCGCCGGTGACCAGCATCCCGTACCGTTTCGCCAGCCCCAAATAGAGCTCCGTATCTTTCCGGCCGTGATCGCTGTGGTAAGCCTCTATGGCGTTCAGCCCCGCATCGCACAGTTCGGGCATCAGCGCGGGAACATCGCCGTTCACGCGGATGGGATGCGCCAGCGACGCGATCCCGCCCGCCTTCCGGACACGCTCCACGCCCTCGGCAAACTGAGGCTCGCGCCGGTAGACATACCCTTTCGCCGATTCGTCCAGGTATTCGTCGAAGGCTTCGCGGATGTCCCTTACATAACCCTTCTCCATCATGATCTGGGCGAAGTGCGGCCGGCCGGTCATTCCACGTCCGCGTGCTTCGGCCTCTTCCAACGTGATATCGAACCCGAGCTCGCGCAAACGCTCCGCCAACCGCGCATTTCGATCGCGCCGCGCGGCCTGCAGATCCAAAATCCATTCGCGAAAGGGGCCCAGTCCGTCCGACTTTAAGAAGTAACCCAGCAGGTGGACCGAGCGGCCGTGCAGCTTGGTGGAAAGCTCGATGCCGCACACCAGTTCCAGGCCTGCCACAGCCGCGATGCCCAGCGCCTGATCGTAGCCCGCGAAAGTGTCGTGGTCGGCAACGCCTAGCGTGCTCACACCTGCGCGCACGGCCTCTTCCACCAGTTGCGCCGGAGTGCAACTGCCGTCAGATTCGTTGGTGTGCGAGTGCAGATCGATCAAAGGAAATCAGACCCAAGCGTTCCAGTGTAGCCCAAATTCGATCGGCACTTTGCTCGGCTGTTTCCTCAGCGGACCGGATGGTTACTTCGGGATCGAGCGGCGGCTCGTACGGGTCGGAAACTCCCGTGAATTGCTGAATCTCGCCGGCCAGCGCTTTGCGGTACAGGCCTTTCACGTCACGCTCGGCCAGCACGTCCAGCGGGCACTCGGCGTACACTTCCACGAAATCCGGGATGCGCGCGCGTAACTCGTCGCGCACCGCCCGGTACGGAGAGATGGCCGCGGCAATGGCAATCACTCCGTTACGCGCCAGCAACTGGCACACGTAGCCGATGCGGCGGATGTTTTCATCGCGGTCTTCCCTGCTGAAGCCCAGCCCTTTCGAAAGGTGCGTGCGCACTTCGTCGCCGTCGAGCAACTCCACCTTTGCGCCCTGTTCGCGGAGCCGTTCCGCCACCAGCCGCGATACGGTGCTCTTGCCTGCGCCTGAAAGGCCCGTAAACCAGAGCACGCATCCCTTATGCACTGCGCTCCACCTTCCCATCGGCAGCAAAGTGGATGCCGCACTCTTTTCTGGTCTCTTGTTCCCACCACCAGCGCCCTGCACGCTGGTCCTCGCCCGGCGCCACCGAGCGCGTACACGGCGCGCACCCGATGCTGGCATAGCCGCGCGCATATAAAGGATGCAGCGGCACTGCATTCTCCCGAATGTACCGGTCTACTTCTTCCGAAGTCCAATCCGCCAACGGACAGATCCGCACGCGGCCGTCGACCTCCTCCGCCTTGCTCACGCCGGCGCGCAACTCGGATTGCTCCTGGCGCAGCCCCGTGGCCCAGGCCTTCAACTCCCGCAGCTTGCGCTGGAGCGGCCTCACTTTGCGGACCTCGCAACATAATGCGCGCAGCTCCGGGCTGCGATAGAAAAGGTCCAGCCCGTGATCGGCAACCATCGCCTCCACTTCCTCCCGAAGCGGAGTAACTATCTCGACCGAGATTCCGTATCGTTCCCGCACCGCTTCCATTATTTCGTAAGTCTCTTCCGGCAAGCGTCCCGTATCCAGAGTGAAGACGCGGCAACCCGCCCGTCCGGCGGCCCGGCACGCCAGATCGACAATCACCATCCCTTCCTTCTGGAAGCTGGTGGCAATCGCAAACTCGTCGCGGTACGCCGAAATCGCCCAGGAGACGAGTTCGGCGGCCGGAAGATTCTTAAGCTCTGGCGATAATCCCAATCTCTATTGAAATTACCATAGATAGGTGCTGGAACGCTCGTTGCATCGCTGACCGTTTTTACCGCGCGTGGTATCTTGGGCGTCGGGGAGGGGGAGATGCGCGCGTGTCTGTCGCGCGGAATTCTGTTGGGCCTGCTCGCCGGGGCGGGCGTGCCCCGGATCCTCGCCCAAAACGCTCCGTTCACCTTCGAAGGTTTCCTGGACAGCACCATTCTCACGAACCAGTACACCGGCGCGACATTCGCCAATGCCATTATTTTGACCGCGGGCATCAGCCTGAACGAGTTCGAGTTCCCACCGCATTCCGGAAGCAATGTGTCCTCCGATAACGGCGGTCCGATCGCCATCAGCTTCGCTTCGCCGCTGCGGAGCTTCAGCGGCTACTTTACTTACAGCGTGCCGCTGACTCTCCAGGCGCTGGATTCCTCCAACCATCTGCTGTTCTCGGCGGCCTCTGCATTCTCCAACAACGAGGCCCTGTCAGGCGTTTCCGGCAGCCACCCGAATGAGCTGCTCCTGGTAAATTCGTCCACGGGCATCTATAAGATCGTGATCGCCGGCAGCTCCCAGGGAACGTCGTTGACAATCGATGACGTCACCGTCATTACCGAATGCGACCTCAACCAGGACGGCTACACCAACGTCACCGACGTGCAGACCATCGTCAATGAGTCTTTGGGCGTAACCGCCGCCAATAACGATCTGAACGGCGGCGGCGCGGTCAACGTGGTGGATGTTCAGATCGTAATCGACGCCGCCCTCGGATTGGGCTGCACTGCGAAATAGGGAGGGACCATGCACTGGCGATACACCGGGAGCGCGTTCTTGGTCTGGATGGCAAGTTTCTCTTTCTGCGCCCGGGCCAGCTCCGTTGTGAGCGCACCCACAACTTCCGCCGTGTTCGCGGACGGATCCTATCAGGTAACCGCCACTATTCAGTTCACCGGCCAACCCGCTTCGATCGCAGGCGGGTTGAACCTCCTGCGGGTGGATGTCTCGCCTCCTGTGATCCTCGGCGTCATGCACGACGACGGTCTCAATGGCGACGCGGTCGCCGGCGACGGCATTTACACACTTTTGTTCACCGCCAGCGCTGCCGCCGTGGGGCAAATGCAGCTTCAGGTATCGGCCGCCCTCCGCGGTCAGCTCCGGCGGCCGAAGTCCCCCACTGCGCCCGTTCCCATCGTCGTTCCCACTCTCGCCCAGGTGACGCCAAGCTCCGGCCAGCAGGGGCAGCAGAACCTCTCGGTCACCGTCACCGGCCAAAACACGCATTTCTCCCAGGGGACCACTACGGCCAACTTCGGAGCCGGGGTCACGGTCACATCGCTGACGGTGAATTCGGCTACCAGCGCTACGGTGGCGTTGAACGTAACGCCCGATACGCCGCTCGGAGCCGCCACGGTTACAATGACCAGCGGACTCGAAGTGGTGACGCTGGCCAACGGTTTCACAGTTACGACGGCCAACCTCACAGCCGATGTCTTCACCTGGCACTACGATACGTCCCGCACAGGCCTGAATCCTAACGAAACGACGCTCACGCCGGCGAACGTGGTTTCGTCCACGTTTGGGAAACTGGCGGAATTCACGGTGGATGGCCAGATCGATGGCCAAGTGCTTTACCTCCAGCAGGTGAACATCCCCAACGTCGGACTCAAGAACGTGGTCTACTTCGCCACTGAGAACGACTCGGTCTACGCGCTCGACGCGGCCTCGATGACCGGCTCCACCGCCACGGTTCTCTGGAAGACCTCGGTTTTGGCTTCAGGCGAAACCGCGGCCACGTCGTTACCCTGCGGCCCCACTCCCAGCGGCATCATGGCCACTCCGGTCATCGACCGCGCCCGCAATGCGATTTATGTCGTCGCCATGTCCCAGAATTCGTCCACCAAGGCCGTCATTCAACGGCTCCACGCGCTCGACCTGACAACCGGCGCCGAACTTTTTGGCGGCCCGGCCACCATTACCGCAACTTATCCCGGAACCGGCGGCAACAGCCAAAACGGCATTGTCACCTTCGACCCCTCCTACCAACACGACCGCGCGGCGCTGCTCGAGAACGGCAACACGATTTACACCGTCTGGTCGGGGCTGGATGGCGATTGCGGACCGTATTCGCCCTGGGCGATCTCCTACAATGCCGATACTCTGGCGCAAACCGCGGCATTGGATCTAGCCCCGGACAATTATGGCGGCGGGATGTGGATGGGCGGAGCCGGTCCGGCGGCGGATTCGTCCGGCAACGTGTATACCATCTCGGGCAATGGATTCGGCGGGAACCCCGAGGGCGGACTCCCAACCGGCAGTTACAACAACTCGATGGTCAAGCTCTCGACCTCCGATGGCCTTTCGGTGGCCGATTACTTTGCGCCCGATATCACCACCGCGGATAACCAAGCTGACCTGGATTTCGGCTCGGTGGGGCCGCTACTGGTCGATCTGGTGGACAGCTCCTCCATCACCCATCACCTGGCTATGAGCGGCGGCAAAGATGGACAGTTCTACGTGGTAGACCGCGATAACATGGGCCAATTTAACAGCGGTAATGACAACATCTACCAGCAATTCACGCTTTCTGGCGGCCTCAACTTCTCAACGCCGGTCTACTTCAACGGCACGGTCTATGTCTGCCCCGCTAACAGCAAACTGGACGCCTTCGCGATTTCCGACGCCAAGCTGGTGACCCCGCCTGCACAAAGCGGCAACACCTTTGGGGGCAGCGGCGCGGTGCTCAGCGTCTCCTCGAACGGGTCTACCGGCGGAATTGTGTGGGCCGTGGATTGGACCAAAACCGAGCTCTTTGCCTACGACGCCACCAATATCGCCACCAATATTTACAACTCCGGGCAGGCCTCCGGCGCACGGGACAAGTTTTCAACGGTGGGGGGACACTTCGTCACGCCCACCGTGGTAGATGGAAAAGTCTACTTCGGGACGGGTACCTCGGTGGTGGTTTTCGGCTTGCTGCCGTAAGAGCAGCCGCCCGGCAAACCGCTCCCTTACGGCCGCGGCTCAGAATCGGTTCCGAGCCGCAACCATTCGGCTCTGAGCCGCGACCGTGAGGGAGCGGCCGAGCGGTCAGCGGCCCTTATCCCAGTGCCCGCAAAGTCTCCAGTTCGAGCTGTTCAGCGCCGCTGAGATCGATCACTCGTACTCTCATACCCTCGCGGAATTCCTGCAAGCGGACTGCGCAGCCGCCAGAGAAGCGAACAGCGTCGCGATAGGTGTTCACCGCGGCCGAGGTCTGCGTAAATACGGCCTCCTCCCGCTCACGAACGCCCCACTGCTGTTGGAGGCGCGGGGGAATGTCGCAAATCAACAGTCGCGCGCCGGGCGGAAGACATACCGCGCAGACCGCCGGCGCGACCATTGGGTCGAAAAACGCGCGAATCTTCTGCCAAATGGTTTGCCGCCCCGGCTGACGTGGAGCGCTTGCGGCTCGCACGTCTGCGGGCGACGCCATGCCTAGGGATCCCGTTGGAAAACGGTGGGTTACGAGTTCTTCGCCCTCGTGAGCCAAGCGATTGGGGACAGCCATCAGAGAATAGTCACACATTGGTTTTGGGTCTCCTCCCTATTCTGAGTTTCCGCCTGCTCCGGCGGATTGACAACAGGGAAATGTTCGAATCCCCACTCTCTGCAGCCGCACAGCTCCAGCCTGTTAAGATGTGAGGGTGAGTTCTGAGGAAAAACCGGCCGAAAGTCCCGAGTCGCACCCGGCCTGGCAGCGCGTGCAGCTTGCGCGCCACCCCAAACGCCCGCATGCCGTGGACTACCTACAGCGCCTGTTTTCGGATTTTCAGGAAATCCACGGCGACCGGAATTTTGCGGACGATCCGGCGATTATTGCCGGCATGGCCCAGTTCGAGAACCGCCCCGTAGTGGTGGTGGCCCAGGAAAAGGGCCGCGACACCAAACAGCGTCTGCATCGGAATTTCGGCATGCCGAAACCCGAGGGTTACCGCAAAGCATTGCGGGTGATGCAGTTGGCCGCCAAGTTCCGGAGGCCGGTGATCACCCTTCTGGATACCCAGGGCGCGTATCCGGGCATCGATGCCGAGGAGCGCGGCCAGGGCGAGGCCATCGCGCGAAACCTGCGGGAGATGGCTCGGCTGGACACGGCGGTTGTAGCCGTGGTGATCGGCGAGGGAGGCAGCGGCGGCGCGCTGGCCATGGGCGTGGCCAACGTGGTCCTGATGTTGGAGAACTCCATTTACAGCGTGATTTCGCCGGAGAGTTGCTCGACCATCATTTACCGGGACCGTGCGCGCGCCGAGCAGGCCGCGGCGGCACTCAAGCTGACAGCGCAGGATCTGCTCGGCCTGGGGCTGATCGATGGCATCGTTCCCGAGCCGCCCGGCGGCGCCCACGAAGATTACGAAGCGGCAGCCGCCAGCCTCCGCCAGCAACTGCTGGTTAGCCTGGACAATCTTGCGTACTTGAGCCCGTCGGAACTGGTGGAGCACCGCTACGTCAAGTTCCGGAAAATGGGGAACTTCTTCGCGTGAAGAAGACCACCTGGCTGGGCATCCTTTTCGCGGTTCTGGTGCTGGGCTACCTGGTAACATCCAGCTTTCGGAAGCAGGCGTTCCGCTGCCAGGTGTGCATCGCCTTTAAAGGCCGGCGCGCTTGCGCCACCGGCGCCGCACAAAGCGAGATGGAAGCCCGGCGCACCGCCACAACCACCGCTTGCGCCCAGATATCGGGAGGGGTCATCGAAGCGAATCAATGCGAAAATACGCCGCCCGATACGGTGCAATGGCTCTCGAAGAAGCAATGATACGCACCCTTCATGGTCCTTTCCTAATTCCTCGGCTTCTCCTCCGTCTTCTTTTTTAGGCTTCTGCCCGCCCAGGAGGCCGCAGCGGCCGGGGTGTAAACTTGAAGTATTGAACTTCATGCCATTTTCTTGCGTCTAAAACGGTGATACGAAAAATCGGAGCTTGCTGTGAAAACTAAGTGGAAGGTCATCCTCACTCTTTTGGCTGTCGTGGTGGCTGGCGCCGGCGTTTACGCCAGCACCGTCTACAGCAAGCGCGGCGTCGTGACCGTGCAGACGGGAGCCGTCGTGCGCCAGGATTTGACCAGCCAGGTGACTGCTTCGGGAGAGATTAAGCCCAAGAATTACATCAACATCGGCGCGAACGCCATGGGCGATATCACGGAGCTGCTGGTCAAGGAAGGCGACACCGTCCGCAAGGGTCAATTGCTGGCCAAGATCGAGAATACCCAGCCCACCGCCGATGTCGATTCGCAAAAAGCCAACCTGGCTTCCGCCGAAGCCGACTCCGCCGCGGCCGAGGCCGGCTTGAAAGCCGCCGACGACAATATCGCCACCATGCAAAGCGCCGTCACGGAAGCCCAGGCCGACCTGGAGCGCATGAAGCAGGATTCCGACCGCGCCGAACAGTTATACAACGAGAAACTGGGCGCCAAACAGGATTTCGACAGCAAGCGATCCCTGTACGAAGCGCAGAAATCCGCCGTGGCGCAAGCCCAGGCGCGCCTCATCCAGGCACGCACCCAGCGCGAACAGACTGCTGCCCAGTTGACCGCTACGCAGCGGCGCATCGCCGTGGCGCGAGCCAGCCTGGTACGCAGTAGCGACGTCTTGCACAAGTTCGATTCCTTCGCTCCGCTGGACGGCGTGGTCACCAACCTTTCGGTGCGCGCCGGTGAGTCGGTGGTGCCCGGCCTGCAGAATCAAACCGGCACCAACATCATGACCATCGCGGACATGTCGCTGATTACCGCCGAAGTGAAGGTGGACGAGACCGACATCGTCAACGTCAAACTCGGCCAGATCGCCGAAATCACCATCGACGCCATTCCCAACAAGACGTTCACCGGACACGTCACCGAAATCGGCGACACGGCGATTCTGCGTTCCACCGGCGTTGCCGCCTCGCAGAGCGCCATTTCCAGCCAGGAAGCCAAGGATTTCAAGGTAGTGGTGGCCATGGACAACCCGCCCCCGGAGATTCGTCCCGGATTGTCCTGCACCGCCAAGATCACCACGGCGACCCGCAAGAACGCGGTGACTATCCCGATTCAGGCTCTCACCGTGCGCCAGAAGGGCGATTTGGAGCCCAAGAAACCCGCCAGCACGGGCGGCGCCCAAGCGGCTACCAAGGTGGATCCCGCGGCGGAGAAGGCCCGCAAGGAGGAAGTGCAGGGAGTCTTCGTGGTGGCCAACGGAAAGGCCACATTCCGCAAAGTGGAGACGGGCATTACCGGCTCCACCGATATCGAAGTGCTCAGTGGCCTTAACGAGGGCGATCAGATCGTCACCGGCACCTATCAAGTAATTCGCACCATCGCCAATGACGCCCAGGTGAAAGTCGATAACAAGCCCGCCGAGCAGCCCAAATCGTAAGCGCGATACAATCGGGAACAGGAATCCGAATGGCCACAGCGGTAGAAAAAGAACTCCTCCAGCGCGGCGAGCAACTGAAGCGCGACGGTATCGTCATCCGCACCTATAACCTCTGGAAGACCTATGTGATGGGCGACCAGGAGATTCACGCCGTTTCCGGGGTGGATATCGAGATCAAGCGCGGCGAGTACGTCGCCATCATGGGTCCTTCGGGGTCGGGCAAGTCGACCCTGATGAACCTGATCGGGTGTCTCGACACGCCCACCAGCGGCCAATATTACATCAACGGAAATCTGGTCAGCGAGATGACCGACGACGAACTGGCGCGCATCCGCAACAAGGAAATCGGATTCGTTTTCCAGACCTTCAACCTGCTGCCGCGCGCCACTTCGCTGCATAACGTGGAGCTGCCTCTCATTTACTCGGGCATCGGTTCGGATAAACGCATCGAGATGGCCAAGAACGCCATGCGGCAGGTGGACCTGGAAGCACGCATGTACCACAAGCCCAACGAACTCTCCGGCGGCCAGCGGCAGCGCGTGGCGGTGGCGCGCGCGTTGGTGAACAACCCCTCGATTCTGCTGGCCGACGAGCCTACCGGCAACCTCGATACCGCCACCGGCAACGAGATTATGGCGCTGTTCGAACGCCTCTATCAGGCGGGCAATACCATCGTGCTGGTGACCCACGAGCACGATATCGCCCTGCACGCCCACCGCGTGATTCACATACGCGACGGCAAAGTGGAAAAGGACGAGCGGATCAAGTAGCTCAGTTCTCCGTGGGCCGTTCCGCGCGGTCGATCACGACTTTATCGATGGGGACTTTGGCGGTCTCCAGACTCAATCCCAATTGCTGCCGGATCGCAGCGAAGATCGATACCGATGGCTCGCTGGCCGATCCCGCTGCCGCGTCCGCAGTCCATTTCAGGTCGATATCGTAGCTGCCGGCGATCCCGGTGCGGTCTTCGACGGGCGCGCGCAGCGAGGCCGTGAGCGTCGAGGCGAGATCCAGCATGTCGCCGGAACCTTGAATCCAGTCCGAGCCCATAACCCGGAACCCGACCCCAGGTGCGTCCGAAACCTTGAGCTTGCTGCCGCCTTTGTCGACCACCAGATGGAACCCGTTGACCATCGCGTCTTCGTGATGCACCTTCAGGCTGAATCGTTCGGCCAACAGATTCTGGAGCATCAATCGGCTGGTCTTCGGGTCGGCCGCGCTGGCGGGTCTGGCCTCGATATCGTACCCGGTGGTTTCGATCCACCCCGGGCCGCCGGAGAGTTGATAATCCTGCAGGCCGTAGGCGACCAAGATCAACAAGCGGACCGTCGCGTTCCTCATCGAAACTCTGCCGCCCGGTCTGATACCGCCGCCGCCATTGCCGTTCAAAGCCGAGCGGTTCTGCTTGATCGACGCCGCGTCGAAAGACGGCGAGGGCTGTTGCGCCCCCGCCGACGCGGCGATCAGGAGTACGACAAGCGCCCTCACTGCGCTACTTTCGCGATCAATACCAGGACGAGCGCGGTACCGGGCCCGTCCAAACTGCTACGCCCGACCACCAGCTTCTGGCCCTCTTTCACATCCACTACTTCGGTGGAGATTCCGGTATCCGTGTAGGTAGCTTTGCCGTCCTTGCTGCTGATCCCCAGCTTGTCGGATACGCTCACCACGGGAATCCTCAGGCCCGCGTACAGGTTATTCAATTGAACCATGGTCCCGTCGCCTTCCAGGGCGACCGAGGTCACGCTGAACGAAGTCAACCGGCCGCGGCTCAACTGGCCCGATGTGTGCGCCGGCACGCCGACGCGGGTGCGCAGCGAGAGCACATCCAGCATCGCGTACGTTTTATAAGGAAATGTGCTCTTCAACGTGGCGACTGTGCTTTGCAGATCCGGTGGGATCGCACTGCCGACCAAATTGGAGTCGTCACTGCCCACGACGAAATAGACTGTCAAATCGATATCCTTCTGCGCCGCGCCGGGAACATCCAGTGTCTTGATGGCCTCCTCGGCGGTGGTGACGTTCGCCCGATGGCCAGTCAGCGCGAGCACCTTCATCTGTTCATCCATCCGCACATCCACGCCGAAGTTGGTAAGCAGATTCCGAACCGCTCGCGGATCGGCATATTTCAGCGTCACCAGTTTCTGAATCTGCTCTTGCGGATTCGATTCCGTTTGCGCCAGAACGGGCGCCGCCATCAGTGCCAGGGCCAACAAGATTCGTCTCATTTCGATTCTCCTTTGCTTTCCGCAATCCAATAAATCACCACGTCCGGGTTGTCTGTCTCGAGCCTCACCGTGACGGTTTCCGCGGGCTTGGGCTCGCGGGTCTTCCGATGCTTGGGCGCGGCCGGGATGGCTGCCACCCTGGCCACCACGGGAGCGATCGGAGCCCGAGGCATCGGCAGCGCCAGGCGCTGTTCCGGCCGCGGCCATGCGACCAGCATCAGCACCACGGCCGCGGCGGCGGCAATCGCGTATACCCAAGCCCACCGCCATCGCCGGGCGGGACCGCGTTCCAACTCCGCCAGCACGCGCGCCCGCACCGCCGCGAAGTGCGCCGCTTCCACCGGCTCGGCATGAGCGTCCCGGGCGAGCGACAAACTCTCGCGCAAACCGCTCAGCAGCAACTGGCAGCCAGCGCATTCCGCCACGTGCCGCTCCACTGCTTGCGCCTCCGCCGGAGCCAGGTCGCCGCCCGCGTGCAACGCAATCCGCTCTTCCCAATCGACGCAATTCATACCCGCCTCCGGAAGTAGCGCTCGACGTATTCCCGCATCTTCACGCGCGCTTTCGAAATCTGCGATCGCACGGTTGCTTCGCTCGACCCTAAAGCACGCGCCACCTCTTCGGTCGACAGCCCTTCGAGGTCTCGCAATACCAACGCCGCCCGCTCCTTCGCGGAAAGCGTCCGCAGACTCATTTGAAGCACGCGCCGCCTTTCCGCCCCGGTCAGGCACTGTTGCGGATCGTCTCCCGCGGACACCGGATCGGGCACATCCTCCATGGCCACGGAGGGCTTCCGTTTCCGCCCCATGTCGTGGCAGACGTTGACCGTCACGCGATATAGCCACGCCTGGTAATTGCTCTCGGCTTCCACCTTCCCCAGGTTCCGATAGAGCCGCAGGAACACCTCCTGCGAGGCATCCTTGGCATCCTCGAGATTGCCGAGCAATCGCAGAGCCGTCACCAGGACCAGGCGCTCGTACTGGCGCATGACGGTCTCGAACGCCGCCAGGTCGCCGGTGCGCGCGCGGGCGTCCGGGCCGTCCACCGCTTTTGCCATCGCGAGCAACGCCTGGGCCATGTCCTTTCATAAGATAGAACAGAGACAGCCCGCAAAGCGTGTATAGGAAATCGCGACTTCATGCCCGATAAACTTGCGCTCCCATCCCAGGAATTCCGCGCCATGGCCGGCGCCGCGGTGGATTTCCTGGCAGCCTACTTCGAAAGCCTGGAGACCCAGCCGGTCTTGATCCCGACCACCTCGCGCGCCATCCGCGAGCGGATCGACGAACCGCTGCCGCTCGCCAGCGCGGACTTCACTGCGCTCCTGGATACGGTGCGCGACGTCATCTGCCAGTACAGCCGCCACAGCGCCCACCCTCGGATGTTCGGCTACGTGGCGTCGCCGGGGACCGCCGTCACGGCCATCGGCCACATGATTGCCGCGGCCTTAAACATCAACGTCACCGCCTGGCGGTCGGCGCCCTCGGCGGCCGACCTGGAACGCCTGACCATCGACTGGCTCAAGGAAATGCTGGGCTACCCTGCGACGGCCGGCGGCCTGCTCTTGAGCGGCGGATCGATGGCCAACTTCGCGGCATTGGGTGCGGCGCGAAGCGCCAAGGCCGGGGCCGACGTGGTCCGCGACGGCGTGGGCGCGGTTGGCCGGCGGATGTGCCTGTACGTCTCGGAAGAGTCCCACTATTCCATCGCCAAGGCCGCCGGCATGCTGGGGCTGGGGGAATCGAACGTGCGAGCGGTGAGGACCGATGACTGCCAGCACATCGATCTGGACGAGTTAGAGCGCCTGGTGGCCGCCGACCGCACTGCCGGCCACTTGCCCTTCTGCGTGGTGGCCAACGCCGGAACCACGGCGACGGGCGCGGTCGACCCTTTGGCTGAAGTGGCCGATTTTGCCCGCCGCCACGGTCTCTGGCTGCACGTGGATGCGGCCTACGGAGGCTTCGCGGCGCTGGCCCCGTCGGCGCACCATCTGTTCGAGGGGATCGAGCAGGCCGATTCGATCGCGCTCGACCCGCATAAGTGGCTCTATCTTCCGGTTGGTTGCGGCTGCGTACTGTATAAAGATCCCGCCGCTGCCCGCGCCGCTTTCGCGCACGGTGCCGACTACACGCGCACCATCGGCTTGGAGAACGACGAGGCCTTCGCGTTTTGGGATTACGGTCCCGAACTGACGCGTCCCTTTCGCGCGCTGGATCTCTGGCTGCTGATTAAGTTCGCCGGCACGGAGAGGTTGGGTCAGGCGATCGAGGAGAATATCGCCTGCGCGAAATACTTCGAGGAGTTAGTAAGAGCTTCCGACGATTTCGAAATGCTGGCGCCGGTTGAGCTCTCCATCTTTTGTTTCCGCTATGTGCCGAAAGGATTCACGGGCGATCTCGATGCGTTCAATGAGGGCGTGCTCGTAGCGTTGCAACGCGGCGGCAGTACTTATTTGTCGAATGCAAGAGTCCTCGGGCGATTCGCGCTCCGCGGCTGCGTGCTGAATTATCGCACTACGAGGGCGGATATGGAGCGGGTATTGGAGGATGTGCGCGCCGCGGCAACGAACTGCTAGATATCCAGATTCTTCACATCCAGCGCGTTGTCTTCGATGAACTTCCGGCGGCTCTCCACGTCCTCGCCCATCAGCGTCGAGAAGATGATTTCGCTCTCCGCGGCGTCTTCCAAGCGCACCTGTAGCAGGGTACGCTTCTCCGGATTCATCGTGGTCTCCGCCAACTGCTCGGAGTTCATCTCGCCCAGCCCCTTGTAGCGCTGCACGGAGGCGTCTTTCTTGCCCTCGTTCTTGACGTAGTCCAGCAGCTCGCGCCAGTTGGGCTGCGTCTGGCGATGGTCGTTCTTGACGACCATGAACGGCGGATCGTTGTAGCGGGCAATGGTCCTCGCGAGTGTGCGGAAGCGCCGGTACTCCGGCTGCGCGGCCAGCGCCAGGCCGATCGACCGCTCCGCATTAGTCGAATCGTGGAAGACCACGGCGTATGAAGAGTGCTCTTCGTCGCGCCGCATTTCGGGATTCAGGCCGAGCGCCTTCAGAGTCTCAAAGACCGGCCTCAGATTGGCCTCGTTCTGGAAGTCGTTCTTGTGGTCCAGCACCAACGCGGTATTGGCCAGCGCTTCCACCACGCGCGGGTCGCGCAGGCGCCGCTCTACTTTGTGGAACATCTGCTGGTATTCGTCCAGATTGAGCAGGAACGCGCGCAGTTCGCCGCCTTCCAGGCTGGATTTGGCGCCGTCGCCGTTGGAGTGGATCTCGAGCGTCAGGTTCTCGGTGGCCCGGCGCATGATCTCCTTGGTGAATTCCTTCTCGTCTTTGATGTACTTTTCGCTCTTGCCCTTCTTGATGCGATACAGCGGCGGCTGGGCGATGTATACCCGCTCGCGCAGAATCAGCTCGTGCATGTGGCGGAAGAAAAACGTCAGCAGCAGGGTGCGGATGTGCGAGCCGTCCACGTCCGCATCGGTCATGATGATGATCTTGCCGTAGCGGATCTTGGTGGCGTCGAAATCGTCCTTGCCGATGCCCGTTCCCAGGGCGGTGATCATGGCGCGGATTTCTTCGTGCGCCAGCATCTTGTCGTAGCGCGCTTTTTCGACGTTGAGAATTTTGCCCTTCAGCGGCAGAATTGCCTGGAATCGCCGGTCACGTCCCTGTTTCGCGGTTCCGCCGGCCGATTCACCTTCGACGAGAAACAGCTCGCAGCGCTCCGGATCCTTCTCCTGGCAATCGGCCAGTTTGTGCGGCATGCCGCCCGATTCGAGCGCTCCCTTGCGGCGCGTCAGATCTCGGGCATGGCGCGCCGCCTCTCGCGCGCGCGATGCTTCTATCGCCTTGCCCACGATCTTGCGGCCCACGGCGGCGTTCTTATCGAAATACTCCTCCAGCTTTTCATTGACGAACTGTGTCATGTAGCCGGCAATGTCGCTGTTGAGCTTGCCCTTCGTCTGCCCTTCGAACTGCGGCTGCGGCACCTTTACGCTCACCACCGCGGTGAGACCCTCGCGGACGTCATCGCCGGTGAGGTTTTCCTTCACGTCCTTAAAAAGGCCTTGGTCCTGGCCGAACTTGTTGATCGTTCGGGTAAGCGCGGTGCGGAATCCGGTGAGATGCGTGCCGCCGTCGACGGTGTTGATATTGTTGGCGAAGCTGAAAACGCTCTCGGTGTAGCCGTCGTTGTATTGCAGTGCCACTTCCATACTGAGCGTCCCGGCGTTGTTGGGAAGCTCGCGTTCGGCCTCGAAATGGATCGGTTTCTCGTGCAAAACAGCCTTGCTCTTATTGAGGTGCTTGATGAATTCCGAGATTCCGCCGTCGTACTTGAATACCACCTCTTTCTCGGGCTCTACGCGCTCGTCCTTCAGGGTGATAGTCAGTCCCTTATTCAGAAAAGCCAATTCGCGCAGGCGCTGCTCGAGGGTGACAAAATTGAAAACCGTCGCCGTCATGATGGTGGCGTCCGGTTGAAAAGTGATGCTGGTTCCAGTCTTGCGGCCAGCCTTGCCGCTCTTGGCGAGAGGCGCCTTGGGAATCCCGCAGGCGTATTCCTGATACCAGGTGTACCCGTCGCGCTGGATTTCAAGCTCCAGCTTTTCAGAGAGCGCGTTGACGCAGCTCACTCCCACACCGTGCAGGCCGCCGGAAACCTTGTAACTCTTCGAATCGAACTTGCCGCCGGCATGCAGCTTGGTCATTACTACCTGCGCCGCCGACACACCTTCCTCTTCGTGCATATCGACCGGGATACCGCGGCCGTTGTCGACTACCGTGACTGAGTTGTCATCATGAATGGTTACGTTCACTTCGTTGCAATAGCCGGCCAAGGCTTCGTCCACAGAGTTGTCCACCACTTCGTACACCAAATGGTGCAGCCCCATCTCGCCGGTTGACCCGATGTACATCGCCGGCCGCAGCCGGACCGCTTCCAGGCCTTCCAGCACTTTGATGCTTGTGGAATCGTAAGTTTCGCTTTGCCCGGTGCTAACGTCGTTTGCCATAATCTCCTAATGCTTCTCAGATCCGCATCGGCATAACTACATAGCGGTACTGATCGGTAATACCTTCGCCAAATGGCTGCAGTTCACCGGCGCTTTTCTGATCCTTAAGTGCAAAAGCCACCTGATCTTGTGCTATCGCGCGCAAAAAATCGAGGAGGTACTGGGCGTTGAAGCCGATTTCCAGGTCCGGCCCTTCATACTCGCTGTTAACCGTCTCTTCGCTCTCACCCATCTCCACCGACGAAGAGAAGATCTTTACTTCACCCTTGGTGAACTGTACCCGAATCGCACGAGACCGCTCGTCGGCAAACTGCGCAACACGCTCAATTGCGGCCCGGATCTCATCCTTTTGCAGCTTGGCTATCAGGTTGTGATCCTTGGGCAACGCCCTCTCAAAATCCGGGAAATTGCCGGTTAATTTGCGAGTGATTAACAACCGGTCTCCCACTTCGAAGAACAGGTGGTTATCGTCTCCTGAAAAATTAGCTTTGGCGTTCTCACCATCGGCGCCATCCGCCAGCTTAACCAACTCCGCCATCGCTTTCTTCGGAACAAGCGCACGGAAATTTGCTTCCACCTGACCGGGTTCCCCGGCTTTAGCTTGCACATAGGCTAGCCGGTGCCCGTCCGTAGCCACCATAGTCAAAGTCTCAGGGTTTATCAGCAACAGGGCGCCACTCAATGTAAACCTGGACTCCTCCGTGGAAATCGCAAACTGCGTCCTGGCAATCATGGAGGCAATGATTTTCACGGGAAGTTCAGCGATTTTCGGAGGCATTTGCGGCAACTCCGGAAAACTCTCACGCGACATTCCAGCGATACGAGTTCGCGACCTCCCTGCCGTAATGCTGGCCCAATGGTTCTCAAGAAACTTGATGGTTACATCGCCTTCCGGAAGAAGGCGCACAAAATCGAGCAGTTTGCGCGCCGGAACCGTCCCGGAGCCTTCTTTTTTCACACGTGCCGGACAGGAGCAGCGAATTCCCAGCTCCAAATCGGTCGCGGTGAGCACGATACGGTCACCGACAGCCTCGATCAACACGTTGGACAAGATCGGTATGGTGGTCTTTTTTTCCACCACACCCTGCGACAGACTGAGCTCTCGCACCAAATCGGCCTTGCTTACGGTGAACTCCATACGGCCTCAACTCCTGTCTACTGTTCCTGTATTTAAGATGAGTACTTTAAAGAACCGCATTCATAGGGCCTGTGCAAATGTTGAAGGTACCCTAAATTATACTAAATTCAACTACTTTTGGCCACTCCATGTCGCGGAAACCAGATCGCAAATCCATCCAAATCCGGCATTCGAACGCAATTTTACACAATTTTGCTCAGGGGCGGTAACACCCAAATGTTGAAAAGCCAAACAAGTTCATTGTAATGAGTCCATTAGGCTGTGGAGTAACCTGTTTAATTCCGGATCATTGTGACGTGTTTTCTCGATTTTGTTTATGGAGTGGATCACAGTGGTGTGGTGCTTGCCTCCGAAAGATCTGCCGATTTCGGGGAGGGACGCATCGGTCAGCTCCTTAACCAAGTACATAGCTACCTGCCGAGGGTAGACCACCTTCTTCGTGTTGCTCTTCTCCTTCAGTTGGGATTGCTTGATTTGGAAGCGCTCCGCCACGGCTTTTTGAATGGAATCCATGGTAACCCGGCGGTCCTGCACGTGGACCAGGTGCTTCAGAACCTGCTGGGCCATCTGTAGATGGATCGGCGTCCCTGTCAGAGACGAATAAGCAATGAGCTTTACGAGGGCACCTTCCAGCTCCCGTACGTTGGATTTGGTTTTGGAAGCCATAAAAGAGCGGACTTCATCGGGTAATCGTACCCCTTCAGCCTCGGCCTTCTTATCCAGGATGGCCATCTTGGTCTCAAGGTCGGGTGGCTGAATGTCGGCTAGTAAACCCCATTCAAAGCGGGATCGCAGGCGCTCTACCAAACCGGGAATTTCTTTGGGCGGTGAGTCGCTAGAGATGACAATCTGCTTTTGATGGTCGTGCAACTCATTGAAAGTGTGGAAAAATTCTTCCTGGGTGCGTTCCTTGGTGCCCAGCACATGAATGTCATCGATCAGCAGGACGTCGGCTTCCCGGTAGCGGTGGTGAAACTGCTGCATACGATCCGTGCGAATGCAGGCGATCATTTCGTTCATGAATCGCTCGCTGGAGGTGTAGATGATGCGCATCGAAGCATGCTTGTCCATCAACTCACGGCCAATGGCATGCATGAGATGGGTCTTGCCCATTCCCACGCCACCATAGAGAAATAAAGGGTTATAGCTGCGGGACGGATTTGTGGCTACGGACCAGGCAGCCGCATGCGCAAACTGGTTGCAGGCTCCTACAACGAAGGAATCAAAGGTGAATTTCGGGTTTAGACTGCTAACGCCACCATCGGGGTCAGAATTCTCCACGGTGGTGATAGCCTGCTCCTGAACGTTCCGCACCGGTACTGGTTCGTAGGCCACCTGGTTGATCGGCAGTCCCAACTCTTCAATTGCAGCTTTCACCATAGTGGCGTACTCGCGCTCCAGCCAGGCGCGTGTACCGCGATCAGGTACAGCGACGAATAACATGTCGCCGGAAACGTCGGCAAAAGAAGTGCCGCTCAACCAATTGTCGTAGCTTTCCCCGCTGATTCTCGATCGTAGATATTCTCGGATTCGATCCCAATGATTCATCAGTTTTTAGACACCACAAGCGTATGATTTCCACAGCGTTTTCAACAGCCCTCTGGGGTGATCACTGCGCTGAGCAGAGTAGAAATTGTCTGCGGGATTCGTCTGACCCGCGAAAGGTCGTTCTGAGCTTCCCCGTTGGACGACCGAAAAGTAGCATAGCACAGCGGAATCGCTTTCCCACAAGTTTATAACACGTTTCAAATCAATGACATCTCAACAACGTTTGACACTGGTATTGTTTCTGGGTGAGAATGGGAGTTTCCCCAAAGGGCGGGAGTAACTCAGCTGGTAGAGTGCGACCTTGCCAAGGTCGATGTCGCGGGTTCGAATCCCGTCTCCCGCTCCATTTTCTCTCTGTTAGCCCGCCCGGCGAAGGAAAACAGGTCACTACTACCCTTGAGGCTGAGACCTTGGAGTGTCCCTTTCACCTGTGCGCCGGGTTAAGGCCCAAGTAATTTCGTCCAACTTCCCCTGTTCGTCGAACAACTACCGTCAATACCGAATGTACATTCAAACACAGAGTTTACGGTTGGTGCCATATGGCGCTATAATTGACGACAGAATGGTGGATGAACTTCAGGCCATCGTCGCGCAACTGGGGGGTGAGAGGATTCTGGGCCGATCTTTACTCAATGATAACGATCTCCGATCTGCGATTCGCAAGGGCTTTCCCCAAGAAGTCGTTGGAAGCGTAATGAATTCCGCAGGTTTGACCCTCAAGGAACTCTCGGCAACTCTCGATCTTTCGCCGCGCAGCCTGCAGCGGCGCCGGCACCAAGGCCGCCTGGCGCGGTACGAATCCGACCGTCTGTATCGACTGGCACGCATTGTTGCCCTTGCCAAGCAGTACATCGGAGATGCGGAGACCGCACACCGGTGGCTCAAGCGGCCCAACAGGGCGCTCGGCGGCAACATCCCGCTCGAACTGATTGATACGGAACTGGGGGCGCGAGCCGTCGAGAACGTTCTGGGAAGGATTGCATACGGCGGCGTGAGTTGATCCGGGTCTACAGGATCGTTCGGGAGCCTTACTCCAGGACCCCGCTTGACGGCGAGGGCTCGTTCCAATTCGGTGGACGCTGGTCGAGTCAGGGTACGCGCATCGCTTACACCGCGGAACATCTTTCCCTCGCGATGATCGAGTACTTTGTCCACATCGATGCCAACGATCCCCCGAAGGATCTTGTGGTCGTTACCGCCGATATCCCGGACAGTGTTTCCCGCGTGGTCCTGGAGCCGCATGAACTGCCCTCCAACTGGCGGCAGGTTCCCGCTACACCGGGTCTTGCCAACATCGGGGATTCTTTTGCCGCGGAACGCAAGAGCGCCATCCTGGTGCTTCCCTCGGCGCTGGTTCCATCCGAATCGAACTGGCTTCTCAATCCTCTGCACGCGGAATTCGCGGAAATCGAGTTGCAGACTCCGGAGCACTTCCAGTACGATGCGAGGTTCTTCGCCTGACACATGCGGGCCTGAATGTGGCGGGGTCTCAGGCAGGGGAAAGCGCCGTACGTTAAGCTCTTGAACAATGTCCCACAAACCTTTAGAGCGTCTCGAAGGATGGAAGAGCCGCTTCAATCCAGCCAGCGCCGGCGACCTGGAAGATTTGCTGACGGCCATAGCCAGCGAGAAATTTGCCGACGCGCGAGCCCTCATCCGCCTGCATGAGACGCTGCTCTTTCTGCGAGCCTATCCGCTGAGTGAGAAGGTGGCGCGCCTGGCGGACGAAATCCTGTTTGCCTTTGAGGAGCGCGTACCCGCGGATGCCGATCTCGATCCCTTCGAAGAGCCTGAGGTGTCCGGTATCGCCGGAACGTCTCTGACCGCGGTGTTCTCGTATGATGTGGCCCAACGTCTGACGTCTCTCGACCCACGCCATATAGAGATCGCGTGGGACCGCTATGACGAACAGGACCGGCTGGGCCCGGTGATCCGGAAATTCCTGCCTATGTTGAACGAGGATTGGCCGGTGGAAGCGCACGTGCCGTTCGCGCAATGGATCGCGGCAGCTCATCCTCACCACCAGAGCGATCTGGAATGGCTGCTCCAGCGTGTTACTGGCGCCGAAATGTACGATTCCATGCAGGCGCCGCTCACCTGGCGGATGGCTTCATCGCGCTATTCGCGTTCGCGCTTGCGATTGCCGGTGCGCAACCTGTATTTACATGGAGAGCCTCTGCTGCGGCGCGCTGATGTTTCTCTGGAACGCGAACTGGCGGGCGCTCCGCTTCCCGTAAAGCGTCTGGCACAGCCGAAGGCGCGCCGCATTCTGGATGCTATCGCCGCAACCTCGGCCATGCGTTATCGGGAGCTGTACGGTTTCAGCCATCCGGACGAAGCGGGAGTGTATCAGGCCGCTGCCGGCCGCGGAGTGGACATTTACTTTTTCGGTGTGCCGCGCGCGTGGCGTCTGCCGCTGCGGGCGTATCACGCCGCGATGTTTTTCAAGAACGGAGTCCCCGCCGGATACGTGGAACTGCTCTCCCTATTTGAGCGTGCCGAAGTGGGATTCAATCTCTATTACGCTTTTCGCGAGGGCGAATCGGCGTGGCTATATGCACGGCTACTGCGGTTGTTCCACCAGATATTGGGTGTCACGAGCTTCTCGGTGGACCCGTATCAGATCGGAAGTGAGAACGCCGAGGCGGTGGATTCCGGTGCGTTCTGGTTTTACCGCAAGCTGGGCTTCCGGCCAACTTCGCCCGAGGTCGCTCGCCTGGTGGTACGGGAAGAGGGCCGCATGCGCAAAACGCCCGGCTATCGCAGCTCGCGGCAGACCCTGGAGAAACTGGCTGGCGGGTACCTGCTTTACGAGATGCCTGGCACGGAAACGGGCGACTGGGATAGATTCCGCATTCGAACGCTGGCGCAGAGACTGGAGCGTGGCGGCTCAGGGGAAAGGCGGGTAGTGGAAGAGATCGCGCGCGTGAAGCATGGCGGGCCGGAGACGCGATACTTGCGCTGGATGCAGCGGGAGACAGCGTTGCGCGAGAAGTTGATGAACTGGGGGACTGCTAAAGAGCATAACCCACGAAACGTCTAATTATCGTGAAAGCGCCACTGTTGGCGTCTTTCCGTAGGCGGCCAAAGGCAATTGTAGCTATAACCGGTGCGGTTGCGATTTTGCTATGGGGGATCGCCGTTCGCGGTTACTGGAAAGAACAGGCAAGGGAAGCCCGCGAGCGGACCTATCAATCTACACTCGGCGTCTATTCCAACGATTTAAAGCCCGGGCTGACCAGGAAGAATGTGGAAGCATACCTTCGCGAGAGGCGCCTCGACTTCGAGAGAATGTGCTGTGTGGGGAGGAGTTCGTACTACGCAGACCTCGTGAAAATCGGGGAGGAGGCCGCTAGCTGGTACTGCAGCGATGAGTACGTGTACATGGCGTTCGAGTTCGCCGCCGTGAAGCCTCACACCATCCTGTCCGGGTCCTACTTAGGGCTCGACTCGGATGTGCTCAGGCACATCGAAATCTATCGGTTCTCCGCAGACTGTCTCTAGCAGACTGGCGACCCTGGGGCGGCTGGCTGCCCGGTGCATTGAGACGCGCGATGGCTGACGCAGCAATCACCTGAGCATCAGTTGGCCGGCCCAGCCCGGCAATTGGAGCAAGCAGGGGGGCAGTCCGATTTTGGCGAGATACTGGCTGTCGGGAGCCGATTCGCCGCCGCGCACGATACGGTCGGCGAGTTGGACAATCGCCACGGGCTCCGTGGCGCCGGCAGCATCGGGATCCACGAAATGGTGCTGGGCCACGATCCCGGCGATGCTGGCGGGCACTCCCCACAGCCACAGAAGGTAGGCGCCGACCTCTGCGTGAGTGGCGCCGAAAAGTCTCTGTTCCGTCTCCCGAAGAGCCTGCGAGTCCCTGAAACACCGCACCACCTCGCGGTACTCTGCCGGGAAACTGCTGCCGAGCACCAGCTTCCCGATATCGTGCATAAGCCCGCCCAGAAAGATATCGGCGACGAACTGGGGGGCAAGCCGCCGCTCCCTGGCAATCTTCCGGCCTAGAGTGGCTGCCTGGTAACAATGCTCGCGCAATTCCTCGGGGGAGAAGCCCGGATGGTTCCGGGCTCCGAATTGACAGAAAACCGATTCGCCGATCGCCAGAGCCCGGACCGTATCGATGCCGAGATAGATTACCGCCTGCTCCGGGCTGGAGATTACACGGCTGGGCGCGAAAAGGGGCGAGTTTACCAATTGCAGGACCTTGGCCGTCATGCCCAGATCCTCCGCGATGATGGATCCGAGCTCCGATGCGGAGATATCTTCGGACCGCACGGCGTCCATGAGCTTGTAGTAAATGGCTGGGGGGCTGGGGAGGGATTTAATACGCCCGATCAATTGAGCAAGGGCTGGGGCATCCAGAATGTTTCGCAGCGCAAGAGCCTTCTCCACGGCGGCCTGCAGGGTATGCGCATCGCACGGCTTAACGAGGTATTGGTGGGCCAGCGAAGCGGAGCGCAGCTTCGCACCGATGTCGGCTTCACCGGATAGGACAATGCGGACTGTCTGGGGAGATCGGCTGATCGCCTCGGAGAGCAGCGCGGCGCCGTCGACTTCCGGCATTCGCAGGTCGGTCACGATCACGTCGTAATGGGATGCCGAGAGGCGCCGGAGCGCTTCCCGCCCGCCGCAGGCAAACTCCATGACCCATTCCTGGCGGAGCGGGTGCAGCATCCGTTTCAGACCTTGGAGCACCCGCGGCTCGTCATCGACAAAAAGTACTCGTTTCATATTCCCTTGGGCTGTGCCCCATCACTAAGGCTTAAGGGAAATGGATGGAAATGCAAGATTGGCATCGGATAGCCCCCGTTTAATGGCACGGGAGAGCAGCGCGCCAAACCGAGCCGTCTTTGCGGCCCGCCTACTGGGAACCGGCGGGCGCCCAGCCTGGAAGCGTTGCCTCTTTCTCCGTTACCGTTCCGTATTTCTTTGCCACATCGCGGTGTACTTTTCAAAACGCGCGCTTTCCTGTCCGAATCGGCCTTGCGCCGGCCGAAACGTCGGTAAACACTTGCCGGTTAAACGCGGATGATCATCGGCCAAGTCCGGTCGCAATCTCCGCGAGGCGACTAATCATCCGAATGGACTGCAAGGGGCGATACATGCCGCGTTGCTCAGGAATCTCCTGCCAGCCTCCATTCCCTGCTCCTTGACGCGATGTGTGCTTCTGTAATAAACTCCTGTAGTCTACCAAAAGGTCACCGCATGGATAATGAGAAGTCAGATGTCCTCCATGGCTCGCTCGGACTTATGGTGCTTCGGACTTTGGATACCTTGGGCCCGCAGCACGGGTGGGGAATCGCACGCCGCATCGAGCAGATCAGCGGGGATGCGCTGGCGCTGAATCAGGGCACGCTCTATCCGTCGCTTCTGCGCCTCGAACAAATGGGATGGGTCGCCTCGAAATGGGGGACGTCCGATAATAACCGCCGCGCGAAATTCTACTCCATCACGCGGGCCGGCAAGAAACAACTCGCCGCCGAGGCCAAGAACTGGGAGAGGATCTCCGATATTCTCGGCCGTTTTCTCAAGCCATCCAAGGAATCCGCATGACAGCCATCCGTGTATTTTTGAGGCGGCTTTCCGGTCTCTTTCGAATGGGGCGCCTGGAGCGCGACATGGAGGAAGAATTCGATTTTCACCTGCAAAACGAAACAGCCCAAAACCTGCGCTGCGGAATGACCCCGGACGAGGCGTCGGCAGCGGCCCGGCGCCGCTTTGGCGGCGTTGCCCAACTGAAAGAGGCCTACCGGGAAGCTTACTCGTTGCCGTTCTTACAGGTGCTATGGCAGGATCTGCGCTTCGGTTTCCGCATGCTCCGGCGCAATCCGGGCTTTTCGATTCTCGCGACCCTTAGCCTGACTCTCGGAATTGGGGCAACCACTGCGGTGTTCAGTTGGATTGAGGGCGTGCTGCTTCGTCCGTTTCCGGGAGTAGCCCATCAAGAGCGAATGATGGCCGTGGCCGGGACCTATCGTGGCGTGGCCGGCGCGCCTGGGGATTCGACCGATCTATCCTGGCCGGATTTCCAGGATTTCCAGAGGAACTGCAAGCTCTTTGACGCTTTCATCGTGGATCGAATCACCGGGGTTACGCTGGCCATCGGCGACCGGGCCGATCGCGCGCTAGGGAGCGTCGTTTCGGCCAACTATTTCGATGCCCTGGGAGTCCGTCCCATCCTGGGGCGAGGGTTCGAACCCGCCGAAAACTTCGGCCGTAATGCCCATCCCGTCACTGTGATCAGCTATCGGATGTGGAAAGAGCGTTTCCACGGCGATCCGGCGATCATCGGCAGGGCGCAGATGCTCAATGGTATGCCGCACACCATCATCGGCGTTGCGCCGCAAGGCTTCGATGGCACGTTCGTCGGCTGGGCGATGCAGTTCTGGGTTCCCGTATCCATGGAGGAACGATTCTCTCAAGGTGGAGACAAACTTGAAGATCGCGGCGCGCAATGGATCGAGGGTTTTGTCCGGCTCAAGCCGGGCGTGACGCCGCAGCAAGCGCAGGCCGAGATATCCGCCGTCGCCATGCGATTGGAGCACGATTATCCGGCGACAAACCGCGGCCGAGGCGTTAAACTCTTCCCCTTATGGAAAACTCCCTTCAACAACGCGGGCACCCTGTTCCCAACGCTTTCTGTTGCGCTGGCAGTAGTGTGTTTCGTGCTCCTGATCGCTTGCGCGAATGTCGGAAACCTCCTGTTGGTAACAGCATTCGGGCGGCGGCATGAGATGAGTGTGCGGATGGCGGTCGGCGCCGGACGCGGACGGCTGCTGAAACAACTGCTCACCGAGGGTCTCACACTGTCAGGATTCGCGGCGGCATGTGGAGTCCTGGCCGCATACTGGTGCCGTAACCTGCTCCCGCTGTTGCTCCCGTCGCGAGCCGGTGTCTCGATGAGGCTGCCGGGTGAGCGCGATTGGCGCGTGCTTGTCTTGAGCACGGGCGTCTGCCTGATCTCGGCTGTTTTTTTCGGGCTGGTGCCCGCAATGCAGAGCAACAAGATCGACCTGGTCTCTGCGCTGAAGGCGGAATCGGGCGGGATCCTGGGCGGAAGCAGGCAAGCGGTATTGCGTGGAGGCCTCATCGTTGTGCAGGTGGCGCTGTGTTTCGTTCTGCTGGTGGGCGCCGGGCTCCTGCTCAAGAGCCTTGCCTCGATTCAAGAAACGAGCTCCGGGTTCACCACTCATGGGGTCTTGACTACCTGGGTGGATTTGACGGCCGCTGGATACGATACCGGGCGCGCGAGGATGTTCCAGGACGCGCTGACGGATCGCCTGCAATCGCTGGGAGGCGTGCAATCGGTCGCCTTCGCGCGAGTAACGCCGTTCAGTTATAGCGGTTATTCTTCCGCTCCCATCGCGGTCGACGGTTATGTAATCGCTCCGGACGAGGACCCTACCGTGGAATACAACGAGGTCGGTCCCGGGTATTTCGCGACCATGGGCATCCCGTTGCTGGAGGGCCGCGAGTTCACCCGCGCGGACAAGGAAACGGCGCCGCTGGTCGCGGTCGTGAACCAGGCTATGGCAGCCAAATATTGGCGCGGGCGCAGTCCGGTGGGCAGCCGCCTGCAAGTGGCAGGGCGCTGGATGCAGGTGGTGGGCATCGCAAAAATGTCAAAGTACCGGAATTTGGCGGAGACGCCGAAGCCGTTCTTCTACGTGGCGATGCGACAGAATATCAATGGCATGAATCTGGAAATCCGATCATCGCTTCCGCCGGACGCCGTGACCAAAGCTTTGGTCCGCGAGATCCACGGGCTGGACGCGAATCTCGCGCCCGGCGAGGTGATCGCTATGCAGGAGCAGGTGGACCGGACGACGGCGCTGCAGCGCGTCGCGGTCACGCTGCTGGGCGTGTTTGCCGGACTAGCGTTGCTGCTCGCCGCCATCGGACTCTACGGTGTAATGTCGTACACGGTTTCGCAGAGGACCCGCGAGTTGGCCCTGCGGATGGCCCTGGGCGCCGGCACACGTGATCTATTAGGGCTCGTACTGTCCCACGGACTCGCGTTGACAGCGGGTGGGTTTGTGTTTGGCGCGGCCGCCGCGCTGAGCTTGACGCGCTTGATGGGAAACCTGCTCTACACCGTGAGCCCACGAGATCCGCTGGCGTTCGGATCGGCCTTCGTGGTGATGGCGATCGCAACGCTGGCGGCCTGTTTCCTGCCGGCCTGCCGAGCCGCGTTCACTGACCCGGTCCGCGCGTTGCGGCAGTGAGTGCCGTCGCCGAATCCGATGGCTGTCTCGTGGGTGCTAACGTCGTGGCGCCACGGTCGGAAAAGTGAGGGAGCATCGCCTGTCAGCCCGCCACCCGCTCGATGCAATCCGTACCGCAGATCGCTTCCACCGCGGCGCGGAATTCCTTGTCGGGCCGCACCTTCGAGTTGACATCCAACAGCACCGAGAAATCGCGCACTGCTTCCAGCCGGAGGCGCACCTGGGTATCGCCGGGCTTGCGCCGGAATATCTCCTCGAGCGCTTTCGCGCGGTCCTGGCCGCCGTTTCTTCCCAGCCATACGCGAATGGCAATCACCGAATCGAAATCCACGCGGGCATTGTCCAGCGCCACGATGTTCTGCACCGAAAGCTTGGGCGGACCGTTCTCTTCGGGCAGCACCAAGCCGGTGACCAGCACCGCCTGGTCCTCCAATACTTCGGCGGCGAGGCGTTCGTAACTGGTGGCGAAGACCAGCGCTTCCACCGCGCCGATGCGGTCTTCGAGCACCGCCGCGGCCCAGGGCTTGCCTTCCTTGTTGCGTTTGCGCGCGATACCGGTGAACACGCCGCACAATTTCACTTCGACGCCCTTGCTCAGGCCTTCGAGGGTGGAGGTGTCATGCGTGGCCAATTCCGAGATCTTATCTTCGTAGCGGTCCAGCGGATGGCCGGTGACCCAGAAGCCCAGCAGCTCTTTCTCGCCCGCAAGTTTTTCCTTGTCGGTCCAATCCGGGACGTTCGGAAGCGGCACATCGGCCGGCTCCCCAAGCACCTCGCCGAAGAGTCCGGCCTGCCCGCTTTCGCGGTCGCGCCAAGCCCGCTGGCCGGCCTCCATGGCGCCATCGAGCGCGGCCATTTTCTGGCTGCGCGTGCCTTCGAGCGAATCCATGGCGCCGGCCTTGATGAGGCTCTCGATCATGCGCCGGTTCACGGCGCTCAGGTCGACCTTCTCGCAAAGCTGGTGCAAAGAGCGGAACGCCCCGACTTCTTCGCGGGCTTTGGCGATGGCCTCCACGGCGGACTGGCCGAGATTTTTCACCGCTCCCATGCCGAAACGAATACCGCGGCCACCGGGCGCTTTGTCGTCTGGCGTGAAGTTAAATTCACTGTGGTTTACGTCGGGCGGTAGAATCACGATGCCCAACTCGCGGCACTCGTTGATGTACTTCACCACTTTGGCGGTGTTGCCGGTTTCCGAAGTGAGCAGCGCGGCCATGAAATCGACCGGATAATGGGCCTTCAGGTACGCCGTGACGAAGGCGAGATAGGCGTAGGCCGCGGAGTGCGACTTATTGAAACCGTAGCCGGCGAACTGCTCCATCAGGTCGAAAATCTTCTCGACCTTCTTCTGCGGATGGCCGCGCTCCAACGCTCCCGCGACGAAGCGCTCGCGATGTTTGACCATCTCCTCGAGCTTCTTCTTCCCCATGGCGCGCCGCAGCAGGTCGGCTTCGCCCAGAGAGTAACCGGCCACGCGGTTGGAGATCTGCATCACCTGTTCCTGATACACGATCACGCCGTAGGTCTCTTCGAGAAGCTCCTTCAGGACGTCCAGGTCGTACTTCACTTCCTTGCGGCCCCACTTGCGCTCGATGAAATCGTCCACCATGCCGCCCTGGATGGGGCCCGGGCGGTAGAGCGCATTGAGCGCCGTGAGATCTTCGAGGCGGCTGGGATGGTAGCGGCGCAGGATGTCGCGCATGCCCGGCGATTCAAACTGGAAGACGCCGCTGGTGAGGCCCTTGGAGAAAATCTCATAGGTCTCCTTGTCGTCGAGCGGAAGGTCTTCCGGTACGATGTCTACTCCGTAGCGTTTCTTGATGAGGCGGAGGGCGTCCTGTATCAGCGTGAGTGTGGTGAGGCCCAGGAAGTCCATCTTCAGAAGCTGGAGTTTTTCGAGCCCGCCCATGTCGTACTGGGTCACGATTTCGTCGCGGTTGGTCTTGTACAGGGGAACGAGTTCCTTGAGCGGTTGCGGCGAAATCACCACGCCAGCAGCGTGCACCGAGCAGTTGCGCGCCAGGCCTTCGAGACGCAGCGCGGTTTTGAGCACCTCGTCTATCTTGGGATCCTTCTTGGCAGCCTCATTGAATCCCGGCTCCTGTTCGATGGCGTCCTTGAGCTTGATGTTGAGGGTCGCGGGCACCATCTTGGTGAGGCGCTCCACGTCGGCGAAAGGGATCTCCAGCACGCGGCCCACGTCTTTGATGGCCGCGCGCGCGCCCAGCGTGTTGAAAGTGATGATCTGCGCCACCTGCTCGCGGCCGTACTTCTGGGTCACGTACTGAATCACTTCGCCGCGGCGGTTCATGCAGAAATCCACGTCGATATCGGGCATGCTGACGCGCTCGGGGTTGAGGAAGCGCTCGAACAGCAGGCCGTACTGCAGGGGGTCGATATCGGTGATCGCCATGGCGTAGCCCACCAGGCTGCCGGCGGCCGATCCACGTCCCGGACCCACGGGAATGTTCTGCGCCTTGGCGTAGCGGATGAAGTCCCAGACGATCAGAAAATAGCCCGAGAACTTCATTTTCTGGATCATTTTGATTTCTCGATCCAGGCGCTCGGTGTACTCGGCAAGGTCGTGCTTGAGCATGCCCTTGGCGCGCATGGCTTCGAGGCGCGGGCGGCGTTTTTCGAAGCCCTGCCGCGCCACGTACTCGAAGTAGCTGTCGGCGGAGTGTTCCGCCGGCACGTCGAATTTGGGAAACGGCTCCTTGACCTTGTCGAGCGTGACGTGGCAGCGCTGGGCGATGTCCCAGGTGCGGTCGAGCGCGTCTTCCAGTTCGCCGAACAGCAGCATCATCTCGTCGCGCGACTTCAGGTAGAAATCGGGCGAGTGCCAGCGCATGCGATTCGGATCGCTCATCATCTTGCCGGTCTGCACGCAGAGCAGGATTTCGTGGGCGCGCGCGTCTTCCTTGCGCAGGTAGTGCGAGTCGTTGGTGGCGACGAGCGGAAGGCCGGTTTCCTGCGAGAGGCGGTTCAATTCGGGGGTGAGGCGGCGGTCCTGCTCCAGGTGATGGTCCTGAATTTCGAGAAAGAAATTGTTGCGGCCGAAGATGTCGGCGTAGGTGAGCGCGAGGCGTTTGGCGTCGTCGTGTTTGTCGGAGAGGATGGTTTCCGGAATGTGGCCGCGCAGGCAGGCCGACATGGCGATGAGGCCCTTGGAGTGGCTGTTGAGCAGGTCGAGATCGATGCGCGGCTTGTAATAGAAGCCGTCTAGGTAGGCGGTGGAGACCAGGTCGATGAGGTTGCGATAGCCGTCCTGGTTTTCGCAGAGGAGCACCAGGTGGTTGTAGCGGTCGGTGTCGGAGCGCGTTTTGTGGCCCTTCTGCGAGACGTAGACTTCGCAGCCGATGACGGGATGGACGCCGTTGGCTTTGGCGGCGTTATAGAACTGCACGGCGCCGAAGAGGTTCCCGTGATCGGTCATGGCCACGGCCGGCATTTTCTGTTCGACCACGATCTGCATGAGTTGGTCGATCTCGCAGGCGCCATCGAGCAGAGAATAATCGGTATGGCAATGCAGGTGGACAAAGGACATCGCGCGTTCAAGGCTCCTAGCCCGGGGGAGGCTGGTCACTCTCATTTTACCCCGGCTGCTCCTTCGTCGCTCCCTCTTCTGAGCTGAGCAATGCCTTATGGCCTCGCGCGTGCCACTCAGTGAGCTCAGGCGGAGTCAACGCCGAGCTTACTACTCTGCTCGACCGAACAGGTCAAGTAGCTGCGGCCTCGGAATTATCCGAATATAGCGAACGCCGATCGCCTTCAAGTCTCTGTTCGGATCTTTGAACTCTGGTGGCTCGGGAAAGACCGGGCCGAAGTATGTGCTATTCAAGGCGCCTTCCTCAACTGATCGGGTCATACGTGCGTCGGCGCCATCCGTGATCTCCATGAGAATCAGTTGGCCAATTCTCCTGCCTGGGTATAGAAGAATAGGCGTGTTTGAACCGTTCGCTATTTCAAGCGTCAGACAGCCGCGATAGTTCGGGTGGATCCAAGGCGCCGTCTCGATTACCGTAAACGTCCGGGCAACAGAAGACTTAGTGAGTATTTCACCGGCCAGATCGTGGGGGAGCTTGATAAACTCCAATGTAGCCCCGAGAATAGTCTGGTGCGCCGGCACAACCAAAAACTCACCGAGAGGTACATGGACGCGGGTGTGGAACGAGAACGACGATTGTTCGTCGGGGCAGTAAAACGGAAAACCAGGCGCTCGGGGGAGTAGGAAATACGAACCCAATCGCAAATCTAGCGAGTCGTCATCGAGAGCCTCCTCCCGTGCCAGAAGGGGAGTGACTACTAAACTCCCTAGCTCGTGAATCTCACGGGCTAAGCGATTAGAGATTGCTTTTCTCGACAGTACCGCCATTGATAAGCCCTCTCCGAAACGACAGCAAACTCAGGTCTTCAAGCGCCTTCAGAGTCCACATTTCAAGCCGTTCGGCCCACTTGCTCCGGTGGCAAATGTCGTTCTCATTTTGGTTGGCGATTCTTTTCATTAATTCTGGGAGGCTCTCCAAATAGAAGAGGTACGCGGCATTAATAACGGCGACCGGATCCGGAAATCGTTCTCGCCCGTTTTGCACGAGAGTTGACGGGACGACCCCGTGACTCAGATATGTCCTGACGAGGCTTATTTCCTCCCTGTCTAAGTCGCCCCTAAAAAGCCGGAGCTTTGTTTGTAGCGAATTGGTCACGAGAGAAGCAACCTTTGGCTTTAACTTGAGGAAGGCGTCTTTTACACCTTCAGCCAAATCACGTTTCTCCTCTGATTCATACACGTAGTCCTCTTCTGGCATGTCCGCGAGCTTCTTAATGAGACCTACATAGCTGGTTCTCGGCCTCTCCTCGAGGAAGCCCCACCAATCGCCTGCCAGCAGTTGATCGGTGTGCTCCCTGAACCTGCAGGCATCCGAGGGATGAGTGTCGCTAAACTCTCGCATGTCGTCGGTGTCAGACGTACCAATAATGTCGAACAGCTCGATGTAGGCAAAGGAATAGGCGGGCCCGATTAGGCCTATCGCAAAGCGATCGCAGTAGATCTCCTCGCTCCAATACTTCAAGCGCTCTCGACACCAGCTCAGATCCGGCTCGGAGAGGGTCGCGTATCCGGCAAGGGTCTCTCGAAGCGCTGCGTCAATATCGCGCGACAGGCTTTCGTCAAGGCCCAGCTCCTCAAACGCAAAGTGGCCAAGTTCGTGGCAAATAACGAGGTTGAGAAACAGACTTGCGCCCTGCGAGTATGGCATCGCGATAAGCGCCAACTTTTTGGGAAACTCCGGGGCATTCTCTACGATGCCCTCGTATATCCGGGCGTGATAGCGGAGATTCGTCCGCGGGTATTGGAGGTAGTTTAGCTCCGCGGTGTGCGATATCACTACTCTACAGCCTTCCAGCCCAGGAATCTCTGACAGGGGTCGCTCCAGAAACTCTATGAATGCCACTGGGATGCTTAGAGTGTGCGCGTCCTCCGCTGGGCGCACAAGCTCGTGCAAACTGCTCCAGAACTCGCGAATCGTCGTGAGGCCTTGACGCTCGAAGCGTGCAAGGGCCGGGTCATCAGGTCCCTCCAAAACCCGCCGCACAAACTGGCGAAGGAAACGCTGAGCGTTCTCTCCAAGATCGGAAATGTACCGTAGGAATGCGACGGTTGCCTCGCGGTGCGTTCGTTCCGATTGATCGCGCCGTTGATAGATGGACGCGATAAACCGATGTAAGGAGGCGGCGTCTCGAACGAGATCCGCTAACTCGTCAGACATAAACCGCGTGTCCCTCGAGGGGCCCTCGGTGACGGGTGCCTTGAATTACGCAATGCGCGGTTTTCAATTTTGTAGAAGAATTCGACTGCCCGGAGGGCGCTGGCACGTTGTTCCCCAGGATCGGGGTTTGCGGTTTCCAGAGCTTGCAACGTCCCGATCATTCGGCGCCGATCCTCTGGCGGGAACAAGTCATCGATCGTTCGAATTTGGTCGTAGCTCGAGACGATCCGAGAAACCGCGGGTGAAAGCGCCGCATTCCTGCTGTCTGTAGCGGCCTGCAAAGACTCAATGGCATCTGGAAGTGTCCTGGCAAGCTTCTCTCGATTGCCATGACGAATCAGATCCAGCAGCGCGTCAATGATCTGCCGCGAGAATAGCGCGAGCGATAGGTACTGGGACCTTGAATCGTTAGACGTAGCCATGGGGGACCTTCCTTCACGGGTCGGCTTCAGAATACCAAAACTCGTGCCCGCAAGACGTAGTTTTCCATGTAAATTTTAAATTGACGAATCAGAATTGTCAATATAAAATTGACATCAATGGGCGAGTCGTCAAAATTTCTTTTCGGCACCGGCATCAAGCCGCAGGTTGCTGAACGCATTCAGGCGCATGTCGAAAAGAAGTTTGGTAACAACGGCGCCAAAGCCGCTGCGAGCCTTGGGATCAGTCGCCAAAGGCTATTCTCATACACGAGTGCGAAGGCCCTGCCGCGTCCGCCCATATTCGACCTAATCCTCCAGACGTGGGGGCTCAACCTTCTCGGCGTCAAGCCGTATCGAAGAGCTGAGGCGGAGTGGGAATCTGGACCCCGTCAGCGTCTCCTTTTCGAAAGCCCAATTACGCTCAAGAGTGACGAGTTGAGGGTCGTGATCAAGCGGAAGGGCCCGCGTGTCGTGGCCAGTATCGAAATCTCGGCGGATGTCGAGATTGCCTGATGCGCTGGGCGGTCGCGTGTCGGAAGAAAACTCAGAAAATATGCCGCAAATAGGCCGCAATCGCGATAATCGCCAGGCCGGAGACCGCTGCGCCGGCCATCATGCGCGGGCGGCGCGGATTGTGCGGGCTGGAGATCAGGATGGCGACGGCGAAGACGTGCATCGCCAGCAGCAGCTTCACGCCGAGCAGCATGTGATACAGGGGCGTATGCCCCAAATTGGTGAGCATGTTGTAAGTGCCGGAGATCAGCAGTCCGGCCATGGCGGCGAAAACCAGGGGCCGATAGAGCATCGCGGCCCTGTCCATAAAGCTCTCGCGCGAATCCGGTGAGAGTCCCGCTGCGGCCTGTGACATTACCATGCGGCCGAAAATCATCCCGCCGATCAGGGTCGCCATGGAAGAGATGTGCAGCCAGCGCATGATTACGTAGATCACGTCAGCCATAGCCTAGAGTATACAATCGGGGTGATGATCCACGAAGTCTTTCCGGTAGGAATGTTGCAGTGCAATTGCTCGGTTTTCGGCGACGAGCAGACCCGCCAGGCCATTGTGGTGGATCCCGGCGACGACATTGAACGGGTCCTCGACTCGGTGGCGCGCCACGGCCTGACGGTGAAAGCCATCGTCATCACCCACGCGCACATCGACCATATCGGCGGCGCGCAAAAGCTCAAACTGGCCACCGGCGCGCCGGTCTACATGAATCGGAACGACGCCGAATTGCAAAAAACGATGGACGTGCAAGCCGCCTGGCTGGGAGTGCAGCCGCCCGAAGCGGTGGCCATCGACAACGATGCCAAAGATGGCGGCATGCTGGCCTTGGGCGCCACCGAATTTCACGTGCTGCACACTCCCGGCCACACGCAGGGCAGCATCAGCCTGTGGATTCCCTCCGAGAGCAAACTGGTGGCCGGAGACACGCTGTTCCGCGACAGTATCGGGCGTACTGACCTGCCCGGTGGCGACGGGCGCCAGATCCTGCGCTCCATCCACGAGAAACTGCTGCCGCTTCCGGAGGAGACCGTAGTGATCCCCGGGCACGGAGCCAACACCACCATCGGGCGGGAAAAGCAGGTCAACTATTTTCTGCAAGGGCTGTGAGCACCGGCTTGCTCACGCGCGCGGCGGCATCCGCCCTCCTTGCACCAAGATGTGCGAACTTCACGGGGCTATTCTCCCCAGCCCCTAGCGGGCCTCGCTCACACTCCCCTGCCCCAGACACTGCCTATGTCTGAATACCGGAATTCGGTGTCTGAAATTCCGGCATTCGCGCGCATGCCGCCCGCCTAACCCCCCTGCTTTCTGCATGGCCCCGCCCGTGCAACTAAACCAGCGAAAGGGAGTCTCTATGAACGACCCATCCACGTATTGGCTAACCGTCACCAACATCGCGTTGGGGCTGGCCACCTTGATCTGCATCGTTGCCGTTGGCATCGGCGTAGTTCAGGAACTGGCCGCCAGAAGCAAGAAGAAAGTCACGCTGTCCAAGCTGGATTCCGAGGTGGCCGATCTGGTCGCTTCGTACAGCGATGGCCATGCGTTTAACATCCCCTCCCTCGGCGTCACCATGGCCGATGGCGGCGAGGAATCGGGGAAGAAAGAAAAACGGTAGTCGCCATGACCTGCCCGTTCCTCAAAGAAGCACAGGTCAAATATTGCCGGACCTCGTCCATCCGCAAACTCATTCCTCTGGCGCAAGCGAGCCGGGCGGAAGAGCGGTGCTCCTCGGAGAACTACTCGGAGTGCCCGGTCTTCCGGCAGCAGCCTGATGCCCACGAGTTGGCGGCTTTCGGAACCTGTCCCTACCTGCACGAATCGCTGATGCAGTACTGCAGCGCGGCCTCTGTAACCAAGCTGGTCCCATACAGCGAATCGCTGCTTTCGCGCTGCGGGAACGATACTTATCGCTATTGCGAGCTGTACCTGCAAATGGCCCATCCTCTGCCGCCGGCCGAAACCGTGGACGGCCTGCAAATGCCCGAGGAACTGGGCTATTCCGCCAACCATATGTGGGTGGATTCCCATGAAAACGGCGTTTGCCATGCCGGAATCGATGCCTTCCTGAGCCGCACGCTGGGCGAGGTGGAACGCATCAGTTTCGTGTGGCAAAAGGGCTATCATCGACCGAGCGCGGTGATTACCGCGGCCGGGGTCGACCTGGAAATTACCTTGCCGTTTCCGCTGCAACTCACCAACTGCAATCTCTACCTGCGCGCCAATCCGAAGCGGCTCACCTCCGAGCCTTACACCGGAGGCTGGCTATTTGAAGGAGTGCCGGACGCGGGAACGCTGGATACTCTGGCGCGCGGTCAAAAGGCGCAGCGTTGGATGGATGAGGAGGTCAAGCGTATCAACGAATTCCTCCAGCACTTACCGGGGGCGCATGGCCCCATCGCGGCCGACGGCGGAATGTTCTCCGCGGGATTGGCCCGGTATATCGAGCGCGAACAGATGTTGGCGCTGTTCCACGAATTTTTCTCGCCTTACGCGAGCAGGAAGTAAGACCGTGACACTACGCGGAAAAATCCCGTTTCTGGCTGGATTGGCCGTGGCCCTGGGCGCGGGCTGGGTCGGCTTTCCACACGCCATTTACCAAAGCCGCCCGCAGCCGGTGGACTTCAGCCATAAAGTCCACGCCGACAAGGCCGGCGCCAAGTGCGAGGATTGCCACTCGTTTCGCGAAGACGGCTCGTTCGCCGGTCTTCCCACGGTCGATAAGTGCGCCGGCTGCCATACCGTCCCCATGGGCACCACCGTGGCGGAAAAGAACTTCATCGATCGATACGTGACCCCCAATCGCGAGCCGCAATGGGCCGCTTACGCGCATCAGCCGGAGAACGTTTCCTTCTCCCACGCCGCGCACGTGAAGCGCGCCAACCTGGCGTGCGAAACGTGCCACGGGGACACCGGAACCAGCAGCACGCTGCGGCCCTACCAGGTGGACCGCATCAGCGGATACTCACGCGACATTTGGAAAATTGGGAACATGCGGCACGGCATGAAGATGGCGGATTGCGTGGAGTGCCACCGCCGGAACAGCCTGGAAAACAGTTGCCTGGACTGCCATAAGTAGAGGCGCTCATGAAAACCACTCGTAGAGAAATCATGATGTTTGCAGGCGGCTCGGCCGTGGGCGTCCTGTTCACGCCGGCTCCGTGGCGCTTGATCACGGATACGGCGCTGTGGTCGGAAAACTGGCCGGGCGTTCCAGTGCCGGCGCGCGGCGAAATTCGCGCGAAGTACACCAACTGCTCGCTGTGCCCGGCGGGATGCGCCGTGCGCGCCCGATGCGTGGGCGATCAGCCGGTGGCGCTGGCGGGAGTCAGTGGCCATCCACTGTCTCACGGCGCCCTGTGCCCGTTCGGACTCGCGGGGCATCACCTGCCGTATCTTCCTTCGCGCGTGAAGCAGGGTCCGGTGAAGGAAGCCGCCGCGGCGGTTGCCGAAGGCATTGCCAAATGCGGCCCCGCGGAGTATGTGGTCACGCTCGATCTGCGGCCAGCCCGTACCGCTTCGTGGACTTACCGCCGCGCGATGGCCGCGGTTAAGAATGGCCGCTACGTGACGCCGTCGGTCGATTCGTCCGTCGCAGTGGACCTTGCCAAGGCTCGGACGGTGCTGAGCTTCGGCGTCCCGGTGTTGGATGGTTGGGGCACACCCGGAAACGTGATCGCCGCGCGTCCCGGTTTTCGTCTGATTCAGGCCGACCCCGTGGAATCGCGCACCGCCACCATGGCGGACCAATGGCTGCGCATCCGGCCCGGCTCGGAAGACGCCCTGGCGCAGGGGCTGGCCAGCACAGTGACGCATGCCGCCGCGGCTGAGGCCTCGGGCCTCGCGGAATCGGAAATCGCGGCCCTGGCGGCACGGTTGGAGCAGAACGGGCCCGTGCTGGTGCTGGGCTCTTCACGCCTCGAAAGCACCGGTCGAACGGTAGTGGCGCGGCGCGAAACGCCGGTGCCCACCGAGTGGCACAAGGCCGCGCCGGTGAGCGGCCTGGCATCGCTGCCCGATGGCTCGGTGCGGGTCCTCATGGTCGACGAATCGGCGCCGGGTGAGTATCTCCCGTGGAACGCCATCCAGAAGAAGCTGGTGGCGGATAACCCGGTGGTGGTCGCGCTGGCTTGGTCGCGCGAGGGGTATGCGCGCCACGCGCAGTACGTTCTACCGGTCGGGGTCTACCCTGAAGTAGTCGGCGATATCCCGCCGGCGGTGGATTCGGTGGCCGCCACGTTCCGCCTTTCCGTGCCTCTGGTACCCGCGCCTGAAAGCTGCGTGAAGCCCGAGGAGTTCGTGGCCGCGGCTGCCGGATTATCGATCGCCGACACGCTGCACGAGCGCGCCGACGCCATCTATAAGACGGGACGCGGCGCCTTATTCACCTGCGCCGATGCGAAATCGGCCGCGCTGAAAGACGTGAGCGCCGCCGATTTCTGGAAAGCTCTGAACGCCGGCGGCTGCTGGATCGACGCGCCGGACGAGAAAGCGCCCGCGGCCCGGTTTAGCGCGGCGGCCGCCGAGGCACGGCCGGTGGAAGAGTCGGAACTGCCGTTCGTGGTGGTGCTCAACCGCGAGCTGACGCCCGCTTCGCCGATCCTTTCGAAGGTCTACCAGGAATCGAATCTTCGCCTGGCTCCCAATACCGTGGCGTTGCATCCTTCGTGCGGCCTGGAGGATGGCACGCAGGCAGTGTTCGAGACCTTGCTGGGCAAGTGCCCGGTCCGGGTGACGCTCGATGCGGGCGTTCCGGCCGGTGTGGTGCGCGTAACGGCGTCGCCCGCGGTGTTAGACCTGTGCGCCGCCGGGGCGCGCGCGAAAGTGGTGCGAGCATGATTTCCGCAAACAAACAAATTCGAGCGGCGCGGTACGGCATGACCATCGATGTCGACCGCTGCAACGGCTGCGGGGCCTGCATGGTGGCCTGCTCCGTGGAGAACAACGTTCCGCCGGCGCACGAGGGCGCCACCGACCGCAAGGGTCTCACCTGGATCCGCGTATATAAGGTGGACAACGGCGAGGAGTATCCCAATCGCCGCACGGCTTTCGTGCCGGTAATGTGCCAGCACTGCGGCAACGAAACTCCCTGCGTGCATGTCTGCCCGCAACAGGCCGTGGATGTCGACCCGGCAACCGGCGTGGTCGGCGAGATGCCGCAACGCTGCCTGGGTTGCCGGTACTGCATGGCGGCCTGCCCGTATCACGCCCGTTACTTCAACTGGTGGGACCCTGCGTGGCCCGCCGGCATGGAGAAGACGCTGAATCCGGATGTCTCGACGCGCATGCGCGGAGTGGTGGAGAAGTGCAACCTCTGCCACGGACGCTGGCATGCCGCCAAGGAACAGGCGGCCGCCGCGGGTAAGCCCGATACCGAGCCGGTGAGTTACGTTCCGGCCTGCGTGGAGGCGTGCCCCACCGGCGCCATCCACTTCGGCGATTTGAACGACTCGTCGAGCGCCATGGCAAAGGAAGCGGCGGAGCCCGAAAGTTTCCGCTTGCTGGAGAAATTGAACACCCAGCCCAAGATTTATTACCGGTCGAAGAAGGATTGGGTACGAGGGATCGCCGCCGCGCCTCGTCCGGGCTCGGGAAAGGAGAACGGCCGTGGCTAGACAATCCATGGACAAACAATTCATTGCGCGCGGTGTGGCGCGCTGCTCGACGCCTAAATTCCTGTTGTGGATGGCCCCGTGGCTCGCGCTGCTCGCCTTCGGGCTGTATGCCGCCGGTTTATGCCTGGTGAAAGGCCTGAACCAGACCAACATGGACAACCGCTTCGCCTTCGGTCTGTGGATCTTTCTCGACCTGACGGTGATCGCTCTGGGAGCCGGCGCCTTCTTCACGGGCTTCCTGCTGTACATTTTGAAGCTCGACGAACTGCGCTCGGTAATCAACAGCGCGGTGGTCATCGGGCTGGTCTGCTATAGCGGCGCGGTCTGCGTGCTGGCGATAGACGTGGGGCAGCCGCTGCGGGCGTGGTTCACCTTCTGGTACCCCAACGTGCACTCCATGTTGACGGAAGTGACGTTCTGCATCAGTTGCTACCTTACCGTGCTGCTCATAGAGTACCTGCCCATCGTGCTGCGCAATCGCAAACTGCGGCAGGTGCCGTCATTCCTGGTTTTCGAGTTTGAGCTGCACAAATTGATCCCCGTGCTGGCGGGCGTGGGCACGTTTCTTTCGTTCTTCCACCAGGGCTCGCTGGGTGGGCTGTACGGTGTGCTGCGCGGGCGCCCGTTCGCCTTTCGCGAAGGCCTGGCGGTCTGGCCGTCGACATTCTTCCTGTTCATTATCTCGGCCGCGGCTGTGGGGCCGAGCTTCATTTTGCTCACTACCTGGCTGGCGGAAAAGATCTCGCGCAAGCGGCTGGCGCGTCCTGAAATCCTACAGCTTCTGGGGCGAATTTCGGGGTCGCTGCTGGCGGTTTACGTGTTGGCCAAGAGCATCGACACGCTTATCTGGATCAATCGTACGTCCCCTGAAACGGGATTCCAGGCCTGGCAATACTACAGTTGGAAACCATTCGGATCGTGGATCCTGGTGGCGGAAATCGGCCTATGCGGGGTGGTTCCGGTGTTGATTCTGCTGGCTCCCAAGCTGCGCCGGCGGACCGGATGGCTGGTGAGCGGAGCGTTCCTGGCGTGCGCGGGCGTGGCGCTGAACCGCTTCGTGATGACCGTTCAAACGCTGGCCCTACCGACCCTTTCGTTCGACCGTTTCCTCTCGTACACGCCGAGCTGGCAGGAGACCGGAACGTTCCTCGCGGTAGTGGCATACGGCGTGCTTGTATATTCATTCTCATTCCGTTATTTCCAGCTTTTCCCGCAGGAGCGGGAGCTCAAAACGGGGGCGCCGCAAGTGGAAGAAGGACGTGAACTGGTGGGGAGGTATTAATCATGTTGCCTTGGAATTATGGATTTCAGTGGAATCTCGGACATATCATCTTCCTCGGCGCGTTTTATTGCGTGCTGACCGCGATGGCGGTGACGCTGATCGCCGCGGTGCGCCGCTCGCGGGAGGATTTGCGCAAACATCGCGTGGAAGAGATCGGCTGGCACGGGGACTTTCACGATTTACCGGCGCGCGACCGGGTTTGCCGCCACGTGCTTACCGGCGAATTCCAGAGCCGCGAATGTCCGCACGCATTCGATTGCCGCCAGTGCGAAACCCACGCCAAGCTGATCCAACGTCACCCGCTGCCAGCACCGGACCAACCCGAGGAAGACCTTTTCGGCATGGCATTTCCGTTGGATCGCTTCTATCATCGCGGCCACACTTGGGCGCATCCGGAACCCGACGGCACGGTTACCGTGGGGCTCGACGAATTAGGTTCGCGGCTGATTGGAACGCCAGACGCCGTGGATCTGCCACAGCCCGGCACATACGTGGAGACCAACGGCACGGCCTTTCATGTACGCAAACGCGACGCGCACGTGCGGGTTCTCTCGCCGGTGGATGGCGAAGTGATGGAGACCGGCGGTTCCGATAGCGGCTGGTATCTGAAAGTAAGGCCGATGGCCGCGGGTGAATCGGCGTTTCGCCACCTTCTGCGCGGCGCGGAAATAAGGCCCTGGCTGATGCGCGAAATGGAACGGCTGCAACTGGCGTTGGCCGCGGAAGGCGCCGTTCCCACGCTGGCCGACGGAGGCGAGCCGGTGGCGGATATCGCGGCGAGCTATCCCGCGGCCGATTGGGACGCGGTGTGCGGCGAGATGTTTCTGGAGCCGTGATATGGCTGTGTTAGTAAGCGCTAACCACGGGCTCCGCCCTTGATAGCCGCTCTTTTGTGGCATAAAGGCGGGCTTCAGCCAGGCTTCAGCCGGCTTCAGCCTGGCTTCAGCCCGCCAAAGCCGCCTGAAAGGCGGCCTGCAGGCACGATTGCCTGCCCCACCGGCGAGACCAAAGGCACGGCGGTTTGAAGTCTTCTTCGATGTAAGAGTCCAAAATCTATCTCCTGCGATGGGTAACCGGAGAAGAATTCTGCGAAGTGCTGGGCTTGAAATTGGTATCGCCGGAATAGACCGCCTGCACCGGATCGGTCCCGGCATCCAGAGTCGCGGTGGCGCTGCCCCCGCTTAAATTCACTGTCGCGAGCACCGCTTGCGTCACCGTATCGACAAACTGCACGCTGCCGGCCGGCGTTCCTTCGCCGGGAGGCTCGGCCATCACCACCGCCGTCCAGGCATCTCCAAAACTGGTCAACACGGTCACCGTGGCCGCGCGGTTAACGGTAAGAGCGATCGCGGCCGATTGAGCAGCCGGCCAGTTGGAATCGCCGGCCCACGTGGCGGAGATCTGGTGGGTCCCCACTGCCAGCGTGACCGCCAGGTACGCGGAGCTTTGCGAGAGCGTTCCCGAACCGATGACAGTGGCGCCATCCAGGAAGTTCACCGTGCCGGTTGGCGCGGCGCTGATGTTCCCCACCACCTGCGCCAGAAGGATCACGTGCTGGCCGTAGACTGCCGTGGCAGTGCTGACACTCAGCTTCAATGTGTCAGTCGGGGTCGATGACATATTGACCGTTTGCGTGTAAACCGCCGAGGATGACGGCGCGTTGTTCGCGTCGCCGCTGTAGTTGGCGGTAAGGGAGTGCGAACCGGCCGTGGTGAAGGTGGTGGTAAGAGTCGCCGCGCCGCTGGAGACGGGCGCGCTTCCCAGTAGTGTGGCGCCGTCCAAGAAATTCACTGTGCCGGTAGGCGCCGGAGAAGTGGAAAGGGACGAGATGGCCGCCTTAAGCGTCACCGATTGGCCGGTGTTGCTGGGGTTCGGATTGCTGGTGAGGCTCACGGTGGTGGCGGCAGCCGTGGGACTGCTACTGCCCTGGAAATTCGCGTCGCCGCCGTAGGTCGCCGAAGCGCTCTGGCCTGTGCCGGGGGTGATGCTGAGGCTGGCGATCGAGGTTACATTGGCCGAATCGTCGGAAGTCAGTGGGGCGGTTCCAAGTAACTGGATTAACGCGGTAAGAGGGTTGCCGGCATAGAATTGTACATTGCCGGTGGGATTGCCGTCCACCAGGCCGGAGCCGCTCATCACCATGAAGTGGTACGGCCCGCCGGAGGGCGGTTGCGCGTCCGCCACCGTGGCTGTAACGCCGGACTGAAACGGAATCCCCGTGGCCGCGGAGAATTCCAAGACGGTCGTGCTGGTTGGGGCCTTGGTGATCTGCTGCGTCACGGAGTTGGTCGACGTCACGGCGGCGTAGTTCGCATCGCCGCTATACTGCACGGTGATCGCGTGTGAGCCCGCGCCCAGAACGAGCACGTTGGCGGCCGGCGGGCACGTCAGCAGACATACTTGCGGAGTGGCCAGGGGCGCCGGAATGGGCAAGGTCCCGCGGCCGTTGCTGTCGAGCGTGGAGGTCCAATCGAGGTTTTGAGAGCCATCGAAAAACGATACCGTGCCTGTCGGCGTAGGGCCGCCGGCGGTCGCAGGCGCTACGGTCCCGAGAATGGTAAATGCCGCTCCGTAAGTCGTCGGGTTGGTGGTCGATGTCAGCGTGATATCGACCGGTGCACTGCCTCTGCTGCTGCTGGGCGAACTGCTGCCGTTGTAGTTTGTGTCGCCGTAGTAGACCGCCCGGATGGACGCGGGTATAGGAGTGGCCGTGAAAGTCGCAGTGGCCTGAAACAATGTTCCTGGGGTTAGCGCCACAGTCCCCAGGAGTGTGGCGCCATCGAAGAAGGCCACGTTGCCGGTCGGGCGGGTGCTCAGGCTGCCGGGCGCGGGGATGGCGAAGCCCGTCTTCGAAACCGAGGGTTCATCGATGCTCACCGTAGCCGTGAAGATGGACGTATTGGTGGGGGTGGGCAGCGGATCCAAGACCACCGTAGTAGTGGTATCCGCCTGGTTCACCAACTGGTTGAATGTCGTCTGCCAATGCGAGAAGTTGGAATCGCCGGAATACGTCACCGTGATGACGTTCGACCCGGTAGCGAGACCGAAAGGCACCACTTGTGAAACGCTGGGAACCTGCGGCGGCACGGTGATGGTGGCGCTGCCGGTGGAGTCCAGCGTGGCGCTGCCCAGAGGGTACGAACCGAATAAAGATGCCTCCACGGTACCGGTGGGAATCACGTTGCCGCTTACCGCCGGGGCCACCTTCACGGAAAACGTTACGGGCTCGGCGAAGGTGGATGGATTCACGCTAGACGTGACCCCGACGGTGACCGCTCCCTGGGTGGGCGGTGTCGTCGCCGGAGAAGATGTGCTGCCGTTGTAGTCGGCGTCGCCCTGGTAGACCGCGACGATGTCGGCGGAAGATGACAGTGGGTTGGGGATGAGCGTCGCGACCGATTGAAAGTGGCCGTTGGGGGTCAGTTGCGCAGTTCCGATTACCGAGCCGCCGCTCATGAATTGCACGGCGCCGGTGGGATTGGCAGTGCCTGCATTCGCCCCGGGAAGCGCAAAAGACGTCCCGGTGACCGAGGGTTCGCTGATACTCACGGTTGCGCTGACATAGCTGCTCGAGAAAGAAGCCGTTGTGACGGTGTCGGCCTTGCCCACCACCTGCGTGAAGGCAGTCTGTCCGGCGGCATAATGCGTGTCCCCGCTGTAGTTGAACGCGATGGCGTTCGATCCCGCCGGGAAGCCCCAGGGGACGGAAGGCGGGGAAGCCATCGGCACCGTTAGGGAGCCCTGTCCGGTGGAGTCCAGGGTCACGCTGCCCAAGTTGAACAGACCGGACAGGCTGGCGGTGACCGTCCCTGTCGGGATCGGCCCGCCAGCCGTCGCTGGCGCCAAGGCGATGGTGAAAGTCACAGGTTCGGCGAAGATCGACGGATTGACGCTCGATGTGACGGAGAGCTTGACCGAACCCTTGCCGGTTCCTACAACGGCCGAAGAAGTGCTGCCATTGTAATTGTCGTCGCCGGCGTAGACCGCGGTGAGCGAAGCGGGAACCGTCGTGACGGTGAGCGTCGCGGTGGAGGCGAATAGTCCCGATGGCGCCAGCGTTCCGATGCCCAGCAGCGTGGTTCCATCGTAGAATTGCACCGTGCCGGTGGGCTCGCTGCTGCCCAGACTGCCCGGAAGGGCGAAGAGGGCGGCCGCGGCCGAGGGTTCGTTAATGCTCACGGTGGCCGAAAGCTGCAGCGGCTGGGCACTCCCGTTCACCGCGGCCGTGGTGGTGGTATTGGCCTTGTCGACAACCTGGATGAGTGTCGATTGCGCCGGCTGATACTTCGCGTCGCCGGAATAGGAGAACGTGATGGTGTTCGATCCGGCCCCCAACCCCCATGGCGAAATGGCCCGCTGGCTGGGCTGCGGAGGCACCGTGATGGCGCCTTTGCCGGCCGCATCGAGCGTGACGGTTCCCAGGACGTAGGGGCCCAGAATAGTGGCGGAGACTGTTCCCGTGGGCACAGGGCTCGCAGTGGTTGGCGCGGCGACGGCGATGGTGAACGTGACCGGGGCGGCGAAAACCGACGGATTCGCGCTGGATGTCACCGTTACGGTGACGGCGGTGGTGGACTGTGCCTGCAACGGAAAGAGGGCGGCCGAAAGGAGCAGAGCGGCAACCGGGGTGGCGGAAGAGCGACTGAGGTGGAACATTGGGTTTCCTTACCGTACGGAACGGATCAGGACGCGGTGGGAATTTAACAGTACCGCCGGGCGTAAAAGAGTTCAAGGGCTTCTTTGGGTTATTTTGTGCCTAAACTCACAGATCGAGCGCCTTGGGATTCGCCACGGTGGAGACGTCGCCCAGCGGTTCGCCTAAATACTTCATGCGCATGAGACGGCGGACAATCTTACCGCTCTGCGTTTTCGGCAACTCGCTGACCACCAGGACTTCGCGGGGGCGGAACATAGGCCCCAACACCCGCGCCACCGTGGCACAGACCGCGCATCCTTCCACCGCGGCGCCCGGCCGCGCGACCACGTAACCCACGATAGCCTCGCCCTTCACCTCGTCGGGGACGCCGATGACCGCGGCTTCCGCCACGCCGGGATGCTGCATCATGGCTTCTTCCACTTCCGCCGGTCCCAGTTTGCGGCCGGCTACGTTCATGGACTCGTCGGCACGGCCGTGCAGCATCCAGTGGCCGTCTTCGTCGACGCTGGCCCAGTCGCCGTGGTACCACATGCCTGGAAATCGCGACCAGTAGGTTTCGAGGTAGCGTTGCGGATCGTTCCAGATGCCGCGGGTCATGGAAGGCGAAGGTGCGGTGCACACCAGGTAGCCCTTCCGGCCGCGCACGGGAACGCCGTTCTCGTCGACCACTTCGGTCGCCATGCCCGGCGCCGGGCCTCCTAGCGTGCAGGGTTTTAGCGGTCGAATGGGCAACGGGAACAGAAAGCAGCCGACGATCTCGGTACCGCCCGAAATATTAATAATGGGGCAGCGCCGGTGGCCCACCTGCTCGAAGAACCACAGCCACGAGGCTTCGTCCCACGGTTCGCCGGTCGATCCCAGCAGGCGCAGCGAGGGCATGGGCGGTGGCGCGCCGGCCGCTTTGCTCAATACCCGGATAGCGGTGGGTGAGACGCCGAACGTGGTGATCCGGTAGCGCTCGATCATCTCCCAGAGGCGCATGGGCGTGGGAAAATCCGGGGCGCCGTCGTACATGAAGATGGCGCCGCTGAAGAGATGGTTACCCAGGATGCTCCACGGCCCCATCATCCAGCCGATGTCGGAAAGCCAGAAGAAGCGGTCGTCCGGTTGGTGGTCGAACGCGAGCCAGATTTCCTTGCCCATTTGCGCCAGGCATCCGGCATGCGTGTGGACCGTGCCTTTGGGCTTGCCGGTGGTGCCCGAGGTATACAAAATGAAGGCGCGCGCCTCTGAATCGAGCGAAAGCGTGGGCGCGGCCTCGGGCTGGGCGGCGAAGAGAGGGCCGTCGCCTACGAGGACGGTGCGGATGCCGGCCGGCATTTTCTCGATCACTTTTTCAAGTAGCGGGAGTTGTTTGCCGCGGCGCTCCAGGTGCGCGGCGGTGAAGAGCACGCGTGCGCCGGAATCATCGAGGCGGGTCGCGATGGCGCCCGCGCCGAAGCCAGCGAAGATCGGCACCACCGTCAATCCGGCCTTGAAACAGCCATACAGGATGGAGAGGACTTCGGGGACCATCGGGAGGCATAGAGCGACCCGGTCGCCGGCTTCCAACCCCATGGCGCGCAAGCCACTTGCCACGCGATTGGCTTCGCTTCGCAAGTTCCGGAAGGTGACTTCCCGGCGGGCGCCGTTTTCCGCCTCCCAGAGGCACGCTATGCGGCCGGAGTCGGCCCAGCGGTCGAGGCAGTTGTGGGCGATATTGAGTCGGCCTCCCACGAACCATTGCGCCCATTCGGGACCGCGGCTGGCATCGAGCACCTGCCGGTAGGGTGCGAACCACTCGACGCTCATTTCGCGCATGGTTTCATCCCAGAAACGCTCGGGATTTTCGCGGCTGAAATGCAAAAACGCCTCGCGGTCCGAAAACCCGAGGCGTTGCATGAAGCGCCAGACGTTGGTCCGTTCGATGAACTCGCGCGAGGGCTCCCAGATCATGACGGGGCAGGTTCGAGGCCTGCCCCACTATTCTAAACTAACGACGAGGCGCCCAACCCGCGGTGATCGTCAGCATGACGCTGCGTCCGGGCAGGAGATTCAGCAAGTCGTTCGGGCTCTCGACGTAATGCGCGGTCAGGGTGGGGGCGATAGCGGGCGTGACGCCAACCAGATTGTGGCTGTTGGCGAGATTATTGACCGCGAGGCCGATCTTACTCCCGCGCAGAAACGAGCTGCCCTTGACTGTGTAATTCGCGAAGACGTTCACTATATTGAACGGATTGATCGTGACGGCCTGATCCACAGGGTAGGGAATGGAGATTCCGTTAATCAAATAGTTGAGCGTGGTGTTGTCGTTGTACATGGTGCCTACCCGCTTATCCACCAGGCCGGCGCTCCAGTCGGTACGGTGCCAGAGCAGACTCACAGTCTCGACGTTTTTCGGCGAATCTTGAACCCATTCGCCGCCGTTTGGATAGTTCGGCCCTCCCGCGTATTTTGCCGAACCCATCATGCCGTTGGCGTACAGCGAAAATCCATATGGGAGCACGAAGCTGGTTTCCGCCTCGATGCCCTTGGTATTGCTGGGCCCGGTCGCAACGGAGACGGGTTCTTCGGTGTCGGGATCGGTGTAGGTATCGTAAGCGTTCTGGAAGTGGATGTAGTAAGCGTCGAAATCCAGGGTCCAGCGGCGGTGCTTCATCACCGAACCTACCTGATAGGTCTTAGCCAGGGTGGGCTTGGGAGGAACCTGAACCTGCCCGCCCGGGACGTCGAATACAGCGCTCGCCGGAATGATACTGCCCTCGGCCCACTGGGCGTAGACCGACCAATCGCTCCGCAGGGTGTAACGGGACGCGATATTCGGCAGCACGTTGTTGTAGTTGATGGAGTGCGAGACAAATTGGGCGCCGCCGATGCAGATCGGCGCACCGGTGACAGGATCGGTCCCCAACTTTCCGCCCAGGCAGCCGACCGTCTTTCCGTTGTCCTGGTATTGATTGAGCGCCATTCCGTAATTGGCGTCCTTTACACCAACCGTGACCGTGAATTTCGGCGCCGCATGCCATTCATACTCGGCAAACGGCTGCACGGACGTAGTGATGAAATGCTCGTGAAAGTTGCCGAGGGGCGTGTCCAGGTGGGTCAGAATATTGGACGGAATCTGATAACGGTCGGTGTAGGCCCAGTCGAACCAGAGGCCTGTGCGGAAGACTCCATACTTGGACTCCCAGCTCAGGGTTGCGGTGTCCCCGGCATGGCGATATCCGTTCAGCTTGTCGACACCGCTCGGTTTACTGGAGCTGAGGTTGACAGTAGCTCCATTCTGGTAGAACTGTTTGTTCCAGTACCGGGTGGTGTACAGTTTCGTGTTGAACTTCCATCCGTGCCCCATGTCGGCATTGTAGGCGACATATTCGAAATCGGTCTGCACGTGATAGAAGTCGTAGCCGTAATAATAGGGATCGGGCGTGCCGTTCGCGAGGAATGGGGTGCTGTCCAGCAGGTAGTTATCGCCATACTCCGCGACTTGCGCGCGGGTAGGGGTGGTCGTTTTTGGAGTGTTGGTCCAAATGTCCACCAGACCGCCGTACACCGTGAGCGAACTCTTGCTGGAGATCCGGTATTGATACTTGCCAAACCCGGCATCCCGCTTCTGTTTGTTGTTCGTTTGATATCCGTCCGACAGCAATTGCTGGACGTCTATCAGGACGCTGTTCTTGCTGTCTTTTCCAAAAAAGCCGCTGTCGGCGTCCAATTGGGCCAAGCGGGTATCCCACGAGCCATAGTCGAACGTCGCGCGGATGTCCGGGTCCGGAAATAGCGGCGGCGACTGCAGATTGATCGATCCGCCAAAGTTCGTGGGACCAAAGGTCGACGCCAAGCCCGGGCTGCGGTCGAAATCGACCGAGTCGGTCCAACCGCTCGGGAAGTTCGCCCAGGAATGGTGCGTCGGCGTGTTGGTATCCTCAAACGGAATCCCATCGAACGTCATAGTGTAATCTCCGTCCGGGAAACCGCGGAAATAAGTAGCGCCCTGCCCGAGCCCGATGCCATTGGGGTTCAGGCTAAATGTACCCGGCGCATAATTCACGTATTCGGAGTAGTCGGCCACCGGCGACATGAAATTATGGATAAAGTCCGAGCTGACTTCCGTTCTGGCGGAAGTCGTTTCCAGCACATTGCCGGAAGGCGCGGTAGCCGCCGCCAGCGATATAGTTTCGCTGACCGTAATCTCACTCGAAACAGACTCAACCGACATGGTGATGGGCACATCCAGCGTGGCACCGGCGGCGACCAGTCCGCCGGTGCGCGTGGCGACGGCGAAACCTGGGGCCGTTACCTGGACGGTGTACGCTCCGGCCGCAAGACTCGAGACCAAAAAGTGGCCTTCGGCATCGGTGGTGAGCATTTGACTTGTGCCGGTGGCCTCGTTCTTGATAGACACAACCGCTCCGAGAATGGCCTTGCCCGCCTGATCCACCACCGTCCCGCCGACAGTTGCGCCACCAGCACCTTGTTGCGCCCTCAGCGGTACCGCTCCAAGGGCCGAGAAAAGCAGGCATAGACTTGCGGCGGACACACTACGCCACCCGTTTCTGACACACTTCATCTTCAAGTTCCTCCCGAGTCAAATTCCTGGATTTAGGTTAGTCCTGTCAGGATAGCCGCCCCGTGTTACAACTTCATGTCACCGAAGTTAAGACGCCATGTCGGAGGCGGGTGACAAACGCCCCGGGACTTCGGCGACCCGACGTGAGATACCGGCAATCGTCACGCAGTTGTAACGCTTTATTAGTCCCGCGGTTACTCGCCCGTCGATACACTTCTCATCAGCCGATTTCGCCGTACTGGAAGTTCTATGCGCTGCCGCTCAAGCGTTTTCGCGACCAACCCGGCCACCGTACAGATTCCGATTATGTAGATCGCATCAGCTTCTCGATATTTGCTAGCGCGGTCTCCAACTCCTGGGGCGCATGTAACACCCCGGCGAAGAGGTCTCCGCGCGCGGCGAACCGGTCGAGCGCATTGGTGATGTTGAACTGCTTGGGGTGCAGGCCGCGGCGCACCTCGGACCAATCCAACGGAGTCGCCACCGGCGCGCCGCCATAAGCCCGCAACACATACGGCGCGGCGATGGTCTTCGAACGCCCGTTCTGCAGGTAGTCGAAATACACCCGATTCTTCTGGCGCTTGGCGACGGCGCGGGGGGTGGTAAAGAGGTTACGATCTTCCGCGATGGCGAGCCGAGAGATGAGCTCGGCGAAGGTTCGGGTTTCCTCGTACGTGTAGATCGGCTCCACGGGCACATACACGTGCATGCCGTCTCCGCCGGTGGTCTTGGGATAACCCACCAGGCCGATGCGGTCCAGCACTCGCTTCACTAACAGGGCCGCGTCGACAATCTTATCGAACAGGCACTCCTGGGGGTCCAAGTCGATCAGGATGAAATCGGGATTGTCGAGCGAGGGCGAACGGCTCATCCAGGGATTGTGATCGATGCAGCCCAGGTTCACCAGGTACAGCAGGCTGGCGCGATCGTCGGCGAAGACGTAGTGGATATCGTCGATTCGTTCGGTGCGCAGCCAGGATGCAAAACTGTCGGCGGCGTCTTTTTGGAAGAAGTAGTCCTGTTTGATGCCGTTGGGGTAGCGTTTGAGCGACAGCGGGCGGTCCTTCAAATGAGGCAGAATCAAGCCGGCCACGCCGTCGTAGTAATTCAGAACGTCGCGTTTGGTATAGCCTTCGTCGGGATAGTAAATCTTCTTAAGATTTGTAAACTTCAGTGTCTGGCCGCCAATCCGCAGCGATGCCTCTTTAACGTCGGCCAGCAGCTCGGCGCGCGGGGCTTTTCCGGCATCTGGAGGATCGCCCGCTTCTTCCCGGGCAACCTGCCCCGGGGCGATGTCGTTGCGGAGCCCCAGGAACACCGGCGCACGCAGGCGGCGGTCGGGCGTCCACTGGGCGAATTTGACTTGGCACACCAGCTCGGGCTTGACCCACGTGATCCCCTTGTCCGACTTGGGACGCTCGGGGAACGGGCACTCTTCCACGATTAGAGGTTTCAGCGTGGCATACAGGCTGGCCAGCAGTTTCTGGTCGAACCCGGTGCCCACGTTTCCCACCCAACGCAGTTCGCCGGCATCGTAGAGGCCCAGCACCAGCGCGCCGAAATAATCCCGATCGCCCTGCGGAGCGGTGAAGCCGCCGATGACGAACTCCTGCTCGCCCACGATTTTGATTTTCACCCATTCGCGGCTGCGGCGCGATTCGTAGGTGCTGGAAGCGTGCTTGGCCACCACGCCTTCGAGGCCGATTCCGCGCGCGGCTTCCAGCAGTTCCTCGCCGGCGCCCGGAAAAACTTCGGAAACCCGCAGCACGCCTCCAGGCGATACCACGGCCTGCAGGAGTTCGCGGCGGCGCGCCAGGCTGACGCCGCGGAGATCGTAGCCATCCAGGTAGAGTAGATCGAAAGCGAAATACACCACCGGTGTGGAGCGCGCCAGGTGCGCGATGGAATTGGGATCGGCATTGGCGATGCGCGGCTGAATCAGGTGAAAGCGCGAGACGCCTTTCTCGTCGAGCACGGCGATCTCGCCGTCGAGAATGGCCTGTTCCGCACCCACCTGGTGCGGCATCACGGCCAGTTCGGGATACTGCCGCTCGCAGCGCAGACCGCTGCGCGAAGTGATGCGCACCTCTTCGCGCTCCAGGTATGCGATGGCGCGGATGCCGTCCCATTTGACCTCATAGAGCCACTCGTCGCCGCGCGGCGGCTTGTCGACCAGCGTCGCGAGCATGGGCTCGAGCGCCGCCGGCATATCGGCTCTGCGCGCGCCCTTGATGCCGGCGATGTCGAGCTTGGTTTTGTTCTTCGACAGCGCGGGAGCGGCCGGCGCGGGAGCGGTTTTGGCGCCGCGTTTGGCCGGCGGGCTGGTGGCCCAGACGCGTTCGTTATCGCCGGCGGTATCGCGCTTGGTCTGACGCGCCGGCAGGTTGCTCGCGATTTCCGCCTGGGTGCGGCCGGAGAGCACGCTATAAGCGTGTGCTTCCACGTCCCAACCAGGCACGGCAAACGCGTCGCGTTTCTTGAGCAGCAGCCACTCGTTGCCCTTGCCGCGCCCCTTCATGAGCACCAACGCGAAATCGCCATTCAGCTTCTCGCCGTGGAGTTGGAATTTCAGGTCGCCGCGGGCGATCTGCTCCAGCCCGCCGGCATCGCCGATGAGCGTGAAGGTGCCGCGATCCCACAACATCACGCTGCCCGCGCCGTAGTTGCCGGCTGGGATGGTGCCCTCGAAATCTCCATACTCGATGGGGTGGTCTTCCACGTGAGCGGCGAAGTGCTTCAGCGCGGGGTCGAGCGTGGGCCCTTTGGGGACGGCCCAGGACTTCAGAACGCCGTCGATCTCCAGCCGAAAATCGTAATGCAGGCGGGTAGCGTCGTGGCGCTGCACGCAGAAGTAATGGCCCGCGAAACTCGGCTTGCCGGTGCTGGGCGCCGGTTCCGGCGTCTTCTCGAAGCGGCGTTTGGCGGCGTATTCCTCGAGCGGCATGATTTCCTTACATCACATCCTAACGCGCCGAATCGTTCCGTTCGAGTAGTCCCAAGTGTAGTGCGTCCAAAATCCCGGTGATTCTCGATTCAAAAATTCTATTGGTGGTGGAGTTTTTTCGTGGGTCCCGTGCTTACTCTTCCGCTACTGGCTGTTTTTGCGGCGTGGAGGAGCAGGCGCACCAGGACTCTGCTTTTTCTCCTGATCCCGGTAGCGGCAGCGAGCTCGCTCGTCGTTTTTTTTCAGCCGCACGACATCTCTCCCGCCACGGTGCTGTTCTACGCAGCGATCATGCAAGGTATGCGCGCCTTGAACCGAACCATGCCTGGAACGGTGCGAGCCATACCGCTGATCTGTGCCGCCATGATCGCCGTGCGGGTGGCGCTGGCCGTTGCCTCGGTGCCCCCGGATCTGTCGCAGCCGAAGACATGGGCCCGCAACTCGCATTTGGTTGTGAGCCGGGATCTCATTGCCGGCCGGATTCTGGAAGACGGAGGGCAGCACCTGGTAATCGTTCACTACGGTCCCGGGCACGATATCCACGCCGAGTATGTGTACAATGCCGCCGATATAGACGCGTCGCCGGTAGTGTGGGCCCGCGACATGGGGCCGGAAAAAAACGCCGAGCTCGTGCGCTACTTCAGTTCGCGAAAAGTCTGGTGGTTGAATATCGACATAGACGCGACGCTATCCCCATATCCGCCTCGGTAGCGCGGCTACGCCAGGTGGTGGATCGGCTTATTTCTTAGTGGCTGGCCGGCTCGCCGGAAGTATGCGGAATCGCCGGCGGCCTTCGATGCGGTACGTATCGAAATCTGCATAATCGACGGTGAATATGGTCGACAAGGCCTCGCGCTTCGCGAGATACACGAGAGTCGCATCCGAGAAATCCATGGGGCGATCCGCGTATCGGGACATCAGCGCGTGGATTTGCGGGAGTTCCGAATTCTCGATCGCCGCCAGCACGATGGCGCCCGAGCGAACCAATCGCCAGGCCGCCTCCATCTCATGACGACTGTCGCCCACCAGGTGAAACAGTTCGGTCAGCACCGCCTCGGAGGTCATCAGAGGCAGACGGAGTTGCTCGAACGCATCTACGCAGACCCCGTGCCATCGATCCGTTCTGTCCAGGAGCGCCAACATGGCGCCGGTATCGATCAGCGCATTAGCTGCCATGGCGCCGCCGCAGACGGTCACGCAAGACGTGACGCGCGTTCTCCGACCGGTAAGCATCCCCGCCCGCGACTGTACCGAAGCACTTCGATGCAGCCTTCCGAAGGCGAGTCTGCTCCGCATCGCCGTCAGGTTTGGCGGCGCCTTTGCTTAGCCAATCGCGGGCAGCCAGATCGAGAAGTGCGGCGAGGGATGTCTTCCGCCGGCGCGCCTCACGCTCCAACCCGGTTTTGAGATCGGTCGAAACACGCCAGCTATAGACCTCACTCTTCATGTACTACAGTGTAGTGCATTCCGGAGCCTTCGCTCTAGAGGCCGCGAAGCGCGACATTCGGATCGATGCGGGCGGCGCGAAGTGCGGGAACGCATGCCGCGACCAGTCCCACGACGGCAAGAAACACAGCCGCGGCCGCGAAGATCAGCGGATCGGTGGCGCTCACGTTCACCAGGAGTCCCGCCGCCACACGCGTGAGCGCGGCCGCCACAGCCGCTCCTACGGCTATGCCGAGCAGCACAATGCCCATAGCTTGCCGGAGCACCAATGAAAGGACGTCCCCGGGTTTCGCACCGAGCGCCATCCGGATGCCGATCTCCTGCGTTCGCTGCGCGATGGAATACGCCATCACGCAGTAGAGTCCGACGGCCGCCAGGCCCAGCGCGAGCGCGCCCAGCATGCCCAGCAGAGACGCCGCGACCTTCTGCGCGAACAAAGAGGCGGTAATGTACTCGGTGAGCGGAGCGGCATCGAAGACGCCCACGTTGGGGTCCATCCGCCGGACTTCGCGCCGCATCACGGCCAGCGCGGTGTTCGGATCCCCGGTAGTGCGCGCGTAAAACGCGATCCCCAATTCTTCCCGGTACACCTGGCGGAACGGCACGTAAAAGAGAGCGCGCTGATCCTCGTTGGGTTTGTGATACTTGGTGTCTTTGACGAGCCCCACAATGGTGAACCACTTTCCCCAGCCGTAGACCTTCCGGCCGATGGGGTTCGCAGCGCCGTAGAAGCGCTTCACGAACCGTTGGTTGACGATCATTACCGGCTGCGATTTCAGGTCGTCCCGCTCGGTGAAATCGCGTCCGGTCAGCAGCGGAATTCGCATCGTGTCGAAATACCCGGGGGCGACGACGGTGCGGTAGATCTTCATATTCTCGCTGGGATCGGGCACGTACCCCTCAATGTTGAGGTCCTCCCACGAGCCATCGGCGAACCCCAGCGGGATGTAATCGGCATAGCTGACCGCCGCGATGCCCGGCTGCGATTCAAGACGCTGGCGCAGGAGCGCGCAAAACTCGATGCGATCGGGGACCTTGTAGCCCGCGCTGGAAAGGTATAGCTGGGAAACCAGGACGCCGCGCGGGTCGAACCCCGGATTGATCTGGCGTGCCACTTGAAAGCTGCGCGCGAACAGGCCCGCGCCGATGACCGCCACCAGCGCCATGGCGACTTCCGAGACTACCAGCAGACTGCGAACGCGTTGCGATCGGGCGCCCGGCGAGCCGCTGCGCCCTCCTTCTTTGAGCGTACCGTTCAGATCGATGTGCGCGATTTGCAGAGCGGGGGCCATTCCCGACGCCACGCTGACGGCCACGCAGAGCAGAATGGTGAAGACCAGAACCTCGGCGTTCATCTGCACGTCCAGCGAGACCGGAAGTCCACTTTGCGGGACGAGATAGCCCAGCGATTGGCTCATCCACATAGCCAATGGCGCTCCAGCGATGGCTGCCAGCGCCGCCAGGACCAAGTTCTCCACGAAGAGCTGGCGCGCAATCCTCAAGCGCCCGCCTCCCAACGCGAGCCTTAGCCCATATTCCTTCTGGCGCGAGGTGGCCCGCGCGAGCAGCAGGTTGCCGACGTTCGCGCAAACGATCAGCAGCACCACGCCACAGACTGCCATGAGAATCCGCAGGGGCGCTCCCAGGGTGCTTTGCGCGCCGAAATGGCTTTGCGAAAGCGGCAGGATGGCGCCTCCGATACCCTTGTTCGTGTCCGGGTTGTCTTTTGCCAACTGCTGCGAGAGGGCCCTGGCTTCCGCCCTAGCCTGGTCGACACTGGTCCCGGGCTTCAGCCGGGCGATACCGAAGAACATGCGCGACTTGCGTTCCTGCAGCATCCAATCGGGCATTACGTTGAGTTGTGGCGCCATCGTCACCGGTGCCCATAGCTCAAACGACAGGCCCGATTGGGAGCCGCGAAAGTCCGCGGGCACGACGCCGACGATCGTCAGTTGCTGGCGGTTCACCCGGATGGTGCGGCCGAGAACGCCCGGATCCCGTTGGAAGCGCCGGTTCCATAAACTCTCGCCTATTACCGCGACCGGATAGCCGCCCTGCGCGTCGCCATATTCATCGGGTGAAAAGGTGCGGCCCAAAATCGGCTTCACGCCGAGCACGGCGAAATAATTCCCCGAGACCAACTCGCCCCAGACGCGCTCGGCATGCTCTTCCTCGCCAACGCTCAATGCGTTCGGAGCGGCCACGGCCAGGCCCGTGAGGAGCGTCAGGTGGTCGCGATAGTCGCGGTAGTCGGGATACGAGTTCGGAATGAACTCGCCGTTGGGGGTAGTGGTTTCGAACGACACCAGTCGGCTGCTATCGGCTACGCCGGGCAACGGCCGCAGCAGCACCGTCTCAATCCAACTGAAGACGGCGGTATTGGCGGCGATGCCGACGGCGAGCGTGAGCACGGCGACCAGCGTGAAGCCGGGGCTTCTGCGCAACATGCGAAAGCCATAACGAAAATCTTGTAGCAGGCTGGTCATGGCGCTCCTTTGACCCAATCCTCACTAGCAATTGCGATACCACGGCGACATCGCCAACTGCTCGGGTTAGGGTATCCGATCGAGGTCGGGTGTCCGCCTTTGGGACCAGCGCTGCCGGAATTGGACATTCCGGGGAAGCCCGCAAAAAATGCTTAGAGCTCGTCAGGAAATAATGGCTCCCGTTGGCCGCGGCGGGGACTCTCAGTCTACTGCGCCGAGACTCTGACATCCTGAGGTCTTGGTCAATGTGAGACATTGAGATGTTTCGGCCTTTGAATCGGTCCGGGCCGGAGAATATTTCTCGCAAAGGCGCAGAGACGCAAAGGAAAAGAACCGGAAAGAGCGAAGGCCGATGCCTCAATGTACCTGGGGCATAGTCGAGGCGCGTGCCTGCGTGGGTCCCCACTTACTTCAACTGCACCAGCTTTCCATTCTCGAACGTGAAGATGTAATCCGTTCGCGCCAGTTCCTCAGGTGTCAGCGGACCGTGACGCGCGACGTGGATATCGAGACTGCGATCGCGAAACCAAAGCTCGGCGAGGAACAGCATATCCCAACTATGGAACGGGTCGTCCAGGAATGCCACCTTGCTGCCGGGGCGAACGTGCGGATTGACCGCGCGGAACTGTTGGATCACGTCCCAACTTTCGTGTCCCAGAGAGGCCATCACGGGCTCGGCGTGGGTCCGCTTGTACTGACGATTTTGGCGCGCCCAGAAAACTATGGCCACAGCCACCAGCAGCGCGGCCACGCCGCTGTGTCCCAACCGGCGGCCCCACGGTTCGCGCTCCAGCACGCGCGCCAGCGCCTCGGTGAGATCGACGAACACTACCGCGCCGAAGATCGCCCAGCCTACCATCGGAATGTAGAGGCAGGCCTGGCTTTTTCCGATGAGGAACTCGATGGGCAGCGGCGTGAGCAGCATAAACCACCACAAGAAGCGCAGCGCGGGGCGGTCGCGGCGCCAGGCCAAATAGGCGAGTACGGCCCACAGCAGCAGGATTCCGCCCCACCCGGAGCCCCATCCGAAGAGTAGATCGCCGAGCGACAGGCGCTGGAAATCGCGCACGCGGCGGAGAGAGAAGACTGGATGGTAGGCCTCCGCGTTTACCATGGCGTTCGGGCCGAAAACCTTGCCGTAGACGTCGACCGCGGTGAGCGCAGCGGAGTAAAGGATCATTCGCGTAGGGCCGCGCCGATGATAGATCCACTCGTAGACGAGCAGCACTAGCGGCAGTGTGACGGCCATCTCCTTGGAGTTCAGCGCGCAGAGATTCAGCGCCAGAAACAGCACAATCCGATGCGGGGCCTGCGACTCACGCACGCGCATGTAGTAGAGAAACGCGGCCAGGTAAAAGAAGCAGCAAAGCGCGTCGTAAACGAAAGCCGCGTTGTAGTAAAGATTGTGCAGGCCGGCGTGATAACTCACCACCAGCGCGGCCAATCCGGCGGCCAATTCGCCGGCGCCCAGGCGCCGCGCGAAGCGGTAAACCAGGTACACATTGACCAGCAGAATCGCGAGCAGCGCCGCCTGATACGGCGCCGGATTGAGTCCCGCGAAGGTCAGAATCGGCACGTAAAACAGGCCGCCCATGGGGCGATAATCGCCGCGCCACAGCGTGAACTGCGATATCGCCAGCGCGAGCGGCCCTTGGCGAAAATAGTGGCCCATGTTGCCGATATCGTCCACAGCAAAGTGGACGCCCAGGCCGTCATGCGTAAAATAGAGAAACCAAGCCAGCAGAAAAGCGGCGAAAACGAGCCTGCGCCAGCGATGCATCGCGCTCCGGCCCAGACACTACTGAACCGGTTGCTTCTTGCGGGGACGCGGCGAACCGGAGCGCTTCTTCTGTCCGTCGGGCGAGGCGGATTTGCGCGGCGCGCGGGGGCGGCGTTGCGGCTTGGGCGGAAGCTCGGGGAGCGGAATTTCGCCGGTGGCGGTGGGCTGTCCCGGAACCAGCGGCTGCGGCTCGTCCTCTTCTTCCTCGATCTCGGCCACCGCCGGCTCGGGCTGAGGCGGCGCGGCGGGCGGATGGAATTCGGCGCCCAGGAAGACCGTGAGACCCTTTTCTTCGTCGGCCTGGACGCGCACCAGCCCCTTGTCCTGCGCGTAGTTCAGCAGTTCGCCGAACTCCTGGAAGCCGTATTGGCTCAAGTCGAAATTGGGGTGGTCCTGATGCACGAATTCGGCCAGCTCTTCCGCCGGCGCGCCGTTATCCAACTCCAGACGGTGGATTTCGAGCACGTCGCGGAGCAGCGGGATGGCCTCTTCGGGCTTGGCGCCGGGCTTTTCCGGAGCAATTCCACCACCCTTCATGCGGATCATGTAGCGGCCTTCGCCGCCGGTGACTTCCACATAGTCGGCCTTCTGCAGCTTCTCCACGAAATCGGTGAACGAACTGGCCCCGTAGGCTTTTTCGTTGAACGTGGAATCCAGTTGCAGCATGGTGGATTTCAACAGGCCGAGCTGCGGACGCACCTCGCGCCGTTCGAGCACGCCGAGGGCTCGTTCCACCAGCGGCATGGATTGCGCCAAATCGAGCGCCACGCGTTTCTGCGAGGGCCGCTGCTGCTGCTGCTGCTGCGGTGGCGGCGGCGGTGGCGGCGCCTGCGACGGTTGCTGTTGTTGCGCCGGCTGCTGTTGCTGCTGGTGGCCCCCGGAGCGCGGGCGGTCGTCGATGATGGATTCGTAGGCCACGAATTCGTGGCAGTTTTTCTGCAGGATCGTGCTGGTGAAGGCGCGTCCGCCCACCACGAAGATCCGCTTGTCGTATTGCTTCAATTTGTTGACCAGCGCGATGAAATCACTGTCGCCACTGACAATCGCGTAGGCGTTGATATGATCGTGCGTGAAGGCCATTTCCAGCGCATCCAGCGCGAGATTGATGTCCGCGCCGTTCTTGTCGCCGCGCGGCGAAGGATCGCGCTGCACCATCTGTACCGCGTGCTCCGACAGCGCGCGCGTGGCCGACTCCTGTCTGCCCCAGTTCGCATACGCGAACTTGGTGACGATTTCGCCCCGTTCCTTCAGCGCGTCCAGCACGGCCGCGACGTCGAATTCGCGGTGCAGAGTGGACTTCACGCCGATTTCGATGTTGTCAAAATCGATGAACACGGCGATCTTCAGTTTTTGTTCCATTTTGAAATCCTTAAATTCGGCATTCGGTGCGCCGTACCGTCTGGTCCGCCGCGCCAACGCCACAGGCTCACCTTCGGACACATTGTCCGCCGGTGGTCGAGTTACGATTCCTCGCCTCATGCGTAGTTTATCCTAATTTGACGGACGGTATGCGGCCATACATTCACACGGTCCGCCGTAAGCGGTCCGCCAGTGCGGCGCCGCGTTCGAATTCCTGTTGAAGCTGCCGCGTCCGAAGATTCTCGCGCATGTGCTCCAGTTTCTGTATATAGCCGGCCAGGGCGCGCTCGATATGCCCGGTGTTGGTCGCCAGGATGTCCCGCCAAAGATCGTAGGAACTGGCGGCCAGGCGCGTCATATCGGCCAATCCCGAACCGGAGACCTCCAACCGGCGGACGTCCCCGAGTAACGAAGCCAGCGCCGTGGACGCGAGTTGCGGCAGGTGCGAAGTAAGCGACACCACGCGGTCGTGCTCGTCCGAATCGAGCGTTTCCACAACCGCGCCGATGCGTTCCAGCCAGCCGCGGAAATCGCGTACGGCGGGGGTCTCGAGCTCCGCGGGCTCGTCGGGGGTCAACAGCCACGTGCGCCCTGCGAACAGGCCGGCATCGGCCGATGCGGCTCCGCGCGTCTCCTTGCCGGCCATAGGATGGCCGCCCAGGAACTGGCAGCGGCGCAGTGTCTCGCGCGCCAGATCGACGATTTCGCACTTCGTGCTGCCCGCGTCGGTGACCAGCGCATCGGGCCGCACCAGCGGATCGAGATGGCGCACGGTATCGAGAATCCGGCCGATGGTCGAGGAAAGGAAGACCAGGTCGGCCTGCCCCACGGCATCGGCAAGCGGTGCGGCCCGATCGACAGCGCCGGCCTCGATGGCGCTCTCCACGGCGCGCGGCGAGCTGACTCCCAGAATTTCGCCGTCGAAGCCGGCGCGGCGCAGCGCCAGTCCGAACGAAGCGCCGATCAACCCGGTTCCGACGATGGCGACGGTCTTCAGATGCTCCTCTCCACAGCCGGCGCGATAAGTCTGAGCTGGCGCATCATTTCTTGAAATTGCTCCGGCCGCAAGGATTGCGCGCCGTCGCTAAGCGCGTGGTCGGGGTCGGGGTGCACCTCCACCAGCAGGCCATCGGCCCCCGCGGCCACCGCGGCGCGCGCCATGGGGACCACCTTGTCGCGGCGGCCGGTGCCGTGCGAGGGGTCGGCCACAATCGGCAGGTGCGACAGCTTTTTCACCACCGGGATGGCGGAGATATCCATGGTATTGCGGGTGTAAGTCTCAAAAGTCCGGATGCCGCGCTCGCACAGGATCACATCGTAGTTCCCGCCGGACATAATGTATTCCGCCGAAAGCAGCAGCTCTTCGATGGTAGCTGAAATCCCGCGCTTCAGCAGCACCGGCATGCGCTGCTTGCCCAATTCGCGCAGCAGCGTGAAGTTCTGCATGTTGCGCGCGCCCACCTGCAGGATGTCCGCGTATTGCGCCACCAGCGGAATCTGCGTCTGGTCCGTCACTTCGGTCGCCACCAGAAGCCCGTGACGGCCGGCCGCCTCGCGCAGCATTTTCAGACCCTCTTCGCCTAACCCCCGAAACGCGTAGGGCGAACTGCTCGGCTGGAACGCGCCGCCGCGAATCACCCGCGCGCCGCCAGAGGCCACGATCTCGGCCGAACGCTCGATCTGGTCGCGGCTCTCCACGCTGCACGGCCCGGCCATGACCACTATGCGCTCGGCGCCGATCTCGACATCGCGGATTTTCACCACCGTTCCGCCAGGCTTGAAGCTCCGGCTCGACAGCTTATAAGGCGAGCTGATGCGATGCGCTTCCTTGACGCCCTCCATCAGCTCGAAGACGTCGAGGTCGAACTCCTCTTTGCCGCCTACACCGCCGAGCACGGTGTGAACTACGCCAGTGGAACGATGAACGTCGAACCCCAGCTCCGTCAGGCGCTCGATTACAGCATCGATCTGCTCTTCGGTGGCGCCCTGCTGCATCACTACTAACATCTATTTATCTCCCGCGGCTTCCATGCGCACGCGTTGAATTTTGCGCATTTCGTCGATGATGCGCTCGAAGATGCGCCGCAGCGCATCCGGGCTCATGGGACCCTGGTTCGACCCCGTGACGTTGGCAAAGACCTGCTCCTCGCGCTTCGGTTCGTAGATGGGCAGCTCGCTCGCCCGCTTCACCCGCCCGATCTCTTCCACTACTTGCGTCCGTTCATTCAACAGCGCCACGATGCGCCGGTCGACATCGTCGATGAGCACCCGATACTCATCCAGCCTGGCCTGCGCTTCTTCCTTGGTCATGCCTGTGCTCCAAACCCATGCTTCAATTCGCGGACAAATGATTCGAGCTGGATTTCGAGCGACGCGTTCGCGGCATTGCGCTCGATGAGGCGCACGATGGCGCTGCCCACCACCACGGCCTCCACCTGCCGGCCCAGTTCCGCCACGTGCTCCGGTTTCGAGATGCCGAAACCCACGGCCAGCGGCAAATCAGTGACTGCGCGCACCGCCGCTACCAGCGGCACGACGGCATTCGAGAGCGACTCGCGCTCGCCCGTCACCCCGGTGCGCGACACCAGGTAGACGAAGCCCGTGGAGTATTGCGCCACCAGCTTGAGGCGCCGCTCGGTGCTGGTGGGTGCGGCCAGAAATACCGTGTCGAGCCCGTGGCGGTGCATGGCGCCGACGTACTCCCCGGCTTCTTCCACCGAGGCATCGGTGAGCAGGCAACCATCGATGCCGGCCGCCGCCGCATCTCGCGCCAGCCGGTCGAGACCGTAGCGGACTACGGGATTGAGATACGTGAAGAGCAGCAGCGGAACTTCGGACGTCCTGCGGATCTCCGCCGCCACTTCGAGCACGCGCGCCAGCGTGGTGCCAGCCTTGAGCGCACGTTCGCCGGCCGCCTGAATCACCGGGCCATCGGCGATGGGGTCTGAGAACGGCACGCCCAACTCGATGAGGTCCGCGCCGCCGCGGACGAGCGCTTCCACCAGCGCCGGTGTGCGATCGGGCGAGGGATCGCCCACGGTGAGATAGGCGATCAGGCCTTTGCGGTTGGCCTTCTTTAAGTCCTCGAAGAGGTGCCCGATACGCGTCATTGCGGGTCGAGTTCCTTGAAATTCTCGCGGTAGATGTCGATATCCTTGTCGCCGCGTCCCGATACATTGACGAGGAAGACCGCACCAGGCGCCGCGGGCGCGCGCCGTACGGCCTCGGACACCGCGTGCGCCGATTCGAGCGCCGGGATGATTCCCTCGGTGCGCGAGAGCAGGCGCGCCGCCGCCAACGCTTCGGAGTCGGACGCCGCGGTGTATTCCGCGCGGCTCTCGTCGTGCAGCCAGGCGTGCTCCGGCCCGATCATGGCGTAATCCAGTCCCGCTGAGACGGAGTGCGTCAGTGCGATCTGGCCGTCGGCATCCTGCAGCACCACGCTGTATGCGCCTTGCAGGACTCCGGGAGCGCCGCCGCGATAGCGCGCAGCGTGCTCGCCGACTCGCTCGCCGCGTCCGCCGGCCTCAATGCCCACCAGCCTCACCGAACGGTCGCCCAGGAACGCGTGGAAAATTCCGATGGCGTTCGATCCGCCTCCCACGCAAGCGAAAATCGAATCCGGCAAGCGGCCTTCGGCTTCGAGTATCTGCCGGCGCGCCTCTTCGCCGATGACCTTATGGAAATCGCGCACCATCATGGGGTAAGGATGCGAGCCCAGCACGGAGCCGAGAAGATAGTGCGTGTCTCCGACGTTGGTCACCCAGTCGCGCATGGCTGCGCTGATGGCGTCTTTGAGGGTCCGGCTGCCGCTCGCCACGCCCACCACTTTCGCGCCCAGCATGCGCATGCGGAACACGTTGAGCCGCTGCCGGCGCATGTCTTCCTCGCCCATGTAGACCACGCACTCGAAGCCCATCAGCGCGCAAACCGTGGCCGTCGCCACGCCGTGCTGTCCCGCGCCGGTTTCCGCGATAATGCGGCGTTTGCCCATGCGCCGCGCCAGCAGCGCCTGACCCAGGCAGTTGTTGATCTTGTGCGCGCCGGTGTGCAGCAGGTCTTCGCGCTTCAGCCAGATGCGCGCGCCGCCTAGTTTTTCGGTGAGCCTGCGCGCGAAATAGAGCGGCGTCGGGCGGCCGGCGTACGTGCGCAGGAGGGTTGTCAGTTCCGCTTGGAACGCGGGATCTTCGCGTGCCGCGAGGTACGCCGTTTCCAGTTCCTCGATGGGCGCCATCAGGACTTCGGGCACGTACCGGCCGCCATAGGGGCCGAAGTGGCCGCGTCGGTCGGGCAGCGGTGTCATGAGAGCGCGGCCAGCATCGCCGCGTGCAAAAACTCTTTCATCTTTTTATGATCCTTCCGGCCGGGCGCCTTCTCGATACGCGAGCAGCAGTCCACGCCCCACGGATGCACGAGAGCGATGGCTTCGGCAACGTTCGAAGAGTCGAGCCCTCCAGCCAGCACTATTTTGCGATTGGTCTCGCGCACCAGCTTCCAGTCGAAGCTTTTACCCGCGCCGCCGAAGAGATCACCCGCCGGTCCATCGAGCAGCAATGCTTCCGCGGGGATATCGTTGAAGAGCGTGACATCGAAATTGTCATCCACGCGCAGCGCTTTCCATACGGCGAGGGCTGGGCGGGCTCCTACCATATTCGCCTGCACCGGTGGGGCGGACTTTAGCCCGCCTGCGGATTCCGGATAGTCCACGGGAGTCTCGTTGCCGTGCAATTGCGCCACATCGAGCCGCGCGACACGCGCGATCTCCTCCACGCGCTCCGGCTTTTCATTCACAAACACGCCCACGCGCCGGACGCCGGGGGAGGTCTCGATTTCGGCCGCCTGTTCGGGCGCCAGATAGCGTGGACTGCGCGCATAGAAATTGAAACCCACTGCCGTCGCGCCGGCATCGATGGCGGCGGAAGCGTCGTCCTGATTGGTGATGCCGCAGATTTTCAGAATCATGCCGCCACCAGTTGCCGCAGCGCCCCAGCCGGGTCGCCCGACTTCATGAGGTGCTCGCCCACCAGAAACGCGGTGTATCCGGCGGCGCGCAAGCGAGCCACATCCGCGGCATTGTGGATGCCGCTTTCGCTGATCCGCACCACGCCCGCGGGCATGCGCTCCGCCAATTGCAAAGATATATCGAGGGTGACTTCGAAAGTGCTGAGATTGCGGTTGTTGACCCCGATGATTTCGCTGCCCGACGCGATGGCCGCATCCAGCTCGCGCCGGTTGTGCACCTCGACAAGCGCCGCCATGCCGTATCGCGCTGCTTGTTCGCGGAAGTCTCGCAGTTCGCGCTCGCTGAGGATGGCGGCGATCAGCAGGATGGCGTCCGCGCCGTGCGCCGCCGCCTCCACGATGTGCGCGTTTGCAATCGTAAAATCTTTCCGCAGGACGGGCAAATCGACGGCCGTCCGCACGGCTTCGAGATCCGCCAGGCTGCCCTGGAAGAAGCTCTCGTCGGTCAGCACGGAGATGGCCGCTGCCCCGCCGCGCAGGTATTCTGCGGCAATGTGCGCGGGATCGAAATCGGCGCACAGCACGCCCTTGCTGGGAGAGGCTTTTTTCACTTCGGCGATCACCGCCGGCACGCGCGCGCACAACGCCGCGCGGAAATCGCGGCGGCTGGCGCTCCGCGAATCGGCTTGGCGCTCCCATTGGTCCAAACGGTGCGCCCCTTGCGCAAGTTCCTCGCGTTTCCTGACGACAATGCGGGCAAGGATATCTGGAATGGTGTCCGTCAAGGGTGATTCTCTATCGTATCAGGCTGGACGGCCCGGCGGAGACTCCCATAAATATGGGACAATGGAACCGGATGAAAACCACCCTCGAAATTCCGGACGCCCTCTTTCGGCGCGCCAAGTCGGCCGCGGCGGAACAGGGGATTCCTTTGCGAGCGTTGGTCACCGACGCATTAGCGGAGAAATTACGCGCCGGGGCGCGCGGGGATAAACCCTGGATGAAGAGTTTCGGCAAACTGCGCGGCTTGCACAAGGAAACCGAACGCATCAATCGGATCATCCAGACGGAATTCGGCCAGATCGAGCCTGAGGATTGGCGTTGATCCTGGACACTAACGCCCTGTCGGCTTTGGCCGACGGCGATGAGGCGCTGGAGCCGGTAGTGCGGCAAGTTTCGGAAATTGCCATACCGGTCATTGTGCTGGGCGAGTACCTATATGGCATCCGGCGGTCGCGGAACCGCAAACCGTACGAACGATGGCTGGCGGAAATGACCGCGGCCTGCCGTGTATTGTTGGTTGACGACAGCACCGCCGGACGGTACGCCGAAGTCCGTGAAGAACTGAAACACAGCGGGCGCCCTATACCATCTAACGACCTCTGGATCGCTGCCCTGGCGCGGCAATACAGCCTGCCGCTACTCAGCCGCGACGGCCACTTCGACTTCGTTGCTGGCGTGAAGCGAATTGGCTGGTAAAACTGGCCGTCCCGCTGTTGTATCCTAACGGCAGGGATGTGCTGCCTGAAATTACCTGTCGTCGCGGCGGTACTGTTGTCTCTGCTGGCCAACGCCCAGTGCGTGGCGCGCTGCGCGGCAACACACTGCGGCCAGCCCACGTCCTCCGCGGATCTCCCGCCCTGCCATCGCCATCAATCTCCGGCTCCGAAGCCCTGCACCGCACCGCTTTTTGTAGCTGACAAACGGCCCCACTCCGCGCCGAAACTCACCCTGCAGGCGATCGTCGCCGATACCGAACCCGTCGCCGCGCCCATGGTGTGGCAGCCGGCAAGTCACCTGCATCCTCCATCGCCGCCTCTCGATAGCGGCAGCTCCTCCATCACAATCCTGCGAATCTAGGCTCCTGGCGCAGCCCCGCGTCCAACGTCCCATTTTCGAAAACCAGGAGCAATTTTCATGTATATACGGCTACCGCTGGCCGGTATTTTGATCCCATTTCTATCTTTCGCCCAGATGTCTTCCATGAACCACGCCGGTATGTACCTCATGAACATGGCGTCGGGCACCAGCATGAATCCGGATTCCTGGCCCATGCCGATGCTGATGCGCGGCACCGGCTCCTGGAACCTGATGTTCATGGGTCAGGCCTTCCTTGTGGACACGCAGCAGAGCGGTCCGCGCGGCGGCGACAAGTTATATTCAGCGAATGCCGTCATGTTCTCCGCCTCGCATAGCTTCGCCGGCGGCACGGTACAGTTCCAATCCATGATCAGCCTGGAGCCCCTCACCGTCACCGATCGCCGCTATCCGGAGCTGTTCCAAACCGGCGAGACGGCGTACGGCCGCCCCATCGTGGACGGCCAGCATCCGCACAATTTCCTCATGGGTCTGGGCGTCGATTACGCGCACTCGCTGGGCGCCGGCGCCATGCTGCAGCTCTATTACGCGCCCGTCGGCGACCCCGCGCTGGGTCCCGTGGCCTTTCCGCACCGAGCGTCGGCCGCCGAGTTGCCGCAAGCGCCCTTGAGCCACCACTGGCAGGACTCGACGCATATCTCCGGCAACGTGGCCACCGTGGCCGTCAAACATTCCTGGTTCCGGCTGGAAGCCAGCGGTTTCCATGGCGCCGAGCCCGGAGAGGATCGGTGGAAGATCCCGTGGGGCGCGATGGATTCCTGGTCAGGACGGCTTTCCATCTCACCGTTCAGCAATTGGACCGCGCAGGTGTCGGCAGGCAGGATCACGCATCCGGAACTTCTATCGCCGGGCGACGTGATCCGCACCACGGCCTCGCTCGCTTACAGCAAGCCCGAGGGCGCAGGCGAAGCGTGGTCCACCAGCCTGATTTGGGGTCGCAATCATGATGCCAGCATGGGACACAATCTGAACTCCTACCTGATCGAGTCGGTGTATCCGTTTTGGCGCAGGAATTACCTCACGGGGCGCATCGAGTATGTGGACAAGGACGAGCTCTTCGACGATACACCGGCCCTCGAAGCGCAACTCGACCGCACGGCCGGCAGCACTTTCCGGATCGGCGCGTACACCGCGGGCTACATGCGCGACATCGGCACTTTGAAGATGATTGAAGCGGGCATCGGTGCGAACGCCTCGGTCTACACCCTTCCCGCGGCCACCAAGCCGTATTATGGTGATCGCCCCTGGGGTGTCAACGTCGTTTTGCGGATCCGTCTGAAGCCGGGGCGGTGAAGATGGCGTTCAGGACGCGTGGTCTGGCGGCATCGTTCGCGAAAGTAAACGTGCCATGGTCGCGCATTTCGCCGGCGGCCCGCAGGAACGCGCCGAGAACCGTACGGCAGAGCGCGCTGCCCACGCTCACGCGCCGCACTCCCATGGCCGAGAGCTCGCCCAGAGAAAGTTGGACGCCCTGCAGTCCCATCACCACGTTAACAGGCCGGTCCACGGAGCTTACCACCGCGGCGATGTCGTCCTTGGAAGTGAGGCCCGGCGCGTAGAGAACGTCCGCTCCGGCTTCTTGGTATGCCTCGAGCCGCGCGATGGTATCTTTCAGGTCGGGCTTTCCGTGCAAGTAGTTTCTCGGCGCGTCCGGTCAGCGTGAAGAAGAAGGGCAGGGCACGCGCCGCTTCGGCCGCGGCGCGTATTCTCTCCGCCGCGTGTTCCTTGTCGTAGATCGGATCGTCCGGGCACCCGGTGGCGTCCTCGATCGAACCGCCGACCGCTCCCGCTGTGGCCGCAAGCACGATGGTTTCCGCGACCGCGTCCGGTGAATCGTCGAAGCCATTCTCCAGGTCGGCGTTGACGGGGAGATCGGTGGCCTGCGCGATCTCTGTTATGTGCGTCATGCTCTCTTCGCGGCTGGTGGTATTGTCGGGCCGTCCCGCGGAGAAAGCGTATCCCATGCTGGTGGTGGCCAATGCTTCAAAACCCAGGTGCGCCAGCAGCCGCGCGGTACCGGCGTCCCAGGGGTTGGGGATGATGAAAGCACGTTCGCGCTCGTGGAGCGAGCGGAAGGCCCGTCCTTTTTCAGCTTGCGTCAACATGGAATGCCAAATGTACCATCCACCACCTCCACAAAGTTTCTCTCTTCGCGCAGAATCAGGCGCTTGGTTTGCGCCATCTGGAAATTCTCTTGTGCTTCCGGGTCGGATCTCAGGCGCGCCCGGTACTCCTCGTACGAGGCCAGGCTGTCGAACGCAATCAGCCCCCAGGCGATGTCGTTGGTGCCTTCGTGAGGCAGGAAATATCCCACAAGATGTCCGCCGCATCGTGGAATAATGCGGCCCCAGTTCTCGGCGTACTTCCGGAAGCCGTCTCTTTGAAACTGATCGATCCGGTAGCGGATCACGCAGGTAATCGTCATGTGTGAAATATACAGCTTGCCCGCAATCGACACTTCGTCTACGATCAAAGTATGGATGCGGAACAGACCGACGGCGCGCCTGCCCGGATCGCGGCGGCCATCGGCGAGCCGGCGCGGGCGCGCATGCTCTATTGCCTCATGGACAACCGCGCCCGCACCAGCACGGAGCTCGCCGTGGTGGCGGAGGTAAGCCCGTCGACTGCCAGCGTCCACCTGAATCGTCTGAAGGCTGAGGGGTTGGTGAAGCTGCAGGTCCAGGGCAAGCATCGCTACTACAGCCTGGAAGGTCCCGCTGTGGCCCGCGTGCTCGAAGGATTGAGCGTCCTTGCCGGCGGCCCGCGCCACAAGTTTGTGCCCCATACTCCGGACCGCCTGCGCGCCGCGCGGACTTGTTACGACCACATCGCAGGCACACTTGGGGTATCGCTTCACGACCGGTTGGTGGCCATGCGGTGGCTGTCCGGCGCCTACGATCTTACTCCGGCCGGAATCAAGGCGTTCGAGGCGCTAGGCATAGATGTCGCGGAAACCCGCATGTTGCATCGCCGATTTGCGTTCGGGTGCCTGGACTGGAGCGAGCGGCGGTCTCATCTTGGCGGAGCGCTGGGCGCGGCACTGCTCGATCTGGCGCTTCGGAAAAAGTGGGTGACGCAGGAATTGGATAGCCGGGCGTTGAACGTCACCAGCCTGGGGCGCCGTGAACTGCGGGCCCGATTCGGGCTTGATGGTTGAGCCCTGCGTTTGCATGCAATGCTATCATTGAGGCGTGGCAAGCATTACCATACGGCGGCTGGAGGACAGTGTAAAGGCAAAGCTGCGGGTGCGCGCCTCCCGTCATGGCAGGTCCATGGAGGAGGAGGCTCGTGAAATCCTAAGGGCCGGTGTGCGAGAGAAGGACGCGCCGCCAGGTATCGGGACGGCGATCCGGCGGCTCTTCGAGCCGCTGGGCGGGGTGGAACTCGTAGTCCTGCCGCGCCAGCCCGTCCGGCCTCCTCCGAAGTTCGACGAGTGATCGTACTCGACACGAACGTAGTGTCGGAAGGGACCAAGCCCTCGCCTTCCGAGACCGTCCTGAGCTGGCTGGACGCCCAGTCGTCATCTGAAGTCTTCACAACCACGATCACCCTGGCGGAGGTACTTTATGGCGTTGAAGCGATGCCGCCGGGCAAACGCCAGAAGTCGCTGCTCGTAACCGTCGAAAAACTGTTCGCCCAGCAGTTTGCGGGTCGAATTCTGCCATTTGACGAGGACGCCGCCCGCGTGTTCGCCACAATCGTCGCGTCGCGAAAGGCAGCGGGCCGCCCGATTTCCCAATTCGATGCGATGATCGCTGCGATCGCGCGCACTCATCGCGCGACGGTGGCAACCCGCAACACAGCCGATTTCGAACGCTGCGGCATACATCTCGTCGACCCGTGGAAATACCGAGAGCCTTAGCCCGCCTGACCGGCGGCCATCGAAATGCCCTTCCGCAGCAACACGCCCGCGTAGCTTCCCACCAACCCGAACGCAATCACCGCCGCGGTGACGTTGACCAGGCCCGTTTGACCCGGTCGAAGCAACAAATCCGCCGCCGGTGCGCACGGCCCCACCAGCACAGCCCACTGCCAGGCGTGGCGCGGATGCCAGCAGCCGAGTACGAAGGTGAAGAGCAGAATGAAAAAGACCTCCACGCCGGTATCGTCCGTGTGCAGCTCGTATCGTCCCAGAAAGGCGTCCGCGGCGAGACAGAATGCGTAGCAGGCAAGAGTCGCAGCCTTCATGCGGACCATTTTACATTGCTATCATCGGGATTGAAGCATTTTCTCTCGCGCCAATGAAAGGCGAACGCGCCATTGCCACCTACCGCCGCTTGCGCGAGCAGGCGTTGTGGAGGCTGCTCGCGGCCGACAACGGCCCCATCGTCATCGGTCTGCTCGAAACCCACCTGCTCGAAGGCGCGCGCAGCCTGCCAGCGTCGGTGCTCTATGAGCGCCTGGGCCGGTCGCTCGAAGATCTCCGCGCGCAGGGTCAGCACCTGCCGCAGACCGCGCAGTTGTACGTCGCCGACTGGCTGGCGGCGGGCTATCTCGAGCGCCGCTTCCCTCCCGGCGCCAGCGAGGAGGAGTACGAACTATCGTCGGCCGCCGAGGGCGCCATCCGCTTTGTCGCCTCCCTGGCCGAACCGCGCACTTCCGCGACGGAAAGCCGCCTGGCGGTGGTAATGCAGCAACTGGTCCGCCTCGCCGAGGAGACCGATACCAATCCCGAAACCCGCATCGCCGCGCTGACCGCCGAACGCTCCCGAATCGACGCGCAAATCGACGCCATCCGCAATGGCCGCATGCCTTCGCTCGAAGGCCCGCGCGCCCTCGAGCGGGTACGCGAGATCATTGCCCTGGCCGATGGCCTGGCGGGTGATTTCCGCCGCGTGCGCGACCAGTTCGAGGCCCTCAATCGCGACCTGCGCGAGCGCATCATGGATGAGGAGTCGAGCCGCGGCGAGGTTCTCGAACAGCTCTTCGCCGGTGCAGACCTGATCGCCGACAGCGAGGCTGGCCGCACCTTTTCGGCCTTCTGGCGGCTACTCGTAGATCCCGAACAATCCGCAGCGCTGGAGCAGGCTGTCGACAGCGTCCTCTCACGCGGGTTCGCCGGCACTCTGGACCCGCGCGAGCGCCGTTTTCTGCTGCGTCTCACGCGCACCCTGCTCGACCAGGGCGGCATGGTCCACGAAGTTCTGCGAAGCTTGGCGCGAAGCCTCAAGAATTTCGTGCAGAGCCGCGAGTATCTGGAGCAGCGGCGCGTCAACCACGTATTGCGCGAGGCGCAGCGCGCATCGCTGGCGATCAAGGATAAGGTGAAGGCCGCCGAAATGCTCGCGTTCACGCTCCAGTTGAGCAGCAGCCGGTTGCGCTCGGTGGCGCAGTGGGTGCTCTTCGACCCCGCCGCGCAAGCGCCCGGTGGTGGCATGATGGAGGGCGACGCGGCGCTCATCGGTCTCGACGACGTGGGCGATCTGGTGGTCCAATCGGAGATCGATTTCCGCGCCCTGAAGGCCAACATCCGCGCCGCGCTGGAGCTGCATTCACAGGCCTCCATCGGCGACGTGCTGAGCCAGTTCCCGGCCGCGCAGGGGCTGGGCAGCGTGGTCGGTTACATGGCGCTGGGCGCGCGCCACGGTCTGCGCGGAGATCGCAGCGAGAACGTCGAATGGCTGGGGATGGACGACGAGTGGCGCAGCGCGCGCATCCCAACCATCTATTTTCTGAGGGAGCGGATCCATGAGCTTGCCTGACGGCGATTTGCTTTCGACACCCGCGGCCGGCAACCTGTATCCCGGCGATACCGGCGAGCTGCCGTGGGAAACGCGCCGCGCGCTGGTGCAACTGTTGGCCGGTCCTTCGCTCGAGGCCCGCCGCCATCCCAAGCTCTGGCCCGTATTGGTGCGCGACGAGGCGGTCATTCGGCGCCGCCTGGCGGAGCTGTTTCTCGATCTTGTGATGGACGTCGACCTGAAAGTCGCTTTCACCCGCCAGGCAGACGTGGGCGACGAGGATTCGCCTATTCTGTTGCGCCGCTCGCCGCTCACTCTTCTCGATTCCATCCTGCTGCTGTATTTGCGGCAGTGCCTGACCCAGGCCGACGCGCGAGGCGAGCGCGCAGTGGTTTCAGCGGACGAAATCGAGGAGCATTTAAGCCTTTATCAAGCCGCCGCCAGCACCGATCGCGCCGGTTTCGCCAAGCGAGTCCACGCCTCCATCGAGAAGCTCAAGAAGAGCAACATGCTGCAGAAGATTCGCGCCAGCGAAGATCGTTTCGAGGTGTCGCCCACGCTGAAACTGCTGTTTTCCGCGGAGGAGATTCAGGCGCTCACGCGGCTTTTCGAGCGCATGGCCGCGGGCGAAGCGGTCCCCGTGCCGCCGCCCGCCGACGCGGACGACGAGGAAGGCCAATGAGCGGTCTCTTGCTGCAGAAGATTCGTGAAGATCGTTTCGAGGTGTCGCCCATGCTGAAACTGCTGTTTCCCGCGAAGGAGATTCAGGCGCTCACGCGGCTTTTCGAGCGCATGGCCGCGGGCGAAGCGGTCCCCGCGCCGCCGGTCGACGTGGACGACGAGGAAGGCCAATGAGCGGTCTCTTATTTGGCGCCGATCAGTTCCGAATGCGCCGCTTGCAGGTATTTCATTGGGGCACTTTCACGGGGCTGCACGACATTCCCATCGCCGAACGTGGCTTTCTGTTCGTGGGCCCTTCCGGCGCCGGAAAAACCACTTTGTTGGACGCCATTTCGACGCTGCTGACGCCGCCGCGCTGGACCGATTTCAACGCCGCCGCGCGCGAGGCCGACCGCAGCGGCCGCGACCGCAACCTGGTGAGCTACATCCGCGGCGCGTGGGCCGAACAAAAAGACGACGAGTCCGGCGAAATCGCCACCCGCTATCTGCGAACCGGGACCACATGGTCGGCGCTGGCCCTGACGTTCTCCAACTCCGCCGAAAACACGGTGGTGCTGGTGCAATTGTTCTGGCTGCGCGGCGCCGCCAACGGCGCGACCGATGTCCGCCGGCACTATCTGATCTTCGAGCGGCCATTCGATCTGCGCGAGATGAAGGACTTCGATCTCGATATCCGCAAGCTGAAGCACGCTCATTCCGATGCCTTCGCACGCGATGAATTCCGCCCCTACCAGGAACGCTTCATGCGGCTGCTGGGCATCGAGAGCGAACTGGCGCTGAAGCTGTTGCACAAGACGCAATCCGCCAAGAATCTCGGCGATCTCAATTCCTTCCTGCGGGATTTCATGCTCGACCGCCCCGAAACTTTCGATGCGGCGGAGCGCCTGGTGAGCGAATTCGCGGAGTTGAACGCCGCGCACCAAGCGGTGGTGACGGCCCGCGAGCAGGTGCAGACTCTCGCGCCCGCACGGCAGCAGCATGGCGAACTGCAGGAGCTCGTCCGGCAGCAGCGCCACACGACGGAAGTGCGCGATGGGGTCGATGGCTACCGCGAGACTTGCCGGCTGGCGCTGCTCAAGAAGCGCATCGACGAGCTGCGGGTGGAGATTGAAGGGCTGGAAGGCGATGCGCAACGCAAACGCGCGGCGCTGGAGAACGAGCGCGCCGCCCTGGAGGATTTGGAGCGGCAGCACCGCGAGCTGGGCGGCGAAAGAATCGAACGGCTGGAGACCGAGCGGACCGCGCTCGAGCGGACGCGCGACGAAACCCTGCGCAAACGCGGGCGCGTGGAAACGGCTTGCCGCAAGCTCGAGTGGACGTCTCCGGCTACGCCGCACGTATTCGCGGAGCTCGCCGCGCAGGCGCGCGGAGAAGTGGAAGACTGGCAGCGGCAGCGCACCCGCACGCAAGAGCAGCAGTTCGCCCTGGTGAACCGGAAGGCCGAAAGGGAAAAGGATTTCGCCGAAACCACGGCGGAAGTCCGCGCGCTACGCCGCCAGCCTTCGAATATTCCCGCGCATATGCTCGATCTGCGCGCGCGCGTGGCGCAGGAAGTGGGGCTCTCGGAAACGGCGCTGCCGTTTGCCGGCGAGTGGATCGAGGTAGACGCGGGCGAGTCCGCGTGGCAGGGCGCCATCGAGCGTGTACTGCGCGGGTTGGCGCTCTCGGTGATGGTGGAGGAGCGTTACTACGCGCGCGTCTCCACTTTCGTCAACGAACAGCACCTGGGCGGACGGCTGGTGTACCATCGCGTGGGCCGCGCGGAGGAAACGGCCCCGCGTCCAATTCCTTCGAATTCGGTGTGGCACAAACTGCGCATCAAATCCGGCAGTTTCACGCCGTGGCTGGATGCCGAAATCAAGCAGCGCTTCGATTACATCTGCGCCGATTCGCTGCAGGCATTTCGCAGCGCCGAAAAAGCCGTCACGCGCGAAGGCCAGATTCGCCACGGCAAAAGCCGCCACGAAAAAGACGACCGTTTCCACGTGGACGACCGGCGCCAGTGGGTTCTGGGCTTCGACAATCGCGAAAAGCTGGCGCTGTTCGAGCGGCGCGCGCAGGAACTGGCCGGCGAAATCGCATCGTTGCAGCAGGCCATCGCCGGCTTGACCGAGATGGACGAAAAACGCGCCGCACGCGCGCTGGTCTGCCAGGAATTGGCCAACATCGAATGGCGCGAGATCGACGTGGTCCCGCTGGCGGAACGCATCGCCGCTATCGAGCGAAGTTTGCGCGAGGCCAGCGAAGGCAACACGGCATTGCAGGAAATCGGCCGGCGCATCGAGAGCCATCGGCAGCGGGTCGCCAAGGCGGATGAAGCGGTAATCGCCGTGCGCGCCAAAATCCAGGCGCGCCAGGAAGAGACGCGCGAACGGGAAAAACGCCTCCGCATGCTTGGTGAGGAGCCCGCGCTCACCGTGGTCACGCCGGTGCAGAGCGCCGAACTCTCCGCGCGTTTCGGCGCGCAAAACGAAACCCTCACACTCGACAATCTCGACAAGCTGTCGCAGCGCGTGGAGCGCGCCCTGGCCGCCGAACTGGAAGCCATGGCCGACCGGCACGGCAAATTGGTGCGCGCCATCGAAGACCGCTTCGCCGAGTTCCGCCGCCGCTGGCCCATGGATGCCGGCGACATGGACGCCACCATTCAATCCGCATCCGACTTCCTGGCCCGCTTGAAACGTCTCGAGACCGACGGCTTGCCGGCGCACGAACAGCGTTTCTTCGACCTGCTGCGCAACCAAAGCCATCAGAACCTGGCGGCGCTCTCCACCTATTTGAACCAGGCGCGCAAGACTATTCTCGACCGCATGGAGCTGGTCAACGAGAGCCTCAGCAAAGCCCCGTTCGACACCGGCACCTACCTGCATATCGATGCCAGCGACCGGCAACTGGAAGATGTCCGCGAATTTCGCCAACGAATCCACGAAGCGCTCAGCCACGCCTGGAGCGACGATCGTCTGGAAGCCGAAGCACGCTTCGTCACGCTCCGCGGCCTGGTGGAACGCCTGGCCAGCCAGGAAACCGAGCAGCGCCGCTGGCGCGAGACCGTGCTCGACGTGCGCCTGCACGTGGAATTCATCGCCCGCGAGGTGGACAAAGAGGGCCGCGAGATCGAAGTGTATCGCAGCGGCGCGGGCAAATCCGGCGGGCAGCGGCAGAAGCTGGCCACTACGTGTCTGGCGGCTGCGCTGCGCTATCAATTGGGAGGCGCGGAGCACGGCGCGCCGGCTTACGCGCCGGTGGTGCTCGACGAGGCTTTCGATAAGGCCGACAACGAATTCACCGCCCTGGCCATGAACATTTTCGCCAGTTTCGGATTTCAGATGATCGTCGCCACCCCGCTTAAGTCGGTGATGACGCTGGAGCCGTTCATCGGCGGCGCCTGCTTCGTCCACATCAGCGAGCGGCGCAATTCCACTGTCCTTAATATCGAATACGATGCGTCCCGCCAGAGATTGAAGTTGCCTGAGCCGGCGCGCCGCGAGGCCGATCTCGGCACAGAGGCGCCGGTCGAAAATGCTACTCCCTGATGCCGTCCGCGCCCTCCTCGTACGGCGGTACCGCACCCGGCGTTGCGCCTGGCTGGCCGGCGAGGGCATTTGGCCGCTGGCCATCTCGCTTGGCCTTCCCAACGAACAGGAGGCGCAACGGCAGCCCGAAGCGGTCCGCGCCTGGGTTCTGGCATGGAGGCAGGAATCAGGCGAACTCGTGTGGAGCGAGCGGCACTTTCGATCGCTCGGCACGCAGAGTCTTCCCCAGCGGCTCGTGTTCCGCAATGCGTCGGAGGTAGCAACGTGGATCGGCGAGAGTCAGAGTTGGCAGCGGGCGCACGATCGCTACCAGCGCCTGGGGGCGCGATGGCCGCGCTTCTCGCGCTACTTCGAGGTCCTCTCGGATTACGCCGATGCCGATATCGATCGCGTGGAAGCGCTGCTCGATTGGCTCGATCGCAACCCCGGCTCCAACCTGTATCCGCGCCAGTTGCCCATCGCCGGCCTGGACACCAAGTGGCTCGAGCCGCGGATGCAACTCGTTGCCGATCTCCGCGGCGGCGCCGATTCTGGCTTGCGGCCGCTGCCGTACCTGGCGCGCTTCTGCATCCTGGACGAAGGCTTGCGCCGGCACGTCGGCGGTCTCGGCGATGTATCGACGCGCCTGGAAGATCTTGCCGCGCTGGACCTGCCGGCGCGGCGTGTGTACATCGTCGAGAACCTGCAGACCGGCCTGGCTTTTGGCGACGAGCCGGGCGCAGTGGTCTTCATGGGTCTCGGTTACGGAGTGAGCTCATTAGCTCGCTTGCCCTGGATGGTGCGCACCGAATGCATCTACTGGGGCGACCTGGATACTCACGGCTTCGCGATTCTCGACCGCGCCCGTGCCGCCTTGCCGGGACTCGAATCGGCTCTCATGGACGAAGAAACTCTCCTGGCCTTCCGCGATCTGTGGGTCCACGAGAGGGAACAAAACGCCGCCGGCGAACTTCCCATGCTCCGCCCCACCGAGCAGGAGGTGTATCGCGGATTGAAAGAGCAGCGGTGGGGCGCTAACGTGCGACTGGAACAGGAACGCATCCCCTGGAGCTTCGCGGCGTCTCGTCTCGCAAGCCGCTGAAGCCATGACCACCGCGCGTCTCCTGTAACGTTTGCCATTGCGAAAAGCATCTATGAAGAACCGGGAAGGCCGCGTGTTGCGCGCGTGATGGACCGAGAAAAAGGAACTAAGAGCCCCGGGGACGCGAATCTAAAGGCAGAACCTTCTGATGCGTTTTCTTATACTTGTCACACTTCTGCTGGTCCCAGGACTGCTCTTTGCAGTGGAACACAGCGGGACCGTCCGGGCGGCGGATCAGTTCGTCCCCGGGGCCACCGTTACCGCCCGGCAGGGAGGCGCGAAGCTGGTCACCTATACCGACCAGAGTGGCCGTTATTATCTGGACCTCACGCCCGGCGTCTGGGAAATCGAAATCAAAATGTTCGGTTTCAAAACGCTGACCTCGTCGATAACGGTCAAGGACCAGCCCACCAGCCGGGATTGGACGCTCGAAATGCCGCGGCCGGGAGAAGCGGTGGAACCCGCCAAGCCGCCCGCCCCTGGCACTACGGCTTCGAGCACGCCTCCCGCAGCGGGAACAACCGCCGCCCCAAACACTCCGGCGCCTGCGACATCGACTCCCACTACCACTCCCGCGCCGGCTGGCAACGGCGGACGATCAGGCAGGTACGGTCAGGGGCGGGCGCAGATGCAGGGCCGTGGCGGAGGCCGGGGCCAGCAGCAACAGCCAGGAAACCAGCCCGCCTACCAGAATGCGAACGTGATCGCTACCGATGCGGGCGTGGAAGCGCTGGCGGGGGCGGACATGAATGCGGATGTTGCCGCCACCGCGGACACCTCCGACGCGTTTATGATGAACGGCAGCACCAGCGGCGGATTGGGCGCGGCTTCCGACGATTTTGCGCGCGCCGGCAGGGGCGGCCGCGGTGGCTTTGGCGGCCCGGGTGGTCCCGGCGCCCTCGGTGGTCAATCCGGCAACGGACTGATGACGCTCGGCGCCAGCCTGGGCCTTAACGGAGGCGATCCGTTGGGCATGGGCGGATTTGGCGCCGCCGGTGCGGATGCCGGATTCGGAGCGAACGCGGGGGGCGGTTTCGGCCTGGGTCCCGGTGGCCCGGGAGGCGGTCCCGGCGGTGGAGGCGGTGGTGGCGGACGCGGAGGCGGCGGTGGAGGCCGTGGCGGCGGACGGGGCGGGGGCGCTGGCCGCGGCCGTGGCGGCCGCGGACCTTTCGGTGGGCAATATGCCCAATTCGGGAACCGGCGCGGTCGCAACCAACAGTCGCCTTACCAGGGATCGATTGCCGTCACGGTGACGAATTCGGCTCTCAATGCCGCACCCTTCTCTCTGAACGGCGAGAACCAGCCGAAGCCCTCATCCGCGAATGAGACGATCGCCTTCAATTTCGGCGGCCCCGTCCGCATCCCGCACATCGTGAGCAACGACAAGTGGTCGTTCTACGTGAATTTTTCGAATCACGAAGGCCGCAGCGCCAGCAATCAAGTAAGCACGGTCCCCAGCGAGGCAGAACGAAACGGCGATTTTTCCGCTGCGACCCAGACCGTCAGCATTGGGGGCGCTCGACAGACCGTCCCCGTAGTTATTTACGACCCCACAAGCAATACGCCGTTTCCGAACGCCGTCATACCGTCCACACAACTCAACCACGCGGCGCTCGGCCTGCTGAGCTATTTTCCGCAGCCGACTTACCCCGATCTGTCGACATACAATTACGCCATCGCGGAGTCCACCCCTTCGACGAGTAACTCATTGGGCGTGCGCTTGCAAGGCTCCGTCACCAATAAGGACCGCATCAATTTTAACGACCAGTACCAACGGAGAAGCTCCACTGCGGAACAGCTTTTCGGCTTCGACGATACCAGCAAGGGTTACGGGTTGAGCTCCAGCGCGGGGTGGACCCACATTTTCAAGCCGCGTTTCAACAACAATGCCAACCTGGCGTTCAGCCGGAACATCAGCTCGACCACGCCATACTTTGCCTACAAGACGAACATCGAAGGCGATCTCGGAATCGCCGGGCCCGATACGGTTCCGATCGATTACGGTCCGCCAAGCCTGAGTTTCACCAACTTCGCCGGCTTGTCGGACGGATACGCCGGCTCCACGCGCGCCCAGACTACGAATTTTACCGACACCGTTACGTACGTGGCGCACAAGAATCACAACCTGAGTTTCGGCGTCGGGTACCGGCGAATGCAGAACAACGTGCTCTCGTATGGTCCGTCAGGTTCCGCAACTGCCAGCTCGCGTGGAACTTTCCAATTTGGCGGAGCGATGACCCAGGGGTTGAACCCCGATGGCACCAAGGTCGCCGATACGGGGTATGACTTTGCCGATTTCCTGTTGGGATACCCGCAGACTTCCAGTCTCCGGACCGGCAACGACAATAACTACTTCCGTGGGTGGGCGGCCAACGGCTACGCCATGGACGACTGGCGCGTGAACCGCGGCCTGACCATCAACTTCGGTGTTCGCTACGAATATTTCGCCCCTTACACCGAGTTATACGGCCACCTGGCGAACTTGGACATCAACCCCACCTTCACGGCCGTGGATGTAGTGACGGCGGGAGGCACGGGCACTTATTTCGGTCAGTATCCCGCCAGCCTGGTAAAAGGCGACCCGCACCTTTTCTCCCCGCGTTTCGGACTCGCTTGGCGGCCGTCGCAGAAGTACAACCGGTTGATCCGCCTCGGCTACAGTATCTTCTACAGCGGATCGAGCTACAGCAGCTTCGCCACGCAAATGGCCGCGCAGCCGCCGTTCGCCAACGAAGTCAACATTACCGGCACAATCGCTAACCCGCTGACCCTGCAGAACGGATTTCCTCCGTCGCCGAACGTTCTCACCAATCAGTACGCCATCAACCCGAATTACAAGTTGGGGTACACGCAAACCTGGACCGTCGCCTTCCAGCAGACGCTGCCTCACAACGTGCTGATGGAGCTGGAATACGTGGGCATCAAGGGTACGGGACTTCCGATCAGTTTCCTGCCGAACCAACCCATCGTCCCGGCGGATAATTCCGCGCCCTTGCGTATTCCCAATGCGAGCTCCTTCAGCTACCAGACCGACATCGCCAACTCCATCATGCACGCCGCGCAAGTTCGTTTGACGCGCCGCTTCACCCGCGGCATGTCGGCGGTAGCTCTGTATACCTTCTCCAAATCCATCGATGACGATAGCAACCAGGTGCAAGATCCCTACAATCTGAACTTGGAGCGCGCGCTTTCCACCACCGACCAGCGCCATCGCCTCAACCTGACATATCTGGCGTCATCGCCGGTGGGCGTGCGCGGATTGTGGCGCAATGGCGGCTGGAAGACCCGCATGCTGGCGGGTTGGACCACCGGAGGCGGGTTCACTTACGCTACCGGAATGCCTGTCACCCCCACCGTGGGGGGCAGCGCCACCAGCAGCCTGTTTTATCTGCGGGCCAACACCACCGGGGCGCCTCTCAACGCGCCCGGTTATCCCTTCTTCAATCTTGCGGCGTTCTCCACCACGCCCCCGGTCGACGAATACGGCGACGCGGGACGCGACATCATTACCGGCGTCCCCACTCTGAGCCTGAACGCACAGCTCAACCGCGTCTGGCGCTTCGGCGAGAGCCGCAAGCAGATTCAACTACAATTCCGGACTAATAATGTCTTGAACCACGTCTATATAAGCAATTTCGGCACCGTCGTAAACTCGAACACTTATGGGCAACCCACGGCAGCGTCCGCGACGCGAACCGTAACTTGTGTCCTGAGATTTAATTTCTGAGCGGCTTATGCGAAAGATCTGGATTCCCGCAGCAGTAGCGCTGATCGCGATGGGGCAGCAGAGGCCGCCCGCGCCATCGGCGCCGCCCACCAAATTCACCATCAACTCCAATCTGGTGATTGTCGACCTCACCGTGAAGGACAAGAACGGCAAAGCCATCGAGGGCCTCACGAAAGACGACGTGGTGGTGCTGGAAGACGGCAAGCCGCAGACCATCACTTTCTTCGAGCCGCAAAAGCTCACGCTCGACCCCGAACCGCCCGAGCCGCCGCCTTCCCTGGAAGATAAGAACGCCCTGCCCGACCCTCCTAAAACCACCATTACGTCCGCCGGGAAGGACAAGATTCAGTATCACGACAAGCGCCTGATTGCCATGTTCTTCGATTTTTCGAACATGCAGATTACCGAGCAACTCCGCGCGCAGGACGCCGCGCTGAAGTTTCTCGACGAGCAGATCACCAGCTCGGATCTGGTGGCCGTGCTGCTCTTCACATCGGTGGTAAGCGTCCAGACCGATTTCACGTCGAACCGCCAGGTGCTGACGGACGTAATCAAAGGCCTCCCCATCGGCGATTCGAGCGAAAACGCCGCTCTGGCGGACGACGCCAGCGACAACGGGGAGGATACCGGCGCGGCCTTCGTTGCCGACGAGACCGAATTCAATATTTTCAACACCGACCTCAAGCTGGCCGCCCTGGAACAGGTGGTGCGCCAACTGGCCACGCTGCCGGAAAAGAAAGCCCTGGTCTACATTACGGGCGGCATCAGCAAATCCACCGGGCTCGAGAATCAGGCGCAATTGGAAGCCAGCATCAACGCGGCGGTGAAATCCAACGTATCGATTTACCCGATCGATGCTCGCGGCCTGATGGCCGACCCTCCCGGAGGCGCCGCGTCGACGGCCTCGTCGCGCGGCGGCATGAGCCTGTCCACTTACAATAATCAACGGCAGACCATCAACGACTCGCAGGAAACCCTGGTTACTCTCGCTGCCGACACCGGAGGCAAGGCGTTCCTCGACAGCAACGACCTGTCACTGGGGTTGAAGCAGGTGCAAGAGCAGTACGCCAGCTATTACATCCTGGGTTACAACACCCAGAACAACAATATGGACGGCAAGTTCCGTAAGATCACCGTCAAGCTGAAGGACAACATCGCCGGCGCCAGGCTCGATTTCCGCAACGGATACTACGCCGACAAGGTATGGAAGAGTTTCAACGGCGACGACAAGGAGCGCCAGTTGAAAGACGCTTTGATGTCCGAGAATCCCATCACCGACATCCCACTGGCCGTCGAAGTGGATTACTTCCGCATCTCGCCCACGGCTTATTTTGTGCCGGTTTCAGTGAAGATTCCCGGGTCGGTGATCGCCCTGGCGCAGAAGGGGGCCGTCGGCCAGACGGAGTTCGATTTCATCGGCAACGTGATGGATGAGCGCAAGCAGGTGCAGGGCATGGTCCGCGATTACATCCACATTAAGCTGCCCACCACGGAAGCGGAGAAAGTTGCCTCGCGGAATTTCCATTACGACGCCGGCTTCACGCTCTCGCCGGGGCGCTACCGCATGCGATTCCTGGTGCGCGAAGGCCAGTCGGGCAAAATGGGGACGTTCGACACGAGATTCGTAGTGCCGGACCTGGCGGCCGACTCCATGACGCTGAAGACCAGCTCGGTGGTGTGGAGCAGCCAAAGGGAGTCGCTGAAAGCCGCGGTGGGCCAGGCGGAGCAGATCACCAAAAAGAACGCCGCCGCGAACCCGCTGATCACGGGAGATGAAAAGGTGGTTCCCAACATCACCAAGGTCTTCCGCCGCGGCCAGAACCTCTACGTCGATTTCGATGTGTACGACGCCGCACCGGACCCCAAGGACGCCAGTGCCCGAGATGTGAACGTTCAAATGAGCCTGTTCAACCAAAAAGGCGAGAAGACTTTCGAAGTGGGGCCGGTGAAGGCCACGCAACTGGTGACGACTCGGCCCGACGCCGTGCCGGTGCGCATCCAGATTCCGCTCAAGAACGTGGCGCCGGGGCCATACGTTTGCCAGCTCAATGTGATTGACGAAATCGGCCGCAAGTTCGCATTTCCGCGGGCGAATGTGGTGATTCAGTAGGGGAACTATCCTGCGCGTCGGTTGCTTACCAGCGCTGCACGGCCTGTTCACGGACGTCCGGGTCCCGCAGGTTACCAACCTGCCCCACTTGCCGGCGCATCTGTCACCGCATTTTGCGACACTCAATGGCCGATTCAAGAGCTCCATTTATCGGCGTTTATCAGCGTTCATCGGCGGCCAATTAATCTTTTCCACGATCAGGCGATGGCGTTCCGCGCGCCGCTTCGGCGGCTTTCATAAGGCTCGGCTGCGAATCTGCGGGGAGGTAGTGAACCTCGTGGATCACGTGAATTGGCCCCCTCGCTGGAGTCTTGCCTCACAGATCCCAAAGACGGAAAGCAGAAGGGGAATCGTGGACAGAATCATGATCGAACGGCGACTGGCCTTCTTTTGTCGCCGGTTCCATGAGTCTCTATTATGGCGCCGGAGCTCACACGCCCCAGCAGTAATCCTCGACGGCCTTCTCGATCGATGTGTCTTTCTCGGTGAGGCGCATCAGCTCCAGGCGGATGGCGTCGACCAGAGCCTTCCAACTGGCCTCGATCACGTTATCGGAAACACCCACGGTGGCCCAACTCCTGCGCTGATCGGACCATTCGATCAGCACGCGTACTCGCGCTGCGGTGCCCTTGCGCGAATCGAGGACGCGCACCTTGTAATCCGTCAAGCGTACGTTGGCGATCTGCGGATAGACCTTCGCCAGACATTCCCGCAGGCACTGGTGCAAGGCGTGGAACGGCCCGTTACCCGTGGCGGTAGCGGTGTGAATGCCATCCTGCGCCTGCAGGGTGACGCTGGCGGAGGTTTGGGCGTGGGTGGCTGGAGCTCCGGCGCGCGTGGAGACTTCGTAGCTGTCCACTTCGAAGAAATGCAGCCCCGGATTCAGCGCTTCCCGCACCAGCAGCTCGAACGTGCCCTCGGCCGCCTCCAGCTCGTAGCCTTCGTACTCCATCTGCTTGATGCGTTCCAGCAGTTCGCGGCGGCAATCTTCGTCCAGGCGGTCGGCCAGGCCGTGCTGCTTCAGTTTGTACAAGATGTTTCCGCGGCCGGAAAGATCGCTCACCAGCACCCGCTGGCGATTGCCCACCGATTCGGGTCGAATATGCTCGTAGGTGGCCGAATCCTTCAAAACGGCCGCCACGTGCACACCGCCTTTGTGCGCGAATGCGCTCTTGCCGACGAAAGGCCGGTCGTTGGGCAGCGGCAGATTCGCCAGTTCCGCGATGAAGCGGCACACGGAGGTGAGGCCGGCGAGCTTTTCGGGACCCACGGTGGTGTGCCCCAGTTTCAGTTCCAGGATGGTGAGCACGGACGCCAGGTTGGCATTGCCGCACCGTTCGCCGTAGCCGTTCAGGCATCCTTGCACGTGGGTGGCGCCGGCTTCCACGGCCGCGATGGTGTTGGCAACGGCCAAGTCGGAATCGTTATGCGTGTGGATGCCGATCACGCCGTCGAAGCGCTTGCGCACTTCCGCTACTACGTCCACCAGCCGGAAGGTGATGGTTCCGCCGTTGGTGTCGCAGAGGCAGAGTACTGAGGCGCCGGCGGTCTGCGCAGCTTCCAGAGTGCGCAGGGCGTACTCGGGATTGGCGGCATAGCCGTCAAAAAAATGCTCCGCGTCATAGATCACTTCCTTGCCGTGATCGCACAGGAACTTCACGGTTTCGGAGATGAGTTTGAGGTTTTCGTTGAGCGAGATCCCCAGCGCGCGGGACACGTGGAGGTCCCATGTCTTGCCGAAAATCGACACCGCCGGCGTGCCGGCCTCCACCAGGGCGCGGACGTTGCGGTCTTCCTCGACCGGGTTGCGCGCGAATCGCGTGGAGCCGAACGCGGTGAGCCGCGCGTGCTTCAGTTTGAGGTCCACGGCGGCGGCGAAGAACTCGCGGTCCTTGGGGTTGGAGCCGGGCCATCCGCCCTCGATGTAGTCGATGCCGAACTCGTCCAGCTTCTGGGTAATGAGGATTTTGTCTTCCACCGAGAAAGAGACGGACTCGCCCTGCGTGCCGTCCCGGAGAGTGGTATCGAACGTCGAGATTTTCATAACTTTCCACCTGAGAATATTGGCCGCCGATGAACGCCGATCGAGAATCAATGTGTAATCGGCGTTTATCTGCGTTCATCGGCGGCTAAATGTATTACGCTACTTCCTGCGGTACTCCCGCTTCCTTTTTCTTCTTGAGGAACGTCATCATTTCGCGCAACTCGCGGCCCACCTTTTCGACGGGCTGATTGCGGGCTTCCTCGCGCATGGCCAAAAACTTGTGGCGGCCGCTCTTGTTCTCGGCAATCCACTGGCGGGCGAACTCGCCGGATTGAATCTCCGACAGAATCTTCTTCATCTCGGCGCGCGTCTGTGCGTTGACGATGCGCGGCCCGCGAGTATAGTCGCCATACTCGGCGGTGTCCGAGACCGAGTAGCGCATATAGCCCAGGCCGCCCTCCTGAATCAGGTCGACGATGAGCTTGAGCTCGTGCAGACACTCGAAATACGCGATTTCGGGTGCGTAGCCGGCGTCCACCAGGGTTTCGAATCCCGCGCGAATCAGCTCACTCGCGCCGCCACACAGCACGGCTTGCTCGCCGAACAGATCGCTCTCGGTCTCCTCGCGGAAAGTAGTTTCGATCACGCCGGCTTTCAGGCATCCCAGCGCCAGCGCGTACGCCAACGCGCGTTCCAGCGCCTGGCCGGTAGCGTTCTGATGGACCGCGACCAGCGCCGGAACGCCCACTCCCTCGGTATACAGCTCACGCACGCGATGGCCCGGCGCTTTAGGCGCCACCATCGAGACATCGACGCCTGCCGGCGGCGCGATCTGCTGGAAGTGGATATTGAAGCCGTGGGCGAACATGAGGGTCTTGCCGGGAGTCATGTGCGGCTTGATGGCTTCGTTGTAGAGGTCCGCCTGGATGTGGTCGGCCACCAGGATCATAACCACGTCGGCGGTCTTAGCCGCGTCCGCGGTAGTCGCTACCTTGAGCCCAGCGGCCTCCGCCTTGGCCCACGACTTGCTGCCGGGGTAGAGGCCCACCACCACGTCCACGCCGGAATCGCGCAGGTTCAGCGCGTGCGCGTGGCCCTGGCTGCCGTATCCGATAATGGCGACCGTGCGCCCATTCAAATAGTCCAGATTGCCGTCTTTTTCGTAAAATCGTCTCGACATAATAGCTCCAAAATGTTTATTCGCGCTCCGCTAAAACCGCTCCCTCACGGTCGCGGCTCGGAGCGGAAAAGCACTTCACGGCCGTGGATCCGTCACCAACTCCAGGCCGGCGCGCGTAGGCACCGGAGGCTGCAAGCGCAGCTTCTTATTCTCCAGCGCGATGGCCAGCGGGCCGGAACGCGTTACCTCAATTTCGCCGTAAGCGCGCATCACATCCACGAATTCGTTGAGTTTTTCCGGATCGCCGGTGGCTTCGATGGCGAACCCCTCGGTGGAGGAGTCCACCACGCGTCCGGCGAAAATCTCGGCCTCTTTCAGGACCGCGGTGCGCGATTCCATCGGCGTGCGAACCCGCACCAATACCAGCTCCCGGACCACCGCCGGCGATTCCGTCAGGTCGGTGGCTTGCAGTACGTTGATCAGGCGATTCATCTGCTTGATCACCTGCTGGCGCAGGGTCGCGTCCACATCCACCACGATGGTCATGCGGGAGAGCGCGGGGTCGAGCGTCCGCGCGACAGTCAGGCTCTCAATGTTGTAGCCGCGCTGGCTCAGCAGCCCGGTAACGCGCATCAGCGCACCCGGCTTATTTTCTAGAAGGAGAGAAATTACTTGCAGCATAGTGGAGCCTCACTTGGCGGGCACCGCCACGGGTTGCGGCGGCCCCAGCACCATTTCCTGAATGGCGGCGCCGGCGGGAACCATAGGGTACACGCATTCGAAGGGCGTCACCTTCACGTTTAGCAGATACGGGCCGGGCTCCCGCACTGCCTCTTCCAAAGCGGGCGCGAGTTCCCAGGGTTTATCGATGGTTTTGCCCTTGAAGCCGTATGCGCCCGCCAGCTTTTCGGCGTCCGGAAAGCACTCCAGCGTGACGGCGCTCAAGCGGTTGTTGTAGAACAGCTCCTGCCACTGCCGCACCATGCCCAGATAGCCGTTATTCATGACGATGATTTTGATGGGAAGCGCGTTCACGGCAATGGTGCCGAGCTCGGGGACGGACATCTGGAATCCCCCATCGCCCACCAGCGCGAAGACCAGTTTGTCGGGGCGGGCGAACTGCGCGCCGACGGCCGCGGGGAGTCCGAAACCCATAGACCCCAGGCCGCCGGAATTGAGCCACAACCGCGGCTCGTTGAAGCGGACCAACTGCGCGGCCCACATCTGGTGCTGGCCCACGTCGGAACAGACGATGGCTTCGCCCCCCGAAATGCGATCGAGCTCGGCCATCAGGTGCTGCGGCTTGATCTCGGTGTCGGAAGTTACCACCTGCAGTGGGTGCTCGGTTTTCCAGCCGCGGATCTGCCGCCACCAGGCGCGGCGCGCAGCGGTGCGCGCTTCGTCGGCGGGAACGGGGTTTTCGGCGATCAGCTTGTTGAGCTTGCCCAGGACGCGCTTCACGTCGCCCACAATCGGCACCTCAGGGGTGCGGATCTTGCCCACCTCGGCCGGGTCGATATCCACGTGAATCACTTTGGCATGCGGGGCGAAGGACGCTAGGCGGCCAGTCACGCGATCGTCGAAGCGAACGCCGAGGGCGATCAACAGGTCGCTCCCGGTCATGGCCATATTGGCGGCATAACTGCCGTGCATGCCGGGCATGCTGATGAAATTGGGGTGGTTGGATGGCAGGCTGCCGAGCCCCATGAGGGTGTTGACCGCGGGGATGTCGGTCAGTTCCACCAGTTGGCGCAACTCCGCGGAGGCTCCGGCGGCGACGATGCCCCCGCCCGCGTAGACCAGCGGCCGCAGGGCTTCCTGGATCATCTGCGCCGCGCGGCGGATCTGGCCGGTGTGGCCCTCGGTGAAAACCTTGTACCCCGGCAGGTGAATCGACGTCACAGGCTGATAGTGGCCCTGGCCCGTGAGCACATCCTTGGTGACATCCACCAGCACCGGTCCGGGCCGTCCGCTGGAAGCGATATAAAAGGCCTCGTGGACAGTTTGAGCCAGGTCTTCGATGCGCTTCACCAGGAAATTGTGCTTGGTGCAGGGGCGCGTGAGGCCGAAGGTGTCGGCTTCCTGGAAGGCGTCGCTGCCGATCAGTTTGCTCGAGACCTGGCCAGTGATGGCGACGATGGGGATGGAGTCCATCATGGCGTCCACCAAGCCGGTGGTGAGGTTGGTGGCTCCCGGTCCCGACGTGGCGCAGCAAACTCCCGTTTTGCCGGTAGCGCGGGCATAACCTTCGGCGGCGAAGGCGGCGTTCTGTTCGTGACGCACCAGCACGTGGCGGACCTGGTGCTCATAGAGCGCGTCGTAAAAGGGGAGGGTGACGCCGCCGGGGTAGCCGAACATGCAGTCGACGCCCTCCCGGACCAGGCATTCCAGAAGCATCGTGGCGCCGTTCATTAACGTTGACATGAGTTGTGCCTCAATCAGAAACGGTACATAACAAAAAAGGCCATCTGGCGGGTCCGTTTCCCCCGCCGATGGCCTTGGAACCAGGTTCCGTTGGCCTTCAAGCGGGGCCGGTAATAATAATGCCTACGGGAATGACTACAGCGACAGCGAATGTGGATGGTACGACCCGAATTGAAGACGCGTGCAGCATTGCGGAACTATGTTTGAGTGTATCCTACAAGTTTTCCAAATGCAAGTGGCAGTAAATATAAATAATGTTAATGTACTAATTACTTGCTATATGTTTTTTCGAAATTGTTGCGGCTGTTGGTCACGGTAAACGTGCCATCCTGGCGCGCGGTGATCTTGATCCATTTGCCTTCGCACTTTTCCGCCGCCATGTTGGCAATGAAGGGCTCGGCCACGTTGTGCGCGGCGTCGTTCTTGGTGGCCAGATGTAGCTGCCAGATGTCGGGCGACCCGGGCGAATCGTGAATCGTCTGCCAGGCTTCGACGGAGCCGCCGGTATCGGGTCCATTATTCATGACGGCGACCTTGGGAGCGAGCGCCCAGACCATCTGCGGCGAGCCGGAGGTCTTCTTGCCGTGGTGGGTGGTGAGGTAGACGTCGGCGTGCCCGAGCTTGTTTACGGGACACGCCAGGTCGTGCTCCTGGTTCCAATACAGGTCGCCTAAATCGACCGCGTGAAACTGGCCATAGGTGATCCACATGCCGATGGAATGGGCATTCTCCCCGGTATCGACGGCGAGGGGCTTGTAGCTGTCGCAGAGCGGATTCGGCTGGCCCGCTCCCACGAGCGGCTTTTCGATGGCCTTGCCCGCCGCGGTCACGACGACGACCTGAATCCCATGAATGGGGATGGCATCGCCGGCCTTGACGATAAAATGTGCGCCCTTGGCGCGCGTGAGCTCGTACGCGCGGAACACTTCCCCGTTGTCCTTGACCGCTTCGAAATTCGGGCCGTGATCGAGAAAGTTGACAATCTTGATTTTGGAAGCCAGTTGGGGCACGCCGCCGGCGTGGTCTTTGTGATAGTGGGTAATCACCAGGTAGTCGATCTGGTGGATTCCGGCGTCATGCGCGGCGGCCAGGATGCGGTCGGCGTCGCGGTTGCGGTACCCGTCGTATCCGGTGTCCACCAGCATCGATTCGCCCGATGGCGAAACGAACAGGGTGGATTTTCCGCCCTCCACGTCGATCGCGTAGATCTGCAGATCGGCCGCGGCGGCCAGAGAGGCCAGAGCGAGGAACAGCGCGAACATGTGCCGCATTTTCATAAAATGGGGATTTCCTGATTTTAGCGGGCTCGTGTGTCGGTTCGATTACAAAAATTAATCTGCCAACGACGGAAGGGAAGGAACCGTCTTATGGACATGCGCGCGATTTTGGCAGGGATGATCGTTTTGGCAGCCGCGGGCGCGGTTTTGGCTCAGACGGCGGACACGCGGCCGACTTTCGAAGCGGCCTTCGTAAAGGTCAACACGGAAGGCAGCAACGGCAGTCACTCAAGAGGGACGCCGGGCCAACTCGTGATGGACAACCAGTCACTCAAGCGTCTCATCGAGCGGGCATACAATGTCAAGCCGTTTCAGGTGACCGGGCCGGATTGGATGGAAAACATCCGTTTCGACGTCATGGCCAAGTATCCTCCCGGCTCTAAGCCCTTAGACCGGCCGGCGATGCTGCGCACGTTGCTCGAAGACCGCTTCAAGCTGGCCACGCATCGCGAATCGAAAGAGATGCCCGGTTATGCCATGGTGACGGCCAAGGGCGGCCTTAAACTCAAGCCGGTGGAGGCCGATAAGGACGGCGGGACCAGCAGCAACAGCTCGAACAATTCAGTGACCCTCAAGGTGACAGCAACATCCATGGGGGAGTTGGCCGACTACCTGGCTCGTCGCTTGGGATCGGCGGTGATTGACGGCACAGGCGCTGCCGGCGTGTATACCTTCGAGCTGCACTGGACTCTCGACGATCAGCTTAGCGGCGCCGTCGACCGCAGTGCGAGCGAGTTCGCCGCCATCCAGGACGCCCTATCCACGCTTGGCCTGCACCTGCGGGCACAAAAGTTTCCCGTCGAGATCGTGGTGGTCGATCACGTGGAACGCGTGCCGACGGAGAATTAGTCCATTTGCGCCGGTCGGCCGGGAACGCTAGAGTCTATTCTATGGCCGCCATGCCCGTCGTCAAAATCGAACCGCGTGGCAGTGCGCTCGAAGAAGAAGTCGTCAGCCTTTTCGATTCTTTGCGGGAGCCGCTTTTGCGCTACCTCGGGAGCCTTGGCCTACCGGTTGCCGATGGCGAAGAGATCGTGCAGGAAGTCTTTCTTTCGCTGTTCCAGCACCTGCGCCGCGGCGGCGGCCAAGCCAATTTGCGCGGCTGGGTCTTTCGTGTGGCGCACAATCTGGGACTGAAACAGCGCACCCGAAAGCCGTGCGCTGCAAGCGTCTCCTGGGAGTGGGTGTCCGACCCCGCACCGGGCCCGGAGGAGCAATTCTTCCAGGGCGAGACCGAGCGGCGCGTGCAGGCAGTCCTGCGGGCGTTGCCGGAACAGGACCGGAGGTGCCTCATGCTGCGGGCTGAAGGCTTGAGGTATCGTGAAATCGCAGGGACGCTGGCGATGTCTCTCGGGGCGGTGTCGGTTTCCCTGGCGAAGTCGTTGGCGCGGATCGCCCGCGCCGCGGAACGGTGAAAGATGCGGGATCGCGACGCTCATCTGTCCGACAAAGAACTAGTGCTGGCCGCCGATGGCCAGCTTTCCGAGGCGCGCCAGCAGCATCTTGCCGGCTGTTTCGCCTGTCGCGCGCGCCGGCGGGAATTGGAAAACGCCGCCGGCGGCTTCGCCCGCATGTACCGCGAGACACAGGCCGCTCCGCTGCCGCCGCCCGAACCGGCGCGCGCGCGGCTCCGGGCTCGCCTGGCCGAAATCGCATCGCAACCAGCCGCGCGCCACTTCTGGTTACCGCCCTGGCACGCGGCCACGGTGGGCGCGGTGACGCTGATGTGCGCCTTGGGAATTCTGAGCCTTTACCAGTGGCGGTGGTCCCACACCAACCGCGCGTTCGACGTGCCCAGCCCGCGCCTGACGCCGGGCGCGGCCCGCATCGTAGACCGCCAAGAACTCTGCAGCTCCGCCTTGCCCAAGAACCAGGTGGTGCCGGCCGACCTGCGGCGCCGGGTGTTCCAGGCGTATGGCATCGCCAATGCCGACCCTCGCGCGTACGAGGTGGATTACCTGATAACGCCCGCGCTGGGCGGCGCCGACGACATTCGCAATCTCTGGCCGCAGCCGTATGTATCCACCGTCTGGAATGCCCGCGTCAAGGACGAACTGGAGGATCGCTTGCGCGATCTGGTGTGCGGGGGCCACATCGATCTGGCGGAGGCGCAGCGCGACATCTCCACGGATTGGATTGCGGCTTATAAGAAGTACTTTGGCACCGACCAGCCGGTGAGGTAGCGATCAGCGGTTGTCTATCGGCACCTCTGACGCGCCTGCGGCGCTATCCATGGAGCCAACTGACTGGCTGGCGGGCTGAAGCCAGGCTGAAGCCCGCCCCACCATCCGAAAGCGCTGACCTCTTCGTGGGGCGGGTTTCATCAGCCCGCCATGGCCGCATGCGGAGCAAACCGTCCGTGAAGCAGTCAGTGGAGAGCTCTCGGCCGGGCAAAAGTATCGCCGGCGAGGCTGATCGCTTATATGCCGTCGATAAGGACGGCGATACGGTTGAGGGGACCGGGCTTAAAGGTCGGTCGGTTTAGGCCGGCGCGAGAATTGGGTCCAGAATTAATGCCGCGGTGGTCCAACCTCATCCGAGCGGATCTGAGGCGGCGATAGAACGCTTCTCAGCAGTTCGCCACATTCCCGAGGTCGAGGGACGGGCGGCCTGTTTCTCTCAGCCTCCGCTTCTTCATCGGCAGCGAGGTGGCAGTTTTTGTACTTCTTGCCGCTGCCACACCGGCATGGCGCATTCCTGCCCAATTTCTTCGCGGTCACGGCGGCTCCGTAGTCAGTGTACCGCTTGCTATCGCACTGCATCGGGAGCGGCCAGGATTTCGATGCGCTCCACCATGCGGACCCAGCGGGCTTCCCGTTTCTCGGAAGGCAGGACCAGACGCAGCGGGCCGTCGTGCGCGGAGAGCGGCTGTCCGTCCATTTTGTCGGCCAGCAGGGCGCGATTGTCTGTAAATGCCGGATCGAGCTCGGGCAATGAGAAGAGGGCGCGATAACCGTCGTGCGCCGACACCAGAATATAGCGGGCCAGCATGGGTCCGCGCACGTTTTCACCCTGAGGCAGCCCCGCGCGGTGCAGCAACTCGGCCACGGCAACGCCTTCGAAGGTGTGTTCCTTGCCGTCGTGGGTCTTACCGGAGAGCGTGGTCCGGGACATGCCGGCGATGTCGGCGAGGGTGAGTTGCAGGGCGGGCTTGGGAACGCCGTCACGGCCAGCAACCCCTTCGATGCGTAACGCCGGGTCGGCTGCAAAAGCCGCGGCGGCCAGAAGGAACAGAGCGGACAGACGCATAGGCCTGTTATTTTAGCGCGACTGGGTCTTGTGACCGCGACTATTGAGGCGAACAGACGGGCGGTGCGCGATATCCTGGCGTGGTCCACTTTACCGCGCGAGACGTTCCCGCCCCGGAAATGCCAAAATAACGAAGGACCCCATTGCCTGACGCCAATTTAACTCCATCGCCCGCGCCGCAGGGAGCGCAGATGCGCATGGCCCGCTTTGTGCTGTTTTTCGGCGTCAGCCTGGCGGTTTTATTCGGACTGCTGCTGGCGCCGCCTACGCAACCGCCGGTGATCCGCTTCACGCGCGGGCTGGTTACCGTATCGGCCGCGCTCATCCGCCTTTTCGGCGGACAGGCGGTGGCTATCGGGGACCTGCTGGAGAACCCCGTCAACCATTTCGCCATCCAGATGGCTTACGGGTGCAACGGCGCGCACGTCACCATCCTGCTGTGGGCCGCCGTGCTGGCATTTCCCGCTTCGTGGATGCAGAAGGCCAAGGGGCTGGCGGCCGGCACGGCGGCCATTCACGCCGTCAACCTGATCCGCTTCATCAGCTTGTTCTACGTGGGCCAGTATAATCGGGCTTGGTTCGACTTCGCGCACCTGTACCTATGGGAAAGCCTCATGATGCTCGATACCCTGGTGATCTTCTGGACGTGGGCCTATTTGGTGCGCAAGTCCGGGTCGGCGGAACATGCGAGCGCCCATTAGTCCGCAGTTGCGCTTCTTGCTGCGCGGCTCTTCCCTGCTGCTTCTGCTGCTGGCGTTGTGGTGGTGGGTGCTGTTACCGCCCATGCTCGCGGGCCTGCGGCTTTCGACTGGCGCGGTGCTGTGGTTGCTGCCCGGCGGACGCTCGGCCTCGGGCGTCACGGTGGCGCCCAACGGCGATTGGGTGCTGCGAGTGCCGATTCCCGAATCCATGGCGAACGAGGACGCGGTGCAGCGGGCGTATCGCCGCGCTCCCGGCGCGCCGCGGGTGTTGGTGCGGTCGTTCAAGTTGGTGATCGCCGACCGGATACCGACGTTCTTCACTCTCGGCTTCCCGCTCTTTTGGGCGCTGGTGCTGGCCGCTCCGCGCATGCCGCGCTTGTGGCGCCCGGTGGCCGGAGGAACCGCGCTGCTGGCGCTCCTGGCGCAACTCTCGCTGCTCCTGTATACGGCCTACTCCATCGAAAGCACGCTCCGGCTGGCAACCTCGGCCGCTGCCGTCTCCCTCTGGGGCGCCGCCGAGTATCTCAACGTCAACGTCGTCCCCTACATGGCCCCGATGCTGATTGCTCCGTGGTTGCACACCGGCCTGCGCGAACAAATTTTCTCCTGGAACGCTGTGGCTACGCCAGAGTCCGCACATCTTGGCGAAGCGGACAAGCCGCGTCGCGGCCGATATCGGGGGCGGAAGTAGGGGCGTTGTGCGGAGGACTAACTGCTCGGTATCGCCGTGTCCAAGGGTCTTGGCGAGTATCAGAAAGCAGCGGCACTCCTCGACCGATCCCTTGGCCATATTCATGAACCGGGCCTTGTCCGCTCTTCCACCGCGACGGAGTCCCTCGGCGATGTTGGCAGGTATGGACACCGACGCGCGGCGCATCTGCAGAGACTTCCCGTATGTCTCCTGCTTGGGAAACGCTGCGGTGAAAGCGCATACGCCCAGCACAAACTGGTGGGCTTTCCCCCATGCCAGCAGATTCTTGAACCGTCCGTGCTAGTTTGGATATGGCCATAGAGCAGGAGGCGTTCACGGCGGTATGCTCCTGGTATCTCACCACACAGGAGTGTGCCATGAACGCCTCGTCGAGCATCGCAAGGATAACATCCAGTTCGGGTATAGGTGTTTCGATCGGCTCTTGCTGAATGGATTGATCCACCCGTTCCAACAGCCCGAACGGGTGGCGAGACCGGCGAAAGTCACCGCCGCGGCCAGGACCGAAAACAGGTAGCAGGACATGCCTTGCGAGGAATGTAGCGCACCGCACCGGAGAATAACAGCCACCCCCAACGGGTGGGGCTTTTCGGTTAAGCTAAAGACGGTGTAAGCGCATGAAGCTAGCGGAACGAATGAGCCGCATCGGGGTCGAATCGGCCTTCGATGTTCTGGTCAGAGCGCGCGCGCTGGAGGCGCAGGGAAAGAGCGTCATCCACCTGGAGATCGGCGAGCCCGATTTCCCCACGCCGCCCCACATAATAGAGGCTGCCAAGAAGGCATTAGACGATGGCTGGACGCATTACGGTCCCACACAAGGCTTTCCCGATCTGCGCGAGGCCATCGCCGCCTACATCTCCCGGTCGCGCGGTATTCGGGTGGGCGCGGATCGCGTTTCGGTGGTGCCGGGCGGCAAGCCGATCATCTTTTTCCCCATGCTGGCGCTGCTCGAGCCGGGCGATGAAGTGATCTACCCGAATCCCGGTTTCCCGATTTACGAATCGATGATTCGGTTTCTGGGCGCGACGCCGGTGCCCATGCCGCTGGAAGAAGCCCGCGGCTTCTCGTTCGACCTCGACCTGTTCCGCGAGCGCCTCAGCCACAAGACCAAAATGGTGGTGCTGAATTCGCCGCAAAATCCCACCGGCGGCACCATTCCGGCGGAGGACGTAAAACGGATCGCCGACATGCTGCGCGACCGCGACGTGATGGTGTTGAGCGACGAGATCTACTGCCAGACGAGTTATACCGATTCGCCGCCGGTCTCGATTGCGAGCTTCCCGGGGATGCTGGAGAAGACCATCATTCTCGACGGATTCTCGAAGACGTATGCCATGACCGGTTGGCGCATGGGCTATGGGGTGATGCCCACATGGTTGGTGGAGGCGGTCACCAAGTTGATGGTGAACTCCAACTCCTGCACCGCCAGCTTCACACAGCGCGCCGGCCTGGCTGCTCTCACCGGTCCGCAGGATTGCGTCAAGGCTATGGTGGCCGAATTCCGCCGGCGCCGCGACGCCATTTGCGCCGGGCTGAACGAAATTCCCGGCTTCCATTGCCTCGTGCCGGGCGGCGCATTTTACGTCTTCGCCAATATTACGGGTACGGGCATGGACTCCAAGGAACTGGCCGATTACCTGCTCTACGAGGCGGGCGTTTCGTGCCTGGACGGCGGCTGCTTCGGACAGTATGGCAAGGGCTACATCCGCTTCAGCTACGCCAACTCGATGGCCAACCTGATGGAGGCGGTCGACCGCATTAAGAAAGTGTCTCCCAAGTGGCAGGATTCGCTGGTGGCCAGCCGGTAAGGGGCAGCGAACAACTCGGCCCCGTTTGGCATAGAACCGCCATGCGACTACAATCGTGGGGGTGGAATCGAAACGAATCCTGGTTACCGGCGGGGCCGGCTACATCGGCTCGCATACCGTGCGGCTGCTGCTCGAGCAGGGGCACGAAGTTACAGTAGTCGACAATCTGTCGAAGGGCTATCGGCACAATGTGCCGGGCAAAATTCTCTACAAGCTCGACATCGCCGACACCAAGGCGCTGGCGGAATTGATGCGCCAGGTGCGCTGCCAGGCGGTGATCCATTTCGCCGCGTTCATCGCCGTGGGCGAATCCATGCGCGAACCGGAACGCTACTTCACCAACAACGTGGGTGGCTCCCTTTCCCTGCTCACCGCCATGTTGGAAACGGGCGTGAAGCACATAGTCTTTTCCTCCACCGCGGCCGTGTATGGCGACCCGCCATTCAGCCCGATCCTGGAAACGTTCCCCATCCACGCGGTGAATCCCTATGGCGAATCGAAAGTGATGGTGGAGACGCTGCTGCGCTGGTTCGACCGCATTCATGGCCTGACCAGCGTCTGCCTGCGCTACTTTAACGCCTGCGGGGCCGATCCCGAAGGCCATCTGGGCGAGGAGCACGAGCCGGAAACGCATTTGATCCCGCTGCTGCTACGTGCGGTTATGAGCGGAAAATCGGTGACGGTCTTCGGCGACGATTACGACACGCCCGACGGCACCTGCATCCGCGATTTCATTCACGTGAACGACTTGGCACAAGCCCACATCCTGGCGCTCGACTATTTGCTTGCCGGGGGTGGGTCCGACCAGTTCAACGTGGGGACCGGCACGGGCCATTCGGTGATGGAAACCATTCACGCGGTGGAAGCCGTCACCGGGAGCAAAGTGCCATATGCGGTGGGCGCTCGGCGGCAGGGCGATCCGCCGCGCCTGGTGGCGGACGCCACGAAACTGCGCGGCAGACTGGGCTGGGAGCCGCGGTATGCCAGCTTGCCTTCCATCATCGAGCATGCTTGGGGGTTCGCGCGGAAAAAAGCGGCGGCGAAGAGCTGAGACTCACCACGGAGGCTTAGCGCGGCCAAGCCGCGTTAAGTATCCGTGTCTCTGCCGTGAACTTTTCGTGCGCGGCGCTCAATAAATCTCCGCCTCCCCCTTCGGGCGCGTCTTCCAGCGGCGATGGATCCACAACCACTGGTCCGGGTACTCGCGAATCGCCCGCTCCAGTTCGCTCTGCACTGCCTGTGTATCGCACGCCGCGTCGCCCGTGATCTCGATCTGAGGACGGAATCGCAGCACGTAACGTTTCTCGGCCTCCTCCCACACGGCGAACCCGGGAATCACGGCGGCGCCGCTTCGCGCTGCCAGCTTGGCGAGCCCCACACCGGCGCACGCCTTCACGCCGAAAAAATCCACGAAAACGCCGGCATCCGCCGCCGAATTCTGATCCACCAGAATTCCCACAGCCCGGTTCGCGCCGAGCGACTTCAGGATCGCGCGCGCGTACTCCTGCTTGCCGATGGTGCGATTGCCGGAAAGTCCGCGGCGCCGCTCGATCATGGCATCGATCAGCGGATTGTCGAGCGGCCGCACCACCACGTCCATGGGCGCGGCCAGCAGCGCGTGGGCGTAGGCGCTCAACTCCCAGTTGCCCAAATGTGCGGTGGCGAACAGTACCCCGCGGCCCTGCCGCAAAGCTGCTTCCACGTATTCCAAACCCTCGCAGCGGATCCATTGCTTGGCGTTATCGGTGCGCTTGACGGTATCGCGGCGGATCGCGGGGAATTTCGCGAACGCCACCAGCACGCGCGCAATCGAGCGGAACACGCCGTCGACAATCTCCTTGTGCCGCGCCGCACACAACTCCGGCAGCGCCAGCGCGAGATTCCGGTACGCCACGCGCCGCAGCCGCGGCAACGCCCGATCCAGCACCCGCGCGTAAACCCGCGCCAAGCCTTGCGCCAGCGCCGGCGGAGCCCACTCGAGCGTCTTCAGGACCACCAGCGCCGCGCCATATTCAGCCCCATTTCGAACGGCCGATCGCGTCCGCATGCCCACTCTACGCTATCATGATAAGAATCCCTATGATTCAAGACGTACTCTCCGAAGGCCTCACTTTCGACGACGTTTTGCTCGAGCCGGCCTTCAGCGATGTGTTGCCGTCTGAAGCCGACACCCGCGCCTGTCTCACGCGCGATATTGCATTGAACGTGCCCATCGTTTCGGCCGCCATGGATACCGTGACGGAATCGCACCTGGCCATCGCGCTGGCGCAGCAGGGCGGCATCGGAATCGTCCACCGCAATATGTCCATCGCGCGGCAGGCGGAAGAAGTGGACAAGGTGAAGCGCAGTGAGAGCGGCATGATTGTGGACCCCATCACCATTGCTCCGGACCTGCCCATCTCCGCCGCGCAGGAGCTAATGGCCCGATACCGGATTTCGGGCGTGCCGGTTACCAAGGATGGCAAGCTGGTCGGCATCCTCACCAACCGCGATCTGCGCTTCGAGAACCGCTTCGACGCGCCTATTTCCGAAGTGATGACCAAGGAGAATCTGGTCACCGTTCCGGTGGGCACCACGCTCGAGCAGGCGGAAGCCATCCTGCATAAGCACCGCGTGGAGAAACTGCTGGTAGTGGACGACCAGTTCAACCTCAAGGGCCTGATCACGGTCAAAGACATTCAGAAGAAGCTGAAGTACCCCAACTCGGCCAAGGACAGCCAGGGGCGGCTCCGCGTGGGCGCAGCCGTCGGCGCCACCGGCGATTTCCTGGAACGCGCCACGGAACTGGTGGCGCGCAAAGTGGACGTCATCGCCATCGACACCGCGCATGGCCACAGCAGCCGCGTCCTGGCGGCCGTCAAGACCATCAAGTCCAAACTACCCCAGGTGCAACTCGTCACCGGTAACGTGGCCACATACGAAGGCGCGAAAAAACTGATTTCGCTCGGCGTGGATGGCATCAAGGTGGGCATCGGCCCCGGCTCGATCTGCACCACCCGGGTGGTTTCCGGCGCCGGCGTTCCGCAGATCACGGCTATTCGGGAATGCGCCCGCGCCTGCCGGGAGGGCGGTGTGCCGCTAATCGCGGATGGCGGCATCAAGTTCTCCGGCGACATTACCAAGGCGATCGCCGCCGGCGCGGACGCGGTGATGATCGGGGGCCTGCTGGCCGGCACGGATGAAAGCCCCGGCGAGACCATCCTTTACCAGGGCCGCACATTCAAGACGTACCGCGGAATGGGCTCGCTAGGCGCGCAGGGCATTTCCAGCTTCGACCGCTACGCGCAGGATCCCAACGCCAAAATGGTGCCTGAGGGAATTGAAGGGCGCGTGGCGGCCAAGGGTCCGCTGTCCGACCTGGTTTATCAACTGGTGGGCGGCCTGCGCTCCGGCATGGGATACTGCGGCGCGCGGAACATTCGCGAATTGCAGCAAAACGCCCGCTTCCTGCGCATCTCCCCCGCGGGCCTGCGCGAAAGCCACGTGCACGACGTGATCATTACGAAGGAAGCCCCGAATTACCGGGTGGAGTAAAAGCTGTCATACCTCCACTTGTACTACTAACGGCCAGAATCTTCGCACGCCGCGGAGATTCTCGCGAACCGAGACCGCCGGGACGCTGATACCCCGGAGGATCACGCCTCCGTGGCCTCTGCCATCTCTGCCCTCCCGTTTTGGCTTTGTTTTCCTCCGTGTCTCTGCGTCTCTGTGGTGAATATTCTTTTGAGTTGCAGCTACGCCCTCGGATGCGTTCAAAATAGCTTCTTATTCACCTCCGCTTGAACTTATCCGCCAATGCCGCCACCGAATCCCCGAGCGTTGGCTTCGCGGGCGGCGCGGGCCGGAAATTCTTCCGCTTCGGCTCGGCCGGCGCGGCCTCCAGCGCCTTCATCGAGAGCGCGATGCGTTTGGCCTTCGCGTCTGCGCTTATCACCTGCACCTTCACGATCTGCCCCACTTTCACCACGTCGCTCGCCTCTTTGACGTACCGGTTGGCCAACTGGCTCACGTGAACCAGCCCATCCTGGTGCACCCCTATGTCGACGAACGCGCCGAAGCGTGTCACGTTAGTGACTACCCCTTCGAGCGTCATCCCGGGCGTCAGGTCCGAGATCTCGCGCACGTCCTCGCGCCAGTGCGGCGCCACGAACTGCTCGCGCGGATCGCGCCCCGGCTTGCGCAGCTCCTCGCGGATGTCGCCCAGTGTGTACATCCCCACGGTCTCGGTCTGGAAACCCTCCAGCTTCACCTTGTCGATGAGGTCCGGTTTGCCGATGAGCTCGTTCACCGTGACTCCCAGCGACGCCGCGATCCGTTCCACCACCGGGTACGATTCGGGATGCACCGCCGTCATATCCAGGGGATTTTCGCCGCCTCGAATGCGCAGGAATCCCGCCGCTTGCTCGAACGTCTTCGGCCCGAAGCCCGATACCTCGAGCAACTCCACGCGCGACCGGAAGCGCCCCTTCTCATCGCGATGCGCCACCACCTTCTGCGCCACCCGCTCCGAAATCCCTGCCACGTAGCGCATGAGCGCCCACGAAGCCGTATTCAGGTCCACGCCCACGCGGTTCACGCACGATTCCACCGTGGCTTCCAGGCTCTGCTTCAACCGCCGCTGGTCCACATCGTGCTGATACTGGCCCACGCCGATCGATTTCGGGTCCACCTTCACCAGTTCCGCCAGCGGATCCTGCAAGCGCCGCGCGATGGAAATGGCGCCGCGAATGGTGAGATCGAGATCGGGAAATTCCTGCCGCGCGATTTCCGAAGCCGAATACACCGACGCGCCAGATTCGCTCACCGTCACGCTGAAAATCTTCGCGAGGTTCGCCTCCCGCAGGAAATCCTGCACCAACGCGGCCGATTCGCGCGAAGCCGTCCCATTGCCGATGGCGATAGCCTGCACGTTGTGCCGCGCGATCAGCGATGCCAGCGTTTTGCGCGCTCCCCCCACGTCGTTCTTAGGCTCGAAAGGATAGATCACCGAGTTTTCCAGGAACCGCCCTGTGTCGTCCACCACCGCAATCTTGCACCCCGTGCGGATGCCCGGGTCGAGCGCCAGCACCGTGAGCATCCCGGCCGGCGGCGAGAGCAGCAGGTTCTCCAGGTTCTCGCGGAACACCTTGATGGCCTCTTCGTCGGAGCGGTCTTTCAGCTCCAGCCGCACTTCCGTCTGAATCGAGGGATTCAGCAGCCGGTCGTACGAGTCTTCGATGGCCTGTTCCAGGTGCGGCACCCATTCGCCCGCGGCGCGCACCACCTGCGACCGCAGCCATGCGAGCGGCTTCACACGGTCCATTTCGATTTCGAAGATCAGGATGCCCTCTTTGGCGCCGCGCCGTATGGCCAGCATGCGATGCGACGGAATCTTGCTCGCCGGTTCGCTGAACTGCGCGTACATTTGATATTTGCCTTCGGGATCCGGGACGCCCTCAATGGCGCGGCTGGTGACCAGCCCCTCGGCCATCATCATGGCGCGCACTTCTTTGCGGAAGGCGGCATTTTCGCTGATCCACTCGGCGATAATGTGGCGCGCGCCTTCCAGCGCCTCGTCCGCGGACGCCACGCCCTTTTCGGCGTTCACGAAGGTGGCTGAAAAATCGGCCAGGGAAGCGCCGCCGGTCTGGTCCCAGAGGTATTGCGCCAGCGGTTCCAGCCCCTTGTCGCGAGCGATCGACGCCTTCGTGCGCCGCTTCGGCTTGTAGGGCATGTAGAGGTCTTCAAGCCCGTTCTTTTCCAGCACCGCTTCGATGCGCGCCTTGAGTTCCGGGGTAAGTTTGCCCTGTTCGGCGATGGTGTCGAGCACGGTTTTCCGGCGTTCCTCCAGTTCGCGGAAATATTCCAGCTTTTCTTGAATCTCGCGAATCTGGACTTCATCCAGGTTGCCGGTCGCCTCCTTGCGGTAGCGTGCGATGAAGGGCACGGTAGCGCCTTCGTCGAGCAGCCCAATGACGGCGAGCGCGCCCTTCAGGGGAACGTTGATCTGCTGGGCAATATGTATGAGGACGGGGGTGGAAAGTGCGATGGGTTCAGGCATGAATTGGGGTCACTTCCATGATGCCACGGCCGGGCCCGGCGTTAACCGATTTCGCGCCAGATGCGTGCGGACGCAAACAACGCGAGATGGCGGACGTTTGTCGTGGCGATCACTGTTTCGTCGCTAGCGCGAACGAGCGCCCCGGCCTGCGCGACGAGGATCATGTCGGCATCCAATGAGGCATCGCCAGCAGATTGCCGCCCCATCTTCCGGGCAGTTGCCCAGAGTTCGGCGGCCCTCATCACCGGCGTCGTGATCGGAGCGTACCCGAGCATGCCCTTCAATGCGTCCAGACGGCCAACCCCTCTCTCCTTGCCGGCTCGAAGCAACTCGCGGCGCAGTTCGTAATCCGCAATTTCCGGGATGACGACTTCGACTCCATTGTAAGCAAGACTCGCGAGCCAGTTCTTACACGCCTCGCTTTCAGGGGAACTCTTCGGATTCGTGATCATCCCAAGCGGACCAGCATCCAGCAGAACGATCATGCTCATGCAAAGAGCTTGTACCCCTCGGGGCGATCCTGGTCCAGAGAACGGCGCAGGGCTTCGAAGGTCTCCTGCTGTTCCGCCTCATCGCCCTGCATCCACTCGTCCAATAATTTCGCCAGCGCGGACGGGTCCGGCTTCGGGCAACACGGGGATTCCCGATGCTGAGGCACCTGGAATGGCTGATCGTGTTTGGTCGTTTGAGGCATTCCTTCACCTCCGGTTCTACTCCACAACGCGCAGGTCGGAGTTTCGGCAAGCTGCTCGAAGAGTGGCGGAACCTCGCATGCCAATTAGCAACGTCCTAGCCTATCCCCGCGCCGCAACCAGCCTTTGCTGCTTCAGCCAGCGCAGCCGTCCCTGATACTCTTGGACGAGCGTGCCGAATCCAGCCCAGTAGTAACCGAAAACGAAGAGCGCCAGGAAGGGAATGGCGAAGAAGTTGTAAGTATCGATGGCGAAGCCGATCATCGCCAGGAAGTAGGTGCCCAGGGCAATTTCCGCGTAAGGCAGCCAACCGCTGCGACGCCGGTATTTTTTCACTTCCAGATTCACCGGACGGTCGCCGATAGCGTATTTCGGGGTCCGCGCGAACGCCGTCTTCACTCCGCAGAGCGCTTCCAACACAGCGCGGGTATTGATGATGGTCAGCCCCACGCCCACCGCCATGAGCATTGGCAGCAGCAGCACGGAACGCTTCCAAGTCTTGGGATGCAGCTCGCGTTGCGCGAGCACATAGAAGGCCGAAATCGACCAGAAAGACGCTGCGATCAGGGGTAGATCGATGAGCACCATCTGCCACACGCCCATGTAGAACCGCACGATCATCACCGGCAGCATCAGCGCCGAAACCACGATCATGAGCGGGTAGGAAATGTTCGGCGTGAGGTGCAGGAACGCTTCCAGCTTGACCCGTTTGGGGATATCGGCCTTCAGGATGGCCGGCAGCAGCTTCTTGGCCACCTGCGTCAGACCTTTAGCCCACCGGGACTGCTGCACCTGGAAGCCGTGCATCTCCACGGGGAGTTCCGAGGGGCAGTCGAGACCCGGCAGGTACACGAATCGCCAGCCTTTGAGCTGGGCGCGGTAGCTCAGGTCGGAATCCTCGGTAAGAGTGTCGTGCTGCCAGCCGCCGGCGTCGGCGATCATCCGCTTGCGCAGGATGCCGGCTGTTCCATTGAAATTGAAGAAGTACCCAGCGGTCGACCGCGCGCCATGCTCCAGGATGAAATGGCCGTCCAGCAGCATAGCTTCCACTTCCGTGAGGAAGTTGTAGTCGCGATTGATATAGCTCCAGCGCGTTTGCACTACGCCGACTTTGGGATCGGCGAAATAATTCACCGTGCGCATCAGGAAGTCCGCGGGCGGGCAAAAATCGGCGTCGAATACCGCGACCAGCTCGCCCGTGGCGGTCTCCAGGCCGTCCTGAAGCGCGCCGGCTTTGAACCCGTGGCGGTTGGAGCGGTGATGATACTCGATGGGATAGCCGATGGTGCGGTAGCGCTCCACCAGCGCTTCGGCGAAGGGCGCGGTATCGTCGGTGGAATCGTCCAGCACCTGGATCTGCAGCAGCTCTTTGGGGTATTCCACCTTCAGCACTTCTTCGATCAGGCGCTCCACCACGTACCGCTCATTGTAAAGAGGTAGCTGGATGGTAACCGGCGGAAGATGCTCGAAAACGCGCGCCGAGGGCTCCTGCGTGGCCTTCTTCCGATATTTGAAGTAGGTGCGGATCACGTCGTAGCGGTGGATTCCGTATACCGACAGGACGATCAGGACCGAGAAATAGGGGATTAGCATGGCCCAGTCGAACCAAGCCATTTGATGGATGCCGGCGAAGGGAGTTTCGGCGAACATCCGGGACCATTTGGCTCCCAGAGAATGGGAAGCCAATAGTGCCAGCGGTATATAAGGTGACATGCTCAGAACCTCCGCTCTCGATATCGGGCAAATCGTGGCGGAGTAATCGGCTTTTCGGACCAAGGATATGGTAACAGATCTCAGGGGCGATTTCCGGGATGGGCGATACCGTCCGGTCAGTGCATTCCGCGGCGCTGAGCGAGCGGGATCACGAATTTCAACGCCGTGTGGGTGAGCGAGAAACTGGCGACCTTGACGTCTTTCAAGTCGGCGGCGCGGCCGGCATGGATCACGTCAGTTTCGCGAATTTTATCGACGCCCCTGGGATACACTACCCACAAGGCGCCATCGGGCTTTAACGTGGGGGTCAACTTGCGGATTTGCGCCAGCTTCCCCCTCCCTTCGGCGGCCAGGAAAATCAGGTCCGCGCGCTCGCCCGCCGTTTCCAAGTGGCTGTTGTCCAAATCGGCCAGAAAATCGGCATCGAACTTGCCCACTACGATGACCGCCATTCCGGGCTTGACCCCCAATTTATGCAGCCGGGGCGGCGGATGCAGGATCTTTTCGGCCCACTTTGCGGCCGCGGCGCCCAGTTCCAGCTCCGCCGGGCCGCCGGTAAAGTCCAGGCGCAGAATGCCGCCTTCCGCCTCCACCTTCGTCATGTCCTTGAACAGCACCTTGAGCCGTTCCGTGCCGCGAAAAAGGAGGTGGTCGGTTTCCAGATATGCCTTGCCGGCCAGAGCCTGTTCCTGGAAGCGAATCCGGCACTCGATTTCCCGTCCCATTATTAAGCCTCGATGGCGACCGGTTCGCCGAACTTCGCGCCCAAGTCGCGGAAGTATGTCTCGATGCTGCCAGTGTACCCGAACAGAAACCGCGCCATAAAGCGGAAGATCACGTTGTAGATCTCGCCGTCTTCCCGGATGCGCAGTTCCGCGCCGCCCGTTGGTAGCGGGGAAATTTCAAACGTCCATCCGCCGCCGAATGGCAGTCCTGGCTGTGCGATGCGCGTCACCAGGCGCGCGGGAGGTTTGGCCTCCACCAGTTCGTAGGTGATTTTTTGGCGGTGGGTGTCTTCCTCCCACCAGCGCTTTCTTCCTTCGTGCTCCGGCAGCTCTCCGAAGCTCTTCACCCCCGTACGCCAGTCGGGAGGACCCGCCAGCACCGCGTACAAGGCATCCGGCGCTACGTGGAAACGGGCCTTGCGGGTGGCGTGGTGATCGCGCGGCAGCATCGCGCCCACCGCAGCCATCACCGCTAGCAGCAGAACCAATCCACCGCCGATCAGGAATACCCACTTCATGCCGCCCCTCCTTTCAAGATGCGCTGCAAGTCCCCGCAAGCGATCATCGTTTTGGCCGCTTCCGCCAATAGTTCCAGTCCGCGCAGCGCCTGCTGGCGCCGCACCGGGTCCAAGTGCCGCAGCATGGCGGCAATCAACTCGGGCTCGAGCACTTTCTGCTGTTTCTTGATGCCCACGCCCGCCTCGGTGAGCCGCAGGTCGACGCGGCGCCCGTCCCGCGGACTGCGGTCGCGCCGCACATATCCGCCGCGCTCCAGGCGGTCGACCATCAGCGACATGGTTGACGCGGTGACTCCCATATGCTGGGCCAGGGCCAGCAGCGAGGTACCCTCCACGTCGTCGAGGTGGTCCAGGACGCTCGCCTGGTGAGAGCTTAATTGCACGTTGGTCTGCTCGTCGCGAACATGACGGCAGTGGCAGGCGAAGTAAATTTGCGGATAGCACCGCAGTACGGTTTGCACATCCGCATGGCTCATGGAAGAAGAGTATAAAGCAGGTAATTTGGTTTGTCAAAGCAAATAAAATGCCGGTTTCGCGCCCCGCAAGGAACGATTCTTGTCGAACTGCGCCAGACGGCGCTTCGTCCCGCCTCCCGGCCAGGGTCAATAGAAGGAAAGTCACTTCAAGGCCGATCGCTGGGGGCCTTGCAGGAACGACATCAACGGTCTGGGCCTCAACACCGTTCTTGGCCTTCTATGCCCGCGCGTGTAGCTCCTGGCGCTTCAGCCAGTTGGCAAGGAACAGGGCGGCCACCAGCAGGGCCGGCCCCGCTATGGTCGCGAACCACAATAGCTTCATAGCCGGCGGGGGACTCGGTCGCCGCAAAAGCCCCACTAGGTACAGCGCCGCTGCGCCGGCATACAACGCCGTGCCGATCCATTCCCACCGCCAAGCCAGAACCAGGGCCGCAATGAGAACGAAGCTCGGAATCAGGTGCATGGCGAGGGCGGCAAGGGTCTGCCAGAACCCGCGCCCCTCACCGAAGACATCCAGGGCGAACATACTCAGAAAAAGAATGTATAGGATCGACAAGGCGCGAGGCGCCCAGTACAGCGCCCGCCTCGAAGAATTGCTCATATGGCCTCCAGGATCGAGATCGGACCAGAGTCTGGCGAACCGAAATTTCCTCTTCAGAGTTCCAGGTCCCATTCAGTATAAACCAAACTGCCATCCTTGACCTGTAAACCCAACTGGCGTCCTTTTGATCTGGCCAATAGCAGCGCAGTTGGAAATGTTTGGCGCGATTATGTCCGTATGGTCGGGCACCCTTCCACTACTCTTTGTGGATCGGCGGTGACGGGCAGTGGAAGGATAGGCGGTGACTCGGGGGCAACGTACACCGCCCAGGATCAGTTAAACCCCGCCCGGCCGATCGCTACTAATTTCCGAGAACGTATCTCGAGACTTTGGCGCTGGCGCCTCGCCGGGCGTACGACCCTCAATCCGCCAGGAGGACGGCTCACGGTTCTGACGATTCAATGACACGATGCATCATCCACAAACTGGCCCCCCACGGCCATCGAGGCGAGGGAGCGAGCGCAGGTCAGGATCTTCTGGTTCAGGGGATCGTCTTTGAGATGTTCGGGAGAAACGTGCTGCATGTTCTGGCGCTCGGCCAAGAGCTGAACGCTCAGCGTTTTCATGTTGTCGAACTCGTTGCTCAGCAACTGAAATGCGCTTCGATCCGAATCGGTGGAGGTGGCCACGGACGCCAATCCGAGGCTGGTGGCGGCCTGGCCGCGGTAATGCTCTGTCCAGTCTTCCTGGATCGGGAAATTGTTCTCGATGGAATTGACCAGCGCGCTTCGCCATTCCCGGATCACGGCCATTTCTTCGATGCTGGCCCGCAGGAACTCTTTCGAAAATCCGGAATTGGCAGGCAGTCTTGACGGTGCGGCCGCGGGCTCTGTGCCGGCGGAGTTGGGCAGCGTCAGCGTAATCTGATTTCCACTGAAGCCCAGCGTGCCATTCGCGATCCGCGCCAGTGCCTCCAGGTCCACGTACGACCGCCCGTCGAGCTCCATGATTTTCACCGGTCCCGATTGGCCATTGACGATGAGTGTGCGGCTCTGCTCCACGGCCTGCGAGCGCGCGAGTCCTGGAACAATAAGGAGCACGAGCAGGATCAGCCAGCCCCGCCACGATGTTTTTCTCATACGTCCACTCCTGGGAACTACCCGCGCATCCGGTGAGACAACTTCGTTCACCTTTGAGTCTGCGGGCAGTCTCGGCCACGCGCCGACCCTGGGTGCGCTCGATCGCTAGTTCGTTCTCGCTGGGCTGCCTCGACCCGTCCATGCCGCCGCCTCAGCGTCCGCGCCGTTGGGCTCAGTCCCCGAACTTGCACTAGCTATGCGGTAGCCCACCGCTAGCCCAAGCTTATCAGTTTGCCCGGACGACTGTGACGAACCCTGATCGCCGAACGCCGCTGGAATGGCGAGGCAATGCTCGAATTCGATCTCGAAAGCCTCGTTCCCAGCGGGCGGACGCCGAGATCCGGCACGTGACGTAAGCAGATGCCACAGGCCCACCAAGAAATCCCGCGCATTACGCTCATGGCGCGAACCGATGCGGTTCATCGAAGCGTGCGGGGCGGTCGGCACTGGCGGAGGCACGCTGCTTGAGTCCCGTCACTGGGCGAGGAAGTATCACCGTGACCAGTTCGGACCGCATGTGCTGAACTCATACGTAAAGTGATGTGGCACTGTGCCGTGGATTACCTCGGCCGTGTGCCAATCGCTCACTGAAACAGGCGGGCGATATTCAGTTTTCGCATGCGTGATTGCAAGGTCGTCCGCTTCAACCCGAGCCGGGCGGCTGCCCCGTCCGTTCCCCCCACCATTCCGTTGGTTTCCCTCAACACCTGCAGTATGCGCGCGCGCTCGGCTAGCTCGGTCACATTCGAAGCCCGGCCATGCAGCACCGACAGGTGCGGACCTGGTAATCATTTCTGGCAAGGCAACCCGGAGCTCAGGTCCGCTGCTCAGAACCACAGACCGCTCGATGACGTTCTGCAATTCCCGAATGTTGCCCGGCCAGTCGTAGTTCGTGAGCACCTCCATCGCATGCGTCGGAATGCTCTCGATGTTCCGGCCCATGCGCCGCGAGTGTTTCTGGACGAAATAGCGGGTGAGCGAGGGAATGTCCTCTCGGCGCTCCCGCAAGGGCGGAACGTTCATTGGAAACACGGCCAGCCGGTAGTACAGGTCCGCCCGGAACTTGTTCTCCTCGACCATCCCCTTCAGGTCGCGATTGGTGGCGGCGACAATCCGCACGTCTACGCAGATAGTCCGGCTGCCGCCCACCCGCTCAAACTCCTGCTCCTGAAGAACCCGCAGCAACTTGGTCTGCAAGTGCAGGGGCATGTCGCCGATCTCATCCAGGAACAGCGTGCCGCCGTCGGCCGCCTCGAAGCGGCCTATGCGCTGCGCCACCGCTCCCGTGAACGCGCCTCTCTCGTGCCCGAAGAGCTCGCTTTCGAGCAGCTCCGTCGGGATGGCCGCGCAGTTCACTTTCACGAACGGCCGATGCCGGCGTTCGCTGTGCACGTGGATGGCGCGCGCGATGAGTTCCTTGCCCGTACCGGTTTCGCCTGCAATCAGCACCGTGGAGCCGGTGGGCGCCACCATCCGAACTTGATCCAAGACGGCGCGCAGCGCCGGGCTTGACCCCACGATCCCTTCAAATTCCGTCGCGCACCGGTCGCACCCCGCGTCCACAAACTCGCCGAGTTCGATTCGCGATCCCAACCGTGACTGAAGAAAAAGATCCGAAGTCGATTACTGCTGCGGTTGCCATGTTGTCCTCGCTTGAAACTGATTCTGCGCTTCTTGCCGCTCGCCGAAAACCCTATTTAGTCGCGGCTGGAAGTGGTCGGATGGTTCAAGATGGCACTACCACTTTCCGGGGAAGGTAGAATGCCCCAGTTGGGCGGAGTTCGGACCCGCGCGGATCTCCTTGGACCCGCTGGCACATAAGTACGAAGGGCGCGGCGAGGCGCCGCGCGCGAATCAGGCGTCCGGCGCCACGCTGCTAGAGGGAATTTACTGCGAACGCTCCAAGGGTACGAATGCCGGCCCTTTGTCTTCAGACACTTGCCGCGACTTATGTGTATTACCTGCCCAAAATGGGGTAATACACATCCGGCAAATTATTCCACAGGCTATGCTGCTGACTGGGCTGCACTTGTCGATTTCGGCGTTGTTTGGGTGGGACCCTTCGCAGTAAACTCCCGCTAGAGCCTGGGAGGGACGATATGCTTTCTGCCGTAAAGCCGGGCATCGACGGACCACTCGCCGGGCCCGATCAGCGCCAGCGTTACGCCCAGCACCGCCAATGCGGCGGGAGCACCCGCATGGGCGGGCGACGAGAAGGCGACCCACGCCTCGGCGCACGCCGTCACAACTCCGGCGACGGGCGTCCACAAACCGGCGATGAACAGGAGGCCGGCCAGCGCGCCGATCACTTGCGGCGCCGCAACCGTGCCGCTGGGTGTCGCAACCGCGCAGTACTCAAGGGCAGCGCCCACGAGCAGCCGCTGCATCAATAGTCCGGCGCCAGGCCAGCCATCCGCGAACGTGGAGAAAAGCCGTTGCACATGTATCCCGTTTTCAGCTTACGGAAATCGCAACGATTTTGAAAGATTACAAAGGGGAAACGCCCTACTCCACTTTTGGGGGATTTACAGTTCGATGATCCCGCGCTCAAGTCCGATAGTGACGGCGTGCGTGCGGTCGTTCGCTCCCAGCTTCTCGAGGATGCTGGTGACGTGCTTCTTCACGGTATCCTCAGCAACCGCAAGCTGGGCCGCGATCTCCTTGTTTGCGTTCCCCTTGGCAATTAGATTTAGAACCCCCAATTCGCGCGCGGTCAACTGCTCCTCGGCGGTGTGCATGGCCAGCTCGGCCGCGACCTCGGGCGGAATCCGTTTGCGTCCGGCATGCACCGCGCGGATGGTCTCCAGCAGATCCGTATGTACGTTCCCCTTCAGCAGGTAGCCGCGCGCCCCCGCTTTGAGCGCACGCGCCACCTGGACGTCGCCGGCGTATGTCGTCAGGACAATGATCCGGGCATCGGGGAATTCGCCGCGGATGGCGATGATCGCCTCAATGCCGCTGATATCGGGCATCTGCAGATCCATGAGGGTGATGTCCGGCTGGTGCCGCCGGAACTGCTCGATGGCTTCGCGTCCCGTCGAGGCCTGCGCCACCAGCTCCATGTCCGGTTCGAGGTCGACCAGCGCCGCGATGCCTTGGCGCAGAAGCGCATGGTCGTCGGCCGCGAGGATTCGGATCGTCTTGGTTTCGGTGTTCATGAACGCGCCTTCTTTCTGCGGAGGAACGAAAAGCGGGCGCCATTGGAGGCCCCGTAGGCCGCCGCGGCCGGCACGGTCAACACCGCTTCTGTGCCGGCCCCCACTTCGCTCCAGAACTCCAATTTACCGCCGAATCGATCCGCCCGTTCCCGCATCCCCGGCAGCCCAAAGTGCCCGGCGCGCCCGCCGGCCTTGAGGACTTCAGGGTCGATTCCTTTTCCGTCGTCGCGGACGTGTACGCGGAGCTGACGGCTCTCGTACCGGATCTCCGCCTCGATCCGGCCGGCCTGCGCGTGCCGGACCGCGTTCCGCAGCAATTCCCGGACGATCCGGTAGACCTCGTCCTGGAGCAGCGGCTCCAGATCCCGCTGCTCCCCTTCCACCGTGAGGCGGAAGTCCGGTGGATTTCCCTGAGCCTCCTCGGAGTGTGCCAGCTCCTGGCCGGCAGCGGTGAGCAGTTGCGCGAGATCGCCTCCGCCGGTCGGCTGGACGCGCAAGTCCTGGATCGCGCTGCGCCCCTCGGCCACAGCCCCCGCGGCCGCGGCAATGGCTTTGTCGAGGCTCTGCTCGGCCTTTTCCGGGCGCCGGGCCAGCACGTTGCGCGCGGCCTGCATCTGGATCAGCGAAGCCTGAAAGCTCTGCAGCAGCGTATCGTGCAGCTCCCGCGCGACGCGCAGCCGCTCGTCCACGCGCCCGTCCAACTGCGCGTTGAACTCCCGCCGGACCTGATAGAGCCGCAGTTGGTACAGCCCCCAGAGCATGGCTAGAAAGGCGGCCGCGCACGCCGCGTGGAACCACGTGGTCTGATAGTACGCCGGCGCGATGGAGAACTCCAGTGTGTCGCCGGTTTCGTTCCACACGCCGCTGTTGTTGCAGGCGATCACGCGAAGACGATATTGCCGCGGCGGAAGATTGGAGTACTCCAACCGCAACTCATTGACAGCCTCTCTCCAGTCAGAATCCCATCCCTCGACCTTGAAACGGTAGCGATTCTTTTCCGGAGCAACCAGGCTCAGTGCCACGAAATCAAACACCAGATTACGCACCAGCGGGGGCAGACGCAAACCGCGACCAATGTCGTACTTCTTGCCATCGGCGAACATCTGCTCGATGTGTACCGGCGGTGGGAGACTGTTGATGGGAATGTGACTCGGATCGATGACGCTGACGCCGTCGCCAGGCACGAACCACAATCTTCCATCCGAGGACTTGGCAACACCCGGGCTGGCGCCGCTCGTGTCCGAACTGCTCCTGACTCCGTCTGCAGCATCGAAAACTGTGACCTGGATCGTCCGTTTCGGATCGGTAGCCCACGCGTCAAACTCAGGCCGGGCAATGCGCACCAAACCGCAGGCGGTATACAACCAGAACGAATGGGCGTCGTCTTCCACCACCCAGTGAACCGTATCGCACGGCAATCCGTTCTTGCCGGCCAGCGTAACAACGCGGCCGTTTTTCACCCGGCTTAGCCCACCTTCGGTTGCGGCCCAAAGCGCACCGTCCCGATCGAGTTGAAGGCCGAAGACAGCACCCGCGCCCAACCCATCGGCGCTGGCGTACGAGGCGCGGACCTGACCGTCCTTGAAAAACTTTACCCCGCCCCCACGAAATCCAAGCCATAGACCGCCCTGCGCGGAATCAAAAGATAAAGCAAGAGCGTGGTCGTCAGTCCCCAGCTTCGCCCAAGGAAACCGTTCGACCACACTCCCCCCAAGCAAATGAAAGAGACCGTCAGCGGAGTGGCTGATCCAGAGATTCCCCGCACTATCCCCGGCGATGGCGTGCGTGAATCCGCTGGGCACAGCGCTTACGGTAATAAACCGGCCATTTTCGAAATAGGCAACCCCGCGATAGGTGGAAACCCAGATTCGCCCGCGGTTGTCCTGAAACAAGGATCCCACCAGATCGTCCGGCAATCCACTGCTCCCCTTGCGGTAGATCGTAACTTGCCCGTCATTCCATTGGTTCAAGCCATCGCGCGTGCCAAGCCAAATGCTGCCATCGCTGGCCGCCAGGACGGACCGGACATCGGCATTCGACAGACCTTGGTTCACAGAAATCGTGGGCACAGAGACGTCGCGAAAGCGGTCGAGGCCATCGTTGGTGGCGACCCAAACGTTACCTTCGCGATCCTCGAAAGAGCCATAAACAAAATTACCTGAGAGACCGTCAGACTGCGCAAACCGATCTGTCCTGCCCTGGTGCATATGCACGAGCCCGCGGTCAAACGTTCCGATCCACATACCGCCATCGCGATCCCGGAGCAGCTGAGAGGGCTGCTCCCCGGCCGAAAGCGGATACGCCTCGGATTTCCCGTCAACGAACCGCCTGATTCCGCCGCGCATGGCGATCAGGAGTGCCCCCTTATCGGTTTCGATCAGACCGCTGATTCCGGGAGGCGGGCCCGGCATCGGATAGAGTTTCGGAGAACCAGGCTTCCATCGCCACAGCCCGGTCGCCGCTCCCACCCAGAGATTGCCCCCTCTGTCCTCATATAAGTAGCCTACTATGCTGCCGAAAGCGCCGTCCTTTCCGTAGCAAAGGGGGGCGCCACCCTGAATCGCGCAGAGTCTCCCATTCGGAATCCCATACCCCCCGGCCCAAATCGTTCCGTCACGATCCTCAAGGAGCGGGAGCGCAAAAACATTCTGTGCGGTAAGTTCCGGGTAGTGAGTCAGCTTGCCGTCCTTCCAACTGACAAGCCCCTTGGCGGTGCCAATCCAAAGACGCCCATCGCGCGCGGCAAGCAGACTTAGAATCGAGCTACTCGGGAGACTTTCACCTGCTGGCGGCTGCCACGAGGCGTACCGAACGCCATCGAAACGAAGCAGGCCAAATTCCGTGCCGAGCCAGAGATAACCGTCGGGCGTCTGAGCAATTGCCTCGATAGCACCTTTGAAAAAGCCTTCGCGGACCGTCCACGCGGTATGGGCGTATTGATTAACGTCGAGAGATGGGTTTAGGGCGGAAGCACAACGGCACCACGCCTGGAGGATGCCCAGCGCGATAACGGCCCTTCGCTTGGAATCCACGCTTTTCACGTTGGCACAATTATCTCGTACTCAGCCAGTTTGTAGGCAACTTCGACTGCGGTTTCGTCTAGAATATGCGTACGGGGCGATTATGAAATTCAACCGCTCTCTCTGGTGGCGGCTCAGTACCGCGCTTATCCGGTCTCGCAGTACCAGGATCGACGGTAGTTGTAGAGAATCTCAACATCACCGTAGCCCATGGATCGCTGGACGATCCCCGTTCCGCGCGCCTGATTTCAACCTGGCCTTCTGTCTGGCCTTGGCCGCGCTGCTTCCGTGCGTACCCTCAGTGAACGCGCAGTCGATTGCCGGGTCGATCACGGGAACCGTGACGGACGCCAGCGGGGCGGTTGTGCCCAACGCCACGGTCACCGCTACGTTCGTCGCAACCAATCAGAAGTTCGCGACGAAGACCAACGATCTGGGTATTTACAACCTGGGCGATCTTAAAGACGGCGTCTACAAGCTACGCATCGAGGCTGTCGGATTTAGAATAGCGCTCCTCCCGGATGTGCTGCTGTCTCCGCGGCAGATTCTTCGGGAAGATATATCGCTCGAGGTCGGCGATGTGAAACAGGAGATGCTGGTTTCGGGCCAACCCGGCTTGATCGAAACCGACGCGCCCAGCATCGGCGATACTTTGGATTCGAAAGAGTTCACCACCCTGCCCATCAACGGAGTGACGCAGAGTGCGTGGAACTATTTGCCGTATTTGCCGATGCTCGATGGGACGGTGACCGGCACGAATCCATCGTTTGCGGGCAGCCATCCGGGAGACTACAAAGTCTCCATCGATGGAACCGATACCGATGGCGGAGGCGGCCAATCGTTCGCCGTCAACCTGCTGGCGTTTACCGACTACATCCAGGAAGTCAAGGTGGACTTCGTAAATAACTCGGCGGATTTGGGTCAAATGGGCCAGATTAACGTTGTGGTCAAGTCCGGCGCCAACGACTTACACGGGATGGTATCGGACATCTACAACAGTCCCGCGTTCAAGGCCCGCGATTTTTTTGCGGCATCCAGCCCCACCGGCGTACGGCAGGTGGTGACGGGGAACGTGGGCGGGCCGGTCTATCTTCCCAGGATATATAACGGCAAAAACAAGACCTTCTTCTTCCTGAGTTTTGCCTACTGGCACAACGCCACCACGGCGACCCTGGTGGACACCGTCCCCACCCAGGCAATGCGCAAGGGCGATTTCTCGGCCTTCAACGTGCCGGTGACGAATCCGTTCACCGGGGCGGTTTACCCGAACGGCGTCATTCCGCAGAGCGCCATCAACCCGGTTTCCAACGCGATTCAGAACTTCTTTTACCCATTACCCGATTACGGAAACACCAACGTGTTCGCATCCGGCAACTTCCGGGAATCGCTGAACGTAGCCCCGGGACTGGTGGACCGGATGCCGTCGATGCGGCTGGACCAGACTTTGGGTGCCAAGGATTTCCTGTTCGCGACCTGGGTGTACCTATCGAGCCACTATGTCTACACGCAAGCGCTCCCGGCAGTCCTGAGCGCTCGCGGTTCACGGCCGGAGAAACTCTACAACGTAGCCTACACTCACACTTTCCATCCGGCTTTAGTCAATGAGCTCCGGTTCGGGGGAGGTTCCGACGTCCTGAAGTATCAACCGGCCTTTGGAAGCGGTTTGGCATACGATCAATCGCTGGGGCTGACGGGCCTTGCCTCGGGCGTGCCGGCCACTATTCCGGGGTACCCCAATATTTCCTTCTCGAACGGCATCACGGGAATCACCACCACTTACAACTACTACCGGGCCACAGAGCCGGCGCAGCACCTATCGGATGAGGTGAGCTATTTTCATGGCGGCCACAGCTTGAAGTTCGGCGTGGCAATCCAGAGAATGTTCGATTGGAGGATCACGTCGACCAGCCCCGCTCTTTTCGGAAGCGAGAGCTTCACGGCCAAATACAGCGGCGCCAACGCCAATCTGGCTTATGCGGATTTTCTCTTTGGCGTACCGACCACCGCCTCTCGAGCCTTTGCTCCCCTCGCGATCGAGCCGCAACGCTGGTCCGAAGCAGCCTACCTCACCGACACCTGGAAGGTCTTGCCGAAGCTGACGCTCACCATGGGGATTCGGTATGAATTGGCCGGCATGTTTACCGACAAACATTCGCGGACATCGGAATTCGATCCGGCCCTTTCCGCTATCGTGGTGCCGAATGCGGCGCTCTCCCAGGTTTCTCCGTTGATGCCGACGAACTATGTGCCGGTGATTTCGGCCAGCCAGGCCGGTCTGCCGCAGAGCCTGGTGAACAGCAGTAAGACCGACTTCGCCCCCCGTTTTGGCATTGCTTACCGTCCCTTTGGCGACAAGACGGTTTTCCGCGGGGGGTACGGCATCTTCTACAATGCACTGCCGTTGGCGCAGAGTTACACGGCGCCCAACGAGAGCGGCGTTCCGTATACTATTTCGGAGCCGGCGTACTCGAATACCCCCGCCGGAAGCCCTCCGGCGCTGGCGTTTCCGCAACTGTTTCCCGCCGGCGGCACGGGCGCCCCTTCGACCGTCAGCCTGCCGGCATACTATCCCGCAAATCTCCACATCCCGTACTCACACCAGTGGAACGCCACAGTGGAGCATGAGCAGTGGGGTTTTGGCTTCCGCCTTTCGGCAGTGGGCACCTATAGCCGGCAGCTCGTTTACGAGGACCAGATCAACGTGCCGGTGGCGAACAACCAGTTGTTCATCGACAAGGCGCGGCCATGGCCCCAGTATGGCGCCATCTACGCCTATAACAACGGAGCAAACAGCAACTATAACGCCCTCAATCTCGGTGTGACGAGACGCTTCAAACGGGGCTTGCAAGTCGATTCCGAGTTCGTGTGGGCCCACCAGATCGGCGACGACGTCGCTATTCCCCAGAATTTTAGCTGCTTGACCTGCGAGCGCGCCACCGACCCGTACCCGGAGAAATTGCGTTGGACCAACGTGGTGATTTACGCTCTGCCCGTGGGCCATGGGCGGCGGTTGCTCCCGCATGTTTCAAACGCGGTGGATAAGATCATTGGCGGGTGGCAGTTGACCGTCACTAATTTCTTCACCACAGGTCAATTCCTAACTCCGACGATTACGGTGCCGGATCCCACGGGAACGTACTATACCGGCACGGCCAGCCCCGCATCGATTACGATGCGGCCCGACCTGGTGGGCGATCCCAACCGTGGACCCCACACCATCCAGCAGTGGTTCAACACCGCCGCTTTCGCAGCGCCGCCGGCCGGCAGCGGGAGGTTTGGAAACTCCGCGCGGGATACGGTGGTAGGGCCGGGCGAAAACCTCTGGCACGCGGCCTTGGAGAAATCCATCGCGTTCTCCGAGAATCCTCGCATGCCGAAACTGCGCCTGGACTGGTATTGCGACAACGTTTTCAACCACCCGAACTGGTCGGCTCCGGCTCTCAACCTTTCGGCTCCCAGCACCGTTGGAGTCATCACGAGCGATTCGGGAATATCGAGCTCCTATAGCGACGAGGCTAGCGCGCGCGTCATGGCCGCCGCGGTGCGCATCGTGTGGTAGATTGTCTCATTCCGCAGGGCGAAGGCCCGGTAGCTGGTTAGCAAAAGGTCGAGGAAAATCGATGCGAACCCATCTTACCGCCGTGGTTGCCGCAACCGCTGTTCTGCTTCCAGCATACCTGCCCCCTCCCGCGGCGGCGCAGGGCCATTTCGAGAAACTGGCGACTTTACGGAGTCTGGGCCTGGTAGTCGGGCAAACCGTGGCGCCAGGGCCCGGAGGACGAGGCCAGCGTCTCTATATTAGTTACCTGTACGTCAACCACACTATCGATGTTGTATCCGTCGACCCGGATACCGGCCAATTCCAAGTATTTCCCAATCCTGCCGCGTCAGAAACGGGCGCGCGCACCATGATCACCGGACCCGACGGCAAGATCTATCTCGGCACGCTCACCGGCGCACATTTTTACTGCCTCGACCCGAAAGCCGGCACGCTTGTCGACTTAGGACGGCCCAGCGCCACGGAAAGCTATATTTGGGCGGTAACTTTTGGATCGGACGGCAAGCTGTATGGGGCGACTTACCCTGGCGCAAAGCTCGTGCGCTACAATCCCAAGACCGGCAAACTGGAAGACCTGGGACGCATGGACCCGGTTGAGGAGTACGCGCATTATGTGGCCGGCAGCGACGACGGCTTCATGTACCTGGGTATCGGCACCAGCAAGGCGAATATCGCGGCGTACCGTATTTCCACGGGCGAACATCGCGAGATTGCTCCCGAAAAGTCGCAAACCGTCGGACAGGTGGTGGTGTTTCGCGGACGCGACGGAAAGGTCTATGGATACGCCGGCCCGGACTGGTATCGCATGGACGGCTGGAACGCCATCCCCATCGAGAGGAGCACGGCCGCGCCGCCCGTCCTCCAGAACGCGCTCAGCGACGGCCGTACGCTGAATGTCACCACCAACATCGTTCGCATCACCGATCCCAAATCCGGCGCAGTCACCGAGAGGCCGTTCGACTACCGCGGCAACGAGGTGAATCTCTTCCGCGTGGGTCTAGGCCCGGACGGCTCGGTGTACGGCAGCGGAGTATTGCCGGGCGATTTGGTGCGATGGAACGCGCGCAGCGGGAGCTTCGATATTCTAGGCCGGGTGGCCGGCGGTGAACTTTATGCCTTGCTGCCTCTGAACGGCCGCTTGCTGATGGCAGGCTATTCCAGCCTGGCTCCCCTGATGTCGTACGACCCCTCCAAGCCGTTCCATCCTGGTTCTGGCGCCGGCGGAAATCCGGCGCTGATACACTTCGCGGGTGAGGATGACGGATGGCGTCCGCAGGCGGAGATAGAAGGACCGGACGGGCAGGTGTATATCGGAGCGGTCGCGGGGTATGGCAGTTTGGGAGGGCCGCTGACTATTTGGAACGTGGCCAATGGCGCGGTGGAAACTCACTGGCAGTTAGTGCACAACCAGAGCGTGGTGACACTGACGGCAACTGGCGATCTGATCGTTGCAGGAACGACCGTCATCGGCGGCGGCGGCAGTCATCCCACCGAGCGGGAAGCCAAGCTGTTTATCTGGGACACCAAGACGAAGCAGAAGATTTTCGAAGCCGTTCCGGTGAGTGGCGCGAATGCCCTCAACGACCTGATCGCCGTGAAAGGCCGCGTTTTCGGCATCGCCGGCGGAACGCCGGTGGTTTTCGATCCGGCCAAAGACCCGGGGACGCGTCGCGTCCCCGGCGTAACGCTGTTCGTATTCGATCCCGCGACGCACGCGGTGAGCCACCTCACTCCGCTGGACTTCGGCACAATTTACAACAGCGTAGCCGTGGGGCCGGATGGACAGATCTGGGGCCTGTCTTCAAGCGGCATCTTCCAGATCGACACGGAAAGCTGTCGTGTTTCTCTGGCCGCGATGGCGCCGGAGCCCATTACGGGTGGCTTCGCCATGGACTCCACTGGAATCTACTACGTCTCCGGATCCTCGTTGTACCGGTATACATTCCGCTGATCTCGACCGCTCTGGACCGGGATTTTCCGGTATCTCAGCACGCGGGCGGCGCAGGAAATGGGGCTCCCGTGTATCGGCGTCCAGCATCGTCATGCGCACAGCGCGGCTTCGGGGCGGCGGCGGTCGACCTGACGCTGCGCAGGCGGTCCAAGCTTTATGGGCACCTCTCGCTTCAGGCCCGCGCCGATTTCTTCAACATCTTCAACCACCCGAACTTCGGTCCGCCGACGAGTTACATGACCTCTCCGCTGTTCGGCCAGGCGACGCAGGTGCCGAGCGCGGGCCGCCGATCTGGTACAGCGGATCCAGGCCGCCGGCGCCGAGCGAGGGTGTGAGAGCGGTCTGTGCGAGTCTCGAAGAGAAGACCGCGCTGCGTGAAGTGACGATCCGGAAAAGTGCTTTAGGAGGTCGAGGCCAGATCGGTGCCGGAGAATATCCACGTATGACCTATGTCCTCTCTGTGGCGACGAATCGAACCCTTGATCTTGCCTCGACGGTTCCACCGGAGTTGGCTAACGTCGTTCGGCTCTGTTTGCGGGGGAAGGGGTATTCTGTCGCAGGAATTGGCGGCCATCTGGATTTCAGAGGGTATCGACAGTGTCGTTTTTCCGTCTGCGACAGGCGTTGGCCGAAATGGTGCGGTGTATCTCGCAAACGCCTGTGCGGGCTGACTGCCGTGACCTTGTGCGCTCAATCTCGGCATCACTTTGCTGCTACCGCCTCCGCGACCCGCTGTGTCGAAGGCGCTTGCGAATCCTACGTTTTCTTGCCCCGCATGAAACTTCCGCACAAATTGAGATGCCCGTCATCGATGAGGAGAAATGTTCCGGTTGTCAATGGCAATCCAGATGGAGCGGCTCCCATGGGACGGCGACACCCCGCGCGGAAGATGCTCGCTGGCGTCCGCCGGAGATCCATGCGGAGAGGGATCGCAAGATGGAGGAGGCGCGAAAGCAGCGGCAGCTTTGTCGGCAGAAGACCGCGTTGAAGAGCCCACGTTCAGAGTTGCGGGTGAAATGGATAACTTCCGGATGGACGACTATCTGTGCAATGGTCGGGTAAACGCTACGGCGTTAGTGAGGATCTATCGGTCGAGGTGCCCATTTCAGCAACACCGGGGTGACCGCCGGCCGAGATCAGACCTCACATTCGAGGGAACCGCCGAGAGCGGTCCTTCGTATTCAGACTAGTGGAGCTGAAACTTCCAATTTGCCGCACACGCAGGGAATTCCTAACCCGCGCCGCCATCTCAGTGCTTCCCGACACGCTGGCATCGTGCCGAGTTGCGGAGATCAAGCCGGTCGTAAGCGTGGTAAAAATCCGCAAGGGCGATATCGAAGCTGCCGTGGAACAGGCCATTGAGCTTCTGGGCGGCATGGCCACGATCACGCGGGGCAAGGAGCGCATCATGCTCAAGCCCAATTTGGTCGCGCCGATTCCCGAGGCCACCACCAAGCTGCCTGTGATGCGGGCCCTGGTACGGCTGATGCGAAACGCACATAGGGACGTTTCTATTGGCGAGGGCTCGGCCGCCGCCCCGCCGTTCAATGTGCGCAACGACCAGACCTTCCGCACCTCCAACAAGGATTTGCTCAACGGCCTTCAGAGGCGCGTCTTTGACGAGTTGGGCTACAGCGAATTCAGCAAGGCGCAGAGGGTTCCGTTGGTGAATCTTCATACCGGCGACCTCGTCGAAGTGAATGTTCCTGGCGCGTTGCTGTTCGACAAGTTGACCCTACATCGCTCGCTTACCGAGATCGACCTGCTTTGCTCGGTACCAATGATGAAGACCCACGTTCTGGCCGGGGTCACGCTGGGAATGAAGAACCTCATCGGCGTCTACCCCGGTGCCATATATCAGGCGCTGCGCGGCAACATGCACGATATGGCGGCCAAAATCGAACCCTCCGCCACCGCCGCGCCCATCATAGACATGGTGAGGGCCAACAAACTCGGGCTGGTGGTGATCGATGGATCTTCGGCTATGGAAGGAAACGGTCCGACCGGCGGAACCCAGGTTCCCATGGAGACCATCCTTGCCGGCACAAATCCGCTGGCCACCGATATGGTGGCGGCGAGCCTGATGGGCTTCGACCCCGGCGAGGTTTCGGCCTTCACGTGGGCGCACAAGGTCGGTCTGCGACCGCGCCGGCTGGAGGAGATCGAGACTCGTGGCGACCCTCTCGATGGCATCCGGCGCGAGTTTGTGCGACCTGTTCTGGTTCCTTGGAACTCCGCTGACGCTCCGCTCCTGCGGTGAGTTCGGGAATTTCACATCGACGACGTCGACCCGCGAAGAGCCGGCCACTACCGGCCCGATCACCAGCGCCTGGTCCTAGTGTTTAATTGCGTAAATTGACGATTGTATTCTTGAGTTGACTGCCCTTGACCTCGCGTTTCTTCCAGCGGAACGGCTTGGCACGCTGGTTGTGCCTTCGGATGAAGGCTTCAATGGCCTCGC